>ENA-OSEO01000013-OSEO01000013.1-sediment-metagenome-genome-assembly--contig:-NODE-13-length-507560-cov-11.129350_pt1 | contig 507560 bp, 423 predicted proteins | sample MGYA00237883_ERZ534232 | MGnify/ENA metagenome assembly ERZ534232
CCGAGATGCTTTTTGAGCCGTTTTTAGTGGCTTCAATTCGGCGAAAACGGGTGGCTCCATTAGAGTGATTATTGACACTTAATTATCAGTGAGATCGACGCATTAAACTCTCTGATCGAATTGATCAATTAAATCCCGCTTTTCGCTATCAAACCATAGACCCAACTATTTTTCAAATTTCAAACAATCGTTCGTGTGCCAGGGATATATGAAGGCATGACCACCCTTTCATAAGAAGGGGCCACCGGTATGCCCCCATACCGCCCCCGCCTTCATTTGTAAGCAATCCATCAGCGTGATGGTTTAGCCTATAGTTAATGTCATTGTGGCATAACTATCTATATTCTTTCATTTTATTAAGGAGTTTTAAATTGTTATGGAAAAAATCGATCTCGAACAACTCAAACCGACCGTTCATCCGTTTAGGGCAATCTTCAGGAAACACAAGGTCACTAACATTATGGTTGCCAACTATCTTAAAAAGCATGTGGCTTACGTTAACGGCATGCTAGGCGGGAGTCTTCCCATGTCTAAGCCAGTATTTGCAAAGCTGGAACTGCTTGTGAAGCAGCTTGAAGCGGACGAAAAAGAGGTTTCCACGATTGAAACCGCTTAATCGAAAACAGGCTATCCGAAAGCTTTGCCTTGAGTGTGGGGCAGGGCCGAAAGATATTAAGGAATGTCCTAATCAGAATTGTTCCCTTTATCCATTCCGCATGGGTAAAGGTGAACAAGACCCAAAGGAAAGGGCAAGGGCAATAAGGAAGAAATGCCTTTGGTGCATGGGCAGCACGATTCATTCACCTGAACACGTTCGGACTTGTGACAATCCAGCTTGTCACTTGTTCCCATTTAGAATGGATGATGATTCATCCTGGGATTAAAAGAGGTAACATGACGGCAAAAAAGAGAAAGGCCATGCTTAGGTATGGCCTCTTCTCAATTACCCCGCTATTTGATCTGAAATTAGCTGAGAATGAATTAAATGAATGAAACAAATCTAACCATCATGAAGATTGAGGCGCATACATGCCTGCAATTTCATGAGGAGGAGTTGAAAAATATACACGCCACCTTGCTAATCCACGACAAAAAATTGAATCTGCGAAACCCTCAACTGCGCTTTTGAAAATTTGACTGTCCGGCGTAATTGGCACGCCTAAATCTGCTAAGCATTCTACGACCCTAAGGAAATGACGACCTTCCTCACGGGAAGCTTTTATAGTTATCATTCTATTTTTATCTCTAACCTTATAAGTTCCAAGCAAACTAACCGAAACCAGTAATTCTTCATTTTCAAACAATATCCTATCCAGCATTCGGGGCCACCTCCTCGTTTGGTTCATTTAGCAGAAATAGTCCTATTCCAAACCGTTCTTTGAAATCCAATTGTACAAAGTGGTAATATGGACCCCATACCTTTTGGCTATCTTAGTTTTAGGATATCCAGTTTTCAAGAATGAAATGACCTCATCCCGGTGATCATCAAGCTTGCTTTTCCCTGGTCCTTTCGGTCTGCCTAATTTCACGCCTTGAGCTTTACGTGCTCTCAATGCCTCTATGGTCCTCATGCTGATAAAATCTCGTTCCAACTCAGCGAACAATGAAAGCATGGTCGAAAGCACCTTGCTTTGAATATCATCCCCATTCAATTCAATGTTTTCCTTAACGGAGTAAACGGCAATGCCTTTCAACTTTGCCTCTTTTAGTATCTCAAGCACTTCAAGGGTGGATCTGCCTAATCTGGTGAGTTCTGGAACGATTAAACGGCATCCTTGCCCAAGTTCATCAATGATGCCTTTGATTTTCCGTTTCTTCCAATCAACCTTGCCAGATATCTTTTCCTCAACGAACTCAACCTTCCCGAAGTCACGGTTATTGGCGAATGTCAGAACATCGGCCTTGTTCTTTTCCAAGTCCTGATCTTGAGTCGATACCCGAAGGTAAGAAATCGTTTTACCCTTGGCTGAGTTTTCCGGCATAGATAATCCCCTTTTGGTAAGCTATAGGATGAATACCTTCAATCATGTGTTTTTATCTATGTCTATATAGCATGTATGTCAAGTGTTTTTGTGCTATGTTTAAGCAGCGTCAAAACGTTCCTTTTTGTAGTGTGCATTCCAGGTGTACGGCCGTTGATCTCTTCACAATCCAATAAAGGATGAAAAAGGTAGCGCTCAGTTAAAAGCTATGGCAAAATTAGATTTTCCAATCATCATCAACATTCCCTTTTAATCAGAACCGTTGGAGGACTTCTGCTATGGCTTTGCTGAAATGCAAGGAATGTGGGAAGGAGATAAGCACCGAAGCCGATAAATGTCCTAATTGTGGGGCTCCTGTTAAAAAATCATTTAAAATCGGTTGTCTTGGTTCGATAATCCTCATCATTATCGCCTTACTTTTAATTGGCCAGATTTCTGAATGCAATAATGAGGCATCAAAAAAAAGGGCGCAAAGGACAGAACAGGAAACAGCTAAAAAAGCCGAGAGGGAAAGAGTTGAAAAGGAAAGAATAGCCGCAGAGCGTAAGCAACGAGAGAAAGAAAGTTTCCAAGCTTCAATAGAGGACCGCTATCTGAATCTCTTAATCCTCATAAATGTAGGAAATAACGAACATATTTTAAAAGCTCTTGAGGAGTTTGAATACTACGACCAATTAGCGTACAAAGATGTTGATAAGCTATTCAAGAAGTTTAGAATTGCTGAACTCGAAAAGAAGGCGAGTGGATTACCTAAAACAAGTATAAACGATAACCTTGAAGCCTATAACAAACTGCTACAACTCGATCCAGCCAATAAAACCTACAAAAAGAAGGCCGCTTTTTACAATGCTGAATATCAAAAGCTAATAGAAAGAGAAGAGCTACGGCAACAAAAGGCAAATTCTGATTTGGAACTTCTAAGTTGGAATTGGGGTTCGGATTATGGCTATGTTACTGCTCAGGGACAAGTGAGAAACATATCGGGAAGAAAATTGGAAAGGGTTCAGGCTTTAGTAACTTGGTATGATGGCAATGGAAACATGGTCACTTCTGATAGTTCATTAATCGATTATGATCCTATAATGCCAGGGCAGACCTCACCTTTCAAGGTCATGGAACGCTATAATCCTGCAATGAAAAAAGCATCGATTGAATTTAAATACATGTGGGGCGACGAAATAACTACCTACCACCAGAAAAAGTAGATTCATCGTTCGACCTAGGCAATACAATTTCCATCATCCGATTTTCAGACTTATCAGCAGTAGGAAGTTTATATTTAAAGACAAGCCCGGTAAAGATTGTTAACAAGCCAACTGCAAGGGAGAACGGATTATGCACGAGTTCATTTCAATCGATTTTGAAACAGCAAACCCGAAAAGAGTCAGCGCATGTGCACTTGGCTTTGCCAAGGTCTCAAATTGTCAACTTGTCGAAACGAAGGGCTATTTGATAAAACCCATTGGTGGACATTCCCCTTTTCAATCAAAAATTCATGGTATCAAAGAAGAACATACTTTCGATAAGCCTGATTTTGGTGAACTGTTCTCTGAAATCAAGGATGTTTTTAATCACCCATTAGTAGCACATAGCCTATTTGACCAGCAGGTTTTGTGCGCTCTTTCAGACCATTTTAATCTTGGAATATGCTTTAACTATACTGATTCATGTTCAGTAGCCAAGGAACGATTGCCGGATTTAAAAGATCATAAGTTGAAGTCACTTGTGAAACATTTTGCTCTCCCTGCATTCAAACATCACGATGCCAAAGAGGATGCAATAGCGTGTGCTAAAGTTTTTTTAAAGCTGCAAGAGGCACAGCATGTTGTTAATGATTCGCCAAGAGTCCATATTAATTCGGAATTTAAGGGGATACTATTAGGTATCATGGCTGACCAAGAAATAAATTATAAAGAAGCCTATCAATTACTATACTGGCTTGAAGACCATTATGAAGTGTCCAAACAGCATGAAAGTCTATATCGAGAATTAAAAGAGGTTTTGGATGACGGCTTACTTGATAGTTACGAAGCACTATCGCTGAAGGCTATGTTGGACAACATTTTAAAAAGCTGCATGCAGAAGTCAGGATGATTGTCTAATCGCTCCTTGAAGTGGAAAGCACATTCAATTATTGCCTTACCCATTGTAATGCTTAACAAAACACTATATCCTTTTTCCAGTTGATATGTGTTCGGGTCGAATAGGGGCAAGTTCATACTGCGCTTATCCAAAAATTCGGTGACCATTAATTTTAGCAATCGGAGTTATGAAATGAGAGTTTCTGTATTGAGTTCATTAACCATCTTTTGTTTTATAGTAGCATTTGCTGGTGGTTTGAATGCAGATCTAACAAATCTTAAACTTGATGATGCCTGTAGTTTCGTTTCCGGAATTGGCCTCTCTACAAAAGGCTGGAAAGATTATGGCGATGATTATTGGGGCTGCACAAGCTACCCGAAATTGATTGGCAATTCCGGCCCATCCTGGGCTCCTGGTTTAAAAAACAATTTAACTTTCTATGTGTCAGGTACAGAAACTCATGTGCAAAGATTAAAGTTATTACTGAATGTTAATAATGCTTCAGAAGCTGGGGCAGCACATGGAGAGATGTTAAAAGCTGCTAAAGTTCTGTCTAAGAAAGCACTGGGTGAGGAGCTTCCAAAAGCGATCCAAAGTGCTATAAAAACGGGCCAAGATGCTTCTATAAAGGTTGGTTCAAAAGAAATTGAGTTGATCCGAGAAGTTTGGAAAACAGGAAAAGGGTACAATATGCAATTGAACATTAAATAGAAGGGCTGAGATATTCACCTTCCAGCTTATCCCATTCCTTGCTCATCGGCTGGACTCTCGGACCATCAATAGCGATTCAATCAATAACAGCATCTAACCACCTTGAATTAGCTTGCTATTGCTGCCTGGATGACCCCCTGAATTGTTGCACTTATGGCTTCTTTACTACCTGTCTTAATGGCAGCTTTTATTTTTTGAATGAATTTCTCTTTAATTTCTAAAGATTGCGGGACGGCATTCAATACCGATAGACCGAGTGATGATAAGACAACTTTGCGATAAGCATATTCCCTAAAGGTGCTCATATCCATATAGTTGATGAAACCTTCACGCTGCAAAAATTTCATCGTTCCATCAAATATTTCGTTGTCCGCTATAGTTACTTTGCCAGTAATATCATAAGGAGTAAATGAAATTTGTTTGGGGAAATTGGCATAAAGTAGGTCAAAGATTTTTGCCACATAGATGTTAAATTCATCGATGTTGTTATCAGCCATATTTCCTCCAAGGATTTTGTGTATTTGACCTCTTCATTCAGAGTTATCATCAGTATCACCTGCATAGCTTGCATTGATGTCCCTGATGAATTCACCTTCCAGCTTGCTCCATTCCTTGCCCATCTGAAGGACTCTTGGACCGTCAATGATTCTCTTTACCCTTACCACCTCATCGATAACATCGATGGGAATCTCTTGATGGAACCTGCTTTTGAATGCTGATAGCATCCACTCCTTGCATATATCCGCATATTGAATATCCACAATGAAGGAATCATGGACCGGCAAACAGGCAACCCCTTTTTCAGCAAACTTCAGCATCACCTCTTCGGCCATTTGGGAATCATGGTACATGAGCATGTTACCGCAGCCGGTAAAGAAATGATGCACGATGGGTGCATGCTGAACTTTTAGCTTCTCAATAATCGGCTGCATGTTTGCCTTGATGATCGGAAATGGTGGTGGTTCGGGTATTGGATCGCCACGCTTTTCAGCTCTCTTCTTTTCATCCATATACCGCTTTCTTAAGGCTTGGATTGAACCGCTCTCACTTTCAGAGTTGAACATGATCAAGAGAAATTTCTTTAACAATGGTCTGAGCCTTTGGTTTTCCTCTTCGCTTTCGCTTTGAAGGTAATACAAGTCTTTTTTATATGCTGGTTCGATACCTTCCATCCCATAAAGGATATACGGATGGATAGATTTAAAGTCCAGTTCAGCAATGGGCATGCCATTGATCAGGATTTTTTCTCTTTCAGCTTCGGATATGCCTTGCCAGAATCCACCATAGAATCGGCCATGACGTTCAAGGGATCGATCAACAAAGACACGGTAAAGGGACTTGCGAGTAAGATCTAAGGGACCAACGTATTTATTTGGATCTCTTGCCAGCCGAAGGTTTAGCTGCTCCCGTTCAAACAGATCCATATCAAGTTCAATCTTGCTGTTCTGGATAACCTTGTTGATAGCTTTCAGGTTAGCCCTCAGCTGCTTGACCGTCTTGTTCTCTGGTGTCTTTACAATCTTCCTTCGGGGTTTTGTCTTCCAGCTCTTAACCGCTGGTCTGGTCCCTTTCATGATGATGGATTCAAGGTAAGTTGAATCACGATAAATCGTTTCTGGATCAGCCTTGAAATGGTTCTCAATCAGATCAATGAGCTTCTGGGTTGCTCTCATTCTGGATAATTGACCAGGGCGATCTTCTGAGCCGGGATATCCAGGCACTACATCGATATATTCATTATCCCGAAGGAAACAGGTTACTCTTTGTACATTCTCATGACTGAACTGAAAGCCTTTATATGCAGGATCTTTCTTGTAAGCGTTACCTGCTCCTTGAAATAGAATGTACATTTCAGGAAGAGTAGCGTGTGCATGATGCAGGTTGCACACAATGACCTTGATATGATCAGTTACTTTCTTAAGATTCTTTCCGGCATTGGGAATGCCGGGGATAGATTGCTTCATTACATTAAGGAAATAATCAGTTAGCTGATCATACCTTACATCATCAGACATCTTAGTATTATCTAAAGATAAATAAACCTTAAGCTCTTCAATAAACATATCATCCAAAGTATAGCGCCTCCGGCGCTCTCTCTCTATCAACTATCCCTCCCGCCTCCGGCGGGTATAGCTACCATTAAGAGTGATAGTTGTAAGCAAGCAATTGTTAATAAAGGCTAATATCCAATTCTTGCTTAAATCTTCAAGCCATGAACTCCACTTCCCCCTGAAGTGTCTCTTGGTTCTCTCTGATCCACTGAAGCCCTTTGGTTTTCAGATATCTCTTGGTTCCGTTGTACACTATCTCCCATTCCAGGGAGCCGGGGGTTAGCAGCTCGATTCCTACAAGCTTTAAAGCTTCCTGAAGCTGGTCTGATTCTTTTGGCATTCTGTTTTCCTCGGATGATTACAATCGGACCTCAAAACGGTACCTAAGCTCCTAAAAATCGTAAATTGAACCTAAAAAGTTGTTTTTAACTTTAAGACCAAAAATTTATTAAACATAATGTCAATGGGTTATGGTTATTACTTAATAGGTGCATTACTTTTTTGTTGACATTTTGATAATAATGTGGTATATAACGTTATTAAACTGAGTATCCTCTTAGGCTCAATCAGCCACCTTTGTTTTGATAAATCCTGCAACAAATCCAGAAACTTAATCGCTTGCGTGTGTAAGGTGTGTACTAAAAGACACACTACTCTGAAGATCATTGGGTTTTGTATTAATTAACCAATTGATTAAACTATATTTTCCTTCCAAGAATATTCAAAAATGGCATTTATAATACCCTTCTGAATTTATTTAATCGCTTTGGAATTAAACCTATTCCCTAAAATATCTAAGGGTTATGGCTTTCCCACCCACTTGCTGTTTTTAAGGTGGGATAGGTCAAGCTCTTTGTGGAAGTCGATTTTCATTAGTACATCTTCAAGTAGTTTTTCCCCTGCAAAGTTTTCAATGTAATTTCTGTTAGTAACGTCGTTTCCTCTGGAATGCCCAACAACTTGCTTGATCTTCTTATCCGATACATCCTTGTAGGCCATGGCAGTTATGAACGTTTTCCTGAAGCTATGAAAATCCTTCCATCTGTCGGTTTGATCTGGTTCAAATTCGATTCTATGCCTGAACCGTTCGTTGTACCATTTGCTAACGGCTTGACCGTATCCATCACGACCGGGAGTTATCTCAGGGAACAGTCGATCATGACCATCATCAGCAAGGGATTTCATCAGGTCCAACAATCGTAGTTCTTCAAGAAGGAATGGATGAATTGGGACCAACCTTCGGCTTGTTTTGGTCTTTACCTTTTTGTCCATCAAGCTGTTAACATCAAAGACCCATACACCTTTCTCTTGCCGGATATCTGAAAGGTGAAGCTGAGCTATCTCATTCTGACGCATGCCATGGAACAGGGCTATTATTGGGGTCCAGAACATGTAGCTTCTGCTAAAATTGTCAGATGAGTAGCCTTCTGAATGAAAGATGTTGGTCAAGTCTTTGGTTGTGTATGCGGCTCTTTTATCGTCGGCATCATCATCAAGGGGAACATTCATATTTGTTGCTGGATTATCCCCTTGATAATACCCGTTGTCCTTTGCGAAGTTGAAAAGAGTCCCAACCCTTCCAAGATGTTTATTGATCGTTCGAGGAGCCATAACGGTTTCAACTTCCATCTGAAGCAGTTGAGGGATGGTCTTGCAACGATATTCAGGTGATATGTTTCTTCTTGGAGGCAGTTTTGAAATAGTGTTTTTGAAATCGGAAATCATTCGGCGGGTAATCGCTTGAATTGCCTTATCACCGATAATTTCTATGAAAAGCCCAAGGCTATCCTTAACGATCTCTTCATAAGATTTAGCCTTCCATGACTTCTTGTTTTCTTGAGCGTATCTTTTGACAATCTCAGAAATCAGAAGGCTATCATTAGACGGCTTTGCATTTCCTTTTACCTTTTCAGCAAGAAAACTCAATTCAGATTCGGGAGGTATTGAGAATAGGCTTTCAGTGCTATCGGTGTAGTTTCCATCATTTCGATTCTGTTCAACTTTTGCCCAATTATTCAAAGCCTTGATGTAATCACGCCCAATGATTTTGTATTCAACAGAATCTTCATTGTAATCCAACCCCCAAGCTTTCAATAAGACTTTGATGCTTCCCTTGAACATATCAAGCTGAGAATTTTTTAGGGAAAGCGTTGTAAGGAGGTTGCCAATGTTTGCCATCCCATTTAGCGTCATGTTTGCCTTTATAGGAGGTGGCAACTTAACGCCGAACCTGCTCTCTATCTCATCCAACTTGTTTTGATCATGTATTGCAGAGATGCTTTTTATCCCTATTGCACGTTTGTATTCTATTTGATCGATAAAACTACGGATTGTTGAATTGATCATGTATCGAACATCAGCTCTGGTGAGTTTCTTCATACCTTCCTCAATTAAGAAATCGAATATCATCTGGCACAGACCGGCAAGAGTCCTTGCCCTGCTTTTAGCCTTGCCAAGATACCCGGTCTTGAGGGAATACCTCAACTCTTTTCTTCCAATAACATTTTGAAGTCCAAGCGGAATTCGCAGACGAAAACAATAGGAATGAGGATTGCGGATAAGGTAGGTTGGTGAACTGGTTCGCTTCTGTGTCATGCTCAACTCCTCGCTTCACGGCACACTCAAAAGACCTGAGGGTGTAATAAAAGTGTGTAAGTTTCCGAGTTGAGGCAGGAGGAAATAAAAAACCCTCTTAAGAAAGAGGGTTAGGTGCGATATGGTGGAGATGAGGGGGATCGAACCCCTGACCTCGGCGTTGCGAACGCCGCGCTCTCCCAACTGAGCTACATCCCCTTGATGTGGCGCCTTCATAGCAAATCGATGCGGCCGAAACAACACAAAATTTAGCGCGTCGTGGTCTCGCCGGCGCCGGTGTGCAGGCTGGCCCAGACGATCTCCACGGGGTGGCGGATGGGCTGGCGTCCCAGGTGTTCCATCTGCATCTGGCAGGTGGGGCAGTCGGTGACACCCAGATCGGCGTCCGAAGCGGTCAGCTTGTGGGCCATGTCAGCACCGATGGTGGTGCTCAGCGCGTAGTTGCGGGCCAGCAGGCCCCAACTGCCGGCCATGCCGCAGCAGTGACTTTGCAGGTCGATCAAGCGGACGCCGGGCACTTGGCGCAGCAGCCCCTGGGAACTGGCGGCCTGGGCTTGCAGCCGCAGGTGGCAGGGCTGATGGTAGGCCAGGGTCCACGGTAGCGGTCCCAGGGCAAGCGCTTGGCCATGGGTCTGGATCAGATGGGAGATGTGGGTGGTCTTGGCGGCCACCTGGGCGGCCTGCCGTTGGTCCAAGAGGTAGGACCAGTCCTGCATCAAGGCATAACCGCAGGAGGAGCAGGTCACGACCACATAATCGACTTCGGCGAGCAGACTGCCCCAGCTTTGCAAATTGCGGCGCACGGCCCGGCGGGCCGCGGCCGTCAGGCCTTTGGAGAGTTGGGGCAAGCCGCAGCAGAACTGGGGCGGCAGATGCACCTGGCATCCCATGCGACGCAACACGCCCACGGCAGCCTCGCCCAGCCCCGGTCGGATGTAGGCCGCGTAACAGCCCGCGTAGTAGAGCACCCGCGGCCCGGCGCCGACGATCCTGGCGGGCAGGCGCTTGGCCAGCGGCCGGCGGTCGAAGCGGATCATCTTGCGTTGGGGGGCCAGACCGAAGCAGCGCGCCGCCAGCCGGGCCGCCGGCGGATGGGCCCACAAGGAAGCGGCCAGGGGGTCCAGCGGGTGGGTCAACCGGGCGGCCGGCTCCACCTGGGCGGTCAGCCACTCGGACCAGGCGGCGCCATAACGCGCCACATACTGGGCCTTGGCTTCCATGGCCAGCTTGGGGATGTTCACGTTGGAGGGGCACTCCAGGGAACAACTGCCGCAGTTGACACACTGGGCCATCACCCGGCGCAGCGCTTGGCGGTAGATGGCCTTGTGTTCCACCACCCCGCTGATCAGGGCGCGCAGCACATTGGCCTTGGCCTTGGGCGCGGCATCCTCGTCCCGGGTGAACTTGTAGACCGGGCACATGCGCGTGGCCGTGGTGATGGTGGTGCACTTGGCGCAACCGTGGCAGCGCTCTATCTCTTCGACGAAAGCCCCGGACCAATTCAGGCGCAAGGGGGCGGAGACCTGGCCGCGGTACTCCCTTCCATAGCGCAAATCGCGGGTCATCTGCTGGGGATCGTCGCGCAGCTTAATCTCGGGGTTGAACACCGCCTGGGGATCGAGCAACTGCTTGGTGCGCACGAAGAGTTCGTAGATCGCGGGATATTTGCGTTTGACATAGGCGCTGCGCAGCCGGCCGTCGCCATGTTCGCCCGAGACCGTTCCCCCCAGGCCGTCCACCAGGTCATACACGCCGTCGGCGATGGGTTTGAGCAGTTCCAGGTCGTGGGGGTCCTTCAAGTCCAGCAGCGGGCGGGTGTGCATCAGCCCCTTGGCGATGTGCCCGTAGATGACGAAGGGCACCTGCAGGCGTTCGAAGAGCGCATAGATGCCCTCGAAGTAAGGCACCAGGCGGTCCACGGGCACGGCCGCATCCTCCACCAGGGCCAGGATCTTGCGGCGGCCCTTGAGCCGGTACAAGGTGGGCACCGCCGCCTTGCGCACGGCCCAGAAGCGCGCTTTCTCTTCGGCCGATACGGCCACATGCGCCGCACGGCACCCGCTGCCTTCGGCCAATTGCCTGCGCAGATCTTCGGCTTGCCGGCCGCACGCCTCGGCCGAGGGGCCGTCGAACTCGATGAGCAGCACGTTGTCGATGCCGTCGGGAATCGCCCGGCGCAAGGCGGCATCCGTATCGCAGGCCAGACGCAGCAGCGATTTGTCCATGACTTCGATGCCCGCCGGCTGCAAGGCCATGGCCTGCTGCACGGCCCGGGCGGCCTGGACGATGTGGTCGAAGTAGGCCACCACCAGCGTGTCGGCCGCCGGTTTGGGAATCAGGCGCAGGCGCAGCCGCGTGGCGACGCCCAGAGTGCCTTCGGCCCCGCACAGCAGGCGGTGCAAGCGCAAATGGCCATCGGCCAGCAGGCCGCGCAGGTTATAGCCAGCCACGTTGCAGGCAATGGGCGGGTAGGCCCCTTCGATGGTGGCCGCCTGCTGTTTGTACAGCCGGGCCAACTGGGCCAGCGGCCGGGGCAGATCGTCGGGATCGGCAGCCTGCAGCGCCGAGAGCATCTCCACCGAGCCGTCGGCGAAGACCACCTGGGCATCCAGCAGGTAATCGGCCACGTTGCCGTACTTCACCGAATGGGCGCCGCTGGCGTTGGTGGCGCACATGCCGCCGAAGGTGGCGTACTCGCCGCTGGAGGGATCGGGGGGAAACCAGTAGCCGCTGCCCTCGAGGGCCGCTTCGAGCTCCCCCAGCCGGAATCCCGGCTCGCACTCGAACCAGCCCTGTTCGGGTTCCAGACGCAGCAGCCGATGCATGTACTGGGTGAAATCCACCACGATGCCCTCGCCCAGGGCCGAACCGCACAAGCCGCTGCCGGCCCCCCGGGGGTGCACGCTCAACCCCTGGCGCACGGCAAAGCGCACCGTCGCCTGCACATCTTCGGCGCAGCGCGGATAGACCACGGCGGCCGGCATCTTGCGGAAGATACTGGCATCGGTGGACAACTGGTAGCGCCGCAGCGCATCGGTCCGGACGTCGCCGCGGATGCGGGCGGCCAGTTCATCGAAGGGGGGAGCGATGGTCGATTTGCGTTTCATGCTGGCAAACTACCCGATGTTCTACTCTTTCCGCACGAGCCTTAGCGTGTTCCCGATGACGGTCAAACTGCTCAGCAGCATGGCCCCGGCTGCCACCAAAGGATTGAGCAGGCCCGCCATGGCAATGGGTAAGCTTATCATGTTGTACCCCAGGGCGCACCAAAGATTCTGACGCACCGAGCGTTCGACCCGCGCCGCCCAGGGGAAGAAGCGCTGCAACTGGGAAGGGTCGCCGGCCATGAGGGTCAGGGCCGCGGCATGCTGGGCCAGGGCCGTTCCATTGTAGACCGCCACGCCCAGATCGGCCTGGGCCAGGGCCGGAGCATCGTTGATGCCGTCGCCCACCATGGCCACCCGCCGGCCTTCGGCTTGCAGCCGGCGCACCAGATCGGCCTTCTCCTGGGGTAGCCGGTTGCCTTGGACCTGGCGCACCCCGATGGCCGTTGCCACGTGCCGGGTGGCGGCCTCGGTGTCGCCCGAGACCAGGTGTACGGATATGCCGGCCGCCTCCAGGGCCGATACCAACGCCCGCATGCCGTCGCGCAGGCTGTCGCCGAAATGGAAACTGGCCCAGGGCCGGCCCTCCACCCCCAGGAGCACCTCCGACTGGGCCGAATCGCCTTCCAGGGGCAGGCCCGCCGTGCCCTCCCGGCTTGCGGCGAAGCGCCGCGTACCGATTCGCGCCACGCCTCCCTGGAAGCACCCTGCGATGCCCTCGGGGTGCCCCTGCCGTTGGGTCACCGGCAGGGGCGCCACCGCCTGGGCGCGGCCGTACTCTCCGATGGCCCGGGCGACGGTGTGGTCGATGCCCTCTTCCAGGCCGAGGGCCAGGGCCAGGGCCGCCTGGGGGGCGCAACCGGCGGCCACGGCCATGCTGGTAACGCGCCAATGGCCATGGGTCACGGTGCCGGTCTTGTCCAGAATCAGCGTGTCGATCCGCCCGGCCTGCTCAAAGGCCTGAAAATCCCGCACCAGCAATCCTTGCCGGCCAGCGCCGGCCACCCCGGCCACCCGGGCCAGGGGAATGGCGATGCCCAGGGCGCAGGGGCAGGCGATGACCAGGACCGTGACCGCCCGCACCAGGGCTTCGTCTGGTGCCAACCCCCAGGTCCAGCCGAGCAGACCGGTGGCCAGGGCCAGCAGTGCGATCAGGGGCACGAACCAGCGCAGGATGCGGTCGGTGCGGCTCTCCCATTTGCCCTTTTGGGAGAGGCAGGCCGTCACCACGTCGATCATCTGGCCCAGCAGCGCCTCGGCCCCCACCCGCTCGGCGCGTGCCACGATCTGCCCCTCGATCAGGCGGCAGCCGCTGACCACACTGTCTCCGACGCCCAGCGCCACCGGCCGCGGCTCACCGGTGACCGCCGAGGCATCCACCCGCCCCTCGCCCTCGACCACCCGGCCGTCGGCCGGCACGATCTCGTCGGGCACGACCAGGAAGCAATCGCCGGCCTGAAGTTGTTCCACGGCCGCATAGCGCCCCTGGGAGGCAGCCTCGTTCCAGAGGCGCACCTTGGTGGGCCGCAACGCCAGGAACCCTTCCAGGTCCCGGCGCACGCGCGCCTTGGCGCGGGTTTCCAGCCATTTGCCCAGGAGCAGCAACGTGACCAGCATGGCCGCCGTGTCGAAGTAAAGATGCAGGCTGCCCCGTTGCCAGTTGACCAGGCTGTAGAGATAGGCGCTGCCGGCGCCCAGGGTGATGAGCAGTTCCATGCCCGGCGCGCCGTGGCGCAGGCCCGACCAGGCCTTGCGCAGCATCGGGCCGCCACCGTAAACCATCACCACCGTGGCCATCGCTACGATGGGCCAGGAGATAAAGCCGATGCCTTCGCTGCCGAGGGTCGTAAAGAAGCCGGAGTAAAGCGCCCAGGAGAGCATCATGACATTGGCCGACAGCAAGGCCGACACGATCAGGCGTATAAACTCGCTGCGCCATGGTCCGTGAGCCTCTCCGTCGGCCTCGGCGGCGATCCCATACCCCAGGGATTGCACCGCGCGCCGGATCTCTTGGGGCGTCGTCCGCACCGGATCGTAGTTGCCGCGCATGCGGTCGGTGGAAAAAGAGCAATCCACGGCCGCCACGCCAGGCAGACGGCCCACGGCGGCGGCGATCACCCAGGCACAGGCCGGACACCACATGCCGGAGATCCGCTCTTCGAAGGACAGAAGATGGGCGGCCTCGTCCGGCGCCGGCGCGGCAAGCGCCGGGCTGTCCGGGGCGAGCCTGGCCAGATCCGCTTCCGAAGCCGGCACCACGCCGGCGGCCACGCAGCGGCGGTAGAGCTCGCTCTGCTTAAAGCCGGCCGGATCGGGGCTCTCGGCGGCCTCCATGAGCATGGCGAAGACCATGCGGCAGCCGGCGCAGCAATAGCGATAGGTATGGTCGCCGTAAGCGGCCGTGAAAGCATTGGACCGCACGGGTAGTCCGCACAAGTCACAGACACCAACAACCTCGGGTGCGATGGTTGAACTCCTTTTCGTCGTACTCGTTGGGGTTCATCCAGGCATGGCTATTTTTGCCGATTAAATTTTTCACCCCTGGATGGACACTCGTTAAAAGTTGAGCGTCATCAACAGCGATGAACGCGCCGCATCCCTTGGCGCGATAATCTCGTCGTCTTGCCTTCCGGCCAGGTCGGCGCCGCACTGGGCCTCGATCATGGCCACCCCGCGTGCCATATGATCGATGAACTCCCGAGCCGCCATCATCTCGCCATAGGTCCGGGTAAACGAGTAGATGCAGATCTTTTTGGTCTGCATACGTCCGGCGATATCGGCGGCCCCCCGCAAAAAGTGAAGGGCTCGTTTGGCCAAGCCCAACGTACGCACCGGAAAGAAGTCCCACCAGGCCACGGCCGTACAGAAGTAGGTGGTGGGCCGATAGGCCTGGAGCGAAATCGAGTCGTCGTGGGTGACGGTGATGACCTTATACATTTTTTCGATCAATGCATAGGGGTTCTCTTGGGGAAGTTCTTCGCGCAGATAACCGAGCTGATATTGAAAATCGGCCACCGGCCGATGCACGACCGCCCAGGGGGCATCCAGCGCGAGTTCCGGATCGCCGAAGAGACGCGGGTCGTTTTTCAACACCGCGATCAGAATGAGGACACTGTTGAGCAGATAACTGGCCCGGATGCCCGTGGGCGATACGATCATGCCCATACTGAAAAGATCGACGGCCCGATCCAAACCGGCCATCACTTCCCGTTGGTGTGCCTGAACGTCGCCCGCGCCCGCAAACACGCCCCGGCGCAGGCAGCGCAGGGTGTACATGGCCTGGGCCAAATGCACCACCGCGTATTCGCAGTAGAAATCTTCGGATTGAAACGTGCAGCTTTGCTGGATGAACTCTGCCTCCTGGCGGGCCTGCCCGAACAACCCCTCGGCCACCGCGAAAGTGCGTGCATCCAGGGCCAGATTGCGAAAGAGCACCATGCGCAACGTACGGGCGTTCAAATGGGTGGGATCCAGGCTGAGCACGATGCGCAGGATTTCGAGCGCCTCCCAGAAGCGTCGCCGGTAGTAGAGCGTTTTTGCAATTTCCAGACCCAGCAGCGAATTGTGCGGGAACCGAAAGAAGGTCGCGATGGCATTGGTCCCGGCATCGACTTTAGCGGCATCGTTGTTTTCCGACCAGGGCGTGCCGGCCAGGGCGGTTATGGAACTCTCTTTGCCGCGCAGAATCTTGTCCGCCAGCAGATCGGGCACGAAGTCGAAGTAAAGGGTGCTCCACAAACCCACCACCCACCAGATGGTGAGCGTCTCGCCATTGAACAAGGTGATCTCGGCGGGTTTGGGGCACAACAGCGCCCGGATATCGTTGATCAGGACACACTGGCGGACATAATCGGTCAGGCGAATGACCGGGTCTCCGGGCAGCCGGGCGTTGAGCACCGGCAGCAGGTAGTTGTCCAGCACGGAGAAATCGCCGGCGGCGATGCCGATGGAGAGAAAGCGGTTGGGAGTGAAGTATTTGCACAAGGCCCAGCGGATACACAACTGGTGGGCCAACGAAACCGCGGCGATCAGGCACTTGCGATAGAAAGCGGGATTGCTGACCGGCTCCTCTTTGGGAAAGTCCACATAGAGCGTGGTGATATCGTGGGCGCGCACCTTGCCCCAGCGACCGTAAGAAAATCGCACGATGGATTCGTCGATGTAGTTCTTGAGCTCCTTTTTGAGCCAGCCCACGATCTCGTGGTCGATAACGTCGCCTCGGCTGTACAGGGCGAACCCGATGCGCACCCCCTCCTTGTGCTCGACCCGGGCCTTGGTCCGCCGGCACAACCCCACCAGCATCTCGTAGTTGAGGTGCGGCCCCAGGTGGGCCCGATCATGGCCCAGCCAGAATGCCAGGGCGCGGAGCACGTTCTGCTTGTGGGAGGTATCGGCCACCTCCTTTTTCAAGCGGGTGATCATGGAGTTGCTCACCTTGGGCAGCGCGACGCGGTGCTCCGAGAGCAGGGCGTTGATGCGATCGGTCAGGACGCGCGCCGACAAAGCATGCTCGATGAGCGCTTCCTTTCGATCCAGGAACTCCTCGAATCCCAGATGGTCGGGTGGCCGGCACGCCGCCGCATCCCGGGCATGGGCGGCAATGTACGCTTGCAGCGCCGCCGGTTCGGGCGTGGCGATGATGGCGTTACGGACCGCGAAATCGAGGAAGGATTGCAGCACCGCCTGATTGTCGGTGTGGCCCGCGAAACGGGCGAAGCTTTCGACCGTGGGGAAAACCGCCATCAGGGCAGCGGCGGCGCGCTCCTGTTTCTGCATTCTTTGCATCCTTAACAAATTTGTGAGGCCTCTGGCGCCCTGACCAAGGAGAGAACCTGCTTCGATTCAAGATGAAGCAAATTCATATTCTGGGCCCAAAAACAGTGCAATGTTTTACATTAAAATGAATATTTTCATGAAACAATACCTATAATTGACAAGTGTTTCAAGATAAACGTACTGTTTCAGCATCGCATACCGAATCGGCCGGCCGGGACAGGCGCAGGCCAATCCCACCCAAATCCAACCAGAGGGAACTGCACATGGATCATTACAAACTCTTCATCAACGGCGAATTTGTGGAAGCGGCCGACGGCGCCGCCTTCGAGTCCATCGACCCGGGCACGGGCCTGCCCATTGCCACGGTGGCCAAGGCCGGCAAAGCCGACGCCGAAGCGGCCATCGATGCTGCCCGGCGCGCCTTCGATAGCGGCGTCTGGAGCGACCTCGCCCCCCGGGAGCGCATGGCCCGACTCAACCTGTTCGCCGACCAGGTCACCCAGCAGACCTTGCGCATGGCCATCACCGAAGCCATGGATTCGGGCCAGATCATCGGCCTGAGCAAATATTGGGGCATGCTCGGCTCCCAACTGCTGCGCAACTTCGGCCATCATGCCGCCACCCAGTTTGCCTGGGAAGAAGAGATTCCCTATGCCGGCAACGTCTTCGCTCCGGGCCGCGATTTCATCCGCCGGGAGCCCATTGGCGTATGCGTGGGCATCATCCCCTGGAACTTTCCCCTCAGCATGGCCTTTTGGAAGATCGGCCAGGCCATCGCCATGGGCAACACCATCGTGCTCAAGCCGGCCACAGTGACGCCGCTGGGCGCTATGATCATCGCCGAAGCTGCCCAGGCCGCCGGCATACCCAAGGGCGTGATCAACATCATCGCCGGGCCGGGCGGCGAGCTGGGCAACACCTTGTGCACCCATCCGGCTGTGGACAAGATCGCCTTTACCGGCAGCACCGAGGTGGGCCGCCAGATCATGAAGCTGGCCGCCGACACGGTCAAGAAGGTTACCCTGGAGCTGGGGGGCAAGTCGGCCAACATCATCTGCGAAGACGCCGACATCGATCTGGCCGTGGAGGGCGCCCTGTTCGGCACCTTCTTCCACCAGGGCCAGGTGTGCGAATCGGGCACGCGCGTGCTGGTGGCTTCCAAAATCTACAACGAATTTATCGACAAAATGAAACGGCGCGCGGAAAACCTGCGGGTCGGGTATCAGTTGGACCCCGCTTCCCAGCAGGGCCCGCTGGTGAGCGCGGCCCAACTGGCGACCGTCGAGCGCTATGTCCGTCTGGGCAAGGAAGAGGGCGCGGAAATTGTGACTGGGGGCCAAAGGGCTCAAGTGGCCGGTATGGACGGCGGATTTTACTACCAGCCTACCATCTTCGCCGATACCAGGAACAGCATGCGCATCGCCCAGGAGGAGATCTTCGGACCAGTGGTGTGCGTGCTCAAATACGACAGCGAAGAAGAGGCCGTGGCCATCGCCAACGACTCGATCTACGGCCTGGCCGGCGGCGTCTTCTCGCGCAGCAACGCCCGTGCCGAGCGCATCGCCCGCCAGATCAAGACCGGCACCATGTGGATCAACAACTACCATGCCTTCGGCGATTTTTGCCCCTTCGGCGGCTACAAGCAATCGGGCGTGGGCCGCGAACTGGGCCAGGCCGGCCTGGCCGAGTACACCCAGATCAAACGCGTGCACGTGGCAGCCAGCGCCGATCACAAGAGCAATTTCACCATGAAATTGTTCTCCGACGATCCCAAAATTCCCTTCGTGCAGTACGTCACGCCCACCCTGGTGTTGGCCGGCCACGGTGCGCTGGCCGCCGTTTACCGGGAGGTGGTCCGGCTGAAGACCCACCGCGCCATGATCGTCACCGATGGCGGTGTGCGCAAGGCGGGACTCACCCAGATGGTGCAGGAGGCCCTGGGCGATTTCTGCGTGGGCCTATTTGACGATGTGGCCCAGGACACCGACCTGGGCACCGTGGACGCCGCCACTCAAATGGCCCGCGATCTTGGTGTGGACTGCATCGTTAGTGTGGGCGGCGGCAGTGTCATCGACACAGCCAAGGCGGTCTGCGTGACCTTGAAAAACGGCGGCAGGGCCGACGACCACCTGGCCATCATGCGCCTGACTGAGCCGCAGACGCCGCACATCTGTATCCCCACCACTTCGGGCACCGGCAGTGAAGTGACCAGTGTCTCCGTGATCAAAAGCCAGACCGCCGGCCGCAAAGCCTATATCGTGGATCACTTCATCGTGCCCAATACCGCCATCCTGGATCCCCGCATGACCATGTCCCTGCCCAAGGGGCTCACGGCTACCACTGCCATGGATGCCATGACCCATGCCATGGAGGCCCTGACCAGCACCATGGCCAACGCCATCTGCGAAGGCCACGCCCTGCAAGCCATCCGCCTGATCGCCGAAAACCTGCCCAAAGCCATTGCCGACGGCCAGGCTGAGCAAGCCCGTCTGAACCTTCAACTGGCCGCCACGGCCGCCGGCTGGGCCTTCAACATCGCCCAGGTGGGCCTGGCCCACTCCATGGCCCACACCCTGGGCATGCTGGCCAACGTGCCCCACGGCGCGGCCTGCGGCCTGATACTACCCTCGGTGATGCGCTTCAATGTGGATTACGCCGCCGACAAGCTGGCCCTGGCGGCCCAGGCCCTTGGGGTCAACACGGCCGGCATGAGCAAAAAAGATGCCGCCCTGGCCGCAGCCGACGCGGTGGAAAAGCTGATGAAGGCCGCAGGTCATCCTCTTCGGCTGCGCGAAGTAGGGGTCACCGAAGAGCACCTGGCCATGGCCGCCTTCCATGCCATCGCCGACACGGCTACCCTGTTCAATGCCCGGCCGGTGAGCGATCCCATGCTGGTCGATGCCCTGTACCGGCAAATCTTTTAATCCGCACATTGCTCTCCCTTGCCTCCTCCCCCTCCCGTTCGGATGGGAGGGGGAGGGCCAGGGGGCTTTTTCAAGGGCAGCGTGAGCTGAACACGGGTTCCCTCTCCCAAGCGGCTGTCCAATGTGATGCAGCCACCATGTTCTTCCACGATCTTTCTGACAATGGCCAACCCCAAACCGGTCCCCCGCGCACGGGTCGTGAAAAGCGGTTCAAAGGCGCGTGCAAGGGTATTTTGATCCATGCCGATGCCGTTATCGTGTACGCCAATGACCAGGCAATCCTCTTCTATACGAGCTTCGATGTCTACCTTGGGGGAAAAGGAAGCCCCGAACTTTTCGCACGCCAATACCCTGGCACGGACCGCCTGGGCCGCGTTATTGATCAGGCAAACGATCACGCGTTGCATTTTTTCCTGATCGTAGGATACCTTGGGCAGATCCGAAGCAATCCGCAGATTAAGGTCAAAATCTTCAGGTTTGCGCTGGGCTTCGACGAGCTCCGCCAGCCATCTGGCAACGTCCTGATAAAGCGCTACCACGCGCCGCCCTTCCGTGTACTCCAAAAGATCCGCCAGGATGGCATCGCAGAGAGATACCTGCTCATCGATCCGGTTAAAGTGCTTTTTGACTTTATCGTCGCTGCATTTGATTTTGCGATATAGAAAAAAGTTGGAGGATCGGATGACGCTCATGGGGTTGCGCAATTCATGACTCACCGTGGCGGTAATTTGGCCCAGGACCGCCATTTTCTCCTTCTTGACCAGCTCTCGCTGGGTGGCCTTGAGTTCATTGGTGCGCTCGGCCACCATTTGCTCCAGGCGCCAGCGATAGCGGGTCAGTTCCTCTTCGATCTGCTTGCGCTCGGTTACGTCGCGAACGATGCTTAAAAGTACCCGGTGGTTCCTGTGCATCATCTGTTGACTGCTGACCTCCACAATGGCTTTTGAGCCGTCTTTGCGAAGATGTTGGGATTCGAAAAACTGGCCTTTGCTTTCCGCAAGATCTTCGGAAAAGCGGGGCATGAAATCCGAGATTTCCGGAGGATGGATGGCGCTAAGAGACATTCCGAGAAATTCCGATTTGTCATACCCCAGATGGCGGCAAGCGGCGTGGTTGACGTCCAGGAAACGCCCCGTTTGCATATCATTTAAGAAGATGGGGTCGGCGGCGGTTTCAAAGATGGTGCGAAAACGGGCCTCGCTTTCTTCCAACGCTCTTTGGGCCGCCTTCAGTTCGCTGATCTCCACCGTCATGGAGATGATGCAGTCCTGATCCTGAAAATGGATGAAACGCATGGAGATGAGGGTTTCGACAATGCGGCCGCTCTTGATTCGAAAGGGAACCTCCATGCTATCGACATATCCATCGCTTTCAAGCGCCGATAGTAAGTGGTCGCGATCGGAAGGATTCGCGTAAAGATTGAGATCGAACACGGTGCGCCCCAGGGCCTCGTCCGCGGCATACCCGGTTCGCAGTGCAAAGGCTTTGTTGACTTGCAGGTAAACGCCGTCGGAACGTCTCGTGATGGCGATATTGTAAGGCGCCAGATCCAGGATGGTGCGATAATTCTCCTCCCGTTCCGCCAGCGCTCTCTGGGTGGCCTTGAGGTTATCGATGCGGGTTGAAATATACAGCAGGCACTCTTCGCCCTTATAACGCAGCGGCCGTGCGGAAACGAGGCTTTCCAGCGTTTTTCCGTACTTGTCCTGAAAACGGATTTCCAGGTCGTCCACATATCCCTGTTCGGCAAACAGCTCCAGAAACCGTCTGCGGTCTTCCAGATCGGTGTAGAATTTCAACTCCGGCGGTGTGCGGCCGAGGATCTCCTCGCGGCGATAGTGGACACGGCGGCAGAACGAGTCGTTGACTTCCTGATAGATGCTGTCGCTAAGGCGCGTGATGGCGATGGAGACGGGAGCGCCTTCGATGATGGTGCGATAATTCTCCACACTCTGACGCAAGGCTTCCTGGGCCGTTTTCACCTCCTCGATATCCTGGGAGATATACAGCATGCAAAACTCCCCGGACAAATAAACGGGCCTGACCGAGATGAGGCCGTGGGCCAGTCTGTAATCCTTGCGACGGAAGGTGACTTCAAAGCCATCCAGCTTGGCTTGCCGCTGAACAATTGCGCGCATGCGCTCCCAGTCGGCCGGATCATGAAAGAGATTCAACTCCTGGGAGGTTTTGCCCCTGACCTCTTCTGCGCCGTAGCCGGTGTAATGGCAAAAAGCCTGGTTGGCTAACAGATACCGCTGATCCGACATGCGGTTGACGGCAATGGCGTAGGGCGCCGCATCGAAGATGGCGCGGTAGTCTTCTGTTCCCCGGGCTGGCGGAGACATCTGGTCGGGGGGTGACTTGTCTTGAAGCGCTGACGGTTCGAGCGGTTGTCCGACCTTCAGCAGGCAAAACCCCTTTTCATTGTCGACTGGCAATTTAGAGATGGCGCAGACCTCCTCAAAAGGAGTGCCCTCTTTTCTTTTATGTTGAATCACGCTGCGCCAGACAGGCTGTTGCTCAAGATGCTGGAGAATAGTCATCAGGGATTCGGAAGTGATTTCCCAAAAATCAATCAGCGGCTGGCCAACCATTTCACTCAGCATAAAGCCCGTGGCCTCGATGCATTGCTGGTTCGCATATTCGATGGCGCCGCTGGCGTCGACCAAGACCACCGTACCGGGTATGGATTCCAAATCAATTTTTTGCTTGGCTCGGGGCATGGGGTGTCCATTTCTTTTAAGAAGTGGTTTGGTCAGGATCTATTTCCAATGACCTGAGGGCGAAAAGGGTCATGCTGCGCATCATGTTTCCCGACCTACTTTCGGTTCCGCCAGGGGAGTAGTATAAGAGAACCACCCTGGCCGCGCTTCGAAGCCGCATCGTTCACGCCGAATGCCAACTATTTGCAGAGAAGTCCATTCCCTTCGATGTTGATTCATATCATCGAAGGGTTTGACTGCGCTACCGCAATTTGAAAGCGTTGGCTATCTATGCATGAAGCCGATGCCGAATCTTCGCCAGAATCCGGTGTAGGGTTCGTGGGTCAAGACGGCTGGCGCCCAATCGCCGGAATAAAGTTGGTTGTATGAATCAACCCAATGATCTATATTCCACATATCTGAACCACCAAATGGTTCAAATAAATGCATGAAAGGTGATCATTATGAAATCAATGACGATCCACGGCATCGACAAACAACTCGCCGATATGATTAAAGCCAGGGCGGAAGCCGAAGGTTTGAGTGTGAACAAGACCATTAAACAAATTCTTGAGACCTCCCTGGGCATCAAACCCCGGCCACAGCATAAAAACATCGACGATTTCAAAGAATTTAGCGGCGTTTGGAGCGAGGCGGATCTGAAGGAGTTCAAAGAACAGACCGCCGACAGCCGGGCTGCAAACCCGGAGGACTGGCAATGAAGCAGATTATCCTCGACACGAATGCCTATACAGGCCTGCTGAGCGGCAATGAACAAATATTGAGCGCGGTTGCTTCGGCGGAAGTGGTTTTTATGTCCATCTTTGTCCTGGGCGAGCTGCATGCCGGTTTTCTGGGAGGGTCGAAACGACGACAAAACCTGGACATTCTGAAACGTTTCCTAACAAAACCCTCTGTAAAAATACTTAATGCCACGGCTGAAACCGCCGAGGTGTTCGGTACCCTGAAAAATGCGCTCAAGCAGGCGGGCACACCGCTGCCGATCAATGATGTCTGGATCGCCGCTCATGGCATTGAGACCGGATCGGTGATTGTCACCCAAGATCAACATTTCCGGGAAATAGCGGGAATTCGCCTCTGGGAAGGGGTTTAGAAAATTTGGAAAATTTGGGGACACCTTACTTATCTTTCTTCTTCGGGCCGGGCTTGCAGCGTTTAAGTTGGCGATCCAATACTTCAACCCAACTTGCCTATTTCTGGAAAGACACTATAAGCCATTTCAAAACCTTCAATCAGGGTCAAAGCCAAGGCGGGACAAGGTGGACAACCGCAGGAATACATATTGTATTTCGAGTATTGGACACCTTGGCCCAAGTAGCCGGACGCTGCCAAGGCCGTCCAACGCGTTGCGCCTTCCAGTGGTGCCCTTGCAGGCTGTTGCACCGAAAATGATTGCCCCGTCCTTCGTCTATGCTCCTGATTTAGCCTGCCCCTCCGGAGCCGCGGGCGGCGCGTACCATTTTGCTTTGGGCACGATTACGGCCTTGTCCGGCTGCGCCTCGAAATTGGGCGACATGATTTGCACGCCCGCCTCGTTGAAGGCATCCTGGATGGCCGCATGCAGTTCCGAGAGGATGGGGACCCGCCGCGCGGGCTGATCGATGTGCACGCGCAATTCATATTCGACGTAGAAATCGGAAAGCGCCCGTTGGAGTACGAAGGGTGCCGGCGATTGGCGCACGCCGGCCGTCCTCTGCGCCGCCTGGATCAGCAGCGCGTGCACCTGGCGCCAGGGGGCATCGTAGCCGATGGTGATGGGAGTCGAAACAATGGCGCCCTCTCTTCCCGCCAGGCGGGAGTAATTGACGACATGGCCGCCGATGGCCACTCCGTTGGGGACGGTCACGAACTCCTTCTTGGGGGTGGCGAGTTTGGTGCTCATGGGGCCGAGTTCCTCGACCGTGCCCTCGATACCGTTGATCACGACGTAATCCCCCACCCGCATGGCCCCCGAGTAAGCGATCACCAGGCCGCTCATCACGTGGTTGATGAACCCGGTGGCGCCCAGGGAGAGCATGAGGCCGGCAAAAACGCTGACGCCCTTGAAGGCTTCGCTGCCCGAGCCCGGGATATAGGGGTAGGCAACGGTCAGCGCGAAGATCCAGATCACCGCGATCACGATCCGCCGCGAGGCGCGCGCACTGTCCGGCTGAAGCCAGGCCACGGAGATATAGCCCCTTTCAACCCCCCTGAAAAACCGCGAGACCCCGTCGGCGGCCGCGCGGGTGAGCCAGCCGATCACCAGGACCGTTAAGAGCCCGGGTGTCGCCTTGGCCATGCCCAACGCAATTTTGGAAAGGAGCGCGATCAGGTATTCTCCCAGCCGATCGGCCCACGGCTGGGTGAAGAAAAAGCGGCCCAGACAGAAGGTGAGCCATAGATAGGTCGCCGACAGCAGCACGGCCCAGGTGGTCAATCTGGTAAAGGTCCGACCGAAGAACAACAGGATCGGCGCCAGATTGATGCCGGCGATGATCAGCGGCAGTTGCAATCTGGCAACCAGACGCTCGAGCTTGGAAACGATCTTGTTCCGCAATCGGAAAAGGCCCCAGACGCTCAGGGCGAAAAGCGCAGTCGCCAGGGCGGTCAGCCCGATATTGCGGGCCAGGTTCGACCATTGTAACTGGTCCGCATGTTCATCGAGCACCCGCTTCAGCCGATCGGCCGCGGTTCGCGCGGCGATTTCGAGGGTTTCGCCGGAGTTGGGATCCAGATCCCCAGGCAAAAGGGCGAAAAGGGTCTGGGTTTGGGTCCCCACGAAGATCCCCTTGAGGCCCTTGGCCGTTGCCTCGACGGTGATCACTTCCCAATCCGACCGCGCCGGCAGGGCCTCGATGCGCGCGATGCTGCGGCGGGCACGCTCGGCGGGCGTAGAATCTTCATAGGAGGCCCGGAGCACGGCAATCGGCCGGTTCCAGACAACGATGGGGGCCGGCTCGTTCAAGCCCTCCGCCAAGCCATCCGGGGAAGCGGAAACCACGTCGCCTGAGGAGGAGGGTTGAACGGCTTGCTCCGCGCTGGCCACGCCGACCAGGAGCAGGGCCGCGATCATCACGAGAAGGGTTATGCTGCGCATCATGTTTCCCGACCTCCATTCGCTTCCGCCAGAAGAGTAAGGCATTACCTCGGCCGCGGTCCGAGGCCGCATAATTCACGCCGAATGCCAACGCTGTTCAACCGATCCATTCCCCTTGATGTTGATTCATATCATCGAAGGGTTTCATGCCGCCACCGCTATTTGAAAGCAATTGGCGCCCCGCATCACGGTCGGTATCGCTCGACTCATCCCTTCGGGCCGTGCGCCATGGCAGCCGCCAACTCCTTGGCCCCTTGCCCCCAGCGCGAAATCACCTTGAGCGCCTGGGTGAAGGGGATGTCCAGCGGATGGACGCGCTCGCCGGCAATGATGTAAATCGCACCGGCCAGTGGAGTGGGCACCGAAGGGATAAAAACCGTGAAACGGCCATCGTCTCCCCATCGAGCAGTACAAGCTGTCGCTTGAAGTCGGAAGCTGGGAACCGTGGCAGCAGCAAATCTACGGTTGGGTGCCCTGGGCCTTCCAATGGCAGACGGCGGAATAGCCCGCCATCGGTTCATATATTAGCGTCGATTGATATAGCAGAGGGGAGGCCGGGATAAGGCCTCCCCTTCTTTTTGGTTCGATGGAAACGGTTCGGGCGACCGTTTTACAAATCACAGGATCAGCCCACCCGCTCCACTTCCATGACGTTCTTGATCTTCTTGAGGCTGGCCAGCAGTTGGCCGAGCTGGTCTGTGTTGGCCACTTCCAGGGTGAAATAGCAGGAAACCATCTTGTCGTTGTTGGTCTGGGTGTTGGCGGAAAGGATGTTGGCGCTGCCTTTGCTCATGCTGGAGGCCAGGTCGGCCAGCAGCCCCACGCGGTCCATGGCGCGCACCTTGATCTTGACGGGAAAGGATTCCCGGGTGGCGGCGTCCCACTCCACTTCGATGAGCCGCTCGGGGTTGGTTTTGACGGCATTGACGCAGCCGGCGCGGTGCACGGTCACGCCGAAACCGCGGGTGATGTACCCCACGATCTTGTCGCCCGGCACGGGCTGGCAGCACTTGCCGAAGCGCACCAGGATGTCGTCGGCGCCCTTAACCACCACGCCGCTGCCGCTCTTCTTCTTGCGCACCCGCCCCATGATCCGGTTGAGCAAGGATTGTTGATCCTCTTGCGCCTCGGTCTTGGGCATCACTTTGCGCACCAGTTGCAGCGGCGTGATCTTGCCATAGCCAATGGCGATGATCAGGTCGTCGAGGGTCTTGAGCCCGAAGCTTTCCACCGCCTTGTCCATCTCGGGGGTCTTGAGAAATGTATTGAAGTTGAGGCGCACCTTGCGGAAGGCCTTTTCACACATCTCGCGGCCCAGGGTCAGGCTGCGTTCTTTCTCCTGGGTCTTGATCCACGAGCGGATTCGGGAGCGCGCCTTGACGGTCTTGGCGAAACTGAGCCAATCCTTGCTGGGCTGGTGGCCCTTCTGGGTGACGACGGCCACGCTCTCGCCGGTCTGCAGCTGGTACTTGAGAGGCACCATGCGGCCGTTGACCTTGGCGCCCACGCATTGATCGCCCACCTCCGAATGGATCGCATAGGCAAAATCCACCGGCGTGGCCCCCTTGGGCAACGACTTGATCTGGCCCTTGGGGGTGAAGACGTAAATGTCGTCGGGGAACAGATCGATGCGCACGTTTTCGAGAAATTCGTTGGGGTCCTTGATGGAGGCCTGGTTCTCCACGATGTTCTGCACCCAGGCGAAGGTCTCGGCGGTCTTGGGATCGGCGGTGCGGCCCTCCTTATAGCTCCAATGGGCGGCGATGCCCGATTTGGCCACCTGGTCCATCTCCCGGGTACGGATCTGGATCTCCATGCGCTCGCCGAACGGCCCGATCACGGTGGTGTGCAACGACTGGTACATGTTGGGCTTGGGCATACCGATGTAATCTTTGAACTTCTTGGCGATCGGTCGCCAGAGGGCATGCACCAGCCCCAGGGCTTCATAACACTGGGGGATGGTATCCAGAATGATGCGAAAGGCGATAATGTCGTAGATTTCGTCAAAGTCCAGGTTCTGTTGGGTCATCTTTTGGTGGATGCTGTAGTAATTTTTGTAGCGGCCCAGGACTTCGCACGGCAGGTTGTTTTCCTCCATTTTCCGCTGGATCAAGGCTTTGACCGTTTGGATATACTTTTCGCGCTCTTCCTTGCCCTTATCCACCGCGCCTTCGATGAATACATATTCGGCGGGCAGGGTGTATTTAAAGGAGATGTTCTCAAGCTCGTTCTTGATCCAGTAAATGCCCAGGCGGGCGGCGATGGGGGCATAGATGTCCAGCGTCTCCTGGGCGATCTTGCGCTGCTTGGCCTCGCTGGAGTGGTATTGCAGCGTGCGCATGTTGTGCATGCGGTCGGCCAGCTTGATCAACACCACGCGGATGTCGTCGGCCATGGCCAGCAGCATCTTGCGGATGCTCTCGGCTTCGCGGGCCTCGGCGCTGGAAAAGGGCAAGGTGCTCAACTTGGTGACGCCCGAAACGATGTGGCGCACCTCGGCGCCGAACATGTCGCCGATCTCTTCGGCCGTGGCGTGTGTGTCTTCGATGACATCGTGCAGCAGGCCGGCGGCCACGCTGACCATGTCCAGCTTCATGTCGGCCAGGATGCTGGCCACCTCCAGGGGGTGGGAGAGGTACGGCTCGCCCGAGAGGCGCACCTGGCCGTCGTGGACCTTGGCGGAAAAGATGTAGGCCCGGTCGATGAGATCCAGATCGGCATCGGGGTTGTAGTCGGTGATCTTATCGATGATGTCGTTGATTCGAATCATAGGTACGCCATTTATCGATGGGTTGAATCGCCGACCTTTGAACACCTGGACGCACGCGATCGGTTACTGAGTTCAACTGGTGCCATTATAGCGCGTATCCGGCTCAATTGTCACTTCCCCTAATAAGCCTTCGCAAACACCACCCGCCGCCGACTCTCCTTACCGCAGCAGATGCAGCGCCCCGCTTCCTCGGGCGCATCGAAGGGGATGCAGCGGATGGTCACCGTCAGATCCTCCTTGATCTTGCCTTCGCACTCGGCCGCGCCGCACCAGTGGGCCATGGCGAAGCCGCCGTGGATCTCGGGCTTCTCGGCGTTCTGGGGGGTAAAATAGGCATAAAATTCGCCGTGGTCATCGATGGGCCGGGTGTTGGCCTCCCGAAAGGCCCGGGCGCGCGCCAGCAGATTGGCCTGGATCTCGTCGAGCAGACCGCCCACTTGGGCGACGAACTGGGCGCGGGCCATGGCGCTCTTCTCTTTGTGGGGTTTGTCCCGGCGGCCGACGAAGACCGCATCGTTGGCGATGTCGCGCGGGCCGATCTCCAGGCGCAGGGGCACCCCCTTCTTGATCCACTCCCAGCCCCGGGCGCCGCCGATGTCGCGGCGGTCGACTTCCACCCGCAGGGGCCGGCCATGGTAAAGGGTCTGGCCCAACTCGGCCGCCAGCCGATCGGTGTATTCCATGACCTTGGAACGATCTTCTTCTTTGTGGGCGATGGGCAGCAGCACGATCTGGGCGGGGGCCACCCGGGGCGGCAGCACCAATCCGTCGTCGTCGCCGTGGGTCATGATCACCCCGCCGATCAGGCGCGTGGAGGCGCCCCAGGAGGTGGTCCAGGCCAACTCTTCTTTTTCTTCCGCATTCTGGAAGCGGATGCCCGAGGCCTTGGCGAAATTCTGACCCAGAAAATGGGAGGTGCCGGCCTGCAGGGCCTTGCGGTCCTGCATCATGGCCTCGATGCACTGGGTGTCCACGGCGCCGGGAAAACGCTCGGCCGGCGACTTGCTTCCCTGGAGCACCGGCACGGCCAGGAACTCTTCGGCCAGGCGGGCGTAGACCGCCAGCATCCGGCTGGTGCGCGCCTGGGCCTCTTCGGCCGTGGCGTGGGCCGTGTGGCCCTCCTGCCAGAGGAACTCGCTGGTACGCAGAAAGATGCGCGTGCGCATCTCCCAGCGCACCACGTTGGCCCATTGATTGATGAGCAGTGGCAGGTCGCGATAGCTCGTCACCCACTTGGCGAAGGCGTCGCCGATGATCGTCTCGGAGGTCGGCCGCACCACCAAAGGCTCGGTGAGCGGTCCGCCGGGCACCAGCCCGCCGTTGGGCCCCTTCTCCAGGCGGTGGTGGGTCACCACGGCGCACTCCTTGGCGAAGCCCTCCACGTGCTCGGCCTCTTTTTCCAGGAAGCGCAGGGGGATGAACAGGGGAAAGTAGGCATTTTTGACCCCCGTGGCCTTGAACATGTCGTCCAGCTCGTGCTGGATATTCTCCCACAGGGCATAGCCCCAGGGCTTGATCACCATGCAGCCGCGCACCGGCGAGTTTTCTGCCATGTCGGCCGCCTTGACCACCTGCTGGTACCATTCGGGGTAATCTTCTTCGCGCGTCGGCGTTATCGCAGTCTTAATTTTTTGGGCCATGACAAAAGTCCTTTTATTTTTTATGCTCTTTTTCCCATCGATCCACTTCCTGCAAAAGTACTTCCACCAACTTCTCCTGGGGTACTTTTTTGACGACCTTACCTTTTTTAAAGAGGATGCCCTGGCCCTGGCCGCCGGCCACGCCGATATCGGCTTCGCGCGCCTCGCCCGGGCCGTTGACCACACACCCCATGATAGCCAGCTTGACCGGTACATCGCGGGTGAGCAGGGCCTTTTCCACCTGATCGACCACCTCCATCAGGTCGATGTTGCAGCGGCCGCAGGTGGGGCAAGAGATGATCTCCGGCCCATGGCGGCGAATGTTCAGGGCCTTGAGGATCTCGAAGCCCACGCGCACCTCTTCCACCGGGTCGCGGGTCAGCGACACGCGCAAGGTGTCACCGATGCCTTCGGCCAGCAGCATGCCGATGCCCAGGGCCGACTTGACCGTACCGGCGTAGAGCGAACCGGCCTCGGTGACGCCGACGTGCAGCGGGTAATCCACCCGTTCGGCCAGCAGGCGGTAGGCCTCCACGGTGCGCAGGACATCCGAGGCCTTCAAGGAGATCTTGATCGCTTGGAAACCGGCCTTTTCCAACAGGGCCACATGCCCCAAGGCGCTCTCCACCATGGCCGCGGCCGTGGCTCCCTGGTAGCGCTGCAACAGCTCCTTTTCCAACGAGCCGCTGTTGACGCCGATGCGGATGGGCAGCCCCAGGTCCTTGGCGCAATCCACCACGGCCTGCACCTTTTTGCGCCCGCCGATGTTGCCCGGATTGATGCGCAGCCCGTCGGCGCCGCCCTTGGCCGCAGCCAGGGCCAGGCGGTAGTCGAAGTGGATGTCGGCGATCAGGGGAATCCGGATGCCGGCCTTAATTGCCGCCACGGCCTCGGCTGCGGCCTCGTCGGGCACGGCCACGCGCACGATCTCGCAACCGGCCGCCGTAAGACGCCCGATCTGGGCCACCGTGGCGGCCACATCGTGGGTCGGCGTGTTGGTCATGGATTGGACCGTGATGGGCGCTGCGCCCCCCACGGCCACCGGCCCCACATGAATTAAGCGCGTTGGTCTTCGTTTGATTTCAATGGACATAACCGGTGCATATACTGGATTCCGGCGGCAAATACAACGGGGCGCCGACGCGACCGCAGTGAGACGAGGCGGGTCGTTGGCCGTAGGGGCGAACCTTGTGTTCGCCCAATAATTGCCCCGAACATAAAAAGGGCGATCACAAGGATCGCCCCTACGATAAAACGAACAAGGGTGGTGACGCTATATACGGCAGAAGGGGTTGTACTTCTTCTCCTTGCCGATGGTGGTGGCTTCCATGTGGCCGGTGTAGACGGCGGTGTCGTCGGGCAGGGTGAAGAGCTTGGTGTGGATGCTGCGGATCAGGGTGTCGAAGTCGCCGCCGGGAAAGTCGGTGCGGCCGATGGACCCGGCAAAGAGGGTGTCGCCCACGAAGACCGCTTTGTCGGCGTGCAGGGAGATGCCGCCCGGGGTGTGGCCGGGGGTGTGCAGCACCTTGAACTGGATCTGGCCCACCGTTACCGTGTCGCCGTCCTGGAGCAGGCGGTCGGGTGCGGGCGAATCTTCCGAGCGCATGCCCCACATGGCCGCGCCCCGGGCCAGTTGGGCCAACATGGGGGCATCCTCGGGGTGGATCATCAGATCGGCGCCCGAGGCTTTTTTGAGGGCCTTGTTGGCGCTCACGTGGTCGAAATGGCCGTGGGTATTGATGATGGCTTTGAGCGTCAGCTTGTCTTTGGCCAGGGCCAGCAGGATTTTATCGGCATCGCCGCCGGGGTCGATGACGGCCGCCTGACGGGTGGCCTCGCACCCCACGATGAAACAGTTGGCCTGCAAGGGGCCCACAGGCATGGAGCGTATGATCATGATCGAATTTCCTTTGGCTTAATCCCCATTGACCGCCTCCTGCTCTTCATCCAGGAAAGGCATGGGCGTGGGGGTGGTTTGCAGCTTGCCCTGCTCGATGGCCAGGCGGATGCTGTCCAGGATGCCGTTGATGAAGGCCCCGGACTCGGGCGAACTGAAGCGTTTGCCGATATCGATGGCTTCGTTGATCGAGACCTTGGCCGGGATATCGGCGCAATAGAGCAATTCGAACACGGCGATGCGCAGGATGTTGCGATCCACGCACGCCATGCGCCGCATCTTCCAGTTGCTCGAGTGGCTTTCGATGATCGTATCGATGTGCGCCTTGTTGTCGAGCACGCCGGTGACCAGATATTCGAAAAAAGGATAGAAGCGTTTGCCGGGCGGAAAGCAACGGCAGTAGTCGGGCAGGTTGCGCTCGGAAAAGGCGCAACTCATGTCCATGCTGAAGAGGGCCTGCATGGCCAGTTCTCTTGCTTGTCGACGGGTTCCCATATCAGATCTTTTCCACCGCTCCCATCAGGTTGGCCATCTCCACGGCCGCCAGGGCCGCGTCCCAACCTTTGTTGCCCGCCTTGCTGCCGGCGCGCTCGATGGCTTGCTCCAGATTGTCGGTGGTCAACACACCGAAGATGATGGGCATGCCGGTTTCCATGCTGGCCGCGGCGACGCCCTTGGAGACTTCGGCGCTCACGTAGTCGAAATGGGGCGTGGCCCCGCGGATCACGGCGCCCAGGCAGATGACGGCGTCGTGGCGTTTTTTGGCGGCCAGTTTGAGGGCCACCAGGGGGATCTCGAAGGCGCCCGGCACCTTTATGATATCGATATCATCGGTTTTGGTGCCGCTGCGGGTCAGCGCATCCACGGCGCCGCCCACCAGTTTTTCAGTGATAAAGTCATTGAAGCGGCTCACCACGATGGCGAACTTTTTTCCTTCGGCGATTAAATTGGCTTCGACGATGTTGGGCATCGATCATCCTCCGGTTTGGCGTGTTCCCTATTGTCCATCCGGGAATGGCTGGATGGACAACAACCTAAGTGTCTATTGTCAGCTCGGCTCAATGGCCGTCGGTTTCCAGTTGCAGCAGGTGGCCCATCTTGAGTTTCTTGCATTCCAGGTAGCAGCGATTGAACTCGTTGGGCGCCACCTCGATGGGAATCTGCTCGACGATGCTCAAACCGTAGCCGTCCAGGCCCACCATCTTCTTGGGATTGTTGGTCAGCAGGCGCATCTTGCGCACGCCGATATGGCGCAGCATCTGGGCTCCGATGCCGTAATCGCGCAAATCGTCCTTGAACCCGAGCTGGCGGTTGGCTTCCACGGTATCCAGTCCCTGCTTCTGCTGCAGTTCGTAAGCCTTGAGCTTGTTGACCAGACCGATGCCGCGGCCCTCCTGGCGCAGGTAGATGATCACGCCGGTACCCTCTTTTTCCATCATGGCCATGGCCCGGTGCAGCTGGTCGCCGCAATCGCAGCGCATGGAGCCGAAGATATCGCCGGTCATGCACTCGGAGTGCACCCGCACCAGCACCGGCTTTTCCGGATCGATGCTGCCCTTGACCAGGGCGATGTGCAGCAGATCGTCCACATCGTTTTCAAAGGCGATGATCTTGAACTCGCCGCCGTGATCGGTGGGGATCATGGTTTCGGCCGCCCGGTGGACGAACAGTTCGTTGCGCATGCGGTATTCCACCAGGTCGGCGATGGTCACGATACCCAGCCCGTGCTTTTCGGCAAAGGCAGTCAGCGTGGGCATGCGCGCCATGGTGCCGTCGTCGTCCATCACTTCGCAGATCACGCCGGCCGGCTTGAGTCCGGCCAGGCGCGCCAGGTCCACCGAGCCTTCGGTCTGGCCCACGCGCACCATGACGCCGCCGGCCCGGGCGCGCAGCGGAAAGATGTGACCGGGGCGCACCAGGTCGCTGGCCTTGGCGCCGTCGGCCACGGCGGTGAGGATCGTGGTGGCGCGGTCGGCCGCCGAAATACCGGTGGTGACCCCGCGCTTGGCTTCGATGGAAACGGTGAAGCCGGTCTGGAAGGGCGAGGTGTTGTTGCGCACCATGGAGGGCAACTCCAGTTGGTCGCACCGTTCGCCGGTGAGGGACAGGCAGATCAGTCCGCGCCCGTATTTGGCCATGAAATTGATGGCTTCGGGCGTGACTTTCTCGGCCGCCATGGTCAGGTCGCCTTCGTTTTCGCGGTCTTCGTCGTCCACCAGGATCACCATTTTTCCGGCGGCGATCGCTTCGATGGCTTGTTCAACAGTAATGCGTGGCATGGTCTTCAATTCTCCAATTCAATAAGGGCAGCCGCCTCGAATGTTAGCGGTCCAGGAACCCTGATTTAGCAAGCAACGCCATATCGATACCGCTGCGGTTGGCGGACGGTGACCTCTCGCCGCGGGTCAAGAAACGCTCCACATACTTTCCGATCAGATCGGTCTCGATGTTGAATCCATCGCCCACCGCCTTCAGGCCGATGGTGGTGATCTGGGCCGTGTGGGGGATGATGCTCACCGTAAACCCCTGGTCGTCGCAGGCATTGATCGTCAAGCTGACACCGTCCACGGCCACCGATCCCTTGACGATCATGTAGCGCGTCAGCTCCGGGGGGGCGGCAAAGCGCAACACCCAGGCCGTGGCCGCGTTCTCCCGGCTCTCCAGGCGCCCCAGGCCGTCGATGTGGCCCGACACCAGATGGCCGTCCAGGCGGTCGGAAAGGCGCAATGCCCGTTCCAGATTCACCCGCTGGCCAATCTTGGCATCGCCGAAGGCGGTCTTGGAAAGCGTCTCGGGCGACACATCGGCCGTAAAGCGATTGCCGGCCAGGCTAGTCGCTGTCAGGCAGGCGCCATTGACCGCGATGCTGTCGCCGAGGCGCGTGCCGGCCAGGTCGAAATCGGCGGCCACGGTGATGATTCGGGCCTCACCCGACGCGCGCATTCCCACCAGGGTTCCCAAGCCTTCGATGATGCCGGTAAACATACGAACTCAATACTCGGTTGTCATTCATTCACTGTAAGTTGAAAGAAAAAGAGGAAAGCTTTCCACTTTCCGCTATTCCATATGCCGATACCCCACCACCATAATATCTTCCCCCGCCCGCTCCACCCTCACATCGTGCAGGGCCAGGGCATCTTTCATCCAGGCGGCCCCTTGGCCGCGGAACATGGGCAGGCCGTCGTCGCCGCCGAGCAGCTTGGGGGCGTAAAAGAGCACGACCTTGTCCACGATGTCGGCGGCGAGGGCGCTGCCGGCCACCTGGGCGCCGCCCTCGATGAGCAGGCTGGTGATGCCCATCTGACCCAACTGCCCCATGAGGGCCGCCAGATCGATGTGCCCCTTTCTGACGGCGGCATCCAAAATGCGCGCGCCGCTGGCCGCCAGCCGGCGCCGGTCCACATCGGAGGCCTCGGGCCCGCACACCACATAGGTGGGCGCCGGGGACGCCTGGGTGAGCATCTTGGCCCGCTTGGACATGCTCAGCCGGGTGTCGAGCACCAGCCGGACAGGGTCCTTGCCCTGGCCTTCGGCCAGGCGTGCCGTCAGTTCGGGATCGTCCGCCTTGACCGTGCCGACGCCCACCAGGATGGCATCCATGGCGTGGCGCAGGCGATGCACGCGCGCCCGGGCCGCCTCGCCGGTCACCCAGCGGGCATCGCCCGTGCTGGCGGCAATGCGCCCATCCAGGGTGGCGGCCATCTTGAGCACCACGAAGGGCCGCCGGGTGGCCATGAACTTGATGAAGCTCTCGTTGAGCCGCCGGGCCTGGGCTTCGCGCACGCCGCACACCACCTCGATCCCCTTGGCGCGCAACAGGGCGTTGCCGCCGCCCCGGACATCGGGGTTGGGATCGGCCATGGCCACCACCACCCGCCGGATGCCGGCCGCGATCACTTTTTCGGCACACGGCGGCGTGCGGCCGAAGTGGTTGCACGGTTCCAGGGTCACGTACAGGGTGGCGCCGGCGGCACGCTCACCGGCGGCATCGAGGGCATTTACCTCGGCATGGGCGCCGCCCACGGCCTGGTGAAAGCCCTGGCCCACCACCTGGCCATCCCGCACCACCACGGCCCCCACCATAGGGTTGGGAGCGACAAAGCCGGCCCCTTGGGCCGCGAGCGCCAAGGCCATGTCCATGTAGTCTTCATCGTTCATCGCCGTTCGCTTAGTAAGGTTTTCAGTTCGGCCACGAAATCGTTCACATCCTTGAATTCACGATACACCGAGGCAAAGCGCACGTAGGCGATATCGCTCAAGGTGTGAAGCTGGGCCATGATCTTTTCGCCCACCACCCGGGACGGAATCTCTTTTTCGCCGGTTTCGCGCAGGTCCCGCTCCAGGTCGTCGATAAAATCCTCGATGGCGTTCATGCTGATGTCCAGCTTCTGGCAGGCCTTCTGCATCCCCGAGCGCACCTTGTCCCGGTTGAACACCTCCCGGCGCCCATCCTTTTTGACGATCATGATGGGAATCTCTTCGATGTGCTCGTAGGTGGTAAAGCGCCGGGTGCAGTCGATGCACTCCCTGCGCCGCCGGATGACGGCGCCATCCTTGCTGACCCGGGAGTCGATCACCTTATTGTCCATCTCGCCGCAAAAGGGACACTTCATACAGCTACCTCCCCTGGGTTGCCGGTAAGCTTCACCATTTCGATGCCGGCTTCGGCCAGCATCTCCGCAGACAGCGGGTCCGCGTAGCCGTCCTGGTAGACGATCCGGACGATGCCCGCATTGATGATCATCTTGGCGCAGATTGAACACGGCTGATTGGTGCAGTACAGCGTGGCGCCCTTGATGGAGACGCCGTGATAGGCCGCCTGGATGATGGCGTTCTGCTCGGCGTGAATGCCCCGGCACAACTCATGGCGCTCGCCGGAGGGCACCTTGAGCTGCTGGCGCAGGCAGCCGGTCTCGGCGCAGTGGCGCACATTGCTGGGTGCGCCGTTATAACCGGTGGAGAGCAGACGGCGATCCTTGATCACCACCGCCCCCACCGCCCGGCGCAAGCAGGTGGCCCGCTTGGCCACCAGGCAGGTGATGTCCATGAAGTACTCATCCCAGGAGGGACGCTCATGATCCATTGGCATTCTCTTGGCCCCCATCGAATGGCCGGGACACCTTCAGCTTTCCAATTTCAACGCTTGCCTGCCTGCGAAGCGGATCTATGCATACAGGGGGAACGCGCGGCACAATTCGGCCACTTCCAGCCGCGTGCGCTCCAGCATGCGCGCATCTTCCAGGTTTTTGAGCACGGCCACGATCAGGCCCGCGATCTGGCGCATCTCCTCGGTGTTCATGCCGCGGCTGGTGACATAGGGGGTGCCGATGCGCACGCCGCTCGTCACCACCGGGCCGCGTTTATCAAACGGCACGGCATTTTTGTTGACGGTGATACCGGCCTGGCCCAAGGCGCTTTCGGCCGCTTTGCCGGTGATGTCCCACGAGGTGAGGTCCACCAGCATCAGGTGGTTGTCGGTGCCGCCCGAGACCAACTGCAGGCCTGCGGCCTGCAAGCCCGTTGCCAGGGCCTGGGCATTGGCCAGCACGCGCTCCTGGTAGCGTTTGAACGAGGGCAGCAACGCCTCTTTAAAGGCCACGGCCTTGGCGGCGATCACATGCATCAGGGGTCCGCCCTGGATGCCCGGGAAAACTTCGCTGCGCAACTTGTCGGCGCAGGCCGATTTGGCCAGAATCAATCCGCCGCGCGGCCCGCGCAGGGTTTTGTGGGTGGTGGAGGTGACCACATCGGCGCGCGGCACCGGCGAGGGATGCAGCCCCACAGCCACCAGACCGGCGATGTGGGCCATGTCCACCATGAAGAGAGCGCCCACTTGCTTGGCGATGTCGCTGAAGGTATCGAAGTCCAGGATGCGCGGGTAGGCGCTGGCGCCGGCCACGATCAGCTTGGGGCGATGCTCTTTGGCCAGGCGCCGCACATTGTCATAATCGATGGTGCCGGTCTGGGGGTCCACGCCATAGTGCACAAAACGATAGAGTTGGCCGGAAAAGCTCACCTTGGCGCCGTGGGTCAGATGACCGCCGTGGGCCAGGTCCATGCCCAACACGGTGTCGCCCGGCTGGAGCAGGGAAAAATAGGCCGCCATGTTGGCCTGGGAGCCGGAATGGGGCTGCACGTTGGCATATTCGCAGCCGAACAACTGCATGGCGCGGTCGATGGCCAGGCGTTCGGCCACGTCCACGTATTCACACCCGCCATAGTAGCGCTTGCCGGGGTAGCCCTCGGCGTATTTATTGGTCAAAAGACTGCCCTGGGCGGCCATGACCGCCTTGCTGGCGATATTTTCGGATGCAATCAATTCCAGATGACTGGTCTGCCGCTCCAACTCCTGATCCAGTACTTTGGCGATCTCCGGGTCCACTGCGGTGATAAGCTCGTTGTTCAACTTCTTCTTTCCCCTTGTCCCGTATATTTTAGCTTCGATTGAAACTTATGGTTCCTGGCCAGGCTTGTCGAACAGGTCCAGGCGCCGCTGGTGGCGCCCCCCCTCGAAGGGGGTTTCCAGCCAGGTACGCACAATTTCCAGAGCCAGCACGTCGCCGATGACCCGGCCCCCCAGGACCAGAATGTTGGCGTCGTTGTGCCGGCGGCTCATGGCCGCGGAGAACAAGTCATTGCACAGGGCCGCGCGCACATGGGCAAAACGGTTGGCCACCATGGACATCCCCAGCCCGGTACCGCACAACAGAATCCCGCGCTCGGCTTGTCCCTCGGACACCTGGGAGGCCACCTGCATGCCGATCTGGGGGTAATCCACGGAGGCTTCGCTGAAGGCGCCCTGATCTTCGACGGTAACGCCCTTTTCCAGCAAATAGCGTTTGATGGTCTCCTTGAGCCCGAAGGCTGCGTGGTCGCATCCGATGAGAATCTTCATCGTTACCCTCTTCTCCTTTTCCGTATCGAGAAACCAAGCCGTTTCGGTATCCTGGCGCCGCGGACATCCACCGGTCGCGTCTTCCCGGTACCAATACCCCTATATATAAGGTGGCGACTGCATCTCATAGCTTTATCTCGGGTGGATCGCAAGAAAAAATCGGGACCGCTCGACCACTGCGGGGAAACCACCGGGCCACGCATTATGCTGGGCCGAGCCCGCTGAGGTGGCCTGCCGGCTCAGCGGATGCATAAACAAAATACCGCGCGTCCATGGATGGGATGCGCGGTATTTTCGATTTTTCGGCCTTGCCGATCTATTCAGGGTTCTATGGCGTATACTTTTTAAGAATCAAAGCGGCATTGGTGCCGCCGAAGCCGAAGGAGTTGGTCATGGCATAGGTCACGACGGCCTTGCGCGCCACATTGGGAATATAATCCAGATCGCACTCCTCGTCGGGGTTGTCCAGATTGATGGTGGGCGGCAGGATGTCGTGGGTCAGAATCAGCGAGGTGAAAACGGTTTCGATGCCGCCGGCGCCGCCCAGCAGGTGCCCGGTCATGGATTTGGTGGAACTGACCGGCACTTTGCGGGCAAATTCACCAAAGACGGTCTTGATGGCCCGGGTTTCATAAAGATCGTTGAGCGGCGTCGAGGTGCCATGAGCATTGATATAGTCGATTTGGGAGGGCTGGATACCGGCATCCGCGATGGCCGCTTGCATGCAGCGCGCCGCGCCATCGCCATCGGGCGGCGGAGAGGTCATGTGGTAACCGTCGCCACTCATGCCGTAGCCGGCCATCTCGGCGTAAATCTTGGCGCCGCGGGCCAGGGCGTGTTCCAGGGATTCGAGGATCAGCATGCCGCTGCCTTCGCCCACCACGAAACCATCCCGGTCCTTGTCAAACGGGCGCGAGGCGCGCTGGGGATCATCGTTACGGGTGGAGAGCGCTTTCATGGCACCGAAGCCGGCAATACAGGTCCGCGTGATCACCGACTCCACGCCTCCCGTGATCATGGCATCGGCCTTGCCGTACTTGATGATCTCGTAGGCGTCGCCGATGGCATGGGCGCCGGCGGCACAGGCCGTGGCCACCGACGAGTTGGGGCCTTTGGCGCCGAGATGAATGGAGATCATACCGGGAGCCATGTTGCCGATCAGCAGGGGAATGAAGAAAGGGCTGACGCGCTTGGGTCCGGCCTTTTCCACAGTATTGGCCGTGACCTCCAGCATATGCAACCCGCCCAATCCGCACCCTGTCAGGACCCCGACGCGATGGGCGTTCCGGTCGTCGATCTTCAGTCCCGAATCCTCCAAGGCCATACGCGATGCTGCAACGGCGTAGGCGATGAATGTTTCGGTGCGTTTGGCGTCCTTCTTGGGCATGAAATCTTCGGCATTGAAGCCTTTGACCTCGGCGGCGATTTTCGTGCTGTACTCCGTGGTGTCAAAACGCGTGATTTCACCCACGCCGGATTTGCCGGCGATCAGGTTGGACCATGTTTCGTCCACGCCGATACCCAAGGGGGTGACCAAACCGATTCCGGTGACCACTACCCGTCTTTCCAAAAGAACCTCCTTCTAACTCGCCGGCACGCATCAAGAAAAACCGGGGGCCCCCACCTCGAACGGACGGAAGGCCCCATTTCGGCAGATCGGATGGTCCGCCGATGGGGCGGGCGCCTGGAATATCTTCCTATTCCCGCTCCGGTCCGGCGGCCTTCGATCGAAGTGCGCTCACCCGCGGCAAACGCCCTGTTGAATGGCAGTATCAGTGGGCGTTGATGTAATCGATGGCGTCCTTTACGGTCACCAGTTTTTCGGCATCTTCATCGGAGATATCGATATCGAACTCTTCTTCCATGGACATGATCAGTTCCACCAGGTCCAGGGAGTCGGCCCCCAGGTCGTCCACGAAAGAGGCTTCGGGCACAACTTCTTCCATATCCACACTTAATTTCTCGCTAATGATCTTTTTGATTTTATCTTCAACCGACATCTACTTTCTCCTTTCAATGAGTGAGTGCTACCTGCCATTACAGACAGCTTCCTGGAATTACATGAACATGCCGCCGTTCACATGCAGCACTTGTCCGGTCATGTAAGCCGCCGCGTCCGAAGCCAAAAAGCTCACGACGGCGGCGACTTCTTCGGGATGGCCCATGCGGGCCATGGGAATCGAGGCCAACATGAGGGTCTTGACCTTTTCGGGCAAAACGGCGGTCATGTCGGTATCGATGAAGCCGGGGGCCACGGCATTGACCGTGACGTTCCGGGAGGCGTACTCCTTGGCGGTGGTCTTGGTCAGACCGATGAGGCCGGCCTTGGCCGCCACATAGTTGGCCTGGCCGATGTTGCCGATCGCCCCGACGATCGACGATATGTTGATGATCCGGCCACCGTGCTGCTTGGCCATGATGCGCGCCGCCACCTGGGTGCACAAAAAGGGCCCTTTGAGGTTGACATTGAGCACGGCGTCCCAGTCGGCCTCTTTCATGCGGGCGATCAGGCCGTCCCGGGTGATGCCGGCATTGTTGACCAGTACGTCCACGCGTCCGGCGGCGTCCATCACCTGATCGAAGAAGGCCGTCACCTCGGCCTGCACGGCCACGTTGGCCCACAGGCCCACGGCTTCGCAGCCCAGTTGGCCCACCTGGGCGATGGTCTCGGCCGCGGCCGCTTTTTCGCCCTCGGGATCGGCGGGTGAAAAGTAGTTGAAAAAGATGCGGGTGCCCGGTGCGGCCATGGCCTTGCAGATACAGCGGCCGATGCCTCGGGAGCCGCCCGTAACCACCACAACCCGTTGGTTGTTCTCGGTCATTGTTACCTCTCGAAAATGATGTCCGCGATGCGATCCATGTCCTTGGCCCAGTTGGCCCGACCGGCCAGCATCTCAGTATAGGCGATCTCCGTCAGGTGCTGCTGGGCCGCGGCGGTGTCCAGATCACCGCTGGTGGCGATCTTCAAGGCGTTTTCACCCACCAGTTGGGTCACTTCGCCGGCAAAGACCCGCGCCATGGCGCGGTACTTTTCGGCGTCGGCCGCCTTGTCCCGGGTCAGCTGGATGGCTTTGCGCGCCAGGGCCGCGCCCACTTCAACATACGTCATCATATCGGCCAGGGCGAACATGATGGCTTGCTGACGAGTGAGCCGGTGGTTGTGGGCCAGGTCGATGGTTCGGTTCAAAGCGCGCGCCGCCAATGCGTAAAAGCGGCAGCCGGCATCGGCCACTTCGGCGCCCAGGCGCTCCAGCTCTTCGGCCACGCGGCCGTAGAACTCGCCCTTGCTCTTGCGGCTGCTCTTCCAGCGGAAGGTGCTGATGATGCTTTGCTGGATTTCGCTGGTGCCTTCGTAAATGCAGGTGATCTTCACGTCGCGCTTGATCTTCTCGACGCCGAATTCACGGATGTAGCCATAACCACCCAGGGCCTGGATGCAGTCGTTGGCCGCACGGTCGGCCGCCTCGGTGGTGAAGAGTTTGCCGATGGAGCCTTCCACCTGCAGGTCTTCTTCCTTGCTGTCCAGCAGTTCGCCGACTTCGTCGATGTAGGCATCGGCGGCCGCCAGGCGTACCACGTTGGGCACGATCAGTTTGTGGGTGTAGCCTTGCTTTTCGGAAAGGGACGAGCCGAATTGAATGCGCTCCTTGGCGTATGGGATAGCGATCTCCAGGGCCGCTTCGCCGGCCCCCAGGGCCATGGAGGCCACCATCAGGCGGGTGTAACCGAACACCACGTTGGACTGCTTGAGGCCCTTGCCGGGTTCGCCGCCGATGAGGTTTTCGATGGGCACGAAGACATCGTCAAAGGTCAGGGGCGAGGTGTTGGAGGCGCGGATGCCGTGCTTCTCTTCGCTCTTGTGCTGCTTGAAACCCGGCGCGCCCTTTTCCACGATGAAAAAGGTGTGACCTTCGGGCGCCTCGGCCAGCACGGTCACGAAGTCGGCGTAGCCGCCGGTGGAGATGAACTGCTTGTTACCGGTGATTTTGTATCCGGTAACACGGCCATCGCCATCGGTCACCGGCACGGCTTTGGTCTTAAGCGACGCCAGGTTGCTGCCGGCCCCCGGCTCGGTCACGGCATAGGCCACCAGAGAGTTGCCTTCGGCAATGCGGCCCAGCCATTTTTCCTTCTGGGCATCGGTGGCGCCCACCAGGATGGGATCGGCCCCCAATTGGATGGCAAAAAAGCCGGTGGCCACCCCCAGGCAGATCCTGGCCATCTCCTGAACCACCTTGCAGCAGTCTCGCGCGCCGCCGCCCATACCGCCGAATTCTTCGGGGATAAACAGCAACTGCAGGCCGATCTCCGGCCCGAGCATCTCGCGGATCTCGGCTTCGGGAAAAACTTCGTCCTTGTCCCACGCCAGAATATTTTCTTTGGTTAACAGCTTCTTGCGCAACTGCCGGACCGTGTCCACGACCATCTGGCGGGACTCGAGATCCAAACCCCGGTATGCGTTTTCATTCATCAATGACGCGTCCTTATATATAGCTTATGTCCGAGACTATTCTTTATCGGTCTCGACGGCCGTCCGGCCTTTGTAAGCGCCGCAACTGGCGCAGGCATGGTGCGGCTGGATCGCCTCACCGCATTCCGGGCAGTTGGACAGGTTGGGAACTTCTTTTTTCTGGTGGGTGCGCCGCTTGTCGCGTCTTGACTTGGAAATCTTATGCTTTGGTAAGCCCATGAGTCATCTCCAAACTATATCTACTTGTTATTTAATCACATTATTACCTTCACCACCATAGGCGAAAGCATCTAGTAGTTAAATTGGAGCGGCTTGTCAAGGAGTTTTATCCCAGGGCCGCCCCGCCGCTTGTGACCCCACCGGCGATATGCTATGAGAGCATCCTTCTCCGGTTGCCATCGAACCCTGGCATAGCCTATCTACACTATTAGTAAAGGTCAACCGGAGGGTGGGGAGCAGATCACCCGAAGGCAGGAGGATGCGCCGCTGCCGGATGCTTGCGCGCCAATCGATCTGCGGCTGGTCGAAAATCCTTCGGCCGCCCCCTTTGACTAGTTCCCCTTGCTCGTCCCGAAGCTAATAGCAATTTATTTGAAAAGGACATAAAATCAATGACATCAGTACGAACCCGCTTTGCTCCCAGCCCCACCGGTTACCTGCACGTGGGCGGCGCGCGCACCGCCCTGTTCAACTGGCTGCATGCCCGCCACATGGGCGGATGTTTCATCCTGCGCATCGAGGATACCGACCAGGTACGTTCCACCGAGCCCTCGGTCCAGGCCATTTTCGATGCCCTGCGCTGGCTGGAGATCGACTGGGACGAAGGGCCCTTCTTCCAGAGCCAACGCCTCGACATCTACAACGCCCACATCGACCGCCTGGTGGCCGAAGGCCATGCCTACCACTGCACCTGCACGCCGGAGCAGATCGAGGCCATGCGTGAAAAAGCCCGCGCCACCGGCGCCAAGCCGCGCTACGACGGCACCTGCCGCGAAAAAGGCCTGAGCGCCGGCCCCGGAACGGTGGTGCGTTTCAAGGCCCCGCCCACCGGCACCACGGTGGTGGACGATGTGGTCAAAGGCCGCATCGTTTTTGCCAACGAAGAGCTGGACGACTTCGTGCTGCGCCGCAGCGACGGCATGCCCACTTACAACTTCGCGGCCGTGGTCGACGACGTGAGCATGCAGATCAACACCATCATCCGCGGCGACGACCATGTGATGAACACCCCCAAGCAGATCCTGATCTACAACGCCCTGAACCAGCCCCTGCCGGTCTTTGCCCATGTACCCATGGTGCTGGGCAACGATCGCACGCGCATGTCCAAGCGTCACGGGGCCACCTCGGTGACGGCCTACCGCGACATGGGCCTGTTGCCCGACGCCTTCATCAACTTTCTGGCCCGCATGGGCTGGTCCTACGGCGACCAGGAGTTCTTCACCCGGGCCGAATTGATTGAAAAATTCACCCTGGACCGGGTGGGCAAGTCGGCCGGCATTTTCGATCCGGTCAAGCTGAGCGCCTTGAATGCCGACCACATCAAAGCCACGCCGCCGCAGACCCTGGCGTGCCACCTGCTGCCCTTCCTGGAAGCCCAGGGGATCGCCGCCCAGGACGATGGCTTCCTGCACGGCGCCATCACCACCTTGCAGGCGCGCAGCAAAACCCTGGAAGAGATGGCCCGCCAGGCCCATTTCTACTATGCCGAACCGGTGGTGCTGGATGAAACGGCGGCCCAGAAGTTTCTGACGCCCGAGGCCTTGGCGTTGCTGCGGGCCTTGACCGAACGTCTGGCGGCGCTCGACGCCTTTGGCGAAAAGGATTTGGAAGCGGTTTTCCTCGAGGTCATGGAGGCCTTCAAGATCAAACTGGGCAAGATCGCCCAGCCCCTGCGCGTGGCCCTCACCGGCACCACCGTGAGCCCCGGCATTTTCGAAATCATGGTCGTGCTGGGCAAGGAACGGGTGTTGGCGCGGCTGGCCCGGGCCATTTCCTATATCGAAAAGCGCTAAAGGAAACCCCTTGACTCACGCCCCCGTTTTCATTATGTACGGGGCACTTCGCTGGGGGATCGTCTAGTGGTAGGACTACGGACTCTGACTCCGTCTGCCGAGGTTCGAATCCTCGTCCCCCAGCCAAAAGAAAACAAAGGGTTACAGACTCACGTCTGTAACCCTTTCGATTCTGTGTGAGACTTATTTTGGCTAATTCAAACACTCCCACCGCCTGCCAGTCAGGATGCCCTATTGAATGCAGGTAAATCTCCTTTAGGCCAAACGAACCACCTTGACCAAAACCAATCGCGGATCTTGGGTGAATCGTACACCGACGCAATACGAAAAATTGTGATAAGATTACCGTCAAGGCTAAAGATCTGCCGGTTTTCAAGATGGGGACGGAGTTGATAGCGGCGGATTGAGAAGCCCATCCTGAAAGAACTTCTCAGGCCTGAAAACAAGGAAATACATTTTCAATGAGGTACGAATGATGGCGATGGAGCGGAATGAACCAGGGCAGATCCCCAAAACGGCATCGTCTTTAAAGACCATTATAGATTTTTCACCCGTGGGAATTGTAGTATTCGACTGTAATGCCCGTGCTCTCTACGCCAATACATTAGCTGAAAAGCTATTCGGTAAATCGGTGAACCCCCATGGGGTGCAAAAATGTGGTGATCTGATTTCCTGTGTAAACCGTCAAGCTGACCCAATGGGTTGCGGTCACACAGACAATTCTCCAGCTTGTTCTCTTTTTCGCGCCATTCGAGCTGCCGTTGAACAGGAAACGAACGAGGCATACCTGGAAGGCGAAACCTTTCTATCGCGCGAATTGGGAAAGCCTGCCATTTGGCTGAAATTCAAGGTGAACGGCATAATCATAGATGGCCGCAAAGCTGCTGTCATGGCAATCGACGACATTACCAAGCAAAAACGTGCCGATGCAGAATTGAAAGAGAGTCAAGAACGGTTCAGGCGCATGTTTATGAATGCGCCCATGCCCTATCAGTCACTGGATGCGACTGGTAATTTTCTTGAGGTCAACGAGACCTTTCTAGACGTTCTCGGCTACGCCCGGGAGGATCTGATAGGAAAAAACTTCGGAGACATCCTGCACCCGGACTGGGTGGATCATTTCAAACAGAATTTCCCGAGGTTCAAGGCTATTGGGGAAATCCTCGGGGTTGAATTTGAAATGGTTAAAAAGGACGGATCGACTATCCTCGTCTTTTTCAATGGGAAAATCGAGCATGATGCCCAGGGCCGGTTTGAACGCACGCACTGCATTTTTCAGGATATCACCGAGCGCCAGCGGGCAGAGGGGGAATTGAGAAAGACCGTGGCCCGGCACCGTAAAATGGTTGCCAACATCGGGGACGTGATCGTTATCATCGATCGGGAAGGCATCAACCAGTACAAGAGCCCCAATATCGAGAAGTGGTTTGGCTGGAAGCCGGAAGAAGTGATAGGTGCCAATACCTTGGAAAACATACACCCCGAGGATAAACCTTTTGCACAGCAATTTCTCGGATCGCTCCTGAATGAACCCAATGCCACCAGTACCGCACAATGCCGCTACCGATGCAAGGACGGCAGTTATAAATGGATTGAATTTACGGGCACCAATCTGCTGCACGATCCTGACGTGCAAGGTATCTTGGGCAATTACCATGATATTACCGATCGCAAACAGGCGGATGATGCTTTGCGGGAGAGCGAGAGAGATCTTAAAAAAACACAACAAATTGTACATTTAGGCAGTTGGCGTTTGGATGTAGCAACGAATCAGGTGATGTGGACAGAAGAACTTTACAAGATGTACGGCTTTGATCCGACAATTGCACCTCCGCCCTATCCCGAGCATATGAAATTGTTTACTCCGGCAAGCTGGGACAGTCTGTCCACTGCTCTGGCCAACACTAGAGAAACCGGAACTCCTTATGAACTTGAACTGGAAACGGTGAAGAAAGATGGCAGCAAAGGATGGATGTGGGTGCGGGGCGAGGCCATTAGGGATTCAGATGGCGCCATCAGTGGTCTTTGGGGAGCCGCCCAAGACATCACCGAGCGCAAAAATGCGGAAGAAGTACTACGCGTAAGCGAAGAAAAATTTCGATCAGCCTTCGCAGCCAGCCCTGACTCAGTGAATATCAACCGATTGGAAGATGGTCTGTATATTGATATCAATCGAGGATTTACCCGTTTGACCGGATTTAGCCGTGAAGATGTAATTGGCAAGACCTCCTCTGAAATCAGCATATGGCACGATCCCGCGGACCGGCAAAAACTGGTTCGGGGGGTGCGTGAAAAGGGTTTCTATGAAAACCTGGAAGCCCAGTTCCGGTGCAAGGACGGCACGCCGATAACCGCGCTGATGTCGGCTGCAATTATTTCTATCCATAACGAGCCGCACATCATCAATATCACACGGGATATTACAGAGCTAAAGGAGGCGGAAAGCGAACGGAAAATTGTTCTGGAACTGCTCAGCCGCCTTAATCAGAATAACAGCTTGCACCAGTTGTTGGAGCAAATTACTGAACTACTGAGACAATGGTCAGGGTGTGACGCCGTCGGCATTCGCCTGCAGGAAGGAGACGACTTTCCCTATTTCGAAACACAGGGATTCCCGGCCGACTTTGTGGCAAGCGAAAACCGGTTGTGCGCAACCGATGCCAAAGGCGAATTGCTTCGCGACAGCAAAGGCAATCCGGTCCTTGAATGCATGTGCGGAAATGTGATTTGCGGCCGATACGATCCCGCACTGCCCTTTTTCACTGAAAACGGCAGCTTTTGGACCAACAGCACCACCGCCTTGCTATCTTCGACCAGTGACGCGGACCGGCAGGCACGCACCCGGAATCGATGCCATGGGGAGGGTTTCGAGTCCGTCGCATTGATTCCTTTGCGGCACGGCGATCGGAATATTGGCCTGCTCCAGTTCAATGATTATCGGCGTGACCGCTTCAGTGGGGTCAAAATCGGCCTGCTTGAGCGCCTGGCAGCCAACTTGTCCATCGCCCTTGTGCAACGCCGGACGGCCGAAGCCCTTGCCAAGAGCGAGGAAAAGTACCGCTTGCTAATCGAGAACCAGACGGACCTGGTCGTCAAGGTGGACCTCGAGGGCCGGCTCCTGTTTGTGAGTCCCTCCTACTGCGAGATGTTCGGCAAAAAGGAAGAAGAGCTTTTGGGCAAAACGTCGATGTCTCTTGTGCAAGAACAGGATAAAGGTGCAACCGAAGAAGCCATGAAGACCCTTTATTCGCCGCCGCATGCCGCCTACATAGAACAGCGCGCGATGACAAAAAAGGGCTGGCTGTGGCTTGCCTGGGTGAACACGGCTGTGCTGGATAGCGAAGGCAACGTTAAAGAGATCATCGGCGTGGGCCGTGATATCACCGATCGCAAACAGGCGGAAGATGCTTTGCGGGAGAGCGAACGCCATTTGCAGAAGGTTTTCGACATCCTGCCTGTGGGGCTCTGGTTTGCCGACAAGGATGGGACACTTCTCAGGGGAAACCCGGCGGGAATAAAGATCTGGGGCGCGGAACCCCTCGTTGATCCATCCCGCTACGGCATCTTCAAGGCCCGGCGGTTTCCTTCCGGTGAAGAGATAGCCCCCACCGACTGGTCGCTGTATCACACGATCAGGGACGGGGCGACGATTGTGGATGAACTCCTGGAAATTGACACCTTTGACGGAGAAAAGAAAGTTATTCTCAACAGCACCGCACCGGTTCTCGATGAGCAGGGAAAGGTGCAGGGCGCTATTGTTGTCAACCAGGATATCACTGCGCGCCAGCGGGCAGAGACGAATTTAAAGCGCATCGAGTGGATGTTGTCCAAGAAGCCGGCCTCGGCCATCGACAGCAAAGCAGAGGTACATGATCAAGGATATGGCGACCTGACCGAGTTGAACCGTAATGGCGCTATCATCAAGTTGATTGGTCCCGAAATGCTGGCAAGCTTTGCCAATGACTATCTGGAATTGCTGGGGACTTCCTCCGCGATTTACGAGGCAAATGGCGACTATGCCTTCGGGATTTTCGCCTCGGGTTGGTGCCGGATGATGGACAGCGCCTCGCGCAAGCTTTGCGATACGCCTGACAACGTCAAAGCATTGCAATCCGGCAAGTGGCTGTGCCATGAATCCTGCTGGAGCAACTGCGCCAAGGAAGCCATTGCCAAACGTTCACCCATGGACATTGCCTGCCATGGTGGCATTCGGCTCTACGGGGTGCCGATCCTCGCGAACGGGGAGGTCGCAGGGGTTATCAACTTCGGTTACGCCGACCCGCCGAAAGACCCTGAGCAACTGCGGCGGTTGGCAAAAGCCTACCGTCTCGATTATGACGACCTCGTCCGTGAGGCGCGTGCTTACGACTCCCGACCCCCTTACATCATTGAAATGGCCAAAAGCCGTCTGCACGCCTCGGCACGGCTCATCGGTTCAATCCTTGAGGCCAAGCTGGCCGAAAAGGCCAGGCAAAAATTACAGGGCCACTTGAATCAAGCGCAGAAGATGGAATCCGTGGGCCGGTTGGCCGGCGGTGTGGCCCACGATTACAACAATATGCTCAGTGTGATTAGCGGTTACACAGAGATGGCCATGGAAAAGGTGCAGCCCGATGATCCGCTGCATGCCGACTTGGTGGAAATCCTCAAGGCCGCGCAACGGTCCACAGACATCACCCGCCAGCTCTTGGCCTTTGCCCGCAAGCAGACCATTGCCCCCAAGGTGGTCGATTTAAACGCCATCGTGGAGAGCATGCTCAGAATGCTGGGCCGACTGATCGGAGAAAATATCGATCTGGCCTGGTTGCCCGGCAAACAATTGTGGTCCGTCAAAATCGATCCCGCCCAAATCGATCAGATTCTGGCAAACCTTTGCGTCAACGCCCGAGATGCCATTGGCGGTGTGGGCAAGGTCACCATCGAGACCGGCAGCATCGCCTTCGATGACGCTTATTGCGAGGCCCATGATGGTTTTCTTCCAGGTGAATTCGTATTGCTGGTCGTCAGTGACGACGGCTGCGGCATGGACAAAGCGACCCTGAGCAATATCTTCGAGCCATTTTTTACTACCAAAGGGGTGGCCGAAGGCACTGGGTTGGGATTGGCCACCGTTTACGGTATCGTCAAGCAGAACAATGGACTTATCAACGTGTACAGCGAACCGGAGAATGGGACGACCTTCAGGATATATCTACCGCGGCATGTCGGCGAAGCGCCTCGAATGGTCGCTGCCACTAAGACGCAAACGCCAAGGAGCAGTGGCGAGACGGTGCTCCTGGTGGAAGATGAACCGTCGATCATGCGCATGGCAAAAATGATGCTCAAGCGTATGGGCTATCAAGTGCTGGCTGCCGGCACGCCGAGTCAGGCCCTGGCAATGGCAGAGGAACATGCCGGTGCTATTGACCTTCTGATAACCGACGTGGTTATGCCTGAAATGAGTGGCCGCAACCTTTCTGATCAGATCCACAACCTTTACCCCAGCATCAAAACCTTGTTCATGTCCGGCTACACGGCCAATGTCATCGCCCATAACGGCGTATTGGACGAAGGCGTGAAATTCATTCAGAAGCCTTTTTCTTCGCATGACTTGGGAATCAAGGTCCGTATGATTCTGGATGAAAAATAGGTGCTTTGGACAAGTTTGAAAAAGTTGAGGCCTTTTTACCCGCTCCTCCGATATTCCCAAGGCGGTCTCGATTCGTATGCGACCCACAAACCAACCCTCTCTTGCCATTGCTTCTAATTCCAGCCATTCCGACCTTTGTGGCGAGGGCAAAAGACAAACAGGGCGGTGAGGCGGGGGGGGTGAGCATGTTTCAGTTCCATACTTTTGGTCGGCGACAATTCTCGCCAACCAAGATGTTCAATAATGTCGTACAAAGTTCTTATTGACAATCACCGAGGCACAATTCTATCCTAGTTATTAAATTTCATTCATATTAAAAATTATAATTTTCCAACAATATGCCTCGAACATGACCCGAGCACCGCTTTCCTCAGCAACTTTCTGAATGGATACGTGTTCTTTAGTGTTCCTCGGGCTCTTTTGAATTTCACAAAAGCTCCGGTATCGGTGGTGCAGAGGATGGAAAATATCTGCTGGATCTGGCCTGCGAATGGACCGAGATGGTGAGACATTAAAAGTTAAATATCACCACCACCACAGAATGAATAGACTCAATAAAATGCGGCGGATGTGACCGGCGCATAGACTCTGAGCTCTCTTTTAATTAGCTGAGAACCAACGCAATCGATTAAAATAATTGGGCTGCTTTCCCGAGATGCCGAATTGTGAGGTGCATTCGAAAGGAGGTGAAGAGTTAAATGAGGAGAGCTGTTTGGATCTTAAATCAATAACTGAAGGGAGGGTTCTAATAATGAAACCGGTCGAAAAATGCCCCATCAGATGTTCCAATTCAAGGTTGCTTTTCATCCTGAGTCTCACCGCTTTTCTGGTCGCCATCATAGGCTTTCATCCTGATCTTGCTTCTGCGGGCAAGAAATCGTTCCCCACGCTGGTAGAAACGAAATACGGGCAGGTAGAAGGGTTCTATAATACGGAAGATACGATTGCCTGGAAAAGTATCCCTTTCGCCAAGCCGCCTGTGGGCGACCTTCGATGGAAAGCCCCCCAGGATCCGGATTCTTGGGACGGGGTTCTGGCGGCAGCATCGGACTGTGAACCCTGCACTCAGCTTTACACAACGGAGAAATGGATTCGGCAACCTGTAGCCGTCGGTAGTGAAGACTGTCTGTATTTGAATATCTTTCGCCCAAACAACCTCAAAAAAAAGCTGCCCGTTTATGTCTACATCCATGGGGGATCCAACAACTTCGGGACAGCCAATGACTATGACGGATCGGTGATTGCCAGTAAATCCGGGATGGTGGTTGTGGTTGTCCAGTACCGGTTGGGGCCGATGGGATGGTTTTCCCAGCCTTCTATCAGGAACAATGATCCTTTAGATGACTCTGGAAATTTCGGAACCTTGGACAACATAAAAGCACTGGAGTGGATCCGGGATAACATCGCCGCATTCGGCGGGAACCCTGGGAATGTGACCATTACCGGCGAATCCGCCGGTGCGCACAACGTGATGAATCTGGTGATTACCCCCCTAGCCTCGGGTCTGTTCCACCGGGCCATGTCCCAAAGCGGAGGGATGACGACGAAACCCGTAACCTACTCCGAGATGATGGCCAATCGCCATGTGGATGCCCTGCTGGTTTACGACCATTCGGCGACTGACATGGCTCAGGCCGCCCAGATCCGGTCCGGCTGGAGCCAAACCGAGTTGGCAGAATACATTATGGCCAAGCCTGCGGGGGATTTCTTCCTCGCGTATCTTCAACAATTCAAAACCCTGCCGACCTATGACGGAGTTCAGGACGGGTATGTTATCCCCGGCAGTGTAGTTTCCACCATCCGGTCAGGGCATTACAACAAGGTTCCCATCATCTTGGGAGTCAATCAGTATGAGACCAAAGCGTTCATGCCTTTGTACGGTCCCGCCTTAGGGATGCCGTGGTATAATTTGATCCTGGTGCTCGATGGGGTAATTCCGTCTGTGGACGACGTCCTCCCCACCGATCTGGACAAGGACTTGTATGAGGTTACCGGATTTTACGGGAGCCGAAACTGGAGGGCTAAATTCGTAGATGAAAGAGCCAGGGCCCTTAAAGAGCAGCAGGAAAGGGTTTATGCCTACCAGTTCAACTGGGGAGGGCCCGGGTCCGGACCGTCGCCGTTTGATTTCATTTACGGCGCAGCACATGCCATGGATATCCCATTCTTTTTTGGCGACAACGAGAGTCTTTGGGGATACGGTTTTAATCCCGAGAATGATACAGCAGGAAGGGTTGATCTCCAGATCGCCATGATGGCCTACCTGGCGAATTTTGCAAAGACGGGGAACCCCAACGGAGCAGGACTCCCGGTTTGGCAGAAGTGGTCCAATCGAGACGGTAGATCGAAGACGATCATATTCGATACGAATTTCGATCAGGCATTGTTGGACATGAGCGATGAAGAGGTAAGGTTTGAGGATGTGGCGCAGGATTTGGCTGCCGCAATAGCTGACTGGCCAGCAGATTATCAGTTTGTGGCCAATTATTTCCAGTGGCAGTTTCCCGAATAAGCAGGTGGATATCGGCTTCCTGATAATCACTTGCGGCAGGCATCAACTGATTATGTTTTACTGGAGGACAAAAGCGGTTGAGTACAACAGCAATGATGGAATGATTTGCCTCTAATTAGTGGGCGCTAACTAAGTCGTAAAAATGCATATGGGAGTACCCACTGTAGAGCACGTCCGAACTGCTGAATTTGACTGCAACTTCACTCCATACGTAATCAAAACCTAACCGGATATCGGTTAGCGTCCAATACAATACAAGGCACCCGAAATCATCCGGGTGCCTTCCATTAATCAGATTCCGAAAAAATCACGCTCATTTTGAAAATTGCCCCGATCAGGGTTCCCCGATAGAATGCAGGCGAATCTCCGTCGTAGTGCGGTTCTCATGCCAGGGCTGTTCAGCTTCCGCAAACACTCCCTAATGTTCCAGATGGAATTTTGTATTAGTGGCCTTTCCTCCCTCCCTATGCCGTAAAGTTTTCATGCCATCGACCGATACATTAAATGGATTATTGAGCAAATGGATTGAAAGTGATGGCAGCGCTTTTTCCGATTCATCACACTTGGCCCGTTAAGCTATTGCATTTTTAGCGTAAGGGTTACCACAAAGAATGCTTACCCATCAAAGCCGATTCGGCGAAATGAAGGAAATCGATGCGGTGCCAGCTGGAGCCAAAACAGGCGTGCAGCCCCAATGGTACTTAGAGTCTGTAGCAGATGCAAACAGGGAATGGATGGTAACCATCGAAAATGTTCCCTTCATCATCGGCCGCGAAGACGACTGCAGTCTGAAGCTTATTGATAAGTGGATCTCACGCCAACATTCCGAGATTCGTGTAAGTGGAAAACATATTTGGATTCGCGATCTAGGAAGTACAAACGGGACCTTTGTCAACAACAAGAAAATTGAACAGTCGGAATTGCTTAAGCCCCAAGATATCATATCCATCGGGACGTTTAAGTTTTGCTTGAAGCGGAAGGAATTCAGCGCCACACACATTGCGGATGAAACCTGTTCCATGGATATAACAGATGATGTCAGTCGCTTATCTTCTGCCGGACCCCGGCTACGGGCCTTGCTTCAAAGCCGCGCCGTTATTCCATATTTTCAGCCGATCTTGAGATTTCCAGACATGGCCGTAGTAGCTTACGAAATCTTAGGAAGAGTGATTGACAAAGAATTGCCATCGGATACGGCCAAACTATTTGAAATGGCTGAGTGGCTGGGCTGTGCCTCCGAGCTAAGCTCTCTTTTTCGTGAGGATGGGTTGCAAATAGGGAAAGACTTGCCTGGGTCACCGCTATTATTCGTCAATACCACTCCATTAGAAATCTGCCATATAGAGGACTTCCTGGCATCTCTGGAGAGGCTCCACGAAATTGTGCCTTTGAACAGAATCGTGGTCGAATTAAATGAAAAGGCGGTCGCCATCAGCAGTGACATGCTAAAAATTCACAGTACTTTGAAAAAACTTAATATGGGCCTGGCCTTCGATGATTTTGGCGTTGGGCAAACCCGGCTGGCGGAGTTGGCGGAGGCCCCCCCGGATTTTCTTAAGTTCGACATTTCCTTTATTCGCCAAATCCATCTTGCTCCAAAAGGGTTGCACAAGATGGTTTCGACCTTTGTAAAAGCAACCCAAGACTTGGGCGTTGCCGCTATTGCGGAGGGAATTGAATGCCCTGAGGAGGCCGAGACATGCCAGCGGCTTGGTTTTAATTTTGCCCAGGGATTTCTTTTCGGAAGACCCTCGCCTATCGAAATTATCACATCTACCAATTCGAAAAAGGAGTTGTGATGGCCCGCCTGATTCTTACGCTCAACAACAAAACGATTGGCAGTTATAAGGTTGCGCAGGGGCAACAACTGACCATCGGCCGGCATTCAACAAATGACATCTGCATCGACAACGTGGCTGTTTCGGCCCATCATGCTTCAGTCCGCCTTGATGGCCAAAAGCTGATTTTGACAGATCTCGACAGTCGGAATGCAACTCTTGTCAACGGCTCGCAGGTTTCGTCCTGCAACTTGGCCCATCAGGACTGGATCACCTTCGGCAAGCACATCTGTATCGTTGATCTGTACGAAACGCTATCACTTGAAACCCCCGATAAAAATGAGACCAAGTTCCAGTCGCCGGAAAGTGAAGATGCGCTTGAGACAATGTTCGTCGATAGAAAAGAATTGGAGACCGGCTATGTAAGTATTGACTATCTGTCTTTATTGAAATCAGGCCAGCAAGACTTTGAACTGACCCATCGTCCGGTTAAAATAGGTAAAAATAAAGATGCTGATATCAAAATCCCCGGGTTGAGGTCATTCATAGCTGGCAAGCCGAGCGCAACTATCTCTAGGATCAATGGGGCTTACATAATCGAACATGTTGGCGGTCTGCTCAAATCAAAAATTAACGGCATTTTGATTAAAAGGCCAACCAGGCTGAATCATCAGGACATCATCAAGATCGGGCCGCTTGAGATGCAGATTCGCAGCGTTCGGCGACCGAACAAATAAGTGTGTACACACGGGCACCGCCGCGATCTATTTATGCTTGTCCAGACACTTTTGTAAAAATCGAGCTGCTTTGGATCGTACGGTCATGAACTGGATACCAATTCCCCAGTCGGTCGCGCGAATTATGCGAGCCTCCAACGTCAGGTCCACAGAGCCATCTGCGTTCTGGAATTCAACCGTAGCTAAAGTCCCGATTGTCACTGGAATTGAGCCTTCCACAAATGCGCCTGTGAAGCTGATGTTGACAATGCTGGTAGGATAAACTCTTTCGGCATGATACAGCAAAATCGGAATACGACAGTTCCTTCGGGTGGCGCGCAACATTATCTGCTTCTCTCCGCTGATGGCCGGACAATCGGCATCGAGGTCTGGAAGATTCAAAGGGTCGTGCCTCGCAGCGCAACCCTTCCTCTTTTTTGATCCGCAGCTTGAAGAATCTAGCCCAGAGACACTTTTCGGTCGCTTATCCGCATCAGCCGCACTTGGTATAGCCGCAGAAGTGGCAGGTCTGGCAGCCCTCCTCGAAGCTGATGGTCTGGCCGCATTCGGGGCAGGTGGCACCCATCAGGCTTTTGCCCGGGGCACTCTTCGGGGTGTCGCCGTTTTTGAGCAGGTAGCGCCGTTCGAGCACCCGGGCGATGGCGTCGGGGATCGAGAGCACCAGCCCGCCTTCCTGGAAAATCGGATGTTCGCCGCCGATGCCCTTGAGCTGGTCCACGATCAGCTTGACCTCCACCCCCGAACGCAGGGCCAGGGAGACCAGCCGGCCGATGGCCTCGGTCTTGGCGGTGGTCGAGCGGCCCGACTTGCCGATGGTGGCGAAGACTTCGAAGGGCCGGCCGTTGAACTCGGTGACCGTGACGTACAGATGGCCATAGCCGGTGCGGGTCTTGGTGGTGAAGCCCTCCAGGGTCTCGGGCCGCTCGCGCATGGCGATTTCATGGGCCTCGGCCGCTTTTTCACTGGCCGTGGCGCCGGTGGCGCCGGTGGAGAGCACCTGGTTGGCTTTACTGCCGTCGCGGTAGATGGTCACGCCCTTGCAGTCGAGCTGGTAGGCCAGATCGTAGATCTTGCGCACATCTTCGGCGGTGGCATCCCGGGGCAGGTTCACCGTCTTGGAGACGGCGTTGTCGGTGTGCTTCTGGAAGGCGGCCTGCATGCGCAGGTGCCATTCGGGCGCCACATCATGGGCCGTGACAAAGACCGTCTTGACATCGTCGGGGATGCCCTCGACGTGCTGGAGCGAGCCCTGCTGGGCGATGGTCTCCATCAACTCCCGGGAGTAAAAGCCGCGGGCCTTGGCCACGGCCTCGAAGATCGGATTGACCTCCAGCAGGCGATCGTTGTCCATCACGTTGCGCACGAAGCTCAGGGCAAAGAGCGGCTCGATGCCGCTGGAGCAGTTGGCGATGATGCTCAGGGTGCCGGTGGGGGCAATGGTGGTCAATGTGGCGTTGCGCAAGGGCGCCTCACCCTTGCCTTTATAGATGCTCTGGTCAAAGTTGAGGAACGCCCCCCGCTTTTCGGCCAGGGCCCGGGAGGCGGCATGGGCCTCGTCCTGGATAAAGTGCATCAGCTCATCGGCCACGGCCAGGGCCGCTTCGGAGTTGTAGGGGATTTTTAACAGGTAGAGCAGGTCGGCGAAGCCCATCACCCCCAGACCCACCTTGCGGTTGCCCTTGACCATGGCGTCGATGGCTTTCAAGGGATATTTGGACATGTCGATGGTGTTGTCCAGGAAATGGACCGCGGCGTGCACCACCCGCCCCAGCTCGTCGTAGTCGATGCGTGCCGCCTCGCCCTCGATGGCCACGCAGCGCGCCAGGTTGATCGAGCCCAGGTTGCAGGCCTCCATGGGCAGCAGGGGCTGCTCGCCGCAGGGGTTGGTGCTTTCGATGGCGCCCAGGGCCGGGGTGGGGTTGTCCCGGTTCATGCGGTCCAGGAAGACAATGCCCGGGTCGCCGTTTTTCCAGGCCTGCTGCACCAGGGCCGTATACACCGTGGCGGCCTCTAGGGAGCCGGTGACCTGGCGCGTGGAAGGGTCGATCAGATCATAGCTGGCGCCGGCCAGCGCGGCCTGCATGAAGGCATCCGTGACGCCCACCGAGATGTTGAAGTTGTTCAGCTCCTCGTTGCGCTGCTTGCAGAAGATAAACTCCATGATGTCGGGGTGATCCACCTGCAAGATGGCCATGTTGGCCCCGCGGCGGGTGCCGCCCTGCTTGACCTGCTCGGTGGCGGTATTGAAGATCTTCATGAACGAGACCGGCCCGGAGGCCACGCCGCCGGTCGTGCCCACCATGGCGTTCTTGGGCCGCAGGCGCGAGAAGGAAAAGCCGGTGCCGCCGCCCGACTTGTGGATCACGGCGGCATTTTTCAGGGTGTCGAAAATGGCCTCCATGCTGTCTTCCACCGGCAGCACGAAGCAGGCGGCCAATTGCCCCAGGCGACGGCCGGCATTCATCAGGGTCGGCGAGTTGGGCAAAAATTTCAGGTCGGCCATCAGCTCGTAGAACTGCTCTTCCACGGCCTGGGTGTCGGCCTTGGGATCGCTTTTGAGTTCGGCCTGGGCAATGTGGCGGGCCACGCGGCGGAACATCTGGCCGGGTTTTTCCAGGGGCTTGCCGCTGGGGTCCTTGCGCAGGTAGCGCCGCTCGAGCACGATGCGGGCATTGTCCGACAAGCGCAGCCCGTTGCGCACGAAGAGCGATTTATTGACCGGCACCGCCTTGGGTTTGGACACACCGTGCTCTTCCAGGGTGGCCTTGACCACGGCATCCACGATGGGCGAGGTGACACGGTGGATCTTCAGCTCTTCGATGGCCTCGCGCACGAAGCGGCTGATGGCGGTGGCTTGCTGGTTGTCCATGGGATGCTGCGCCATCAGGACCCGGGAGAAACGCTCGTCATCCCAGCTATAGGTTGCCATGTCGATGACACCTTCCTTGGTTTCAATAAGTTTGGCTTTACGACCCACGGGTGTGCTCCTGTCTGGATGGTAGGTGGTAAGATGATGGGACTCGGGTCGGCGCCGGAGGAGGGTGTGCCCCCCTTGCCCAGCGCCCTCGTAACCTTGAAAAAGCCGACCACCGTACCCGTGAGGCACGGTCGCCGTTTCCGAATCAGCGGATGATGTTGGTTTTGTATTCTCACAAGATGTTGTATGTCAACAGGAAATGTGAACTACATTTTGTAGAAATTTTCCATTGACAGCCGACGGAAGTTTGGGGTAACAGATTCATCATTCTGCACGTTTTGCTGCTTTTAACCCGTTAATGTACCAAGCACCTCATTGAACCAGTGACTTCGTATTCCTGATGTAAACCTCGACAGCCGTGATGCCTCCTCCAGAGGCGAGTACAACCCGATCCCGATTAACCTTACCACCCTTCCCAAAGGAGCCAGCGGTGTTTGAACAAATCAAGAAAAGAGATGGACGCATTGTCGAATTCGATTCCACCAAGATCACGGCCGCCATCGCCAAGGCCGGTCAAGTCACGGACGAATTTTCCGAGCGCGAAGCGCGCAAGCTGACCCTGCGCGTCCTGACCCTGGCCCACGAACTGCGCCTGGGGCCCCAGCCCGAAGTGGAAGAGGTCCAGGACATCGTCGAGCATGTACTGCTCGAATCGCCGTATCACCGCACGGCCAAGGCCTACATTCTCTACCGCGAGCAGCACGCCCAGATCCGCAGCATCACCACCAAGGCCAACGTGGCGCTGGTGGATCATTATATTCAGCGCCAGGATTGGAAGATCAAAGAGAACAGCAACATGTGCTACTCGCTGCAGGGGCTGAACAACTACATCTCCTCGGATGTGACCTCCGAATACTGGCTCAACAAGATCTACCCGCCCCAGATCCGCCAGGCCCACAAGGATGGCGATATGCACATCCACGACCTGAGCCTGCTCTCGGTCTACTGCGTGGGCTGGGACCTGAAGGACTTGCTGAAAAACGGCTTCAAAGGCGTGGAGGGCAAGGTGGAGAGCGCACCGCCCAAGCACCTGCGCTCGGCCCTGGGCCAGATCGTGAACTTCTTCTATACGTTGCAGGGCGAGGCGGCCGGCGCCCAGGCACTCTCCAATTTCGACACGTTGCTGGCCCCCTTCGTGCGCCACGACGGCCTGACCTACGACAAGGTCAAGCAGGCCTTGCAGGAGTTTATCTTCAACATCAACATCCCCACCCGGGTGGGTTTCCAGACCCCCTTTACCAACATCACCATGGACCTGTATGTGCCCTCGATCCTCAAGGACCATCCGGTGATCGTGGGCGGCCGGGAACTGGACGAGACCTACGCCGACTTCCAGCCCGAGATGGACCTGATCAACCGGGCCTTTGCCGACGTGATGATGGCCGGCGACGCCAAGGGCCGGGTCTTCACCTTTCCCATCCCTACCTATAATATCACCCAGGATTTCGACTGGGCCAATCCCAACCTGGATCTGGTATGGCAGATGACGGCCAAATACGGCATCCCCTACTTCTCCAACTTCGTCAATTCCGACATGTCCCCCGAGGATGCGCGCTCCATGTGCTGCCGGCTGCGCCTGGACAACCGCGAGCTGCTCAAGCGCGGCGGCGGCCTGTTCGGCGCCAACCCGCTCACCGGATCGATCGGCGTGGTGACCATCAACCTGCCGCGCATCGGACACGCGGCCGAAGGCGAGAAGGCTTTCTTCGAGCAATTGGAACGCAAGGTGCGCCTGGCCGTGGAAAGCCTGATCATCAAGCGCAAGGTGCTGGAGAAGTTCACCGAAAAGAATCTCTACCCCTACTCGCGCTTCTACCTGCGCGAGGTCAAGCAGGGCAGCGGCACCTACTGGAAGAACCATTTCTCCACCATCGGCATCATCGGCATGAACGAGGCGTGTCTCAATTTCATGGGCAAGGACATCGGCACCATGGAAGGCCAGGCCTTCGCCCTCAAAGTGATGGACAATCTGCGCGACCTGCTGGCCAGGGTGCAAGACGAAACCGGCGACATCTTCAACCTGGAGGCCACGCCGGCCGAGGGCACCTCCTACCGTCTGGCCATGCTGGACAAGAAGCGCTACAGCGACATCATCTGCTCCAACGAGTCCGAATTCCGCAAAGGCGCCGCGCCCTATTACACCAATTCGACCCAATTGCCGGTGAACTACACCGACGATCTGTACCAGACCTTTCAGCTCCAGGACCATCTCCAGACCAAATACACCGGCGGCACCGTGCTGCACGTCTTTTTGGGCGAGCAGCTCAGCAGCATCCAGGCGGTCAAATCCCTGGTGCGCAAAATCGCCTCCAACTACCATCTGCCCTACTTCACCCTGACCCCCACCTTCAGCATCTGCCCCTCCCACGGCTATCTGCGGGGCGAACAGGTACGCTGCCCCCAATGCAGCCAGGAGACCGAAATCTACTCCCGGGTGGTGGGCTATCTGCGGCCGGTGAAGCAGTGGAACGACGGTAAGCAGGCCGAGTATGCCCTGCGCAAGACCTATCGCTTGGAATCGGTGGACCCGGAGCTGAGCGTCACCGTGGTGGCCAAAACGGCGGTGCCGCCGGCCCAGCAGGAGCCCAGTCTGCCGCCGGCCGAGGCGCCTTCGCGCGAACTGGCCGGCGTCGCTGCGCGCCGATAACGTGTTTTCATGATCCTGGCTGGCTTACAGAAGACCTCGCTCATCGACTTTCCCGACAAGATCTGTTGCGTGGTCTTCGTCACCGGCTGTAATTTCACCTGCCCTTTCTGTCACAATCCTGAACTGGCCCGGGGCCGCTTTCCCCAGCGGATCACCTTGGACCAGTTCCTGGCGTTTCTGGAACCCCGGCGAACGCTGCTCGATGGCGTGGCGATCAGCGGCGGCGAACCCACCTTGTCCCCCGATTTGGCCGCGCTGTGCCGCGCCATCCGCGGCTTGGGCCTGGCCGTCAAGCTGGATACCAACGGCAGCCGGCCGCAGGTGCTGGCCCGGCTGATCGAAGCGCGCCTGGTGGACTACATCGCCATGGACGTCAAAACGGATCTATCCCGCTACGGCCCGCCCCTGGTGGCGGCCGAAGCAGCGGGGCCGCTGGGCGCCGGCCTGCGCCAGCGCATCCACCAGAGCATCCAGTTGATTATGGCCAGCGGCCTGGACTATGAATTCCGCACCACCTGTGTGCGCCCATTTGTGGACGAGACGATCGTTATCGACATCGCCCAGACCATCCAGGGCGCGCGCCGCTATCTCCTGCAGCCTTTTCGGGAGGTATCCCTCTTGGCACCCACCTTTTTCGCCGGCCGGGTGGCCGGTTTCACCCCCGTCGAAATGGAAACCCTGAGAGCCAGCGCCGCCCCCTGGGTGGCGGAGTGCCTCATCCGGTCGTAGGGGCGACCGGCGGTCGCCCTATAGGTAGTGCCCTTCCAGGAATGGCTATTTTAGTCGATTTCGGCGTGGCGGTCGGCGGTCACCCCTAAGTACCCCCTGGAACATAGCTGAATACGATGCATTGAACCTCAGAAATGTATGGCACTCTCTATCAATTATATAATTTTTATTTCAATCGCTGTATGCCATTCATTTTTTATCTTGACATCAAAGGCCCCTCTTTCTATGGTCGCTTAGAGCGACGATCTTAATCCCCGCAGCAATACCAAGGCTGGTTTATCCACCCACCCGGCCAAGCTCCTTTCTCCCATGGACGGTCGCTTTTATCAGCGCCGACCACATAACCCACCGAGGAGGCCGTCATGACCGATGCATACCAGAAGGCGTTCGAGCAATCCATTCAAGATCCTGAAGGTTTTTGGGGCGAGGCAGCGGAAGATATCGTTTGGACCCAGCGCTGGAATAAGGTTTTGGACGGCAGCAATCCGCCGTTCTACCGCTGGTTCGCCGGCGGCCAGTTGAACACCTGCTATAATGCCCTCGACCACCATGTGGCCATGGGGCGCGGGGACCAGGCGGCCCTGATCTACGACAGCCCGGTCACCAATACGATCAAAAGCTATTCCTACCGGCAATTGCGCGACGAAGTCGCCCGCTTTGCGGGCGTCCTGAAAGGCCAGGGCGTGGCCAAGGGCGACCGGGTGATCATTTATATGCCCATGATCCCCGAGGCGGCCATCGCCATGCTGGCTTGCGCCCGCCTCGGGGCGGTGCATTCGGTGGTGTTCGGCGGGTTCGCCGCCAACGAGTTGGCCACGCGCATCAACGACGCCAAACCCAAGGTGATGGTCTCGGCCTCGTGCGGCATCGAGGTGCAGCGCATCATTCCATATAAACCGCTGCTGGACGCCGCGATCCAGATGGCCCAATCCAAACCCAATAAGTGCGTCATCCTGCAGCGGCCCATGCAGCGCTGCGACCTGGTCCCGGGCCGCGACCTGGATTGGCAGGAGGCCATGGCCGGCGCCCAGCCCGCCGATTGTGTCCCGGTGGCGGCCACCGATCCCCTCTATATCCTGTATACCTCGGGCACCACGGGGCAGCCCAAAGGGGTGGTGCGCGACAACGGCGGCCATGCCGTAGCCCTCAAATGGAGCATGAAGGCGATCTATAACGTCGATGCCGGCGAAGTCTACTGGGCCGCCTCCGATGTGGGCTGGGTCGTGGGCCACTCCTATATCGTCTATGCCCCCCTGCTCAAGGGGTGCACCACGATTCTCTACGAAGGCAAGCCGGTGGGAACGCCCGATGCCGGCGCCTTCTGGCGGGTGATCTCCCAGCACAAGGTGAGCACCATGTTTACGGCGCCAACCGCCTTCCGGGCCATCAAACGCGACGATCCCGACGGGCTGTTGATCAAGCCTTACGACCTGTCCAAGTTTCGGGCCCTATTCCTAGCCGGCGAGCGCCTGGACCCCGATACCCTCAAGTGGGCGCGCAGGCAGTTGAACGTGCCGGTGATCGATCACTGGTGGCAAACCGAAACCGGATGGGCCATCTGCGCCAACTGCATGGGGCTGCACACCTATCCGGTCAAAGAGGGCTCGCCCACCAAGCCGGCCCCGGGCTGGAACCTGCAGGTGCTCGATCCCGAAACCAGAGAGCCGGTCAAGGCCGGAGATATCGGCGCCCTGGTGGTCAAACTGCCGTTGCCCCCCGGCGCCCTGCCCACCTTGTGGAACAACGACGAGCGCTACATCGAGTCCTATCTGGCGGAATTTCCGGGCTACTATAAAACCGCCGATGCCGGCTTCATCGACGCCGACGGCTACGCCTATGTCATGACCCGCACCGACGACATCATCAATGTGGCCGGCCATCGCCTCTCCACGGGGGCCATGGAAGAGGTGCTCTCCGACCACCCCGACGTGGCCGAGTGCGCGGTGCTGGGGGTGGACGACACCCTCAAGGGCCAGGTGCCGGTGGGCTTCATGGTGCTCAAGGCCGGCGTCAAACGGCCGGAGCAGGAGATCATCGCCGAAGTGATCAAGATGGTGCGCGAACGCATCGGGCCGGTGGCGGACTTTAAAAAAGCCACGGTGGTCAAGCGGCTGCCGAAAACACGCTCCGGTAAGATCTTGCGCGGCACCATTCAAAAAATCGCCGACAACAAAGATTTCAAGGTACCGGCCACCATCGACGACCCCGCTATTTTGGATGAAATCGAGACCGCTTTAGAAACCATCGGGCTGGCCAAATCCCGTCCGAAATAGCCGGTAGGACCTGAATGCTTGCCGGAGGCACCTTGCGGGGTGCCTCCGGAGCCCCTTACCTCCCCTATATGAACAGGCGCTGCGGTGACTGGTTGCGCCCGCCGTTAAACAGTGCCTCTTTTCACGAACACGATTTTACATCCTCAAATCCCACAACCTGCCGTAATCTGTTTAAATACCTTGTAACTCAAAGCATTATCGAGCCTGCCGCACCGCGACCGCGATGCGACAAGCTGTTGACAACCTTGCCGGGCTTGGCATAAAAATTTAAATATTGAATCGAGTTCAATTTCTTATTGTTGGCGGGATTCACCGAGTCCCAATGTGCGTCGACGTTGGTTCGAACCTCTCAACCAAGGACTTGCATCATTGGCCCAGCACCCACCTCAGGCACTCGGCAACGATCGGGCGCCCACACCATCGTTACCTTGCCGTTCATCCAAAACAACCAAAGATATTCGGCCGGCAAACCGGCTAATGCCAAACCAGTGTTATTCACGAGGGAAAGGAGACATTATGAAAGGCAAGAGACTTTTATGGGTCGTGATCATGATGGCAACGGTCGCATGGACCTTCGGAGCATCCGCCTGGGCGGCCGACACAATTAGAATCGGCGTCATCGGCCCCATGCAATTCGTGCAAGGCAAGGGACACTGGAACGGGGCCACCATGGCCGCCGAAGAGATCAACGCCAAGGGCGGGGTCAAGGTCGGCAAGAAAATGATGAAGATCGAGCTGGTGCAAGCCGATTCCAATGAATTTCTCAACGTCACCGACGCCACCAATGCCATGGAACTGCTCATGACCCGAAACAAGGTGGACTTCGTGGTGGGCGGCTTCCGCAGCGAGGCGGTGTTGGCCATGCAGGACATCGCCATGGAGTATAAAAAGATTTTCATCGGCTGCGGTGCGGCTCATCCCGAGCTTTGCGAACGGGTGGCCCAAGACTACGACACCTATAAATACTTCTTCCGCGGCACGCCCTTTAACTCAAAATTTTTGGTCAAAACCAGTTTCCTGCATCTGAAGTTCGTGGGTGATATTCTCAAGGCCAAGCTCAACATCCCGGGGGCGCTCAAGGTGGCTATCGTGGCCGAAAAGGCCATGTGGGCCGATCCCATGGTCAGCGCCGCGGAAGGTTTTTTGCCTAAAGTGGGCATGGAAGTCGCCGGCATCTGGCGTCCGTCGCCGGTGGCCACCGACGTGACCGCCGAATTATCTGCCATTCAGCGCTCCGGCGCCCAGATGATCTTCACTATTTTCTCATCTTCCGTGGGCATCCCCTTCGCTCGCCAGGCAGGGGAGCTGAAAATCCCGGCCGTGCAGGTGGGGATCAACGTGGAAGGCCAGAAAGACGGGTTCTGGGAAGCCACCCAGGGCATGGGTGAATATGTGTTCACGATGGACACCTACATCCGTGGCGTGGAGTACAACGACTTGACCGCGCCTTTCGTAGAAACTTATTCCAAAAAATTCGGCGAGAAACCGGCCTATACGGCAGACACGTACAGTGCCATCAAATATGCCCTCGTCCCGTCCATCGAAAAAGTGGGTGGCCTGGATGCCGACAAGATCGTCAAAGTCCTGGAAGACAGCGAATATAGAACCTCAGGCGGCGTGGTCAAATACATGAAAGACGAACAGGGTCGTCACCTGCACGACTTGACTTGGGGCCCCGGCTACCTGACCAGCATGGGCGTCCAATGGATCAAGGGCAAGCCCAATGGTGTTTGGCCCAACAAATGGAAAGCCTCCGAAGATGCTCCCGAGATCACCTACAAGGGCATTGTAGACTACCAGATTCCGCCTTGGGTCGAGGCGGCCTACAAGAAATAATACCCTTTCCTATAAAACAAAGCTACCGCCCCGGCCTGCCGAATCGGGCCGGGGTGGCTGGCCTGCTACGTACAATGAGGTATTATGGTATTCGACATCCTGATCACCAGCCTGATCAACGGCAGTACGTACGCCATGCTGGCCATCGGCTTTTCGCTGATCTTCGGTGTGGCCCGCATCGTCAACATCGCCCACACCGCCTTTTACATGGTGGCAGCCTACTGTATCTACTTTACCACCTACCGCATGGGTTTCAATCCGGTGAGCGCCATGCTCGCCGCGATTGTCTTCGTCACCTTCCTGGGCTACGTCACCTACGTGCTCTTCATCAAACCGATCCGCGAACATGAGCAGGCCGTGCTGATCGGCACCATCGCTCTGGCCATCGCCTTTCAGGAGGTGATGCTGCTGATCTTCAGCGGCGACTACCTGAGCGTGCCGGCCTTGATCAAGGGCTACACCACCTTGTTCGGGGTCAAGGTGTTCTATCAGCAACTGCTCACCTTTGCTTCGGTGCTGGTGGTGCTGGGGCTGATGCGCCTCTTTTTGATGCACACCAAGCTGGGCCTGGCCATCCGCGCCACGGCCCAGGATCGCGAAGTGGCCAACCTCATGGGCATGGACGAAAGCCGCGTGGCCATGATGGCGGTGCTCATCTCCGTGGGCCTGGCCGCCGCCACCGGCGCCGTGATCGTGCCTCTGACCACGGTGGAGCCGTTCATGTGGAACCATCCGCTGATCATGATGATGGCGGTGGTGGTGCTGGGCGGCCTGGGCAGCATCAAGGGCAGTTTCTATGCGGCCTTCATCCTGGGCTTCGCCGAGGCGCTGGTGGTTTTCCTGATCCCGGCGGGCGCCTTCCTCAAGGGCGCCGTGGCCCTCTCGATCATGATCCTGGTGCTGCTGGTCCGGCCCGCCGGACTGTTCGGCGTTCAATTCGAAGAAGAGAGATAACCATGAATCTGCTGCGTTTCTACCTTCGCAAGATTTACACCCTGTTCAAAAACGAAATTCTGGTGCTTCCCAGCCGGGTCGCGGTCCTGCTCTTTTTCGTGACCTTGCTACTCATGCCTGTACTGGTAGACGACCCCTATCTGATGCGCGTGCTGATTCTCGCCAGCATCTTTGCCATCTATGCCGCCAGTTGGGATCTACTCTCGGGCTTCACCGGCCAGATCAACTTCGGCCACGCCCTCTTCTTCGGGGTGGGCGCTTATGGTGCCGCCATTCTCAACCGGGAAACCGGCATGCCGCCTTGGGCCAGCATCCCCCTGGGCGCCATGGCCGCCGTGGCCGCCGGCCTGACCGTGGGCATTCCCTGCCTGCGGTTGCGGGGCACCTACCTGGCGCTCACCACCCTGGCCTTTCCCATCATTTTGATGGGCCTGGTCTTCGCCTTTCCCGACCTGACCGGCGGCGAACTGGGCATCTCCGGCTTGAGCCGCCTGGCCCTGTCGCGCACGGCCAACTACTACATCGTGGTCATCGCCATGCTGGTGCTGGTCAGCGTGATGTGGAAAATCACCGATTCGAAGATGGGCATCATCTTTCACGCCATCCGCGAGGACGAGCTGGCCGTCAAGGCGGCCGGCATCAATACCACCATGTATAAATTGATCGCCTTTTCCCTCAGCGGTTTTTTTGCCGGCATTGCCGGAGGCCTCTACGCCCACTTCATGCGCATCGCGGGTCCTTCGACCCTGGAGGTGGGCATGTCCTTTCAGGTGGTCATCTGGTGCGTCTTCGGCGGCATGGTCACCATCTGGGGGCCGGTGGGCGCCGTGTTCATCCTCTTCCCCATGCTGGAGCTGTTCCGCATGCTGCCCGAGATCCGGCAACTGATGTTCGCCATGGTGGTCCTGGTCATCCTGCTCTACATGCCGGGGGGGCTGCTGCCCTGGGTGCGCAACAAAGTGGAAAACGAGTGCCCGCGCTGCAAAATCCGCAACATTGCCACGCGCAAAACCTGCCGCGTCTGCGCCGCGCAAATACATTGAACCCATGTGCCGCTCCGGCGGCTCCGCATAGAACCAGGAGGGACATAGAACAATGGATGCAAAAGAGCTCTACACCAGCAAGCCGTGGCTCAAATTTTACCCTGAAGATGTGGCGGCCGACGTGGAGATCCCCAACGTCTCGGTTCCCGATCTGCTCGACCGCACCGCCGAAAAATTCAAGAAGAAAACCGCCCTGGTCTTCTATGGCCGCAAGATCTCCTACGGCGAACTGATCGATATGGTCAACCGCTGCGCCGCGGCCCTGGCCGGCCTGGGGGTGAAGAAGGGCGACACGGTGGCCATCTACCTGCTCAATTCGCCCCAGTTCGTCATCAGCTACTTCGGCGCCTTGAAGGCCGGCGCCAAGGTGACCCCGGTCAGCCCGGTCTATACCAGCAAAGAGGTCAAGCACCAACTGGAAGACAGCGAGGCGCGCACCATCATCTGCGAAGACATGCTGTATGCCAATGTCGAACGCGCCGGCGCCAAACTGGACAACATCATCATCTCCAATCTGGGGGATTTTCTGCCGCTGCTCAAGCGCGCCTTTGCCAAGAAGATGATCAGCAAGGCCTATCAGGGCCTCAAGCCGCCCACGGCCGACGAGATCAAGCGCCTGGGCCTGCATGTCTTCAAAGATTTCATCGCCGCCAAGGGCACGCCGCCGGCCATCCAGTTCGATCCCGCCAAAGATATCGCGGCCCTGCCCTATACCGGCGGCACCACCGGTCTGCCCAAGGCCGCCATGCTGACCCACCGCAACATGGTGGCCATCTATGTGATGGGCAAGGCCTGGTGGCCGTTCGTCCAGGAGGGCAACGAAACCGTGATCGCCTTCCTGCCGCTCTTTCACATCTACGGCCAGGCGGTGTTGATGCTCTCGGGCCTGACCCAGGGCCACACCCTGGTGCTGTTCACCACGCCGGACATCGAAGAGATTCTGGATGCCGTGGAGCGCTACCAGGCATCGGCCTTCTATGGCGTGCCCACGCTGTACGAATACTTGAAGGAGCATGAAAAAACCGGGCGGGTCAACTGGAAGAAATTGAAGATCGTGGTTTCGGGCGCGGATACGCTGCACGACTCCACGGCCGAAGGCTGGGAGCGGCGCACCGGTATCCCCATCCTGGAAGGTTTCGGCATGACCGAATGCACCTCCATCAGCCACGGCAACCCTTACAACCGGCCCAAGAAAGGCTCGTTCGGCGTACCCATCAGCGGCATGGACGCCGCGGTGATCGACATGGATGACTTCAGTTTCAAGCCCGTGAACCAGGAGGGCGAACTGATTCTCAGCGGACCCAACGTCATGCTCGGCTACTGGAAGCGGCCCGACGCCAACCAGGAGACCTTCATCGAGATCGACGGCAAGCGCTGGATGCGCACCGGCGATCTGGTGCGCATGGACGAAGAGGGCTACTTCCACTTCTTCGACCGCAAGCGCGACCTGATCAAACACAAAGGCTACTCGGTCTTCGCCCGCCACGTGGAAGAGGTGCTCTACATGCACCCCCAGGTCAAGGCGGCCGGCGTGGTGGGCGTGCCCGATCCCAAAGTGGGTCAGCTCATCAAGGCCTACGTGGTGCTCCAGAGCGAGGCCCGGGGCAAGATTTCCGAGGAAGAGATCATCGAGTTCTGCAAGCAGAACATGGCCCACTACAAAGTACCCGGCATCGTGGAGTTCCGGGGCGAATTGCCCAAGACCGACGTGGGCAAGGTCTCGCGCCGCGAACTGCGCGAAGAGGCGGAGGAGATCTGATATGACCGCACCTTTTTTGGAGGTCACCCACCTGAGCAAGGCGTTCGGCGGATTGAAGGCCACCAACGACGTCAGTTTCAACATCGCCCGGGACGAGATCGTCGGGCTGATCGGCCCCAACGGCGCCGGCAAGACCACCTTGCTGCGCCTGATCACCGGCATCCTCAAGCCGGACAGCGGCGCGGTGCGCTTCAAGGGCCAGGACATCACCCGCATGAAGGTGTGGAACATCGTCAACCTGGGCATCGCCGGCACCTTCCAGAACATGCGCCCGTTTCGGCGCCTGCCGATCATTGCCAATGTCATGGTGTCGTGCCTGTCGCCGCGCGCCATGAAGACCGGCGAGTGGGTCAAGCGCATCGAGGCCAAGGCCATGGACGCCCTGGAGTTCGCCGGCATCTCGGACATGGCCCTGGAAAAGGCCTCGACCCTCTCCCAGGGCGACCTCAAACGGTTGGAGGTGGCCCGGGCCATCGCCACCGAGCCCGAATTGCTGCTGCTTGACGAGCCTTTCGGCGGCCTGAGCCCGGCCGAAACCGACCTGATGGCCAAATCGGTCAAGCGGTTGCACAAGGGCGGGCGCTTCGGCCGGCTGCACAGCGAAGGCCCGGCCATGATCATCATCGAACACAAGCTGCAAGCCCTGATGAAGATCGTGGACCGCGTCATCGTCCTCAACTACGGCGAAGTGGTGGCCCAATGCTCGCCCGCGGAAGTGGTCCAACATCCTGCCGTGATCGAATGCTACCTGGGCAAAGGAGAGATCTAAGGTGCTGGAAATCAATAATCTGACGGTCAATTACGACAAGGCGATGATCATCAACGACATCAGCCTGCACGTCAACGAAGGCGAACTGGTCAGCCTGGTGGGTCCCAACGGCGCCGGCAAATCCACCACCTTGCGGGCCATCACCGGCCTGGTGACCTGGGAACGCAGCATCCACCGCGGCAGCGACGAAGGGGTCTCCATGCAGGGCACGGTGGAGTTTATGGGCAAACGCATCGAACAGACGCCGGCCCATCGCATTGCCGAAATGGGCCTGATCCACTGTCCGGAGCGCCGGCGTCCCTTCAGGGAGATGAGCGTTCTGGAAAACCTGCAGGCCGGGGCCTACCTGCTCAAAGACAAAAAAGAGATCGAAGAGAACCTGCGCCACGTCTACCAGCTCTTCCCCCGCCTCAAGGAGCGCTCCGCCCAGGTCTCGGGGACCCTTTCGGGCGGCGAGCAGCAGATGCTGGCCATCGGCCGGGCGCTGATGTCCAACCCCAAGCTGCTGTGCATCGACGAGCCCTCCACCGGCCTGGCGCCCATCATGCGCGCCGAAGTATTCCGCAAAATAAAAGACATCAAGGAGATGGGCATCACCGTACTCCTGGTCGAGCAGGAGGTCAGCACGGTCTTTAAAATGACCGACCGCAACTACGTCCTCTCTTCCGGCAAGATCATCGCCGAAGGCAAAGGCGAGGAGTTGCTCAAGGACGAAGGGCTGCGCAAGACCTATTTGGGGATGTAATCGCCGGCTTCGCCGGAGTCTGACGTTTGGATATTTTGCTGCGTCATGGGGGCGGGTTTGAAACCCGCCCCTCCCCGATGGTCTGTTTGACGCTCCCACCTGCACCTTGTTTCTGACCTCTTTGCTCTTGACTTGGCACCGAAGCCTTGTTAAGTGCCCCTTCCAACCAAGGCTTCGGCTGACACCGCCCACTGCGCGCCACCTCCCTTATCGAACTTCAATCGGATCGGATTCGCCCCACGCGATCATCCCGCGGCCAGACTTACCTTCAGGCTTCGAAAGTCCATTCAAAGCGCTTCACTATCCGGTTCGGCTTCGCCGGCACGGGTGCGTGGCGCCGAACTCAACCAGGGGAGGAAGACAATGGCGTTTGACGGCTTCATCAAAATAGGCGAAATCAAGGGCGAGAGCACCGATGCCAAGCACACCGGTTGGATCGAAATCCTCGATTGCGGCCTGGATATTCTGCAAAATATCTCCACCACCGTCAGCAGCGCCGGCGGCGCCACCGCCGAACGGGCCGACTTCTCCGATTTCCGTTTCACCAAACTGCTGGATCTCTCCTCGCCCGAACTGGCTCTGGCTTGCGCTTCAGGCAAGCATCTCGACACCATCACCATCGAACTGTGCCGGGCCGGGACCGAGAAGATCAAGTTCATGGAGTTCAAATTCTCCAACAGCATCATCCGCTCCATCAAGCTCAACGCGGCGGGGGACTTTCCCACCGAAACGGTCTGCATTCACTTCGCCAAGGTTCAGTGGTGCTACACCCAGCAGAACCGCGCCGGCGGGCAAGCCCTCGGCAAAGTCGCCACCGGATGGGATCGCGAAAGGAATTGCGCCGCGTAAGGTTGGAGAGGAGGCTGTTCCATGGCTCAAACGGTAACCGCCGTTCACGGCGACACCATCGCTAAATTGCTGAGCAAGCGTGGCGTACAACGGCAGGAAACACACGCCTGGCTTACAAAGGTTCGCCGCCTTAACCCGCACATCGGCAACCTGAACCGCATATGGCCCGGGGATCGAATCCTATTTCCCGATAGCCTACTGGAAAAGGTGCCGGAACACGTGGTGTGGCAAAACGCCCTGAGCCAGGTTCCCGCGGAACTCAAACGGCCCCGCGGCGCCCACACCGTGCTCTACTTCACCGTGCCGGGCGACACCATCGACGGCGTAGCCGAAAAAATGTTCGCCGACAACGGCGCCAGACGACTGCCGCCCAGCACCAGGCGCGCGGTGCTGCTCAACAACAATCCACCCCTGATCGCTCACCTGGGGCAAGAATATATCCTCGACAGCATGGTCCTGAATATCACGCCGTTGCTGCTCGATAAATTCGACACCCATTTCTGGCAGGGCGAAGCGCCGGTGTTCGAAAGCCTGCTCAACCGCTTCGATCCCCAAACCCAGGCGGTTTATAGAGAAGCGGGACCGCAGGAGACCCTGTTGCTGGCCATGATCGCCGAACGCATCATGCAGGCCGGCGGAGCGGTGGGCATGGACGGCGTGATCACCGCCGCCGGTTATGGCGTTGGCGGCGCGGACGCCTATTCCGGTTCGGCCCGGATCGCCCTCGGCGGCGTCAATGCCCTGATGCGCGAGGTGTGGGCCGACGCGGTCAAGCAGGTCGGGGAAAAGGTAACGCACTCGGCCAAGGCCGGTCACATCGACCGTATGATGGCCTTTTACAGGAATAACCCCAAGTACCCGGCCTTGATGTCCGCCCTGCGCGAACTGCCGAACCACCTGGTGGGCGATACGGGCAAAAAGCTTTGCGCCAATTCGGGCGCGATGGTCACGCCCCAGATCGCGCGCCGGTTGCGCAGAGAGTGGCTGGCGCTCAGCGACTGGCCTTCCAGCCGCTACATGGGCACCATCGCCGCCAAGCTCAATGGCCGGGTGAATTTTCTCAAAGGCGCCGGCAAGGCCACCACCTGGTACATCCCGGCAGGCTTTGGTATTTACAGCGTCATTGATGCGCCCCCGGAATTGCGCTTGCGCACCCTGTTCTCCGAGGGGTTCGGGGTGGTGGGGGGCGCTTTCGGGACATGGGTGGGAGCGGAGATTATCGGCGCCGGTCTTGTTTCATTCTTGTGCCTGGGTCCATTGGGTGCCTTTATTCTGATCTTTGTTTTGGCGGCTGGGTTCGGATTGGCTGGTTCAGAGCTGGGTAAACGCTTTGGCGGCGATTTGATTTATGATTATGGGAGCATTCTTGGTGATAAAGTATTTCATTCAGCAGATGAACTTCTGGAAGGCTTCTAAATGACCTTCTTCGATCATTTTAAAGGAATTTTTGGTTTAAGCGGTGGTTTTTGGCTGTTGTTTGCCGTTTACAAAATTTTTTCGGTTTCAAGATTCATCGTCAAGCGGTATGAGCAAGAAACGGATCTTTTGGATACTGTTTTTTTTAAGGAGCATTTTACTTTTGCTCGCTATCAACCCGATTTTCATGCTTCTGGCTTATACGCCATGCATTTAATCATGTGTACCTGGGGCTGGCGGCTTTACGGTAAAAGGAAAATCTTCAGGGATATCAGGGACCCTATACAAGTAACCCAGCATTTTTCAAGCGAAGAAATTCGTCGCGTCAAACTTCTAATTGCATACGCCTTTATAGTAGTGCTGCACGGTTTCGCGTATTGCGTTTTCCGATACATCTGGCCGGAAGCCTTTAGCTGAAAGCAAGCATACGCCGATCGCTGGGCGCATCGTGTGGGCCGGCGGTACGTTCGGCATGGACGGTGCGATAACACTGCTCGACGCCAACACAGGAATGCACACAGGAGTAACTGTATGCCCGTTACAATCCTTTACTGGCACTGGCTGGTGGCTGGCATGCTGCTGATCATCGCCGAGTTGTTCATCCCCAGGCTCGCCATCTTCAAGTTCCCTGGCGGGGCACTCCTCGTGGCCGCTTTTCTTGTGATGCGGCCGGAGCTTGCCCTGAGCCGACAACTTCTTATTTTCGCCTCAGTTGCCTGCTTTTTCTTCCTATGGGTCACGTCCATACGACCGTGCCTACCCGGCCGCGCTAAGACAGGCATACCCCAAAAGCTGCTGCCGAGCGCCAGCGGCCTGGTGATCAAGGCCCCCGCCGATGAAGACAAAGGAATTGTGCATTTTCCCATTCCGGTGTTAGGCATGAATGAGTGGCCCTTTGTCTGCGAGCAAGCAGTACAACCCGGCGACCGGGTCGAAATCGACCGGGAAATGACGATGGCCATTGTGATGATGCAGTCTATGGCGTACAAAGATCTATCCCGTAACACCGTCAAAAACAAAAAGATCGATTCACGCCGCCGCAACAATGGCGCCGCCGCAAAAGACGATACCATAGATATCCCGGAACTCACTTTAATTGTAACGAAAACCGGCTAAAAACCAGAGATGGGGCCTCGGCCAACATTCAAGCAGGGGCGGGTTTGTAACCCGCCCCTACCCGATGGGCCGCACCTGCTGGATGACACGGCCAAGAAAGAAGACTGGCCGCCAATTCGGGCGCGATGGTCACGCCCCAGATCGCACGCCGGTTGCGCAGAGAGTGGCTGGCGCTCGGCGACTGGCCTTCGAGCCGATACATGGGCACCATCGCCGCCAAGCTCAACGGACGGGTGAATTTACTTAAAGGCGTCGGCAGAAGCGCCACCTGGGCTATTCCGGCCGCCTTCGGTATTTACAACACGCTCGATGCACCCCCGGAATTGCGCATGCGTACCCTCTTTGCGGAGGGGTTCGGGGTTGTGGGAGGATGGGCTGGAACCGAGTTGGGGATGGCGGCCGGAGCGGGCTTAGCTTTTTACACTTTGCCTTGGGCCTTTCGGGGCTTTTATACTCGTCTTTATTGTCGCAGCAGGGTTTGGAATAGCTGGTTCAGAGCTGAGTAAACGCGTTGGCGGCAGAATTTATGATGCTTCTGAAAAACTCGGTGATCGCATTTTCTATTCCGCTGATGAGCTCATTGGAGCCTTTTAATGGCTAATTCATCTAATATATTTATTGATATTTTAGCATTTAGTGCCGGTTTTTGGTTGTTGTTTACCCTTTTCAAATTTATTTCAGTTTCAAGATTTATCGTTAAGCGGTACGAAAAAGAAACAAATCTTTTGGATACGGTCTTTTTTAAGAATCATTTTGCTTTTACACGATATCTGCCCAATCTTCATTCCACGTGCATGTATGCCTTTCATTTGGTCATGTGTACTTGGGGCTGGCGGTTTCGTGGCAAGAACAAACCGCTCCGGGATATCAACGACCCTAAACAGGTCACCCGGCATTTTAAGAGTAACGAGATTCGTCGTGCCCAACTTTTACTTGTATACTTATTAATTACAGGGCTGCACCTTATAGCATATTTCGTTTTCCAGTATATCTGGCCCGAGCATTTTTCTTGAAAGCAATTTGCCGCTTAAAAGAACAGTTCCAAGCATCCAGCCATGACGAGAGCCTTGGAAGAGTTACCGGCCCACATGGTGGGCGACAATGCCAAAAAGATAGGCGCCCTTGCGGCGGACGGGGTAACGACCCAAGTCGCACGCCAGTTGCGCAAGCAGTGCTGGCTGGCGCTCAGCGACTGGCCTTCCAGCCGCTACATGGGCACCATCGCCGCCAAGCTCAACGGCCGGGTGAATTTTCTCAAAGGCGCCGGCAAGGCCACCACCTGGTACATCCCGGCAGGCTTTGGTATTTACAGCGTCATTGATGCGCCCCCGGAATTGCGCTTGCGCACCCTGTTCTCCGAGGGGTTCGGGGTGGTGGGGGGCGCTTTCGGGACATGGGTGGGAGCGGAGATTATCGGCGCCGGTCTTGTTTCATTCTTGTGCCTGGGTCCATTGGGTGCCTTTATTCTGATCTTTGTTTTGGCGGCTGGGTTCGGATTGGCTGGTTCAGAGCTGGGTAAACGCTTTGGCGGCGATTTGATTTATGATTATGGGAGCATTCTTGGTGATAAAGTATTTCATTCAGCAGATGAACTTCTGGAAGGCTTCTAAATGACCTTCTTCGATCATTTTAAAGGAATTTTTGGTTTAAGCGGTGGTTTTTGGCTGTTGTTTGCCGTTTACAAAATTTTTTCGGTTTCAAGATTCATCGTCAAGCGGTATGAGCAAGAAACGGATCTTTTGGATACTGTTTTTTTTAAGGAGCATTTTACTTTTGCTCGCTATCAACCCGATTTTCATGCTTCTGGCTTATACGCCATGCATTTAATCATGTGTACCTGGGGCTGGCGGCTTTACGGTAAAAGGAAAATCTTCAGGGATATCAGGGACCCTATACAAGTAACCCAGCATTTTTCAAGCGAAGAAATTCGTCGCGTCAAACTTCTAATTGCATACGCCTTTATAGTAGTGCTGCACGGTTTCGCGTATTGCGTTTTCCGATACATCTGGCCGGAAGCCTTTAGCTGAAAGCAAGCATACGCCGATCGCTGGGCGCATCGTGTGGGCCGGCGGTACGTTCGGCATGGACGGTGCGATAACACTGCTCGACGCCAACACAGGAATGCACACAGGAGTAACTGTATGCCCGTTACAATCCTTTACTGGCACTGGCTGGTGGCTGGCATGCTGCTGATCATCGCCGAGTTGTTCATCCCCAGGCTCGCCATCTTCAAGTTCCCTGGCGGGGCACTCCTCGTGGCCGCTTTTCTTGTGATGCGGCCGGAGCTTGCCCTGAGCCGACAACTTCTTATTTTCGCCTCAGTTGCCTGCTTTTTCTTCCTATGGGTCACGTCCATACGACCGTGCCTACCCGGCCGCGCTAAGACAGGCATACCCCAAAAGCTGCTGCCGAGCGCCAGCGGCCTGGTGATCAAGGCCCCCGCCGATGAAGACAAAGGAATTGTGCATTTTCCCATTCCGGTGTTAGGCATGAATGAGTGGCCCTTTGTCTGCGAGCAAGCAGTACAACCCGGCGACCGGGTCGAAATCGACCGGGAAATGACGATGGCCATTGTGATGATGCAGTCTATGGCGTACAAAGATCTATCCCGTAACACCGTCAAAAACAAAAAGATCGATTCACGCCGCCGCAACAATGGCGCCGCCGCAAAAGACGATACCATAGATATCCCGGAACTCACTTTAATTGTAACGAAAACCGGCTAAAAACCAGAGATGGGGCCTCGGCCAACATTCAAGCAGGGGCGGGTTTGTAACCCGCCCCTACCCGATGGGCCGCACCTGCTGGATGACACGGCCAAGAAAGAAGACTGGCCGCCAATTCGGGCGCGATGGTCACGCCCCAGATCGCACGCCGGTTGCGCAGAGAGTGGCTGGCGCTCGGCGACTGGCCTTCGAGCCGATACATGGGCACCATCGCCGCCAAGCTCAACGGACGGGTGAATTTACTTAAAGGCGTCGGCAGAAGCGCCACCTGGGCTATTCCGGCCGCCTTCGGTATTTACAACACGCTCGATGCACCCCCGGAATTGCGCATGCGTACCCTCTTTGCGGAGGGGTTCGGGGTTGTGGGAGGATGGGCTGGAACCGAGTTGGGGGTAGCGGCTGGATTAACACTGGTTCCCATGCTTTGCCTTGGGCCTTTCGGGGCCTTTGTTCTCGTCTTTATATTTGCGGCTGGATTTGGATTGGCTGGTTCAGAGCTGAGTAAATGGCTGGGAGGAAAGACCTATGATCTTGGTGATAGACTTGGTGAACGTATCTTCTATTCACCGGATGAACTCGTTGGAGCCTTTTAATGAAGGAATCAGCACAGTTGTATGTTGAGTTATTTGCCTGCAGTGCATGTTTTTGGCTGTTGTTTACCCTTTTCAAGACTTTTTCAGTTTCAAGATTCATCGTCAAGCGGTATGAGCAAGAAACTGATTTGTTGACTACAGATTTTTTTAAGAAGCAATTACCTTTTGTACGGTATCTGCCCAATCTAAATTCCACGGGTGCATATGCCTTGCATTTGGTCATGTGCACCTGGGCTTGGCAACTTTACCGCAAGAGAAAAGTCTTTGGTGATATCAGCGACCCTAAACAGGTCACCCGATATTTTTCGAGCAAAGAGATTCGTCGTGCCCAACTATTAATTGTATACCTGTTTATTATAGGGCTGCACTTTATAGCATATTTCGTTTTCCGCTTTTTCTGGCCCGAGCATTTTTCTTGAAAGCAATTTGCCGCTTAAAGGAACAGTTCCAAGTAACCGGCCATGATGAAGGCCATGCAAGAGCTGCCGGCCCACCTGGTGGGCGGCACGGCCAACATCTGGTCATCAATTCAGGAGCCATGGGGCCATGTTGGGTAGAACCGGTGCGCTGGCAAAAGTATCTTTTCCCGGCGGGCGATATTTGGTAACTTCCGGCTGCATTGCGCCAAAACCAAACGCTCCGGAAGGTTTTTTCATGCTCTCTTTTAACCAGATTGGGCTGTTCACCATCGCATCCGTCGCTTTGATTTTCACCCCTGGACCGGACATCATCTATGTCATGACCCGGGGCATGGCCCAGGGGCGCAAAGCCGCCCTGGCGGCGGCCGCGGGCTTTAGCCTGGGAAACTTCGCCCACACGCTGTTCGCCGTGCTGGGTCTGTCGGCCTTGCTGATGGCCTCGGCCACGGCTTTTCAGATCGTGAAGTGGGCCGGCGCACTGTACTTGATCTACCTGGGCGTGCAGATGATCCGGCACGCCGCCTCGGCCACGCGCCCCGAGGGCGCGGCGCCCATGAGCGGCTGGGCTGTGTTCCGCCAGAGCATTCTGGCCAATATGCTCAATCCCAAGGTGGCCATCTTCTTTCTGGCCTTCTTTCCCCAGTTTATCCATCCGGCCCAGGGCCACCCGCAACTGCAGATGGCGCTGCTCGGAACCCTGTTCGTGGGGCTGGTCATGCTCTGTTTCGGCACGGTAGGCCTGTGCGCCGGCTGGATCGGCGCCTGGCTGCGGCAAAACGCCCAGGCCGAGGTGCGCATGGGCAAAATCGCGGGCAGCGTATTGATCCTGCTGGGCTTGAGCCTGGCCTGGCCAAGCCGGGGATAGCCGTCCGGGTTAAGAACCGCAGCGCAGACACGCGGCGTCCATGCCCGGGGCGACGATATGGTCACGCCCCAAGGCCTTGGCCTTATATAGGGCGCGATCGGCGCTCTCCACGATGGACTTGGCGGGCGCCGCACCTTCGGGAAGCACGGACGCCACGCCGAAACTCAAGGTGACATGTTCGCCGACTCTGGAGGCCCGGTGCTTGATCTTCAAATCATGGATCGCATTGCTGATTTCCTGGGCGACCCGGGCGGCCCCATGCAGATCGGTGTTGGGCAGCAGGATGGCGAACTCCTCGCCCCCGTAGCGGGCCACCATGTCCATGGGACGCTTGAGGGAGGCACTGATGGCCTGGGCCACGGCATACAGGATTTCATCGCCGCGCACATGGCCATAGCTATCGTTGTAGGCCTTAAAGTAATCGATGTCGGCGATGATCAGGCCCAGAGACGCGCCGTCGCGCCGGGCCCGGCGCCACTCATCGTTTAAGCGCTCGTCGAAGCGGCGGCGGTTGGCGATCTGGGTCAGATCGTCCAGGGCCGCCAGGCGCTGCAGCTCATCGTTGGCCTTTTGCAGAGCGGTCTCCACATGCTTGTAGCGGCTGATATCGATCAAGGTGCCCACCAGCCGCACGGCCACCCCCTTGGCATCCCGCTCCACCGCCCGTCCGCGCACCTGAATCCATCGCCATTGCCCTTCCTGGGCCAGCATGCGGATTTCGATCTTGAAGGCCTCCTCGCCGCTTTGCGTCGCCGCACGAATGGTGTGCTTCAATAAATGGGCGTCATCGGGATGGGTCAGGACGGTCCAGGTTTTAAAACTGCTTGGCAGCTCGCCGGCCTGATACCCCAGCAGGGTGAACCAGCGCGGGCTGAAAAAGATTTCATGGGATGGCACCTGGTAATCCCACAAGCCCTCCTCGGCCGAGTCCAGGGCGAGCTGCAGCCTGCGCTCGCTGATCTGTTTGGCTTGTTCGGCGCGCAAGCGCTGGAGGGCCTCGACAAAGGAGAGGGCCAGGGTCTCCACATCGGCCAGGATCTCCACATCGGCCAAAGTCTTCACATCGGATGGATCGGTGGCCGCATACCCATGGGGGTTATTGGCCAAAGCGATGAAGCCCGGCACGCCGGCCTTTACAGGTAATGGGACCACCAGCAGCGTGCGAATTTCGGGAAACTCCCCCGGCAGCGGGCGCCAGAGCGGGTGCGCCCCGGGCGCCGAAAAGGCCCGGGCCTCGCCGATCTGCATCAATTCCCGCCAAAAATTGTTCATGGGAAAGCTGGCCAGGGCCTCGGCGGAGTCGGGCGTGGACCGACCTGCATCGGATGCCATGGCCAGGACCCGCCAGCACCCCTCCTGATTTTCGACGATGAAGCCGAAGGGACTGGCGGTTAACTCGCGCACGGCACGCAGGCAGGTAGCCGCCAGGGAGTGTTCGCTGCGGTTGGCCACCATCTGATTGAGCACCTGGTTGATGGCCTCCAGCAGCTTGGATTTGCGGAAAACCTGCTGCTCCGCCAGGTCGCGTTCCAGCATTTCCAGTTGAAGCCGCTTGTTGACCTGGATCAAGCCCGACACCTGGTCGGCTTCCAGACCATCGCTGCTCGCAGACTGCCGTTGAACCTGCTTTTCAAGATCATCCAACCGATTCAGATCTTCGGCCGGCGGCAGCGCGGAACACCCTGTCTGGCGGAGGCCCTGGATCAGGTGATGGGTCCAGGTCATTAGTTTTTCGAATTGCGCGGCAGTGCATAGCTCGGCCAAGGCGGCCTTTCGCTGCCGCGGGTTCGCCAGGGGGATCAGATCTATAGCAGACAATAAGGAGAGCGGCTTCTTCCCTGGTAAACCGCTATCTTCGCGAACCGTTTTCATCGAAAGCCTCTTTCCGGACAATGCGCCGGGTCACCCCGCCTTTGGCTTGCCTCCAAAGGCGGGGCCCCCGTATGAACAACCTCTCCCCCGCGCCCCGCGGCCATAAAAAAACCGGACTGCCTGCCAGGCAACCCGGTTTACGGTTTCTCGATCCAGGTGACCCGGCTATCCACATCTGTGGACCCGAAGCTTTCCGTCCTCCGGTTACCCGAAGTTTGGCTTTTTCTGGCATAACGCTGCCTGGGATATACGCAACGAAAGTGCCAATGAGACCAAAAACATTGGCGTTACGATATAACACACCGGAAAAAATGAAGCTTTTTGTTTAAAACCGGTCCTTCTCCCCTGCCGGAGGGCAAGGCGGATAGGTACTTCTGGCCCCATTTATGAGAACTCTGATACCAAAAATTGGGCAATCCCTTCATACTTGACACCCTCCGGCCGCTTCTTTATAGTGCGCCAGTCATTCTGCCGCTAATGTTTTGTGGATAATATCCGATAGTTTGATATGTTCAACAATCCACGCGCAAAACGGAGCCACAATTGCAAGGCCTCGCTTTGCAGAAATTCGGTAGCACACTTGGTGGCGAAAGGAGATCTTCAATGACGACCATCCGCTGGATTTCAACAGCCCTTTTCGTGGTTTGCCTGGTGATGGGGCAAGCTAGCGCCAGCGCCGGCTCTCCCACGCCCATGCAGACGGTCAAGGAGCGAATCGATCAGATCATTACGGTATTGAACGATCCCCAGTACCATGCACCGGCCCGCAGGGAAGCCCAGCGGGACCAAATCTGGGAGATTTCCAAAACCATGTTCGATTTCACCGAGATCAGCCGCCGCACGGTGGGGCCCAAGTGGAACGACTTCTCCGAAGCGGAAAAAGACCAATTCACGGATGTCTTTATGCAGTTTCTGGGCAACACCTACATCGACAAGATGCAGGGCGAATACCACAACGAGCAGGTGGTTTATCTTCAAGAGATCGTCAGGGAGCCCCAGGCCCTGGTACGAACCCAGCTGAAGCGCGAAAATGTCGCCCTGCCCATCGATTACCGCATGAAACATGCGGAAGGCACGTGGAAAATCTACGACATCCTGGTGGAGAACGGCGTCAGCATTGTCCAGAACTACCGGGTGCAATTTCAATCCATACTGCAAAAAGAAAGCCCGGCGCAGTTGATCGCCCGGCTGGAACAAAAACTTAAGGAACAGCGGTCCCAACTGGGACCATAAACGGCAACGCCCCAGAAGAAATCTACGGGCCCGGAAATGAACCAGAAAACGCTGCCGGCCCTGGCAGCCATTCTTATCGCCATCATCGGACTCTTCGGCTGCGCCGGCTCCCGCCCAAAGGCGCCGGCCGAAGCGCCCGGTAGCCCGCCCATCTCAACCGAAGCAACGGAGGCCATGTCGGCCCCCGATCTTTCTCCGCCGGCCGAAAGCTCAGCCCGGACCCCGCTCACCAAAGAAGAAGAGCTGCTGTTGGAGGACGATACCGATTGGGCGCTGCAGCCGGATGAAGCGATCTATACGGTGGCCGATCCCCTGGAGAAATACAATCGCGGGGTTTTCTACCTCAACGACAAACTCTATTTCTGGGTCCTGAAACCGGTGGCCCAGGGCTATAGCTTTATCCTGCGGCCACCGGCGCGCAGCGGCATCAAAAACTTCTTTTACAACATCGCCGCCCCGGTGCGCATCGTCAACAACATCCTGCAGGGCAAGGGGCGCGCCGCCGAAGCCGAATGGGCCCGCTTTCTTTACAACACCACGGTCGGCGTGCTGGGTTTCGGCAATCCGGCGGGTAAGCACCCCGAACTCAACCCTGCCGAAGAGGATATGGGCCAAACGCTGGCCGGCTATGGAGTGGGGGATGGCCTCTACCTGGTGTGGCCCCTGCTGGGGCCTTCGACCCTGCGCGATACAGCCGGCATGGTGGGGGATCGATTCCTGAACCCGGTGGGTTTCGTGGAGCGCTGGCAAGACTCGCTGGCCTTGAGCGCCACCAACCAGGTCAACAACCTCTCGTTCCGCATTGGCGATTATGAGTCCCTGAAGAAAGCGGCCCTGGACCCCTATGAATCCTTCCGCAACGCCTATATCCAGTTGCGCCAATCCAAAATCAGACAATAAGGAGCCGGTCGATGACCCCATTGATTTCACTGACCGAAGCCAAGGCCAAGGCTTTGGAATACATGCACAAGGGCTATCACTGCGGACCGGCCGTGATGCAGGTGATGTGGCAGGCCTATGGCATGCAGAACGAAGATTTTCTGTGGGCCGGCATTCCCTTCCTGTCGGGCATCAGCGGCCAGCAGCAGGCCCCCTGTGGTGCGGTGTCGGCAGGAGCGGTGGCCCTGGGATTGCGTCATCGCTGCTCCCTCGACGATAAGCGCGCGGCCAAACAGGCGCGCGAGGCGATCCGCCGCTCGACCAGCCACATGGTGCAAGCGTTTGCCCACCGCTTCGGCGATATCACCTGCCACAGGTTGCTGGATATCGACTTTTCCAAAGAGGGCGAATACAAGCGGTTTCGGGAATCGGGCGTATGGAAAGAGAAGTGCGAACGCTACGTGCAGTACGTCATCGAACAGCTTTATGCCCTCGAAGAGCAAAGCGGGCCCACGCCACCATCAGGCGCCCAATAGCTCACGAATAATCCGGGAGAGCGCGTCCACGCGGAAGGGCTTTTGCAAAAAGGCCCCGCTTTGCCGCCGGCTGACTTCTTTGCTGCCGCCGCTTTCGAGGTATCCGCTCATCATGATCACCTTGATTTCCGGATCGATGGCCCGCATCATCTCCACGGCCTGATCGCCGCCGATGCCGGGCATGACCATATCCATGATCACCAGATCGATGCGACCCGGGTTGGCGCTGAAGATCTCCACCGCTTCCTTGCCGCCCAGGGCGATCATGACCTCATACCCCAGACCCGACACGATTTTGCTGGTGACCTCCACGATCACGCGTTCATCGTCCACGATCAGAATGGTTTTGGGCGCGCCCTCGGCCTTGGGCGCCAGGGGGGCCATTTTCGGCACGGCTCTGGTCACGGCGGCCGGCAAAAATATGGCAAAGGTGGCGCCGCGGCCCTTTTCACTTTGCACCGTGATGATGCCCTCGTGGCTTTTGACAACCCCATAAACGGATGCCAGTCCCAAACCGGCGCCGCGGCTGAAATTCTGGGTGGAAAAAAAGGGCTCGAAAATGCGCTCCCGGGTGGCCGCATCCATGCCGGTGCCCGTATCGGCGACGGTAATTTTGACATATCGGCCGGGCTTGCGGTCGAAAGCCTGAACGAAAGCCTCGTCCAGGAGGACATTTTCCGTTTCGATATAAAGAGATCCCCCCTCTTTCATGGCCTGCCCGGCATTGACGAACAGATTCATGAAGACATGTTCCATCTGCTGGCGGTCCACATCCACCGGCCAGGGCGATTCGGCGTACTTCTGAAAGATGCGCACCTCCGACTGGGTCCGTCCGAAGAGCGCGGCGGCACTGCTAACGATCTGGTTGATCTGGGCGGTCTGGACGGAACGACGGCCACCGCTGGCATACCCCAGCAATTGAACGGTCAGATCCCCACCTCTTTTGATATGCCCTTCGATGGCCTTGAGCCGCTCGTAGTGGGGATGGTCGCTGTCGATGCCCATGAGGATCAGGGAGACGCAGCCCTGAATACTCATCAACAGATTGTTGAAGTTATGGGCCACGCCGGCGGCCAGCGTGCCGATGGCTTCCAGGCGCTGGGCCTGGTTCAGCAGCGTGTTGAGCCGCTCGGTTTCGGCTTCGGCCGCCTTGCGCCCCGTGATATCCTGGCAGATGCCCCGGAAGCCCACCGGCACGCCGGCCGGGTCCCGTATCAGGTCAACATTCATTTCGAGGTAACGTAACCCCCCACTCTCCTGGCGGATCTCATAATCGGTCACCTTGGCGGCCTTTCCGGTGCGGTAGACCCGGTTGAAGATGGCGAAAATGCGCTTGGCCGTCTCCGGTGAGGTGTAGTCGCGGTTGTTCATGCCCATGAATTTTTCGGGGGGATAGCCAAAGGTCCGAAACCCGGCGGCGTTGCAAAAGGTGATGTCCCCGCGCAAATTGACCTCGAAACAAGCATCCCCCACATTTTCAATGAAGTCACGATAGCGTTGCAGTTCCCGTTCGTGCTGCTTCTTGTCCGTGCGGTCCCGGGTAATGCCGCGGAACCCGACTGATCGGCCTCGGGCATCGCGCATGAGGGCCGCCGATACTTCGACATGGCGCAGGGAGCCGTCCGGGCGCTGGATGGCATAGTCGAGGATGCTGGAAGGAATCCCGGACTGGTAAATGCGATGGAAGGCGGCATAGATGTTTTTGGCCTCCTGGGGCGACGCGAAATCGCGGTGGTTCATGCCCAGCAGCTTTTCACAGGGATAGTCATGGATGCGGCACATGGCTTGGTTAATGAAAATCAGGGTGCCGTTCAGATCCACCTCGAAACAGCCATCTTCGATGCTTTCCACAAAATCACGGTAGCGCTCCAACTCCGCGACCCTGAGCTTTTCATCATTGCAGGCATCGGGCGCGGGAGCGTCCGGGTTCCCCGCCGGGCCGCCCTGCGCAGCGGGTTCCAATTCGCCCAGCCGCCGTTGCAGCGCTTCGAGTCGCGCCATCAATTGGGCCTTGGTCAGTTGGGTTAGATCCATCTATCGACCTCGCGGTAATCGCCACGCAAACGGGCATTTAAAAAGACAGGGGGCAGGTGAACTGGCGCTGGACGGTCTGCAAAACCATCCGGGAACATCGTGGGGAGAATTCAGTTGGCTTCGGGAAAAGGATCCGTCCACAGTGCTTGAAGCATACACCAGGGTTTGCCGCTCTGGCAATGGCCCTCTTGCATCTATAGCGGATCAAAGGCCGGTCTGCACGATCAGTTCCTTGCGGTAGTGATCCAGCAAGGTGGCCTTGGAAAGCAAGCCGACGAACTTGCCTTTTTCCAGCACCGGCAAAACGCTCAGACCCTCCCGGGCCATCAGATCGAGCACGCCGGCCAGATCGTCATCGGGCCGCACGGTGGGGATGTCGCGCTCCATGATCTGCTCCACCAGCAGCACGGGATGCATCTGGGGGTTGAACAGATAGGGCCGGATGCGGTCCACGAAGACCATGCCGATATAATCCCCGCTGACCGGATCGGCCACGGGAAACAAGTAGCTGCGGGAGCGTTCCAGGACCTTCATGAAATCGGTCATGCGCATGCTGCCCGGAATGCTGCTGTGGACGGTTTCCACCAACTCGGCCACGGACAAGTCCGAAAGCACCCGGGCATCGGTGCCGGAACGCTGATAGATGCCCTTCTCGATCAGTTCACGCAGGTAGAACGAACCGGGTTCGATATACGAGCAGAGCGTGGAGGTCAGGGCCGAAACGATGATCAGCGGCACAATCGCGTCGTAGCCGCCGGTGATCTCCACCACCAGGAAAATCGCCGTGAGGGGGGCCTGTTGCATGCCGCTTAGAAACCCAGCAATACCCAACAGGGCAAAACAGCCTTCGCCGCTGAAAGTGACGGTGGGTAAAACCCGAACCAGAAACCGGTAGTAAGCGACGCCCACCAGGCTGCCGATCATCAGGCTGGGAGCAAAGATGCCTCCGGAGCCGCCCCACCCCAGCGTCAAGGCCGTGGCCGCGGTTTTGGCCGCCCCCACCAGCACGGCCAGCAACAACCCCTGGGTGAACGTCCCTTCGATCATCTGCTGCACGGAAGCGTATCCTTCGCCCAACACCACCGGCAGCCAGATGCCGACGACCCCCACCAGGGCGCCGCCCACGGCTGGGCGCAACCAGTCCGGCAGAGGGGTACGGCCGGCCAAATGATGCATGCCCTTGAGCGCGCGGCTCAAGGTCGTGGCAGCCACCGTGGCGAACAACACCACCCCGAGGCTGGCGACGATATCCGCGCCATGGATGCTCAGGCCCTGGCTCTGGAAGGCGATCTGATTGCCTTGCAGCATGCGACTCACCTCGGTTCCGGCCACGGCGCCGATGGCGATGGGGATGATATTGAAGGCCCGCCACTCGGCCAGAATCACCTCCAGGGTGAAGACCATGCCGGTGATGGGGGCATTGAAAATCGAACCGATGGCGCCGGCCGCCCCGCAGCCCAGCAGAATCACCCGCTGGCGATCGTCCAGACGGAAAAGCCGGGCGATATTGGAGCCCAGGGCCGCGCCGCTCATGATCACCGGCGCCTCCGGACCGGCCGAACCGCCGCTGCCGATGGTCAGGCTGCTGGAAACCAGGCGCGAGAAACTGGAACGCAGGGGCAAGCGCCCCCCCTGGCGCGATACGGCCTGGACCACCTCGGGCACACCGTGCCCGGCACGCTCTTTCAACAGATATTTGAGGAAAAGGGCCGATAGGCTGGCGCCGACGGCCGGCAGGACAAATCCCCACCAATGCAGATGCACGCCGTGCAGGGCTGCCCCCATAAAGTGCAGGCAACGGTTCAAGGCGACGCCGGCCAGGCCGGCGCAGGCGCCCACGAATCCGGCCAGGGCGATGAGGATCAGGCGTTGATCGGTCCGCAGGATGGTCCAGCGCCGGCGGATGGCGGTTATGAGTTCCGAGTGGCCCAAGGGCTTTGCCTGCCTCCTAATCGTACTCGTACGTGTACGAGTACGCGTACCGCTTCGCTGGGTACGAGTAAAATTGGTCAATGCTAACTCACGGTATCAGACTCCAAGCGCGCGACCCTATCCAGCAACGCTTCGGCCGGCGGCGCGGTCAGCAGAAATTCCCGGAAGGCGCGGTCGCGCAGATGGAAAGAGAGTTTGGAGAGCAGGCTGAGATGCGAGCGGGTGGAGTCGCTGAGCATCACCATCAGCACCGACACCGGCCGGCCATCCACGGCCTCGAAATCCACGGCACGCGATAGAAAGCAGGTGGTGATCTGGGGCAGCGCCAGCGAGATACCGGGGTCGGAACGCGGATGGGGCAAGGCGATGCCGTGGCCGATGCCGGTGGAGGCCAGCCCTTCGCGCTCCACCAGTTTGGCAAGCACCGCGCCACGTTCCGGCCCGGCAAGATTGGGAATCAGATCCACCGCGGCGTGCAGCGCCTGCGCCATGGTATCGGCCGCCAAACCGGCGAAAACACCGCCGCGGGACATGGCCGGCAAGATGCCTTCGACTTCGGGCGACGCCGGCGGGGCCAGCGGAGCCGACGTCTCGTCGCCCAGATGCAATTGATGGTCGGCGGCCCAACGCTGCAGCATCTCCAGGCGGATGAAATAGCCGCCGCGGATATGCTGCATGGGGATCTTGCCCTGGCGGACCCAGCGCTGCAAGGTTTCCACCGGCATCCCCAGCCGATGAGCCACTTGTTGAATGGATAACTCCGTCACTCGCGAAAAAATCCTTTCTCCTTACCCGGCCCGCTCCGTCGATGAGCGATCCGCTCTTGCCTTGAACTATCGATCCAATGTAAATCAGTCGAGTCGATAGGTACAGGCAAAAATTGAAGCCTCCCTGAATTCTTAATAAGGAGAAATTATGACCCGTTACGAATGCCCCTGTGGTTACGTCTACGATCCGGCCGAGGGTGACGCCGAACACAACATCGCCATCGGCACGGCCTTCGAAGATCTTCCCGAAGACTGGGTGTGTCCCAAATGCGGGGCGGAAAAGGAGTACTTCGAACCGATCACGTAATCCACCCCCCGAAACGCAGGCGCCAAAGCAGAACGGGCGCCGCGGCCAGAATCGCGAACAGCAGCACGGCCAGGCAAAGACGCCGGCCGGCCAACGCCACCCGCGCCCAAGCCGGAACGGCTGCCGGCGGGTAGCGCCGACCGATGACGGCTGCCGCAAAGCCGGCGACGCCTTCCGCCGCTGCAAACGCCAGCAGGCCGAAAAGCACAAATCCCGCACCGCGTTGCTCCCGGAGAAAAAGACACCAGGGGCAGGGATGGGAGAGCACTTCCAATAGATAAGCGGCCGTCGTGGTCTTGAGCGCCATGACGGCCACTCCGATCCAGGGCAGGAGGAGGCCGGCGGCCAGCCCGGCGGCCAGCGGCCCGATGCGCCCGGGCCGGCGCCACTGAAAGCATCCCCAGACGATGATCGGCAGCGCGCCGCCGAAACACAGCGCGGCCCAGGTCCGGGGCGTGATCATGGCGACCGTCGCCGGGCCGCCCGGGGATGCCACCTGGGCATACAGCACCGAACAACAGCTCACCGGCCCCTGGGCGTGCACCGCACCCATGGCCTGGCCGAAGCGCCAGGTAGAGAACCAGAGCAAGGGCGCCGCCAGCAGCAACAAGCGGCCGTGGCTGAGCGCCAGGGGCATGTCCGGCCGCTGCCCGTCGATGGCCGCCACCACCTGCCAGCAGTAAAGCAGCAGGAGGGTCAGCAGCCGCAGCAACAGGGTCTGGTGGCCGGCCGGTCCCAGTGCCTGGAGCACACCGGTGCCGCACATGGCGCCCGGCACGTGGGCCACCCAACTGTTGCTGATCCCCACCACCAGCGCCCCCAGGGCAACGATCTGCAACCCCAGGACCCAGCGTCCCTGATAGATGACCAGTGCCAGGGATCTTTCGCGCCGGAGTTGATCGCTATCGCTCGTCTCCGGTTGCCAGCGGGGCAGGATCGTCAGCAAGCGAAACCCGGCGGCCAGGTAAATGGCGCCGGCCGTCAGGTCCAAAAGCCAGATGGCCAGCACCAGCGGATGCCCGGTCATGGGCAGGCCTCCAGCCGTCCCTGAGTCAGGCGGTAGCGGGCCTGGAAAAGATCGGCGGCGTCCAGCCGTGGGTCGTGGGAGCAAACCACCACGCAGCCCCCCCGAGCGGTGGCCTCCCCCAGCAGGTCCAGCACCCCTTGGATGCGGCCGTCGTCCTGGAAGGCGCTGGGTTCGTCCAGCAGCAAAAAGCGGGGTTGGCCGATCAAGGCCCGGGCCAGGGCCGCCCGCTGCCGCTCGCCGCCCGAAAGCCGGGCCGGCGTCACATTTTCCAACGCGCCCAGCCCCAGCCGTTCCAACAGCCGCCGGGCATCGCCCAGGGCCGCCGGCCACGCTTCCGGCCGGGGCACACACGGCAGGAGTATATTTTCCAGCAGCGCGATGTCGTTGAGCAGGTGCAGGTGCTGAAAGACGATCCCCACCCGGCGGCGCCAGCGCTCGCGGTGGGGCGCGGACCAGCGCGAAATCGGCTGGCCGTCGGCCCACACCTCGCCGCTGGTGGGGCCCAGCAAGCCCCCCAGCACGTGCAGCAGGGTGCTCTTGCCGGCGCCCGTGGGACCGGTGATCAAGCAGGCCCGGCCGCGGGGGAAGTCCGCCTCGATCCCATCCAGGACCCGGCCGGCGGCAGATCGCTGGAAGGTCAGAGCGCGGCAGGCCAAACCGGTGGCGGTCATCGCTCGGCCTCCGCGATACATTCGGCAGGGTCCTGGGTCACGCCCTGCCAGCCGCTCCAGAAGAGCGCCGCCAGGAACGGCAAGGCGACCATCAGCATGCCCAGCAGCACGCCGCCGGCGGCGCCCTGGCCGGAGAGTTGCAGCCCCAGCGGCGCGCCGGGCAAACCGAAGATCCAGCGGCCCACCCAGGTGGTGCCGGGGGTAAACAGCAGCATATAAGCGGCGGCGCTGCCGGAGGCCACGGCCGGCCCACCGAGCAACAGCCCGCGGTAAAGGTGCAGTCGCAATAAATCGCCGCCGCCCCAACCCAGGGCCTTGAGCAGGCCCAGCTCCCAGCGCCGCCGGCGGCCCGCGGCACCCAAGGCCGCCACCACCAGCGCCATGGCCGCCAAGGCCGGGACGAAGCTCGCCAGCAGCCAGCCGGTGCGCCGGTTGATATCATCCAGTTGGCGGCGCAACTGCTCCCGGGAGGTGGTGATGGTCACCGGCCACGGCAGCGCACGGGCCAGATCCGGCCGCAGGGCCTCGGCCTCCTCATCGTGGAAGACATCCAGGGCCAGATCGGTGGCCTGGTCATCCGCCAAGCCCAACAGCGACAGCGCATCCAGGCGGTTCAGCACCACGCCGTCATGCAGGGCCGGGGCGGCGGCCCGGGGCAGGTATCCGACCACCTTCAGGTTTAAGGCGCTGCGCCCCTCCAGGACGAAGGGTTGCGCCGTTGCCAACGATCGTCCGGCGGTTCCCAGGAGGGCTTGCCCGGAGCGGGGCAGCGGCACGTCGGCCGGCCAATCCGCAGCCGCGGCGGCATCCACCCCCACCACGGTCCAAGGACCGCCCGGCCCCTGGACCACCCCCCACACCCGCGGCCTGGGGTTCAGCGCGCCGGCCACGGTCCGGACCCGTTCCAGCGCCTCGGCCACCGGCAACGGCGCCCAGCCGCCGGCCGTCACCCGGCGCACCACAAGGTCCGGCGCCTGGGCCGCCCATTGCGCACAGGCCAGGCTCAAGCTTTGGCCCAGCAGCAGCACCAGGGTCACCAGGGTCACCAGGAGCGCCAGGCAGACGAACAGCAGCAGCGCGGAAAAAGGCTGACGCCCCAGATCCCGGACCGCCCATGCGATCAATGGCCGGTTCCAGAAGAAGCGGTGGGTCATGGCGCGCTCTCCGGCGGATAGTGCACCCCATCGCCGGCCGGCCAAAGAGCAGGCGTGGAAAGCCCCAGGCGCCCGACCCAGCGGGCCGCGGCCTGTTCGGGCCGGCCGCCACGCAGCCCCATGTCCAGGCCCACCAGCCCCAGCAGCAACCACGGCAGCAGCAGGGCGGCGATCGCGGCCCGGCGGGCATGCCGCCAGCGTCGGGGCCAGATGGCGGGTTCCAGCGCGGGGGACGGCTCCATTACTTCTTGGGCGGAAAGAGTTTCTGCCACAGGGCATCATCCATCTGAGCGAGCTGAAATACGATTGGGCCGCCATGGCGCGCTTTGAATTGTGCCACCGCCGCTTCGCCGGAAAGGGCCACCAGGGCGGGTCCCATGGGACCGACGACATCCGAACCGGCCACCCACCAGGCCTTATGGGCATCCAGCGGATTGCCGCTGAAAAAGTCCCTGACCACCATGCGCTGGATGCGCTCGGGGGCAGCATTTAAATGGGTGGCCGGATCGCGCCAGGCGCGCAGCAGACACCCGTTGCCGCAGAAGTAAAAGGTCCGGCCGTCGGCCAAGGCCATGGCGGCGGCCGTCTTCGGGCGCTTGGCCGGAAACATGCCGCACAGGGGGCAGCGGTCCTGCTCGCCGATCTGCATCTTGCCCTCCGCGGTCAGCGGCAGACTGGCCGCCACCGGCCGCGTGGGCACGACCTCCGGATTGGCGGCCGCGGGTTCGGCCAGGGCCGCTCCAGATCCCGCTCCCAGGATTAAAACGCAAAACAACAGGAATTCCAGCAAATGAGTGCGTCTTGACATAATCCTCCTTTAGGTTAGAGAAGAGATGTCCGTGCAACCGATGCATCATAGTTTCTTGGCAAGAGGTGGCCGAGCGGCTGCCTGCAACAATTGACGAGCACCTTAGCGCTTTCAGTTTTCCTGTCAATAATCTTCTTCTTGAAGGGAGGCCCCCCATCGATCCGCTTGCCATGTTTTTGCTCGGCCTGTTCGGCAGCGGCCACTGTCTGGGCATGTGCGGCCCCTTGATCGTTGCCCTGCCCGGGGCCTATGGCCAGTGGCGCGCCCACTTTATCTACCATCTGGGGCGGCTGGCGACGTACACGTCGATGGGGGCCTTGCTGGCCGGCGCAGGACAGGGAGTGATTCGACTGGGGGCGTTGTCTTCGGGAGAAGTTGCCGCCTGGAACGCCCGGCTCCAGGTGGCGCTCTCGCTGCCCGTGGCGCTTTTTCTGCTGCTGCTGGGACTGCAACGGCTGGGCCTGGTCCCCGAGCCGGCCTGGATGGCCTGGGCCGCAACGGACAAACTGCCCGGCTTCGGCCGGGTGCTGCGCCGCGTGCTGGACCGGCGCAGCGCCGGCTGGCTGCTGGCCATGGGCGCCCTGCTGGGTCTGCTGCCCTGCGGCTTGTCCTACGGCGCCTTTGCCCGGGCCGTCACCGCCGGCAGCGTGCTTCAGGGCGCCTATTTGACCTTGCTCTTCGGCCTGGGGACCCTGCCCGCCCTGCTGCTTCTGGGTGGCGGTGCCGCGGCGTTATGGCAGCGCTTCCGGCCCCAGGCCGAACTGCTGGCCGGACTGATCATGGTCGGTATGGCCGTGGCGTTGCTTGGCGATGCCTGGACCGCCCTTTTTTGGCAAGATTGACAAAAGGGTCGGAAATTGGCACATCAGGAAGGCACGACTTCACTTCGCCGGCAAAGCCCACATCTTTAATGGATCACCCGAGAAAACAGGAGCCCGACTTGACCTCTCTGCCCGTTCGCACGCCCGCGACCCTCCTGCGTCGCCTCCAGCTTTTCTTCGCCTTATCCCGCACCCCCCACGGCCTGATCGATATGGCCGCGCCGGCCGTGGCAGCGCTTTTGTGCCTGGGCCACTTTCCCTCCATGGCCGTAACCGTGGTCGGCCTGATCACCGTCTTCGCCGGGTATACGGCGGTCTATGCCCTCAATGACCTGGTGGATTTCAAGGTGGATCGGCGCAAGGCCGACGCCGGTGGACTGCGCAACGAAGGCAACGATCTGGACGGTGTGATCATCCGTCACCCTCTGGCCAAAGGCATCTTGAGTTTCCGGGCCGGCCTGGCCTGGGCCGTCGGCTGGGCCCTGGTGGCCCTTTTGGGCGCCTACTGGCTCAACCCGGTGTGCCTCTATCTTTTCCTCTCCGGTGCGCTCTTGGAAACCGTCTATTGCAAGCTATGGCAGGTGACCCCCCTGCGTGCCCTGGTCAACGGGGCCGTCAAGACCCTGGGGCCCCTGGCGGCGGTCTATGCCGTGAATCCTTCGCCCGCGCCCCTCTTTGTGGCCACCCTCTTCTTCTGGCTCTTTGCCTGGGAGATCGGCGGGCAGAACATTCCCAACGACTGGACCGACCTCGAAGAGGACCGCCGCTTCCATGCCCAGACCATTCCCATCCGCCTCGGCCTGCCCCGGGCGGCCCTGATCATCGCCGGTTGCCTGGTGTGCGCCCTCTTCTTGAACATCGCCATTCTATGGGTGTCGCCCCTGACCTTCGGGCCGGTCTTCATGATCGCCGCCGTCGCCATCAATCTGCTGCTATTGCTCTACCCGGCGTTTGTCCTGGGCGAACAGGGCCAGCCCCCCCAGGCCATGGCGCTCTTCAACAAAGCCAGCTACTACCCCCTGGCCAACCTGGTCCTGGTCTTGTTGCGCATGGCGTACGAAGCCTGATCATGAGCCGCAAAAAAGCAGGCTTTTTCCCTCCGCAAATTAGGCTCTGCCCAGTTGAGACCAAGGTCCCGGTATAGTACCTTGCGAAACAATACCCCCCGACCCTTTGCCCCGCGCTTACAGCCCAAGACCTGCATCGAAATGGATACCACCGGAAGGGTCCGGCCCGCGGGTCGTCAGGCTTGGCGCACAGGAGGAAGCATGAAAAGACATCTGCGAAAATGGGAACATTTTATTTTACCGGCGTTGTTTGCCGCCCTGTTGGTGTGCTCCATGGCCGGTTGCGACGGCGGCTCAAGCTCAAGCTCCAGTTCAAGTTCCAGTACCGGTGGTTGCGATACGGGATCGAGCAGCAGTTCCTCGTCCAGCAGTTCCAGCGGCACGATCCCCACACCGACGCCCACGCCCACGCCGACACCCACCCCGGGCTCATCCGAGCCGGCGGTATTTCAGCCGGTCAGCACCGGGCCGGGGGGATCGTCCTATAGGGACGCCGCCCATTTCCGCATCTACGCGACCAGCAGCTCCGCGGATCTCGCCCTGGCGCACGTGGAAGCGGCCTACAAATGCTTCGTCACCGATTGGGGCTTTCGCTCGACGGGCTTATCCACCCTCGATGGCCAAAACGATGGCCCCTGGTACAAGATGAATATTTATCCCAAGGCCATGAGCGCCGGGGGCTACATGCAGTATGACGCCAATAAGGGTCTGGCTTACCTTGAAATCAACGCCAGTTATGTGACCGACCCGAAGATCGTTGTCCACGAATACGGCCACGGGCTCACCCTGCATGAAATCAATTGGATGGATCAAACCCGCACCGGTGCCTGGTGGGAAACCGTGGCCAACTGGGTGGCCGATACCTACCTCAATTCAACCTACTACGACGATGTCCGCCGGCGTTTTGGGTTGGGCGCGGGCGGCACCCTGATCGACCTGAATAGAAATATCAACATGTCCTACCTAACCATCGTCCACAATCAAAACTACTACCAAGCCTGGCCCTTCCTCACCTATATGACCAACAATCCGGACAACTACCCCGGATTGGGCCGCATGGCGGTGCCGAATCTGTTTCGCAAACACCGGCGCAACAACGAGACGCCCCTGCACGTGCTCGAACGCGCCGCCTCGCCGGTGCGGGTGCAAACCCTGTTGGGGCGCTACTGGGCACGCATGGCCTACCTGGATATCGGGCACCCCCGGGCGCAGCAAACCTTCTTCAATAGCCGCGGCAGCTTGAACTTCGCCAATTGGGATGCCTACGGCAGTCAAACCTACCGGGTCAAAGCCGATCGCCGGCCGATGTACGGCGGGGCCAACATCAATCCCCTCCGAGTGACCGGTAACGGCAGCGTCAGCATTGTCGTCACGAACCTGGGCAATGGCTTGCAGGGAAGCAATTTCACCGCCACCCTGGCCATTCGCGCCGGCAGCGGTTCCGTGCGCTACGTGAATTTGCCGAACGGTTCCGGCCAAGCGACCATTGGAACCGGCGAAGAGGCGAGTCTGGTGGTGGTCAACACACCGGATAGTCTGATTCAGTATGATGCCTTTGAAAGTGGAACCAACAGCCCTGAGTGCGTTGGCTTGAGTTACCAGGTTCAAATCACGGGGGCGGTGCCAAGCAACTAAGAAGGGGTGTGCGTCTGTCTGGAGCTATCCCGGAGCGCCGGGATAGCTCCAGAGGTGTGGCCTATTTCAGTTCACTGGTCGGCACGGTCAGCACGACCAGACTGGAAGGATGTTTGGGGTCATTGTAGATCCTGGTGACATTGCCCTTGACCTCGTCCTGCTGGGGCAACTGCCAGATGCCCATCACCTGATTGCTGGCGCTGATCGCTATCCGCAGCCGGTGACCGGCGCGAATCAAAGCGGCCGCCGGGAAAATCTCCACCGATACCAGCACCGGTTCGCCCGGCTTCAACGGCTGCATGGAGGCCGCCGTAAACGGGTGCCAGGGTTGAACCATGACCCCATTGACATAGCGCGACCGGCTCGCATCGACCGCCCGCAAGGCCGCGGACTGGATACCGGTTGAAATCGGCGTGGCCCTGCCAAACAAATCCACGTCGTCGATGCGCACGGCGATGGCGGCCTGGGGTTTGCTCGCGGAGATCCAGACGTCCGCCTGCATGGGGCCGTTGATATACAGATCCGAGCGCAACGGGGGTGTCTCGTAAATCAGGGCCTGCTGTTTCGCTTCCACGATGGCGCTGTTGGCGTGACACGGCCTGGGAATGATGCCGTCAAAGCCCAGTGACCATTGCACCGCGCTGCTCGAGCAGTCGCTGCCGTCATTGACCGTGACCTCACCGGTCACTCTCTGCCCGTCCTCACTCGTCGTAATGTCGACGCTCGGCGCTTCCGGCTCGGAGATCGTGTGCGAAGGCTCATTATAGTAGGGCGCCCTGTCGTTCAGGCGCATATTGCCGTGCAGATAGTAACGCTGGGGTAAAGCCTTGGGATGCGGCCAGTCCGTGGCGGTGGCGTACCGCTGGGTCCCGAGCCGCCCATAGCCTTCCACGTACTGGGTCACATTGGGCAACGCATCGGCGCCCGTGTCGATCCCTTTCAGATAGCGATCGAACCACTGCAGCAGCAGCGTTTCCGATCCCGGGGCCCCATTGGAAATCGCATTGCAATGGCCGAGCATGGCATCCAAAATGGCCTGGATGTGCGCACCGGGCACCACCAGCAGCTTGGTGTTCACCTTGTTTTTGAGCTGCTCGTACAGCAACGGCTCGTCCCGCTGAAAGATGTCATTGGTGCCGCCGACAATGAAGGTCGGAACCCTGATATCATTGGCATTTTCCAGGGCTGAGCGGACTGCCCAGAAATCGCCGTCGTCCGTGGCCGTGCCGGCCACGCCGTCCAGCCCGTTATAGATGGTGGGCAGATACCAGTCGTCGATGGCGGCGATATGGTCTTGGGTGGCGGCTTCGATCTGGTCGGCGTATTGCCGGTATACGATTTTGGCCGGGCCATTGGCCACGCTGAGGTTCTGGGTCAGTGTCAGCCAGATATTGATGAAATAAGCGTCGAGCATGCCGCCCGGTGCCACGGTGCCGCGGTACGGATCGCCCATGGGCACCACGGCGAACACGGCCTTGACGGCCGGGTGTTGCTGCTCGGCGGTCAGCAGCGAAGTGATGCCCAGATAAGAGGTGCCAGCCAGGCCGAGGCTGCCGTCGAACCAGGGTTGCTGCGTGACCCACGCGACGGCATCGCCGTAGGCGGCTTGCTCTTCGGCGCCGATCAGAGCGCTGACGCCCGAAGACATACCTGTGCCGCGCACATCCACCGCCACGGAAACATACCCGCGCCGGATCATGTACTCGTCCTTGCCGCCGATCATCAGGGTCGTTTGAGACGGGATAACACTGCCCATCAAATTGGCCATGTCGATGCGGTAAGCGGTCTGGGTCAGGATGGCCGGGAATTGCCCGGGCACCGCGTTGCCGTCTTTATCGGCGGGAACCGATACCAGCACGGCCAGCTTGCCGCCCTCGCGGGTGTCGATGAACTGCAGGGGCAAGGTGACCGCTTGGGGGTAATCCGGAGCGCGCGAATAATCTTTCCATACCGCATTGGCATTGCTGGTGATCGCGGGATTTGCCTGGCTGACCGCGCCCCGCGTGCCCAGGGTGGTCGTCCCCGGGCTTGCGAAGGCGGACGCGCAGATCAGCAGGGATGCAACGGTAACAAGCCATAGCGACATCATCCGCCTTGACGGCCGGGATAACAGAACAATTGCCGAAAATTTCTTCTTCATCGATGCCTCCTCTTTGCTTGGTGGTTGGCCTGGAATGAGTTACATGGGCGGGAACTGCTATTTTTTATTACATGATCTTATTTCGCTCGTATATATGCCATTGCCCGGGCCGGAACAATTGGGAAAAACCTCATTCTCGAAGTGGGAAAACCTCATTCAGCGCTAAACCATGCCAGGCGAAAGTCCTGACTTGCGCGCACGCCCATAAGGCCGTTGACAAAGCCAGGGGCCTTAACTATAGATGACGGTCATAGACGCTAGGGGTGCGGTTCCCGCTGAGAGGACTTTTCCAACCCTTAGAACCTGATCCGGGTAATACCGGCGAAGGGAAGCGGCGAAAACGGAACCATTCATCGTTATTCGACATCAAGCCGCTATTCCCCCCGCCGGGAAGCGGCTTTTCGATTTTGAACGGCAGGAGCATGCCAATGCAAATCACGATCAACGGCAAGGTCGAGCAGATAGATGCCTGCACCATCGACCAGTTGGTGCGCCGGCAAGGGTTGACGCCCGAGGCCCTGGTGGTCGAGCACAATCGGCGCATCGTCAAGCAGGCCCAATGGCAGGAAATCCAACTGCAGGAGGGCGATTGCCTGGAACTGCTGCGTTTCGTGGGCGGAGGTTGAAGAGATGAGCAACGACGCATTGACCATCGGCGGCCGGGTCTTCACCAGCCGCCTGTTCACCGGCACGGGCAAGTTCGCCGACAACCGCCGCATCGCCGGCATGCTGGACAGCAGCGGTTCCCAGATGATCACGGTGGCCCTGCGGCGCGTGGATCTGTCGGCAGGCGGGGACAATATCCTGGAGTACATCCCCAAAAACGTGACCCTGCTGCCCAACACCTCGGGAGCGCGCACGGCCGCCGAGGCGGTGCGCATCGCCCGCATCGCCCGGGAGGCGGGCTGCGGCGACTTCATCAAGATCGAGGTGATCACCGACACCAAGTACCTGATGCCCGACAATTACGAGACGTTGCACGCCACGGAGACACTGGCCAAGGAGGGCTTCGTGGTGCTGCCCTATGTGCTGCCCGACCTGCCCCTGGCCAAGCGCCTGGAGAATGCCGGGGCGGCGGCGGTGATGCCCCTGGGCGCGCCCATCGGCTCGAATCGTGGCCTGGAGACGGCCAGCCTCATCGCCCTGCTGGTGGAAAATTGCCGCGTGCCGGTGGTGGTCGATGCCGGCATCGGCCGCCCCTCGCATGCGGCGGCGGCCATGGAGATGGGGGCCGACGCGGTGCTGGTCAACACGGCCATCGCCACGGCCCAGGACCCGGTGAGCATGGGACGGGCCTTTGGCATGGCGGTCGAGGCAGGACGCATGGCGTTTTTGGCGCGCCTGGCGGAAACCAGCGATTTGGCGCGCGCATCCTCGCCCCTTACAGGGTTTTTGAACGAATAAGGATGCCAATGTCCTTTTACGCGATCATAGAACGCTACGCCGAATTTGACTTCGACGCTTTTTTCGAACACACCAGCGGCGCGGATGTCGTTCGCGTGCTGACCCTGGAGAAGCTGGAAGCAGCGGACTTTCTGACGCTGCTCAGCCCGGCGGCCACGGAATTTCTGGAACCCATGGCCCGCAAGGCCCGGCAGTTGACCGTGCAGCACTTCGGCCGCACGATCCAACTCTTCATCCCGCTCTACATCGCCAACCACTGCGCCAACCAGTGCGCCTACTGCGGCTTCAACCGATCGAATGCCATCGAGCGACGCAAGCTGACCCTGGCCGAGATCGAAGCCGAGGCCCGGGCCATCGCCGCCACCGGCATGCGCCATCTGCTAGTGCTCACCGGCGAGGCCCACGAGGTGACGCCCATGGATTACATCGAGGCGGCGCTACGGTTGCTGAAGAAGTACTTCGCATCGGTCTCCATCGAGATGTTTCCCATGCCGGAGGCCGAATACGCGCGACTGAAGGCGGCCGGCGTGGACGGCCTGACCCTCTACCAGGAGGTGTATGACCCTGCGATCTACCGCCAGGTGCACCTGGCCGGTCCCAAGACCGACTACCGCTTCCGCCTGGACGCCCCCGAGCGGGGCGCCCGGGCCGGCTTCCGGGCCGTGAACATCGGCGCGCTGGTCGGCCTGGGCGAAAAGCGCCGGGAGGTCTTCTTCACCGGCCTGCACGCCCGCTACCTGGACGACCGCTACCTGGAGACCGAAATCGGCGTCTCCCTGCCGCGTTTCAATCCGGCCGAAGGGGATTTTCAGCCGCGTTATCCGGTCAATGACCGGGAGTTCGTCCAGTTCCTGCTGGCCTTGCGCCTCTTCCTGCCGCGGGCCGCCATCACGGTCTCCACCCGGGAGCGCGCGGCCTTTCGCGACCGCCTGATGCACCTGGGCGCCACGCGCTTTTCAGCCGGTTCGTGCACCGGCGTGGGCGGCTATGCGCAACCGGAGCGCCGCGATACGCCCCAGTTTGAAATCTCGGACACCCGCGACGTGGCGCAGGTGGCGGAGGCCATCGCGGCCCAGGGGTATCAACCGGTGTATAAGGATTGGGACGTGATCGCATGAAAGTGGGCATCGCCGGCGCGGGCGGCATCGGTTCCAACGTAGCGGCCTTTCTGGCCCGCAGCGGCGTGCGCCGCTTCAAGCTGGTGGACGGTGACCGGGTCGAAGCGAGCAACCTCAACCGCCAGTTTTACTTCCGCGACCAGATCGGTTGCTTCAAGGTGGCGGCCCTGGCCGAAAACCTGCGGCGCATCGTCCCGGAGGCCGATATCGAGACCCTGGCGGTGCGCTTGGACGGCCCCGCCATGGGCGAGTGCTTCCGTGACTGCGACGTGGTGGTGGAAGGTTTCGACGGTCGTGCCGAGAAGAAAATGCTGCTGGAGGCATTGGCGCCCCTGGGCCGGACCATCGTCTCGGCCTCGGGGGTGGCCGGCTGTGATTTGGACCGTATCCGGATGCGCGCTTTGGGCCCGTGCATCGTCATCGGAGATTTCGACACCGATGCGGACCAGGCCCGCTGCCATGCACCCAAGGTGGCCCTGGTGGCGGCCATGATGGCCCATGTCGTATTGGAAAAAGGAGGCTGCTATGACCACCCCACCGAAAAATAGGCCCACGCTGCCGCGGGGCATCTACGCCATCACGGCCGAGAAATTTTCCCAGGGCCGCAGCAATGTGGCCGTGGCCCAGGCCATGATCGCCGGCGGCGTCACGACCATCCAATACCGCGAAAAGCGCCCGGACAAGAGCCACCGCCAGATGCTGGCGGAATGCCGCCAGATCCGCGATCTGACCCGGGCGGCCGGCGTGCTCTTCATCGTCAACGACTATGCGGAGATCGCCCTGCTGGCCGAGGCCGACGGCCTGCACGTGGGCCAGGACGATCTACCGGTACCCGAGCTGCGCCGTCTGCTGGGGCCGGACAAGATCATCGGGCTCTCCACGCACACGCCCGAGCAGGCCCTGGAAGCCGTGGCGCTAGGCGCCGACTACATCGGGGTGGGGCCGATCTTCGCAACCCAAACCAAGACGGATGTGGTCGCGCCGGTGGGATTCGCCTACCTGGAGCATGTGGTCCGCAACAGTCCCCTGCCCTTGGCGGCCATCGGCGGCATCAAAGAACACAACCTCGCTGAGGTGGTAAAACGAGGCGCCAAAACCGTCTGCCTGGTCACCGAAATCGTTGGCGCGGCAGACATCGCCGCCAAAGTCCGGGCGCTCAAGCAGATAATCGAAGAAACGCCTTCCCCTAGAATTTGAATTGCGTACGAGCATGATCTCTTAAGGAGAAACCCCATGTCTTACAAGACCCAGATGCAAGCCGCCCGCCAGGGCATCGTCACCCCCCAGATGGAACAGATCCTGGGGGAAGAACGGATCTCCCGGGAAGATTTGCTGGCCCGCACAGCGGCCGGTCGCATCGCCATTCCGGCCAACCACAAGCATGTCAACCTGCTGGCCCGGGGCATCGGCCAGGGGCTGAGCACCAAGATCAACGTCAACCTGGGGGTCTCGGAAGATTGCTGCAATGTCTCCCTTGAGCTGGACAAGGTGCGCCGGGCCATCGAACTGAAGGCCGACGCCATCATGGACCTCTCCACCTTCGGCGCCACCCGGGAGTTCCGGCGCCGGGCCATCGAGATCAGTCCGGTGATGATCGGCACCGTACCGGTGTACGATGCCGTGGCGCGCTACGGCAAGGATGTGCCGGCCATCTCGGTGGACGAATTCTTCGATACCGTCGCCGCCCATGCCGAAGACGGTGTGGATTTTGTCACCATCCATGCCGGTCTGACGCAGATGGCCGTGGCGCGCCTGCGTCAGAGCCCGCGCCTGACCCACGTGGTCAGCCGGGGCGGCTCGGTGCTGCTGCACTGGATGACGGCCAACGGGCAAGAGAACCCCTTCTACGAACACTTCGACCGCTTGCTGGAGATCTGCCGGCAGTACGACGTCACCATCAGCCTGGGCGACGGGTTGCGGCCCGGTTCGCTACACGACGCCACGGACGCGGCCCAAATCCAGGAGCTGATCGTGCTGGGCGAATTAACCTTGCGCGCCTGGAAAGCCGACGTGCAGGTGATGATCGAGGGGCCGGGCCACGTACCGCTCAACGAAATCGCGGCCAACATGCTGCTGGAAAAGAAGCTGTGTCACGGGGCGCCCTTTTACGTGCTGGGCCCGATCGTCACCGACGTGGCGCCGGGCTACGACCATATCACCTCGGCCATCGGCGGCGCCATCGCCGGGGCCCACGGCGCCGATTTCCTGTGCTACGTGACCCCGGCCGAGCACCTGCGGCTGCCGGACATGGACGACATGAAAGAGGGCATCGTGGCGGCACGCATCGCGGCCCATGCCGCCGACATCGCCAAAGGGCTGCCCGGGGCCATCGAATGGGACCATGCCATGAGCCATGCCCGCAAGGAGCTGGATTGGCCGCGCATGCTGGAACTGGCCATCGACCCGGAGAAGGCACGCGCCTACCGCGCCTCCTCCCAACCCCAGGACGAGCAGGTGTGCACCATGTGCGGCGATCTGTGCGCGGTCAAACGCAGCCGGCAAGTACTAGAGGGGCGGTAGAGCTCGGAATTCAGGAGTCAGAATTCAGAATGTCGAGGGTTCCGAATTTCCCAGCAGGCCCATGCAGGGAACTGCTCATCTAAATGGTTTAATCCTTCTATTCTGACTCCTGACTTCTGACGCCTGCCCTTACGTCGTCAGCGCCCCCCCATCCACATAGATCGTATGCCCGGTCATGTAGCTGGCGCCATCCGAAGCCAAAAAGAGCACGGCCGGCACGATCTCTTCGGGCTCGGCGATGCGGCCCATGGGCAGCAGACTGGTGACGTGCTTGGCGATGTCGGGGTTGGACCAGATCGGTTGGCTGAAGGCCGTGCGCGTCAAGCCCGGCCCCACGGCGTTGACCTGGATGCCGAAGGCGGCCCACTCCCGGGCCATGCAGCGGGTGAGCATCTTGAGGGCCGCCTTGCTGCAGCCGTAGGCCGCCATGCCCAGCTCGGCCTTCTCGGCGCCCACGGTGGTGATGTTGACGATGCGGCCGCTCTTCTGGGCCATCATGGTGCGCGCCACGGCCCGGCTCAACAGCCAGACCGCCTTGACGTTGGTGTCGAACACCTTGTCCCAGCCATCTTCGCGCAGGTCGAGCAGGCTGCGCAGAAAGCTGCGGGCCGCGTTGTTCACCAGGATATCGATACGACCGAAGGTCTCCACGGTCTTGGCCGCCAGGGCCTCGATCTGACCGCTGTCGGTGAGGTCGGTGACCACCGGCAGGGCCTTGGCGCCGGCGGCGCGGATCTCGGCGGCCACGGTTTCCAGTTGCTCGGCGGTGCGGCCGGCCAACACCACATTGGCCCCCGAGGCACCCAGGCCGATGGCGATGGCCCGGCCGATGCCCCGGCCGCCGCCGGTGACGATGGCCGTCTTTCCCGTAAGATCGAATTTGGCGTTCATGGACTGCTCCTTTTTATGAAAACTGCTTCTAAATCGTACGCGTACTCGTACTCGCTTTTTTGCGAGTACGAGTACGCGTAAATAGACTTACTCTTTCACCAGCTTATACCCCGCCGGCACCTTGAACAGCGACTTTTCGAGCTTCTTCTGCTCGATCTTCTTCACCAGCGTGGTGATCGAGCCGCCCATCACCTGGGAAGAGGTCTTGATCGGGAAGCCGTCCAGGTCCTTCATCAGGCTCATCACGTTCATCTGCTTCATCATGGGGTTGCTCTCGAAGAGTTTGGAGGCCTTTTCGCCGACGGCCTTCATCTCGTCGTAGCCTTTGAAATCCTTGGTGGCCCAGTAGTCGGAGGTGGCCATCATCATGCTGACGATGTATTTCTTGCATTTGTAGCCATTAATGGTCTGGGTCTCGTTGGTGGGCGTCACCTTGATGCTGCCGGCCATGGACTGCATCATCTGCTGCATCATCTTGGCCTGCTCGGCGTCCTGGCCGTCGTCCTCGGGCATTCCCATCTTTTCCGCCAGGGTCTTGGTATACGTTTTGGCCTTCGTGTCCAGGTCGTACATCATCTTCTCGTTGAAATCGATGATGGTGATGCGGTCGCCCTGGTCGGTCATGGTGGCATTCTCGGAGATATACTGCTTAATAATGGAGGCGCCGTCCGGCTGGCCGGGAAGCCCCTTGGTGATCTGTTCGGATTCGAAGTAAAGATCGGCCGACGCGCAGGTCAATGCCGCCATCCATACCAAACCGGTGAGCGCCGCCACAGCCAGAATGCTTTTGATCTTCATGTACGTTCCTTTCGCTTTGAGTTCTTTTTAGAGCAGTGTGTTCAAATCGATCGCCATGCGGGGCATGGCGTTCCATCGCAAAGTTTGTTCAGGCGCTAGCTCCCAAACATGAAGGCGCATGCCGCGATGGCGCCGGCCACCCCGACCAGATCGGCGGTCAGGGCCGCGGCCATCGCGTGCCGCACGCGGCGCACCTGCACGGCGCCGAAGTAAACCGCCAGCACGTAAAAGGTGGTTTCGGTGGAACCTTGCAGCGTGCTGACCAGGTAACCGGTGTAGCTGTCCGGGCCAATGGCCGGGTCCTTCATGATCGCGGTCATGATGCCATAGGCCCCCGATCCCGACAAGGGCCGCATCAGGGCCATGGGCAAGGCTTCGGCCGGCAGGCCGATCTTGCCGGTCAGCGGGCCGAGCAGGTTCACCAGGGCGGCCATGACCCCGCTGGCCTGGAGCATGGCCACGGCCACCAGGATGGCCACCAGGTATGGAATGATGCGCAGGGCCACCTGGAACCCCTCCTTGGCGCCCTCCACCAGCACTTCGTACACCCGCACCCGGCGAACCGCGCCGAAGCCCAGAAAAAAAGCCAGCAGCCCCGGGATGATCCAGGGCGACACCTGCCGGCCGAAGCGCACGGCCAGCGGTACCATGGCCAGCAACGCCAGCAGGGCCAGCACGCTGACCCACAAGGGGTAGCCCTGGGCCTGGCCGTCGCTCAATTCGGTGAGGGGGGCGCCGGTGGATTCGGTGGCCGGCCCGGGTTCGGCCGCGATCTCCTGAACCGTCGTCCAGCGCTGGTAGAGCTTGGCCGCCAGAATGGCCACGGTGGTCGAAGCCAGGGTGGCGAACAAGGTGGTGGGCAGGATGGCAGCCGCATTGAGCGACCCGGCCGCGTCCCGCAGGGCGATGACGCCCGTGGGCAGCAGGGTGACCGAAGAGGTGTTGATCGCCAGAAAAAGGGCCATGGCGTTGGTGGCCGTGCCTTTGTGCGGATTGAGCCGATCCAGCTCCTGCATGGCCCGGATGCCGAAGGGGGTGGCGGCATTGCCCAGCCCCAGCATGTTGGCCGACATGTTGAGGATCATGGCGCCCATGGCCGGATGATCGGCGGGCACCTCGGGAAAGAGCCGCACCATCAGAGGCCGAATCAAGCGGGCCAGGATCTGGAGCATGCCGCCGGCCTCGGCCACCTTCATCAATCCCAGAAAGAGGGTCATCACCCCCACCAGGCCGATGGCCAGATCCACGGCACCGGCCGCCGCCTGGAGAATGGCAGCGGTCAAAGCCTCCATGGGCGCGCTCTGCCCCGCCGCCGGCACCCAGAGCAGTTGGCGCCAGGCCGCAACGAGAAAGGCCGAACCCACCATGACGAGAAAGATGACATTCATAAATGGTTTGTATACCCCATGTCTTTCCATCCATCAATTTACAAATCGTAAAAAATCCAGACACCTCCCGCCGCGGGGGCCGGCCGGCACAGGTGTCCGATGGCCCGGCACATCACATGATTCCAGCGGGTTGCGATACGCGGCAGCGATACCGAGCGGTGGCATGTGGCTTGCTCCTATGAGCGGTGTGAACACGCCAAGGGGGCGGGGAAGGCGGGCATCATGCTGACTTCGATTCGATCCAAATTGATTGCCAGTTTATTGGGCGTGACCCTGCTGGTGGGGGCGGTCTCCCTGTTGACGGGCGTCCATCTGCTCAAAAAGCACGTCGTCGGCGAAGCCGCCAACCGGGTGGAACTGGATCTGAATGCCGCCTCGGAAATGATCCGCGAGCGGGTCGGCCTGGTCCGCATGGCCCTGAACATCACCTCCCTGGGCAGCGGGTTCATCGGCGCCGTGGATAGCGCCGATCGCGACGACCTGGCCTACCGCCTCGGCCGCCTGGGGCACCACGCCAAACTCGACTTCGCCGGCATCATCGGCACGGATGGAAAAATCCTGAGCCGCCTGGGCCCCAATGCCAAGATCCAGGGCATCGATGCCCAAAACCCCATCGGCCGGATGGCCCTGGAGCGCCAGTCGCCCGTGGAGGGCATCGTGATCCTCCCCCGGGAAGTCCTGCTGCACGAAGACCCGGAACTGGCCGAGCGGGCCCGGCTGGCCGTGCGCGATCCCGGCCAAGCGGAGTCTCAAGCCGGCCCGGACGAGACCAGCGGCCTGGCCCTGGCCGCGGCGGTACCGATCTTCGAAGGCAGCCGGAGGATCGGGGTGCTCTATGGCGGCCAACTGCTCAACCGCGACGAAAGCCTGGTAGATACGCTGCGCAACCGTCTCTCCCAGGGAGAGAAGTACAAGGGCCGCCCCATCGCCACGGCGACCCTCTTTCTCAACGACCTGCGCATCGCCACCAACGTGACCCTGCCCGACGGCCAACGGGCCCTGGGCACGCGGGTTTCCAGCGAAGTCAAAACCGCCGTCCTGGATCGGGGCCGCCGCTGGAGCGGCCGGGCCTGGGTGCTCAGCGACTGGTACATCACGGCTTACGGGCCGCTGGAAGATATCTTCGGCCGGCGGGTGGGCATGCTCTACGTGGGCACCCTGGAAGAGAAGTACACCGACATTCAGGCCAAAGCGCTCACGGTTTTTATTCTGATCACGGCCTGCGGCATGATCGTGGCCCTGGGGTTCGGCTTTTTGCTGGCCAACCGCATCATGGGACCGGTGCACCGCTTGATCCAGGCCAGCCAGCAGGTCTCCGAGGGCAGCCTGGCGCCCGAAGTCGGGCCGATCATCGAAGGCGAATTCGGCCTGCTGCAAAAGACCTTTATGGAAATGGTGGCCGCCGTGGGCCGCCGCCGGGCCGCCAGCGAAGACAAGATCATCCTGTCGGAAAAGCAGGCCAGCGTCGGCCGCCTGGCGGCCGGCGTGGCCCACGAGATCAACAACCCGCTCACCGGCGTGCTGACCTACACCCATATGCTGCTGCGGCGCAAGGACCTGAACGCCGAGATGCGCGCCGACCTGGAAACCGTCGCCGCGGCCACCGAGCGCGTGCGCAAAATCGTCAAGGGGCTGCTGGATTTCTCGCGCCAGACCAAGCTGGACCCCGAGCCCACCGACGTCAACCGCCTGGTGAGCGCTACCGTGGGGCTGCTGGAGAACCAGGCGCTGGTCAAAGGGGTGGCGGTCAAATTCACGCCGGGCGGAAACCTGCCCATGGTGACCCTGGATCGCAGCCAGATGCAGAGCGTGCTGATGAACCTGATCATCAATGCCCTGGACGCCACGGCGCCGGGCGGCCAGATCAAGATCTTCACAGCACCCGGACTCTCCGGCAACGGCGTGGTCCACAAGGGGATCGAGATCACCGTGGCCGACACCGGCTCGGGCATCCCCCCCGAGCACATGGACAAGCTCTTCGACCCGTTCTTTACCACCAAGGCCGTCGGACAGGGCACGGGCCTGGGTCTTTCGGTCTCCCAGGGCATCGTGCAGCGGCACCACGGCCATATCCGCGTGCAGAGCGAGATGGGCAAAGGCACCCGCTTCTTCGTCTGGTTACCTATTGAAGGCACAGGGGGTAAGGCATGAAAATCCTGGTGGTCGATGACGAAGGCATCGTACTGCTCAGTTGCCGCCGAATTCTCGAAGCCGAAGGGTTCGAGGTGCAGGCCGCCCCATCGGTGGACGAGGCCTTGGCCCTGCTCAATGCCCCCGGGGCGACCCTGCCGGCCCTGCTGCTGGTGGACGTCAAGATGCCGGTGCACGACGGCATGTACTTGATGCGCCAGGTCAAAGCCAAGCATCCGGACCTGCCCATCGTGGTGATGAGCGGGTATCCCACGGATGAGACCGTGGAAAATGCCGCGACATTCGGCGCGGCGACCTTTATCGCCAAGCCGTTTACGCCCGGAGAGTTGCTGGACACGGTCCTCTCCGTGACAAGAAAGGAAAACAAGCCATGACGCAGAAAAAAGTACTGGCCATCGACGACGAACAGATCGTGCTGGACAGCGTGCGCCGCATTCTCTCCGAGGAGAATTGCGCGGTGGACACCACCCTCAACGGCCGGGAGGGAATCCAGTGGGCCACCCAGCGCAGCTACGACCTGGTGTTGACCGATGTGCGCATGCCCGATCTCAGCGGCAAGATCGTCTTGCGCGAAATCAAGCGCCTCAAGCCAACTCTGCCGGTGGTGATCGTCTCCGGCTATGCCACGGTTTCGTCGGCCATCCAGTGCATGCGCCTGGGAGCGGCCCATGTCCTGGAAAAACCCTTCACCCCCGAAGAGTTGAGCCAGGTGGTCCAGTCGGTTTTTAAGCGCTCGGCCCAGGCGCCGGTCGAGGAACAAGGCTTGATCCATGACGAAGAGATCCTCAAAATCCTCAACCGCGCCGCGCGCAACCCCGACTTTGCCCGGGATCTGCACACCCGGGAGGCTGACGCCCTGGACGACTACAACTTGACCGCCGCGGAAAGACTGGCGCTCGTGACCGGCGATGTGGAGTGGATCGAGCAGTATATGGGGGCCCTGGAACCCAAACATAAAAAGGTGTTCGAAACCCGCTGAAAGGAGGGAGACCCCATGGAAAAGCTGAAAGTGTTGGTCATCGACGACGAACGGATCGTGCTGGACAGCGTCAGCCGCATCCTCAAGGAAGAAAACTTCAAGGTGGACACCTCCCTGAGCGGGCTGGAGGGTCTCAAACAGGCCGTCGAACGCGCCTACGATATCGTGCTCACCGACCTGCGCATGCCCGATATCGGCGGCATGCGCGTGCTGCGCGACATCAAGCGCGCCAAACCGTCCCTGCCGGTGGTGATGATCACCGGCTACGGCAGCGTCAAGACCGCCGTGCAAGCCATGAAGCTGGGCGCGGCGGAGTACTTGCAGAAACCCTTTTCCCCCGAAGAGTTGACCGCGGCGGTCAAGTCGGCCCTGCATCTGGCCGCCACCCAGACGCCGGAAGAACAGGGACTGCTCCACAAGGACGAGGTGCTGCGGGTGCTCGAACAGGCGGGCAAGGACCCCGCCCTGGTCTCCAATATGCTCAGCTACGGCGCCGACGCCCTGGACGAGTTCAACCTGACCGGTCCCGAAAAGCTGGCGATCCTCACCGGCGACATCCATTGGATCGAACAGCACGCCGGAAAATTGAGCCCCGTGCAGCGCAAGTGGCTCGAACAGCGGTTGAGCGCGGAGATCTGGTAAGCCCATCCTCAAACAAGGAGGCTTCCTATGGCCGAACGCATGCTGGTCATCGACGACGACCCGGTGGTGCTGGAATCGTGCCGCCGGGTGTTCAGCGCCGCACAGTACGATGTGGTGACCACCGCCAGCCCCCGGGAAGGGATGGATCTGGCCGCCCGGAAAGATTTCGACATCATCCTGTGCGACTGGCAGATGCCTGAGTTCGACGGCATGGATGTGGTGGAACGGCTCGACACCATCTGTCCCCAGTCGGCCGTAGTGATGATCAGCGGTTATCCCACGGTGGGCCGCGCCACCGACGCCATGAAACGCGGCGCCATGGATTTTGTCTCCAAACCCTTCACGCCCGAAGAGATTTTAGATGCAGTCAAACGGGCCACCCGCAACAAGGTGATCCAGGAGAAGAAAAGCATCGGGCGCCTGGAAGGCATCATGAAATCCTTCCAGTTCCCCATACCGACCCTGGAAGACAAAGCCCCCAAGACCATCGCCGAAACCGTGGCTTCGACCATCGGCGTGGGCAAGGCCACCTCCCCCTGGTTCAGCGTCTGCGTCCTGGGCATCCTGGCCGGGGCCTACATCGGCTTCGGCGGCCTGCTCGCCACCAGCGTCACCTTCGACCTGGCAGCCAAAGCCGGCGTCGGCATTTCGAAAATCGTCGCCGGGTCGGCCTTCAGCCTGGGCCTGATGCTGGTGGTCATCGCCGGCGCCGAACTGTTCACCGGCAACAACCTGATGGTCTCCAGCGTCATGTCCCGGGAGATCACCTTCCAGATCATGTGCCAGCGCTGGCTGATCGTCTTCGTGGCCAACTTCGCCGGCTCGCTGCTGCTGGTGGCCCTCTTTTACTACTCGGGCCTGTGGAAGATCGCCAACGGCGCCCTGGGCGCCGGCGCCGTGGCCATCGGCTACGCCAAGGTCAACCTGAGCTTTTCCGAGGCCCTGGTGCGCGGTATCGGCTGCAACTGGCTGGTGTGCCTGGCCGTCTGGATGGCCCTGGCCGCCCGCCAGACCATCGGCAAGATCTTCGCCATCTTCTTCCCCATCATGGGCTTCGTGGCCATCGGCTTCGAGCACTGCGTGGCCAACATGTACTTCATCCCGGCCGCCCTCGTGCTGCACCAGTGGGCCGGCATCGCCGGCCCGGCCGCCTACGCCCCCGGCAGCCTGACCTGGTTTGCCTTCCTGTGGAACAACCTGCTGCCCGTGACCGTCGGCAACGTCATCGGCGGCGCCGTGTTCGTGGGCTTGAGCTACTGGGGGGCTTATCTGCGGCCGGCGGCGGAAGTCAAAAAGAAGACGGCCTAAACAAGCTCGAAAAAGTCTCCATAGATTAGAACCCGCTGACGAAGCGGGTTTTCGTTTTTTAGGCAGCTTCTTGATTCGCAGGCAGCAGGTCTGCTCGGCAACAGGCCCACGACACGTCAGCCGTCGAATTTAGGGATGCTTAAGTGCAGCGGAGGAAAAGCGCCTTGGACTGTTTGAGCGTAGCGAGTTTCCAAGGCGCCCGTAGCGCACTTTTAGCATCCCTCGATTCGATGGCGTGTGGCGCGGGCCTGTTGCCGGGTAGGCCGACGATATGGCGCAGAAATTTTTAGAATGCTTCGGTTAGAATAGGCTATTTGCCGAAATCGAACTTGAATTGAAGCAGTTCGCGGGTGCGCGAATGGACGCCCAGGGACGTAAGTTCTTCGGGGGCCACCCAGCGCGCATCGCTGGCGTCGTCGCCGGCCCGAAGAACGCCGGACACGTATTCGGCCAAAAGATCGATGATCACGTAGTGATAGCGCACCCGGCCGGCGTCATCGCGGTCGATGACTTCGAATGTATAGATCGGTTCGCCGGCGGCGATGACAAGTCCGGTCTCTTCCAGGGTTTCACGCTCGGCGGCCTGGGCCAGGGTCTCGCCCAAGTCCACCTTGCCGCCCGGAATGGCCCATTGGCCCTGGCCCGGCGGCCTCAGCCGGCGCACCAGCAGCACGCGGCCTTGATGAATGACCACGGCGCCGACGGCCAGGATGGGGTGGTCGGGGTAGAGGGATTTGATTTTGGGCAGGGCCATGGTCTACATCGGCCAGAAGCGATTGTCTTCCCAGATGCCGGCCTTGATCTCGCGATCCAGTTTGGCCAGGAACACCAGGTGGCCGTGCTCCCAATCGGCCAGCCAGCGGTACAGGGCGCGCTCCCGGGGATCTTCGCCGCGACGGGCGCGCTCGCCATAGAGCGAGATGGCCTGTTCTTCCATGAACATGGCGGCCGAAATGGCCGCGGCTTCGAAGCCGGCCGCCGCGATCTTGGCCTTGAGATCATCGGAGATCACCAGGCTGGCGATATTGGGCTCCTTGATGGCTTGGGTATCGAAATCGTCGAAGCGCGCATTCTTCTGGTAGCCTTTGAACTGATCTTCCAAAATCTTGATGTGGCGCAACTCTTCATCGGCCATGATCTGGAAGAACTCGCGCACCGTGTTGTTACGGGCATGATCCGCGATCTTCTGATAGAACGCGTGCCCCCGCCGTTCCAGCAATATAGCCTCTTTCAGGATATCTAAAGTATTTTCGGTCAGCATACCGCCTCCTTGATGCACGCTTTCGTGGGTTCAATCTATCTCTTCTCATCCGAATACAGAACGTAACGGCCTGTTCCCCTGCCGGTAAAGATCGACCGTCCGGCGAACGGCGGCGATGAAACGCTCGACTTTGCGCAAATCCTTGCGCCCCGGCGACGCCTCCAGCCCGGAACTGGCATCCACGGCATCGGGCAGGGCGGCGGCGATGGCGCGGCCCACATTGTCGGCATCCAGCCCACCGGCCAACACGGTCGGATAGCGCCGGGCGAAATCGGCAACCGCGCCCCAATCCCAGGCCAGGGCATTGCCGCCCGGCAGCGGCCCCTTGCCGCACTCCACCAGGAAGGCCGCCACATCGTAATCGTCGGCGGCCGTCAGAGGCGGCGCCTTGGTCACAAAGAGCCCCTTGATGACCGTGACATGGAAGCGCTCGCGCAACCAAACCGCCAAAGCGGGCGTCTCCCGGCCGTGCAACTGGACGACCTGCAACCCGCAGCCTTCGATGGTCGCGGCCAGCAATTCGCGCCCGGGGTCCACGAAGACGCCGACGGCCCGCACATGGGCCGGCAAGGCCCCCGTGATGCGGGCCGCCTGGTCCAGGGTCACATGGCGCGGACTGGGCGGAAAAAAGACCAGGCCGATGGCATCGGCGCCCAGGGCGGCACACCCCGCCGCCTCTTCCGGGACGGTCAGCCCGCACACCTTGATCTGGGGAGCGGTGGGCTTAGCGTCATCCATGTGCGTTTCCTTCGGAAAACAGGGTTAAATCTTGATTGAAACATTTCGTCAAGTCAGTTTTTAAGGGTTGCCTTGGATCAGATCCTCGAGAAAAGCCACCCGATCCGAAGCGCGCACCAGACTTTCACCGATCAGAAAATTGAAGATACCGCCCTGCACGGTGCGCTCGATATCCTGGCGGTTGCCGATGCCGCTGGCCGCCACCGCCGTTTCGCCCGGCGCCATCAGGGCCGCCAGGCCCGTGGCAGTCGTAAGGTTGGTATCGAAGGTGGCCAGGTTGCGGTTGTTGATGCCGATCAGCCGGCTGCCGACCCCATGGGCCACGGCGTAATCCTCCGGGCTGTGGATCTCGACCAGGGCGTCCATGCCCAATTGGCCGGTCAGATCGAGCAACTCCGCCAGCTGCGCCGCCGAAAGGATGCGCACGATGAGCAGCACGGCATCGGCCCCCGCGGCCCGGGATTCATAGAGCTGATAGGGCGCGATGATGAACTCCTTGCGCAGCACCGGCAGGGAGACGGCCGCCCGCACCTGGCGCAAATCCTCCAGACCGCCCTTAAAATAGGGGCCGTCGGTGAGCACGGAGATGGCCGCCGCGCCGCCGGCCGCGTATTGCCGGGCGCACTGGGCCGCATCCAGGTCCGGGCAGATATCGCCCTTGGAGGGCGAGGCGCGTTTAACCTCGGCGATGATGTTCACCCCGCCCGGCCCGGGCTGCGCAAGCCGCTTTTCAAATCCCCGCGCCGCCCAGGGCATGTCGGCGATGCGCGCCCGCAGCTCGGCCGCCGGGGTCTTCATCTCGGACCGGGCGATCTCCAGGCGTTTGTCTTCCACAATGCGATCGAGAATAGTCATAATCAACCGTTCTCCTGGGTGTAGGCCGCGAGCTTCTCAAGCTTCTCCAGCGCCTTACCGCTGTCAATCGCCCCGGCCGCCTTTTCGATGCCGTTCTTCAAAGTCTCGGCCTTGCCCGCCGCCACCAGGGCCGCGCCGGCATTGATCAAGACCACATCGCGCCGGGCGCCTTTTTCGCCGGAGAGAACGGCGCGCACAATCGCCGCGTTCTGCTGGGCATCGCCGCCGGCCAGCTCCTTGGGGTCGGCCAGGCGGCCGAAGTACTGCTCGGGATTAATGTCATAGGTGCGGATGGCGCCGACCTTGAGTTCGCTGACCCGCGTGGGGGCGCACACGCTGATCTCGTCCAGACCATCGTGGCCGTGCACGACCATGGCCGACTGGGCGCCCAGCAGCTTGAGGGCCTGGGCGAACATCTCGGTGAGCGGCGCGGCGAAGACCCCCAGCAGTTGGCAGTTGGCCGAAGCCGGATTGGTCAGCGGGCCGAGCATGTTGAAGATCGAACGCACGCCCAGCTCCTGGCGTGGCTTGGCGGCATACTTCATGGCGCTGTGGTAGAGCGGGGCGAAGAGAAAGCCGATGCCCACGGCCGCCACAGCCTCTTCCACGATCTCGGGCGGGGTGCTGAGCTTAACCCCCAGGGCTTCGAGCACGTCGGCGCTGCCGCATTTGCTCGACACGGCGCGGTTGCCGTGCTTGGCCACGGTCACGCCGCAACCGGCCACCACGAAGGCCGTGGTGGTGGAGATGTTGAAGGTCTGGGCCCCGTCGCCACCCGTGCCGCAGGTATCCATCACCGGCGAGCCCACCGCCTGGATGCGCCGGGCGTTGCGGCGCATGGCCCGGGCCGCGCCGGCCAACTCCTCGAAGGTCTCGCCCTTGGTGGCCAGGGCCGCCATCATGGCGCCGATCTGAGCCTCGGTGGCTTGGCCGGTGAGCACGATGTTCATCATCTCGGTCATCTGCTCGGCGGTCAGGTTCTGGCGCTGGATGATTTGCTTCAAGTAGGTTTTGAACATGGACGGTCCTTTCTTTCTGCTTTTATCTTTCCGCTTTCTGCTCTGGTTTAATTCTATTTACAAAATTCCGCAGCAACCGCTTGCCGATCGTCGTCATGATCGACTCGGGGTGGAACTGAATGCCTTCGGTGGCGTGCTGGACATGGCGGATGCCCATGATCTCGCCGTCTTCGGCTTCGGCGGTGATCTTCAGGCAGGCCGGCAGCGTGTCGCGTTCCACGGCCAGGGAGTGGTAGCGCATGGCCTGGAACGGTTTGGCGACCCCCTCGAAGATCCCCTGGCCGTCGCAGGTGATGGTGGAGACCTTGCCGTGCATCAGCCGCTGGGCGCCGACGATCGTGCCGCCGAAGGCTTCGGCAATAGACTGGTGGCCCAGGCAGACGCCCAGGATCGGCAGGCGGCCCGAAAAGTGGCGGATGGCCGCAAGGGAGATGCCGGCGTCCTTGGGTCCGCCCGGGCCCGGCGAGATGACGATGGCCGCCGGCTGCAGGGCCTCGATGGCGGCCAGGTCCAGGGCATCGTTGCGCGCCACCGTCACGGGGGTGCCGATCTCTTCGATGTATTGCACCAGGTTATAGGTAAAGGAATCGTAGTTGTCGATCATCAATATCTTCGGCGTCGCACTCATGGGCGGCTCTCCTTATCCAGGCTGATTTGGGCCAGGGCCAGGGCTTTTTGCACGGACTTGGCCTTGTTGACCGTCTCCTGGCGCTCGCGTTCGGGGTCGGAATCGGCCACGATGCCGGCGCCGGCGCGCACGACCATGGTGTCGTTGCGCACGCAGGCCGTGCGGATGGTGATGGCCATGTCCATGTTACCGCTAAAGGAGATGTAGCCCACCGCACCGCCGTAGGGCCCGCGGGGCGTTTGCTCCATTTCGGCGATGATCTCCATGGCGCGCACCTTGGGCGCACCGCTCAGCGTTCCGGCCGGAAACGAGGCGCGCAGCAGGTCCCACACGTCGCACTCGGGCTTCAGCTCGCTGATGATGTTGGAGACCAGGTGCATCACGTGGGAGTAGCGTTCGACCACCATCAGGTCGGTGACCTGCACCGTGCCGGTGCGCGCCACGCGCCCCAGGTCGTTGCGGCCCAGGTCCACCAGCATCAGGTGCTCGGCGCGTTCCTTTTCATCCTGGAGCAGTTCGTCGGCCAGGGCGCGGTCCTCCTGCTCGCTGGCGCCGCGCGGCCGGGTGCCGGCGATGGGGCGCAGCGTGGCCACGCGGTTCTCCAGGCGCACCATGGTCTCGGGCGACGAGCCCACCAGCACCATCTCACCCAGGTGCATGAAAAAGAGGTAGGGCGAGGGATTGATATAGCGCTGGGCCCGGTAGAGATCCAGCACGTCGAAGGGCGCCGGGCAAGTAAAGGGCTGGGAGATGACCGACTGGATGATGTCACCCTTGCGGATGTACTCTTTGACCGCCGTCACCTGGCGCCGGAATTCCGCTTCGGCCAGGGTGGGCTGCAGGGCCAGTTTGAAGGCCGAGTGACCGGCCGGGGCCGCGGCCAGGGGCGTACCGATGGCCCGCAGCAACTGGTTGAGCCGGTTGGCGGCGGCGGCATAGACGTGCCCGGCCTCTTCGGGCCGCTCGATGAACCCCAGGGAGAGGCACAGCAGGGTGTTGCGGATGTTGTCGAAAACCAGCAACTGCTCGGGCAGCATGAAGTGGGCGATGGGCTGGTCGTCGGGCAGCCGGTTGGGGATGCGCGGCTCGAAGAAAGAGACCATTTCGTAGCTCAGATAACCCACCAACCCGCCCCAGAAACGCGGCAGCCCTGCCATCTGGGCCGGCCGGTAGCGGGCCATCAAGGCCTTGAGCACCGCCAGCGGGTCGTTGTGGTGGGCGATGCGCTCTTCGCCGGCCGCGGTGGCGACCCGCACCGTATCCCGTAGGACGCGCACGTCGGCGTGGGCCGAGGTGCCGATGAAGCTGTAGCGCCCCCACTTCTCGCCACCCTCCACGCTTTCGAACAGGAAGATCGCCTCCTGCCGATGGTAGAGCTTGGCCAGCAGCGATACGGGGGTCTCCATGTCCGCCAGGATCTCCACCCCCACGGGGATCACATTGTAGGTGCGCGCCAACGCTTCGAACTGCGCCTGGTCCGGGAATTTACGTAGCAGCATAGCCTCTCCTTGTTATAAAAAAGGGTCGTTGCCGGCAGCGGCCCACGACCCTCGGGAGCAAAAAAGAAAGGACCGTGAGCATTGCGCGGCCCACGGTCCTTTTGGTTGCCATTAAAGCGTTTCAGCCGGTCGGCAAGGCCCCGTGGACGCGCTTGCGCCACAGCCACCACCAGCCTTCGATCATCGCAATTTTTGGTTGGGCGGATGCCATACTTGAAGTTTTCCTCTGAACGATAGGGCTACATAGAAAGGAAAGCCGGGCAGTGTCAAGCATTATTTAAATTGCAGACCCCCTGGCGACGGCAATTTGGGTAATTTGAAACCCGCCCCTACTGGACATGCCAGCTTCAATTGATTACTATGGCGCTTGTCGATTTCGCCGCTAGCCAATAGACCACGCCGCCGCAAAGGATCATACCCATGGCGCCCCTATCATCTTCCAACTGGCAAGAACGCCTGGTTACCCCGGATGCCGCCCTGGCGCGCATCGAGCCGGGCATGAACATCTTCCTGGGCACCGGCACCGCCGAGCCGCGCACCCTGGTCAAACACCTGATGGCCTCCAAGGCCTATAACCTTCAGGATCTGACCCTGGTGCAACTGGTCAGCCTGGGCGATGCCATCTCGCTGCAGGCCTTGCAATCCCACAAGTACCGGCTGAAAACCTTCTTTGCCGGCTGGGTGGCCTCCGAGGCCATCACCGCCGGCTATGTGGACCTGATCCCCTCGCGCTTCTCCACGATCCCGCAGTTGATCAACTCCGGTCAGATCCCCATCGACGTGGCCCTGATCCAGATCACGCCCCCCAACGAGGCCGGTTACTGCAGCCTGGGGGTGGGGGTGGACGTGGCGCGTCAAGCCATGGAGCAGGCCGACCTGGTGGTGGGCGAAATCAACGACGAAGTCCCCTTCACCTACGGCGACACCTTCGTACCGGTGGGAGAGTTCGATCTGCTGGTGCGTTCCCAGGACCCGCCCATCTACTTCACGCGCTGGCCGTACGACGAGGTCATCGACCGCGTGGCGGCCAATGTGGCCTCGGTGATCGAAGACGGCAGTTGCCTGGCCTACAGCATCGGCGCGCTCTTCGAAGCCTTGCCCAAGCACCTGGCCGGCAAGCGCAACCTGGGCATCCACACCCCTTCGTTCACCGACGCGCTCATGGACCTGGTGAAAAGCGGCGCGGTGAGCAACCGCCGCAAGGGCTTGTTCCGCGGCCGCTCCCTGGCGGCCTTTGCCCTGGGCAGCCCCGAGCTGATGCGCTGGCTCGACCACAATCCGCTGGTGGAGTTCCAGAGTGTGGACCGAGTCTTCAGTCCCACGGACATCGGCCGCAACTCCCGTTTCGTGCTGATCATGCCCGGCCGGCGCGTGGACCTCTCGGGCCGGGTGGCCATGCCCATCGGCAAGGGCAACGTCACCAGCGGTCCCGGGCAACTGTCCGACTTTTTCAACGGCGCGGAGCTTTCGACGGGCGGCTACACCATCGTGGCCCTGCCCAGCCGCAACCTCAAGGGGCAACCCAATGTGCGCCTGTCGGTGGAGGACCTGCCCAATCTGCTCAATCAGCCCGAGTCCATGGATATCATCGCCACGGAATACGGCACGGCCCACCTGCGCGGACGGACCTTGCGCGAGCGGGCGCAAGCCCTCATCGAGATTGCCCATCCCGAAGACCGGCCGGGACTGGTCCAGGCAGCCAAGGAGGCCCACATTCTCTATCAGGATCAGGTCTTCCTGGCCGAGAGCGCCCATTTTTACCCCCAGGAACTGTCCACGCGCCAAACCTTCAAGAACGGCGTCAGCGTGCACTTCCGGGCCATCAAGCCCTCGGACGAGGAGCAGATGCGCCGGCTCTTCTACCGTTTTTCGGACGAATCCATTTACTACCGCTACTTCGCCCCCATCAAAACCATGCCCCATGCCGAGATGCAGGCCTACGTCAACATCGACTACCGCACGGCGCTCTCGATCGTGGGCCTGGTGGGCGAACCGGGCCGGGAGAAGGTCATCGCCGAGGGGCGCTACGTCAAACTGGATAACCGGCCTTTTGCTGAAGTGGCCTTCGTCGTCGATGAGGCCTATCAGGGGTTGGGCATCGCCTCCTTTCTCTACCGCATGCTGGTCCAACACGCCTTGCAACACGGTCTCAACGGCCTGACTGCCGATGTGCTGGCCACCAACAAATCGATGTTCAAGGTGTTCGAGAAGGGCGAATACCCCATGCAGGCCAAACTGCGGGACGGGGTTTACTCCTTGACCATCAATTTTACCAAAACCAACCCCGATAATGGGCTGCCTTTAAAGACGTCGTTGAAGCCGGGGCGCCGGGAGAGAAGTTAGGAATCGGCCGAAGACCAAATGAATGAAGGTGGCAGGCGAAAGGATTTTGGCAATGGATTTGGGTTTAAAGGGGAAAACGGCGTTGATCACCGGCGGGTCCAAAGGCATCGGCCGGGCCTGCGCACAAGTGTTGGCGGCCGAAGGGTGCAACCTGCACCTGGCGGCCCGGGGCGAAGCGGAGCTGCACCAGGCCCGGGAAGAAATTGCTGCGCGCTTCGGTGTGGCCGTGAGTGTGCATCCCATGGACTTGAGCCGCGGCGAAAATACCACGTCCCTGGCCGAGGCCTGCGCGGAGATCGACATCCTGGTCAACAATGCCGGCGCCATTCCCCGGGGAGACCTGGCCGCCATCGACGAGCCCCAGTGGCGCGCGGCCTGGGACCTGAAGGTCTTCGGCTACATCAACCTGTGCCGGGCCGTCTATACCCAGATGCGCACCCGGCATAAAGGCGTGATCGTCAACGTCATCGGCGCGGCCGGCGCCCGGCCCCAGGCCGACTACATCGCCGGCGGCGCCGGCAACGCGGCCCTGATGGCCTTTACCAAGGCCCTGGGCGGGCGCAGCCGGCGCGACGGCATCCGCGTGGTGGCCGTCAACCCCGGCCTGATCAAGACCGAGCGCCTGGAAAAACTGCTGCGCAGCCTGGCCCACAAGAAATTCAACGATTCCGAGCGCTGGATGGAGTTCATCCCCAAGGACCCGCCGCCCGGCGAGCCCGAGGACATCGCCCATTTCGTGGCCTTCCTGGCCTCGAAGCGCGCCAAATTCGCCACCGGCGCCGTCTTCAACGTCGATGGCGGCTATACAGCCACGTAGGACCGCATGAAATGCTTCGCGGGCCAGAAACTCCTCTTCCTGCCGGGCCTGGACGGCACGGGTCTTTCGTTCGAGCCGTTGCGTCCCTTTCTGCCGGCGGACCTGGGCGTGCAGGTGGTCACCTATCCGCCCCGCCGAAAACTGGACTTCGCGCAGACCGTCCAATGGGCCGGCGATCAGATCGCCACCGACGATCCGCCCATCGTGCTGGCCGAATCCTTTTCCGGCCCCGTGGCCATCGCCCTGATCGGCTCCGGGCGCCTGCGGGCCAAATGCCTGATCCTTTGCGCCACCTTCGCCCGATCGCCGCGGCCGCGACTGCTGGCGCTTGCCGGAATTCTGCCTGTGGCGGCCATGCTGCGCCTGCCTTTTCCCCTGTTTCTCTTCAAACATATCGTTGCCGGCGGGCCGGCCTCGGCTGCGCTGCTGGCGCAGTTATGGAAAAAAATCCGTCCCCTGGTCTCCCCCGCCGTGCTGGTCCAGCGCCTGGATCTCATCCGCCGGACGGACGTAAGGCCCTGGCTGCCGCGGTTGACCCTGCCCTGTCTCTACCTTCAGGCTATCGGAGACCGCACCGTACCGGCCCATGCGCTGGAGGATTTCACCCGAACCCTGCCCCATCTGCGCGTCGTCCGCCTCCAAGGCCCACATTTCATACTTCAAGCGCAGCCCCGGAAAGCCATAGAGGCCATCGCGCAATTCCTATACGAGATCGCATTGACAGACAACAGCACCTAGACTACTTTACTTTCTGCTTACCCACGAATCGATTCTTTGGCCCACAGGGCCTTTTGCGAGGGAACGACGATATGCAATCACCTAAAACCACCGTAATATCTATCGCCAGTTTCTCGATCGTATTATTATTACTGGCCGCATCGGTCTGCATATCAGCCAAAAGACCGGCCATGAACGATTTGGCCATCAGGGGGTACGACCCGGTCGCATACTTCCACTCCGGCAAGCCCTCGAAAGGCGACGCAGCCTTCAGCTTCCAGTGGCATGGCATGACTTGGCATTTTTCGACTCGAGCGAACAGAGAAGTGTTTGCGGCCAATCCGGAGAAATATGCCCCGCAGTACGATGGTTATTGCGCCTGGGCCATGACGGAGGCCAGAAAGGCCCAAACCGACCCGGAAGTCTGGAAGATCGTGGACGACAAGCTTTACCTGAATTGCAGCCCAGCCGCCTACGAAAAATGGCGTAGAGATATTCCCGGCAACATCAGAAAGGCGGATGCCAACTGGTCCAAATACTTTGGCAGGAATTGACCGAACGGAGAAAATCTTCCAATCCTGGGCGCGTGCCAGATATATCGGATCGATGACGAATCATGTCCTTCATCCTCGAAAAGCACTTCCATAAAAAGCAGTTTGGCGACGTGCTCGGCTACAATTCAGGCATCGGCCTGATCGGCCCGCCGCTGATGACGGCCTGGTGTTATCTCATCGACGGGGTCTTGATCGATTCGGGCATCCGCCATCTGCGGGCGGCCATCCTGGGGGCCGTGCGGGAAGCCAAACCCGAGGCCATGCTGATTACCCACCATCATGAAGACCACAGCGGCAATGCCGCCGCCATCCGCAACGCCTTGGGCATTCCGGCCTTCGCCCATCCGCTGACGGTGGCGAAGATGCACGCCCCCTTTAAGATCCGGCCGTATCAACACCTGATGTGGGGCCAGACCGAACCGGTGGCACTCACCGCCCATGGGCCGGTTCATGCGTTCGGCAAAAGCCGGTTTCGGCCCATCCATGCCCCGGGGCACAGCCGGGACCATACGGTCTACCTGGAAGAAAACCGCGGCTACCTCTTTTCCGGCGATCTTTTCCTGGGCGAGCGGATCAAGTTCTTCCGGGCGGACGAAGAGATGGGCGATCAACTGGCGTCACTGAAAAGCGTCATCCGCCTCGATTTCGACGTCTTGTTCTGCGCGCACCGACCTCTGATGCAAAATGGCCGGCAGGCGCTGCGGAACAAGCTCGATTTCCTCGAAGATTTCTGTGGCACGGTCCAGAATCTCAAAGACCAAGGCATGCGCCTCGAGGCCGTCATCCATCATCTGGACCGCCACGAGGATCGCCTGGTCAAGTGGCTGACCCTGAAAAATGCCTGTTTCGCCAACATGGTCCGATCAGCCTACCTGCTGGTGAAGGATTGAGCCAAATCAGAATCGCTGGCAGCCATCAAAATCCTTTGACATCCAGCCCCCCAGCGTTCAATATACGCTCTATCGTGCGCCATCGATCCATCCCGAACCCCGGGAACTCATTTGGAAATCCTCAATCAGCCCAAAAATCCGCCCCAGGCGGTTGTTCGACAATGCCATATATCAGCGCAAAAGGAGGAAGGGTCCATGAATCTAGCGGAGCTGCCTGCCAAGGAGATCGAACGGTTCGGTGAGCATGTCTCGATGATCTTCGGCGATCGCCAGTACACCAACGTGCAGATGCACAGCGACACCCTGCGCCTGGCCAATGCCCTCACGGGCCTCGGTATCAAAAAGGGCGACCGGGTGATCATCCAGATGCCCAACTGCCCGGAAGTATTTCAGAGCTTTCTGGCGGTCTATACCCTGGGGGCCGTGATCGTGCCCATCAACTTCATGGTGGGTGATGCCGAAACCGCCTTCATCTATCAAAACTCGGGGGCCAAGGCGATCATCAGCAGCAAGCTGTTTCTGCCCAAGATCGAGACCTGCCGCAAAGAGGCGCCCAACGTCGAGCACATCATCCTGATCGACGCGGAAGTGCCGGCCCACACCCACGCCTATCACCAACTGCTGGCCCAGCACGCCGACCAATGTCCCATCGAGCCGGTGGCCGACGACGACCTGGCGGCCCTGATCTACACCGCCGGAACCACCGGCACGCCCAAGGGGGTGATGCACACCCACAAGAGCCTGCTGACCAACGCCCAGATGCAGGTGGATACCGTGGATCTACCATCGGGCCTGACCGCCGTGGTGGTGCTGCCCCTATGCCACTCGTACGGCATCGCCAGCATGAACTTCGGCATGATCAAGGGTGGCGGCAAAGCCGTGGTGCTCGACTCGTTCGACATCGACAAGCTGTTCGCGGCCATCGAGACGCACAAGGCCAACAGCCTGGCCGCCGTGCCCACCATGTATGTCTTCATGCTGCTGCATCCCGATCCCAAGAAGTACGACCTGAGCTCCATGAAGTATTGGATCTGCGGCTCGGCGCCGTTGACCCAGGAGACCTGGAACCGCTTCAAGGAAGTCTTCGGCGGCGAGATCGCCGAGGGCTGGGGCCTGACCGAAGCCGGGGCCAACAACTCGGCCAACCCCATCCAGGGGGCCAAGAAGGTGGGCAGCATTGGCCGGCCCATGAACGGCACCCGGATGAAGGTGGTGGACGATCTGGGCAACGAACTGCCTCCGGGGCAGCAGGGCGAAATTCTGATCGGCGGACCGATGTTGATGAAAGGCTACTGGAAAAATCCCGAAGAGACCGCCAAGGTGCTGCGCGACGGCTGGCTCTACACCGGCGACGTGGGCTACCGGGATGCGGAGGGCTATTTCTTCATCACCGAGCGCAAGAAGGATTTGATCATCAAAGGCGGCGAGAACATCGCCCCCCGGGAAGTCGAAGAAGTGCTCTTCAAGCACCCCAAGGTGGCCGAGGCGGCCGTGGTCGGCATCCCCGATGATGTTTATGGCGAAAACATCAAGGCCTGGGTGGTGCTCAGGCCAGGGCAAAGCGCTACGGCCGAAGAGATCATCGAATTCTGCCAGACCCGGCTCAAGCGCTTCAAATCGCCCAAGGAGGTCGCCTTCCTGCCGGCCCTGCCCAAGAACCTGGTGGGCAAGATCCTGCGCAAGGAGTTGCGTAAGATGTAAAACCTCCGTGCTGAAAAGAGATCCAACGTTCACACCCCCGACAACCGGCTCAAGTTTTACCGGCAAAGACCGATAATCGACCTGGAGTGGTTCGTTGGCGAAAATCATTTTCACAGGAGATTAGATAAATGCGCGGTTTTAAACTTTTTTTAATCTTGTGGGTACTCGTTTCCGGTTCTCCGGCCTTTGCGGAAGAGAAGGCCACACCGAAAGATGTCTATCGTTTGGTCGTCGATGCATACGAGGTTGTTAAAGCCCTCAAGGATGAAGCCATGCCCGCATTCAACAACCCCAAGGGGGAGTTTGTATACAGGGATACATATGTGTTTGTCATGAAATGCCCCGAATACATTGCTGCCCATCCCTTTGCCATAGACAAGCTCAAGGATCGGGATCTCCGCAAGGATTACCCGTTCCAGACAACGCTGTGCGAAGGCGGAGAAAGCCCATTCGGCACCTGGATCGAGTACTACTGGCCCAAACCGGGAAACACCGAACCCTCCAGGAAAATTTCATTTTCGATTCATGTGACGGGTACCCCCTATACGGTGGTGGCGGGAATATACAACGACGATCTGAGCCTCGATACGTTGAACAGTTCCCTGCGGAAAAAATAGCGAAACAGGCTTTTTTGAGACAAGACCCACTGCAGGGGCGCGGACGGATCCATTTGCGGGAGATGCCGCCCCCTGCAGCTCGTATCCCTTTTTCCCTCTGGAAATCCGGTAGCGGGCATGATAGATCAGCCAGCCATGAAAATCGCCCTGATCGCCTCGCCCTATCCGCTGGAAGAAGCCCCTTCGCCGCCCCTGGGTCTGTGTTACGCCGCCGCGGCCTGCGAAGCCGCCGGTGCCCAGGTCATCATCATCGACTATATCGTCAGCCAGTATACGCCCGAAAAACTGGCCGCCGAACTCGACAGGTTCCAGCCCGATGTGGTGGGCGCCAACTCGGTGACCATGAACTTTCCCCAGGCCATCCGCATCATCCAGGACGCCAAGCGGCACCGCCCCGGCGTCGTCACCATGATGGGCGGGCCGCATGTCTCGTTCGACGTGCCGGACACCCTGACGCGTTACCCTGAACTGGACCTGATCGTGGTCGGCGAAGGCGAAGAGACCCTCAAGGCGTTGATCCCGGTGCTGCCCGACCGGCGCCAATGGAGATCCATCGCCGGCATCGCCTTCCGGGAGAAGGGGGCCATCGTCACGACCGAGAGCCGGCCGCTGATCGCCGACCTGGACACCCTGCCCCTGCCGGCGCGGCACCTGTTGCCCATCTCGCGCTACCTGGCCCTGGGTTTTCCGGTGAGCATCATCACCAGCCGCGGCTGCCCCAACAAGTGCATCTTCTGCCTGGGCCGGCGCATGGTGGGCCACAAGCCGCGCTTCCGCAGCCCGGAAAAGGTGGTGGACGAGATCGAACAGATCCTGGCCTACGGCTTTACCTGGATCAACATCGCCGACGACCTGTTCACGGCCAGCAAGAAACGCGTGCAGGCCTTGTGCGGCGAAATCACCCGCCGGGGGGTCAAGTTCATCTGGAGCGCCTTTGCCCGGGTCAACACGGTCGATCCCGAGATGCTGGCCACCATGAAGGCCGCCGGCTGCGACAGCATCGGCTTCGGCGTCGAATCGGGCAACCAGGAGATCTTGAAGACCGCCAACAAGGGCATCACGTTGGCCCAGATCCGCCAGGCCGTGGCCTGGAGCAAGGCGGCCGGGCTGCGCGTACACGCCTCGTTCATCGTGGGCCTGCCCGGCGAAACCCACGCGACCCTGGCCGAGACCCAGGCATTTGCCGAATCCCTGGACGTAGAGTACGGCTATCATCTGCTGGCGCCCTTCCCCGGCACCACCCTGCGCGAGAACATCGATCAATACGATTTGGAGATTCTCACCGACGACTGGGGCCGCTACGACGCCAACAAGGCCATCATGCGCAGTTCCAAGCTCTCGCCCGAGGAGATGGACGCCTTCGTCAACGCCCTCTACCAGACCCACGAAACCAAGAACACGGCGGCCGAAAAGCGCTACTTCGACGGCACTTCGCCCCCCGAAGAGTTCATGATGTACGAAGGCTGCCACCGCATGAAGCTGGTCTTCGAGCTGTTCTCCAAGGATATCATCGAGTCCCTGGGAACCCTGGCGGTCAACGGCTCGGAGCCCCTGACGCCCCTGGCCGAGGCCGTCACCCGCGCCTCGGGCATGAACGCGGGCCTGGTGCAGCGTTCGCTGCAAAGCTTCATCCAGTCGGGCTATCTCAAATCCCGGCAGGTCCCTGACGGCCTGCAGTGGTTCTGGACCTACAGCAAGCAGATGGATCAGGCGCCAGCGGCCTAAAGATCGCCATGCCCCCTTCTCTCTATCGTACGCATACTCAGCGCAGCGGTACGCGTGCTCGTACTCGATCCTGACAAAAATTTTCCCTTCCAACCGCTCGAACCCTTTTCCGAAACAAGCCGCCGGTACATAAAATTTACTTGCAAACTTAAGCGCCATCGGGGCAAATTGTCACCTTTTGCCAACCCACCCAACGAAAGGAGAATGCGAATGGAGATCGAACGAATCTGCGTCATCGGCGCGGGCTTGATGGGCAACGGCATCGCCCAGGTGTGCGCCAATGCCGGGTATCAGGTCAGCATGCACGATATCGAGCAGCGCTTTGTCGATAACGGCATGAAGACGATCAAGAAGAACCTGGCGCGCGAAGTGGAAAAAGGCAAACGCGCCCAGACCGACATGGACGCGCTGCTGGGCCGGATCACCCCCACCACCGACCTCAAAGCGGCGGCGGCCGGGGCCGACGTGGTCATCGAGGTGATCATCGAGCTGCTCGAAGCCAAGAAGAAGCTCTTTCAGGAACTAGAAACAATCGTGAAGCCCGAGTGCCTGTTCTTCACCAACACCTCGGGCATCAGCATCACCGCCATAGCGGCCATGACCAAACGGCCCGACAAATTCATCGGCGCCCACTTCTTCAACCCGGTGCCGGTCATGAAGCTGCTGGAGATCATCAAGGGGTACGAGACCTCGGACGAGACGCTGAACATCGCCCTCAAATGGGGGCAGACGCTGGGCAAGGAGACCATCGTGGTCAACGAAGCGCCGGCCTTTGCCGTCAACCGGGTGCTGTGCCCCATGCTCAACGAGGCTTTTTTTATCTTAGGAGAGGGCGTGGCCAGCGCCGAAGATATCGACAAGGGCATGCTGCTGGGCTGCAACCACCCCATCGGCCCGCTGGCGCTGTCGGACATGATCGGCCTGGACACGCTGCTGCATGTGATCGAGAACCTGCACCGCGAGTTGGGCGACAAATACCGCCCGGCGCCCTTGCTGGTCAAGCTGGTGCGGGCCGGACGCTTCGGCCGCAAGAGCGGCAAAGGGGTCTTCGACTACAGCAAAAAGTAGGCTCAATTGAAGGCGCCGGCGCTTTGGCCGTCATCCAGCACCTGGCGCACCTTGGCGGCCAGCGCCTTGATGGCAAAGGGTTTCTGCAGGTAGTGGACTCCCTCGGCGAGCACTCCGTGGTGGGCGATCACGTCGGCCGTGTAGCCGGACATGAAGAGCGTCTTGATGCCCGGCCGCAGGGTCGTGACGGCCTGACTCAGCCCATTGCCGTTCATGTCCGGCATGACCACGTCGGTAATCAATAGATCGATGGGGCCCGCGTAGCTGCGGGCCTTTTCCAGGGCGCTTTGGGGTGTGCCGGCCGCCAGCACCGTGTAGCCGTATTGCTTTAAAATCGCCTGGCCCAGGGATAGAATCCCCGCTTCGTCCTCGACCAGCAGCACGGTTTCGGCGCCGCCCGCCGGTTCCCGTTCCACCCCCGCGGGCGCATGCTGTTCAGCCGCCTGCGCCCGGGGCAGGTAGATCTTGAACACCGCGCCCCGGCCGGGCTCGCTGGACACGTTGATGAAGCCATTGTTCTGCGAGACGATGCCGTACACCGTGGCCAGCCCCAACCCCGTGCCCTTGCCCATCTCCTTGGTGGTGAAAAAGGGTTCGAACAGGTGCCCCAACGTCGTGGGGTCCATGCCGCAACCCGAGTCGCTCACCACGAGTCGCACAAATTCGCCGCAAATTAAATCGGTACGGCACACGCTATCGCTTTCATCCAGAAAAATATTGGCCGTTTCGATGGTCAACTGCCCCTGGCCGGCAATGGCATCCCGGGCATTGACCGCCAGGTTGGCCAGGATCTGGTCCACCTGGGCCGGATCGATGAGGACCGGCCACAGGTTGACACCCGGTTTCCACACCAGGGCAACGTCTTCGCCGATGATGCGCTGGAGCATCTTGAGCATGCCGGCCATGGTCTCGTTCAGATCGAGCACCTTGGGCTGGATGGTCTGTTTGCGCGCGAAGGCCAGCAGTTGGCGCGTCAGATCGGCCGAGCGCCGGCCGGCGGCCAGGATTTCGGCCAGGTCGGCATGCAGCGGATCGGCGGGATCGACCCGCCCCATGCCCATCTCGGCGTAGCCGATGATCAGGGCCAGCATGTTGTTGAAATCGTGAGCCACACCGCCGGCCAACCGGCCGATGGACTCCATCTTCTGGGAGTGCAGCAACTGGTCTTGCAGCTTGCGGTTGCGCGCCTCCGACTGCTTGCGGTCGGTGATGTCGTGCACGATGGTGTGCAGAAAGGTGCCACCTTTGATGCGGATGCGGCTGCTGAAGACCTCCACGTCCCGGATCGATCCGTCGGCGCGCCGGTGCTGAAATTCGAAACAGGTCTGATTGAGGGCCCGGGCCTTGGCCATCTCCTGCCGGATCTCCGGCAGGGACAAGGTGTTGATCTGCGCGATGTTCATCTGCCGCAACGCGTCCTGCGTCCAGCCATAGTAGTCTGCGGCAGCCTGATTGGCATCCACGATGGCACCAGTTTGCGGGGCGATGATCAGCTTCACCGCGGCGTGCTCTTCGAACAGGCGCCGGTAGTCCTCCTCGCTTTGGCGCAGGGCGGCCATGGAGCGGGCCGAAGCCACCTGGTCGGAAAGGATCTTGCCGGCCAGGATGGTGGCCAGGGGGTAAAGCAGCATCACGGGCAGTCCGATGCGCTGCACCACCGTCCAGGCGATCTCGGTTGGCAGCACAAACATCAGGGCCACCATGGCCAGGTGCACCACCAGGCCGAAGCGGTACAGATACCCGGCCGTGGGCGGCGTCTCGACGATCTTCCAGCGAAAGTGGGCCCAAAGGCCGATGGCCAGGGAAGAGAGGATCACCAGCACGCCCATGACCGCGCCCACGCCGCCCATAACAATGCGGCAGGCCAAGGCCATGGCGCCGGCCACGCCCGCGGCCCAGGGGCCAAAAAAGAGCGCCGCCAGGCTTAGCAGCACCGACCGGCCGTCGAAAATCAAGCCGCCGCCCATGTCCAGGGGGCGCAACATGCCGATCACCGCGGCGCCGCCGAACAGCAGCCCCTGGAACACCGACCCCAACCGTTTGGATTTGGGCCAACGCTGGTCGATGAAACCGGAGACCACGCTCAGGGCGACCAATAAAGCCAAATTGAGGATCAGATCGAGATAGACCACATCGTTGCTTTCAGTTGGATGGTTTCATTCCGGCCCGCCCAAAGCGTATGGCGTTGCGATCATGACGGTCGGCGCCGCATGCATCCAAGGCCTTGCGGACGGTTTCGGCCAGCGCGCGGGAGGCCACCGGCTTCATGAGATAGCCGGCGATGCCCAGCGCGGCCGATTTGGCTTCGTCGAGCTGTTCGCTGAATCCCGTGCAGATGATGACCGGAAAGTCCGGGCGCAGCGCCCGCACCGCCGCAGCCAGTTGGGCGCCGGTCAGGTTGGGCATGGTCATGTCGGTGAGCAGCAGATCGAAGCCCTCGGGATTGGCCTTGAAGGCCGCCAGGGCCTCGATGCTGGCCGTGCGCACCGTCACCTGGTAGCCCAGGCGGGTGAGCACCCGCTGCTCCATGCGCACGATGGCCTCCTCGTCATCGACCAGCAGAATCCGTTCCGTGCCGCCGCGCACACGCGCCGAGGCGCCGGGATCTTCCTTTAAGTGCTTCTTCTCCACCACGGGCAGATAGACATGCACCTCGGTCCCCAGGCCCGGTTCGCTATCGATGCGCACATCGCCGCGGTAGCTGGCCACGATCCCATGCACCACGGAAAGCCCCAGGCCGGTGCCCTTGCCGTCGCTCTTGGTGGTGAAGTACGGATCGAAGACCTTGGCCAGAATTTCCTTGGTCATGCCCAGGCCCGTGTCCGCGATGCGCAGATGGGCGTATGGCCCGGCGGCCGGGCTTGCGGGCACGGCCGGATCGGATTCGAGCCGCACGGCTTCGAGCATGATGCTGAGCACGCCGCCCTTTTCTTCCATGGCGTGGAAAGCATTGGTGGCCAGGTTCATGACGATCTGGTGGATGTGGGTGGGGTCGGCGATCACCAGGGGGCACTCCCCGTCGATCTGTTGCTGGATGTCGATGGTGGTGGGAATGGTGGCACGCAGCAGTTTGATGGCTTCCTTGACGATCGATTGCAGCCGGATGGGTTTGTCCTTGCGCTCGGCCTTGCGGCTGAAGGCCAGGATCTGCTGCACCAGTTCCCGGGAGCGCAGAGCGGCATGCAGAATCTCATTGACATTCTCTTGCAGCGGGCTGTCGGGGGGCAGATCTTCTTTGAGCATCTCGGCAAAACCCACCAGCGGGAAAAGCATATTGTTGAAATCGTGGGCGATGCCGCCGGCCAGGGTGCCGATGGCCTCCATCTTCTGGGCCTGCTGCAACCGCTCCTCCAGGCGCATGGCCTCGGTGACGTCCCGGGTGAGCCAGACAAAATTGACGATCCCGCCATCGGCATCGATCACCGGGGTGATGGCGCAATCGGCGGTGTAGTGCCGGCCGTCCTTGCGCTGGTTGACGATGCGGCCGCTCCAGCGCCGGCCGGACAAGATGGTGTCCCAAAGATCCTTATAAAATGCCGGGTCCTGAACCCCGCTTTTAAGGATGCGCGGGTTCCGGCCGATGAGTTCGGCTTGGCTGAAGCCCGAAACCTGCTCGAAGGCTGGATTGACGTAGGTGATGACCCCATCCTTTTCGGTCACCACGATGCCGTCGGAGGCCTGGCGCACCGCCTCCACCAGTTTGGCCAGATCCGCTTGGGCGCGGCGCCGGGCGCTGATGTCCTGGAAGATGCAGTGGGTCTGCCGGAAGCGGGCTTCGGCGTCATGGCCGATCTTGCCGGTAAAAGAGACCAGCACGGTCTCGCCACTTTTTTTGCACATCTCGAATTCCACGCCCATGACCTCGCCCAGGGTCTTGAACCTGGGGAACTGGGCCTGGAAGTGCTCCCGCCACTCGGGAAGCAGGAATTCGCTGAAATTGCGGCCGATCACCTCCTCGCGGCAATACCCCAGGGCCTCGAGCCAGGCCGGGTTGACTTCGAGGAAGTTTCCCTCGCCATCCAGCGACTGGTAGGGCACGGGAACATTGCTGAAAAGCATCTTGAAACGCTCCTCGCTCTCGCGCAAGGCCTCCTCGGCTTGTTTGCGCCCGGTGATGTCCATGACGCTAACCAGCACCAGGGGCTCTTCCCGCAAAATGAGCCGCGAGGTGGATAGCAGAAAAGTCAGCCGCTGGTCCTGGCCATGGATGCGCAAGGGCAGACTGGCCTCGAGCTGGCTATGACTGTTGCCGGTCTCCAGGGTATCTGCGACGGCCTGGCGCACGACGCATTGGGCACACTCGGCCCCGAAACCGCACCCCTGGGGGGCATCCAGAGCGCTGATGCAGCGCAAAGCCTCGCCTCCGCGCAGGCCGACCATCTCTGAGGTCGGACGTCCGGTAAATTCGGCCGCCAAGCCATTTATTTTGCGCACGCGCCGCTCACGGTCCACCAGCATCAAGAGCACCGGGGCATTGTTATAGATGGTGGTCAACTCCTCTTCATTGGTCTTGCTGTCGGTGATGTCGGTGATGATCGATACAAACTGGCCCTTGGCCGGCGCAAAGACGCTGATACGAAAATGCTTGGCCATGGGCGGCCAATAGATTGTGAAACGCTCCGCCTGGCCGCTGGCCGCGACCCGGGCATAGGTTTCCAGAAAAGGCGGGGTGCCGGTCTGGTAGATTTTCGAGGCCAGGGCACCGACCACCGTTTCTTTTTTTAGCCCGGTGATCTGTTCATAAGCGGGATTGACATCCAGGAGCCTGTAATCGACGGCCATCCCGCTTTCATCATACACCACCTCGTGCAGACAGGCGCCTTCACTCATGGCGGTAAAAAGCTTGCGAAACTTCTCTTCACTGGATGCGGTTTGGGCTCGTAGGGCTTCGATCTCGGATGGCATGCGTGCTCCGAAACTAAATGCGACCTTCTTTTGAAACTAGACTGACGGGCAGTCACCACCCAAAACGACGTACAGGGACCATCAAGGCAGGCATCAGGTGGGTTATCGGTCAAAATTTTAAAAAAAATTAACACAAAGTAAACGCGGGCGGCAAGGGATTGTTACAAAGTGTCGATAAAGTGTCCCGCGCCGGGCCCCAAATGCAAAAAACACTCAAGATTCCGGAAAATCGTCCGATGTGTGGGTACGGGATCTAAAACCCAAACCCCCTCAATGAAGGATCAGGGTATGTCCAAGGTGCTGATCATCGATGACGACAGCGGCGTGTGTCGAACCCTTAAGGTGATGGTCGGTCAACAGGGTCATGAAGCCTATACGGCCTCGACCCTGGCCCAGGGCCTGGAAATGATCGCCACAGAGCCCATCGATCTGGTGCTGCTGGATGTTCACCTGCCGGACGGCAACGGGCTGGAGAAGATCCCCGCCATCGCCCAGAGCCCCTCCCGGCCCGAGATCATCATCCTCACCGGCCAGGGCGATCCGGACGGCGCCGATCTGGCCATCCGCAACGGTGCCTGGGATTACCTCGAAAAGTCGGCATCCCCCAAAGCCATGGCCCTGCGCTTCTTGCGCGTGCTCGAATACCGGACCCACAAGAACCTGCTGCGCCGGACCATGCCCGTGGCGCGGGAGGGCATCATCGGCGCGAGCGAACCGCTGATGCAGGCCCTGGAGCAACTGTCCCAGACCATGGGCAGCGACGCCGGCGTGCTGATCACCGGCGAAACCGGCACGGGCAAGGAGCTGTTTGCCCAGGCCGTGCATCGCAACAGCCCGCGCAAGGATAAAAACTTCGTGGTGGTCGATTGCGCCTCGCTGCCCAAAACCCTGGTGGAGAGCATGCTCTTCGGCCATGTGAAGGGGGCCTTCACCGGCGCCGACTCCGCCCGCGACGGCCTGATCATGCAGGCCGACGGCGGCAGCCTGTTTTTGGATGAAATCGGAGAGATGCCGCTGGGGCTGCAAAAAAGCTTTCTGCGTGTGCTGGAAACCCACCGCTTCCGACCCATCGGCGCCAAACAGGAAGTGGCCAGCAATTTCCGCATCATCGCCTCGACCAACCGCGACCTGGACGAAATGGTGGCCCAGGGCCGCTTCCGCAAAGACCTGCTCTACCGCCTGCGCGCCTTTCACCTGCAACTGCCGGCCCTGCAGCAGCGCCGGGAAGACATTGCCGAGTTGGCCCTGCATCACCTGCGGCGCCTGAGCGCCTTGTATGGCGTACCGGCCAAAGAGGTCTCCCCCGACCTGCTGGAGGTGTTGAGCGCTTACGATTGGCCGGGCAATGTGCGCGAACTGGTCAACACCATGGAGTGCGTGCTGGCGGCGGCACGCTACGATGCGGCGCTTTTCGCCTGCCATCTGCCCCCGGCCCTGCGCGCCCACGAGGCCCGCAAGCGCCTGGTCAAGCCGACGACGATGGCGGCGCCCGGAACCATGGCCACCGCCGGCGGCGCCTTCCCGCTGCTGCAGGCCGTCCGGGAAGCGGCCATCGAGAAGGCCGAAGCCGACTACCTCAGCGCCTTGATGTCCAGCGTCGAAGGCAGCATGCCCAAGGCCTGCTCGCTCTCGGGCGTCTCGCGCTCGCGGCTGTATGAATTGCTCAAGAAGCACGCCATCGCCTAGCCCGCATCCGTCCGGCCGGGGCAGACAACAATCCGACAGGACCGGACAGAGCCGCTTCATCCCGCACCGCCCCAAGATCACGCCCGGCATTAATATGTTGAATATTCTGGATTATTCAGATTGTCGACCCCATGGCACGGCTGTTGCTTAGATTCGAATGAAGTCAATAGGAACACAGCTCAACAAAGGAGCATCGATGGCCGAACACGCCTCCTCTCTGATATTCGCCCCTACCGAAGCGACGACGGCCTCTCGGATCGCCGCTCTGATTTGCAACGATGTGGGCCTTCCCAGCAGTTGCTGCCCGGTCTGTACCAGCACGGAGATGCTCCGCGGGGCCTTGAAAAACGTGCCCCATGCCCGCTGCCTGGCCGTCTTGCTGGCGGCCCGGCCCGACGAATTGGATCAGATGGTGGCCCTCGCGGAGTGGCTCCACGGCCTTCCCATCATCCTGAAAATCCCCGACGACAACCTCGAAACCATTGCCAAAGCCCATCGCCTGCGACCTCGCTACCTCATGGGACCTTCTGTGGATTACGGCGAACTGCGCGCCGTGATTCAGCAGATCTTCCTGCATGGCCGGAAATCTCCTTCGCCGCACACCCGAAACTCGCAAACCTTGCTGGTGACGCTGAGGGGTAAGGCAGAACGTTTTTTCAGAATCAAAAAAGCCGGAAAGGAAAACGACCATGTTCATTAACCTGAAACTTAAAATATCCCCAATGAAAGGATAACCCCATGGCCGAACCAAAAAGCAAAACCATGCTGCACCAATATCTCACCTTCAAGCTGGGCGAGGAGATGTTCGCCATCGATGTCTCCCAGGTGCGCGAAATTCTGGATGTCACCACCATCACCAAGGTGCCCCGGGCGCCCGAATTCATGCGCGGGGTAATCAATGTGCGCGGCAGCGTGGTGCCGGTGGTGGACCTGCGCATGAAGTTCGGCATGGCCGGCACCGAACGCACCAAGGACACCCGCATCGTGGTCATGGAGATCGCCCTGGACGGCGACTTGACCACCATCGGCACCCTGGCCGACGCCGTGCACAACGTCATGGACATCGAACCTGGGTCCATCGAACCGGCACCCAAGGTCGGCGCCAAGTGGAACACGGAGTTCATCAAAGGCATCGGCAAGCACAACGATGAGTTCATCATCATCTTGAATGTGGATCGCATCTTCTCGGCCGAAGAACTGGCCTTGGTGCAACCAAAGGAAGCACTCAACGAGGCATAGGCCGCCTGCAAGCAACGGCGCGCGCGAACCGGGAGAAAGGGAATATCGCATGCACTGGAAGAACATCAAATTAGGCCAAAAATTCAGCATCGGCTTCGGCGCCGTGCTGCTGCTGCTGTGTATCGTCGCCGGCTGGTCATTGCTGGGGATCAGCGGCATTGTGAGCAACGCCCGGCAAGTTATCGACGGCAACCAGCTGGATGGCCTGCTGGCCCAGAAAGAGGTAGACCACCTCAATTGGACCAACAAGGTCAATGCCCTGCTCACCGACGACAAGATCACCTCCCTGAGCGTCGAAACCGACGATCACAAATGCGCCTTCGGCCAGTGGCTCTATGGCGAAGGTCGCAAGCAGGCCGAAGCACTCGTGCCGTCGTTGACGCCACTGCTCAAAAGCATCGAAACGCCGCACCGCGCCCTGCACGAATCGGCCATCGACATCGGTAAAAATTACAAGCAGGCCGATGCCCATCTGCCCTCCCTGCTGCTGGCCCGGGAGATCGACCACCTCAACTGGGCCGCCCAGATCCGCGATACCTTTCTGAAGGGCGAACGCAAGTTGACCGTGCAGACCGACCCGCGCCTGTGCGGCCTGGGCAAGTGGCTGCAGTCCGAAGAGGCCCGCAAGGCCTATGAACAAGGCGACAGGGAGTTCCGCGCCACCTGGGACCAGATGGTAACCGTCCATGAACAGTTGCACCATTCGGTCCCGGGTGTTCAGGAAGCCCTGAACCGCTCCAGTCAGGAGGGGTTCAAGCTATTCGAGGCCCAGGCCCTGCCGCTGCTGCACGAAACCATCAAACATTTGCGCGGCCTGCGCGAAGCGGCGGAAAACAACCTCAAAGGCGTGCAACAGGCCCAATCGATCTATGCCGAGCGTACGGCCCCGGCCCTTGTGGAGGTCCAACGCCTGCTGGGCGACATCCGCCAGGATGCCAAGGCGCACATCATGACCGACGCCCAGATGCTGCAATCAGCAGTCAAGACCCGCGCGGCCGTGGTGATCCTGAGCGTCGTGGCCATCCTCCTGGGCGTCTTCCTGGCCGTGGTCATCGCCCGCGGCATCCTGGGCCCCCTGCGCAAAGGCGTTGAATTTGCCAAAACGGTGGCCAGTGGCGACCTATCTGCAGATATCGCGGTGGCCCAAAAAGACGAAGTGGGCATGCTGGCCGAGGCCATGATGCAGATGGTGACAAACCTCAGGCAGACCGTGGCCATGGCCGAGCAGATTGCCCGGGGCGACCTGGGCGTGACGATCAAGGTGTTGTCGGATAAAGACACCCTGGGTCAATCGCTCACGGCCATGGTGGCCAACTTGAAAGCCACGGTCAAAGTCGCCGAGCAGATCGCACTGGGCGATCTGGGGGTGACCGTAACGGTGCTGTCGGATAAAGACACCCTGGGCCAATCGCTCACGGCCATGGTGGCCAATTTGAAAGCCACGGTCAAAGTCGCCGAGCAGATCGCGCTGGGGGATCTGGATCTGAAGGTTCAGCTCCTATCTGAAAAAGACAGCTTGGGCCAGGCCCTCGACAAGATGATCGCCAATTTGCGCGAAATGGTCGCGATCGCCCAGAAGATCGCCCAGGGCGACCTAACGGTCAACGTCAAGGTTCTATCCGAAAGGGATGCCCTCGGCAAAGCACTGCTCGAGATGTTGCAGCGGCTCAATGCCATCGTCAGCGAGGTCAAGACTGCCGCGGATAATGTGGCCGGCGGCAGCCAGGAGCTGAGTGCCAGCTCCGAAGAGATGAGCCAGGGCGCCACCGAGCAGGCCGCTTCGGCCGAAGAGGCCTCCTCGTCCATGGAGCAGATGGCGGCCAACATCAAACAGAACGCCGACAATGCCATCCAGACCGAGAAGATCGCCCTCAAGTCGGCCGAAGACGCCGTGGTCGGCGGCAAGGCAGTCACCGAGACAGTCACGGCCATGAAGCAGATCGCCCAGAAGATCTCCATCATCGAAGAGATCGCGCGCCAAACCGATTTGCTAGCCCTCAACGCCGCCATCGAGGCGGCCCGGGCCGGCGAGCACGGCAAGGGCTTTGCCGTGGTGGCCTCGGAAGTGCGCAAGCTGGCCGAACGCAGCCAGAATGCGGCCGGCGAGATCAGTCGGCTCTCCGGAACCAGCGTGGAAGTCGCCGAAAAAGCCGGCGAGATGCTCATCCGCATGGTGCCCGATATCCAGAAGACCGCCGAACTGGTCCAGGAGATCAGTGCGGCCAGCAACGAGCAGAATGCCGGCGCCGGGCAGGTCAACAAGGCCATTCAGCAACTGGACCAGGTGATTCAGCAAAATGCATCCGCTTCCGAAGAGATCGCCTCCACCGCCGAAGAACTCTCCAGCCAGGCCGAGCAGTTGCAGGAGGCCATCGCCTTCTTCAAGTTGGACGCTCAGCCCGCAAAGAGCATGAAGCGGGCCGGGACAGCGCCGCACAAGGCGCCGGCCGCCGAATTGCACCCCCGCTTCCAAAAAACGCAAAGCAAACCGGGCAATGGCAATGGACACGGTCCAGTGAAAGAGAAAGCCGGCGGGGGCGTTGCCTTGATCATGAACGACCGTGGCAATGGCGAAGATCTGGATGGAGAGTTCGAGCGATTTTAGATCAAGGAATGGATAGCCCAATGGCCGAACAAAAAAGCAAGGCCATGCTGCACCCGATATCGGACTATCAAGCTGGACGAGGAGATGTTTGCCATCGATAGTTCCCAGGTGCGCGAAATCTGGACATCACCATCATCACGGCCGAAGATAACAAGTCGCAAGCGGCGGCCTAATCGGTTGCCGATAGGGAGATCGATAATATGACCGAAAACAGAATCATGGTGGTCGATGATGAGATGCCCATCCGGGGCTTGTTTCTGAAGGGATTCTCCCGCGCCGGATATTGCGTCTACCTGGCCGCAAGTGCCGAAGAGGCCATCGCCATGCTGCCGGGAACCGCCTGCCAGGTCTTCTTCCTGGATCTGTATCTGCCGGACATGAACGGCATCGACCTTTGCCGTCGTATCCGGGACACACAATTCCAGACCATTTGCTACGCGGTCACCGGATATGATGCGCTCTCTGAGCTCAACGAATTCCGTAACGCCGATTTTGAAGATTACTTCATCAAACCGGTGAGCTTGGCGGTTCTGCTGGCAGCCGCCAAATCCGCTTTTGCCAAGCTTGAATCCAGGGAACTGTCATGATCGATGCCGCCGAACAAGGTCTATGCATCGCTCTTTCAGCTCAACGATTGCCGGCAAGCCGGGTTCGAGGACTATTTCCGGAAACCGGTGAGCCTGGCCAACCTGCTGGCGGCCGCCAAGCATGCCTTTGCCAAGATCGAACGCTGGAAGACAAAATAGGGTCATGCGCGGCTCGCCTAAAGATCTGCGCACGAAGGGTCGATATCGATGTCCTCAGGCCCCGTTCGATGCATGGGGCAACGAATAATGGTAAGCAATTGTAGCGAGGCCCTAATGAATTCCGAGTCCAACGCCCAAAACTACGACCACTTTTTTGTCGCCCGGCAACCCATATTCCATGAAAACGGCGCCATCTGGGGCTATGAGTTGCTGTTTCGATCGGGCATCGAATACAATAGGGCCCATATCACCGACCAGGATCTGGCCACCTTTTCGGTGGCAACCTGCGGATTCATCCGTTCCCAGGAAGATTTGGATCAAACCAAAAAAATATGCATCAATTTTCCCGAAACGCTTTTGCTGCAAGGCGCACCGCATGGGCTGCCGTCCACAGTCACGGTCATAGAAGTGCTGGAAGATATTCTGCCCTCGGCATCCATCGTCGAACAATTGATCCAATATAAGCAAGAAGGCTATTTAATCGCCATCGATGATTTCGAGGGGCGAAAAGACATTCAGGAATTCATCGACATCGCGGATATCATCAAGGTCGATGTATTGCATAAGAGTGCGGACCAGATCGCGGAGATCTGCGCCGTGATCAGCGGCAGCAAAGCCCTGCGGATTGCAGAAAAGGTCGAGCATCGAGAGCTTATCCCGCACTTGAAAAAGTTGGGCTTTACGCTTTATCAGGGCTACTATTTCGCCAAACCGGAAATCCTTCGCGGTCGAAAAATCGGCGCCACGGAGATCTCCAAACTGCGCGTGCTGCAGGCCATCGAAGATCCAGCCATCACCCCCCGGGAAATAGAAGAAGCCATCGCGGCAGACCCCAGCCTCACCTATCGGCTGTTGCGCTTTCTCAACAGTGCCGCATTCGGTTTTTCGATTAAAATTGGAAGTATCCACCACGCCGTGACCCTCTTGGGATTGAAGCGCTTGAAGAACTGGCTGCGAATGGTGGTTTTATCGGATCTTTTGGGCCAAAAAAGCCAAGAGCTATATGCCATGGCCCTGAATCGCGGCAAGTTACTGGAAGAATTGGTGCATGAGAACCAGATCCAGAGCGATACCGCCGAATCCATGTTTTTATTCGGTATGCTTTCGCTGATCGATGCGATGCTGGACACGCCCATAGAAAAATTGCTCGGCGAGCTGCCCATCCCGGACAAAGTCAAGCAAGGCTATATCGACCCAGCGTCGCAATACAACCAATATCTGCAACTCACCACGGCGCTCGAAAAATCCTCGGCGGAAGATATCAAAAGTCTTTGCAGCCATCTTAAACTCGACGAACAAAGCCTCGCCCAAGCCTCGATCAGATCGATCTTATGGACCAACACCATGTGCCACTATATCCATAGTGGCGACTGACGACCATCAGGGCCAAGGGTTGCAGGTCAGACCTTGGCCGCCCCAGCCACAAAGCCAACCCGCTATCGCCTCTATTCATAGAAAGCCCTTGGTTCCCGATTCACGAACTTTGCTCCCGACACTTTCGCCAGTCGCAGGCGTTTCAGCATGCCGATCACGGAGGCCCCGCCGAAAGGCGCTGCCACGCGCTCCTTTCCCGTCCGACCGAAGCGGACAACCATCCGGCGGCGCCGGACAACCACAATAGCCGGAAGCTCGGTGGCCCCATCGTATCTCCGCCCAAATACAATGTAATTACTATAAATTAGAGAAATACAGCCATGCATGGCGCAAATGGCATGACCGTTGCTCATAGCCTTGTGTCCTGCGTTTCTCAGGGAAAGAAGCAATGCTGCGGTATCGCCGGGATAGCGGGTTTGCGCATACGGATGCAACCTTCGAAAACAGATCATCAATCAAAGGAGAGTGGGCATGTTTAAGAACTTGAAACTGGGGACCAAGCTGGGCGCCGGGTTCGGCATCCTGATCCTGATTGCCATGCTTTTGGGCGGCATCGCCGTGGTCAAGATGAAAGCGGTGGAGAGCGGGGCGGACATGCTCGCCGAGGAGTATGTGCCCGAATCCGATCTGTCCAGTCAATTGGAGCGGCGCGTCAGCCGTCTCATGTTCGCCATGCGGGGCTATGGCTTCACCGGTGAAAAGCAGTACTACGATCAAGGCATGGCCGCCCTGGACCAGACCAAGGAGACCATCGGCCAGGCCGAACAACTGGCAGCCAAGGCCGTGCACCTGGTCAAGCTAAAGGGCTCCCTGGACGAAATCAAACACCAAGTGTCCGAGTATGAGAAGCAGATCGCAAGCACCTTCGAAAACCAGAACAAAATCGACAAGGTTGCCGCCGTGATGGCCGCCACGGCCAAGGTCTACATGGACAACGCGGCGGATTTCCTCAAAGACCAGAACGAAGCCATGGACCGCGAGCTCAGAGATGGCGGCGCCAAGGAAAAGCTGGCCGAACGGTTCGCCAAAATCACCCTGGTCAACGACATCATCGACTTGGGCAACGAGGCCCGCATCGCCAACCTCCAGGCCCGGGCGCGCAACGACTACTCGATCATGAAAGAGGGCATTGCCACGGTCTTTCCGGCCATTGACAAAAAGGGCCAGGAGTTGGCGCCCCTCATCCACCAGGCCGCCAACCAGAAGCAAATGGCCGAAATTTTGAAGGCCGGCGAGCGCTACAAGGAGGCCATGCAGCAGTACATGGCCGTGGAAGAAGCCAAGGCCGAACTCAACAAGGTCCGCGCCGCCACCGGCATCAAGGCCGGCGAACTGGCCAGCACCTTGAACGAGGCCGCCTCCCAACAGACCGGCGAAATCGCCACCGCCGCCTCCGCCAGCCTGGGCGCGGCCTCCACCACCGTGATCGTGGGCCTGGTCTTGGCCATGATCATCGGCACCGTGGTGGCCCTCCTGCTGACCCGCGTCATCACCCGGCCGGTGGTCGAGGCCATGAACGTGGCCAACGAGTTGAGCAACGGCAATCTGAACGTGTCCATCGAGGTGGACAGCAAGGACGAAATGGGCCTGCTGCTGACGGCCATGAAGAACATGGTGGAGAAGCTGCGCGGCATCGTCAGCGATGTGCAGACCGCGGCCGACAACGTGGCCTCGGGCAGTCAGGAGCTGAGCGCCAGCAGCGAAGAGATGAGCCAGGGCGCCACCGAGCAGGCCGCTTCGGCCGAAGAGGCCTCGTCATCCATGGAGCAGATGGCGGCCAACATCAAGCAGAATGCCGACAACGCCACCCAGACCGAACGCATCGCCCTCAAGTCGGCCGAGGATGCCGTGGCCGGCGGTAAGGCCGTCACCGAGACGGTCACGGCCATGAAACAGATCGCCCAGAAGATCTCGATCATCGAAGAGATCGCGCGCCAGACCGATCTGCTGGCCCTCAACGCGGCCATCGAGGCGGCCCGGGCCGGCGAGCACGGCAAGGGCTTTGCCGTGGTGGCCTCGGAAGTGCGCAAACTGGCCGAACGCAGCCAGACCGCGGCCGGCGAGATCAGCCGGCTCTCCGGGACCAGCGTGGAGGTGGCCGAAAAGGCCGGCGAGATGCTCACCCGCATGGTGCCCGACATCCAGAAGACGGCCGAACTGGTCCAGGAGATCAGCGCGGCCAGCAACGAGCAGAACACCGGCGCCGAGCAGGTCAACAAGGCCATCCAGCAGTTGGACCAGGTGATTCAGCAGAATGCCTCGGCCTCCGAAGAGATGGCCTCCACCTCCGAAGAGCTCTCCAGCCAGGCCGAGCAGCAGCAGGATGCCATCGCCTTCTTCAAGCTCGACACGCAAAAAAGCAAGGTCGTCAAACGGACCAAGGCGCCGGCCAAGGCCGCGCCCCGCAAGGCCCCTGCCGCGGTGCACCACCATTTCCAGACGAGCCAGCCCAAAGCCGGCAACGGCAACGGCCACCATCCCGAAAAGGAGAAGATCGGCGGCGGGATTGCCTTGAACATGGGCAAACCGTCCAACGGCGAAGATCTGGATGCGGAATTCGAGCGGTTCTAAAGAAAGGCTGAGGGCCTAAGACTGAAGGCTGAAGTATCGAAAGATAGAATACCTCCAGCCTTCAGCCTAACATTGAAAGGATACGCCAATGACCGAGCAGAACGGTAAAAGCATACTGCAGCAATACCTGACCTTCAAGCTGGGCGAAGAGATGTTCGCCCTCGATGTCTCCCAGGTGCGCGAAATCCTGGATGTAACCAACATCACCAAGGTGCCGCGGGCCCCCGAGTTCATGCGCGGGGTGATCAACGTGCGCGGCAGTGTGGTGCCGGTGGTGGACCTGCGCCTCAAATTCGGCTTGGCCGCCACCACCCGCACCCTCGATACCCGTATCGTGGTCATGGAGATCGCCCTTGCGGGAGAGGTTTGCGTGATCGGCGCCCTGGCCGACGCGGTCCACAACGTCATGGACCTCGATGCCGGCCAGATCGAGGCCACGCCCAAGATCGGCGCCAAATGGAACAGCGCCTTTATCAAGGGCATCGGCAAACACGACGACCAGTTCATCATCATCCTGGATGTGGACCGCATCTTCTCCACAGACGAGCTGGCCATGGTGCAAACCGAAGCGGGCGGCGGATACGAAGAAAGCCGCGCGGCCTAGCCGTCATCCCTTAACAGAAGCATGAGGAGAAAACCCATGGGTTTCTTAAACTGGAGACAAACCGAAGAAGAGTTAAACCAGGCCAAGCGCCGCATCGCCGAACTCGAGGCGAACGCCGCGGCCAAGGATCAGGCCCTGAGCGCCGGCTGCACCGAGATTTCCAAATTGGCCAAAGACATCGCCAACGGCCGGCTGGAGAGCCGCTGCAATGTTTCGGCCCACAAGGGCGAGTGGTGCAACCTGCTCTCCGACGTCAACGCGCTGGTCGATGCCTTCGAGGCGCCCATCGATGTCACCGCCAAGCACATCGAACAGATCGCCAAAGGCGCGCTGCCGCCCAGGATCACGGACGAGTACCGCGGTACGTTCAACACGATCAAAACCAACCTGAATCACTGCATCGACGTGCTCGGCAATTTCACGGCCGACATGAAGAAGATGAGCTGCGCGCACGACGCCGGGGATATCGATGTGCTGATGCCCGACAGCAATTACAACGGCATTTACCAGGCCATGGCCAAAGGGGTCAACGACATGGTCAACGGCCACATCAGTGTGAAGAAAAAGGCCATGGCCTGCGTCGCCCAATTCGGCAATGGCAACTTCGATGCCGAGCTGGAGCGGTTCCCCGGCAAAAAGGCCTTCATCAACGAGAACATCGAACTGCTGCGCGCCAACGTCTCGCGCTTTATCGAAGACATGCAGCACATGGCCCAGGAGCACGATGCCGGCGACATCGACGTGACCGTGCCGTCCGAGAGCTACAAGGGCTCGTTCCAGACGATGGCCAAAGGGGTCAACGACATGGTCAACGGCCACATCGGTGTGAAGAAAAAAGCCATGGCCTGCATCGCCGAATTCGGCAAAGGCAACTTCGACGCCCCCTTGGAGAAGTTCCCCGGCAAAAAAGCCTTTATCAACGAGAACATCGAAGCCATGCGGCTGAACATCAAAAACTTCATCCACGACATGGCCGAGATGAGCCACCAGCATGACCTGGGGGACATCGACATCGTCATGCCGGCCGATAAATACCAGGGCGCCTTCCATGTCATGGCCAAGGGGGTCAACGACATGGTCAACGGCCACATCGCCGTCAAGAAAAAGGCCATGGCCTGCGTCGCCCAATTCGGCAAAGGCAACTTCGACGCCGCCTTGGAGAAATTCCCGGGCAAAAAGGCCTTTATCAACGACACCATCGAAGCGGTGCGGCTCAATTTGAAGAAATTCGGCGAGGAGATCAAGAAGTTGATCGCCGCCACCAAGGAGGGCCAGCTCGAGGTCCGCGGCAAGGCGGATGCGTACGAGGGCGATTGGGAACGTCTGGTGGTCGGGGTCAACGATCTCATCGATGCCTTTGTCCATCCCATCCGGGTGACCGCCGACTATGTGAACCGGATCTCCAAGGGCGACATGCCGCCGCCGATCACCGAAGAGTACCGCGGCGATTTCAACAAAATTAAAAACAACCTCAATATGCTCATCGAGGCCACCAACGGCATCACGGAAGCGGCCAAGGAGATCGCCGGCGGAAACCTGTTGGTCACCCTGAAGGAGCGTTCAGCCGAAGATGAGCTGATGCGCACCTTGTCGGGAATGGTCGCCAAGCTGAGCAGCGTGGTCAGCGAAATTCAAATCGCGGCCGACAATGTGGCCTCGGGCAGCCAGGAGTTGAGCGCCAGCAGCGAAGAGATGAGCCAGGGGGCCACCGAGCAGGCCGCTTCGGCCGAAGAGGCCTCTTCGTCCATGGAGCAGATGGCGGCCAACATCAAGCAGAACGCCGACAACGCCGTCCAGACCGAGAAGATCGCCCTTAAATCGGCGGAAGATGCCGTGGCCGGCGGCAAAGCCGTGGGCGAAACCGTAACGGCGATGAAACAAATCGCCCAGAAGATCTCGATCATCGAAGAGATTGCGCGCCAGACCGATCTTTTGGCCCTCAACGCCGCCATCGAAGCGGCCCGGGCCGGCGAGCACGGCAAGGGTTTTGCCGTAGTGGCTTCGGAAGTACGCAAGTTGGCCGAACGCAGCCAGACCGCCGCCGGCGAGATTAGCCGCCTGTCCGGAACGAGCGTGGAGGTGGCCGAAAAGGCCGGGGACATGTTGACCCGCATCCTGCCGGACATCCAGAAGACCGCCGAACTGGTCCAGGAGATTAGTGCGGCCAGCAACGAGCAGAACGCCGGCGCCGAGCAGGTGAACAAAGCCATCCAGCAACTGGATCAGGTCATTCAGCAAAATGCATCGGCTTCCGAGGAGATGGCCTCCACCTCCGAAGAGCTCTCCAGTCAGGCCGAACAACTGCAGGAGACGATCTCATACTTTAAAATCGGTACCCAGAAGGCCAGGGCCGTCCAGCGCAGCAACGGCCCGGCTTCCGGGAAACGATCCAAAGCGATGCACGTCGAGAGCCCGCCGGCCCCCAAGACCAAGGCCCGCTCCGGTAACGGCAATGGCCAGGGCATCAGGAGCGATAAACCCGCGGCGGGCATCACCCTGAACATGAGCCACACGGGCAACGGCGAGGATCTGGATGCCGATTTCGAGCGCTATTGAAAAACGGCCCCAAAGCGGCCTTCATCCTCGCGGGAAGGCCGCTTTGGGGAAGTCGTCGTTCAGACTAAAGCCTTGGAAGGATTGACCGATAATGTAGGTGACACTTTGTATCTGACCGGACCGGAACATGCTGACTTGCCTTGGACTTCACCTTGAACCAGTTTAACCGCAATTACTAACCGGCTTCTGGCCGCCGGCGGATCGATCGCCGATGGCCCTGGGCCAAAGAGTGTAGGATATACCTTCATGGGCGTTTCATCAGCAGCGCAAAAGGCCGGCCGTTGGGTCCTTTTTCTCGCCCAGGCCATCGGCCGGCTGCGCCGGTGGTTCGACCGTCGCGGGACGATGCCGATCCAAGAGACCGCGGCCCCTGCGCCGCACGCGCCAGACACCCCGATTCCGGCCGCCCAAGCCCCGGACCCCGTCCTGGAGCTGCAGGGAGGCCGGATCGTGGCCGACCTCAAGCAGACCGCGGCCGCGCTCACCGACATCTGCAGCCGTACCGAATCCGATTTCCTGGGCCTGGGGCAAGAACTGGGTACGATCCACGGAGGCGCCCAGGAGCTGACCCGGCACGTGGTCGCCCTGATGGCCGCGGACCAGGAGCAGAGCATGCAGGCCGCCCTCCAGGAGGTCCAGGACCATGCCGCCCAGGCCCTGGCGGAATTGAGCCAGCGCCGCACCCAGCTTTCCGAGGATCTGGCCGGACTCAGCACTATTCAAGCCGATCTGGCCGCCCTGCATCTGCACAACGGCAGTTTCAAGCAAGTGGCCAAAAACCTGAAAATGGTCGGCCTGAACATCAGCATCGAAAGCGCCCGCAGCGAACTGGCCAAGGCCAATTTCCAGGCCCTGGCCGAGGAGATCACCGAATTGGCCCAGACGGTCCACGGCGTGGCCGGGAACATCCGTGACGATGCGGGCGAAGCCCAGAAAACCATGGAGACCATCCAAGCCGAGATCGGCAGCCGCATGGGACATCTGGAGGGCTTGATCGGCGCGGTGCAGACCACGGTCCACAACTCCCTGGCCGAGGTGGACAAGCTGGCCCGGCTCAATATGGCGGTACTGGACGGCATCGGCCTCAAGGCCACCGAAATCGGTGACCAGGTGGGCCGCCTGGTGGTCGGGATTCAGATCCACGACAATATCAACCAGCGGGTGGCGCATATCCGCGAAGCCATCGAAGAGGCGGTGGACCTGATCCAAACCTCCACGGCCATACCGCTGCCCCCCCCGGCCCTGGCCGCCGTTTACGGCAAAATCTACGGCATCAACCGCATCCAGATCACGCACCTGCAAACCATTATCGACGATGTCGCCGATACCCGCGCCAGAAGCGCCGCCGCCCTGGAAAAGCTTGCGGCGGCGGTCATCTCCGTGGCCCAGCCGGAAGGCCTGGACAGCTCCGACGGTGCTCGCGGGAGCTCGCTGAACAACCACCATCCGGTGGCGGTCCTGCAGCGCGCCCTGGAACAGTTGCTCTCCCTGTTCGACGAAGGCAACACCCAGATCCAGCGGCTCAATGCGGCCCGGGAGCTTACCGCGCGCACCATCGCCGAGATGGACCGGCACATCGACAAGGTTCGCGACATCAATTTCGAGATTCGTCTGCGGGCCCTGAACGCGGTGATCAAATCCACGCACCTGGGCGATACGGGCAAGGCCATCGAGGCCATCGTCAACGAGATGAAGCTCCTGGCCGAGCAGTCCAACGCCACCATTCAATCGGTCACCCGCATCATGGAAGAGATCTCCTCGGCCTCCCAGACCATGGAGCAACGGAGCCGGGGACAAGCGTCGCAAGCGGATTCGGCCGGCGGGCGCCTGCGGGCGGGCATCGATCGTTTCTCCGAGGCCTGCGCGACGTTCAAGGTCCAGTCCCAAGGCGCGCTGGATATGGGCGGCCGCCTGCAGGAGAAGATCGAGCAGACCCGGCACCGCATCGAGTTCTTCGAGCGTTTGCTGGAAGTCTGCCGCCACCACCACACCGGCTTGACCCGCATGGGACAACGACTGCAAGTGTTTGCCGATGCCGTGGATGACGAATGGATGGCCGAGGAGCAAAATATTCTGGCGCGCTACACCATGCAGCGCGAACGCGACGCCCATCTCCAGGCGCTTCACGGCGCGCCGGCGGCGGCCCAGGCCCCCGCCGCGGAAAATGCCACGGAAGAGACGTTGGACGATAATGTGGAGTTGTTTTAATTGGAGCTGAAAGTTGAAAGAAAAAAATGGAAAGTTAAGGAATTCCGTCGATTGGAGTAATTATGCCGGTAGAAAATGAAATTATCGATGGCTGCAACCGGGTGCGCATTGTCGGGGCGCTGAGCATCTGGGAGGCTTCCAATACTTGGAATAATCTCTATTCTTTGCTGCGCGCGCCCGGTCCGGTGGCGATCGATCTGTCCGCTGTGGAGACCTGCGACGGCGCGGGCATCCAGATCCTTTGCCAGCTCCATAAATTGCTGGCGCAAAGACCGGACAAGGGACAGATCGCCGGCATTTCCGACGGGCTGCGGGATGCCATGCGGTTAGCGGGTCTGGATGCCGACGGCACGCCGGCCGGCCAAGGAGAAGCATAAGCCATGGATACCCAACGAGAGGCCTACCGCGTCGAAGCCTACGATCTGCTGGCCGAGCTGGAAACATCGCTGTTGGAACTGGAGAGCGCTCCGGACGACATGGAGCTGGTGGACCGCGTCTTTCGCGCCATGCACACCATCAAGGGGTCGGGGGCCATGTTCGGGTTTGACGCCATCGCCGAGTTCACCCACGATGTGGAGTCGGCCTTCGACCAGGTGCGTGAGGGCCGCATCCCCGTGACCACCGGGCTGGTGAATCTGGCGCTGGCCGCCCGGGACCAGATCCGAAGCATGCTCGATCACGCCGACGATCCGGTTCATATCGATCAGGAGGAGGGCCGCCGCATCCTCGACGGCTTCCGCGCCATCCTAAGCGGAGCGCAGACCGCACCCGCCCCGGACGAACCGGACGGGCCGGTGCGGCCGGCGTGGGAAATCGTTGAAAGGGACGCGAGCGGGGCGGCCGGCGAGAGGATCTACCGAATCCGTTTCGAGCCCCAGGAAACGCTCTTTCAAAACGGCACCAATCCCCTGGCCCTGCTGTCCGAACTGGGCGCTCTGGGGCATTGCCGTACAATAGCGCACCTGGATCGCCTTCCGGCCCCCGAAGCGTTCAACCCCGAAAGCTGTTATCTCTCCTGGGATATTCTGCTGACCAGCGATTGCAGCCTAAACGCCATTCAGGATATTTTCATCTTCGTGGAAGATGCCTGTTCGCTGGACATCGACTTGATCGACCGGCTGGATACGCCGCCCGAAGCGACCGTCTCCAAACGGCTGGGAGAGATCCTGGTGGCGCGCGGCGATCTTCAGCCCACGGCGGTGGATGCGGCCTTGGCGCGCCAACAGCGCTTGGGCCAGATCCTGGTGGACGACGGGCAGGTCAGCGCCGAGAAAGTCTGTTCGGCCCTGGCCGAGCAGGAGTATGTTCAGTCGGTGCGGGCCAAGCGCGAGCAGCAGAGTTCGACCGGAAGTGTGCGCGTGGCCGCCGAAAAGCTCGACCAGCTGGTCAACCTGGTGGGCGAACTGGTCACGGTGCAGGCGCGCTTGAACCAGAAAGCCGTCTTGTCCCGCGATCCGGAGCTGCTCATCATCAGCGAAGTGGTCGAACGGCTCACCGACGAGCTGCGCGACAACACCTTGAGCATCCGCATGCTGCCCATCGATGTGACCTTCAGCAAGCTGCGCCGGCTGGTGCGCGATCTTTCCAATGAACTGGGCAAAAACATCCTGCTCAAAACCGAAGGCGGCGACACCGAACTGGACAAAACGGTCCTCGAGCAGCTCAACGACCCGCTGGTGCACATCCTGCGCAACAGCATCGATCATGGCATCGAGACCCCCGAACAGCGCCGCAAGGCGGGCAAACCCGAACAGGGCACGATCCGTCTCAAAGCCGAACACTCGGGCGCCAACGTCCTGATCCACATCCGGGACGACGGCGCGGGCATCGAGCCGGCGGCGATCCGGCGCAAGGCCATCGAGAAAGGATTGCTCTCCGCCGATGCCGAGCGCAGCGACAAGGAGCTGCTGCAACTGATCTTCCTGCCCGGCTTTTCCACTGCCGAAGCGGTGACCAGCGTTTCGGGCCGGGGCGTGGGCATGGACGTGGTCAAGCGCAGCATCGAGAGCCTGCGCGGGGCCATCGAACTCAACAGTCAGCCCGGCAAGGGCACCACCATCACCCTGAAGCTGCCGCTGACCCTGGCGATCATCGACGGCCTGCTGGTGGAGATCGACAGCGACAAATTCGTGCTGCCGCTCTCGTCCATCGAAGAGTGCGTGGAGCTCAGCCGCGAAGACCTGAAGAAAACCCATGGCCGCAATATCCTCAATATCCGCGGCCAGATCGTGCCCTTCGTGCCCCTGCGCGAACGCTTCGCGATTTCAGGCGACGCGCCGGTCTTCGAACAGGTGGTGATCAATGAAGTCAACGGCCGGCGGGTGGGTATCGTCGTGGACCGGGTCATCGGCGAACACCAGATCGTGATCAAGACCATGAACGCCCTCTACAAGAATGTGCCCGAGATCTCGGGCGCCACCATTTTAGGCGACGGCACGGTGGCCTTGATCCTCGATGTGCGAAAACTGCTGAGCGGTATCCAGGATGAGGACCTGGGAGTGGAAGTGGAGAACGCGCGTTAGCGTGGAAAGCCAATGCATGGATGCCTGCAGCGATCAGCGCGAAAAACCGCGCATCTACCTGAAACCGGGAGAGCTATGCGTCGCCAAACGGCCGGTGGTGGTGACCACGGTGCTCGGTTCCTGTGTCTCGGCCACCTTTTTCCATCAAGTCAGCGGCATGGCGGCGATCTGTCATGCTCTGCAGCCCAGATGCGCGCAAGGCGAGTCGTGCCAGGCATCTTGCGATGTGCGCTACCGTTATGCGGTTTGCGCCATCCAGGCCATGACGCGCCAGATGACCTCCCGGGGGATTCGGCCCAGGGAGATTGAAGTCAAGTTGTTCGGCGGCGCGGCCTTGATCGGCACCGTCCGGCGGGAAACGGCGGCCATCTCCATGGGCCGCCAGAACGTCACGGCGGCCATGGAGACGATCAGCGACTGCGGCCTGTTTTTAAAAGTGATGGATGTGGGCGGCAGCTTCGGCCGCAAAATCATTTTCGATACCGCCACGGGGGAAGTGTTGATGAAGCGCTTGCGGCGCAACAATGGCGCCGATGGGAGCGCCCGGAACGCATAATGACCGCCGGCACGCCGGCGCCAAGGATAGAGACGGATGGACATGGATGAAAACATAGCCAAACAGGCGGCCGAACACCTCATGGATATGCCCCAGGAGCATGAAACCAGCGCGGCCCTGCGCGAGGCGCGCGAACTGCTGGAGTCGGCCCGCAACGCCAAGCGGCGCTTCATGGCCAACATGAGCCACGAAATCCGCACGCCGCTCAACGCCATCTGGGGGCTGCTGGATTTGATGCTGGCCGACGAGGCCACACCGCCGGCCCAGCGCGATCTGCTGGCCAGTGCCCGGCGCTCGGCCGAAATGCTGGTGAACCTGATCGGCGACATCCTGGACTTTACGATCATCGACAAGGGGACCGTCAAACTCGAGTCCACCGGATTCTCCCTGCGCAGCATCATCTCCGCGGTGATCGCCCGCCAGCACGACCTGACCCAGAACAAGGCCGTCTCCATCCACAGCCATGTGAACGACGACGTGCCCGACAACCTGCTGGGCGATTCGGGCCGGCTCTACCAGATCCTCAAGCACCTGGTGGGCAATGGCATTAAGTTCACGCCGGCCGGCGAAGTGGCCGTGGAGGTCCGGCGCTGGCCGGCCTCCGGCCCGGCGGTCAACGATCGTGAAGTCGAACTGCAATTCTCCATCCGCGATACGGGGGTGGGCATCGCCAAGGAGAAGCTGGCGCAGATCTTCGAGTCGCTCTCCCAGGGCGATGAGTCCTCCACCCGGGCGTTCGGCGGGCTGGGCATCGGCCTGCATATCGTGCAGCGGCTGGTGGTGCTGCTCGACGGCCGCATCTGGATCCAAAGCGCGTCGGGCCAGGGCACCACCGTTCACTTCGTGCTGCCGTTCCGCAATGCGGCCAATGGGGACGAGGTTGCGCCGGACCCGCCGCCGAAGGCGGCACCGATTCCGGCTGAATTGCCAGCCCAGCCCGGCTGGATGCTGAACCCCAGTCTGCCCGAGAAGTGCACGGGAGCGGAAGACGCGCGGCCGCCGGCGCCAGCCGGCACGGCACCGCTGCCGGCCCAGTGGTGGCAGCTCTACCGGCGCTTACAAGAGATTCTGTACACCGGTCCCCAGGAAGCCGAAGTGTTGCTCAAATCCTTACGGATCGAAGCCGGCGGCTCGGGCTACAGCGATCTTTCCACCGTGCTGTTCCGCTTGTTGCTTGCGGTGCGCCGTAAAGACCCCTCTGAAATCGAACAATACCAAACATTATTGACGCGTACGGTGCCACCGTGTCCTTGCGCCGCGAACACCGAGGCCCCCAGGAGGAGTTCATGAAAATTCTGATTGCCGAAGATGATAATATCTCCCGTCAAATTATCCATAAGATCCTGGTGCGCTTCGGCCGCTGCGATGCCGTGGTGGACGGCGCCGAGGCCGTGGAGGCCTTCAAGCTGGCTTTGGAAGACGGCGAACCCTATGACCTGATCTGCCTGGATATCATGATGCCCGGGGTCGACGGCCAGGCGGCGCTCAAGCAGATCCGGGAGATGGAACGCAGGCTGGAACTGCGTGGCGAACGGGAAGTCAAGGTGATCATGCTGACCGCCCTGGACGATCCCCATTCGGTGGTGGAAGCCTACTACCGGGGCGGCGCCACCGCCTATCTGGTCAAACCCATCGAATCCACCAAGCTCATGCTGGAATTAGAGCGCCTCGGCTTGATTACCACCGAGCAGCGCACGTCCCTGAGAGGCGCAAATTAGATGTCTGCTGCCCGTAAAATCCAGGTCTTGATCGTGGACGATTCGGCCGTGGTGCGCAACACCTTGAGCGATATCATCTCCGCCGATCCGCGCCTGGCAGTGATGGCCACGGCCCAGGACCCTTTCATCGCCGCCGAACGCATGGCCAAGCAGGTGCCGGATGTGATCACCCTGGACCTGGAGATGCCGCGCATGGACGGCCTGACTTTCCTTGAAAAGATCATGAGCCAGCATCCCATCCCGGTGGTGATGTGCTCCAGCCTGACCGAAAAGGGGTCCCTTTCGGCCCTGCGGGCCATGGAGTTGGGCGCGGTGGAGATTATCGCCAAACCGCGCGTGGGCACCCGGGCCTTTCTGGAAGAGTCCAAGGTCAGCATCTGCGACACCATCTGCGCGGCGGCGGGGGCGCGCCTCAACCGCATCGTGCCCATGCGCAAGGTCGAGCCCAAGCTCTCGGCCGATGCCGTGCTGGCCAAACCCAAGAGCCAGGCCCTGATGCGCACCACCGACAAGGTGGTGGCCGTGGGTGCCTCCACCGGCGGCACCGAGGCGCTACGGGTCTTTCTGGAGATGCTGCCGGCCGACTCGCCCGGCATTGTCATCGTCCAGCACATGCCCGAGCATTTTACGCGCGCCTTTGCCGATCGCCTCAACACCATCTGCCAGGTGACGGTCAAGGAGGCCGAAAACGACGACACGGTCGTGCGCGGCCGGGCCCTCATCGCCCCGGGCAACCGCCATGCCCTGCTCAAGCGCAGCGGCGCGCGCTATTATGTGGAGATCAAAGACGGCCCGCTGGTCAGCCGCCACCGGCCATCGGTGGATGTGCTCTTCCGCTCCACGGCGCGCTACGCCGGGGCCAATGCCGTCGGCGTGATCATGACCGGCATGGGCGACGACGGCGCCCAGGGCCTGCTGGAGATGAAGCAGGCCGGGGCCTTTACGATCGCCCAGGACGAGGCCAGTTGCGTGGTGTTCGGCATGCCCAAAGAAGCGATCAAAAAGGGTGGCGTAGATAAAGTCATGCCCTTGGATGGCATTGCGGGGATGGTGTTGCGGCAGTGTTTGTGAAAACGGTTTTGGGTTTCTGGTTTTGGGTTAAGGTATGCTGTCTGATTATAAAGATTTGCCGGTTTGGGGCCGATATACTCCCCATGGCCCGCGGATGTCGCGAATAAGGAGAGACGTACGTTATGAGCAAAAAAATCGTAACCGTGGATGATTCGGCCAGTGTCCGTCAGATGGTTGCCTTCACCCTCAAGGGCGCCGGCTACGATGTCCTCGAATGCCAGGACGGCCAGGACGCCCTCAACAAAATCAACGGTGCCGGGGCCAACATGGTTATCACCGACTTGAACATGCCCAACATGAACGGCCTGGAGCTGATCAAGGCGCTGCGGGCCAAGGCCGAATATAAATTCATGCCCATCGTGTTTCTCACCACCGAATCCCAGGCCGACAAAAAAGAGGCCGCCAAGGCCGCCGGGGCCACCGGCTGGATCGTAAAGCCTTTCAAGCCCGATCAACTCCTGGCGGTCGTCAAGAAAGTGTTGGGCTAACGTTATGGCTGCAGACCGTTCCAACGCTTGCGCAGAGCCTTCCTTGACCGGCGGACCGGAGCTGTCGCCCCGGCTGTTCGAAAAATTCAGCAACTTTGTCACCACGCAACTGGGCATCAAGATGCCGGCCTCCAAGCGCACCATGCTCCAATCGCGCCTGCAAAAGCGGCTGCGCCAGTTGCGCCTGCGATCGTTCGAGGAGTACTACGATTTCGTCTTCAGCAAGGAGGGCGGGCAGCAGGAGCTGTCCCACCTGCTGGATACGGCCACCACCAACAAAACCGATTTTTACCGGGAACCGCGCCACTACGAAGTATTGAACCAAACCGTCTTGCCGGATCTGATCCAGCGCAGCGGTGTCGGCCTGCGCCGACCCCTGAAGCTCTGGAGCGCGGGATGCTCCACGGGTGCCGAACCCTACACGCTGGCCATGGAGCTGAGCGAGATGGCAACGCGCGTCGACGGCTTCAGGTTCCAAATCCTGGCCACCGACATCTGCACGCGCGTGCTGGGCATTGCCTGCAACGCCGTCTATGAAGAACGCGAAGCACACCCGGTCCCCATGGCCTGCAAAAAGAAGTATCTGCTGCGCAGCAAGGACCGCGCCAAGCCCCGTATCCGCATCATCCCTGACCTGCGCCGCCTGGTCGAATTCCGCCAGCTCAACCTGATGGACCCCGACTACGGCATGCCCGCGGCCCTGGACATCGTTTTCTGCCGCAACGTCATCATCTACTTCGACCGCCCCACCCAGTACGGCGTCCTGTCGCGCCTCTGCCGCTGCCTCAAACCCGGCGGCTACCTCTTCATGGGCCACTCGGAAACCCTCAACGGCTTCGACCTGCCGTTGCGCTCGGTGGCATCCACGGTCTATCGCAAGACGGCTTGACGCACCTATTTATCAACCGGAACAAATCCTATTTTACGACCGGCCCCATCGCCATCCGGCACCAATTGGTCCAACACCGTGAATACGACCTGGAACCGCTCCTCGGTCAGATTGCGAAATTCGTCCAGTTCGCGCTTGAGTTCGGCCTTGTCGATGACCCAATGCCTGAGCTGCACGAAAGCTCTCATGATTTGAATATTAACTTCGATGGCCCGGTCGCTATTGAGAAGCCCGGACAGCATGGCAACACCTTGCTCCGTAAATGCCATGGGCACATACCGCGTGCCACCCCAACTTGAGGTCCCAATTTGTGACCTCAAGTTTGCAACCTCTCGATATGACAACTCAAACATGAAATCCGATGGAAATCTTCTCAGGTTGCGCTTGACAGTCTGTTTGAGCTTCTTGGTTTCAACCTCGTAAAGTGCTCTGATTGGCATTACGGTTCATCATTGCCGATGGCCGCGGAAAGCAAAAAGTTCAACACTAGCTTTCGGCCGTCGGCATTGTAAAGATCGAGTGCGGTCAACTGATTCTCCAAGGCCCAGGCGTAGAGGTAGGTGCCGGCGTACAGATCTTTTGGCAGATGGTCGGGCAACTCCCCTGCGATGGCCAGCGGGAAGTGCTCGGCCGGACCATCGGCCTTGGCCCCGGGTGCGAAGGCAGCCCCATCGGCGGGCAGCAGGTGAGTCACGCCCCGCGCCAGGATCGTCGCGCGCCCTTCCGCATCGGACCTCAACAAAGCCTTTTCCGCGAAAAGACGCAGGCCGGCATCCAAATAGGGGCACCCCCGTGCAATTGCGCGCAATACGGCCTTGGCTCTCGCATCCACCGGAGCAGCATCCACCTCGCGGACCGCTTTGGCCAGCCAACGCCCGCAACTGGCGGCGGCCTCTTCGCAAGAGGCGCAGCCGCCGTTGAAAAAATAATCCTCGGTGAAAATCGGATCGATCTCGTGATAGAAATCCAGCCAAACTAGGAACTTGGCCCGCACCCGGGGGTATCGCTCCATGATCTTCTTGAACTCGTCGGGGCGGGCGAAGATGTAACCGCTGTATTCGTTGAAATCGTTTTCGAAATTCGTCTGGCCATAGGTGTTGAGAAAACCCTTTTCGTAATCATTCGGTTTCCCGATCAACGAGGTGCCAGCCACCCACTCTTTCAAGGTATCGTAAAATTCCATTCTGTATTTGAAACCTTCGGGAATATTTTCATACCATTGACTAAGAAAGAAATTGTTACTCTTCAGCAAGATGGAACTGAACTCGTGATGGAATGCATGCATGATAGGCCCATCATCGCCCTTTCCATCATTGATCAAATAAACGATGCGCCTGGATTGGTCATACGTTCCTTCGAAGTAAATACCGCTATCCCATATTTCTTTGGCAAGATATACGGCACTCAGATTTTTTCGGATGATCCAGGTCGGATATTTCCTGAAGGCCTTATCGAGGATCGACGGGAACTGCTCGAGAATGGCGTCGTCTATTCTTTTTACTCTTTCGAAGGGTGGTTGCTTACCCCCTTTTAAAATCGGCGCAAAATTATCGTCGATCTCGCATACGATTTTCACGCCATATCGCTTCGTGATCTCTTCGAAAAACGTGTCAATATCCGCTTGCGTCATCTTTTGCCCGCAGCCGGCCAGGATCATTATTAGGCTGGCCAACAGCATCAAACTCATCGTCTTCGCAAGATTACGCATTCAATTTTCCGTCCAGGTATATAGTGTGCCGATAGAGCGGCCCGACCGCTGCCGGGTTGGCTCCAGGCTGCGGCGCTGGCGTCCTGGCCAAACCGCCGGCGGTAAAAAAGGCAATCGCAGTTGAAAGCCCAATGATGACCACGATCTCGACCGCTTTACAGCCAACCTCAACCATCTTAAACGCATGTTCGACGAATTCGATGTCTTTTGTTTTGCTTTTTTCTGTTGATCCCGATGCAATGGGGAAACGATTAACTTCCGGTTTTCCCTTAGACGTAGGATGCATAGTTACGTCGACCTTGATAACCACGCTCGCGGTAAATCTAAAGATTCGCCCCTGCTGCGCCCACTCCCCCTGGAGGGTCTCGAGTTTCAGCGTCGAAGAAAAGTGATTGGGGCCGTCGGCCTTGAGTTCGACCTCGTAGGGCCCGGCCCCCGCCTTGGCGGCGATGCCGGGCCTCAGGATGGCTTTACGGGTCACCGGATCGAAGGCCATGCCCATCCCGCTGGTCAACTCCATGAAGGCCTTGTCGTGGGACTGCCGCAGCTTATAGCTCAATTCGTTCTGGTTGTCGCCGCTGATGGCCAGATCCCAGTTGCGCATGTGGCGATCGGGGTTGAGGTTTTCCAGGGTGATGTCGCCGCTCAACTCGCTGATCATGGTAAAGTCGGGCGTCACCAATGGTTGATAGCAGATGGGCGGAAACGCCCCGGTTTTGGTCTTGAGGTTCAGAGGCACGGCAAAGGCCCCTCCGCCGCCCTTGCCCGTGGGCGGGTTCGGCGCGGGGGTGGCTGTAGGTGCCGGTGTGCGGCTTGGGTTTTTGGGTGCTCCGATGTAGTAGGTGGTTTTCAGATCGACGGGGGTGGCCGGTTTGGCAGGGTTCCCCATGGCCGCCACGGGGGCCGGCTTTGCTTTGAGGCGCTCGCCGCGGCCGGGGATCACCAGCACCTGGCCCACGTAAATCCGGTCGGCATTTTTGACGGCGAACAGAGCCTTGTTCCCGAATCCGCGCAGCTTCACCTGCTCGTTATGAAAGTCGTAGATGTCACGCCACTTGTTGGGGTTGCCCAGATACCGGCCGGCCAGGGCACTGAGGCTGTCCCCCCTGCGGACCATGTGTTGGATGGCCATGATTGTCCCCTTTCGACTATGCTTTGCAGTTCTTCTCCAAACTCCAGGCGGCGGCCAGGCTGCCGATGGCGCCGCCCCCGGCGCGGTTTTGACGGGTGTAGTGCCATTCGATTTGGCCATAGTTGACGGCCACGTCGTCGATCGGAAACTCGCCATCGGCGCTGCTGGCCGTTCGCGACACCCGCTGGCCGACGCCCAGGCTGAAATTCTTGATCTCGATCCAGCCGGCATGCCGCTCGTCGCTGCTCTCCCCTTGGATCCCGTCGATGTGCATGAAGGCATCGAAGGCCATGGCGTCCACCTCCTCTGAAAAGGTTTATCGAAGCGCATTTGTGATTCGGTTTCACTGGCGCGCAACAGCGCAAGGTGTTGGGAGTTCAGATGTGGCGTCCGTGCAGAGAGGTGGTGCCGTTGTACGTGCCTGAAGCCCATCGGGGCGGCGGTGTATGCCGCGAAGCCTGTCGCCGATTGGGTTTTGGATGGCCAAAATCGCAAATCGGCGCAAACCTGTCAAGACGGATTTAAGGGGGTACTCTATTACAATTTCGAGGCCCTTCATTCATCGAAGCCAATGTTCGATCCGGCACAGATAGGTCATGGCCACTACGCAGGTGAAAACGCGGCCAGATCCTTGAGCAGAATGGAGTTTTATACGGAATAAAGCCTGGTGTATTGCTCGTTACCCGCCATAATTTTGTTCAATATGCATTAAAAGTTTCTGGGCGAGGGGATCATACAGTTTAATCTGGCTGAAATCCACCGGTCTGGTGGCCAGACAATAGGCAAGATCCATGTTTTCCAGGGATCTCGGTGAAAGACCGCAAAAGACAAGGTTCAAGTCGGTCAGCATTTTTTCCATGTCCGCCGGCAGAGGGCTGGATGTCGGTATCGTCACCTTGACGCTCTCCATACCTGAAGCAATGGCCGAAAATATCTTTTTGCTAAGCACCGAAAACCAGTCGCGCCCCATCGACTCAATCGTAATCGTGGCAAATTGGGCCGCATCGCTCCGTGTAACGGCCATGTATGATGCCAGCTTGTCAGGTTCTGACGTTTCAGTCAGGATTTCAACGCCGTTTCCGGTACAAGCGATCAATTCATTTATGATTTGAAGGTGTTTTGCGCCGGTAATATGCAGCTTTTTCATTTTCAGCTTCTGGTTCAGATGATAGACGTAAAGCCCCGATTCCCGGCCACCGGTTTTATGCTCGATGCCTATAAATTCCGGTTTGGGAACCATGTTCAGAGCGATCATCAGTGGTTTGAAACCATTGCAGACCTTTGCCAGACTCTTTTGAGATCGGACATGGCTGGTCACGGCTGTGGATAAAAAAAACTCACAGCGGTGCGGGTTGGTCCTGACATAGTGATCCACCTCCCGGACGATCAGACCTATGGCATCCGTACTGCGATACTCCGGTGATATCATCGCTGCGCCAATTTCAGCGGATACATAACCGGCGTCCAGATACTTTATCGCAAAGGCGCCGGCGACCTTGCTTCCATGCACAATGAGTATGATTTCATACAGTTTTTCTTCGATATATTTTTTCAGCAACTCCCCGTCGTAAAAATCAGGAAATATATAGGTATAACGGTAGGTCATATAGGCGAGATCGATGAGGGCAGGAACATCGGCGGCCGTTGCCGGCCGAACATGTTTTTCTCCGATCGTCTCCGCTTGTTTGGTATGGGGATCATTGCCCTGGCCGTCCACTCCGCTTGCACAGAATGTGACATTTTCAATGCATTTTTCAACCTGAATAAGCCATCCGGCGCCGAATTTGTTTATGAAGTCAAACGAGTCGGAAAGACCTTGAGCCACCTTATACCAGAGACCTGTTTCTGAATTTTCATCCGCAATATCAAAGGACGGGATCATGCTTGGATGAATGGGCGGGCCGATATCCGTAATTTCAAGACGTATTTTCTTGTCCGTCGTCACCGAAAAAAGAATCTGAATATGGGCCGCAACCCGACAATCGATGTATTTATCCATAATAAAAGCCAGACATTCCTCGATCAGCAGGGAAATCTGCAAAATCTCCTTCTTGTTTGCACCGGCAAGTCCGCTGAGATTTTCGATGAAGTCTTGGGCAATTCGGATGAAACGCTTGTCATAGTTGATTTTAATCAAAGAGGAGAAGAGGCGATCGCTTTCAATTTCGTGCATGTTTCACCTTTTTATAATTACCGGATGGCTGTTTATCTTCCGATAGACCGGAATAAGGATGTCTCTTCCCGTTAAAGCAGGAAATAGACGTCCAGGACATTTTGGTCGTTGCGCCGCTGGTAGTGCATGTGGCTGCTCATCTGCCGGGCCAGATGGATGCCCAGGCCGCCCACTTGCCGGTCGGCGATATCCTGGGTGGTGTCCGGCGGCGGCTGGCCCAGAGGGTCAAAGGCCCGCCCCGGATCGGTCACACGCACCCAAAACCCTTTGCCCGGGTCCCTGCCGCACCCCACGGCCACCTGTCCGGCCGGTGCGCCTTCGAAGGCATTGTCGAAGATATTAAGCAGCACCTCTTCCAACACCAGCTCGACCTTGAGCCGCAGGGCTTCGGGCAGCCCTTGGGACTGGGCGAACCCCAGGACAAAGGCCCGGAACTGCCCCAGGGCGGTTCTGGTGCCGGGAAGACGCAGCCATGTCAGCGACGATTCATTGGGTGGCTTCAATGGCTTGCTCTGGAGTGGCATACACCGGAAATATCGCAGCAAAGCCGGACATATCGAATACTTCCCGCACCATCCCCCGAATGCCGGAGAGCGCCAGGGTGCCCCCGGCGGCTTTGACGCGCTTGCCCAGCAACAGAAAACTTCGCAGGCCGGCGCTGCTGATGTAGTCGACCCCGGACAGGTCCACCACCAACTTCTTCTCTTCTTCGCCGCTCCAGGCACTGCTCTCTTTTTCAAAATCCCGGGCCGTGACGGCATCCATGCGTCCACTCACCGAGAGGACCATGGCCCCATTGCCCTTGTGATGTTTACACTCCATTTTGCCTCCTGATCCGGTCGTGCCGGAACGTTAATCGCGTTTTTTCATCTATGCTTCATTGGCAAAGCCATCCCGCTTCCCCCTTAAAGTGCAGGGCCAGCACGGTAATATCGTCGGATTGGGCGGTGCCGCCGGCATGGGCCGCGACGGCGGCCATAATTTCCTCGACCATCCGGCGCGGTTCGGTGTCTGCCAAACGCGCCGTTTCAAGCAACAGGCGCGCCTCGGAGAAGAGGCGCTGCCCGGCGTCCATGGCCTCGGTTACCCCGTCGGTATAGAGCAATAGCCGGTCACCGGGGTTGAGCCGGACGACGCAGTTGGCGTAGACCGCCGCTTCCATCGCCCCCAGCACCAGGCCTGGGGGCATGGGCAGCAACTCGGGGGCCTGGCCTTGGCGCTGCAGCACTGGCGGATTGTGACCGGCGTTGGAGTAGCGCACGTCCCCCGTGGCGATATCCAGGATACCGCAGGCCACGGTGACGAACATGGCGGCCTCGTTGTTGCTGCACAACTCCACATTGACGCGCGCCAGCACATCGGCCGGGGTCAGCCCCTGCTCGGCGATACCCTTCATCAACGTCTTGGTCACGGCCATGAACAGGGCCGCGGGAACGCCTTTGTCCGACACATCGCCCACCGAGAAAAAGAGGTGGCTGTCATCGAGCATAAAGAAGTCGTACAGATCGCCGCCCACCTCCCGGGCCGGTGCCAGGGCGGCATACAGGTCAAAGGCCGACTGAGCCGGAAAAGGTGGAAACTGTTTGGGCAGAAAGTTCATCTGAATGGCGCTGGCGATTTTCAGTTCGCTTTCGATGCGCTCTTTGGCCCGGCTGGTCTCGGCGATGTCCGCGATGTATTCTTTGAGAGCCAGACGCATCTCGTCCACCGAACGGGTCAGCACCTGCACCTCGTCGCGGGTGTGCACGACCGGCAGGGCCGCCTCCAGGTTGCCGCGGGCGATCTCTTCGGTAGTGTGCACCAGCCGCTGAAGGGGCCGGGTAATCGATCGGCTGATGGCCACCACCACCAGCAACAGCAGGGTGAACCCCGCTGCGCCGATGGCCAGCACATGGTGGTTGAGATTTTCAAGGTCGGCCAACAGCTCGTCTTCGGCAATCACCACGCCCACAGCCCAGCCGGCCGCCTTCACGGGCGCGTAGGCCAACAGAGAACGGCGCCCCGTATGGAGACTGGTCAAGGTGGCAAACCCGGAACTTCCCCGGCACATCTGCCGACCGATGGCCCTCAGCTCGGGCCGGCCCTTGGCCTCGGCCAGGCTGAAGATGCTTTCGCGCATCATGTACGTTGGATCGGGATGGGCCAGGAAGGCCCCATTACGGCTGAGCAGAAAGGCATAGCCCGTCTTGTAAAGGGAGATATCGTTGATCTGCGCCACCAGCGCTTCCAGGGAGATGTCGGCCGTCACCACGCCGCGGAAGATGTGCGTGGCTCCGGAGCGGTCGTAAAAGGGCTGGGAATAGGTGGCCATGAGGATACCGCCCCCGCCCTCGTCAAAGTAGGGTTCACTCCACACCGGCCGGTTCAACTCCCGGGCCATGAGATACCAGTCCCAGAGAAAATAGTTGTACTCCTTGCCGCCCAGTTGGGTGAAGAGCACGCGGCCGTCTTCGGCGTGGTGAAAATAGGGGGCGTAGTATTGCCGGTCGGGGTCAAAGGCATAGGGCTCGAAAGCCGCGGTCGCGCCAAAAATATCCGGTGTGCCGGCCATCATATCCTGCACCAGGGCGTGCAGGCGATCGGCGGTCAGCGTCCCGACCGCCCCACCGCCCACCGCTGGACGTTCCAGGTGCCGGGCCACCATGCGAGGCAACGTTTCCACGGCGCACAGGCGGGTCTCGATCTGCTGCACCACGGATTGGGCCAGATGCATGGCGCTTTGGCGCGCATCCTTCAACATCAGTTGGCGGGAGTGGTAGTAGTTATACCCGAACGCCGCTAAAAAGATTAAAGTGGTGCTGGTCAGGATCAACAGGGTCAGCCGGAAGGCCAGGCCCCGTCGTTTATTGGGTCGAGGGGGCCGGGTCATAAAACTCCTGAAAGTCGGGCCGCCCCACACCCACCAACCGAACATGGCCGCAACCCCTATATCCCGAATGCCTTTGACCATGATCCATTGCCTCCGACAGGATGGGTCGGTCCTTTCCGCGCCATTTGAGTTGCAGTCTTTTTTGGACGCACTACCGTGGACCGACCTCCATTGGTATTTTATCGGCAAGATTTGGATACACTTGATAGGAGGCCGGGTGGATTGAGGTTCAAACGAACGCAAAGCTTATGAAGCGGCACCTGCCTGGTAGGTTCATACCCTCATTTACTCTTCACATCCTTCCCAATTGTATTGTCGGCCGAGGCGCCTACTTTGCGGCCACAAAACAAATGAACCTAACGAGGGAGGACTTGCCATGAACATAACGTCTAAATTTGGTTTTAAACTTTCGATCCTTTTGCTTATAGCACTCTTTGCAACGGCCTGTTCGAGTTCGTCGGGCGGCGGCGACAATCCGCCGATTGCCCAGGAAGAGCCCGAAGCGCCCCTGGCCGACATCGTGGACACCGCCATCGCGGCGGGCAATTTCACCACCCTGGTGGCTGCGGTGCAGGCCGCCGGCCTGGAAGAGGCCCTGCGCGGGCCTGGACCGTTCACGGTCTTCGCCCCCACCGACGAGGCCTTTGCGGCCATTCCGGCCGATGTATTGAACGGGCTGGTCACCAACACCAACAAAGCCCCCTTGCAGGATATTCTGAAGTACCATGTGTTCGACGGCGAAGTACTGGCCGAAGACGCTCTGGGCCTGGCCGGCCAGCAGGTGGTCATGCTCAATGGCGATCTGCTGGGCCTTGAGGAGCTGGACGGCGACCTGGTGCTCAACAGCGCCGGCAGCGCCCCGGCCACGGTGATCGTCGCCGACATCATCACCGCCAACGGCGTGATTCACGTCATCGACGCCGTGCTGGCGCCGGCCGACGGGAAGGGCAGCATCGTGGACAAGCTGGTCAACCTCGGTAATTTCACCACCCTGGTCACCGCCGTGCAGGCTGCGGGTCTCGACGGCGCCCTCTCGGGCCCCGGACCCTTCACGCTCTTCGCCCCCACGAATGCCGCCTTTGCCGCCATTCCGGCCGATGTGCTCAACGACCTCATCGCCGACGTGCCGGCCTTGACCGACATCCTTACCTACCACGCCATCGCCGGGGAGATCTTCGCAGTAGACGCCATCGCGGCCAGCGGCAGCACGGTCATTATGCTCAACGGTGGCGGCCTGGCCCTGGATCTGGTGGCGTCGGACCTGATCCTCAATGACGGCGGCAACCGCCCTGCCACGGTGACGGTAACCGACTACATCACCACCAACGGTGTAATTCACGTCATAGACGCCGTGCTCGATCCCAATGACGCGCCCTGATCGTTGCGGATGATGCCTCTACTGATCCCCAGTGGAGCCGCCCCGGAGAACAGCCCCCTGACCCAGCGCCGAACCGAACCGGCGCACGTCAGGGGGCTTTTTACGGCGTGTGCGGTGGGCACGCCAGGCTGTCGTGGATGTAGGCTTCGCCTTCGACGGCGGCCTTGTGGTTGGGGTAGTAAATGGCGGAGGGGCGCAGGTTGTAGGTTTCGATGCGCTCGGGGTCGACATCTGGGCGCTATTCCTGCTCGCCGAGGGTTTCCCAGTGGGCGAAGCATTTTTCGCAAACCCCATGGGACAGTTGCGGCAGCGGCCAGGCGTCATTCAAGCCGAGCGTTGCCATCGCCTCTTCGACCTCTGCCCAGCACGATGGTCCGGTTTTGATTCGCTTGCAGAAACTGCAGATCAGGAGGATTTGATCGGACATGTCCCGATAGTCGCTCAAAATAGGCACCGGCACTCTGGACTCCTGCCGGATGATCCGATTTTCGATCTGAACGCTCAGGCCGGCGGCTGGCTTCAAGTCCATTTGCATGAACCGGCGGCTGTCCGGGGCATCACAGCGGTAGGGTATCCCCTGGATGCTTTGTCCATGGCGGATTCGATGAAAAACCATCTGGTAGAGATGGCGCACGACATCGCTTGCGATGAACGTCCACAAACTTTTCCCGACAACGCTCTCGGTGGAGAGACAATCGGAGCCGTTCTCCATGGCAAACGCCAGCCACGCCGCATTGACCTGTACTATCGTGTCGTCCGAGCCAATCCAGTAGATAAAGGTGCGTGGGTCGTCATGCATGGGAAGAAGAACCTCGGTGCTTATCAGGCTGTTATGCCATTCGCTTGGCCGCATCGTCAAAAACGTTTCTGATCATCCTGGCCATTTCGGACTTCACGATCGGTTTCATCAGAAAGCCTTTGATGCCCATCTGGGACGCTTTGCACTGATCGATCCGTTCGCTGAAGCCCGTACAGATGATCACCGGCAATTCCGGCTTGATGGCAATCAGTTTTTGAGCCAGCTGATCTCCGGTCATATGGGGCATGGCCATGTCGGTCATGACCAGATCGTAGGCCGACGGATTGGCGCGGAAGGCTTCCAGGGCCTCCACACTGTTGACCCGCAGGGTCACGTGATATCCGAGTCTTTCAAGCATCTGCTTTTCCAGGCGCGTGATCAATTCGTCGTCGTCGACCAGCAGGATCCTTTCGAGGCCGCCCCCGTTGCTTTCTGCGCTTTTGGGCTGGACCGCGGCGGCCGATTTCTCCATCAGGGGCAGATAAATGCTAAATTGGGCGCCTTGACCCAGGGTACTCGACACCCGGATATCGCCATGGTGGGCCTTGACGATGCCGCAGACCACGGCAAGCCCCAGACCCGTGCCTTTGCCGGACGACTTGGTGGTAAAATAGGGCTCGAAGATCTTGTTCAGGTTGAGCGCGTCGATACCACAGCCGGTGTCGGAAACGGTGAGCAGGGCATATCGCCCGGGGGCAAGGGGGCTCCCGGGGGAATTATCTGCACCCACCACGGTCTCCTTCAAGCTTACGGATATCTTCCCGTTGTTGGCCTCCACGGCGTGATAGGCGTTGGTGATCAGATTCATCGCCACCTGGTGCAACTGGGTGGCGTCCGCCAGCATCAATCCACAGTCGCTTTGAATATCCTGGGCGATCTCGATATTCGAGGGGATCGTTGAACGGATCAGCCTGAAAACCTCTTTGAGCACCTGCTGATACCGAACCGGAATCATCTTCTGTTCGGCCTGGTGGCTGAAGGCCAGAATCTGATTCGCCAGATCGCGGCCGCGTTTTCCCGCCAGCAGGATTTCCTGGGCGTTCTCGTGCTCCGGGGAGCCTGGTACCAGATCATCGAGGAGCAATTCGGCCATGCCGACCACGGCAAAGAGGATATTGTTGAAGTCATGGGCGATGCCCCCCGCCAGGTTGCCGATGGATTCCATCTTCTGGGCTTGCTGAAGGCGCCCCTCCAGTCCGGCGACGGTCTGCTCCAGATCCCGCACGCGTTGCTCCAATTGTGCGTAAGTGGGTTTATCGGCCATCATCCCTCGCAATCACGATCTCTGTTTTGCCCCCGTGATGTCTGATCATGGGGCCAACTATTGTGCTCATGTTTGCTTATCAACAGGGATTCCCTGATTTGCTTCAAATTGTTCCCGGCCATGAATCACCCCCGGGCGACGATCTGTTTGCTGAACTGCGGTCTTTTTAAGCCTTTTGAAGGGGCCGGTGAAGCATAGAAAAATAGTTATCACCTGTAGCCCGAAGGGAAAAATACACAATAGCCAGTATTTGAGGAACCCCGTCGGTATCTATCCTATCCTCAGCCCAACAATGACAGCCGGTACGATGGGCCGACGAGACGGCCACCGGCGAAAATTAGCGTCTTACCGGGCAAGCGGTCGCTTCCCGGAAGTCAGGAGGTCTTGAGATGAAACCAATGAAAAAATCCATAATATATGTCACTATTTTCATAACTCTGCTGGCATGGGCGGCCTATGCCGGCGCCAGCGCCCAGCACATCGGCGGTCATGATCCCCAAGCCCTGCAAGCCGATCCACGGCGGGCCGACGGACCGATCGCACCGGTCCTGGCAGGTCTCGGGGATCATCATCACCCGGTCTCCACCCGATCCAAGGAGGCCCAGGCCTTTTTCGACCAGGGACTCCGGCTGACCTATGGATTCAACCACCAGGAAGCCCTGCGCAGCTTCAAGGAGGCGGCCCGTCTCGATCCGAACTGCGCCATGGCCTACTGGGGCTGGGCACTGGTGCTGGGACCCAACCTGAACCTGCCGATGTCCGAGCATGTGGTGTCCCAGGCCCATGAGGCCATCCAGATGGCCCTGGCCCGCAAAGAAAACGCCACGGCGCACGAGCGGGCATATATCGAGGCCTTAGCCAAGCGCTACAGCGCCGATCCCACTGCTGACCGCGGCAAGCTGGATGCAGCCTACTCGGAAGCCATGCGGGAGGTCCATGCCCGTTATCCGGACGATCTGGATGCCGCCACATTCTATGCGGCCTCGTTGATGAACCTCTCCCCCTGGAACTACTGGACCCGGGACGGTCAGCCGCGGCCGCGCACGCCTGAGATAGTGCAAACCCTGGAAACGATCATGCAGCGTGACCCGCGTCATATCGGCGCGCTGCATTATTACATTCACGCGGTCGAATCGGTCGACCCCGACCGCGGCGTCATGGCCGCCGATCGGCTGCGCGGCCTGACCCCAAACGCCGGTCATCTGGTACATATGCCCTCGCACGTCTACATGCAGGTGGGGCGCTATGCCGAATCGTTCGACCTCAATGCCCAGGCCGCCAAGGCCGACGAAGCGTATATCATCCAATGCCGCACCCAGGGCATCTATCCCCTGGGGTACTACCCCCACAACCTGCATTTCCATACCTGGGCCGGCTTGATGCTGGGCAAATCGGAAGCGACCCTGGCGGCTGCACGCAAGGTCGCCGCCAAGGTGCCCAAAGACTTTTCGGGCAATGACTGGGGCCTGTATCAGACCTTTGCCAGCATGCCGCTCTTCGCCCTGGTCCGTTTTGGCCAGTGGGAGGCGGTCCTGGCCGAACCACAACCGCCCCAACCATGGCGGTACATGACCGGCATATGGCATTATGCCCGCGGCATGGCTTACACCCATACCGACCAGCCGCAGATGGCCGCCAAGGAGCGCCAGGCGCTTCAGCGCATTCTCGAAAATCACCGGACCAAAGAAGAAGCGGTCGGATTCAGTGCGGCGCCGACGCTGTTGAGCATCGCCGGCGAACTCCTGGACGGCGAAATGGCGGCCAAGCAAAAACGCTTCGAGAGCGCCATCAGCCACCTGGAGCGCGCCGTCCGGCTCGAAGACAGCCTGATGTACAATGAACCGCCGGACTGGTACTACCCCACACGCCAGACGCTGGGGGCCGTGCTGCTTGAGGCCGGGCGTCCCGCCGAAGCGGAGGTGGTCTACTGGCAGGATCTGAAGCGCTATCGCGACAACGGCTACTCGCTCTACGGTCTATGGCAAAGCCTCAAGGCCCAGGGGCGTGACGACGAGGCCGCGCAGATCGAACAACGCTTCGACCGGGCCTGGGCCGATGCCGACATCAAGCTCGCCTCTTCGAGATTCTGACGCGCGCCGTTGGGTCGCTATGGCTTGCCGGGCGTATATTCCAGACTGTTGTGGATGTAGGCCTCGCCATCGGCGGCGGCTTTGTGGTCGGTGTAGTAGATGGCGGCGGGGCGCAGGTCGTAGGTTTCGATGCGCTCGGCCATGGTCACCAGGGCCGGTACGTGGGCGCTGAAGAGCGTGGCGGCGGTCAGGAAGATGGCCAGGAGAAGCATGCCCAGGGCCAGCCGCAAGTAGGCGCGCAGGCGCGCCCCCGGGGCCGGAGCCCCGGGGGCGAAACCTTCACCGTGAAGCGGATCGATATGCATAGAATCAGAGGGCCTTGGTCACTTCGATAAAGACGATGTAGAACATGATGTAGCCTACCAGCAGGGTCAGGGCCAGTTGGAAGGTCTGGCCGAACACATACAGCGTAAAGGGTTTGCCGCCTTTCAAATAAGGCTTGAACTCCTTGAAGTTGGTCTCCAGACCGATGGAGGTAAAGGCCAGGGCGAAGAACCACTCGCGGGCGTTTTTGGTCAGGCCTTTGAGCACCCCGTTATCGATCATCACCGAGCTGACATCCTTACCCATGTTCCCGTCAATGAATGAGAAGATGATGGAGGCCAGGATGAAGCCGATGACGAATTTGGGGAAGCGGTACCACACTTCCCACCAGCTCACCTTCTGATCCGGCGCGCAATCGACCTTGGCGCACCAGTAGACGGCCACGCAGAAGGCCGTGACGCCGATGAGCACATTCTGGATCATCTTGACCGTGGCGGCTACGTAGAGCGCTTTTTCGCCGTAGAAGGCACCGGCCGCGGCCACGGCGCCGGTGGAGTCGATGGTGCTGCCCATCCAGGCGCCGGCCAGGACCTCGGGCATGCCCACCAGCTTGGCAAAGGCGGGCTGGGCCACCATCATAATGGCCGTAAAAACCATGGAGAGCCCGATGGCCAGGGTCAACTCCTCTTTCTTGGCGCGACAAGCGGCCGCCGTGGCGATGGCCGCCGACACGCCGCACACCGACATGTCGGCCGAGATGGTGATATTCAATGTCTTGGAGGTCATCTTGATCACCTTCTGGCCGAACCAGTAGGTGAGAATCAGGGTGATGGGGGTGCAGATCCAGGCCACGAAGATGCCCGGTTTGCCGATGGCCAGGATCTTGCCCATGAGAATCTCGGCGCCCAGCAGCACCAGGCCGGTCTTGATGAAGAATTCGGTGGCGACCGCCGGCTGCACCCATTTGGGGGTGCCGATGGTGTTGCTCACCAGCATGCCCAAGACAATGGCCCACAGGGGAAAACCGAAGCCCCAGTGCTTCATGGTCGCCTGGGTCTCACCCATGTAGGCCAGCACGGCCAGGAAGAAGACAAAGAAAAAGCCCACGAAAAATTTGCCGAAGGATTGGCCCATGATCGCCTTGCCGATGCCGAAGAAGAGGCCCAGAATCACGGCCAGGCCGATGAGATAGGGGATGCGGTTGAACGGCTTGTTGGTGGCTTTGGCCTTGGCCTTGGAGATCTTGCCGTTGGCCGCCACCCAAGCGGCGATGTCGCTTTCGGCCTGGGCGTTGAGCGTCGTATCCTTGAAGCCGGCGGCGGCAGCGGCCGCTTCCGAAGCCTGGGCCTGGGTCAGGGCCGCGGCCACGGCGGCCTGGGCTTTTTCAAACCCTGGTTTGCCGGCGGCATTGAGGGCGTCGGCCGTGGCCTGGCTGCGGTAGACGGCATCCAGGGGATTGCTGGTCCAGCCGCTGGGCGGATTGAAATAGTTTTGGATGGCTTTGGCAAAGGGCTGGTCGGTGGCCTTGATGCCTTTCTTGGCGTTCGATGCCTGATGCCAGGCCACGGTTTTAAAGGGCGCCTGGGCCGCCTCGGCCTTCATGATCGCATTGTACTTGGCCAGATTTTCGGTCATCTTCTCCGGCGGCCGGGGCAGGAAGATCAGCATCCCGACGATCAGGATCAAGAAGCCCATCCAGATGGCCATCCAATCCTCTTTGGTGTAGAGATCCTTCAGGGTGGTTTTGCCGCTGTCGATGACCACATAATCGGGTTCGCCTGCACTTGCTTTCTTTACAGCCATAAACAACCTCCACAAATTGAATAAGTCACTTTCATATCGATCGGATGGCGTCACACTGGCAAAGTAAATATCCGGTGTCAAGCAGAGTTCTACCGGGTTATCGTTTGCCGAACATGGCGCCCATCAGGCCCCGGATGATCTGGCGTCCCAGATGGCTGCCGATGGAACGGGCCGCGCTCTTGGCCAAAGCCTCGCCCATGGATTGGCGTTGAGCGCCCCGGCCACGGCTCTGACGTTCCTGCTGCTGGCGCCGCAAGGCCTCCTCCCGTTCGGCCGCGGCCCGAGTTTGTTCGGCCTGGAGGCTCTCGGCCCGGGTTTTTAAAAGCTCGTGGGCCGATTCGCGGTCCACGGCCTGATCGTACTTGCCCTTGACCGGTGAGCGTTGGATGAGGGTCGCGCGCTGGGCCGGGTCCAACGGTCCGATCTGGCCCTCGGGCGGTGCGATGAGCGTGCGCGCCACGGCCGTGGGCCGGCCATCCTCGGCCAGTACCGATACCAGGGCCTCGCCGGTACCCAACTGGGTCAGCACCTCGGCCGTGTCGAAGGCCGGGTTGGTGGGAAATCCAGCCGCCACGGCCTTGATCGTCTTCTGGTCTTTGGGCGTGAAGGCGCGCAGGGCGTGCTGGATCTTGAGTCCCAACTGACCCAGCACGTTGTCGGGGATATCCAGGGGGTTCTGGGTGACGAAGTAGATCCCCACCCCCTTGGAGCGAATCAGGCGCACCACCTGCTCGATCTTCTCCAGCAGGGGTTTGGGTGCGCCGGCAAACAGAAGGTGGGCTTCGTCGAAGAAGAGCACCAGCTTGGGAATCTCCGGGTCGCCCACTTCGGGCAGTTGCTCGAACAGCTCGGCCAGCAGCCAGAGCAGAAAAGCGGCATAGACCCGCGGCGCCTGGTGAATCAGGCGGCCGGCTTCGAACAGGCTGATGACCCCCCGGCCGGAAAAATCGGTGTGCATCAGGTCGGCCAATAGCAGGGCCGGCTCGCCGAAGAAACGCTCGGCGCCCTGCTCTTCCAGCACCAGCAGCCGCCGCTGGATGGCGCCCACACTGCTGGCGGCGATGTTGCCGTAGGCCGTGCCCAGTTCGCGGTTGTGTTCGGCCATCCAGGCCAGCAGGCTGCGCAGATCCTTGAGGTCCAGCAGCAGCATGCCCTGATCGTCGGCATAATCGAAGGCTGCGTAAATCACGCCGCTCTGGGCCTCGTTGAGTTCCAGCAGATAACTCAGCAGCAGGGGCCCCAGCTCGGACATGGTGGCGCGCACGGGGTGGCCGCTCTGGCCGTCCACGTCCCAGAAGAGCGCCGGGCAGGGTTGCTGGCGGTACTCCGGCAGGGAGATGGCCGCCAGGCGCTCGTCGATCTTGGGATGGGGCCGGCCCGGCGCGGCCAGGCCCGAAAGGTCGCCCTTGATGTCGGCGGCCCACACCGGCACCCCCAGGCGCGAGAAGCCTTCAGCCAGCACCTGCAAGGTAACGGTCTTGCCGGTGCCCGTGGCGCCTGTGATCAATCCATGGCGATTGCCCATGCGACCCAGATGGCGCACCAGGGTGCCCTGGGCCGCGCCGATGGTGATGGATGGTAAAGTCATAATTTTCTCCTGATCGGTCTTCGGACGACTTGACGCGGTATGGCGTTTCCGCCTTCGTTGGTCCATACTATGAATCGCCTTTGGGGCTGAAGGCAATAAAAAATAGTCGGTTGAAATGTTTCCCCAGGGCTTCGCGTCAACCCGTAGGGGCGACCGGCGGTCGCCCTTCGAGGTGGCCCTCAACAGGTCGTCGTTATCGGGCATGTTCGAGGGGGAGGCAATTCGGTGCGAAGACAAATTGCATCCTGGCGGTGCGTTATGCAAAGACGCGATGTTGTGGAGCGGCGCCGGAGGGCAACCGCCGGTCGCCCCTACAGATCGATGCAACAGTCGTGACTACTTGCGTTGACATCTGGCCCGACAAAGGCTTAATAGCATTAAGTAAGTGCTTTGAAGGGGGCGGACCGCAACACAAAGCCCGCATCACGGAACATCCGGACTGCGTTCACAAGCCAAAGGTATCGAGTATGAATATATCCCGCTTAAAGCTTAAGAATTGGCGCAATTTCCGTGAGGCCGACATTCACTTGGCGCAGCATGCATTCGTCATCGGACCAAATGCCTCCGGAAAATCGAATTTGCTGGATGTCTTTCGATTTCTACGCGATGTCTGTAAACCCGCAGGCGGCGGACTGCAAAAAGCCGTGGAGGAGCGCGGCGGAATAACCAAATTGCGTTGCCTGCACGCCCGCCGGGATAATGAAGTGAGCATCGAAATTCACTTTTCGGAAACCTCAAGTAGGATCGCCCCCGCCTGGCGCTATGTGCTTGGTTTCAAATCCGAGGGCAAGGGGGCACAGCGACTGCTTGTTTCCAGGGAAGAGGTTTGGAAGGGCGAAAACGAGAAGATCCTCACCCGACCTGATTCAGACGATCTCAGCGATACCAAGCTGCTGACTGAAACCCATCTGGAACAGACCAGGGCCAACAGTGCATTCCGGGAGATCGCCGACTATTTCAGCGGGGCGACTTATCTTCATCTGGTGCCGCAGTTGCTCAAATTCGGAGACAAGATCGGCGGCAACCGTTTGGAAGACGATCCCTTCGGCCAGGGGTTTTTGGAGCGTATCGCCAAATGCAGCGAAAAAACCCGCAATACCCGTTTGCGCAAGATCAACAAGGCGCTGGAGGCCGCCGTTCCCCATTTTAAAGAGCTGCGCTTCAAGCCCGATGAAGCCACCGGCCGACCGCACCTGGAAGCGTTGTATGCCCATCACCGCCCCAATGCGGGCTGGCAGCGTGAGGAGCACTTCTCCGATGGCACCTTGCGTTTATTGGGCATCCTCTGGTCCCTTTTGGAGGGCAGCGCATTGTTGCTCATCGAAGAGCCCGAGCTCTCCCTGCACGAGGCCGTGGTCGAGCAGATTCCACTGCTGATTGACCGCATTCAGAAAGTTGCCAAACAACGCCGCCAGATCATTATCAGCACCCACAGCAGCAAGATGCTGGAGAACCCGGCCATCGATGCACGCGGTGTGGTCGTATTAGAAATGACGCCCGAAGGAACAAAGGCACGACCGGTGAGTGCGGCCGAACAAAAGGGTTTGGATGCCGGCCTCTCCATCGCCGATGTGGTATTACCCCAAACTCGCCCCAATAAGCCGGAGCAGTTGGGGCTTTTTTCATGACGCCGATCTATATCGCCTCCGAGGATGCCTTAAGCGAAACGCTCTTGCATCACCTGGTTTCAGAAGCCAATAACGACTTGCAGGTGGCGGTATCCTTTGGCCGCAAGGGTAACAGCTATCTTCGGAGTAAGTTCCAGGAGCTGTGCAAGACAGCCCAAGCGATTCCCGTAGTACTTTTGACGGATTTGGATAACACGCCATGTGCGCCTGAGTTGATCGCGCTTTGGTGCGGCCGGCGCGCTTTGCCCGATAGCATGCTGTTTCGGGTGGCGGTTCGCGAAATCGAAGCCTGGTTGCTGGCGGATAGAGATGGATTTGCCCGTTTTGCGGGTATTCCGAAAAGTAAAATACCCCTGGACCCTGAACAACTGGAAGACCCCAAACAGAAGTTGCTGAATCTTGTTCGTCATTATGGTCGGCGGGAAATAAAAGCCAACCTTTTGCCTTCGGCCGGCAGCACAGCCAAAATTGGTTTTGGTTACAATGCGATCTTGAGCGACTTTGTACACTCATCATGGTCTTTGAATCGGGCCATAGCGCATGCCGATAGCCTCGAACGCACCTATCGCCGCCTTCGCGAGCTGAGGTAGCGGCGGGCCAAATTATCTGCTAAGGTGCGCCGAGCGTCGCCCAGGAGGCGGCGAACACCCAAAGGAGACGCATGAGCTGGAACCTTTCGCCCGCCGTGGCCGACATCTTGAAACAGGGGGCTGCCGGCGAGGGCGTGGACCGCGACCAGGCCCTGGCCCTCATGGCCCTGCCCCTGCACGGCCGGGAGTGCTACGCCCTGATGCAGACGGCCGACGCCCTTTCCCGTGAACGCTTCGGCCCCAAGGGGGAGAACCACTTTCACATCGGCGTCAATGTGGCGCCCTGCCCGCTCAACTGCCGCTTCTGCTCGCTGACGGTCAAGGCCGGCATCTTCACCGAAGCGGTGACGTTCGACGACGCCCAGCTCGTGGCCTGGGCCCGCCAGGCCGAGGCCCAGGGGGCCGATGCCCTGAATTTGATGACCACCGGCAACTTTCCCCTGGCGCGCTTTCTGGAGATCGGGCGCCTGCTGAAAGGCGCGGTGGCCACGCCCCTGGTGGCCAACACCCGGGACATCACCCACGCCGAGGGGGAAGCTTTGCTGGCGACCGGCTTCGTGGGGTTCTACCATGCCGTGCGCCTGGGCGAAGGACGCGACACGCCGCTCAAGCCCGAAAAGCGCATCGCCACCATCCAGGTGCTCAAGGATGTGGGCCTGCGCTGGATGAACTGCATCGAACCGGTCGGTCCCGAGCATACGGCCGAAGAGATCGTGGATCTGATGCTACTGGCCCGCCGCTACCGCGCCACCTATAGCGGCATCATGCGGCGCATCAATTTCCCCGGCTCGCCCATGACCGCGCACGGCATGATCAGCGAGTTGCAGATGGCCAAGCTGACGGCCATCTCGCGCCTGGTCATGGGGGACATTCCCCTGGCGCACTGCACCCATGAGCCCAACGGCGCGGCGCTCATGGCCGGCGCCAATCTGCTCTTTCCGGAAGTGGGCGCCAGTCCCCGGGACGGCCAGGCCGATACCGGTCTGGGGCGCGGCCAGGGCATCGACCGCTGCCGGACCCTGCACCGGGAGATGGACTGGGAACCGGATGGTGCATCCAACTGTTTTAAGACAGCGGGCGCCGCCGGCTGGGTAGCCGGTTCTATCGGAGCCTGAAACTTGAAGTTTTAATAATAGAATTCAGGAGTCAGAAGTCAGAATTCAGAGTGTCGAGGGCTCCGAATCCCCCAGCAGGCCCATGCGGAGGAACCGCCCATCTAAATGGTTTGATCCTTCTATTCTGACTCCTGCATTCTGGCTCCTGAATACTTTTGCTTGAAGTTTCATAAGAGAAGAAAGTGGAGGTGGGATGTTTTATGAAAAAATGGATCATAGGTCTGTTCTGCCTGTTCCTTGCCATGGACGCAACCGCGGCCGGTAAAACCATCAAGGTCGGCACCTGGAAAACGGCCCAAACCATCCAGCCGTACTTCTACGCGTACTTTCTGGGCGACCGGAAACCCTGCGAGATATTGGCCTTCACCAATCCGGCCGACCAGAAGACCGCCTTGCTGGCCGGAAGCCTGGACATGTGCGGCACCACGCTGGCGCATGCCATTCACTCCGCGGCCCAGGGACAGCCCGTGGTGGTGGTGGCGGCCCTGTGCAACAAAAGCTCGGCCCTGGTGGTGCGCTCGGCCGAAAACATCCCGTCCGTGGCCGATTTAAAAGGCAAGAAGATCGGTTACGTGCCCGGCACCATGCACGAAATCCTGCTGCGCGAAGCGCTGCTGCGGGCCGATCTTAATCCCGAAACCGACGTGCAGCTCACCCGGGTGGATTTCTTCGATATGGGCACGGCCCTGGCCCAGGGCGGCATCAACGCCTTTCTCTCCGGCGAACCCTTTCCCTCCCTGGCCTTGCATGAAGGCTATGGCCGCATCCTGGCCTATCCCTATTACGACGATGCGGTGGGCACCATCAATGCCGCCATGATCGTCACCCGCGCGACGGTCGACAAGCGGCCCGACCTGGTGACCGATCTGCTCAAAACCCACGCCCGGGCCACCAATTTTCTGCGCCGCCACCCGGCCCAATGGCTGGCCAAAGCCGCGGAGTTCGGCACCGCCCCCGAAGTCCTGCAAAAAGCGGCCGCCAACATGGAATTGGCCTGGGAGATGGACGAGGCCTTCGTGGCCAAAGTCAAAGCCCTGGGCGCTCGCATGCAGGCCTTGAAGATGATCGAACGCCAGCCGGACTACGACCGGCTCTTCGACCTGCGCTTCGTACGGCAGATCATGGCCGACGAGGCGCTCCTCAATGGCAGCGGAACCAAAGAGTAGTTTCGGGATTTATGTCTTCCAAGCATCCTTTTCGCTGGCCGGCCTTGCTGCCCTGGATTCTTCCGGCGCTGCTGCTGCTGGCCTGGAGCGCGGTGAGCGCCACCCGGCTGGTGCCGGCCTATCTGCTGCCGTCACCCCAGGATATCGTCGCCGCGGCCCATGGCTATATCTTCGGCAGCCCGGGTGAAGCCCCCTATGCCGGCCGTTTTCTCGGCGACCTGCGGGCCAGTTTGCTGCGCGTCCTGATAGGCTTCGGGCTGGCGGTGCTGCTGGGCCTGCCCCTGGGGATTCTCTCCGGACGATTGACTCTGTTTCGGAAGCTGGTGGACAACACCATCCATGCGGCCCGGGCCGTGCCGGGCATCGCCTGGCTGCCCCTGGCGCTGGTGTGGTTCGGCATCGGGCTGCCGGCTACGGTCTTCCTGGTCTGCCTGGCCGCCTTCTTCCCCATCTATCTCAATGCCGCCAGCGGCGCCCGCCAGATCAACCCCTTGTTGTATCAAGCCGGCGCCATGATGGGCATCGGCCGGGTGCGCGCCATCTTCACCATCCTCGTCCCGGCGGCCATGCCCCAGATCGTCAGCGGCCTGCGCCTGGGGCTGGGCATTGCCTGGGCCTACCTGGTGCTGGGGGAACTGACCGGCGTGGCCGACGGCCTGGGGGCCATCATCATGGACGCCCGCATGATCGGCCGCATCGACATGGTCATGGTGGGCATCGTCGTCATCGCCGTGATGGGCCGCCTGAGCGACGATCTGCTGCAGATGGTGCTGAAGATCTCGTTCAAGAGCGCCCGGAGGCTGCCGTGACCGCCAAACCCGGCCCCAAACTGACGCTGATCGCACCGGGCGATCCCCAACCGGCCGCGCCGGCCCTGGCCATCACGGAGCTAAGCAAATGCTTCTGCCTGGCCGGCCGGGATGTCTGGGTGCTGCACGGTCTGACGTTGGCCGTGACGCCGGGCGAACTGGTCTGCCTGCTGGGCCCCAGCGGTTGCGGCAAAAGCACCTTGCTCAACATCATCGCCGGTTTTCTGGCGCCCAGCAGCGGACAAATACGCATCCACGGCCGCCCGGTCACGCGCCCGGGGGCCGACCGCTGCGTCGTCTTCCAGGAGGATGCCCTCTTTCCCTGGCTCACCGTGGCGGAAAACATCGCCCTGGGCCTCAAGGGGCGCATGCCCCGGCGCACGGCGCGCGCCGAGGTGGATCGCTTCGTGCAGATGGTGGGCCTGGGCCCCTACCGCGACTACCTGCCGCGCCAGCTTTCGGGCGGAACCAAGCAGCGCGTGGCCCTGGCCCGGGTGCTGATCCTCAAGCCCCAAGTGCTGCTCATGGACGAACCGTTCGGCGCCCTGGATGCCCAGACCCGGGAAGAGATGCAGCAATTGCTGCTGGGGGTGTGGCGCGAGTTAGGGCACACGATCCTGTTCGTCACCCACGATATCGGCGAAGCCATCCTGCTGGCCGACCGCATTCTGGTGATGGACCGGCATCCGGCGCGCATCGCCCGGGACATCGTTGCCTCCCTGCCCCGGCCGCGCAAACCCGAAAGCGACGAATTTCACCGTTTCTATAAAAGCTTGAGAAGTGAATTGGTTCCATAACGTCCCGAAGGAGTCTGCATGCCCACCTGGATCGCCATCGTCATCCTCGGCATCATCGAAGGGATCACCGAGTTTTTGCCCATCTCTTCCACGGCCCACCTGCTCATCGCCCAGAACTGGCTGCCACGCCAGAGCGACCTGTTCAACATCGTGATTCAAAGCGGCGCGGTGATCGCCGTGCTGCCGCTCTTTCCCCAGCGGATGCACCAGTTCCTCTTCCAATGGCGCGAACGCGCCACCCAGGACTACGCCCTGAAAATCGCTGCGGCCTTCGTCATCACGGCCGTGGGCGGATTACTGCTCGATCATTTCGGTTTCGAACTGCCCGAAACCTTAGGACCAATAGCCTGGGCCATTTTCCTGGGCGGCGTGGCCTTCGTGGGCATCGAAATGGGGTTGCGCGGCCGGCCGCTCAGCGACACGGTGACCTGGCCCATCGTGGTGGCCGTGGGCCTGGGACAACTGGTGGCGGCGGTTTTTCCCGGGGCCTCGCGTTCGGGCACCACCATCCTGGCCCTTCTGCTGCTGGGCCTGAGCCGCCCGGCGGCCACCGAGTTCTCCTTCCTGGTGGGCATCCCCACCATGCTGGCCGCCGGCGGCCTGAAGATCTTCAAGGCCCTGCGCCAGCCGCTGCCCGATGCGCCGACCGAGGATTGGGGCCTGTTGCTGCTGGGCTTCAGCGTCTCGGCGCTGGTCTCGTTTGTGGCCGTCAAGTGGCTGTTGACCTACGTGCGCTCGCACACTTTCACGATCTTTGGCTGGTACCGCATCGGCCTGGGGGGGGTGCTGTTCGGCATGCTTTACTTCACCTGATCAGGATAGCAAATGGATGGCGCCCGCCTGAAAAATCGCCGGCGGCGGCAACAGGCTGAGCACTAGGTAACCTTCGCGCTGAAGGTCGTAGAAGAAGCCGGGATGGACCAGGGTGTTGTGGCGTTCGAGCAACCCCAGGACCCGCGCCTCGTCGTCCAGGCGGTCGCGGATCTCCATGACAAGATACCAGCCGCCTTCCCGGCGCAGCACGTGGCAGTGGGTGGTTTGGGCGGCCTGCTGTCGCAGCCAGCGCTCATTGGCGTCTAAACGGTCGATGATTTGGCGTTGAATGGCATTGCGGCCGGCGAGCAGCGGTGCCACCGCATGCTGCACCGGGCTGGCCACGGAGAGGTAGAAATCGAGCAAGGCTTCCAGGCGCTGCCCGGCGGCGCGCACCTTGGTCTCTTCGCCGGTCACGGCGATCCAGCCCAGTTTGACCTGGGGCAAGGCCACCAGCTTGGAAAAGCCGTTGAGCACGAAGGTCAGGCAGCGCGTGCGGCCCGCCACCGTGCCCAGGCGCTGGGGTGGTGCCTGCGGCCCGGCATAATCGGCGAAAACCTCATCCACCACCAGGGCCAGATCGTGGCGGACGCACAGATCGTCCAGGGACGCCAGCTCCGCCGGTTTGAGATAGGCGCCGGTGGGGTTGTTGGGGCTGACCGCCAGCACGGCCCGGGTGCGGGGGGTCACGAGGGCCTCGAGTACGTCCAGATCGATGCCCCAGCCGGACGCTTCGTCGTAGCGCGTGGGATAGGAGACGGCGCGCAAGCCTTCGAAACGCGCCAGGTAGGCCAGCAGTGGATACCCCGGCGTGGGGATCAGCACCTCGTCGCCCGCATCGCCCAGCAGTTTGAACAAGAGGCCGTAAGCTTCGCTGGTGCTGGCGGTGAGGAAAAGCTGGTCGGCGTCCAGCGGGCAGCCCAGGCCGTGGTAGTAAGCGGCGATGGCCTTCCGCGCTTCCGGCCGGCCGCGCGGATCGGGGTCATAGACCAGGGCCCCCGGCCGGGCCAGGGCGGCCAGGATGGCCGCGCCGTCGTACGCCAGCCCCGCCCGGGTGGGGTTGGATTGGGTCAGATCCAACAGCGGTTGGCCCTCGGCCTTCTTGCGGGCCAGCAGCGCGCCTAAAGCGTTGGGTGTCGGGTGCCAATCGATACGATTTGAAAACATGAGAGCTCTGGGTTTCCTTAAATGACATTCTATTCCGATCCCGATACCGATTCCGATTGCGAGGGGGGCGGCCTTCGGGGTCGGTATCGCTATCGGTATCGATCTTTCCCAGGCGCATTGGCACCGCCCGCTATCCAATCTCTCCGCTTCGGGTCGGCTGATGCTGGCGGCGCAGGGGAATCTCCTTGAGAAACAGGTTGACGACGAAGGCGGCAACGATCACCAGCAGCGCCACGAAAAACACCTGGGACATCGCCGCCTGCAGCGCCTGGCGCATGACCTGCAACAAGGATTCGAACAACTCTGCGCCCTGGGGCCCCACCTGGGCCAGGGCCGCCTCGAGCAGGCTCTTTTTCTCCGGGTGCACCAGGGCCTGGGGGTTGTTCAGCATGCCCATCAATTGCGGCATGGACATGGCCTCGCGCAGACCATCCGGCAGATGGGCGATCAGGTCGGCGGAAAAGCGCTGGTGCATCACGGCGCCCAGAATGGCCAGGCCAAAGGCACCGCCCAGGGAGCGAAAAAAGGCGGTCACCGAGGTGGCCACGCCGAGCAGTTCATAGGGCACGGCATTTTGCACGGCAATCGTATATAGCGGCAGGGTCACCCCCAGGCCGACGCCGGTGATGCTGATGAAAAACACCGCCTGGCCCGTGGTGGTCGCCAAACCCATGCGGCTCAACAGCAGCATGCCCAGGGCCAGAATGGCCAAACCCACGATCCCCTGACGCTTGTAATGACCGCCGGCCCGGGAGAGCAACTGTCCCGAAACGATGCTGCCCAGCACCACGCCCAGCATCATGGGCGTCAGGAAGTTACCGCTGACCGTGGCACTGGCCCCCAGCACCCCCTGGAAGAAGAGCGGAATGAATACGACGCTGCCGAAGAGGCCGAAGCCGGTGAGCAGGGTCACCGTCAGCGACACGGCCACAATGGGTTCGCGGAAGATCGAAAGGGGGATGATCGGCTCGGCGCTGTGGTGTTCGATCAGCAGGAAGACCAGGAGCATCAGCAGCGACAGGCCGAACAGCCAGCGCAGCGGGGTCGCGCCCCAGCCCTGCTCGCCCCCGCCCCAGCTCAGGGCCAGCATGGCCGGCGCGATAACGAGCACCATGGCCAGAATGCCGGCCACGTCGATGCGGTGCCGGCGCACCGCGGGGCGCAGATGGGGGAAGTAGAGCAGAAACAGCACGATCATGGCCAGGCAGAAGGGGATGTTGATGAAGAAGACCCAGTGCCAGGAGAAGGTGTCGGTGATAAAGCCGCCCAGGGTGGGCCCGATGACCGACGAGAGCGCGAAGATCCCGCTGCCCAGACCCACATAGCGGCCGCGTTCGGCCGGCGCGAAGAGATCGCCGATGACGGCGAAACCGGTGGCCATCATCATGCCGGCCCCCAGGCCCTTGGCCGCGCGGCTGATGATGAGCTGGGTCATGCTGCGGCTCAAGCCGCAGGCCACCGAAGAGAAGAGGAAGATCAGCAGACCGATGACATAGAAGGTTTTGCGGCCGTACATGTCGGTCAAGCGGCCGGTGATGGGCATAATGATCGCCGAAGCGATGATGTACGCCGATGCCACCCAGGTGTAGTGGCTGAAACCGCCCAGGTCGGCGATGATACGCGGCATGGCCGTGCCGATGATGGTCTGGTCCAGGGATGCCAGGAACATGGCCAGCAGCACGCCAGCCAGGGTCTTCATCTTGGCCGGGCGCGGCAAGGCCTGCAAACCGACGGGCATGGCCGGTGTCGAATCGATCGGCATGGAGTCTATCTTCTCATATCGGGCGTTTCATATCGGGACCTCTCCGATCGGGCGCCGCTGGTCGGGCCGTGCCCGAGTCGTTGCTACCCATCGAGCAGCCAGCGCCCCAACTCGTCGATGGCGATGGTTTGCACCACGGCCCGGCCCAACCCCTCGAGCAGCACGAAGTGCATCTGGGCCTGCTGCCGCTTTTTGTCCTTTTGCAGGGCGTTGAAGACCGCCTGACGGTCGAAATCCAGATGAGTGGGCAGATTCAGGCGTTGGAGCAGCGCGATGATGCGCGCTCTTTCGGCTTGGCTCAGCAAGCCGCGGTCCACGGAGAGATCGGCGGCCACAACCATGCCGGCGCTCACCGCGGCGCCATGGGAGATGCCCAGGGTCTTCTCGAAGGCGTGCCCCAGGGTGTGGCCGAAGTTGAGCTTGCGCCGCTCGCCGGCTTCGCGTTCGTCCTGATTGACCACGCCGGCCTTGATCTCCACCGAGCGTTGCACCAGGCGCAGCAGCACGTTTTCATCCATGGCCGCGATGGCCGCGCCATGGCGTTCGATGTCGTCGAAGTAGGCCGCGTCGGCGATGCAGGCGTGCTTGACGATCTCGGCCAGCCCGCAGGCGATTTCGGCGGGGGGCAGGCTCTCGAGCAGTCCGATGTCGATGAGCACGAACTCGGGCTGATTGAAGACCCCCACCATGTTCTTGTAGCCTTTGAAGTTGACCCCGTTTTTGCCGCCCACGGTGGCATCCACCTGGGCCAGCAGGGTGCTGGCCACGAAGCCGAAGCGCAGGCCGCGCATGTAGGTCGAGGCGGCAAAGCCGGTCACGTCGCCCACGATACCGCCGCCGATGCCCACGATAAAAGAGGAGCGGTCGGCTTCGGCGGCGATCAACCGGTCATAAATCAGGGCCAGGGTCTCCAGGGTCTTGTGCTGCTCGCCGCAACCGATGGCGATGACTTCGCCTGCGGGGAAGCGGTGGCCGTAGAGGCGCTGGACGTTCTCGTCGGTGATCAAGATCGTGCGGCCCTCGGGCAGGTATTGTGACAGGCGATCGAGGGTCTCGCCGATCATGATGCGCGAACGCCCGCTCTGGCCGGTAACGATAATTTCATTCATAACGGCATCATTCCTTAACTTTGACAACTTCGTCAAAAGTCCCCGAGCCGTCCCTCCCGCGTCGGCGTGAGTCCATAAATTCTTGAAAAGAATGGATTCTCTCCTGCGCGGGAATGACGTTAACGGTCACCGAGACACTTTTTACGAGTCCATCAACTTTGATCTTTCCACTTTCAACTTTCTGCCCTTACCACCGCATGCATCTTGCGCACATCGTCACACAGCCGGACGAACTGATCGGGATAGAGCGACTGGGCGCCGTCGCTCAAGGCGTGCTCCGGCTCGTGGTGCACTTCCACCATCAAGCCGTGGGCCCCCACGGCCACGCCGGCCCGGCTCAGGGGGATCACCTGGTCGCGCACCCCGGCGGCATGGCTGGGGTCGATGATGATCGGCAGGTGGCTCTCTTTGATCACCACCGGCACCACCGACAGATCCAGGGTGTTGCGGCTGTGGCGCACGAAGGTGCGCACGCCGCGTTCGCACAGCATCACCTGGTGGTTGCCTCCGGCCATGATGTACTCGGCGGCCATCAACCACTCTTCCAGGGTGGCCGACATGCCCCGCTTGAGCATGATGGGCCGCTTGCTCAAGCCGGCGCGCTTGAGCAGGCTGAAGTTCTGCATGTTGCGCGTGCCGATCTGCACGATGTCGGCATACTCCTCCACCTGATCGAAGGTCTCGTTGTCCATCACCTCGGTGACCACCGGCAGGTCGTAGCGCTCGCGCACCTTGGCCAGAATCTTCAAGCCCTCCAGGCCCATGCCCTGGAAGGCGTAGGGCGAGGTGCGCGGCTTGAAAGCCCCACCCCGGAAAATGTGGCCGCCGGCGTTCTTCACATGGGCGGCGATGGTCAGGGCCTGGGCCTCGCTTTCGATGGCGCAGGGGCCGCCCATGATCGTCAGGTGACCGTTGCCGATAATCACGCCGCCCACCTGGATCAGGGTGTCTTCGGCTTTGATCTCGCGGCTGACAAGTTTATAGGGCCGGGTGACCGGAATGGCCTCCTTGACGCCGGGAAGGCCCAGGAAAAGCGCCGGGTCCACCGGCCCCTCGTTGTTCAGAATACCGATGGAGACCCGGTCGCCGCCGGGAATCGGCCGGGCGGTGAACCCCTTGGCTTCGATGATCTGGACGACCCGCTGGATCTGCTCGGGGGGGGCATTGCGATTCATGACGATCAGCATGTGAATTTCTCCTTTACGTCAGTGGTCCGCGGCTTCTCCCCGGGATCAAAAAAAAGACCGTGGGGAAAAGCCCACGGTCCTGGATTGTTTCATCGGCGGTTGTACGAGTGTCAGACCGAGGGCATGCAGCGCCAAAGCGCAAAGCGACGCCATATCCCCCAGATACCCTGAAACCCGCCAAGACCGACCATCAACATTCACCTCGAATTGGCGCGATAAAAACACTGCGAACATCATTTGTCAAGCATGGAAACCATGGTGCCCTCCCTGGGAATTCATTTCAAGTTTTCGGCCAAAGGGTCGATATGGCAGGTACCAGGGGATCGGGTTCGGAAACGGCGCGCTTGCTTTCCGATAACAATTGCCCTGGTTGCAAGCTTGGTATAATAGCGGCGGTGTCGAAAGCCGCTTCCCGATCAGGGATCGAAAGGAGTCGCGCGATGCGAAAAAGAAGCAAATTTGGATTGTTCGCCGGGCTGATCGCCGCCCTGGCGCTGGGCCTTGGGACGGTTGCACCGGCCGCGGCGGCGCAGGAAACCGCGGTAACGATCACCAGCCCCGCTTATGACAGTGTTCATGTGCTCGGTGACGATATCGTTTTCTCGTGTAATGTGAAGAGCCCGGGGGGCAGCGAAATCCCCAAAGTCCAGTTGAGCTGGACCTCTCAACTGGATGGGAAGATCGGTGAGGGCGCCCTCTTGAAAATCGGCACCTTGACCCTGGGAATTCACCGAATCACGGTCGAAGCCTACGATGAAGCCGGTGCCTCCCTGGGGACGGCCAGCATCAAGCTCAAAATCGTCCAGAGCAAGGGTGCCGATGAGAACACCCCGTCCGGTTCGCCGCCCATCGGCGTCGGCAAGAACGAACCCTATGTCGTCAACCCATTTAATTGATGCCTATGCCCACCGAAACCGATAATCTAAAAGCCGGCGAGGGTGATCGGGTGGCCCAGATCAGCCTGACCCAGATCGCCCTGTTGCCCCTTTACCATCGGCAAACCATCCCCACCGAATACATCGATGCCATGGGCCACATGAACGTGCGCTGGTACATGGCCCTGTTCGACAATGCCACCTGGCGCTTTTTCGATGCCATGGGGTTGGACGATGCCTATTTCGAGCGCAGCCATGCCGGGGGGTTTGCCTTGAAGCACTTTGTGACCTATTGGGCCGAAGTGCAGGCCGGCCAGACCGTAGCGGTGCATACCCGCATCCTGGGGCGGTCGGACAAACGCTTTCATTTCATGCATTTTATGGTCAACGAATCCAGCGGCATCACGGCCGCCGCCCTGGAAGCCTTGGGCACCCATGTCGATCTGCGGCAGCGCAAGTCCAGCCCCCTGCCGCCCCGCATCGCCAAGCGATTCGACAACCAACTGGCCGAAGACCGTCAACTGCCCTGGCCGGCGCCCATCTGCGGGGCGATCGCCGTCTGACCGGCTCAAGGCTGCCTCCCATCTCTTTACACGCTATCTTTGCCCCCTGTTAATCTGCCGGCAAACCCATTCCAATAAGGTGTGGACACCCGGGCCGCTTTGGGCCATATTCTCTTTCCGTGAGAATCGCATGCAGATCGCCAGGGAGCAGCTATGCTGACCAAAAAAGATCTAATCGAAAACGCCCGCGCCAATGGATTCGCCGATATCGGTTTTACCACCGCCGAACCGTTCGACAGCCACCGCCAGTTTCTGGCCTCCCATCAAAAAGAGTACGGATGGGTCGAAAGCATGGGATTGGACTTGGTGCAGGGCACGGACCCCAAAAGCATTATGCCCGCGGCCCAGGCCATCGTCGTGCTGATGGAATCCTACTACCAGAAAGCCTTTCCCAAATTTTTGGAAGGCCACTTCGGACGCTGTTACCTGGATGACGATCGCGTTACCCGGGATGGCCTGGCCGTGCGCATCACGGCCTTCCGCGACTATTTGCGCAAACACGGCATCCAATCCAAATTCCCCGGCAACCTGCCCCACCGCATGGCCGCGGCCCGGGCCGGTTTGGGCACCTTCGGCAAGAACTGCCTCTTTTACTCGCGCAAGGCCGCCCGCCAAGGCTCTTGGGTCTTGCCGATCACCCTGGTGGTGGACCGGGCCTTCGAACCCGACGCGCCCAGCATCGCCAACGGGTGTCCCTCATGGTGCCGCAACGCTTGTATCGCCGCCTGCCCCACGCGGGCCCTGCGGGCAGACGGCACCATCGAACCGCGCAAGTGCATCTCCTATCTGAGCTATTACGGCGAGGGGTTGACCCCCCGCGAGCTGCGCGAACCCATGGGGCTCTATATCTATGGATGCGATCGCTGCCAGAATGTATGCCCGCGCAACACCCCTTGGCTGGCCGCCGATCTGCCGGTCAACCCCAAGGCCGCGGCCATGCAGGAAGATTTCCGCCTGGAGCGCCTGCTGGCCATGGACACGGCCTACTTCGAAAGCCGCATCCGGCCGCGCATGTTCTACATGCCCGCCGAGCAGATGTGGCGCTGGAAGATGAACGTGGCCCGCGCCATGGGCAACACGCGCGATCCCAAGTACGTCCAAACCTTGTCCACGGCCGGCGCAGGCCATGAAGACGAGCGCGTGCGTGCCATGACCGCCTGGGCCCTGGGCCGCATCGGCGGTTCGCAGGCCTGCGCGGCGCTCGAGAAACTGCTACAGGATGCCACGGCCGTCGTGCGCGAAGAAGCCGAAGCGGCACTCGGCGGCCTGAAGCAAAGCTTCTAATCCGGAAACTCCCGCAGCGATTCGTGAATACCCTTGTGCATGTCGTACCAGAAATCGAAGGCCGCGCCGGAGCGGTCTTTTTCGAAGCGCGCGATCCACTGGTCCAGTTCGGGGTCTTGCACGCCGTCCACTTCCTTCTTGTTCTTCAGGAAGGTGAAGACCAGATCCGCGTTGCGCGCCGATTCCCAGAAGACCGAAGCGTTGCGGCTGGTGATGCGGCTGGCGGTGCGCGCCATGGCCTGCAGCAGCGCCTCCTTTTGGCCGAAGATCCGCTCCACGATGTCGGGCAGCATATCCTCGGCCCAGGCGCGGTGGAAGCGGCACACCCCCAGGTTGTCGATGAGCAGCTCCTTCACCATGCGCTGGGCGCACAACTGCCCCAGGCGGCGGGGCGGCACGAAGTCGCGGCCGTAGTACATGTAGTACTTTCCCATGATGGCCATGGGCGCCAGCACGCCCGGGCTCCAGTACTGGTTGGGCACCATCCAGCCCTGCCGGGCGAAGGCATTGAAGACGAAGCGGTCGAGCACGGCCTTGCCGCGTTCCCGGGCCAGACGCCGGGCCCATTTGCGCGCACCGAACGGCATTTGCAGCTGGCCCTCGGGATGGGCCATCTGATCCAGTAGGGCCATGCCCAGGGTGGCGTTGTGCATGGAATCGGCGACCACATCGAAACCCTCCAGCGCCCAGCGCGGCACTTGGGTGACCCCCAGTTCGCCGGCGGTCACCAGGCCGGCCTGAAGGCACTCCATCAACCAGGCGAGCACGCCGCCCACCGAGATGGCATCGAACCCCAGCATGTCGGCGCGCTGGTTGAGCTGCTCGGCGGCGCGCTGGTCGAAGATGCCGCACAGCGGCCCCATGGTCTGGTAGGGCTCGTAGTCCTTCTTATAGATGCCGTGCATCTTCTTGCAGACCGCCGCGCACGGCTCGCCGCAGTTGTGCTGCTGCTTGGGCTCGATGGTCTCGGTGTTGAACTGCTTGAGGTAGTGCTCCAGAATGAAGCGCTGGTGCAGGTCGCGGCGCTGGGCCTCGCTCCAGTGGATGGTCTGGTAGTTGAAGGCCAGGAGGTTGCCTTCCATGGTGGCGTAGTTGACGCCGAAGGTGCCGCCGGTGTTGAACTTGGGGTCGTAGCGGTACTTGGTGGTGGCTTCCAGGTCTTTGGCCGCCATGCGCTGGTTGTATTTGTCCTGGAACCACTGGTCGGCCACCGTGCGGTCGGTGAAGTCTTCGTCCAGGTGGGTGCCGCCGTAGATGATGCCGACGATGCCGTGCTCCTGGAGCAGTTTGCTGCCGAAGCCGCCCCGGCCGGCCCAGGTGTCCACGTGGGTCAGCCGCCCTTTTCGCACCGGGGCCGAAGCCACGGCGCCCATGTCCGAGTAAAGCGCCGCCGGCCCCACGGCCAGGACGCGCGGATCATGGGCGTAACGGCCGCCGAAGCGCTCGAGGGCCAGGGCCATGACGGCATAGACGCCGCGGCGCCCCTGCGCCCAGACCCGCTCGGGCACGACCGGCAGCAGTTCCACCTCGATCTCTTCGCCGTGGGAGCGGTTCAGGTAGAGCACACTGGGCTGGGGGGCTTTGTTGACGATGGTCAACAGATTGATCCCCAGGTTATCGAACACCAGCGCCGCGCCCCCCATGGTGGAGACATAAAACCCGTGCCAGCAGGGAGAGATGCCGCAAAAGACCAGCCGGTTGCTGCCCGGTAGTACCGAACCGGCCAACAGCCCGCCGCCGATGGTCAGGCCGTTGTGTTTGTGGGCCAGGTGGATGCCCAGATCCACGGGGCCGAAAAAATCCCCCACCGGGTAACGCTGCATGCGGTAGAACGCATTGGATGCATCGAGCATCAAAACCTTGAGGTTATGCGCCGAAGAAGTCATGACCGCCTCCTTTAGATACCCGTACGCGTACGCGCGCAGGTACTCGGTTCCATTCACACGCCGACGATCATCAAAGGTAAGGCATCCACAGCCAGCACAAAGCATCGCGGATGCGCACCGCCAGCGACCGGCCATCCATCTCGGCCTGGGAGGTCTCCCGCGAACGCGCCAGCGCTTGCACGAAGTGGGCGCGCAAGGTTTGGCTCAGCGCCTTATCGAAAATCTCCATGACCATCTCGAAATTGAGCCGTAAACTGCGCGGATCGATGTTGGCCGAGCCGATGATGGTATAGACATCGTCGACCATAAAGAGTTTGGTGTGCACGAAGGGCGGCGGCTGGTAAGCGATGCGCACGCCGCACTGCAGCAGTTCCCAGAGCATGTTGTCCGAAGCCCATTTGACGTAAGGCAGGTTGTTTTTGGCCGGCAGCAGAATCCGTACCGCCACGCCACGCAAGGCCGCCGACTGCAGCGCACCCACCAGTTCCCGGCTCGGCAGGAAATAGGGGGTCATGATCAGAATGCGCTCCCGAGCCGCCGCCGCCGCGCCCACCAGGATCATGGCCATTTTGTCGATGTCGTCGTTGGGCCCATCGGCGATGGCCCGGCAATAGGCATCGCCCCTGCGCAGCTCCCCGCTGCGCACGGGCAGCGGCTCCTCGCGGCCCAGGCACAGGCGCCAGTCCGCCAGGAAAATCTGCTCCATCTGGGCCACCACCGGCCCGACCACCCGAAAATGGAGATCCTCCACCCGGTCGGCCTTGGTGGTGTCGGCGGCCAAGTGGCGATCGCCGATGTTCATGCCGCCCGTGAACCCTTCGACACCGTCCACCACCAGTATCTTGCGATGGTTGCGCAGGTTGATGAAGAACGAGGGCGGCAACAGGCGGGGCGGAAAAAAGCGGGCCACCGGAACCTGGGCGCGCTTGAGCAGCCGTCCGGCCTTAGGGAAGGAGTAGTACTCCCCCACCCCATCCAGGATGACGCGCACATCGCAGCCCCGGGCCACGGCCGCCCCCAGGGCGGCGACGAACTGCTTTCCGGTGGTATTGGTCTCGAAGATATAGGTGCAGAGATAAATCGATCGCCGCGCGCGCCCGATGGCGGTCAGCATGGCCGGAAAAGCCTCCTCGCCGTTGGCCAGGGCGTCGACCCGGTTGCCGCCCAGCAGCGGCTGACGGGTGATGCGGTCGGACAAGTTGGCGATGGGCTGAAAAGCCGCGGGGACCGCCGACGGGGGGATCGTCGGCACCAGGCCCTCTTCGGCCGCCGCGGTGCCCATGTGCAGCAGCAGGGTCAGGGGACCGCCCAGACGCTGGCCATGGGTGCGCACGCGGTTGATGCCGAAGAGAAAGTAGAACAAGGCCCCGAAGGGCGGGAACATGATGCACACCGCGATCCAGGCCAGCGCCGCCCGCGGATCGCGCTTATACAATAGCGCGTGCAGTGCGCTGGACCAGGAAAACAAAAGGATGGCGCCGATCAGAAGCAAGTAGTAATCGGGCATACGATTATCCTGGACCGGTGGTGCCGGTTCTACTTTTCATCGGTTTTGCCTTTCTCCCGCGCTTGGAGCCAATCGGCCATCTCCATGATCGCCTGGTTCAATTGGTAGCGGCCCTCCTGGAAGACACCATAATCGCCGCCGCCGGCCATGGCAGAAGAAAAGCGGATGCAGTTGGCGTACATCAGCCAGGCATCGCTCCAGCGCCGTTCGATGGCTTCGTCGAACGGGCTGCCGCCGTTGCCCGGGCCCTGGGCATAGCCCTTTTCCCAGATGGTCTGCATAATCCGGGTGGCCCCGCGCACCTGGGCATTGGTGGCGGCCACCACCCCATCCAGGCGCTCGAAATGGCCCCGCACCCAGGCGGTGCCGTGGCAGGCCCGGCAGGTCGAGCGCATGGTATCGCGGCGCAGCGCGGCCTCCTTGGCATCGATGAAGAACCCCGCCGCCGGTGTGCCGTCGAAGTCCGTGGGCAACGGCAGCCCGGCCTTATTGCGGATGAGGGTGGTGTCGGGGGACTTGGGCTGGCCGTGGGCATAGATCAGCCCGAAGATGCGCTGGGAGAGCCGATCGCTCATCTGGTGCGTGCGTCGGCCCAGGATGGCCCCGTCGCCGGTGACCACCAGGCTGATATGGCAAGCCGCGCAGGTCGGCGCGCCGAAATCCTCGCCCACGGTCCACGGCACGTGGTCGTAGTTCCATTGCGACCCCATGGCAGCGAACAAATTGCCATGCTTGCTGGTTTCGTACACCTTGTAGGCTGGAACATCGGGGCCGGCATGGCACTCCTTGCAGGTGTAAGGTTTGCGCGCCATCTCGATGGAGAAGTGGTGCCGGGGATGGCAACTGGTGCACGCGCCGCGGCTGCCGTCCAGGTTGACCCGGCCCACACCCTGGTTGGGCCACCCCTTGATCACCGGAAATTCCAGCTCGCCCACTTCGGTTTCGCGCTTTTCAACGCCCGCCAGCACCAGGCGCGTGCCGTGGCAGTAATAACAGCCGTCGGCGCGGGTGGCGGCATCGGGTTGCATAAAGTGCGGCCGGCCCTGCTTGATCTCGGCGGTGCCCAGGATGGTGCGCTCCATATCGTTATATAATGGGTTGTCGGCCAGATTGCCGTAAGCCATGGACATGATGTTGCCCGCGTACTGCTCGCGCTCTACGGCATGGCATACGGCGCAGTCGTCGGGGCTGACCACCGTGTGAATCGTGTAGCCGTTGTGCTCAAAACTGTCGCCGTGGGCCTCGGGCCGCAGGGTATGGCACTCGGCACACCCCACGCTGGTGTTGAGCAAGGCCTCGGGCACCTGCTTGCTGGAAAGCTTGAGCCCCAACCCCTCCACCTGCATGGCCATGCGGGGGGTGATGGCCGCATGCCGGCTGCGCTTCCAATCCGCCACGATGCCGGCATGCACACTGCCATGGCAATCCAGGCACGCCTCGGACGAGGGACTGAGCGGCGTAGCGGCCGGCACTTGCGGAACCCACAAGAGCGACGACAACACTACGAACACCAAACAAATTGAGCGGGACATGGAGGCCTCCAGCGGCAGACGGGGATAGGATGCTTTTCACTGAATACCCCTAAAACCGCTGGATTTCAACAACACGAACATGCCGCGCGCGCTTCATGAATGGCATACCAGTTGATTTTGCGCGTCAGGTACATGGTCGCCGCCAGAACCGCGAACAACCCCGCGCTGCCCATCGGCAGCGCATAGTCCTCGAGCTGCAAAAGGATATTAAGGTAAGGCCGCGCCCTCTTGAAAACGGAACAACGGACGATATAGAGAAATGCGCCCGCAATTTCATATCAAGGAGGCCATTCAATGAGTTTCACCGAGGAATACAACGACAAGCGCACCAGCGCCGGAGAGGCCGTGAAAGTGGTTCGTTCCGGGGATATCGTGGACTACGGATTTTTCAACGGTAAGCCGGTCCTGCTCGACCAGGCGCTTGCGCTGCGCGCCGCGGAGCTGCGGGATGTCAGCGTCTACACGGCCGTCACCATGCCGCCCCTGCCGGCGGTCATGAATTTCCCTCAAAGTTTCAAATACATCGACTGGCAATGGAGCAAGCTGACCCGGATGCTCCACGTCCATGTGGCGCCGGTCTACTATTGCCCCATTCTGTACCACCGGGGGCCCTTTTACTATCGAGAGCTTATGGCCCAGGACCCCAATGAGCATCTGGTCCCGGGGTGCCGCTCGGTCTATTACGACGATCCCGCCAAGGCGGCCAACGTCCAGTGCATCGCCATGATCCAGGTGGGGCCCATGGACGCTGCCGGCTTTTTCAATCTCGGCCCGCAGAACTCGGAAACATCGGCCAAGATCGACGCCGCCGATGTGGTGATCGTCGAGGTCAACCCGAACATGCCCACCTGCCTCGGCGGCAACGAGGAGTCCGTTCATATCTCCCGGGTGAATTATGTGGTTGAAGCGCCGGCCGAACAGAAACTGTTCGATGCGCCCCAGGTCGCGCCCTCAACGGTGGACGAGCAGATCGCGCGGCATATCATGAAATATATCTATGACGGCTGCTGCATCCAGTTGGGTATCGGCGGCATGCCCAACATGGTCGGCAAGCTGATCGCCGATTCCGACTTGAAACACCTCGGCGGACATACCGAAATGTTCGTGGACGCCTATGTGGACATGATCGCGTCGGGCAAAATGGACGGATCGCGAAAAACGATCGACCGCTTCAAATGTGCCTACACGTTTGCCATCGGCTCGCAACGCATGTACGACTTCATGCATAACAATCCGGCTCTGGCCTCCTATCCGGTCAACTATACCAACGATCCGCGCATCATCGCGCAGATCGACGACATGGTGAGCATCAACAACGCCATTCAGGTGGATCTCTTCTCGCAAGTCAACGCCGAGAGCCTCGGCACCGGCCAGGTATCCGGCAACGGCGGCATGTGGGACTTCGTGCTCGGTGCCCAGTGGTCGCGCAAAGGCAAGAGCTTCATCTGTCTGGCCGCCACCCACACCGACAGCAATGGCAAGCTGCATTCGCGCATCACGCCGCAGTTGCCGCTGGGCTCCATCGTCACCATCCCGCGCCAGATGGTGGATTACATCGTCACGGAATTTGGCGCGGTGAAACTGACGGCGTGCCCCACCTGGATGCGGGCCGAGAAGATCATCAGCATCGCCCATCCCGATTTCAGGGAAGAACTGATTCAGGCAGCCGAAAAGATGAAGATCTGGCGGCGGTCCAATAAAAAATAGGAACCTCATAGGGGTCAAGCCGTGGACTCGGCTTGACCCTATAATTCCTCCAAAGCCGCCGATCCCAAGGGCCTTATGTTGGTATAGCGCCCCGTAATTGCGTTAATCTGCTCTCGATCAGCTTGTTGGTTTTCTCGATGGTATCCCGAATCTCTTCATCGGGAAGGTTAAACAAGGAAAGGGTCAGCCCCAGGATGCTGTCGATCCTGTCGCGGTCCGCGAGTTTGTTATAGTGAACATACTCATCGATGAAGCTGTGAAGGATACCCTTGATGGCCAGCGATCTTGTATAAAAGTCTTCATGGGTGAATCCCGGATTGTGCGCCTTGAACAGTTCCGTATTTCTATCGGTGGCCCACATACAGATGCGTTCCGAAATCTGGCTCGAGCCGTAGGCGGCAAGGTAGATTTCGCCAATCGTTTTATATTCCAGAATGAAATTAAGTTGTAACGCAATCTCCAGGGCAAATCTCAGGCTGGGATTGTCTGTGTCGGCGAGGATGTTGTCCGCCAGTTCCGAAGCCGTTTGGAACACCTCTTCGGCGACATGCAACAGGATATCTTCCTTGTTTCGAAAGAAATGGTACAAACTGCCGGTCGTAATTCCAGCTTCGGAGATGATCTGCTTGATGGTTGTGCTTGAATAGCCCTGGGCGACAAAGAGCCGCTTGGACCCATCCAGCACTTTGTTTCTAATCTCCAATTTATGCCGATCTCTCTTCATGGCTATCCCTTAAAGGCTTAGCCGTCAGAAGTCAACTTGGGTCTGGGGCTTTCGGGCAGCCCGGCGAACCTTCACCGCGCGTTCATTTTTCCAAACAAAAGCCCGTCGAGAATTGCGTTGGCGGTTCCAATTATCGATTTTCTAGAACGGATTCTATTTTTCCGTTGACGCCATCCCGGTGCGCAATTTATATGTAGAACGCATTCTAATATAAATAGGCGCGCGGGAGGAATCTTTATGAAAAGAGACAACATGAAATGGGGCAAGGGCGTTTTCTTATTCATCGTTTCGATTTTACTCGTTTTTATTGGAGCTACGGTCTGTTTTGCATGGTTTTCGGGCCTCACTTTTTGGGAAAAAAAGATGCCGGAAGCAAGCTACTATGATCCGACCTTTGCGCCCTTTCCGGAGGAGGTGAAGGCCGGGTTATCCAACGGACCCGTTGAGAGCAGCCAGGCCTTGAAATTCAAAGACCTCAACGATCTGCTCGACCCCGGCTACCTGCCTGTGGAAAATGGATATTGCCTGAACCCGGACGGGACGGGTTTCGTGGCGGTAAGGACCGAATTCCCCGGCGCCAGCGCCGAAATGATCCACTGGTGGTTCTGGTGGCATGCCCTTAAAGATATCCGCTACAAAATCTGGTGCCCCGGGGCGCATTATGGGATCGGCGTGGAAGATAGGGCGCAGATGAACGATGCCGCATTGTCCTATGAGCAAAGATACCTGAACAATCCTCAATACCCCCTGGAGGATGTCGGTACCGGCGTCCGGCGTTTGTCGATCCGCTTCATCTCGCCGGAAGATTTCGGTTTCGACGCCTCGCGATTCGGCGAGACGGACATCGAAGCCGTCGTCTGCGGCGTTGTTGGGTATATGGTCGCCGGGGTGGCGGTTGAACATACCTATATGGTGCACTTGTTTCGCAGGACGGCCAATGGGTTGGAACTAAGGAGCCGTTTCTGGCTGGGGCAAGGACTCGACAGCTATGCGTTGCGCAAATTGGCAATCAATCAAAACACGGCCATGAGTTTGGCCCTTCATTGCGCCACCGAGTACAACCATCTCGCGGCGTTCCTCCCGGACATATTTGAAGAATTCGAATAGGTCCCGCGAGAATCGGAGGGGTGGAATGGTTCGCCGCCAATATCATCGGCGGCGAACCGAATCTCAACACTTTGTGCGATCAGTTGCAGCCGCCGCTAGAGGGGCAGCCTTCACCCTGCTCGATGTTGTTGGCCACCATGGCGTTCCACACCAGTTGGGCCAGACGCTCGGAGGCGGCATCGGTGGGATGAATCCCATCGGTGATGGTGTATTGGGACGGTCTGCGGCTCGCGAACCATGCGTCGGCAACAGGATTGACGTAAACCAGCTTAATGCCGCGACTCGCGCCGGCGGCTTCCAGCCCCGCGCCCAGTGCGGCCGCCGACTCGGCATAACCGTCCGGGGAGTTAGCGGTGAGATAGTAGCCTTGCACGACGATGTTCTGAACCCCGTCATCCTGCGCTTTGTCGAGGATCCGGACATAGGCCTGACGAACTTCCTCGGCGATCTCCTCTTCGGAACCGTTGCCCATCAGATAATCGTTGCCGCCACCGTCCATGATGATCGTACGGATGGCGCCGGCCCGAATGGCGCTGTCGTATTGGGATTCGATATCCTGGATGAGGCCGCCGTCCATTTGCGCGCCATTCAAATAATAGGTGCGATACCGGTGGCCGGATAACTCTTCCAGGTATCCGGTTTCAGCATCGGATAAATCGAAAATGGAGTCGCCCAGCATCACCACACAATCTCTTGTTTCCAGAGCCGGATCGCAGCTTACGCCAACAAGCGCTAAAACGCATACCATCGAAAGCAATGCATAGGCGAATAGACTCTTTGTTTTCATGAAATCCCCCCTCCTTCTAAGCAAATGATTGGTTTTTGCTGGATCAGTGCTTTTCGAATCCATGCTGAGCAACAATCGAATACGCAAATTTTTCTCTAGATTTCCTCCTATTGAAAGAGTTAATACGATTGGGCCACCCAAACCATACACTCGCGCACAGCGGCATGGAAAACCCCAGCGGAACTAAAAAACAAGTGAACGGAATAAGGCCGGATGCGGCCAAGAGGCAAAACAGAACGCAAGAACAATATCACCCTACGTTTCACATATCGGCTTTTTGTTCTTTCTCTATACGATCAAGCATCATGTCTGACAATTAGGAAGTTCCTATAATTCCGGTTCGAAAAACCTGTTTCCAAGGACTGTCCACAACAGCAGGCGGCGGACTCTGAACTTCGGAGGGCGGTACCGGATCGGTGGGCGCCTGCACCGCCCTTCAAGGAAGATCTTTTGACCTTGACGCCCGCCGGCGCTTCATTTACTCAAGAAAAACGGTGGAACCCTCGCCTGATGTCCAGCCGGATAGGCTCCCCCGGTCCGAGACCCTTTCCAAGACTGCGGCTCAACACAGATGCGATCGGCATTGTTGAAATGTTTCTGGTACAGCAGCGGCGGCCTTCTTCCCTTTATGATCCTGGTGGCCGACGATTACGATTCCTTCGGATAGGCCGGCCGGTCGAATTGACCCCGAGGAGGGTTTGCCATGTGGGCGATTGCAATCTTCACCGTGACCTACCTGGGCGTGGCCATCGGCCGCATCCCCTATCTGCGGCTGGACCGCACCGGCATCGCCTTGCTGGGCGCCATCGCCATGGTGGTGGGCGGATCGGTGGCCCTGGACCGGGCCGTGGCCAGCATCGATTTTCCGACCATCATCTTGCTCTATGCCCTGATGATCGTCTCGGCCCAGTTGCGCCTGGGCGGCTTTTACACCCGCGTGGCCCAAGGCATCGCGACGCTTTGTGTTCATCCGCGGGCCTTTTTGCTGATCTGCATGGCGGTCAGCGCGCTGCTCTCGGCCCTGCTGGCCAATGACATCGTCTGCCTGGCCTTCACCCCGGTACTGGCCTATGCCTTGATCGGCGCCGGTATGAACCCCATCCCCTTTCTGATCGGCCTGGCCGTGGCCAGCAACATCGGCTCGGCGGCCACCATCATCGGCAATCCCCAGAACATGCTCATCGGCCAACTCGGCCGCCTCTCCTTCGGCGCCTTCCTGGCCTGGTGCACGCCCCCGGTGATCGCCGCCTTCGCGGGCGCCTATGCCATCATCGTCTGGATCTACCGGGGCCGATGGGCCGCGGCCGTGCCGGAGGCCCGGGAGGAGCGACGCCGCTACTGGCCGCTGTTCAACCCCTGGCAGAGCGGCAAAGGACTGGTGGCCGTCGGCGTGCTGGTGGCCCTCTTTTTCACTTCCATTCCCCGGGAGTTCTCGGCTCTGGGCATCGGCGGCCTGCTGCTGTGCAGCCGCAAGATGCAGTCGCGCCAAATCATCGCCCTGGTGGACTGGCACCTGCTGACTCTCTTCTGCGCCCTGTTCGTGGTCATCGAAGGCATCGGCGCGGTGCATCTGCCCGAACAGCTCGTTGGACATCTCTCCGGCCAGGGCATCGACATCCAACACCCCCTGGTGCTCACCGGCGTCTCCACCGTGCTGAGCAACATCGTCAGCAACGTGCCGGCCACCATGCTGCTGGTGCGCTTTCTGGACACGGCCCAGCCCGAGCAGTGGTATCTGCTGGCGCTCTCCAGTACTTTTGCCGGCAACCTGATCACCATCGGCAGTATCGCCAACCTGATCGTTATCGAACAGGCCGCCGACTGCGGCATCGCCATCGACTTCAAGACCCACGCCAAGGTGGGCCTGGCGGTCACGGCCTGGTCGTTGCTGGTGCTGATGGCCTGGATCTATATCTAATCCATTTACACCATCGCTGGTTTGGATATATGGTGGACTATCCACTGCTTAGAGACCGTCGCCAGGGCCCGGCACGGTCCGCTCCAATCTGATCGGACATTGCCGCCCGATCCTGCCGCAGCGCTTTTTGCCAACCAGATGTCACACCGCAGGGGCTGCCTCCCACCATTCACCCTTATCAAGGAGGGCACCATGACGGCCCAACAGCAAAGCGCGGATCGAACCCAGGTGACCCCTTCGAACTTCCATGGGGTCCTGCGCCATGAATTGTCTAAGCTACGCAAAACAAAAAAAAGGGAAGCTATCGAAGACCCCATCGCCGCCGCCCACGAGGCCGATCTCTCAGGCCTGGCCTTTTCCGGCGGCGGCATCCGCAGCGCCACCTTCAACCTGGGCGTGCTCCAGGCCCTGGCCCGCTTGGGGCTGCTGGAAAAATTCGACTACCTCTCCACCGTATCCGGCGGCGGCTATATCGGCAGTTGGTTGGCCGCATGGATTCAGCGAAGCATCGAGGAAGACAAAAAAGAGATCCAGGTTCATGATAGTCAACCCTCTCGGAGTGAAACACAAGCCGCTGCCGATAGCACAGCCCCTCCCAACCCGCCTTTAGCGATAGAAATTTCCACAGAAGACAATAAAGGCAGCGTTACTGGTGCAGTTCTACATGAACAAATCATCAAGAAGAAGGCCGATGAGGAGAAAGAAAAACCGGTCCCGGCCGCCGATCCTGCTGAAGTCGGCTTTCAAAAAGTGATCGCCGAATTGCAGCGGTCTGCTGGCACCTCCAAACACAAAGATGTACGGACCGAACCTCGAACCATCGCTCATCTGCGCGAGTATTCCAACTACCTGACCCCGCGCAAGGGCCTTTGGAGCACCGACACCTGGACCCTGGCGGTCGCTTATCTGCGCAATTTTTTGCTGACCGTTTCGGTCCTCATCGGCACACTGGGGGCGGTGGTGCTCTTCACTCGCGCCGCCGCGATTTCATATGCGCTGATTCTCACCCAAGGCTCGTGGATTCCCGATCTCTTCGTCTACGGGCTGCTGGCCATAAGCCTGTCCGGCGCCGCATTCTTCGCAGCCATGGATCTGAGGCGCTGCCGGGTGCATCCAGAGGCCGAGTGCTCCAAAGCGACATCGGTTTGCGGGATCGTGTGTACCGTCTTCGCCTGCTGGATGGGCGGAGCATACCTTTGGCGGACGCACGAGGTCTTTTTTGCCGAAGGAAACAGGATGAAGACCATATGGTACTTTTTAGGCACCCTGGCAATCGTCTCCTGTATGGGTCTCGTGGGCCGTTCCCAGGGGGCAAAGAAGACGGAGAAGAGAGCACTCTGGCAGGATACGAAACGCATCTTGGCAGCCGTGGGCGCTACGGTCGTTTTCTTCCTGGCGGCTTGGGGTCTATGCGGTTGGTTTGACCGATGGACGCAGACATCCATCTGGCTGCCATCGCCTTTTTGGCTGGCTACGATGTTTGCACCAGCGCTGATGCTCACCTGCTTCACCCTGTTCGCCGCTGTCTTCGTCGGACTGGCGGGCCAGGACCTGGAAGAGCTGGAGCGGGAGTGGATGGCCCGGCTCTTGTCTTCCGTCACCAAATGGACCCTCGTATTTGGTTTTCTGACCATCGCCGCGATAAGCGTACCCCTGGTGCTGGATGGGTTGAATCAGGAGGCTCTTAATTATTCCCATGGGATATTGGGGCTTCTCTGGGCTGCAATCAGTAGCGCCGGCGCCTGGATAGGACGCAAAGGCAAAGAAACCGGCACAGGCGTTGGTCGCGCCCTGCGCAAGGTTGTGGTGGCAGTGGCGCCTGCGATTTTTATTGCCGGATTACTGTTTATTCTAATTTCCGGCCTGGACGGCCTGACCCGCCTGATTCAGTTTCACTCCGAAGGTCGTTGGACTGTTTGGCAACTTTCGTTCGCCGGCCCGCAAATTTTGGTGGGTTTGCTTCTGATAACTCTCCTGGTAAGTCTGATAACGTTGCTGTGGTCCTGGCGGGTGGGGGTCAACGCCTTCTCTTTGCATGCCCTCTACGGCAACCGCCTGGTCCGCGCCTATTTAGGCGCCTCCAATACAGGACGGCATGCTCACCCGTTCATCAATTTCGACGCTGACGACAGCAAGGTGCGCATGGCCGATCTGGTGCCTCAGGAGAACGGGTATCGCGGCCCGTACCTGCTCGTGAACGCGGCCATCAATCTGGCACACGCTTCACGGCTGGCTTGGCAGCAGCGCAAAGCAGGCGCATTTCTCTTTTCACCGCTTTACTGCGGGTACGAGTTCCCAGAGGAGCAGGCCCCTGGGGGCCAATCAGCCAAACCAATAGTTCGGGGATATGTCCCGAGCCAGATATACGCGGACGGCAAGCGCTCCACCAGGGGCATCTCGCTGGGCAAGGCCATGACCATCTCCGGCGCGGCGGCCAGCCCCAACATGGGTTATCGCACCTCCCCGGCATTGGCCTTTCTGATGACGGTCTTCAATGTGCGCCTGGGGTGGTGGCTGCCCAACACGGCCGTGCGACCCCCGGACGACCCGCATGCACGCTGGTGGGAGCGTAAGCGGCTGCTCCCGGTACTCGATTGGTTGGGCCTGACCAGCACCGGGCATTTACGCAAAAAGGGACCGAGCCTGGGCTTGTCGCATTTATTGCTCGAACTGCTCGGCCTCACCGATATCCGGCACAAATATGTCTACGTCTCCGACGGCGGCCATTTCGAAAACCTCGGGCTATACGAGTTGGTCCGCCGGCGCTGCCGCCATATTGTGGTGTGCGACGCCGAGGAGGATGCGAATATGGGGTTCGGCGGCCTGGGACTCGCCATCGAGCGCTGCCGCACCGACTTGGGCATCCCCATCGAAATCGACGTGTCTCAGCTACGTAAAAACCCGGAGACGGGATTGAGCCGCTGGCACTGTGCCGTGGGCCGAATTCGCTACGGCGAGGCCGACCAGGGCCAGCGGGATGGCACACTGCTTTATCTCAAGGCCTCGCTGATCGGCGACGAACCACAGGACATCACTTCATACGCCACCGGTCACGCTCGCTTTCCCCACGAGTCCACGGGTGACCAGTGGTTCGACGAGGTACAATTCGAAAGCTACCGCGCACTGGGCCAGCACATCGCCAACAAGGTACTTTCCACGGCAACTCAGGTGGTACGACGCAATCAAACCATTGTGGCGTTGGGGACCAGAGCATCCGAACAGAAAGAAATATTTTTAAGAGAACTCTTCGCCGAGATAGGGAACCAATGGTACCCCCATGCGGGTGGACCGGAAAAGCAGATCGGCGACCATGACGCCCTGCTGGACAAATTGATCGAAACCCTGCGCAACGATCCGCTGCTCGCCTTCCTCGACTGGCAGCTCTATCCCGATTTGGGCGGGACTGTCCGCAACGCCCGACTGAAACATCGCCCGGTCCCGTGGGTGCCTATCGGCTATGACGAATTACGAGCGGGCTTCTTCTTCTGTCGGCGCCTGCTTCAATTCATGCAACAGGTCTACCACGAGCGGGGACTGGATACCAGTTACGACGCCCCAAGCCATAGGGGCTGGATGAACCTGTTCCAACGCTGGTCCTTCTCGCGCATGGTGCGCTACACATGGAGCATGAGCGCCGGGTGTTACAGCAAACGCTTCCAGACTTTTTGCGCTCATCACCTGCGGCTAGAGGTCGGCGAACTCTCATGGGCGAAAAAACCATTGGAAGTAAAAGCAATCGACGCCGAATTTTTACCGAAACCAGACGCCGATCGAAAAGTCCCGCCGCCTGAAGAATGCACGGCAGACCAGGCCTGGAGCCGGGCGGAACGGGAGCATGGACTGGACTTTTTCGAAACGCTGCTGATGCGCGAATACCTGCGCCTCTATTGGGCTGCCCGCGAACCGAAGCCGGTCAAATCTGTATTTAAAATCTATCCGCTTACGATCGCCACCGATGACCCAACTCAGACCAGCAGGAAGGCTTTTGCGAGCATCACCGCGGGTTTTGCCATCGTCCGGGAAGAACGCTCGCCGGAAGGTAAATCTACCTTGCTCTACCTGCGCATCCGGCCCGCCTTGCGCCACATGGGCCTGGCCCACAAGGCCATAAAGGTCATGATTGGCAGCGATCCGCCTTTGACCTCGCAGGTTTCCGAGGAGTCCATTGCCAGCATGGACCCTACGAAGGAACGCTGGCACCGCCGGATTTTTCTGGAGCTCTACCCCGAACAAATGGAAGCGGTATCCAATACGCGTCAGTACCTGGCGCAAATGATCAACCGGGAAATCGAAAAGTATCGGACACAGTTTCAAAACAAAGCGACAGCAGAAGATAGCAAAACGGAAGCTAAAAACGATGTTTTTCAGCCGCACGCGGCGACATAAGGCCGCAGGGCGTGGCGCACCGCGCAGCGCACGATGGCGGAAGGATCGGCGCAGATCTTCTCCTGGCGAATCTCGGCCCAGATCTCGGGCAACTTTTGTTCCAGCAGCGCGGCGGACAAGGGCCGATGCAGGTTCTGCATCAGTCGTTCCACGGCCTGGGCCGCCCGCCGGTCGGACCAGTAGTAGCGGATGCGGTCCCGGGGGCTGTGGTGGCGCAGATGGCGCAGTTGGGCTTCATCGCCTTTGTAGTGCGAGCGCCAATGTTGCGGATGTTCGGTCATCAAGCCTTCCATCACCTGGGGCAATCGCGACGGCGCGGCGATCCCGTCCAGTTCGGCTTCGATCTCCGCAAGGGCGTAAAGCGCCCGGCGCAAGGCAAAGGTGAGGCCCGGCCCCACCTTGAGCAGCGGGAAATGGTCCTGCACCATGCGTTGCAAGGCAGCCGGCGTCTGGTAATCGGTGGCGTGAATTTCATAGGTCATGGGGCCGGGCAGGCGGCCATGGGCCGTGGAAAGCGCGGCGGCCCGCTCCGGTTCGTAGGCGGCCGCCCCGTGGTCTCCGAAATCAACGCCGGGCTGCACGACCACGGCCATCACCCGGGACCAGGCCGCGGCCAGGCCGGCCTCTTCGAAAGTCCGGCGATAAACCGCCAAATCGGATAAAATTTGCCCGGGATCGCTGACCACCGGCACCTCTCCCGCAGCCAGGGCGCCGCCGGGCGGCGGTACCTCCTTGCCAATCACATACAGGGGCCCAAGGCCCTGATGGCCGCGCGCTGCTTCGGCCGCGCGACACAGGCGGACCGCCCGGCGGGCCGCCTCGGATGCCGACAGTTGGGGGGCCGGGTCATCGGCGCAGCCGGTTCCGGTATCCAGGTGGAGCTTTTGAAAGCCGGCCGCCACGCATTGCCGCGCCAGCGTCTCGGCCTTGCGCAGGGCCGCTTCGGCCGGCTCGGCCTTCCAGACGTGCGGTCCGAGATGATCGGCCCCCAGGACGACCCGCCCGGCGGGCAGACCGGCCCTTCGGGCCAACGCCTCGACGAAGAAGGCAAATTGGGCGGGCGTCTGGCCCGAATAACCGCCAAACTGATTGACCTGATTGGCCGTGGCCTCCACCAGCAAGCAACGCTCGGTGGGCAGGACCATTTCCATGGCACATGCCAGAACCACAGGATGGGCCGAGCAGACGGCAAACAGGCCGCCCACCTCGCCGGCCAGGTGCCGCTCTTTGAGTCGGATCAATTGAGTCAATGGGTTATCCATCTTGAAATCCAAGCGCAAAAAAGGTTATTTATTTCGTCTGCCGGCCGGCTGGAAAGCAAGTAAAGGCCGACGATGTCCGGCCATAGGCCTCATGGTACATCCATTGCTCCAAAGGTTCAACGGCAGGAAAAACGAAAAGGATGGCGCCATGCGGATTGTCGCCGACAACTTGCATGTCATCCGCCCGGAGATCGCAAGGGCCCTGGCGGCGCTGGACCCCGGGCCCATCCAGGACCTGGTGCGGCGCTGCGTCCAGGCCGGGGCCCAGGCCATCGATCTCAATTGCGGGCCGCTCAAGCGCGCTCCCGAACGGCACATGACCTTCCTGGTGGAGACGGTGCGGGCCGTCACCGATCTGCCCCTGCTGCTCGACACCACCAACCCCACAGCCCTTTCGGCCGGTTTGGCGGCCTGCGGCGGCCGCGCCATCATCAACGGCTTTTCCCTGGAACCGGCCAAGCTCGAAACGATCCTGCCCCTGGCGCGCCAATACGATGCCGAGATCGTGGGCTACCTGCTGCACCCCGACAGCCGGGTGCCCCACACTGCCGATGAGCTGATGGCCCTGGCGGTTGACGTGTTCGAAGCCTATCGCGCCCTGGATCTGGACCCGGCGCGCCTGATCGTCGATCCGGTCGTCGCACCGCTCTCCTGGCCCGACGGGACCCGCCACAACCGGGCGGTACTGACCCTGATCCGCCAGTTGCCCGATCTGTTGGGCACGCCGGTGCGCACCATGGCCGGGCTCTCCAACCTGGCCTCGGGCGCCCTGCCCCTGGCCCGCAAGATCGCCCTGGAACAAGCCTTCCTGCCCATGCTGGCGGCGGCCGGACTCGATCTGCTGCTGGTCAATGCGCTGCACGGTCCGACCCTCGAAACCGCCCGGATCTGCAACGGGCTGCTGGCCGAAGAGATCTTCGCCCCGGGCGCCGCCTGACGCAACAAAGCAGGCGACACCTCTTTGGGGCTATGATATGGAAACCGCACGCGCCGGAAACGCCAATCGGCGTTACCCTTACGGGCGCCCATCGGGTTCACCTTCTGGTTTAAGGAGAGCGCGCCATGCGCATCGATTTTCACACCCACATTTTCCCGGACTTTATCCGCGGCGACCGCGCACGCTACTTTGCCAACGAGCCGGCCTTCACCCTGCTGTACGAATCGTCCAAATCCAAAATGGTCGGCGCCGACCAATTGATCGCCGAAATGGATGCCCAGGGGGTAGACAAGGCGGTCACCTTCGGCTTTCCCTGGTGCACGGCCGAAACCTTCCGGCGCCACAACGACTACATCCTGGAATCCGTGGCCCGTTATCCAGACCGTCTCATCGGCTTTTGCTGCATGGATGTGCTCGAACCCTCGGCCCCGGCCGAAGTCGAACGTTGCCTTACGGCCGGTCTTGCGGGGGTCGGCGAATTGGCCTTCTACTGCTCTGACATGGAGTGCCAGGACCTGGGCGCCATGGACGAGATCATGGCCCTGGCGCGGCGTTACGACCGGCCGGTGATGATCCACACCAACGAACCGGTGGGCCACGATTACCCGGGCAAGACCAAAAACACCCTGGCCCAGATCTATGCCCTGGTCAAAAAATACGCCGCTAACCGGCTGATTCTGGCCCATTGGGGCGGTGGCCTCTTCTGGTACACCCTGATGAAAAAAGAGGTGTCGCAAACCTTGTCCCATGTATGGTTCGACACCGCCGCCTCGCCCTATCTCTATCGCCCCGATGTCTACCGCCTGGCCGTGGAACTGGCCGGCCCGCACAAGATTCTGCTGGGCACCGACTTTCCCCTGCTTTCGGCCCAACGCTACCTGGCCGAAATGGACCAAGCCGGATTGAGCACCGCCCACAAGGAGATGATCTGCGGCGGCAATGCGGCCGGTCTCCTGAACCTGCCTGGTATGTAAGCCGACAGCAGCTCAACTGAGTCCTATTTCGCTTGATCCGATTCGGCAATTTCGGTGGACCTTCACAGTGTGTTCAGGTCATGGTCCAGGGCACCATTGGCCATACATTTTAGTGCCGCTGGGGTGCAGCGCAGGAAAAGCGGCCTGGACTGTTTGAGCGCAGCGAGTTTCCAGGCCGCCCGGAGCGCACCCGTAGCGGCACTTGAAGGGGTGGCCGGTGACCCGGACCATGACCTGAACACACTGCGCGCGCATTGGCCCCGAATGAATGTTGCTCAGCCAGAATCGCTGGAGAATTGCTGGGCCCGATTGCACTGGATCGCGCACTTGTGTTATACAGCTTGCAACTTTCCCTTTTGACCTCCGCCCCGCGCGGAACTCTGAGCTGAATCATCGCCTTTCGAAGAAGTACGGTCTTCCCCTTGTGGAAGACCGATGACCTCGTTTCCATTGCCATGGCAAGGAGCAGTCGGTTATGCGCATGCGTCAAATCCTGTTGATTCATCCCCACCGTTCCACCCGCGCCTTGATCAAGAAGTATATCTTTTCGGAACTGAGCGACATTGAATGTTTCGAGTGCGACAACGGCTGCAATGCGCTCGGCGAGCTGAACATGCATCCCTTTGACGTGGTGATCGTCACCACCCGATTGATCGATATGCCGGCCTTCGAACTCAAGTCCAAGCTGGCCGAAAGTCGGCGCAACGAGATGACGCCCTTCGTCATCCTGTCCGAAGAAGAGAACGGCGACGACCGGCAACGCCTGCACCAACTGGGTTTCAAGCATGTGGTGCCCCTGCGCGTGCGTCCGGCCGAACTGATCGAAAAAATCAACGAAGTGTGCGATCCACGGATGTGGAGAAAAGACAAACGCTTCTACATTCCAAAAACCGATGTGGTCATCGACGTCCAGGGTAATTCCATGGGGGCCTCGCTGGTTAATATCAGCCGGGGCGGCATCCTGCTGGATTTGATCACCTACGCCCCCGAACTGTTGATGGCCTGCGATCTGCGGGTGACCCTGCGGATCCCCGATCAAAATGGGTCACGCGCCTTGAGCCATCTCGCCTGCCGGCTGCTGCGGGTGAGTGTCACCGAATGGCAACCCAACTATTGTCCCGCGGCCATGCGCGTGACCTTCGTGTTCCACCATTTGGCCAAGGAACAGAGCGCCGCCTTGGAAGAGCTGTTCCGGTCGGCCGCCGAAGAAACTCCCCCCATGGAAGCCCTGGGGTAGCACAGCGTCGGGAGATGCCGTCATGATTCGAAAAGAAAAAGAGATCACCCACCGAAAAGAGATCGATGCCGTTATCGCGCGTTGCCAGGTATGCCACCTGGCTTTCTGTCGCGATATGACGCCTTACGTGATTCCGGTTTGCTTCGGCTATGATGGCCGCTGCCTCTACGTCCATACCGCCAACGCGGGGCAAAAGATCGATTTTATCCGCCACAATCCCAAGGTAAGCTTCAACATGGTCAGCGATGTGCGGCTCATCGCCCAAAGCCCCGATGCCTGCAACTGGGGTTTTGCCTATGCCAGCGTCATTGGCAACGGCTACATGGAAGAACTCACCACGCCCGAAGACAAGGCCCTGGGTTTGGGCTACATCGTGCGCCAGTATGCCCAGGGCCATCCGCCCGGCATGCCGGCCCCGCCGGCCGGACTGCGCGTGTGGCGCATCCGCATCGGCGACCTCAGCGGCAAACGCTCTCCGGCGATTCACGGTTGAAGGCGGCCCCCAACTGCCCGCAAGCCGCCCGAATGCCCGCGCCTTTGGAGCGCCGCAGCCGCACGAAGACCTTGCGCGCCACCAGGGCCTGGTGGAAACGGTGCAACTGCTCCGGTGACGGCGCCGCGTACGGAGAATCCCGCCGGGGATTGTAGACAATCAGGTTGAGCCGCGCCGAGAGTCCTTCCAGGTAGTCTGCCAGATGCTGGGCATCGTCGTCGCTGTCGTTGATCCCCGCGATCAGAACATACTCCATCAGCAGCACATTGCCCCGGGCCAGCGGGTAGTCCCTCAGGGCCTGCTTGAGATCCGCCAGGTCATAGTGACGGTTGACCGGCATCAAGTCGCTGCGCGTGGCATCATCGGCCGCGTTCAGGCTCACCGCCAGCTTGAGCTGGGGCCAGTTCAAGGCCGCCAGGCGCCGGATGCCATCCACGCGCCCACATGTAGAAACGGTGATACGACGTTTGGCGATGTCCAAACCGCGCTGGTCTTCCAAAACGCGAATGGCCTGAACCACCTGTTCGAAATTGTCCAGGGGCTCGCCCATGCCCATGAAGACCACATTGCGCACGTCCAATCCCAGCCCGACCTTGACGGCATGCACCTGGGCCACGATTTCGGCCGCCGAAAGGGAGCGCCGCAGGCCCATGCGGCCGGTCTCGCACAAACGGCAGCCCATGCGGCAGCCGACCTGGCACGAGATGCAAACCGTGGTGTGGCGGGACATGGGCACGATTACGGTCTCCACGGCCAGCCCGTCGGCCAAACGGAAGAGCAGTTTGGTCACCCCCTCCTGGCTGCACCGATCGACAATCGCCGGCCGGCTGGTCTCAAGGTCGGCACGCACCCGGCGGGCCAATTCCGGCGAAGCGGCAAAAGCCGGCAGCATTGTCGGATCACAACCGGCATCGGTGTAAAAAGCCCGATACAAGGCTGCAGCATGAAAGGCACCCTTGGCATAGCGTTGGCGAAATTCAGTCAGCAACTGATCGTAGGTAAGTTCCAGCAGATTCATAACCAGTCATCGTACACGTACTCGTACTCGTCAGTACAACTTCGCGTCATCGTACGCTTTCGAGTACGCGTACGTGTACGAGTACGATTGTAAGTTCTAGGCCAGCAGGTTCTTCTCGGCAAACTCCCAATTGATCAACTTGTCGAGCACAGCCTGGACGTAGTCCCCCCGACGGTTCTGGTAGTCAAGATAGTAGGCATGTTCCCACACATCGATGGTCAGCAGCGGCCGCAATCCCTGGGTCAGCGGCAGATCGGCATTGCCGGTGCGGATCACCTTGAGCCGGTCGCCGTCCTGGACGAGCCAGGCCCAGCCGCTGCCGAACTGGTCGGTGGCCGCCGCGGCCAACTCTTTTTTACATTTCTCGATGCCGCCAAAGGAGGCTTCGATTTTTTGCTTCAAGGCCTCCGGCGGCGCCCCGCCGCCCTTGGGTTTCAGGCTGCGCCAGTAAAAATCGTGGTTCCAGACCTGGGCGGCGTTGTTGAAGATCGCCTGCCGATCCGGCTGTCCGGCCGTGGCGGAGACAATCTTCTCCAAGGGAAGGTCGGCGAACTTGGTTCCGCTGGTGAGCTTGTTCAACTTCTCCACATATCCTTTATGATGCTTGCCGTAGTGAAAACCGATGGTCTTGGAAGAGATCACCGGTTCCAAATCGCCTTCGGCGTAGGGCAGCGCCGGCAGGGTGTGCACCGTGCCCGCCTTGGCCGAGCAGGAGATGCCGCCTGTGGCCAAAAGAAGCGCGGCGCCCATGGACGCCCCCAAAAATTCCCGCCGACTAAGGGAAGCGTCAATCACATTCCTGGTTTGCATGTAGCCTCCTTTCTGGATCGTACGTTAACTACGGGTTATGACAAAAAGGCCGATGTGGGCCAGCAAGTTGGTCGCGGCCACTGGCGCGGTACGAAACCAGCGGCCGGCCAACAGGTAACGCTCCTGCACCACCTGGATCGATTGCCGGCGGCAATAGTCGAAGAAGTCGCGGATCGAGAGCACGCGGATATTGGGCGTGTTATACCATTCGAAGGGCAGGGCCGGCGATTTGGGCGCCCGGCCGCCGAAGAAGAGTCCGCTGCGCAACCGCCACTGGGCGAAATTGGGAAAACCGACGATGCCGAAGCGCCCGATACGCAGCATTTCGGTGAGCACCAGCAGCGGGTTTTTCACGACCTGCAGCGTTTGGTTTAAAATCACATAGTCGTAGGCCTTGTCGGGAAAGTCGGCCAGCCCCTCGTCCAGGTCGCCCTGGTAGACATTAAACCCATGGGCCAGGCCATTGGCCAGATGATCGCCGCGGATATCCACGCCGGTGCCGCGGATCTTGCGTTTGGCGGCCAGTTCGGCCAGCAGGCTGCAATCGCCGCAGCCCAAATCCAGCACGGTGACCCCTTCGGGCACCAGGGTCAGAATCACATCGCGGTCCGTGCGGCTGAGGCGGTCCACATAGCGATCGTTCATGCCGCCACCTCCTGGGGTACGCCCGAAAGGAATCCGGAAATGATGCGTGACAACTTATCGACTTCCACCAGAAAGGCGTCGTGACCGTAAGGCGAATCCACCTCGATGAACGACACCGGCTTACCGTTGCTGAGCAGCGCGCGCACCATCTCCTTGGTCTGGCTGGTGGGAAAGAGCCAGTCGCTGCTGTAGGAGACGAACAGGCAGCGGGCGGTCACTGAAGCAAAAGCTTCCTTGAGCGGGCCGTAGGAGCGGCTGATGTCGAAGTAATCCATGGCCTTGGTAATGTACAGATAGCTGTTGGCGTCGAAGCGCTGGGTAAAGGCGCTGCCCTTGTGGTTCAAATAACTCTCGATGGCAAACTCGGTGGTAAAATTGTAGCCGAGCCGGTTGGCCGATTGCAGGCGCCGCCCGAACTTGGAGTCCAGCAGCATTTCCGAAAGATAAGTGATATGGCCCACCATGCGCGCCGTGGCCAGGCCATGCTCGGGCCCCTTGCCGTCATAACCGCCCTCTTTCCACTCCGGGTCGCGGGTGATGGCGCTGCGGCCCACGCTGTTGAAGGCGATGGCCTGGGCCGACAGGCGGGCCGCCGAAGCGATGCAGATGGCCGAACGCACCATCTGGGGGTAGCGCAGGGCCCACTCGAGCACCTGGAAGCCGCCCATGGAGCCGCCGGCGATGCTGTAGAGCCGGGCAATGCCCAGATGGTCAAGCAAGCGCCGCTGAACCGCCACCATGTCGCCCACGGTGACGATGGGAAAGTTCAGGCCATAGGGTTTGCCGGTGGCCGGATCGATACTCATCGGCCCGGTGGAGCCTTTGCAACCGCCGATGATGTTGGCGCAAATCATCCAGTAGCGGTTGGTATCGAAGGCCTTGCCCGGTCCGATCATCGTATCCCACCACCCGGTCTGGGCGTCGTGGGGCGTATGATAACCGGCCGCGTGATGATTGCCGGACAAGGCATGGCAGATCAAAATGGCGTTGGAGCGGTCCGCGTTGGGCTGGCCGTAGGTCTCGTAGACGACCTCCACCGGCCCCAGTGTGCGGCCCGATTCGAGCACCATGGGATCTTCCAAGCTGCCGAAGGTGAATTTCTGAGGTGTGACAATACCGACTGAGTTGCGATCCATGGTGCCCGGATTCCCAATATCCCTGCAAACGTTTATAACCTACAGCCGACCCCTTCGTTGAGCGCCTGATCCAGGTCCGCCAGGATATCGTCGATATCTTCGATGCCCACGCTGAGTCGGATGAAATCGGGGGTCACGCCCGCGGCTTTTTGCTCCGCTGCGCTCAACTGCTCGTGGGTGGTCGAGGCCGGATGAATCACCAGGCTCTTGGCATCGCCGATATTGGCCAGATGGCTGAAGAGCTTGCAGCTTTCGATGAACTTGATCGCGGCGTCCTGGCCGCCGCGGATACCGAAACCCACCAGGGCCCCCTGGCCTTTGGGCAAATACTTCTCCTTGAGGGCGGCGGTGGGGGACGAAGGCAAGCCCGGATAGCGCACCCAGGCCACGCACGAATGGTTCTCCAGCCAGCGGGCCACGGCCAGGCCGTTTTCGCTGTGGCGCTCCATGCGCAAGGCCAAGGTTTCCAGCCCTTGCAACAGCAGCCAGGCGTTGAACGGGCTGATGGCCGCGCCCATGTCGCGCAGCCCCAGCACCCGGGCCCGCAGGATAAAGGTCATGGCACCAAAGGCTTCATGAAACTTCAGGCCGTGATAGGCGGGATCGGGTTCCAGGAAGGAGGCGAAGCGACCGGAGGCGGCCCAATCGAACTTGCCCGAATCCACAATAATGCCGCCGATGGAGGTGCCGTGGCCGCCGATAAACTTGGTGGCCGAGTGGACCACGATGGCGGCACCATGGTCGAAGGGGCGCAGCAAAAAGGGCGTGGTAACGGTGTTGTCCACCACCAGAGGGATGCCTTGGGCTTTGCCGATGGCGGCGATCTTCGCAAGATCCACGATGTCCAGCTTGGGATTGCCGATACTTTCGACGAAAAAGGCTTTGGTCTTATCGGTGATGGCCTGCTCCCAACCGTTAAAATCGCCGGGGGCCACGAAGCGCACGCGGATGCCCAGTTTGGGCAGGGTGTGGGTAAAAAGACTCACCGTGCCGCCATAAAGATCGGTGGAGGCCACGATCTCATCGCCGGCCTGGGCCAATGTCAGCAACGTCAGGGTTTCGGCCGCCTGGCCGGAGGCCACGGCCAGGGCGCCCACCCCGCCTTCCAAGGCGGCCACGCGTTGTTCGAGCACGCCGGTGGTGGGATTCATGATGCGCGTATAGATATTGCCGAACTTACGCAGTCCGAAGAGATCGGCGGCGTGGGCCGTATCGTCGAAAGTATAAGAGGTGGTTTGGTAGAGGGGCACGGCCCGGGAATGGGTGTCGCTATCGGGCGTGTGTCCGCCGTGGATGGCCTGGGTGGCAAAGCCTTTATAGGTATCGGTCATTGGTTTCCTCCTTGTTTTAGAGACAAAAAAACCTCTCGTTATGGAGAGGTCTGTCAACCCATGTTGTCATCAGACCTCATGTGTTCCCTTGCGGGCTGGATTTAGCACCTTGATGGTCAGGTTGCCGGGCGGTCATAGGGCCAGTTCCCTCGCGCCACTCCACATGATTATGTTCGTGACCGAGATTAATAAGGCGTTGCCTTGGGATTGTCAACACGACCTTCAGCCTTCATCCTTCAGCCTTCAGCCTTGTTTGTCGATACTCCCGGGCCTTGGACACCAGGGCCGGCGCCCATTGGGGCGTGCCCAGCGCATGGATATGGGTGTAAGTGGCCAGCACATTGTTGCGGCACAAGGCGTCCCGGCCGGGAATCAATCCGTTGCCGCGCTCCATTTTGAAGGCCGTCGGGCCGCAGTCCTCCATGCCTTTAAGCACGCTGGAGTAGTGAAACTCGTGGCCTCGGAGGGTTTGGCCGATTTCGTAGAAGGGGTTGGCCTGGTCCACCTGAACCAGGGTATAGCCATGGCCCTGGGGCCGTTTGGAAAAACCGAAGGAGATGGGCAGCACACCGGCCATGGGAAAGGTGCCTTCCTCTAAAATCAGCGCTTGTCCCAGGTACATCAGCCCGCCGCACTCGGCATAGATGGGAAGTCCCGCCTCGGCCAATTGCTTGAGCTGCTCGCGATAGGTGGCATTCTTGGCCAGCCGGGCCGCGTGAGTTTCTGGAAAACCACCGCCGATATAAAGCGCGTCCACCTCGGGCAGATTCTCTTCGAACAGGGGGCTGGTCACCACCAACTCGGCGCCAGCCTGCACCAGGGCATCCAAATTTTCCGGGTAGTAAAACTGGAAGGCCGAATCGCGGAGGATGCCGATGCGCGGCCGATCGTCGCCGCCAACGGAAATCGTCAGGGGGTTGGCGCGGGCCGCCACCGCCTCCGCAGGCAAGGCGTATTCTGCGCCGCGCTCCTTACACCGGAAGCCGATCAATTGGGAGATCGCCGACATGTCCACGTATTTTTCGGCCAGATCGGCAATGGCACCCACCGCCTCCTGGGCCCATTGATGCTCATAGGTGGGCACCAGCCCCATGTGGCGCTCGGTGAAGATCTCGCGGCGCAGCTTGGGCACCGCCCCCAGCACGGGGATGCCGCAGTGTCCGGTGATGCTGTCGCGCACGATGCGTTCGTGGCGGCTGCCGGCCACATGATTGAGCACCACGCCGGCGATACGCAGACCTGGATCGAACTGAGCGCAGCCGGCCACGATCGCAGCCATGGTGCGGGTGGTCTTGGTGACGTCCAGACAGAGAATCACCGGCAGATCGAGCAGTTTGGCCAATTCGGCGGTGGAGGTTCGGCCTTCGACGTTGATGCAGTCATAGAGGCCGCGGTTGCCTTCGATCACGGCCGCATCGGTATTCCGGGTGTGCCTGAGATAGGATTGCTGAATGATGGGCGTGTCGATCAGAAAGGTGTCCAGATTGTAACAAGGCCGGCCGGCGGCCAAGGCCAGCCAGCCGGCATCGATATAGTCTGGACCTTTTTTAAAGGGCGCAACCGTAGCGCCTCGGTTCCGCAGTGCGGCGATAATGCCGACCGAAAAGATCGTTTTGCCCGACCCGCCCCGCAGAGCGGCGATGACGATACCCGGACAGGGGGGGGGCGGTGGCTGGGTTGGCGATTGTTTCAAAGACTCAACCGAACGATCATCGAGGCGCCCATTGCTCGCACAATGGTTTAGTCTTCACCCTCGCTGTGCGCTTGTTTGCCGGTTCCCGGCATTCCATACATGGAGGTGCTGCCGCTGGACCAGTACTCCAGCACGCCTTCCTCGACCAATTTATTGACGATCTTCTTGGCATCGCGCGGTTTGGCCTCGATGATCTTGGCCAGGTCGTTGAAGTAGAACTTGGACTTGGACTTCAACTTCTTGGTCAGCTCCTCAACGATTTTTGCTTTTGCCTCTTCGTATTCCATTGCCGTCCCCTTTCATCCGGTGCGGTCTAAGGGTCGCGGGGGGCGTGAAACACGCCCCCCGCATATTAGTAAAGATGGAACCGGTCGTTGTTAAAATTTGAACTGGGTGGTCTGGCGCCACGTGTAGTAGGCCGGATCACGGAAATCATCGATCAGATGATGCGTAAAGTCAAGCTCGCACTTCTCGAAGAAACGTTCCCAGCCGATTCGCTCGGCCCAGTCGCCCAGACGTTCGTACTTGCGGGCGTCATTGGCGTAGACTTCGATCATGTTCTTGATGACCTGGGAGGTTTTGGGCCAGCGCGGCGCTTCGTTGGGGATGTAGGCCACGACGACCTTGGAGAACTTGGGCGCGCTGATACGGTTGGAAACCTTGCCGCCGGCCATGATGACGATGCCGTCGCCTTCGGTATCGGCCAAAGGCATGGAGGGGCACATGGTATAGCAGTTGCCGCAGTACATGCAGCGCTCGTTGTTCACGGCCACCGAGTTGAGTTTCTGGCCGTTGATCTCCACCTTGGTCGGCTTGATGGCGGCGGTGGGGCAGGCTGCGATGGCCAAGGGGATTTCGCACATCTTGTCCAGGTACTCATGGTCCAACATCGGCGGTTTGCGGTGATATCCCAGAATGGCGATATCCGAGCAGTGCACGGCGCCGCACATATTCAAGCAGCAGGCCAGGGAGACGCGCACGGGGGCCGGCATACGATGGCCCTGGAAATCGGCGAAGACCTCATCCATAACCGCCTTGACCGGTCCGGAAGCATCCGTGGCCGGGGTGTGGCAGTGAATCCAGCCCTGGGTGTGGACGATGTTGGAGACGCCGGCACCGGTGCCGCCAACGGGGAACTTGAACGAGCCGCCGGCGAACTTACGGCCGGCCAGGTCATCCATCAAAGGCTTGAGCTTGGACTTGTTGTCCACCATGAACTCGATGTTGTTACGGGTGGTCCAACGCACGTGACCGCCGCAATGCTTGTCGGCGATCTCGCAGATCTCGAGGATGTGGGTGGTGGTCATCAAACGGGCACCGCCGCAACGCACGGTGTACACTTCGTCGCCCGATTCGGCCACATGCACCAGAACGCCCGGCTGCAGGATTTCATGATACAGCCATTTGCCTTTGTTGGCGGCGATGACCGGCGGATAAAACTCATCGTATTTACGCGGCCCGATGTCGGTGATGCGGTTCTCCATCGGTTTTTCGGGATTGTATCCGGAAGAAATAAAAGCCATGGTCTCGCCTCCTATCTCTGGTGATGTTTTCTGAACTCGTTGATGTCGCGCTCGAAACCGCCTTCGACCTCATCTTCTTTCCAGAAGATGTACGGGTTGGAGCGGGGCTCTTGCACCATGCGCGGATCGGGATCCACACCAAGCACTTCGATGACTCTCTGCAGACCCTGGCGTTTCATCAATTCGCCCAAACGTTCACGGTTCTTGCCTTCTTCCATCCACCAATCCCAGATCGGCTCGATGACCGTTTCTTTGATCTTGGTGTAGGGGGCTTCGGCTTCGATGAAGGGAACGATCAAGGTACCCATCTGGGCGCCGTCGAGGATCGGGGCCTTGGCGCCGGCCAGGATCGACAGGCCGCGTTCGTCGCCGATGCGCAGGGCGCGTGGCATGACGTTGATGCAGTGCATGCAGCGGGTGCACTCACGGTTGTCGATCTTGAGGGTGTTTCCGTCCATGGCCATGCAGCCGGTGGGGCAGCGCTCGATGACTTCCTTCTGAATATCGAACTTGCCCCAGTTTCTTCCTGAGTGGGCGCCGGCATTGGGGGCCAGCTCGCCGCCGATGTAGGCCTGAACGGCCTTCTGGTCGATTTTGATATCGTCTTTCCAGGTACCGACGAAGGAAAGGTCCGAACGGGCGATGGAGGCCACGCAGCAGTTGGGGCAGCCGTCGAATTTGAATTTAAACTTATAGGGGAAGGCCGGACGATGCAGCTCGTCCTGGTATTCCTGGGTCAGGTCGTAGCACAGATCCTGGGTGTCGTAGCAGGCGAACTCGCAGCGCGCCTGGCCGATGCAGTCGGCCGGGGTGCGCAGGTTGGAGCCCGAGCCGCCCAGGTCCTGATTGTGCTTGTGGGTCAGTTCGAAGAAGATCTCTTCCAATTGGGGGGTGGTGGTGCCCAGGAAGATGATGTCGCCGGTGGAGCCGTGCATGTTGGTGATGCCGCTGCCGCGCAGATCCCAAATGTCGCACAGGTTGCGCAGGAACTCGGTGGTGTAGAATTTGCCGCCCGGTTGGGCCACGCGCATGGTGTGGAAATGGGCCACGCCCGGGAACATCTGGGGTTGGTCGCAGTACCGGCCGATAACGCCGCCGCCGTATCCAAAAACACCGACGATACCGCCGTGTTTCCAGTGAGTCCGGCCCTGTTTGAATGAAAGCTCGAGGATGCCCAGCAAGTCTTCGACGACGTCGGTGGGAATCTGGAATTCGATGCCTTCTTTGTTTGCAGCCCTTTTCTCGGCCTGCTGCTTCAAGTCGGACACAAAGCTCGGCCACGGTCCGGATTCAAGCTGGTCCAACAACGGGGTTTGGTGTTTTGCCATCTTTTACCTCCAATTAGGTTATTGAAACGAGTTGTACCACTCCACAACAAAACAGGTTGAATTTAAAAACTTTTCACCTCCTCTCGCTATTCGTTGATAGCTTTTTCAATCTATTTTTTCAGTATTTATGTAAACCTGTGGCAATTTAAAGCTAGCAGAGCATATCGTTTTCCAAAGGAAGGTCATATAGAGAGATTCGCCTGCCTTGTCAATAAAAAAGCCCTATTTCCCGGGGTCCAAGGGGTGCGTTTCGGCCCCCTGGGCGATGGCTTGAAGCCTGTCGGCGCATCATCTTATATGTTGCTTGCCGCCTCAAACTTTTCGGCCTTTGACGATTTGGGCCAAGCCCTCCGTGTGGCGCGCCAGGCGGCGGCGCAGAAGGTCCGTCTCGGGAAGTTCGCCCGGAAATCGCGCGAGGATCGTCTCCCCCAACGCCATCCAGGCTTCCCGGTCGTGGCCGGCCAGGTAGGCAATCACCCCCGGAACGAAGTTTTCCGGAAAATCGTTGCGCCGGGCCATGCTCTCCAGACCCTGGACAAAGCCTTCCCACATCGGCGCCAGGAAAGCCTCTCCGGCCCAAGTCAGATCGCCGACGCCATCCTGGCGATCCAGGCGCATCCAAAGGGAGGTGCGCAGGAAAAAGACCGCCAGCACCTCCAACAGGCGCGCCAGCGTCAGTGGGTCGTCCTGGGCCAGGTGAAAAAGCGGGCCATAACGCCGCACGGTGATCAATCGCACTGCCAGGCCGGCGCCGTTGACGCGCACGATAAAGTCGCCGGCGGCGTGGTGCCAGGCCTGAATGGCCGCGAGGGTGTGGGGATCGAAATAGTGGGTGAGAATGAAGACCGCCTGGCGGAAAAAATCGGCCACCTGGCCTGGGCTCAGGTGCCAGCGCCCCTGGTCCGGATCCCAGACCGCCCAGGGCGGTTCGTCACCGGCGCCGGCCGCGCCGGCCGTGGGATGCAGCTCATGAAAGCCGTCCAACCACTCGCCGAGGAACATGGGCAGCGCTTCCCGGTTACCGATGCGCCCGGCCCCCCAACCGTACACCCGGGGAATGAAACGCGGGGAAAAATCGGCCTCCAGCTCTCCCAGGTACGCCGCCTCGGCCGCCAGGCGCTCGCGCCCGGCCAGGCTCACGGCCACGTTGAGCACCAAGTCCAGACGCTGGGTGCCGAGGGTCACCGTCACCCGGGCCGGATGGTAAAAGGCGCCGTGTTTGACCAGGTGGACCCGGATGCCGTCCAGCTTTGAAAGGTTAAACACGGAGCCCCGTTGTCCGTGGAGTGCCAGCGCCAGGGCATCCCGGCCTGCGCCATTGAGGTAGTCGTTCACCGCGGTGAAGTAGTCGCCGTAGCTGACCGTGGCGAGCGTTGAAGGGCCGGCGTGACGATCGGCCGGCAACGGCAGGCGCCACTGGGTTTCGGTCCCCGTGAGCCGCGCGGGGGGCTCACCCACCCAACACGTGACGGGCAGCACTGGCGTCGCCGGCGACAAGACCTATGCTTCCAGGGCCTTGAGGATGTCGGGGGCCACGTCGTAGCCCAGTTCCCGGGCGCGCTGGATGTGGGTCTTGGCCTGCTCGCGATCGCCCTTCTCCAGGTAGGCGATGCCCAGGTTGTTGTGGGCCACCGCGAAATTGGGTTCGGCCGCCAGTGCCTTGAGACCGGCCTCGATGGCGTTGTCCACCTCCCCTTTCATCAGGTAAGCGGCGGCCAGGGTGGCGAAGCCTTGCACGAAGCGGAAGTTGAAGAACGTGGATTTCCTCAGGGCTTCGATGGCTTCATCCGCTTCGCCCCGTTGCATGTGCACGAAACCGATGTTGCCATAGCCTTCGGAGAAGCCGGGCCGGGCTTTGACCGCCCGCTTATTCCACTCCAGGCAGCCGTCCAGATCGCCGCGCTTGAGACACAGGCCGCCCAGTTGCACATAGGCTTCGGCCAGGCTGGGGCTGCAATCGATGGCCGACAGAAAGGCCCGTTCGGCTTCGGCATCCTGACGCTTGCCCAAAAGGGCCACGCCCAGATTGTAGTGGGTGGTGCCGCACTCGGGGTTGCCCGCCAGGGCCCGGTGTTGCAGCTCGATGTATTCGTCGATGTTGTTTGCCTTGGTCATGCGATGGATTCCCATATATATAAAAGTTAAATCCTTAGAAACGAGGGTCATGGTTATGCCGCCCTCCGGTCGCTTGTCAAGCCATTTCCGGGGCTGCCAATTATCCGCTTGACACGAACAGAGGGCTTCTCTACTTATGAAGCTATGACACTGCTACCGCGATCATCATCACAGAGGACCCACCGGTTGCCGGGCTTTCACGCTCAGACGGGAGGCATTCAGGTTTCGGCGTCCGGCGGCGATGGCCGCCCACGGCGTCCGGGCCTGGGGGCTAAACGCCGGCCATGAACCGAACCGCCGCGAATACCGAATCATAACCGCAATTAGATTAAGGCAATCAGATCAAGATAGATCAAAAAGGGGGAATCATGAGACCCGGTTGTTACACCGCCCTGGTGACACCGTTCACCAACGATGGGACCCACATAGATACGGAAGGGCTGGAAAAGCTGGCGGCCTTCCAGATCGCCGGCGGGATCACCGGCATCCTGGCCGTGGGCACCACCGGTGAAAGCCCGACCCTGGCCTGGAACGAACACAACACCGTCATCGACATCGTGGCCCGCACCAGCAAGGATCGTTGCCTGTGTATCGCCGGCACCGGCAGCAACAATACCCAGGAGGCCTTGAACGCCACCGAGCACGCCGCCCAGCAGAAGGTCGACGCCGTGCTTTTGGTGGACCCGTACTACAACGGCCCCAGTTCCCTGGAGATCCGGCGCGAATATGTGGCGCCCATCGCCGCGCGCTTCCCCGGCCTGACGATCATCCCCTACGTGATCCCCGGCCGCACCGGCGCCCAACTGCTGCCCGAAGACCTGGCCCTGCTCTACCACGCCCATCCCAATGTAAGCACGGTCAAGGAGGCCACCGCCGACCTGGACAACATGCGCCGCACCCGGGCCTGTTGCGGTCCCAAGTACACCATCTTATCCGGCGACGACGGCATGACCTTCGACATGATGGCCGACCCGGCCATCGCCGCGGCCGGGGTGATCTCGGTGGCCAGCAACATCGCCCCCCAGGCCCTGACCCAAATGGTGGAAAAACTGGTGGCCGGGGACCGCCCGGGCGCGGAAAAGATTTTAAGGGCCGTCGAGCCGCTCTTTGACCTGGTGACCGTCAAGACCAAGGAACGCACGCCCCACGGCGACGTCGTCTGCCGGGCGCGCAACCCCCTGGCGGTCAAAACCCTGATGCGCCTGCTGGGCATGCCGTCCGGCCCCCTGCGGCCGCCCCTGGGCAAAATGACCCGCGCCGGGCTGGAGGTGGTGCTGACCACGGCCCGCAAGGTGTGGACCCAAAATCCGGAAATCCTCCAGCCCATCGGGGATTTCTTCGGCGTGGACATCGCCGAGCGCCTGGACAACCCCAAGTATCAGGAAGGGCTCTGCTACCGCGGGTATTGATTCAGCCCCTTGACAAGGCCGCGGATCGCCTGGCGATCCGCGGCTTTTACTTCTTGTATGCCTGAGCCTTTGGCCTGCCAGGCTAGCGTTGGCCGCCCCCAGCCCCCTCCGACAAGCGCTTGATCCCCATGGTCTCGATCAACTGGTTGATGTCGGTGGTCTTCAGGTTCATGCCGCCTTCGGAGACCGGCAGCAGCAGGATGCGCTTGCCTTGCAGGGCTTCGGCGATGCGCAGTTTGACCATGGCCTCGCCGCCGGCCCCGGCCAGGGCGCGGTTCATCTCCTGGATGCCTTTGGCTTCGGCGATGCCTTCGGCCTTGATGGCTTCGGCCAGCAACTGCTGCTGTTCGTAGTACACGTCGGCCTCGATCTTGGCCTTGCGGTAGGCGCCGTCGGCGTCGGCCACCAGTTTATTGACCTCGCCCTTGGCCTCTTCCAATTTGCGCTTGTACTCTTCCAGGGCCGCGTGCTGGGCCGAGCGGTTCTTCTGCACCTGCTGGTCGGCCACCTTCTTGTCTTCGATGGCCTTCTGATATTCGGGATTGAAGCGGTAATCCTTGGTGAGCACCTTTTCCACCACGATGCCCATGGGGCCGAGGATCTCCTGGAGGATCTCCTTGGCGCGCTGGGATTGCAGTTCGCGCTTTTCGGCCACGTAGAACTCTTCGGTGGTCAGCTCGCCGAAGATGTCGCGCGGCTTGCTGCGGGCGATGGTGCGCACGATCTTGTCGCGCAGCTTCTTATCGTCTTCGGCCACCTGCTGGACGATATCGGGCGCCCGCTCGCCGTCGATGCGGTAGGCGATGATCACATCCAGGCTGATATCGTTGCCGTCGATGGTTTTGAACAGCAGGTCGTCCTGGACGCTGCGATCCCCTTTGCCCCGTTCGAAAACCATCTCCAGGTTCTGCAACTTGGTGTCGAAGGTGTTCCAATCGTTGATAAACGGCAGAAACACATAGGTCGAACCCGGCGGATAGGCTTTTTCTTCCACCCCGGCCGGGCCCCAGAGGGTGAACTTCTTGGTGCGCACGCCCACCTCGGTTTCGCCGGTGGAGTAAAACAGGCAGCCGGACAGCGCGACAGCCAGCCAGAGGGCCAGGATAAACCACGCGATACGTTGTTTCATTGTTCACCTCCCGGCCGCACATCGAAAAGTTTGAGGGCATTGTCCAGGTCCAGGGGGTTGACGCCGCTGCGGCCGTCGCTGGGCAGCACGATCATCTCCAGCCCCTGGTACACATCGGCCATCTTCAAGCCCACCATGCGTTCGGAACCGACCCCCTTGAGGGCCTCGTTTTTCAGTCGCACCCGCTCGGCTTCGGCCAGCCGCACCAGCAGGTCGGCCTCGGCCTTCTTGGCGCGCACATACAGATCCTTTTCGGCGATCTTGCGCGTTACATAGGCCCGGCCCTGCTCCATCTCCACCTCCACGATCACCTGGCCCTCCTGGGTGATTTTCTTCAGCTCGGCCTCTTCCTTGGCGGCCCGGGCCGCAGCCTGGTTGGTGAAGACCAACTGGTCCTTGAGCTTTTTCTCCTCGATGTTCTTCTGGATCTCCTGGCTGTAGCGAAAGTAGCGCACCAAGACCTGTTCCACGCGGATGCCCTTGGTGATCAACTCCTGGTTGAGGCGGTCGCGGGCCTCTTGGGCTTTTTGCGAGCGCCGGGGGCTGTTGTAAAAATCCTCGGTGGTCAGCTTGCCCAGGGTCTCTTTGAGGGCCGGCTCGGCCTTGGGGATGATACCGTTCTCTTCAAACAGACGACCCGGCCCGATCTTGGTGAAAACCAGGTAGGGGTCCTCGATGCGATAGAGAATCGAGGCGTCCACATCCACGAAGAAGCCGTCCGAGGTCTGGATGTGGGCCACCTTGTCCTTGCGCGCCGCCTCGGAAGCGGTGCGCGGATAGTCGGTCAATTCCAGCACCTGGATATCCCGGGGCAAGCGGTGCATCTGCTGGATGCCCGGTATGACCCAGTGCAGTCCGGCGGTATAGAACTCTTTCTGCACGCCGCGATGGATACCCATGCGCACCACCTTGATGCCGTATTCGTTGGGGTGCACATAGACGCACAGCAGGTTATAGGCCGTCACGATCAGGACCATCGCCGCAATGGCGATGAAAATGCCGCGCCCGGCTCCCAGCGGCAGCCTGGGAAGCTTTAGCCGCGGCTTGACCTTTTTCAAGGCCGCACTGAAATCCACGGGTTGTTGGGCCATGGGTCGCCTCACTATTCCGTTTGGGGGTTCACAGGAAGAAAATGGGTATGCGGGACTTTAACCGACCCACGCGCCGCCGTCAAATGCAAGTCAATGAACAAACAAAAGCTGCACGCGATCGTCGTAGTAAAATGTGTTTAGCAGCCACTGGTCCCGGGGCCGGTAGAAGATAAAGCGCCACACCATGACCAGGCGTTCGAATTTCTGCAGGAAGACATATTGGCGCAGGGAATCGCCCACCTTCTCCACGATGACGAAATCCCAGCCGATAGGGGCTCCGAAGCGCTGCTGCATGGCCGGCAGCTGCTCTTGGGTTTTGGCCAGCATGGCATCGAACTCTTCCTTGGGATAGACATTGTACGGCCGCAAGCGCTCCAGACCCTTCATCACCCGGCCGGCGGCCAACTCCACCATGACGCTCTCGGCCAGAGCGCGGGCCTCAGCTTCGGTGGCCAGGGATGCGGCTCGCACCGACGTGCAAAACATCGCCAACAATATACACAACCCCAGGGAAACGACGCGCATGGACCCTCCAATTCCGACCTTTGCCTTCGATTTCCATCGCCGCTGCCCCCTCGACGAAGGGCGACGCATGGCCATCATGGCACAAAACCGATCCTTTGGCGACAGCCCGGGGCGCGCTTTGGCAAAGCGCTAAAAGCCCCTTGACCCTGTGGCGGCATGGCGATATGTGCCTAATCGCGACTTTGCCCATACCACGACACTGTAACAGGTTTAAAACAGAACGTTGGAGCCCCCCGGAACGCCACATCCATAACGATCGCCAGGGCACCCCTTTATCATTATGGAAAGAACTCATGCCGCAAAACATACCATTCGGCGAAAGAAGGGACCACCGTAGAACCACCTGCGCCTTCTCCATCCACATCGAAGACGATCGGCGCAGTTACATCGCTTATTTGCGCGACCTGAGCCTGGGCGGTGCGCTTTTGGAGCCTCCCCCCCATTTCAATCCCAAAATCGGCCAGACCTTGCGCTTGACCATCCCCTTCCGCAAGCGGCCGGGGATTGCCGTGGTCAACGCTAAAATCCTGCAAGCGCGCAAAGACGGGATAGCCGTCGCTTTTCTCAAACCGAGCCGATCCGGCCTGAACATATGGCGCGGTTAAAGGGCCGCATCTATTTCGAACGAACATGCTTTTGCGTTAAAGAAACCTGAGCTTCGGCCGATACCTACTGCGTATAATGATGTCCTGTCGTGGCCTCCGTGCACGGCTTTTCCAAAATGGTTCCATCAACTATCAAGGAGCCTGGTGAATGCATTGCACAAAACTCAAATTCAAGATGGTTTTCGGTTCGCTGACCATGGTGATTCTCGTGGCGCTGATTTCGGCCGTCGTTGTCGCCATGGTGGTCAACCAGCAGCATCAACGGGCCGCCCGGGTGGATATCGCCCAGGCCATCGACATCGCCCGGGACGAGCTGATGGGGTTGCAGGTCAAATTATCGGACGATACGGAACAAATTGCCACCATCAACACCATGGGCTCCAAGGTCAAGTTCTTGAGCAAGTACAAGTCGATGCCACCCAATGACAGTACGGAGAATGTCTATCGGGAAATCGCCATGGACCTGTTTCGCATCTGCGCCATGAGCAACCTGTGGCAGGCCGCGGTGTATGATGTCCAAGGGGATATGATTGCCTTCTGCGTGCGCCTGGGGGAGGGGCTTTTTCGTTTTGCCTATGCGGCGGATCGATCCCAAAGCACCTACCGCGTAGCCACCCTCAATGCCAGCAAACAGGATGAAAAGCCGGAGTGGAACGAGACCGCCGATCTCGCGGGAATCTCCATCGAACTCAAGTTCGGCGCACCGCCGGGCAGCGGCGAATCGGCAGGTTTGAAATCCGTGGCGTCCAAGCTTTGCCTGATGGCTTCCACGCCTGTGGTCAGCGACCAGATCAACCGGGACACCGGGGAGATCCAAAAGCAACAATTCGGCTGGGCCGTGGCAATCCGCTCTCTGGATAAATCCTTTGTGGAAAGGATATCGCGCTGGAGCGGCATGCAGATCAATCTGTTCGGCCCCACCACGCTCAGCGTCGGCACCCTGAGCGCCTATACAGCCCCGGCCGGAAGACCGGCGGCGGAAACGGATGTCTCCTGGACCTTGGCCGCGGCAGCTGTGCAAATCGGTGAAGTGTCTCTGGGCGCAGAAAACTATCTCCAGGGAGTGCTGCATCTTTATGACGGCGGCCGCAGGGTCGGCGCCTTGGCGGCCCTTGCGTCCAAACGCCTGATCCAAGCCAATACCTGGCAGTTGATCAAACTGCTCTGCCTGGTATCGTTGGGATGTATCCTGGCTGTGCTGCCCGTCACGGCTTTCCTGGCCAACTCGCTGATCAAACCGATCCAGCAGGTCGTGGCCCGTCTGAAGGATATCGCCCAGGGCGAAGGGGATCTGACATCACGCTTGGAAGTCAAGAGCCGGGACGAGGTGGGCGAACTGGCCCAGTGGTTCAACGCCTTCATTGCCAAGTTGCAGGAGATGATGGGCGGCATATCGGCCAATGCCCGGCGTATTGATGGCTCTTCTTCCGAGTTCTCGAGTCTCTCCCAGCAGATGTCCGGCGGTGCCGCCCAAATTTCGACCAACATCAACGGCATCGCGGCGGCTACTGAAGAGATGAGCGCCAGCCTTTCCTCGGTAGCCGGGACCATGGAGCAGACCGCCACCAATGTCAATATCATGGCCGCTTCGGTGGAAGAGATGAACAGCACCATCCAGGAGATCGCTAAAAACTCCGAGACCGCCCGGCACATCACCAACGGCGCGGTCAGCAAAGTCCAGCGCAGTTCCGAACGGGTCGGCGCCCTGGGGACGGCCGCCCAGGATATCAACAAGGTCACCGAGGTCATCACCACCATCTCGGAACAGACCAACCTGTTGGCTCTCAACGCCACCATCGAGGCGGCCCGGGCCGGCGACGCCGGTAGGGGCTTTGCCGTAGTGGCCAATGAAATCAAGGAGCTGGCCAAACAAACGGCCGGCGCCACCCAGGACATCAAGAAGCGCATCGAAGGCATTCAAGGGGTCAGTCAAGAGACGGTCACCGATATCGGCGATATCCTCAAAACCATCCGGGACGTGGACGAGGTGGTCGGCACCATTGCCGCATCGGTGGAGGAGCAGTCGATCACGGCCAAAGAGATCGCCCAAAACATCAGCCAGGCAGCCGGCGGCATCCGGGAGGTCAACACCAACCTGGCCAACAGCAGCACCACCTCCCAGGTAATTTCAAAGGATATCGGAGGCATCACCAGGGCCACGGATACCATGAGCGGTCAAACCTCTCAGGTTCACCTGTGCGCCAAGGGCATGAGCACCTTGGCCGACGAGTTGAAGACCATGGTGGGCCGCTTCAAAATCTGATCCTTGCCCTTCCAAACAGCTTCACAAATGAAAGGGCCCGACCAAGGCCGGGCCCTCGCTATTGATAATGGATGGCAGCGCGCTAGCGAACCTTGGGCGGCAGTCCGCATTGTTCGCGACACACCCGCAAATCTTCGACGCAGCCGCTGGGCGTGCTTTTGGTGCAGGCGACAAACCCATCTTCGCATTTGGCCTGGCAGCGGAGATTTTTTTCAACAAATGTACAGTTCATGCGTCACCTCCTCAGGGCAAGTTCCACTTAAAGTACGCCAACCATAACCATGATCACCGCCAAGGCAAGATGATTCAGCCGGCGGTCAGGATGAAGGTTCGAAGCAGCGCTGCCCCTGTTCGATGTACTTCTTCACGGTCCGGCGGTCCAAACGCACGTGGCGCGCCACCGCCTCATAGGTGCCCATGCGGCGGTACAGGTTGTAACAGTAGCCGGTGAGCAGCGCCTGGGCGTCCAGACGGCCTTCCATCACCTCCTGGGCCAGGCGCTGGTCCACGGCCAGTTGCGCCGGCATGGGGTTCGGGTCGTAGGCGCGGTTGAGCAGGATGCGCCGCACGCACTGTTCCAATTCGCGCACATTGCCGGGCCAGGCGTAATGCAGGCCCACCTGTTCCCGGATGGTGGCCGCCAACATGCCGGTCAGTTCGGCCGACGGGTTGCCCAGGATGCGGGTCACGGTGTGGCCCAGCAGGTCGTCCAACTCCCGGGGCGCTTCCTGGATGCGCTGGGCCAGGCTGGGAATCACGATCACGTCCGAACAGAGCCGGTAGAAAAAATCGTCGCGCAACCGCTGGGTCCGCAGCGCTTGCAGCGGACGGTTGGTGGCGGCGATGATGCGGCCTGAAAAGCGCTGGGGCCGATGACTGCCCACGGGCGTGAAACTTCGCTCCTGAAGCACTTGCAGCAATTTGATCTGGATGTTCTGGCCCACCTCGCCGATCTCGTCCAGCAAAATGGCGCCGTAGGGGCTGCACCGCTGGAAAACCCCCTGGTACTCTTCCACCGCGCCGGTAAAGGCCCCTTTGCGGTGGCCGAAAAGCTCCGACTCGATCAAGGTTTCCGAAAATTGCGACAGGTTCAAGGCCATGAACGAAGCGGCGAAACTCACGGCGAAGCAGCGTTTCTTCTCGTCGAAGGGGATATACGCCGAACGGCCGATGGCGGCGGCGGCCGTGCCCTTGCCCGCCCCGGTCGGCCCCAGGATCAGGGTGGAGAAATCCTCCATGCGGTTCCACAAAAAACGGTCGTACCAGTCGATGTTGTGGGTAAAGACGTTGTTCCAGAGCTTCTCGCGCAGCAGGCGCATGCACGCACTGCGCCCCACCAGGTTCCGATGGATAAAGTAAAAGGCACGCCGCAACTGGAAGTGCAGCTCGAAATAGCGCACGGCCGCCTCATGTTCGAACCCGCGCCGCTGCAGCAAGGCGATCATCTCCGGCGCAAAGGGCACCGGCAGGCTGCGCTCGCCCGCGGCCATCTGGGCGTCGATCAGGGCATCGAACCGGGGGGCGAAACGGTGGAAGATATCGAATAGCAAGGCGTAGGTCAGCAATTGGCGATCCTTGTCGGCATACTGCTGCACATCGGCCCGCTGCTCGTTCTCCATCTGGCCGATGCGCCGCTCCAGTTCGGCGATCACCCGGTCGACGCTGGGCGCCCCCTGGGCTTCGGCATAAAGAGCGGCGATCTGGTCATCCAGCTCGGCGCGCTGCTCCCCAAAGGGGTTGGTCAGCACCGCCCGGCTGATCAAATCGAAAAAGGTGCGCTCGTCGGTGGTCATTCGCTGCATAATGGCTCCTGCCACGGGAAGGTTTCCATAAGATCATTTCATGCATAGACCATATTCATTAAATGCACAACCCTACCCTTGCACCCAAAATCGGACATCGCCCACGTCATCCAATATCAGCAAATATTCCGCTAAAATATCCGACCCACCGACGGTTGGCACGCCCATTGATTTAGCTCTCGACAGCAGCTTTGATTCGGAACCGACCCAACCTAAGGAGCGCAACCATGTTTCAATCCGATGCCGACCCCAAACCCAACGGCGGCCAATGGGCCCTGCTCAAAACCCGGCGCTTCGCGCCCTTCTTCTGGACGCAATTCAGCGGCGCGTTCAACGACAATCTTTTCAAGACCGCCCTGGCGGTTCTGCTCACCTATGCGGCCTCTGCCGGCGGTGAAGGGCATGCCTCGCTGCTGGTCAATCTGGCCGCGGGCCTGTTCATCGCGCCCTTTTTCCTCTTCTCCCCCCTGGCCGGCCAAGTGGCCGACAAGTTCGAAAAATCGGCCCTGATCCGACGCGTCAAGCTGGCCGAAGTCGTCATCATGGGCATCGCGGGTCTGGCCTGGGCCCTGAACTGGCCCTATGTGCTGCTGGCCCTGCTCTTTGCCATGGGCGCGCAGTCGGCCTTCTTCGGGCCGGTGAAGTACAGCCTGCTGCCCCAGCACCTGGGGTCCGATGAGATCATCGGCGGCAACGGCATGGTGGAGATGGGCACATTCGTGGCCATCCTGCTCGGTACCCTGGCCGGCGGGGCCTTGATCGTCGGCGCCCATGGTCACTGGCTGGTGGGCCTGGGCGTGATCCTGGCGGCCCTGATCGGCTGGCGGATCAGCCGCCGCATCCCCGTTGCACCGGCCGCCGCGCCCGAGTTGGTCATCGACTGGCACCTGATCCGCGGCGCCCGCCGCACCCTGGCCGCGGCCCGGGCCGACCGGCCGGTTTTTCTGGCCATCATGGGCATCTCCTGGTTCTGGTTCATCGGCGCCGCCTACCTGACCCAACTGCCGCTCTTTGCCCGGGAGGTGCTGGATTGCCATGCCGGCATCATCTCCTTGCTGCTGGCCCTCTTTTCCGTGGGTATTGCCGCGGGATCGCTGCTCTGCGAGCGCCTTTCGAGCCGGCAGGTCAATCTGGGACTGGTTCCCCTGGGGGCCCTGGGCATGAGCCTGTTCGGCTTCGACCTGATGGGCGCCTATGCAGGCACGGCGGCTGCCGCGCCGCTCTCCCTGGGCGCCTTCATCACCAGCGCCGGCGCCTGGCGTGTGCTGTTGGACCTGGCCTCGATCGGCCTCTTCGGCGGCTTGTACATCGTCCCGCTCTTCGTCTTCGTCCAGGTGCGCACGCCGGCCGCGATGCGCTCGCGGGTAATTGCGGCCAACAACATGCTCAACGCCCTGTTCATGGTGGCTTCGGCCGGCCTGGGGGCCCTGCTCCTGGGCGCCATGCAGATGCCGATCCCCCGTTTCTTCGGCCTGTTGGCCCTGGCCAACCTGCTGGCGGCGCTCTGCATTTACTGCCTGCGGCCGGATCACCTGCTACGGGCCATCATCTGGACCCTCACGCGCCTGCTCTACCGCGTTCGCTGTGAAGGCTTGGGCCATATTCCGGAACAGGGCGCGGCGGTGCTGGTGTGCAACCATGTGAGCTATGTGGATGCCCTGTTCATCTACGCCGCCAGCCGCCGGCCGGTGCGCTTCGTGATGCACGCCGACTACTACCGCCTGCCCGTGCTGCACTGGCTCTTCAAGGCCGGCGGCATGATTCCCATCGACTCGGGGCGCAAGAATCCCACCCTGCTCAAGCAATCCCTGGAAGCGGTCTCGGCGGCCCTGGCCCAAGGCGACCTGATCTGCCTCTTTCCCGAAGGCCGGCTGACCCGCGACGGCGAGATCGACGCCTTTCGCCCGGGCATCGAGCGCATTATCCAGGCCAACCCGGTGCCGGTGATACCCCTGGCCCTGCGCGGGTTGTGGGGCAGCGTCTTCAGCCACAAGGGCGGCACGGCCCTGACGCGCTGGCCCAGACGCTTCTGGTCGCGCATCGAACTGGCCGCGGGTGAAATGGTCCAGCCCTGGTCGGCCACAGCCGAAAGCCTGCGCGTCGCGGTAATGCGTCTGCGCGGGGCCAGAGGGTAAAAAAGGGGGCTGTCGGCAAATTGGCGCCGGCCTGTTTTCGCTTTTGCCGTACACCCCACGCCACCTGGAATCGAAGTCGCAAAATCGCGTCCTGCTTGATAGGACCATGGATGAGTCAATTGAGGCATATTTTTTGCTTAATAGTAGAAATCGGTGTCATTGAAGTACCCAAGAACCGCGCCCCAGGAGCGATGCATGATTTTGACCCAGCATATCCCCATTTTAGACGAGATCCTCGCCACGCCTGGTTTTTTGGCGGAACCAATTCTATCCTTCGGATATAACGATGTGGTTTGGTATGAAGGATTGAAGACTCATCTGGCAGGGAAAAGGGCTCAAAAAGAAGATTCCACCCTCTATATGAAATTGCGTGCCGAGTTGGCTCAACTGCTGGACACGGACACCTACTCGGTGAAGGTTCCTTGGCAATTCATGGAAAACCAATTTAACCAAATACTAAGCAACTATGGCAGGACCGACGTCACCACCATCGATCTGTTCGACCCGCGCGCGGAGTATGCCCATGACATGAATCTGCCCATCGATCGTCATCTGATCGACCGGTTCAATACCATCGTCGATATCGGTTCTACCGAGCATGTATTCGACACACGGCAATGCCTGGACAATTTGTTCAAAATGCTGCGCGTCGGCGGACATATAATGTTCCATTTGCCTTGCAGTGGCTGTTTTGATCACGGCTTTTTCACCTTCAGCCCCGAAGCCATTATCCAAAGCCTGCGCCTGAATGGCTTCGCGATAACCTATTTGGCCTATAGCTTTGAACCCGAGGGCTTTAAAATGGAGAAACCGTTGCCCTGGAACGATTGCATCATGTGGTGCGCCGCCCGAAAAATGCGAGCAGAGAAACAGTTTATCATTCCCCAACAGAACGGCTGCAAGGCGATGTATGGACTGGAAGCATTAAAACAGACAACCTAAGGCGTTGTCGTGATCGCCAGCCCCGAGGCCGCCGACTTCCGTTGCGTGCTCAGTCGGTCAGCTTGGGATTGTCCCAATGGCGGCGGTGATCGCGTCGGGTTTTCTTGTCCAGGTTGCGCTGGAGGGCGGCGGGCAGGTCCACGCCGGTCTGGTTGGCGATGCAGACGAGCACGAACATCACGTCGGCCAGCTCATCGGCCAGGTCGCCGGTATCGCGCGGGGCGCCCTTGAAGCTCTGCTCGCCGTAGAGCCGGGCCATCAGGCGGGCCACTTCGCCCACCTCTTCCATAAGAATCGCCAGGTTGGTCAGCTCGCCGAAATAGCGCACGCCATATTGTTGGACCCAGCGGTCCACCTGGGCTTGATACTCTTGCAGTGTCATAAATGAGGCAGCATGCCTACTAAATCTGGCTGCACACGCGCCAGCGGCCGTTTTCCTTGACCAGGTTGATGTCGGTCTCCACTTCATAATTCTGGCCGATGCGGAAGATTTTGCCGACCACCATGAAAGCCGGATAGATGGCGGTGCGCAACGTCCCTTTCACCTGGACGACGGCCGCGTCATCCTGGGCCGTCACGGTTTCCAAATGCAGGTGGGTGAACATGCGCCGCAGGTTTTTGGTGGTGAAACCCCGCCGCGCCGCTTCGTCGGCCTTGCTTTGCAGGTAGGTATCGACCCACTCGGTCTCGATTACCTGGCGGCATAGGAATTTTTCCATGTCCGGATCGAGGTAGTAGTAATCCTCGACAAACTGCTTGGCCACCGAGGCGGGCGTCTGCCGGCAATCCAGGACCACCAGCACGGGTTGCAGCACGACGAACAGGACGACGAGAACGATGAACGGGGCTAAACGGCCCATCTTTGAACCTCCTGACTCCAATCTGGCCCTTCCGGTGTCTGTGCGCCGGACGACGGGCTCTTTTAATGATGGGGCAGTCCATAACATGTCCGGCCCCCCCATGCAATCATTTGGATGCAAGGCATGTGTGTGTCACAACTGTCGCTTGACATCAAAAAAAACTTGACCCTGGCGCGCTATCTTGACTATATCGATCAAGAAAACAAAGTCCGCTGCTCCTTATATATGTTCGCATGTTCGCCCGCTCCAAGATGTCACCCGCAATAAGTAAGGTGGCCCGAATGCTGATGCCCTCCAAAAAAGGACAGTATGCCCTGCGCGCGGTCTACGAGTTGGCTCGGCGCCAGGGGCAAGGCCCGATCAAGATATCGGCCATCGCCGGGGCCCAGGCCATTCCCCACCGGTTTCTCGAAGTGATTCTCCACCAGCTCAAAGGCAGCGGATTGGTGGATGCCAAACGCGGATATTACGGCGGGTACGCCCTGGCCAAGCCGCCGGCGCAAATCACCGTGGGCGATGTGCTGCGCCACATGCAAAAGGACCCGCCGCCTGGCCAATGCGTCGCCTGCGGCGCCCAGCAGAGCTGTCCCTTTATCGGTCGCTGCGCCTTTGCCCTGCTGTGGCAACGGGTCAAGGATGCCGCCTTTCAGATCTACGACGGCACCACGTTGCAGGATCTGCTCGACGATCACGCGCCCGTCGAAGCACTCAAAGCCATGGGCGCGGCCTAAAAAGTGTCCATCTTGGGATGAGATATTTTTGTTGAGTTCAAGGCGGGCGGAAATTTTAACCGCAGGAATATATGGACATATTTTGAGGATTAAAATTTTCGCCCAACACCGAAATCGGCAAAAATAGCCATCCCTGGATGGACACGTCTTGGGTCAAGGAGTACGGGATGCACCGCTTCATGAAGATGGGCTCTTCTTTTTACCGGTCTGCACGGATATGGGGCGCCGCCCTGTTGCTGGTTTCCCTTTTGGCCGCCGTGGCCGCCTGGAGCGCGGGCGTAGCGCCGCCCGTCGGACGGCAGCGGGCCGACCTCATCGTCATCGACCGCCTCAAAGCCTTCGGTCCACTGGAGCGGCCGCCGGTGCTCTTTGCCCATGATCGCCACACCGCCGCCTTGGCCGAACAGAACAAGGATTGCCTGGCCTGCCACCAGATGGACCCGGTTAAGAATGTGCTGTCGCCGCAATACCGGCATATAGGAGAACTTGACCGCCGCAGCCTCGCGGATCTCTACCATGAGGGCTGCATCGGCTGTCACCAGGAGCTGCGTGCCCGCAAGGCCGAGGCCGGACCGGTGACCTGCGGCGAATGCCATGCGGAAGATGTCACCGTGGCCAGTATCCGTGAACCCATAGGCCTGGACCGCTCCCTGCATTTTCGCCATGTGAAGGCCAGCGAAAACAAATGCGAACGCTGCCACCACGAATACGACCCGGCGGCCAAAAAGCTCTTTTACGCCAAGGGCCGGGAAGGCGCCTGTCTTTACTGCCACAAACAGCAGACCGAAGAGAACCGCATCTCCCACCGCCTGGCCAGCCACCAGGCCTGCATCAACTGCCACCGCGACCTGCGGCTTCAGAAGCAAACCGCCGGCCCCCTGGAGTGCGGCGGGTGCCACGATCCCCAACGGCAAGCGGCCATCGCGCCGGTCAGCGACATCCCCCGAATGGCGCGTAACCAGCCCGACGCCGCCCTGGTGAAGATCCAGCCCAGCCATCCGACCGAACCGCCGCTCCAGGCGAGCATGCCCCGGGTGGCGTTCAATCACAAATCCCATGAGTCGCATGCCAACCAGTGCCGCACCTGCCATCATGCCGCCATGGCGCCGTGCGCCGACTGCCATACGATTCAGGGACACATCGACGGCAAGCAAGTCAAGCTGACCGAGGCCATGCACCCGCCGGACAGCACCATCAGTTGCGTGGGATGCCACGCCCGGCGCCAGGCCGAAGCAGAATGCGTGGGCTGCCATGGCGCCATCCCCGCTTCCCGATCCTGGAGCAACCAGACCAGTTGCAAGGTTTGTCACCTGGCGCCGTCAACCCCGGCGCCCGAGCCGCTGACGGACGAAGCGGCCAAGGCCCTGGCCGCCGCGCTGGTCGCGGCGCGCCGGACGGAGCCGGCGTCGCTGCCCTGGGAGGAGATTCCCGAGATCGTGACCATCGGGCACCTGAAAGACGAGTACGAGGCGGCGCCCATGCCCCATCGCCGGATCGTGCGCAAGCTGGCCGAGCAGATCCAGGACAGCCGCCTGGCCGCCGCTTTCCACGGCACCCCGCTCACCGTGTGCCAGGGGTGCCATCACAACAGTCCGGCCAGCCTCAAGCCGCCCGAGTGCCGCGCATGCCACGCCTCGGATGCTTCGAACCTGAACCGACCGGGCCTCATGGCGGCCTATCACGAGCAGTGCATGCAGTGCCATGACCGCATGGGGTTGGCCAAGCCGGCCACCCGGGACTGCACGGCCTGTCATGCCAAACGGGCCTCGTAAAAAGAAAATCAGCAGAGGTGTCGTCAATGTTCCGTTTTGAGATCACCTCGGCAAGGAAGAGAAAAATATGTCGATATCAAGAAGAAAATTTTTAGGGTGGATGGGCGGCGCCGGCCTGGCCGCCGCGGGTGCCCGCAAGGTGCACGCCGCCTCCAACCGGTCCTTCGAAGGCTATGCCGGCAGCCTGGCCGTGCTCCACGACATCACCCGCTGCATCGGCTGCCGCAAGTGCGAGACGGCCTGCAACGTCGTCAACGATCTGCCCCAACCCGAAAAACCCTTTGACGACCTCACGGTGCTGGAAAAACGGCGCCGCACCTCGGCCCCGGCCTACACCGTGGTCAACCAGTTCTCGCCCCAAGGCGAAGAGCGGCCGAAGATCTTCGTCAAGAAGCAGTGCAACCACTGCCTGGAGCCGGCCTGCGCCTCGGCCTGCTTCGTCAAAGCCTTCACCAAGACCCCCGAAGGCCCGGTGGTCTACAACCCCGACGTCTGCGTGGGCTGCCGCTATTGCATGATCGCCTGCCCCTTCGAGATCCCGGCCTACGAATACCACAAGGCCCTAGACCCGCGCATCACCAAGTGCACCATGTGCTACCCGCGCATCAAGGAAGGCAAACTGCCCGGTTGCGTGGAAGCCTGCCCCACCGAAGCCCTGGTGTTCGGCCCGCGCGCCGAACTGATCCGCATGGCCCGGGAGCGCATGCGCGCCCATCCCGACCGCTATCAGGAGCACGTCTACGGCGAGCACGAGATGGGCGGCACCAGTTGGCTCTATATCGCGGGCCAGCCGTTTGAAACGCTCGGCCTGCGCGAAGACCTGGGTACGGCTCCGGCTGGCCAGCTCACCTCCGGCGCCCTGGGTGCGGTGCCCATGGTGATCGGCTTGTGGCCGGTGCTGCTCACCGGCATCTGGGCCATCAACCAGCGCAAGGAGAAGATCGCCGCCCAGGAGCAGGCCCAGGCCGTGGCCGCAGCCAAGGCCGAGAGCGCGGCCCAGGCCGAAGCCCGTTTGAAGGCGGCCCTGGAAAAGGCGGCCAAGGAGAATGCCGCCACGGTGGCGCGTGAAATCAAAAAAGCTTTGGAAACCGCCAAAACCGCCCCGGAAGGCAACGGCGATACGGAGAAGAAGTCATGACCAGCCCCCAAACAACCACCGGGCCCAGCCGCCTGCTGACCCCCTTCAATGTGGTGGCCGGAATCATCGTCGTGTTCGGCCTGATCATCACCATCCTGCGCTTTACCGGCGGTCTCTCGTCGGTGACCAATCTCTCCGACGACAACCCCTGGGGCCTGTGGATCGGCTTCGACCTGCTGGTGGGCGTGGCCCTGGCCGCCGGCGGGTATGTCACCTCGGCCGCGGTCTACATCTTCGGCCTGAAGCGCTTTCACGCCGCCGTGCGGCCGGCGATCCTCACCGGTTTTCTGGGATATGCCCTGGTGGTACTGGCCCTGCACTACGACGTGGGCCGGCCCTGGCGCCTGCCCTATCCCTTTCTGGTCTCGGCGGGCACCACTTCGCTGCTTTTCGAAGTCGCGGCCTGCGTGGCGCTCTACCTTACCGTGCTCTTCATCGAATTTTCGCCGGCGGCCCTGGAGTGGTTGGGGCTCAAGCGCGCCCGCAGCCTGGTGACGCGCCTGACCCTGGTGCTGACCATCCTGGGGGTGGTGCTCTCCACGTTGCACCAGAGTTCGCTGGGGGCCTTGTTTCTGATCGTACCGGCCAAGCTGCATCCGCTGTGGTACACGCCCTATCTGCCCATTTACTTCTTCATCACCAGCACCATCGCCGGCCTCTCCATGGTCATCTGCGAAGGCGCCCTCTCCCACCGCTACTTCCACGGCAAGATGGACGCCGCGCACCTTTCCGGCAATCGCGACCTGACCCTGGGTTTCGGCAAGGCCGCCGCCTGGGTGCTCACCGGCTACTTCGTCATCAAAGTCATCGGCATCGCCGCCGACAACAACTGGCACTACCTGGGCACCGGCTTCGGGGCCTGGTATCTGGTGGAGTTGCTCGGCTTCGTGGCCCTGCCGGCCTTCATGTATGCCGTGGGCGTGCGCGAGAAAAACATCACCATCATCCGCTGGACCGCGGCCTGGACCGTGCTGGGGATCGTCGTCAACCGCTTCAACGTCTGCCTGGTGGCCTTCAACTGGCACCTGCCGGCCGAACAGCGCTACTTCCCCCACTGGATGGAGATCGCCATCTCGGTGTTCATCGTCACCCTGGGCATCCTCGCCTTCCGCTTCATCGTCACGCGCATGCCGGTCCTTTACGCCCATCCCGATTACGATGCGCATTAAGGAGGAGTCATGGACAACATCTATACCTTGCAGGATTTCATGCTGCACACCAAGAACATCATTTATATCCTGATCGTGCTAGCCCTGGCGGCCTTCCCCCTCTTCTGGCGCTTTCTGAATGGCCGAGACAAGGAGTAGTCGATGTACGCATTCGTCACCGGCCCGCTGGCCTGGATCGCCTTTACCGTCTTCTTCGTCGGCCTCGTCTGGCGCGGCATCTGGTACGTCCGCGGCCTGGATTGGCGCCTGGACCGCGTCAGCTACGGAGAGAACCTGGGCTACGGCCTCCGCGGCGCGGCGCGCTCCATCGTGCGCTGGCTGATTCCCTACGGCACCCACAGTTGGCGCTTCTACTCGGGCTACACGGCTGCGGTGTTTGTCTTCCACATCGGCCTGCTGGTCACCCCGATTTTCCTGCTGGGCCACAACCTGCTGCTCGAGGAGCGCTGGGGGGTGCGCCTGCCGGCGCTTTCCGAAGCCCTGGCCGACACCCTCACCGTGGCGGTGCTATTGGCCGCCGTGGTGATTGCGCTGCGCCGCATCGCCCTGCCCGAAGTGCGCATCCTCACCAAACCCCAGGACATCCTGCTGCTGCTGGCGGCCGTGACCCCCTTCTGGACCGGTTTTCTGGCCTATCATCAGATAGGGCCCTATCAATTCTGGCTGATCGCCCACATCCTGGCCGGCGAACTCCTGCTGGTGGTGATCCCCCTGACCAAGCTCAGCCACTTCCTGCTCTTCTTCCTGTCGCGGGCCCAGATCGGAATGGATTTCGGCATCAAGCGGGGCGGGATGAAGAGTGGCGGGATGCAATGGTAAGGAAGGATTGATTATGCCCGAAGGATTACTCTGCAACAAAACACCGGTCGATACCGTCGAGCAGCTCCAGGCGTTGCTGGCCGACAAGAGCGGCAAGCAGTACTACGAAGAGATGCTGCAACTGGATGTGGACACCGCCGCCTTATGGGCCACCATCCAGAAGTCGCTTAAATCCCGGCTGCGCACCTGGCTTTCGATGTGCGCCCACTGCGGCATGTGCGCCGACAGTTGTTTTTTTTACCTGGCCAACGACCGTGACCCCAGTCAGGTGCCCTCGTACAAGATCCAGGAGACCCTGGGCGAAATGGTGCGGCGCAAGGGCCGGGTGGACAACGCCTTCATGCGCAACGCCATGGACACGGCCTATTCCAAGTGCACCTGCTGCAACCGCTGCGGGATCTACTGCCCCTTCGGCATCGACACCGGCGTGATGTTCAGCTACCTGCGCGGCCTGCTCTTCACCCAGGGGTTCGTGCCCTGGGAGATGAAGATCGGCTCGGGCATGCACCGCATCTACCGCGCCCAGATGGACGTCACCAGCGAGGACTGGGTGGAGACCTGCAGTTGGATGTGCGACGAGTATCAGGAGGATTGGCCCGGGCTGGAGTTTCCCGTGGACAAGCCCAACGCCGACATCATCTACACGGTCAATGCCCGCGAAGTCAAACACTACCCCGAAGATCTGGCCGACGCCGCCGTGCTCTTCCATCTGGCCGGCGAAAACTGGACCGTGCCCAGCAAGGGGTGGGAAGAGACCAGCCTGGCCATGTTCGCCGGCGACTGGGCCGGCTGCAAGCAGCAGGTGGAAGAGGTCTACGCGGCCATGGAGCGGCTCAAGCCCAAGCGCATGGTGGTCACCGAGTGCGGTCATGCCTACCGCGCCACGGTGATCGAGGGGCCCTACTGGGCCGGACGCAAGAGCGGCAAGACGCCCATCGACTCCTTTCACTACGTGGAATGGGTGGCCGAGGCCCTGCGCACCGGCAAGCTCAAGATCGATCCGGCCAAGCGCATCAAGGAGCCGGTCACCTACCAGGATTCGTGCAACTACATCCGCAACGGCGGCCTGCGGGAGCATGCCCGGGAGATCATGAGCTACATCGCCGAAGACTTCCGCGAGATGAAACCGTGCGGCGAGCATAACTTTTGCTGCGGCGGCGGAGGCGGGCTCAACGGCATCGGCCGCTACCGCGAGCAGCGCAACATCGGCCTGAAAGTCAAGCGCGATCAGATCCTGGCCACGGGCGCCAAGCTGGTGGTGACCCCCTGCCACAACTGCTGGGATGCCGTGCGCGACCTGGAAGAGCACTTCCACATCGGCATCCGCTGGTCGTTTCTCAAGCCGCTGCTGCTCAAGATGGTGATCGTGCCCGAGCACCTGCGGCCCGAGGAGTAGCGCCGGCCGGAAGGGGAGCCCCATGAACCAGGTTCTGCTGCTACCGGATGGGTGCCTGTGCGCCACCCGCGGGCCGGCCATGCACGATGTTTTGTCCTGCCTGGGGCATCAGGTGCTGCTGGCCGACGGCTGCCGCCTGCGCACCTTCTTCCAGTTGCTGGAGAGGCACCCCGACCTGCGCAGACTCAGCGAGTTTCTGCCCCTGGCCATCGCCCAATACCAGGCCTGCCCGCCCGACGGCTGCCGCTGGGCTGCCCTGGCGCGCCTGGAACTGGCGAAGATCGTCGAGATGACGGGCGCCCCGGGACGGTCACGCCTGGAGATCTACAACCGCCTGGCCGGGGTCGATCCCGGGCGGCCCGAAGAGCTCGAAGAGATCCAGCCCCTGCCCCTGGCCGTGCTGCTGGACCTGCCGCTGGCCCTGGGGCGGCTGCGGCATGTGGTGTTCGGCGACACGCTGACCAGCTTTACCTTCGCCGATACCGTTTATACGCTGTTCGAGTTCATCGACGGCATTGCCTGGCAGCTTAGTTTTCAAGGCACCCCAACCGAATGCCTGACAAGGAGTTAAAGCCATGTTCAAAAAAATTCTTTTTGCCACCACAGCGTCCCCGGTATGCGACCACGCGGCCAAGGTCGCTTTCGACCTGGAACTCAAATGGCAGGCCCATCTGTTCGTCTTCCATGTCATGGGCATTCCCACCCATGGCTTTAGCCCCTTCGTCACCGACGTGCGCACGGGCGATCTGGAACAGGTCGAACCCGACTACCTCGGTTGGGTGAAAGAAGAGATGCGCAACACCTATGGCGAACTGCTCAAAGAGAGCGACCAGGCCGACATCGACGTCGTGGTGGGCGTCCCCCATCGCGAAATTCTGCGCAAGGCCCGGCAGGAGAATGTGGACCTGATCGTCATGGGCGCCCACACCCGGCCCGAAGACGTAGGGGCCTCCCGTTACCGCAGCGTGGTGGGCAGCACCATGCAGAAGGTGGCCAAGGCCGCCAGTTGCCCGGTGGTGATCATCAGCCGGCCGTGCACCACCTGCTGGAAGCTGTTCTCCAACATCATGGTGGCCGTGGACTTTTCCCGGGCGTCGGAAGCCGCCTTTCTTTGGGGCTACAAGCTGGCCAAAGAGGTCAATGCCAACCTGCACATCTTCCATGCCGTGGATCTGCCCACCAGCAGCGCCGGATTGAACCGGCCCCAGGAGGAGATCGAACAGGCCATCGCGGATGCCCGCGCCCGCATCGAAACCACACTGGTGCCCAGGCTCCAGGGCTTCCCCAAATACAGCGTGCAGGTGTGGGAGGGCCGGCCTCACGTGGAGATTCTCAAGCTGGCCCGCGAACGCCAGGCCGACCTGATCGTCATGGCCCATCATACCCGGGAGATCGATCCCGAACAGGCCCTGCTGGGCAGCACGGTGGAACAAGTGGTGCTGCGCTCGGCCTGCCCGGTGGCCTCGGTGAACCGCCTGGATAAGACCGGCGAATAGGAAGGCTCATTTCGGTTCCTGGTCCTTGAACACATCCGGATAGTGGGTTTTGGCGCACTCCGGACAGAGGCCGTGGCTGAACTCCAGCCGAGAGTACTTGGATATATAGGATTCGATCTGGTTCCAGTAGCCGTGGTCATCGCGCACCTTTTTACACATCATGCAGATCGGCAGCATGCCCTGAAGCTGGTGCACGTGATCCAGGGCGCGCTTCAGTTCGCTCATCAGGCCCTGGCGTTCGATGGCGTAGCGGATGGTCCGGATGATGGCCGTGGACGACGGTTCGCCTTTGAACAGATAGTCCTGGGCGCCCTTCTGCACGGCTTCGAAGGCCAGCTCGTGGTCTTTATGGCCGGATAAGATGATGGTGGGGATCAACGGATAATGTTCGTGGAACGCCTGGAACGTGTCGAGACCGAAGCTGTCCGGCAGCGAGAGATCGAGGATCGCCACATCGATGCGCTCCCTTTCGACGATCGCCAGGCCGTCTGCGAGTCGGTTGGCGTGATGCACTTCGGCGCTGAGTTCGGGGGTCGATTTGAGCACCTGTTTGAGGAAGAAAAAATCATCCAGGCTGTCTTCGATGACCAGGACGGCGATGTATGGTTTCATGGGCGTCACCTGTTTAGGGGCAAGGTGAAATAAAAGGTCGATCCTTTGCCCGGGGCGGATTCGACCCCCATGACCCCGCCATGCCGCGCGACGATCTTCTTGCACAGCGCCAGCCCGATGCCGGTTCCCGGGTGCTCCTCCTCAGCGTGCAGCCGCTGAAACACGACGAAAATTCTTTCTTGAAATTTGGGCTCAATACCGATGCCGTTGTCCTTGACGGCAAAATGAAAGCGCCCATCCAGCTCCCGGCAACCGATCTCCACCCTGGGCCGGGGATCGGCATTGTACTCAACCGCATTGAGAATCAGGTTCTGGAAAAGACTCTGGATCTGGCTCTCATCCACCGGCAGGGTGGGCATAACGTCACAGCGCACCTCCGCCTTTTTCTCCCGCAGCAAGTTTTGCAAATTGTCCAAAACCTTCCGGACCGCACCGTTGAGATCGGTGGGCACAAAGGCCATGCTCCCGGTGCTGACCCGCGACAGGGTCAGCAAATCACTGATCAGGGTTTGCATCCGGTGGCCGGCTTCCACGGCCCGCCCGATGAAGTGCCGCCCCTCCTCATCCAGGCGCTGCCCGTAGCGGCCCTGAAGGAGCTGCAGAAACCCGACCACCGACCGCAGGGGCGCCTGCAGATCGTGGGAGGCCACAGAGGCAAACTGCTCCAGCTCCAGATTGGAGCGCCGCAGTTCCGCTTCGGTCTGTTTTTTTTCGGTGATGTCATGCACCATGCCCACCAAGCGGACGATCTTCCCCGAGGAATCCCTTTGATGCGCGTACTTCTCATGGACCTGCCGGATTTCTCCGCTGGGCCGCACGATGCGGTGCTCGATCGCATACCGGTCCTGCCGATCGCGCAGCGACCCGGTGTAGGCCGCATCGACCGCCGGGCGGTCATCGGGATGCACGGCGGCCAGAAAGGCTTCATAAGTGGCCGCAAACTGCTGGGGCGCAAACCCGAAAATGCGGTAGACTTCATCCGACCAGGTAAGTTCGTTCTTCGGCAAGTCCAGCTCCCAACTGCCGAGATGGGCGATCTCCTGGGCGCGCTTTAAACGCTCCTCGCTTTGCTCCAGGGCCGATTGGGCCGCCTTGGCGTCGGTGATGTCGCTGAAAAGCACGGCCACCTTGTGCTCTTCCGCGCTCCCGACGCGAAAGCCATAGACGTCGAACCAGCGCCCGCCAAGGTGTTTGGCCTGGTGGATGAAACGCTCGGGGTGGCCCGTCCGGGCGACCCGTCCGTAAATCTCGAACCAGGACTTCTCATGGCGCGGCACCAGCGTCCGGACCCGCTTGCCCGCAACGTCGCGCAGGCCCGTGTGGCGCTCGAAGGCCGGATTGGCTTCTAGAAAGCGGTAATCCACGGGCCGGCCATCCGCATCGAAAAGCACTTCGAAGATACAAAAGCCCGCATCGATGGATTCAAACAGGGCCCGGTAGCGCTCCTCGCTCCGGTGCAGGGCCTCCTCGGCCCGGCGCTTGGCCGTGACATTGTGAAAAACGATCACGACCCCGATCACCTGCCCCGTGGCATCCAGAATCGGTGCTGCGCTGTCCTCGATCGAGACCGTGTGACCCTCTTTGGTGATCAAGGCGCTGCGGTCGGCCAAGGCGGTGATGCGGCATTCGCACAGAACGCATTCCACCGGGTCCGGCAGCGGGCGGCCGGTGCGCTCGTCGAAGAGGCGCAACACCTCCGATACCGTGCGGCCGATCACCTCTGGACTTGTCCAGCCGGTAGCGGCCTCCGCCGCCGGATTGACATAGGTGATGCGTCCGGCGGCATCGGTGGCCATCACGGCATCGCCGATGCTGGCCAGCGTGACGCGCAGCAACTCGCGCTGTTCCCGCACCTGCCGCTCGGCCTGGTGCTTGAACAGCGCCAGTTCGATCTGGGCGGCCAAATCCCGCTCCTCGAAGGGTTTGAGGATATACCCGAAGGGGCCGCTGTGTTTGGCGCGCTCCAGGGTGGCGGCATCGGAATGGGCCGTCAGGTAAATCACCGGAACCTCTTGCCGGCGCTGGATGGCAAGAGAAGCAGCGATGCCATCCATGTCCCCTTGCAACTGAACATCCATCAGCACCAGGTTGGGGTGCAGTCGATCCGCCAACGCCACCGCATCTTCGCCGGTGGCGGCCCGCCCGGCGACGGCATACCCGAGCCGCCCCAGCTTGCCGGCCAGATCTTCGGCCACGATAGCCTCGTCTTCGACGATCAAGATGTTCTTATTGCCCATGGATCGCCCTCTTTTTGGGTAGAGGGTCGCTGTTCGGCCTCACCCTTTAACAGGCCCTGCCATGGCTTAGAGTAATCCAAAGGTGCGGCACCACAAGGGCTCAGCCCCAGGTTCGGGCCTTCCGCCACCCGCGATTACCCCCTTGGCGAATCTTAAATACGCACTACACCGCATTTCTATCCGGCCGCGGCAGTCCATTCCTCAGTCGATCCGTGCTTGACGCCACAGCGCCATGGCACTAAGCTGCCTTCATCAGCGGCGACTTCCATGATTCTGCCCGCAAATCGGGCTTTTCGGAAGTCTTGCCGGGGGATGTCAATCAATCTGTTTCTGAAGCGGGAGAAGCAACCATGAACATCGGCCGATTGGCGCAAGACAACATTCAACGCTTCGGCGAATATCCGTTCGTCCACCATGCGGGCCAGTGGCACACCAATGTGGAGATGAATCGCCGGGCCAACCAGTTGGGCCAGGCCCTCAAGCGGCTCGGGGTTCAAAAGGGGGATCGCGTGGGGGTGCAGATGCTCAACAGCACCCAGCTCATGCAGGCCTTTTTCGCGGTGTTCAAAATCGGCGCCATCCTCGTGCCGGTCAATCCCTCCTTGCGGGTCGCCGACCTGGCCTATCTGTACGCCGACGCCGGCCTGGTGGCCCTGATCTGCCACAGCGACTATTTAGAGGCCGTCCGGGCCGCCCGCCGGGACGCGCCCCAGTTGAAGCACTTGATTGTGACCGGCGGCGCCGCTCCCGATGATGCCCTGGGCTTCGACGCCATCTGTGAGCCGGCGCCGGACCAACTGGCCACGGTGGAGACCGACAACGACGACACCGCGGTGCTGATCTACACCGCCGGCACCACCGGGCAACCCAAGGGCGTGATGCTCACCCATTACAACTGGTACACGCATGTCACCGGCTACTACGACCAGGTGCTGCTCGACAGTTGGGGGGTCGCGGCGCAGGACAGCGTCCCGAACGACGCAGGTCAAGCGATCCCCACGGAAGTATTCGGCGTCAGCCGCAACCGCGTCTCGTTGATCACCCTGCCCCTGTTTCACGGCTACGGCGTTTTCGCCCTCAACCTGGAATTTCTCACCGGCGGCCGCTTGGTGCTGCTCGATCGCTGGGATGCCCGGGAGGCCATGCGCTGCATCGATCAATTCAAGATCACCGAGTTCCGCGGCGTGCCCACCATGTACATCCAGCTGCTCAACCATCCCGAGGTGGCCCAATATGATTTGAGCTCCCTGAAGAGCTGCATCTGCGGCGCGGCCCCCATGCCCCTTGAAGTGGCCCGCCTGTGGCAGAAGAAGTTCGGGCTGCACATCTGGGAAGGTTACGGCCTGAGCGAGGCGACCACGGTCAACTGCGGCAACATCGCCCTGCGAAGACCACCCAAATACGGCTCCATCGGCACCTGCTACCAGAAGTGCAATACGATCCGGATCTTCGACGAGCACGACGGCGAAGTCGCACCGGGAGTAAACGGCGAAATCGTCATCAAAGGCCCGGGGGTGATGAAAGGCTACTGGAACAAACCGGCCGAAACGGCCGCCGTCCTGCGCGACGGCTGGCTGCACACGGGCGATGTCGGCTACAAGGACGAAGAGGGCTATCTTTACATCACCGACCGCAAAAAGGATCTGATCATCCGGGGCGGCGAGAATATCTACCCCAAGGAGGTGGAGAACATTCTCTACCAGCATCCCCAGGTGCTGGAGGCCGCGGTGGTCGGCATTCCGGACCCGGTCTACGGCGAATCGGTCAAGGCCTTCATCAGCCTCAAGAGCCCGGGCAGCGCCACCGCCGAGGAGCTGATGGCCCATTGCCGGCAGCATCTGCCCAAATACAAACGGCCCGCCGCCATTCAATTCATGGATGCCCTGCCCAAGAGCGCCGTGGGCAAGATCTTGCGGCGCATGCTGCGGGAATAACCGCAACAAGAGGTCAAAAACGGCTTCTATGCCCCACCGCGCTCGAAGAGCTGTTCATTGACCTCCTTGCCCCACTGGGAACCGCGCTGCGCACGCACCAGCGTGAAGCCGTGCTTCTCGTACAGATGCCGCGCGGCATGCAGCTCGTCGAAGGTCCAGAGATAGACCTTGCGATAGTTTCGATCCCGACAGAAGGACAGGGCGGCGCCGAGCAGCCGGGAGCCGATGCCTTTACCGCGCACTTCGTCCGATGTGATAAACCAGCGCAAGTGGGCGCCGCAATCCTGGTCGCCGGCGCCATCGATGGCGATGGCGCCGTGGATAAGGCCGTTCTCGGCGGCGAGCCAGATGCCGTCCCGACCGTCTTTATAGCGCAGGCAGAACTGCGCGAGCTCGCCGGCGACCTTGGCCTCGAAGGCAACCCCGAAACCCACCGTTCTCGCATAGTACGTCGCGTGCAACGCCACGATGCGACCGATACAGCCGGGAAGATACCCCATGTGGAGGTTCATGGCGTCCACTCCCTAAATGGCATTAAAACCGTCTGCGGAAAAAATCCTGTACGAATTGGATGTGCCGGCGCATGGCCTCGGTGGCCTCCTGGGGGTCGTGTTTCTTGATGGCCGCTACGACCGCGCCGTGTTGCAACAGAATTTCATCGATGTTGCGGGGATCTTCGTACAGGTGGCTGAGATTCTTTTTGATGCCGACGAAGAGTAAGTCGTAGAAGTTCTTCATCAGGAAGACATGCACCGGATTCTTGGTGGCGTAGGCCAGGGCCATGTGAAAGGCAGTGTCGGCTTCGGTGCCCAGGCGTCCGGAGCCGACCTCCGCGCGCATCTCCGCCAGGCTGGCATCCATGAAGATCAGATCTTCTTTCACCGCCCGCACCGCGGCCAGGGCCGCCGCGTTGCACTCCAGTCCCATGCGGACTTCCAGCAGGTCGTGGATGGTGGCGTCCTGTACCTCCATGGCGGCCGCCAGCGGATTGCCCTGGCGCTCGTCCGGGGCGCGCACGAAAGTGCCCTGGCCCTGCTTGTGTTCGAGCAGGCCGAGCACCACGAGCTTGTTGATGGCGTTGCGCACGGTGGTGCGGCTGACGCCCAGGGCTTCGGACAACTCCCGCTCGGGCAGCACTTGTTCGCCGGGCTTGAGTTGCCCGCGAAAAATCGACTCGCGAATCTGGTCGAACACCTGGTCGGAAATCTTCTTGGGCCTAATCGGCTGGAGGGGCATGGGCATGGCGTTTCAGGCTTTCCGCATAGAGTTCAATGACATGTCGAACGTTCACTTCATCGCCAGCTTGAGATAGCGCATCGGTCATCTGCAGCATGCAGGCCGGGCAACTGGTCGCCACGATGCGACTGCCGGAAGCGTGGATGTGGTCGCGCTTGCGTCGGCCGATCTGGCGGGAGATGCCGTAGTACTTCAAATTGAAGCTGCCGCCCATGCCACAGCATTGATCCGCGTCCTGCATCTCCACCCGCCGATATCCGTCGGCGGCGTCGAGCAGCGCCCGCGGCTGGGAAAATACCCCCAGGGATTTCTTCAAATGGCATGGGTCGTGATAGGAGACCGGCACGGGCGCAATTGTTGCCGAAGGTTGTCCGGCCGGTTCCACGATGCCTTTATCTATCAAAAGCTGACTCACATCAAATGTTTTTTCGGCCAGGGCGGCCATTTGGGCGCGCAACTCAGGCGCTCCATCGCCCAGCATCAAGGGCCAGAATTCCTTGATCGTGGCCGTGCAGGTGGCGCAGGCCGTGACCAGGTAGTCAAAGGATTGCGCCCGGAAGCGCTCCAGGTTGTGGCGCACCAGGCGCTGGAACGTCGCGGTGTCGCCGGCGGACAGGGCCGGAATGCCGCAGCAGCCCTGGCTTGCGGGGATGAACAGGCCAATGCCGTGGTGCTCACAGATCTCCATGAGCGCCTGTCCCACCCGGGGATAAATCTTATCGATCAAACAGCCCACGAAAAAGGCCACCTTGATCCCGGAGCGGCCGGCGGCCATATTCAGGGCGGGCACGGCGCGGTGGAACGGTGCGTCGGCCAGGGGCCTGAAATGGCGCTCCCCCATGGAGGCGAGAAGGGGCGTGGTCAAGCGGGCGCAGGAGGAACCCAGCAGTTCACTGGCCGGCCGGGTGAAGAGTTTCTGCAAGGGGGCGCCCCAGGCGGCCACACGGTCGAGCAGGGCCGGGTGGCCCAGCAGGCCCTTGAGCACGATCTTCTGGGCCGCGGACAGTCCGCTAAAGCCCGCCAGGATGGCCCGGGCCTTGAGGAAGATGTCGATCACCTTTACGCCGCTGGGGCAGTTGGCCTGGCACGAGCCGCACAGCAGGCACTTGTTGAGGCGCTCGGTGACGCTGTCCGGCTGGCTGAACATCTCTTGCAGCAGCCCATCCAGCAGGGCCAGCTTGCCCCGGGCCACGTCGGCTTCCCGGCCGGTCTCGGCATACAACGGGCATACGGCCTGGCACATCCCGCAACGCATACAAACGGCCAATTGATCTTCCACTTCGCGCATCAAGGCCACCAGCGCATGCATATCGGCCATGTCTATCCTCCGATCACTTTACCGGGATTGAGGATCTGGTTGGGGTCCAGGGCGCGCTTGATGGCGCGCGACAACAGGATGGCCCCCGGTCCGGTCTCCTTGGCCAGGAACTTGGCCTTGGCCAGGCCGGTGCCGTGCTCGCCCGAAAGGGTGCCTCCCAGAGCCAGGGCTTCGTCGAAGATCGCTTCGATGGCCGCCTCCACACGCTCCCATTCGTGCTTGTCGCGCTTGTCGGTCAAGATGGTGGGGTGCAGGTTGCCGTCGCCGGCGTGGCCGAAGGTGCCGATGGAGAGATCGTAGTGCAGGGCGATGGCCTGCAGGGCACGCACCATGGCCGGAATCTTGGAGCGCGGCACGGTGGCGTCTTCCAAGACCACCGTGGGCTTCAATTTGGCCAGGGCCGAGAGCGCGCTGCGCCGCGCGGCCCAGATGCGATCGCGCTCGGCATCGTCGGCGGCCACGCGGATGGACACGGCCCCCAGGCGCCGGCAGATCTGCTCGACCTTGGCGCTGTCTTCGGCCACCTGCCCGCCATGGCCGTCGACTTCGATCAGCAGCACGGCGGCGGCCTCCAGTGGGAGCCCCACATGGCTGAAGCTCTCCACGGCGCGGATGGTGAAATTGTCCAGGAACTCCAGGGTGGCGGGCACGATGTGCGCGGCGATGATGGCCGCCACCGTCTCGGTGGCCTTGTCCAGGTGATCGAAGACTGCCAGCAGGGATTTGCGCGCCGCGGGCAACGGGATCAGTTTCAGCGTGATTTCGTCGAGCACGCCCAGGGTACCTTCGGAGCCGATCATCAAGGCCTTTAGATTATAGCCCGTAGCGCACTTGACCGTGCGCGCGCCGGTTTTGATCTGGGCGCCGTCGGCGGCATAAAATTGCAGGCCCATCACGTAATCGGCGGTCACGCCGTATTTGAGGCCGCGCAGGCCGCCGGCATTTTCGGCCACGTTGCCGCCTAACGTCGAGACCGCCTGACTGCCCGGGTCGGGCGGGTAGAAAAGCCCCTGGGCTTCCACGGCCGCGGCCAGCTTAGCAGTGATCACGCCGGGCTGCACGACGGCGTACATGTCTTCGGTGTTGATCTCCAAAATTCGATTGAGCCCGTTGGTCAGCAGTACGACGCCCCCCGGCAGGGGAATCGTACCACCGCTCAGGTTGGTGCCCGAGCCGCGCACGGTCAGCGGAATCTTATGGGCGTTGCAGAAGGCGACCACCGCCCCCAAGGCCTGGGAGGTCGTGGGCCGCACGGCCACGGCCGGCATTTGGGGCGCCAGCACGGCGGCATCGTAGGCGTAGGTGAGCAGGTCGGCTTGATCGTCGAACACGTTTTCTGCACCGGCGATCTGGGCCAGCGACGCGTGGAGGTTCGGAGGGCTCATAACAGTCTCCTCAAAGTTGCGGTTAGGGCATTGGTTGGACCATTGGAACGAGGCACCTTGTGAATATAATTCAATTTTTGATTTTAGCACACGTTCTTTTAGATGACTGATAACACTAAACTTTTTCTTAGGCAAGCGGTTTTCCACTTGACACGCTGAAGGGAATTGGAATAGCTGAAGGTAATACCATTGTGGGAATGACCTTTATGCACGATCCCCCATATCCATGACCACGAGGCGTTCCGGGACCAGCCGCCGGCCGTTCCGCTCCGGCGCAGGTTCCTTTTAATCCATCAACAGGGTTTTCATACCGCAATCATCCAAGGAGGCAACACATGCGCAGGTTTTGGGTTTTAGTCTCGGCTTTGGCATTGGTAGCATTCATGGCGACCGCCACGACGGCCGCCGAAAAACGCGAGAAGTTCGGCGTGGACAAGCGCCATGCAAGCGCCAAAAGCGTCAAGTTCCAACCCTCCAGCGAAAAAATCCGCTGGAAGATGGTCATGCCCTGGGACAAGGGCATTCTATTTTACGATGTCGCCACCCATTTCTGCGACAGCGTGCGTCTGGCCTCGGCCGGCCGCCTGGACATCAAGCCCTTCTCGGCAGGCGAACTGGTGCCGGCCATGCAGGCCTTCGATGCCGTCAGCCAAGGCTCGGCCCAGGTGGGCCACGACTGGCCCGGGTACTGGAAAGGCAAGAATGAAGCCTTCAACGCCTTTGCTTCGGTGCCGTTCGGTCTGGATGCCGAAGGCTACAACATCTGGCTCTACGAGCGCGGCGGCTTAGAGCTGATGCAGGAACTGTACGGCAAGTTCGGCCTCTTCGCCCTGCCCGGCGGCCAGTGCGGCCAGGAGATGGGGCTCTTCTCCAACAAACGCGCCACCAAGATGGAAGATTTCAAGGGCATGCGCGTGCGCACCGTGGGCTGGTACATGGACATCCTCAACCAGTTGGGCGCCTCGGTGGCGCCGCTGCCGGCCGGCGAGATCTACCTTGCCCTGGAGCGCGGGGTCATCGATGCGGCCGAGTTCTCCACCCCGGCCATGAACTACCCCCTGGGCTTCGACGAGATCACCAAGTACGTCATCCAGCCCGGCGTGCACCAGCCCGGCATCCAGTGCGCGCTCTTCTTCAACAAGGCAGCCTACGACAAACTGCCCGAAGACCTGAAGTGGATCGTGGACATCTGCGCCAAGGAGACCCAGCTGTGGAGCTATAACTGGTCCAACAACCTCAACCCCGAAGCGATCCGACTGTTCAAGAAGAAGGTCGAGTTCGTCAAGATGGATCAGGCCACGATGATCGAGTTCCGCAAGACCACCAAGACCTACCTGGACGGCCTGAAGACCAAGTTCCCGGATGTGAAGAAAGCCTTGGACTCCCAGGAAGCCTTTGTTCAGGATTACGCCGAGTGGCGCGAGATCCGCGGCGGGGTTTCGCCGTGGCCCTATGACACCTACGTCGGCGGCAAGACCATGGAGTAATTACTTCCAATCGTCCTCGTACTCGTACTCGAGAGCATCTATCCGAGTACGAGTACCGCTGCGCCGAGTACGCGTACGAGTACGATCAGGAAACGAGGAGATCGAAAACTATGCTCGAAGCTACTGCCAATGGCATCACCCAATTCAACCGCAAGGCCGGTGAATGGGTTTCCCTGCTCATGCTGCCCATGCTCTTCGTGGCGGTCTACGAAGTCTTCATGCGCTATGCCTTCAACGCGCCCACGAGTTGGGGATTCGAACTGACCATTTTTATTTACGGGGTGCACTTTATCCTGGGCTATTCGTTCACCGACGCCCACGACGGCCACGTGCGCGTGGATATCTTCAGCAGTCGCCTGGAGCCCCGGGCCAAGGCGATCCTGGAGATCGTCACGCTGCTGGTGATCTTCTTTCCCTTCATGACGATGATGACCATTTTCGCCGGTAAGTTCGCCTTTTTATCGGCATCGATGAAGGAGCTGGCCTCCTCCAGCTGGGCGCCGCCCATCTGGCCGGTCAAAATCCTGATGGTGCTGGGCTTCCTGCTGTTGTGGCTGCAGGGCCTGGGCCATCTGCTGCATAACCTGCATGTCGCCCTCAACCCAGCGGCGCATCGAACCGAAAAGAGGTAACCACCCATGAGTGTCGAATTCCTCACCGTGGCCATGTTCGCCACCTTGCTGCTCTCCATCGCCCTGGGCCACCCGCTGGCGTACACCCTGGCCGGGGTCGCCACCCTTTTCGGCCTGATCGACTACGGCTTCGACGTCACCGGCCTCTTCATGCAGTTCGCCAATCTGGCCTGGGGCTTGATGAACAACTACACCCTGGTGGCCATCCCGCTGTTCATCTTCATGGCCAACCTGCTGGACTGCTCCAAGGTGTCGGACGAACTCTTCGAAGCGCTCTATGTGGTCCTGGGCGGCTTAAAGGGCGGCCTGGGCATGGCGGTCATCGGCGTGTGCACCGTCTTTGCCGCCACCACGGGTATCATCGGCGCCTCGGTGGTGGGCATGACCCTGCTGGCCGCACCCCCCATGATCCAGCGCGGCTACCAGAAGGAGCTGACCGCCGGCCTGATCTGCTCGGCCGGCAGCCTGGGCATCCTGATCCCGCCCAGCATCATGATGGTGGTTTTCGCCGGCCTGGCCGGGATGAAAGAGACCACCGTAGGCAACCTCTTCGCTGCTGCGATCCTGCCGGGCATGATTCTTTCGGGCTGCTTTTTGATCTACACCTTCGTGCGCTGCACCCTGAACCCTGCCCTGGGCCCGCCGATCACCAAGGCCGAGGCCGCCAAGTACTCCACCGCACGCAAATGGGCCATGACCATGAAGTCCCTGGTGCCGCCCTCGGCCCTGATCTTCGCGGTCATGGGCACGATCCTGCTGGGTGTGGCCACGGCCACCGAAGCGGCCGCCATGGGCGCTTTGGGTGCCCTGATACTGGCCCTGATCAAGCGCAAGCTCACCTGGGAGGTCGTTCGTCGGGCGTGCAGCGCCACCCTCAAGACCACCTCCATGGTCATGCTGCTCTTCATCGGCGGCACCTTTTTCAGCAGTGTCTTTCTGGGCATGGGCGGCGGCGACGTGGTCTCTGAGCTGCTGGTCGGCTCGGGGCTCAACCGCTGGGCGGTTTACTTCATCATGATGGCCATCGTCTTTATCCTGGGCATGTTCATCGACTGGGCCGCCATTTTGCTGATCACCGTGCCGATCTTTCTGCCCATCGCCATGGAGCTGGGCTTCGATCCGCTGTGGTTCGCCATCGTCTTGTGCGTCAACCTGCAGTGCTCGTTCCTGACGCCGCCTTTCGGCTACGCGCTCTTCTACTTCGCCGGCGTGGCGCCGCCAGGCTACACCATGATGCATATCTATAAAGGCATCATCCCCTTCGTGCTGCTGCAGGTGATGGGCTTGATCATCATCACCTTGTTCCCACCGGTGGCCCTGTGGCTGCCGGCGCTCTTCTTCGGTCGCTAAGCTTTGCGGCCGGCCGCCGCCGGGAGTGCCCGGGTGTGAGTTTGTGACTTGCACCCGGCGTACTATGGCGATAAGGCGTTAAGAAAGAGGTAAAAACATGTCCCCTGCAACCGATCGCGCGCGGCGCCCGGCGGCCGCGCAAACCTTCCGCCAGGCCGCGGAAAAAGTCTCCGCGATTGTGCGCGAAGTCGCCAGCCTGGAGCAGGCCCTGGCGTACACCGTCGAGCTGTGCGCCCGCAAAGAGGCCTGTGAGCTGCTGGCTGCCGGCTGCGGCGAACCCTTGAGCCCGGCGGCCGAAACGCTTTGCGATCTCAAGCAGACCAAGGTCATGGCCGCGCCGGGTCTGTTGCCGGAAACATGGGAGACATTGAAGCAAATGTGCGACCCCCAGGGCATCCGGTTGACCGCCGGCCCGCTGCGCGAGCATCTGGCCGGCATCGATATCGGCGTGACCCTGGCCGATTACGGCATCGCCGAAACCGGGACCCTGGTGATCGATTCCAGCAGCGAGGCGGTGCGCCTGGCCACCATGATCAGCGAAATCCACGTGGCCATCCTGCCCCTCTCCAAACTTCGCCACACCGCCGATGAACTGGAACCGGAGCTGACGGCCTATATGCAGACCCCCGCCAACTACCTGGCCTTCGTCACCGGCGCCAGCCGCACGGCCGACATCGAACGGGTGCTGGCCATCGGTGTGCACGGGCCGCTGGAACTGCACATCCTGCTGCTGGAGGACCGCTGATGCAAACCGCCAAGACCCTCAAGGGCTATCGTAAGGAAGTGGACCAGGCCCTGGCCAATGACTTCCTGCGCCAGGCCATGGACAACTTCGCAGTGGCCTACCGCACTTCGCGGGCCAACGCCTTCGCAGGCATGGATGTAGACAACCTGGTGGCCGATGTGGCCGCGGCCAAGGACCAGGCCCTCCTCGATCTGGACGGACTCTATGCCCGGTTCAAAGCCAAGGCCGAAGCCCTGGGCCTCCGGGTGCACCTGGCGGCCACGGCCGACGAGGCCAACCGCATCATTGCCGCCATCGCCCGGGAAAACCATGTGGCTACGGTCATCAAATCCAAATCCATGACCGCCGAAGAGACCCTGCTGAACCACCACCTGGAAGCGGCGGGGTTGACGGTCACCGAGACCGACCTGGGCGAGTGGATCATCCAATTGCGCCACGAAGGGCCGTCTCACATGGTGATGCCGGCCATTCACCTGTCGCGCTTTCAGGTGGCCGAGCTCTTCAGCGAGGTCACCGGCCAGGAGCAGAACGCCGAGATCCAGCGTCTGGTCAAGGTGGCCCGGCGGGAGCTGCGCCGCAAGTTCGCCGAAGCCGACATGGGCATTTCGGGGGCCAACTTCGCCATTGCCGCCACCGGCACCATCGGCCTGGTCACCAACGAAGGCAATGCCCGGCTGGTCACCACCCTGCCCCGGGTGCACGTGGCCCTGGTGGGCCTGGACAAACTGGTGCCCAGCCTGGGTTCGGCGCTCAAGATCCTGCGGGTGCTGCCGCGCAACGCCACCGGGCAGGCCATCACCTCCTATGTCACCTGGATCACAGGCCCGGCGGCTTACGGCGGCCCGGCCGGCGCCAAACAGATGCACATCGTCTTTCTGGACAACGGCCGGCGCGCCCTGGCCCGGGACCCGATCTTCGCCCAGGTGCTGCGCTGTGTGCGCTGCGGGGCCTGCGCCAATGTCTGCCCGGTCTACCGCATGGTGGGCGGCCATCAATACGGCCACATCTACATCGGCGCCATCGGCCTGATCGTCACCTATTTCTTCCACGGCCGGGAGAAAGCCCGCAACCTGGTGCAGAACTGCATCAACTGCGGCGCCTGCAAGGCGGTGTGCGCCTCGGGCATCGATCTGCCGCGGCTGATCAAGGAGGTCCACGCCCGCATCCAGGACGAAGAGGGCCACCCCATCGAGAGCGTGATGCTCTCCCTGGTCCTCAAGAACCGGCGTCTGTTTCACACCCTGCTGCGCTCGGCCCAGATCGCCCAGAAACCGGTCACCGACCAGACCCAGTATTTGCGCCACCTGCCGCACATCTTCTCCAAACAGCACAACTTCCGGGCCCTGCCGGCCATCGCCGATCGCCCCTTTCGGGATCGGTGGGCGTCGATGGCGCCCGTGGTCCCCCAGCCGCGGCTGAAGGTGGCGCTCTTTGCCGGCTGCGTGCAGGATTTCGTCTACCCCGAGCAGTTGACGGCCGGTACGCGCCTGCTGGCGGCCCACGGGGTGGCGGTGGACTTTCCCATGGGGCAATCGTGCTGCGGTCTGCCGGTGGCCATGATGGGCGAGAAGAAAGCGGCCCGTTCGGTGGCCGAGCAGAACGTCGCGGCCCTGGACCCGGCGCGCTACGATTATGTCGTCACCCTGTGCGCCTCGTGCGCTTCCCACCTGAAGCACGCCTACCCGCGCATGCTGGGTGCCGGGGCCCAGGCCTTTGCCGACAAGGTGCAGCCGCTCAGTGTGCTGCTCAACGACATCCTGGGTTTGGATCGCCGTTTATTTCCGACCCAGGCCGGTGGGGCCACGGCAACCTACCATGCGCCGTGCCACCTGTGCCGCGGCCTGGGGGTGCATGCCGCGCCCCAAGCGCTGCTGCGCGACGCCGGATACCGCTTTGCGCCGGCGGCCGAAGAGGAGACCTGTTGCGGTTTCGGCGGCACCTACTCGGCCAAGTTCCCGGAGATCTCCGCTCAAATTCTCGCCAAGAAGCTGGCCGACGCCGGCCGCACCGGCGCCGAACTGCTGGTGACCGAGTGCCCCGGCTGCGTGATGCAGCTGCGTGGGGGGGCCAAACGGCAGGGGCTGGGGTTGCATGTCGAACATCTGGCGGAAGTATTAGTCAAGAAGATGAAAGTAAAAAGATAAGGTCCCTATGCAGCGCTATGCGATTCTGGCCGCTTCGGTGCTAATGCAGATGTGCCTCGGCGCCACCTACTCCTGGTCGGTCTATGTCCAGCCGCTCAAGGCGCTCACCGGGCTGCCCCAGGGTCCGGTGCAACTGCCGTTCACCGTTTTCTACTTCGCCTTTCCGCTCGCCATGATCTTCGCCGGGCTGTGGCTGCCGCGCCTGGGGCCGCGGTTCAGTGCCGTAACGGGCGGCATCCTCTTCGGCTGCGGCTGGTGGCTGGCCGGCTGGGGCGATGTGCACTTCGGCTTGACGGTCCTGGGCATCGGCCTGCTGGCCGGCATCGGCGTGGGCATGGCCTACATCGTGCCCATCGCCACCTGTATCCGCTGGTTTCCGGAAAACAAAGGGCTGGTGACCGGCGTGGCCGTGGCCGGGTTCGGCGGCGGCGCGGCCCTGGTGAGCCAGATCGGGGCCTGGCGCATGCACAGCTACGGGGACACGCCCTTCGAAACCTTTCAGATGCTGGGTCTGGTGTTTATGCTGCTGGTGGTCGCGGCCGGACTCTGCATGCGCAACCCGCCCGGCACCCACCTGGCGGTCACACGCCCGTTCTCCTGGCGTGAGATTGTCGCCCGGCGCGAGTTTCAGATCCTCTACCTGGTCATGGGCTGCGGCCTGGCCGCCGGATTCGCGGTCAACGCCAACCTCAAGGAGCTTTACACCGGTGGCACGCTGCGGGCCGGGGTCGGCGCCGTGGGCGCGTTCGCCCTGGCCAACGCGGCCGGCCGCATCGCATGGGGCTGGGGTTTCGACCGCTTCGGCGGGCGTGCCACGGTGGGCGCCAACCTGCTGCTGCAGGCCGCCGTGCTGCTCCTGGGGCCCTGGATTTTGGTCTCGTCCACCGGTTTGCTGCTGTTCGCCGCCCTGACCGGTTTCAATTACGGCGGCGTGCTGGTGCTGTATGCCTCCAGCGTGGCCCTGCACTGGGGCAGCGCCGGTGTGGGCCAAGTCTATGGATTGCTCTTTTCGGTCAACATTCCGGCGGCCCTGGCGCCTTTGGCGGCCGGGTTGCTGTTCGATGCCACGGCCAGCTTCAAGCCCGCCCTCTGGGGGCTGGCGGCGCTGCTGATCGCCGGCGGCGTGCTGTTCTTACGAACGCCACAGCCGGTGGCTGGATGGGCGTCCACCAAACCCCTTCAATGAAATGAAAGGCAGGCAATCATGGAAACCTTGAAACCCTCCGATCTCGAAGAACCGGCCATCCGCCCCGAAGAAATCCTCACCATGACCGACCCCCATTTCAAACCCGAGCATGTGTGCATCGTGACCGGCGCCGGCACGGGCATCGGCCGGGCCACGGCCATTGCCGCCGGGGCCAATCAGCTGACCGTGGTGGGTGTGGACATCAACGCCGCCGAAGGGCAGCGCACCGCAGAACTGGTGACCCGCGCCGGCGGCAAGATGATCTTCCACCAGGCCGATCTGACCGACGACCGCCAGATCGAGACCGCCGTGGCCCTGGCCGCCGGCCAGGGCCGCATCCGCTACCTGATCAACATCGCCGGCATCCAGCACATCGATCCGGTGGACAAGTTCCCCATGGCCAAATACGACCTGATGCAGCGCCTCATGCTGCGGGCCCCCTTTTATCTCTCCCAGCTGGCCATCCCGTACATGCGCCAGAACGCCGACGGCGGCGGGGTGATCGCCCACATGGCCTCCGTGCATGCCCATATCTGCACGGCCAACAAGCCGGTGTACAACATCACCAAGTTCGGCCTGCGCGCCCTGGCGCAATCCATCTCGGCCGAGGGCCAGGGCCGCATCCGCTCGTTCACGGTCAGCACCGGCTTCGTGCGCACGCCCCTGGCCCTGGGCCAGATTCCGGCCCAGGCCCAGCAGCGGGGCATTTCCCAGCAGGAGGTGGTCGAGCAGGTGATGATGGGCAAATCGCGCATCAAGACCATGATGAAACCCATCGAGGTGGCCAACCTCTTTATCTTCGGCCTCTCCGACCATGGGCGCTATCTCATCGGCGGGGACCTGCTGTTCGACGGGGGGATGGTGCTGACTTACTGATCCGAAGTTTGCGCCGAACCTCTCCCGGGCCGGCGGACGAAACCGCGCCGCCGGCCCGGCCCCTCCTTTCGCCGTCTCCCTTTGGCGCCGTCCCATTGGTAGTCAAACGCTCCCGATAAAATCGCTCAAGTTCCTAAAAAAAATAACGATACTAAGGGATATCCTCTGGGTTGGCGGTCTTGAGACGCACCGTATGCACGAAGTGGCAGAAAAACCCGTTCGAGAAGGTGGGGAAGAAAATGTAAGGCGGATTTGATGATTCAATGAATAAGGATGGGAATTTTACGATGAAACGTATCTTTGGTCTTGCCCGATTGATCCTGGTGCTGCTCTGTATCGGCATGGGGCTGCACTCATGCAGCTGCGACGACGACAACCATGGTTCCAACGTCATTTACGGCACCATAACGGGCGTCCTGGTGGATTCCCAAGGCAATCCCATTGCCGGCGCCACCATCGAAATTTACGATGGCGCCACCTTGATCGGCACCACCACCACCGATGCCGAGGGCAACTACTCGGTGGATGTACCCGAGGGCAGCGGCTACACCCTCCAGGTGACCGCCGACGGCTATGAGACGGTCATCCTGGATCTGGACGATGTGGTCGAAGATGAAACCTTGCTCCTGGATCTGGAAATGGATCCCACGGGCCCCTCGGGCAACATCGCCGGCGTGCTGCTGGATGACGACAGCGGCGCACCCATCGCCGGGGCCACCATCGAGGTGTTCGATGGCGCCACCCGCATCGGCATCACCACCACCGATATCAACGGCGAATACGCCATCGAGGTTCCGGTCGGCGAAGGCTATCGGGTCGAGGTCACGGCCGACGGCTACGAGAGCACCAGCAATAACGATGTGGACGTCACCGAAGATGCCACCACGACCGTCGATTTCGATCTCGTGGCTTCCGGTGAGCCGACCGGTACGATCCAGGGGGTTGTCCGCAATGTGGTGGGACTGGCCGGGATCAACGGCGCCACTATCGATATTTACAACGGCGCGGAGCTGATCGCCTCCACCACCACCGGCGCCGACGGCGGCTACAGCGTGGAAGTGCCCGCGGGAACCGACTACACGGTGCGGGTGAGTTCGACCGGCTTTATCACCGCGGATTACAATGCCGTGGATGTGGACGAAGACGAAACGGTCATTCTGGAATCCATTCTGCAGATCGCGGACACCTATGTCGGCAACGGCACCATTGCCGGCACCATCACCGACGCCTTTGAAGGCACCGGATTGGATGGCGTGACGGTCACCCTGCGGGCGGGCCTGAACAGCCGCACGGGCGCCACCGTCGACACGGGCACCACAGCGGGCGGCGGGAATTACTCCATCGCCGATGTTCCCACCGGTTACTACACAGCGGAACTGTCCTGCGCCGGCTACATCACGGCCTATATCTCGGTCTACAGCCTGGGGGGCGAGGCGACCGGCAACCAGAACGCCTCCATCTCACCGGTGCTGGCCGTGGGCGAGACGCGCATCGTGCTGACCTGGGGCGCAACCCCTGCGGACCTGGACAGCCACCTCACCGGACCGACCACTTCGGGACCGCGGTTCCATATTTACTACCCAGTTCCTAGCCAGACGATCGCTGATGGAACGGTTGCTGCTCTGGACGCCGACGACACCACCAGCTACGGCCCCGAGACCATCACCATCACCACCCAGATCAGCGGCACCTACCGCTATTATGTGAACGACTACGACAACATGGGATCGAATCCTTCAACAGCGCTCTCCAACTCCGGCGCTCAGGTCAAGGTGTACCAGCACACTGGTCTGGTGGCCACATTCAACGTGCCGTCCAACCTGGGGGGCACGCTTTGGGCCGTCTTCTCGTTGAACGGTACCACCATTACGCCGATCAACACATTCAGCTACGACAACGCCGATTCGGACCCACTGCCGTAATCGCAAAGCAGCCACGGCGCGAACCTTCAATACCATCCGGGGCCGGTCCAGAAAGAGGGACCGGCCCCGCTTTGTTTTCAACGGGGGCTACCGAGACGCTTTTGCATACTCCGGACTTGGGGCGGGCTCAACAGTTGGCGAAAACCGAATACATGCCGGCGCCCTCGATCAGGTTGCGGTCCGCGGTCATGAGCGTCAATCCATGCACCACGGCCGAAGCCGCGATAAAACGGTCGGCCGGGTCCTGGTGGGGTAGATGCAGACGTCGGCTTTGGATGGCGACCTCGTGATTCAGGGTCGCCTCCCTGAAGGGCAGGGTGTCCAGGGCGGTTCGCATCCATGCGGCTGGGTGGTCATCGAGGATGATGCGGCCTCTCTCGCTCAGAATGATCACCTCCCAGGTGGTTATCGGTGAAAGCCAAAGTTCATTGGCCGGGTGCTCCAACTCCTTGGCCAGATCCGCCTTCAGACAAGCGGGTTCCAGCAAGCTCCACAGAAAAATATGGGTATCCAGAAGGTACTTACTCATCCAGGGTGCCCCATTCACTTTCCGCCACAACGGGTGCGACAATATCCCCACAGATCTTCCCTTTGGCTTGGAAAGAACCGAGCCAGGAGGCTTTCCTCTCCGGCAGCGGGGCCGGGTCGATCATGGCGATGGGTTTGCCGCGTTTGGTCACCATAACCGATTTTCCCGTACGGTTTACCTTATCTATCACCGCCAGGCAGGTGGCCTTGAATTTCGATATGGGGATTGTATCCATGGACGCCATGGGAGCCTCCTTCGGGCCTGATGCATTCATTGGCCGAACCGTACCATGGTCAATATCTATGGTCAATATCCAGCGATATTTGGGTGCGCGTCATGACTGGTTGCTCGGCATTGTTCTACGGATCGCTATCGGAATCGGGATCGTTTCGATTCCGATAGCGATACCGATTTCGAAACAAAACCAGGCAACAGCCGTAACTTACGCTCCAGAGCCCCATTGAACCGTTGACACCACCCCCTCCCATCCGTTATCTACCTTTTTTTTGTGACATGAGCTGAACATCTTATGAAATGATAACATCATGAATCAATTGATCCAATCCGCCCTGCAAAAAGGCGATCCCGCCCTTTCCGAATACAAATCCAAACAGATGCTCAAGGCCTACGGCATCCCCGTGACCCGGGAGACGCTGGTGCAAAGCCCCGGTGAAGCAGCGGCTGCGGCCGGGGCGTTGGGCTATCCGGTGGTGGTCAAGGCCTGCTCGCCGCGCTTGATGCACAAAAGCGAAGCGGGCGCCGTGGCCGTGGGTATCCAGGATGAGGCCGCGCTGCTGCAAGCCTACGACCGCATCACGGCGGCGGTGGCCCAGCCCCTGGAAGGCATGCTGATCCAGGAGATGGTGCGTGGCGCGCGCGAGCTGGTGGTGGGCCTGACCCGCGACGCCCAGTTCGGACCGTGCGTCATGCTGGGCCTGGGGGGCGTGCTCACCGAAGTGCTGAACGACACCGCTTTCCGCGTGGCGCCGTTTGACGCGGATGAAGCCCTGGACATGATGGCCGAGCTGCGTTCCAAAAAGATGCTGGACCAATTTCGCGGCCAGGCGCCGGCCGACCGCCAGACCCTGGCCCAGGCCCTCGTGGCCGTGGGACGCATGGCCCTGGAGAACGAGGCCATCGCCGAAATCGACATCAACCCCCTGATCATCGACCCCCAGGGCCGCCTCATGGCGGTGGACGCCTTGATCGTGCTGCAACCGACGGATCGGAAATAGAAGACAAATGAATCCTGACACGGACCTCTATCGCGACATCCCCCTCTACCCGCTCATCAACCCGCGCAGCATCGCCTTTTTCGGGGCCTCCAACCGGTTCACCGCCATGGGCACCAACCAGCTCAACTCGCTGTTGGCCCTGGGTTTCAAGGGCAAGATCTACCCGGTGCACCCCAGCGAGCCGACCGTGCTGGGCCTGCCGGCGTATAAGGATGTGGCCGAGCTGCCCGAAGTGCCCGACCTGGCGGTGCTGGTGCTGCCCACGACCATCGTCACCCAGACCCTTGCGGCCTGTGGCAAGAAGGGCATCCGCCACGCCATCGTGGTGTCGGGGGGCTTCAAGGAGGTCGGTCCGGCCGGCGCGGCCCTGGAGCAGGAGCTGGTGGCCGTGGCCCAGCGCTACGGCATCCGCTTCCTGGGCCCCAACTGCCTGGGGGTGGTCAATCCGCACCACCTGTTCAATGTCACTTTTGCCAGCTTCGAGGGCCGGCCGGGGTTCATCGGTCTGGCCTCCCAGAGCGGCAGCCTGCTGACCCAGATGTTCCGCTACCTGGAGCAGTTTCGCATCGGTTTTTCCACGGGCATTAGCGTGGGCAACGAGGCCACGGTGGACATCGTGGATTGCATGGAGTACCTGGCCGCCTGCCCGCATACCAAGGTGATCGGCCTGTACATCGAGAGCATCCGCCGGGGCCGGGCGTTTATCGAGGCGGCCCGGCGCATCGCGCCCCACAAGCCCATCGTGGCCTTTTATGCGGGCGGCTCCGAGGCCGGGCGCAGCGCGGCCCTTTCCCACACCGGTTCCCTGGCCGGGCCGGATCGGCTCTACGATGGTGTGTTTCGCCAGAGCGGCGTGGTCCGGGCCGATACGATCACCGAGCTGTTCGACTTCTGCTGGGTGCTGGGGCGCTGCACGCCGCCCCGCAGCCGGCGTATCGTGGTGCTGACCCATTCGGGCGGGCCGGGCGCAGCGGCGGCCGATGCCTGCAGCCGCAACGGCTTGACGTTGCCGCGCCTGAGCGATGCCACCCGGCAGAAGCTGCGGCCGTTGGTTCCGGCCACGGGCAGCCTGAATAATCCGGTGGATTTGACTTTTTCCAAGGACCCGCTGGAGTACTTCAACGCCATCCCCCAGGTGGTTTTGGAAGATGCGGACACGGATGGCATGCTGGTTTACTGTTTTGCCCCCCCTAAGAACATGCAGCGGATTATGGAGAGCCAGGGGTTGTCCCTGGAGGATATCGACAAGCTGACCGAGGCAGTGGCCCAGGAGATCGCCCAGCGCTCGGCGGGATTGGCTGCCAGCCATGCCAAGCCGGTGATCGGTTTCACTTATCAGGGGCCGGAGATGCCGATTATCCGGGGCTTGCTGGATAACGGACTGCCGGTGCTGCCTTCGCCGGAGAGGGGTGCGCGGGCTATGGCGGCTTTGGCGCGGTATCGGGAATTGGTGGAGAAGATAACTGCATCGAGTTGAACACTACAGCAGCAATTAAGGTATTCTGCCGATGATTCGCCGGCGTGTCCGGACTTCGGTCTGCGCCACACGCCGCCGAATCAAGGGATGCTAAAAGCGCGCTGCGGGCGCCCTGGAAACTCGCTGCGCTCAGACAGTCCAGGACGCTTTTCCTCCGCTGCGCTTAAGCATCCCTAAATTCGGTGTCTGACGTGTCGCAGACCGAAGTCCGGACACGCCTACCTCCGTGCCAATTAAGAGACGACCGGTAATACCGGGATCGAGCCTTGCTTTTTCTATGACTGAAATCAGCGATGTGGTCGTCATCGGCGCCGGGGCCGCCGGGCTCATGTGCGCCATGCAGGCGGGCCGGCGGGGACGCACGGTGCGGGTGCTCGACCATGCCCGGCGGCCGGGGCGCAAGATTCTCATGTCGGGCGGCGGGCACTGCAATTTTACTAACGAAGATGTCCGGGCCGAGCATTACCTCTCCCACAATCCCCATTTCTGCAAGTCGGCCTTGAGCCGCTTCAGCCAGTGGGATTTCGTAGAGATGGTACGCCGCCACAGCATCGCCTTCAGTCGCCGGGAACACGGTCAGCTCTTTTGCGATGAGGGCAGTGGCCGAATTCTGGAAATGCTGCTGGCGGAGTGCCGCCTGGCGGGGGTGGTCCTGCAGATGGAGACCGGGATCGAAACCGTCTGCCATCTGGGTGAACGGCGCTTCGGGCTGCGTACCAGCCAGGGGGTCTATGAGTGTGCTTCGCTGGTGGTGGCTACAGGCGGACTCTCTGTTCCCGGGGGCGGCACCAGCGGCCTGGGATTCGACATAGCCGCTCAATTCAACCTTGCGGTGTGGCCGCCGGCGCCGGGGTTGGTGCCGCTGACGCTGCAACCCAAGGACAAGGAGCGCCTGGCGGGTCTGGCCGGCATTGCCGTGGACGCCGTGGTGCGTTGCGGGAAAAAGCAGTTCCGCGACCCGCTGCTCTTCACCCACCGGGGATTGAGCGGGCCGGTGATTCTGCAAGCCAGCCTGGAGTGGCAGCCGGGTCAGGAGCTCGGCATCGATCTGCTGCCGGGGTTGGATCTGGCGGCGGAATTGGACGCCCAGCGCCGGCAGCATCCCCGGCGGGTGGTCAAGTCGGCCCTGGCCGAACGTCTGCCCAAGCGCTTGGCCCTGGCCATGGCCCCGGCGGAAATGGCCGATACGCCCCTGGCCCAGCTATCCACTGCTCAGTTTAAGCAGATCGCCGCGGGCATTCAGCAGTGGCGCCTCAAACCCGGCGGCACCGAAGGCTACCGCACGGCGGAAGTCACCCTGGGCGGGGTGGATTGCGACGCCCTCTCCTCCAAAACCATGGCGGCGCGCGCAATGCCCGGACTCTTCTTCATCGGCGAAGTGCTGGATGTCACCGGCCGCCTGGGCGGCTATAACCTGCAATGGGCCTGGTCCTCGGGCTGGTGCGCGGGGCAATATGTGTAACCCAACTCTCGAATCGTACTCGTACTCGAATAGCATTACCGAGCACGAAGAGAAAAAGGAGATAAACGGCATGGGAAAGAAAACAGTTCTGGCGCTGTGTCTGCTGGTGGCATGGATGATGATTGGATGCGGCGGCGGAAGCAGCGACAGCGCGGATAACGACACTCCCCCCGCGGACAATACCGCCCTCAATCCGTTCGACGACGACTGGCCCGAAGCCGGTAACCCCGACGGCGACGCCTGCGCCGTGCCGATGGGCGCCGGCCTCGAGGACAGCGCCGCCCCCGACACGGTGGTGGGCGACGGCACGCCCGAGAGCTGCACGGGCGATGCGTTCCGCCAGGCCGTGGCCGGCGGCGGGGTCATCACCTTCGATTGCGGCGACGATCCGGTGACGATCACCCTGGGCCAGACGGCCAAGGTCGTCAACGACACCGGCCCCAAAATCGTCATCGACGGCGGCAACAAGGTGACCTTGAGCGGCGGGGGCGCGGTGCGCATTCTCTACATGAACACCTGCGATCAGGCACAGGTGTGGACCACCGATCACTGCCAGAACCAGGACCATCCCCGACTCACCGTGCAAAATTTGACTTTCATCGATGGCGATGCCGCGGGTGAAGATCCGGATGGCGGCGGCGCCATCTTCGTGCGCGGCGGACGCTTCAAGATCGTCAACTGCCGCTTCTTCGGCAACACCTGCGACCTCTCCGGTTCGGACGTGGGCGGCGCGGCCGTGCGCGTGCTGAGCCAGTACCAGACCCTGCCGGTCTACGTGGTTAACAGCACCTTCGGCGGCACGGCCGAGCTGGGCAATGAGGGCGCCAACGGCGGGGCCCTGAGCAGCATCGGCGTCTCGTGGACGGTGCTCAACAGCCTGTTCACCCACAACCGGGCCGTCGGCACGGGGGCCAATAGCGGCAACGGCGGCAACGGCGGCGCCATCTACAACGACGGCAACACCTATACCCTCAACGTGTGCGGCAGCCGCTTTACGGACAATGTCGCCAACGAGGGCGGCGGCGCCATCTTCTACGTCAGCAATGACCACACCGGCACCCTGATCGTCCACGACTCTTATCTGGCAGGCAACCCCAGCCTCGAGTTCGAGACCCTGCCCGGCATGTTTGTGATTGCCGGCAGCACCGATTACAGCGGTTCGACCATCGAGGAGTAGAATGATCTTTGCCATCGGGAGCACATATGTTGCGCAAACCCTGCATTGCCTTGACCGCATCTCTCTTGCTCCTCTGCCTCGCCTCGCTCGGCGCCTATTACTACTATGTGCGCCGGCCCCTGCCCCAAACCGAAGGCAGCCTGCAGGCTGAAGGTCTGCGGGCGCCGGTGCAGGTCCTGCGCGACCAGTGGGGCGTGCCCCACATCTACGCCCGGGACGATCATGATCTGCTCTTTGCCCAGGGCTTCGTGCAGGCCCAGGACCGGTTGTGGCAGATGGAGATCAACCGGCGCGTGGCCGCCGGACGGCTGAGCGAGATCATCGGCCCGGAGATGCTCCCGGTGGACCGGCTGCTGCGCACCCTCGGGATTGCCAGGGCGGCCCGCAGGGAGATCGAACAAGGTCTGCCCCAGGAACTCGAGCTGCTGGGCGCCTATAGCGACGGGGTCAATGCCTTCATCCGGGCCCATCCCGATCGCCTGCCGCTGGAGTTTCGCGTGCTGGGCGTCGTCCCGGAGCCGTGGCGGCCCGAAGATTCCATCGGCTGGGCCAAGCTCATGGCCCTGATGGGGGCCAAAAACTGGCAGGAAGAGATCGTCGGCGCCATGCTGGTCCAACGCCTGGGCGCGCAGCAGGCCGAGGCCCTGCTGGGGTTCACGCCGGCGCAAGCCGCCGTTCCCCGGGCACTGGACCTGGCCGCCTTGTGGCCCGGCGCCGCACCGTCCCAGGGCCTGGGCCTGCCCGCCCTGGTGGGCGGCAGCAACAACTGGGTGGTGCACGGCGCGCGCACCCAGACCGGCGCGCCGCTGCTGGCCAACGACATGCACCTGGATGTGCGCATTCCTTCGGTCTGGTACGAGATGCATCTGTCCGGCGGCAACTTCGACGTCATCGGCCTCTCGATGCCCGGCGTGCCCTTGATCATCGCCGGCCACAACCCCGCCGTGGCCTGGGGCATCACCTTCGCCTATACCGATACCCAGGATCTCTTCCTGGAACGCATGCATGCGGACCAGCCCGACCGGTATCTGTACAAGGGCCAATGGCGCACCGCCGAAAAAATCACGGAATCGATCCGGGTCAAAGGCAGCACCGATCCCTTGAACCATGAGATCCTGCAAACGATCCACGGGCCGATCCTCTCGCCCCTGGTGCCGGCGGCCCAGGGCCTGGGTTACGCCCTGGCCCTGCGCTGGAGCGCCCACGATCCGGGCGGCCTGATGCTCCCCCTGGCGCGCATGAATATGGCCGCCGACCTGGCGCAATTCAAAGCCGCGGCCCTGGAGTGGTCCGATCCGGCCCTCAACCTGGTGTGCGCCGACCGGCACGGCGATATCGGCTATGTGCTCGCCGGGCGCATCCCCATCCGACCCCAGGGCCATGGTATCGGGCCGTTCGACGGCTGGAACGGCGAAAACGACTGGCGCGGATATGTGCCCCGGGACGAGAAACCCTCTCGCTTGAATCCGGCCCCGGGATTCGTGGTCACGGCCAACAACCGCGTGGTCGGGCCGGACTTTCCCTACTACCTCTCCGCCGATTATCTGCCGCCGTTCCGGGCCGAGCGAATCGAGCAGGTGCTGGCCGGCGATGACAAGGTATCCCCGGCGGCGTTCAAAGCATTACAGGGGGACTTCCAGTGCCTCGAGGCCGCCCCCTTTATGGCGGCCATCGCAGATGTGGCCGTCCAGGCGCCGGCGTCCCAGGATCTGCTGGACCGGCTGCGGGCGTGGGACCGGCACCTCGGCCCGGAGAGCAGCGGCGGCGCCATCTATGCCGTGCTCTCCTACCGATTATTGGAAAACACCTTTAAAGACGAGCTGGGCGCGGCGGCGGGCGCCTTCTTCGGCGCGGGGCTCACGCCGCTCAACCCCCTGAACACCTTCGTGACCCACAGCCGCTTGATCCTGGTCAAGACCATGGCCGATCCGCAATCGGCGTGGTTCGACGACACGGCCACGCCCCAAAGAGAGACGTTGACCGACATGCTCGCCCAGAGCCTGCTGGAAACCGATGCCTTTTTGCGCCAAACCCTGGGCCAGGATCCGGCCGCCTGGCGCTGGGGGCGCCTGCACCGCATCGTCTTTCAGCATCCCCTGGGCCAGGTCAAACCCCTGGACAGGCTCTTCAACCTGGGCCCCTTCGAGGCGGGCGGGCATTTCTCCACCGTCTGGCAATCCACCGTGTTGCCGGGCATGGATTTCAATTACAACGGCTGGACCGTGAGCAATCGCCACATCTACGACCTGGCCGACTGGGACAACAGCCTGGGCACCATCGTCCCGGGCCAGTCGGGCATGTGGGGCAGCCCCCATTACAGCGACCAGTTGCGCATGTGGCACGAGGTCGGTCACCACCCGCTGTACTTCTCCAGGGCGCGCGTGGAAGCCGAGGCCGAACAGCGGTTGACGTTGCTGCCCTGAACCGGCTAAGCAGACGGTTGCAGACGGAGATAAACCGCTTCAACCCCAACGAAAGGCGCCCCCCATGCCCGAAGCCATCGCGAACGGCCAACGCATCTACTACGAATCCCACGGCCAGGGCTACCCCCTGGTCATGGTCCGCGGCCTGGGCAGCAATGCCGATCACTGGTACGCCCAACTGCCCGCTTTAGCGGCCCACTTCCGGGTCATCGTCTTCGACAACCGGGGCATCGGCCGTTCCGGCGACCCGGGGGGCGACTTCAGCATCCAGGACCTGGCCGACGACACCGTCGGGCTGATGGACGCCCTGGCCATCCCCCAGGCGCATGTGCTGGGGGTTTCCATGGGCGGCATGATCGCCCAGCAACTGGCCCTCGACCATCCGCGGCGGGTCCAGGGTTTGGTGCTGGTGGTCAGCCATTGCGGTGGCGCCCACCAGGTGCGGCCGGCGGCGGAGATCAGCCGGCTGGTCGGCGAGATGGTGACCGTGGGCAGCCCGGAGTCCCGGATCAAGGCCCTGCCGGCCTTCTTCGATCCGGAAACCTTGAAGACCGGCCTGGCCTGCGCCCAAGCCTACGCCGCGGTCTCATTGAAATATCCGGCCGATGCGCAGATTCTCACGCGCCAGTTCAAGGCCATCCAAGACTTCGATGTCTATGACCGCCTGCCCACCATTCAATCGCCAACGCTGGTTGTGGCCAGTACGGGCGATGCGCTGATCCCGCCGGGCAATTCGGAGATCCTGGCCGCGCGCATCCCCAACGCCCGCATGGTGGCGATCCCCGGCGGCGGCCATCAGATCCTGGTCGAGCAGCCCCAGGCGTGCAACCAGGCCGTGCTCGATTTTCTGAAGACATTGGCATCGCCGGCGTGATAGGAAATTGGACAGGCACCAACCTTTGAAAGAGAACGCATGACCCTGAAGTTGCCCATACGCCTGCGATTCGGCCCCAAGCTGTTTATCAGCCATTTTCTGGCCGTCCTGCTGGTGTCCGGCAGCATCGGCACCTTTTTCTACTTCAATGCCATCCAGAGCCTGATGCAGAGCCTGCGCTCGCGCCTGCAAAACAGCGCCGCGCTCCTGAGCCAGAGCATCGACGCCCGCGACCTGGAGGGTGTACGCACCGAAGGGGACGTCGATCAAGCCGTTTACCGGGAAACCCTTGGAAAGCTGCGCCGCTTGAAGCGCTCCAACCCGGACATCGCCTTTCTGTTCATCATGCGCAAAGAGGGCGAGCGCATCACCTTCGTGGTCGATTCCGATGAAACCGACCAGCAGGCCCTGCCGGGCCGCGCCTACGAGGATGTACCCGACCGGATGCAAACCGGATTTCATACGCCCTCGGTGGACGACAAGCCCTACCGCGACGAATGGGGGATCTTTCTCTCGGGCTATGCCCCCCTGCGCAACGGAGAAGGCCGCTACCTGGTGGGCATCGACATGCGCGCCGACGAGGTGGACAACAAGCTCTCCCAACTGCGTCTCACTGGGCTGGTATCGCTGCTGGCCTCCCTGCTGCTGGCCCTGCTGTTCGCCTTCTATCTCTCCCGGGGCCTGACCGGCCGCATCGACACCTTGATTGCGCGCTGCCGCCAGCTGGCCATGGGCCGTTACGACGCGAAAATCGAGATGGGCACCTCCGACGAATTCGACGATCTCGGCGAGGCGTTCAACACCATGAGCGCTGAACTTGCGCAGATGCGCCGCAAGGCCCAGGCGGCCATCGAAGAGCTGCGCGACGCCCGGGACAATCTGGAAAAGCGCGTCCAGGAGCGCACCCGGGAGCTTGAAACCACCCTGGAAAAACTCCAGGTGCTCAGCGGGTTGCTGCCCATCTGCTGTTCGTGTAAGAAGATCCGCAACGACCAGGGTTATTGGCAGCAGGTGGAGCAGTTCGTCTCCCTGCACACCGGCGCCCGCTTCTCCCATGGTCTCTGCCCCGAATGCGGCCTTAAACTATACGGCGATCTCCTCTCGAAGCAAAACATCCTGCCACGGTAACGCTTGCGACCGGCTGCATAGAGCGTACATCCCGGACCGACCCTGGTTCGGCCCGGCTGCTACCATAGTGTCCATCCAGGGATGAGATATTTTTGACGAGTTCAAGGCGGACGAAAATTTTAACCGCAGGAATATATGGACATATTTCGAGGATTAAAATTTTCGCCCAACGCCGAAATCGGCGAAAATAGCCATTTCTGGATGGACACGAAATAACAGCACCGAGGAGACAGTTCATGCAGAGCAGGATAGGGCGCATGGCAATATTGGCCGCGGCCATGCTGACCTTGTTGGCGGGCCTTGGTTTGGATTGCACAACGGCGCGCGCCGAGGGTGAACCCACCCCGGCGACCGCCGCTCCCAAGGCCCATTGGCCGCAGACGATCTTCGAATTTGCGCCCCTCATGGAGGGGGCGGATATAAAGCACGATTTTATTGTCGAAAATAAGGGCCAAGGCCCTCTATCGATCCACAAGGTGCAACCCGACTGAGGCTGCTCGGTGGCCTCGCATCCGGGGCAGATCCCTGCCGGCGGCAGGGAAAAAATCAGCGTGGTGGTGCATACGGGCGGCAGGGGCGGGCAAAAGGTGTCCAAGAGCTTCAGGGTTTTCACCAATGACCCCAAGCAGCCGAACGTTGAGTTGGTGGTGACCGGCAAGGTCGAAGCCTTTGTGGACATCGAGCCGCCGCGGCTCTCTTTCATCGGCAAGGCCGGCGAGACCCTGCGCCAGGAGGTTCGCATCACCCCCAATCCCAAGTACCCCTTCACCATCAAGGAGGCCAAAGCCGCCACGGATCAGAATCTGCGCATCGATCTCAAGCCGCTGGGCAAAAAAGCCAAAGAGGGGTATCTGCTGACGGTGACGGTGATCAAAACCAATCCGGGCACCTTCGCGGAGTACATTCAGCTCCATACCGATTTGAAGGAGAAGCCCACCATCGGGATCTCCGTCCATGGTCGGCTGATGACACCCCCGGTGCAAGGCGATGGCAATCCCCAGTAAGTTGGAACAAAGGGTCCAAGTGAATAGAAGCCGTTTCAAGGTAGTGGCATTCGATTGTGACGGGGTGCTGTTCGACTCCTCCCTCTCCAACCGGGCCTATTACAACCAGATCTTGCAGCACCTCGGGCGGCCGCCCATGACCGATGCGCAGTTCGCTTACGTGCACATGCACACCGTGCACGAGGCGCTCGTGTATCTCTTCGCAGATCCGGATGAACTGACGGCCGTGAAACAGTACCAGCGCCGGATGAGCTACCTGCCCTTTATCCGCGACATGGTGGAGGAGCCTTACCTGCGCGAGTTGCTGACGCGGTTGCGGCCGGCGTATAAGACCGCCATCGCCACCAATCGCACCGATACCATGGGGCGGGTCCTGGAAGCGCACGATCTGCAAGATCACTTCGATAAAGTGGTCACGGCCAGCGATGTGCGCCAGCCCAAACCCTATCCGGATCAACTGATCCTCTTGCTGGCGCACTTCGGTATCGAACCCGGGCAGATGCTTTTCGTGGGAGATTCCGAACTGGATGCCGCGGCATCCCATCAGGCCGGTGTTCCTTTTGTGGCTTACGATAATCCTCGGCTGACGGCCAAGGCGCATATTCAAAACCTGAAAGAGCTTCTATCGGTTCTGGGCCACTGACCTTTCGCCCGGAGTTGCGATACCATCCAAAGAACCCAGTAGAGGTCTGCCCGGTATGGCCGGAAAACCATCCTATGATGAGCTGCGTAAACGGGTCGAGCAACTGGAGAGCGAGTCTCGCGAACGGCGCCGGATCGAACATGAGCTGCAATACCGATTGGCCTTCGAAGCGCTGATCACCAGCATCTCGAGCACCTTCATCAATCTTCCGCCCGCCGGAATCGACGCGGCGGTGACCGATGCCTTGAAACAGCTCGGCGAGTTCAGCCAGGTGGACCGCAGCTACCTGTTTCTCTACAACCGCGACGGTCTGACCATGGACAACACCCACGAATGGTGCGCGGCAGGCATCGAGCCGCAGATCCAGCGCCTCAAAGCCGTGCCGCTGGACCTGGTCCCGTGGCTCAGCCGTCAGATCGACGCCGCCCAGGTGGTGCACATACCCCACGTTTCCAAGCTGCCGGAAGAGGCCGCGCTGCTGCGCGAAGAGAACCTGCGCCAGGGCATTCAATCCCTGGTCATGGTGCCCACGGAGTTCGGCGGCACGGTGATCGGCTTTCTGGGGCTGGATTCCACGCGGCGTCAAAAGACCTGGCCGCCCGATGCCATCTCCTTGTTGCGCATCGTGGGCGAAATTCTGGCCAATGCCCTGGAGCGCAAACGGGCCGAAGAGGACCTGCTGCGCAGCGAAGAGAAGTATCGCACCATCCTGGAGAGCATCGAAGAGGCCTATTGGGAAGTCAACCTGGCGGGTGACTTCACTTTCTTCAGTCCTTCCTTATGCCGCATGCTCAAATACCCCCCCGATGAATTGATGGGGATGAACTACCGCAACTATGTCACCCCCGCGGTGGCCAAGCGCGTTTACCAGATGTTCAACAAGATCTTCATCACCGGGCGCAGTGTCCGGCTGAGCGACTTCGAACATCTGGCCAAGGACGGGACCCGGATTTTCTCCGAAATGTCGGTGGCGCTCAGGCGCGATCCCCAGGGGAACCCCATCGGGTTCAAGGGCATCTCCCGGGATGTCACCGAGCGCAAGATCGCCGAGCAGGCCTTGCTGGAAAGCGAACAGCGCTATCGGACCGTGCTGGAAGCCAACCCCGATCCCATCGTGGTGTACGATATGCAACGCTGCGTGATCTATTTCAATCCGGCCTTTTCCGATGTCTTCGGCTGGGATCTCAAGGAGTGCACCTGCAAGCGCATCGACGGCTTCGTTCCCGAGGATCGGCACGCCGAGTCGCGTCAGATGGCCGAGCAAATTGTCGCCGGACGAAGCTTTTCCGGCATCGAGACCCAGCGGCGCACCAAATCCGGGGTGCTCGTTCCGGTCAGCATCAGCGGCGCCGCCTACAAAGACGGCGGCGGCCAGCCGGTGGGCAGCATCATCACCTTGCGCGACATCCGCGAGAAGAAAAAGATGGAGCAGCAACTGCTCAACATGCAGCGCATGGAGTCCATCGGCACCCTGGCCGGCGGCATCGCCCACGACTTTAACAATCTCTTGATGGCCATTCAGGGTAATATCTCCCTGGCCCTGTACGATCTGGATGAGGGCGACCCCCAGCGGCGGGTGTTCGAGGATATTCAAAAAGCGGTCAAAAGCGGTTCCCGGCTCACCTCCCAATTGCTGGGCTTTGCCAGGAAAGGGCGCTATGAGGTCAAACTCCTGGAATTGAACCGGGTCGTCAAGGATGTCTCCGAAACCTATGGCCGCACCCGCAAGGATATCTCCATCCATTACGAACTGGACGCCGAGCTGTCGGCCGTGGAAGCGGATGAAGGCCAGATCGAACAGGTGCTGCTCAACATCCTGGTCAATGCGGGCCAGGCCATGGTGACCGGCGGCGATCTTTTCATCCGGACGAGCAACCTTTCCCATGCGGAGATGACCGGCAAGGTCTATCAACCCAAGCCCGGCCAATACGCCTTCCTGTCGATCGCCGACAGCGGGGTGGGCATGGACAAAAAGGTCATCGACCACGTCTTCGAGCCCTTTTTTACCACCAAGGAGATGGGCCGCGGCACCGGACTGGGGCTGGCTTCGGCCTATGGGATCATCAAGGGCCATGGCGGCTACATCGATGTGGAGTCCCAAGTGGGCCGCGGAACTACCTTTTATTTATACCTGCCGGCCAGTGACAGGGCCGTGTCCCGCGTGGCCGAGGCGGCGCCCAAAGTCGTCTCCGGAAAAGAGACCATTCTCCTGGTGGACGATGAAGAGATGGTGCTGGAAATCGGCCAAAAGATCCTGGCGCGGTTGGGGTATGTCGCGATCAGCGCCCAAAACGGCATGCAGGCCGTGCAGATTTACAAAGAGCGGCACAGCGCCATCGACCTGATCATCCTGGATGTGATCATGCCCGTCATGGGCGGCGGCGAAACTTTCGACCAGATCAAGCAGATCGAGCCGGACGTCAAGATCCTGCTCTCCAGCGGCTACAGCATGGACGGCCAGGTGGCCGCCATCCTCCAGCGCGGTTGCGCCGGCTTCATTCAAAAACCCTTCAGCATCGAAACCCTTTCCGCCAAAATTCGGGAAATCCTCGTGTAGGGCGACCGGCGGTCGCCCTGCCGTGTTCATCGGCTTCACTCCCAATTCAAGTAATTTCAGACGACTGCCGATAAGCCTACCGAGCAGCACCATCAAACCAACTCGGAGCAGGCAGCGCGATGTTCGCCAAAAAGCTCAAAGCCATCGTCGTGGTCCACAACGACAGCGTTCACTGGGTCACCCGCGGCCGGTCCCACGCCGGCCCGGAAACGGGGCGGCTGGCGCTGGAAGCGCTATTGGACGCGCCCGATGCGGCCGGCGCGTTACCCGCCACCGCCAAAGGAAACCACCAGAGCCTGTGGATCGTCCCGGACCACTGGTTCGGCATGGAAAGCTATCCCTTCCAGTCCGACAAATCCGCTTTGATCGTGCCGTTCCTGGAGCGCAAGCTCAGCGCGGCCCATCCCGAATGCACAGCGGTGCGCCAATTCTTCAATTACCGGCGAACCCCGGCGGCGGCCGGCGGCCATGAACTGCTGGCCTATTTTCTTCAGGATGAGAAGGCCTACCGGCTCTACGATACCCTGGACAAAGCGCACCTGGCGCCCCGCTACATCACCACGCCGGCGTTTCTGTGGGTGGACCGCCTGAGCCGCTTGATGCCCGATTTCGGCCAGGAAGGCACCCTTTTGGTTCACATGGGCGCCGACGAGTGCCAGCTTTACTTCTACTTCAAAGGCAACCACCTCTTTTCGCGCAGCGTGATCCTTTCGGAGGGGCCGGATCGCATGGAGGCCCTGACCTTCGAGATCAACCAGTCGCTCTACATGTTCTCCCAGAAGACCAAGAGCGAGTTGAGTCGTATTTACCTGCTGGACGGGGCTGACGACGGCCCCCAGGCCTTCAGCCAGGCCCTGGGGCGCGAAGTCGTCGATCTGGCGCCGCTGCTGGCCGGTCAGGCCACCATCGCGCTCGACGACGTGCCGCTGCTCGCAGGCTTGCTGCCCGAGGCGGACGCCTTCACCCGGCCGCCGTTCTTCAGCGTGACCCAGCGGCAGGCCCAGCGCGAATTGGCCTGGGAGCCGGTGCAGTACGCCGGCATTGCCGTAGGGGTGGCCCTGCTGCTGCCGCTGATCGGTCTGAACTTGCTGCTGGGGCACATGGCCAGCGGCGATGACATGGATCGCGCCAACCTCCGGCAGCAGGCGATCTCCCAACCGGTTCCCTTGACTGAGTATCAATCCGCTTTGGACCAGGTGCTGCAAGCCCGGCAACGACCGGCCTGCGCCGAGACGATGGGCCGGGTCCTGGCCAGCCTGCCGCCGGGCATGCGGGTCCGGGAGTTGGATTTGGCCCTGGAAGGGTCACCGGCCGTGACCCTCAAGGCCGCCTTGCCGGCCCAGGATGCCGATCGACTCAAAGCCACCTTGATGCAACTGGTATCGGGGTTGAAGGCCCGCTTCGATCTGCCCGCCGATTTCTCCCTGAGCAACATCGAAATCGGCATGGACCCCCAGGCGGATCCACATGCGGCCCCCCAATACCTGATCGCTATGCGGCTGGAGCTGACATGAATTCCAAATTTCGGATCTGCTGGGCGCTCGTTGGCTGCATCTGGTTGACCACCCTGGGGTTCACCGGGTGGAACCTTGCCAAGATCGACGCCGTGGCCGCCGGCCGGCTGGAGAATGAAAATCTGCGCCGGGAGATTCACTTTCAACGCCACAACGCCCAGCGCCTGGAGCAGGTGGCGGCCCACCGCCAGGCGCTCTTCATGGCGGTGGAATCCCTGGACCTAGGCATGGTGGCGCTGCGCTACCGGTTGCGCGCCCTGGCCGCGGCCTTCCATCTGGAGGGCCTGGCCATCGAGGTCGAAGCCAACGAGAGCGCGGATGACCGCGTGCCTTGCCGACTCTCCCTGGCAGGGACTTTTGAAAATATGGTCGGCTTCTTAACCGCCTTGAACGAGTACGCTTATTTGACTCCGCGCCAGAGCCTGATCGCTGCCGCTGAGCAGGGCCACAGTGTGCGCCTGGAAATGTCGTTTTACGTTCAGTTTAAAATCGTGGCCCCGGCCCCGCCGGCGGAAACGCTGCCCGAAATGACGACCCAGCCTTTGGACGCGGAGGGGCGGCCCCTATGACGCATCTGAGCCTGATGCAAAAGCTCTGTATGGCCGGTTGGCTCCTGGCCGCAGCGATGTTGGCCGCGATCAATGCCGTGCCTTTTACGGCCCTGGAAAAGGCCTCCACCGAAGGCGATCCGGCCCACCTGGTGGCGCTGCGCGCCCAATTGAGCCTTCTGGAAAGTCTCTCGGCCGCCGACCTGCGACGATTATCCGACCGGGAGCGGCTGCAAAGTTTTTTCGCCGCCTATCGCGCCCCCAAGGATGCCAACCCCACCGATATCCCGCCGGCTGCCGACACTGCCCAAGGCGCCACGGCCCCCGCGCAGAATGCATTGCCCGGCTTAACGGGGGTGCTGCAACGCGAGGATGGCCGGGGCCGGACGCATTATTTAGCGGTTCTGGACGGGCGGGTATGTTCGGAAAAAGATGAGGTTCGCATGTTTACCGTGGGAAGCATCACGGCCGCCGGGGTCGTTCTGCAGCAGGCCGGCATGCAGTGGTTCCTGCCCAGTCCGCAGCCTTACTACACCAGCGACCAGGGACAATGACCGCCCCCTGAAGGGAACGAAGAGGAAATGCAATCATGAAATACTCATCGACCACCATCCGGACATCGGCCTGGCTGGCATTGGCCTGCTGGGTGCTGCTCGGCGGGTGCGCCACGCACGCGCCCCAGGCGCCGCCCAAGCAAGACGGCTACGAACTGGGCCGCATGCAGCCGCGCGCCCTGCTGGACCAGCCCAAGCAGCGCCGCCAACCCGGCCCGCCACCGTTCAGCGAAAAGATGGCGCCCCTGGCCTTGGAACCGACCGCGGCGCCGGCTCTTTACACCATGCTCTTCGACAAGGCGCCCCTGGGGGAAGTGATTGCGGCCCTGACCAAGGATGGGGAGTTCAACCTCTCCATCGAAGCGGAAATCGATCTGACCCGGCCGGTGACCGTCAACCTGAGGAACGTCACCCTGGAAGAGGCCCTGGAGATGATCGTGGTCAACGGCGCCGGCTATGCCTGGACCATGGGTCGCGGCACGCTGGCGATCAAACGCTTCGCCGAGCAAATCTACTACTTCGAAGGGCTGGACATGGTCGGTGAAACCAATATCGATGTCGGCGGCGACATGCTCGGCTCCAGCGTGGAGAACTCCGGGGTGGCCGGCAAGTATCAGGTCAAGGCCCAGAAACCCGCGCAATCGTCCGACGTGTGGGCCGCCGTGGAACAGGCCCTGGGCGGCCTCAAATCCGAAGAGGGCATCCTGCGGCTCAACCGCAATGCCGGCGTGATCTACATGGCCGACGCCCCTCGGCGGGTGGCCGCCATGGTCCGGTTGCTGGACGCGCTCTCGGCATCGCTCAAGCGCCAGGTGTTCGTGGAGGCGCGCATCATGGAGGTCACGCTCAACGACGAGAGCAAGTACGGCATCGACTGGACCCAGTTGGGGGTGATGTTCACCGACGGCAACAACTCCCTGCCGGACATCTTCGAATTGGGATTCAACAGCAACGGTGCCATCGTCAAGGGCGGCCAGACCCAGTTCATCGGCATGCTCGATTTCTTGAAGACCCAGGGCGATGTCAAGGTGCTCTCAAGTCCCCACCTGACGGTCATGAACCGCCAGTCGGCCCTGCTGACCGTGGGCTACCAGTATCCCTATGCGGACATCGACGGCGTGGACCGCGATGAAGAAAGCAACACGATCACCATCGGCACCTCCATCCGGCGCGCCATCCTGGGCTTGCAGTTGGGTTTGACCACCGACATCACCGCCGACGGCATGATCACCTTCCACATCGTGCCCACCCTGACCCGCATCCAGCGCGAAGTGGATATCGAGATCCCCCTGGGGGTCGTCTCCCAGACCATCAGCAACCCGATCATCGATTTGCAGGAGTTGGCCACCACCGTGCGGGTGCGCGAAGGCAACTCCTTCGTGCTGGCCGGTCTGATCAGCAAGCTGCGCACCGTGAACCATGCAGGGCTGCCGTATATCAGCGACCTGCCCTGGGTCGGCCAGTTCTTCAAACACATGGAAGAGAGCGAGCAGAGCACCGAACTGGTGATCCTGGTGACGCCCTACATTCGGGAGGGTTGAGCAAGGCCGTCATCGGAAAGGGATTAAAGATTCCAACGGATTGAACCGATAATGCGGAAAACGAGGCTATGGCTCGGACCGTACTGGAAAACCCAATACTTACAATGGAGGAACACAGATGTTGCGCTTGAAACGACAGATGAAAGACCAGGCCGGTTTCACCCTGGTGGAAATCGCCATCGTCATGGTGATCATCGGTTTGCTGATCGGCGGTGTGCTCAAGGGCCAGGCCATGATCCAGAATGCCCGCGTGAAGAACGTGGTGAAGCAGGGGGACGAATTTCGCGCCGCCTGGGCCACCTTCTTTGACCGCTACAGTGTCTTGCCCGGTGATGAAAATCTCGCGGCGATTCCTCCCCAGGCAGCCGATGGCGAAGGCAACGCCAATGGCCGCGTCGAAGGCGGCGAAGCCTTCGAGGTCTTCCGGGATTTGGCCATTGCCCAGATGATTGGCGGCGCCTACAACGGGACCACCCAATTGCCCCGGCACTCGTTCGGCGGCAATGTCGATATCATCTGGTTCGATCCCCCCGGTGCGCCCCAGGCCGGTCACTATTTGCGATATACAGGTCTGCCGGCGGAAGTTTGCCAGGAGATCGACCTCAAGTATGACAACGGCGCCCAGGCCACCGGGACCATCGTGGGCAGTGCCGCCTACACGGCAGGTACCGTGATACCCTTCTTTTACATGCTGTTCTAATGGATTCAGACAGCAACCTGGTCTAAACAGAGCACCATGGTGGGCGAATCCAGCAGGGTTTGAGGGCGCATATGAAACGGCTTCCTTTTGACATCAGGAACAAAAAGGGGTTCACCCTGCTGGAGATCGCCATCGTGATGGTGATCGTCGGTCTGTTGACCGGCGGCGGCGTTTCGCTCATGAAAATGCTCACCGAGCGCAAGGCGCGCAACGAGACCATGGCGTACTTACAGCAGGCCCGTTCGGCCTTGATCAGTTTCGCCGAAAGCCAGGGGCGCTTGCCCTGGGCCGACAGCAACGCCGATGGCCTGGAAAACAGCGGCAGCGCCAACGGCACTTTGCCCTACCTGACCCTGCAAATGACGCCGGCCGATCCGTACAAACGGGTCTTGCGCTACGAAATCAACACCCAGTTGGCCACCAGCCGAAATGCCACCTGCGCGGCCCTGCGAAGCGGTTTGAATGTCCGGCCGCTGGTGATGGACGGCGACGGCGCCGGGACCGCCTTCAATGTGGCCCTGGTGCTGGTGAGCGCCGGGCCCATGGATGCCGATAACAACGGCAATGCCTTCGACGCCTACAACAGCGGCACCCACCAGGGCAACAACATCAGTGGCATCCCCAACTACCTGCGATATGCCCCGGTGCCGACCTTCGACGACCTGACCGTCTATGTCGGCCCCAACGAACTGTCCGGCCTGGTGTGCGAGTACCTGAACCTGGCAGTGAACAACGCCTCGGGCGACACCGTGTACGTCCGCGATGCGACCCGGTCCGTGGATCTGGGGCACATCGACGATGGCAAATCCGCGCTGTACGACGCTATTATTTCCGGGACCCGAATCGAAGTGCGCACCGCGGCCAACGGCGTCGGTGCCATCGTCTCCCCCTCGACCCCCCTTACACCGGTCATTCTGGCCGGCCAGGACGCCACGATCAATCTAGAGGCCACCAGCGGAGGCAGCAGTAGCAGCAGCAGCGGTGGCAATGGTGGCGGCAACAATGGGGGCGGCAATGGGGGCGGGATCGGCGGCGGCGTGGGCGGCGGCCGGAATCATTAGCCCCAATCTTCGGCCGCCAACATCCCTATCAATTTCCCGCTCTCAACTTTCTACTCTCTGCTTTCAGCTTTCCACCTGATCTAATACGCCTTGCCCATCGACCCCATCACATCGTACAGCGGCAGCAAAATCGAGAGCACGATTAACCCGAACACCGCCCCCAGGCTGATGATGGCCATGGGCTCGATGGCGGCCAGCAGCGCCTGCACGGTGCGTTGGACTTCGCCGTCGAAGTAATCGCCCAGGCGCTGGAAGGATTGGTCCAGGGTGCCGGTGGCCTCGCCGTTGCGGATGGCGCCCAGCAGCAGGCTGGGATAGCCGCCGGCGCCTTCGAAGGCGGCGGCAATGGTTTCGCCGCTTTCGATCTCCTTGTAAATGGCTTTGAGACGCTCTTCCAGGAAGCGATTGCCCAGGCCGTTGTCGGCCAGGGTGGCGAAGATCTGCTGGATGGCCATGCCGGCGCCGAACATGGTGGCGAAGTTGTGGCACAGCCGCGCCAGGGCGATGTTGCGCAGCACCGTTCCCAGCAGCGGGATTTTCAGCAGATAGCGGTCGAAGCGCAATCCCCCGGCTTCGGTGCGCTGGTAGAGGTAGATCGAAACCGCCAACAGCAAAGCGCCCAAGCCGAAGAGCAGCCAGTGGGCCTTGACGAATTCGCTCAGCGCCAGGACCATGAGCGTCGCCTGGGGAATCTGTACCTGCATCTCGGAAAGGACTTGGACCATCTGGGGCAGCACGTAGCCCACCCAAACCCCCAGCACGGCCACGATGGCCGCCATGACAAACGAGGGATAGATAGTGGCCTTGCGCACATGGGAGCGCAGATCTTCTTTCCATTGCAGAAAAGCGGCCAACTGCTTCAGGCAGGCCGGCAGCACGCCGGTCTGCTCGCCCATGCGGATGATCGATAGATCCAGTTTCTGGAAGATTCTGGTGTGGCTGCCCATGGCTTCGTAGAGCGAGCGGCCGCCCTCCACCGCCACTTTGAGTTCGCCCGAGATGCGGCGCATGGGCCGGGAGGGCAGGTACTGGCTGTTCTCTTCCAGGGCCGAGAGGATCGGCAGGCCGATCTCCAACGTCTGGGCCAGGCGGTGGTAAAACTCCACCACCGTGCGCAGCTTGATGCCCGTGCCGGTGTGCCGGGCCCAGAAGCTCTCCCGGGCCTGCCGACACGCGATCAGCGAGAGCCCGGAGCGGCTCAACTGCCGTTCCACATCGTTTTCGTCCAGGGCGATGGAAGTACCCTTGACGGCTTTGCCCGCCGCATCCACGGCGCTGTAGCGAAAATTAGGCATAATCCACGATTACCCGCATCACCTCTTCCAGGGAGGTCTGCAGATGGGCCACCTTTTTCAGGGCCTGTTTGAACATCAGCACGGTGCCGGCCTGCTTGGCCATGTCTTCGATTTCGCGGTGCAGGGCGCCGGAAAAGATCAGGCGCTCGATGTCGCGGTTCACCTGGATGACTTCATACACCCCGGCCCGGCCGCGATAGCCGGATTGAAAGCAGTGGTCGCAGCCTTTGGGCTTGGCGATCTCGGTGGGCGGATCCAGGCCGTTTTGGGTGAAGATCGCCTGTTCGCTCTCGCTGGGCGCCTGGCGCACCTGGCAGTGGGGACACAGCGCGCGCACCAGGCGCTGGGCCACGATCATCGAGAGCGCCGAGGCCAGGATGCTGGCGTTGATGCCCAGGTCGAGCAAGCGGTTGATGGCCGAGGCGGCATCGTTGGTGTGCAGGGTGGAGAGCACCAGGTGGCCGGTGAGCGCGGCGCGCATGGCCAGGTCGGCGGTGATCTTGTCGCGGATTTCGCCCACCAGGATCACATCCGGGTCCTGGCGCATGGTCGAGCGCAGGGCGTTTTCGAAGGTCAGCCCGGCCTTGACGTTGACCGCCGTCTGGCGAATGGTGGGGATCACGTACTCGATGGGATCTTCCACGGTCATACAGTTGATGTTGGGGCTGTTGATGGCCATCAGGGCCGTGTAGAGCGTGGTGGTCTTGCCCGAGCCGGTCGGTCCGGTGGTCAGGATCAAGCCATAGGGCCGGCGGATGGTGCGGTTGAAGCGCTCCAGGTCTTCGGGCTCCAGCCCCAGGTTCTTCAAATCGCCGACCACCTTATTATAGATCAGCAGGCGCATGACCACGGTTTCGCCCAACTGGGTGGGGAAGGTGGAGACGCGGATGTCGAACGTTCCCACGCTGCTCTGGTACTTGATGCGGCCGTCATGGGGGATGTTGGGGTTGGAGATGTCCATTTCGGCCATGATCTTGTAGCGCGTCAGCAACGGCTGCTGGAACTTCTTGGCAAAGAGGTACATCTGGTGCAGCACGCCGTCGATGCGGTAGTAGATGCGCACCAGGTTGTTGTCCGGCACGATGTGGATGTCGCTGGCCCCCAGCACATACCCCTTGTCGATGAGCAGGCCGGAGAGTTTGATGATGCGGTTGTCTTCGGTGGCCTCGCCGCCGGCCCCGGAGTAGGTGATGGCGTTGATCTCGTCGTCCAGGCTCTGGGCGGTCTTGTAGTACACCTCGATGGCCTTGGCGATCCAGTTCTTGGGGGCGATGTAGGTCTCCACGCGCTGGCCGCACAGGCGCGTGAGCTTGTCCCGGGCGATGACGTCGAAGGGGTTGATCGTGGCCGCCTTCAACACCCCGTTTTCCACGGCAAAGGGGAACATGCCGTGCTCGGTGACGAACTCGATGGGGATGCGGGCCATCAGGCTGTGGTCGATCTCGGCGGTGGCCGTGTCCAGGATCTTGGCCCCGCTCTGCACGGCGATGGCCATCTGCAGGTCTTCTTCGGTCACCCAGCCCAGGCGCTGTAAGACATCGCCGATCATGCTGCCGGTCTTCTTGGTCTCCATCAGGGCCATCTTGAGCTGGTCACCGTCGATGAAGCCCATCTCCATCAGGATATCGCCGATGCGTTTCTTCATGGCTTTTGCTCTCCGTTTTGCGTTGCCGCCAGCTCGGCTTGCAGGGCGCGCACGCGCGCCTGGATCGGCCCGCGGCCGGCGGTGTTTGGCTCTGCCTTGGCCGCTTGCAGGTATTTTGAATAGTAGTCTACGGCCCGGGCGTAAGATTGCTCCTGATCGTAGGCCAGGGCCAGATTGAACAGCAGGCGCCCGTCGCTGGGGTTCAGGGTCTCGGCCTTGTGGTACCAGGTGATGGCTGCCGCCGTCTGGCCCAACTGCCGCAGGGCCACCCCTTTGTGGAAGTATACCGTGTAGAGCGGCGCCTGGGGCAACACCGCGGCCTGGTCCAGCAGCGGCAGGGCTTGGGCGGCCCGGCCGCAGCCGATCTGGGCGATGGCCAGGTTCAGCAAGACCTGGGGATGGGCCGGTGCCTGGCGTTGCAGATCGGCGGCCAGGGCGTAGGCCTGGGTGAACTGATCGGTTTGCAGGTAGATGGAGGTCAGGTTCACCCGGGTATCGAAGTGGTTGGGATCGATTTTCAGCACTTCGCGGTACATGGCCAGCGCTTCGGCCATGCGCCCCTGGCGCTGGAAGAGACAGGCCTTCTGGTAAAGGGGCTCGCTGGTGATGCGCCGGGCCGGCAACGCTGCCGCTGGTTGCCCGGCGGCGATTTCCATGGGCGCAGGCTGCCTGCGGGGCGCGTTGGCGGACGGGGCCTGTCGTCGGGGCGTGAGCGCAGCCTGGGTGGATATGGCCGCGGGTTCCGGCGCCGGCATCTGCACGGCAAGGGGGGCTGGTTCGACCGGCTGCGCGGCCGGCGCCACTTGCGGCGCGGTGGTCGGGGCAGCCTCCGGCGCGGATTCCGCCGGAACTTGCGCCGTGACTTGCGGCTGGGGCGCTTCCATCGGTTCAGCGGCGGGCGCCGTCGGTGTGGAGACCATCGGGTGCGCGCCGATCGAGCCCGGGGGGTCATCGCCCGACGGCCAGTGCCGCCACCCCCAGGCCCCGGCCGTCCCCAAAAGCACGAGGGCGGCGCCGATGCCGGCAGCCAAATGGCGTGCGCCCCAGCGCCGCCCGCGAACGCCCTGGAACAGAGCCGCCGCCACTTGGGGAGACGGGTGCGTTTCGCTCTTCTTTTTGCGCAGGGCGTCGTTGAGCAGGCTCATAGTTGGGGTCCGTTCCCGGCATGCACCGACGGCGCTCGGCCACTGGCCGTTGCCATGCGCGCCGGGTCGTCCCGGACCCAATCGGCATAGAGGCCGTAGGCCAGCAGGCCGGCCATGCAGACCAGGCCCGCGATGGTCAAGGCCAGGCGCCGGCGCGTCAGGCGCCAGCCCGGAAACCATCGCCGGGCGCCGCTGATGCGGGCGGTGGTCTCCACCAGCTCATCGAAAGCGGCGGTCACATGGCGCGCGGCCACCGTGCGGCTGTCGGCGGCATAGGCCGCCGTGAGCGCCAGGTCGCAGATCTTGTTGATCATGCGCGGCACGCCGCCCGAATATTTATGGATCCGGTGCACGGCCTTGGGATCGACGCGCACCTGGCCCTTGTTGCCGGCCACCGCAAGCCGGCGGGCGATATAGCCGGCGGTCTCGTCCAGGTTCAAAAAGTCCAGCAGGCAGTGGAGCGCCACGCGCTGCTTGAGCTGGCGCAGTTCGGGACGATTGAGTTGGTCCACCAGCTCGGGTTGGCCGACCAGCAGCATTTGCACCAGCTTGGTCTTGTCGGTTTCCAGGTTGGAGAGCAGGCGCAGGTCTTCGAGGGTCTCCGGCGGCATGCTCTGGGCGTCGTCGATGATGATCACCACTGCGCCCGCGTTGCGCTGGGTCAGCACGAAGTGGTTGAGGCGGTCGATCAACTCCTTTTTGGACGCATCCGGGGGGCACACCACCCCCAAATCTTCCAGGATGCAGGCCAGCAGTTCCCGGGCGTTCAAGGAGGGGTTGATCACATAGACCGTGCGGGCCTTGTCGCGCAGTTGGTCGAGCAGTGCCCGGCACAAGGTGGTCTTGCCGGTGCCGACCTCGCCGGTGAGCAGCAGAAATCCCATGCGGCTCCGGATGCCGTAGCGGATCTTTTCCATGACGCTCTGATGGGTCTCTGAAAAGTAGAGGAACTCGGGATCGGGCGTGATGGAAAACGGCGTGCCGGTCAGATCGAAGAAGTCGTTGTAGATTCGTTCCGGCAGGGGGTCGGCCTCCCCTTCGGGCGGATCGGGCAAGCTCCAGGCCATGCGGATTGCGTCCATGTTCCACCTGATTTCATGTCATCGCGCGAGCAGCTCAACGCCGTGGCCCCAAACGCCCGGCAGCGCGAACAAAACAGCAAATTGCATGCCGATTGGTTATGGTCTAAAAAAGCTTGAGAAAATAGAGGGTTGAAATTCGCTTGGCCGACTGCGGGCATTGTCGAGGTGCAAAACCCCAGGCGGCCTTGACGCATATAAGGGAGGGACGTCAAAAAAGCGGCGAGGGTGGATCGGCGGCAGGCCGCCGATCCACCCGGAGATTCCCAACCCGTTAGAACGGGTAATCGATATTGTCGTCGATCAACTCAAAGATCTTCTGCATGGCCGATTCGTTGAAGAAGGTCATCTCGGCGCTCTTGGCGCCCGTGCCGATGACGATCTCCTCGTGGTCGTGATTGTTCATCGCGTCGTTGACGATCAGCAGGTAATCGAAGGCCCCGTTGATTTCGGCGAAGCCGTCGAAGTCCATGACGATGTAAGCCCGGTTGTCATCCAGGACCCGAACCTCGTAGGTGCCGATGGTGATCGTATCGGTCGTGTCCAGCATGAACGGCGCGGTCTGGCTGACCCCCTTCAGGGTGCCGCTGGTGCCATCGCCGGACGGTTCGAAGTATTTGAGATAGACCTTATCGCCCAGGACGATACCGTGGTCCCAGATGGGGTTGTCCACATCGCGGTCGGCGGCATAGCCGCTCACATCGACGATGCCAAGGCCATCATAGTCGCCCGGCTCTTCGTCGGCCATTTCGTCGTAGAGGTCCAAGGCCAGGGTGGCCACGTCCGAAACCGGATAGAGGCCCTTGACCTTGTACATCAGATCGCCTTCTTCGAAGAGCACCTCTTCGGCCCGCAGATCGGTGTCCTGCATTTTGATCTGGGCCAGGTCGGCCAGTTTATAGGTGAGGCCGGCCAAATCGACGGTGACCGTCGAGGTGAACTGCTGATAATCGAAGACCATGGCCCCGTTTTCGACGCTGAAATCTTCGTCCTCGGTCTCTTCGGGTTCGGTCAGGTCCGTGAAGCTGTTTTCGATGTCCCGCAGGTCGCCATCGGAGGTTGCGGCCGCATCGGGGCCGATCACGAACCGGTCGAAGAAGACGATGGTAATGCCGCCCTCGTCGCCGCCCTCCTCAAAGGCATAGAGGGTCTTGCCTTGCAGCGTGGCGTAGGCGTTGGTCACCGTGGCGTCGTCCAGGGCCCGCATCTGGTCCGCGACCTTGGCGATCTCTGCGGCGCCCAGCAGGGCGGCCTCGGCGGTGATGCTGTCCAGCGGGTCGCCTACGGCACCAATGCCTTCCTGGATGGCGGCGGCCACATGGTCCAGCTTGCTCAGCAGCAGCTTGCCGGTGATCACCTGAACCGCCCGCAGTTCGTGGTCATCCTCCAGGCCTTCGATCTGGTCGCCCAAAACGGTGCGTACTTCCCCAAACGCCTGGGCCACCATCCGGGCGCCCTGGTGCAGGGCGTCCAATTCGTCGTCCGCCGCGCCGGCCACGTAATCTTCGTAAAGCTTGTCCGGGTCCTCGACATTGAGCTGCAGGCCGATGAGCTGGGCCGCGGCATCGGCGTCCAGGGCTGGGTTCTGGTCGATCTTGGTCTGGATCAGGGTCGTCAGAGGGGTCACGAACCCGTATTTGCCGGCCGGTGCCCGCAGGGTGTAATCGGCGCCCACGGGCTGGTCGTCGTCTTCATCGATGGTTTGCGCGCTCACCTCGACCACCATGGGATAGGCTTCGGGATCGTAATCGCCGGGGTCGAGGGTGTAGGCGCCGCCGTCGCCGGTGGTGGTTGACGGTTCACCGTCATCGCACCGGCCGTTGTTGTTGATGTCCAGGCAGACCCTGGCATCGCGCAGGTAGCCGTCGGCCGCGATGCCCGAAACCGAGGGGGCGCTATCGTTGCTGCTGCTGCCGCAGGCAGCCATCAAAAGAATCAGAAGAATGGGAAGAAGCTTGTAGAGAGTCTTTAAGGGTTTGTTCAGATGCATGCCGGTTCTCCTGTGATCATTGAATTTCTTCTGCAATGCGCAGGCGGTCGGATTTCTCCGGTGCCGCTGGCGAAGGACTGCGGGGCAGCCCTTACCAATGGTATCGGCCGATATGGTGGCGGGATTTAATTTTTTAAGGAGGGTTATTGCCGCGCTTCCATGCTCAAGGCGACGGCAATGGGCTCTTTGTCCAGGGCGGCCGGTTCCCGGGTGCCGAGGCGCTCGGCGGGCAACCCCTGGGCGCCCAATTCGGCCATCACGGCCTGGGCCCGGGCCTGGGCCAGTTCGACGAGCCGTTCGTCCGGCACCGTTTCCACCGTCAGCAGGCGGGCAAAGAGTTCCTTGGCATAAAAACCGGCATCGGACGCCCGACCTTCCTTACGAGCGACCTTCATCTCGTCCTCGAAGGCCTCCAGGGCATCCTCGCCGAAGCGTTCCTCGAACATCTCTTCCAGGACATCCCGGGTTTCGGAGCTGCTGAAATCCAGGGGGGTGGGGCCGTCATCGGCCACCGATTGCCCCAGGGCGACGGTCACGGATTTGCGCAGGTTGCGCCGCGCCAGGGACAGGCGATCCTTTTCGGGATGGTAGCGGCCCTGAACCACCAGCTTCACCTGGGGCCGCTGGCGCAGGGCTTCGGCCAGTTGGAGCAACTTTTCTTTTTCCGGCGGCGGCAGATTGGCCCGCCCGGGACCGAAAGCCACCTGGTCGAGGGTCGCTTCATTCCCGCCGGGAATCAGGGCGCCCAGGGCACGGAAGGGGCTGGTGGCGATCTTTTTGAGCACATTGACCAGGGCTTTGCCCACCAGGGCCCCGAAACCGAATTGGGGGTTGTTCAGGTCCCCCTGGACCGGGAGGCCCAGGTCGATGACCCCCTTGGAATCCTCCAACAGGGCCACCGCCAGGTCGAGGGGCAGATCCAAGGCATCCGGGCTGGCTACCTTTTCGCCGAGCTTCAACTGCTCCACGATGATCTGGTTGTCTCCCTTGAGCAGGCCGTTGTCGATGGCATAGGTCAGATCGACCGTCAACTTGCCGGCGTCGATCTTGCGGCCGGCAAACTGGCCCGAATAGGGGGTGAGCGAGGACATCTCCAGGTTTCGGAAATTGACCTTGATGTCCGCGAACCTTTTGGGGTTGGCGGTGTTGATTTCACCTTCGGCGCGCGCGGTGCCGTACTCATCCACGCGGCCGCGCAGCCGCAGCTCGGAACGGGCGTCCTGGACCGACGAGATGCCGGCGATGTTGCCGCGCAGTTCGTGGATCTTGGTGTCGAAAGGAATCCACAACCGGCGGTCGGCAAAGGTGACCCGGCCGTCGTTGACCAGCACCCGGCGGATGCGGTAGGCGAACGGCGTGCCCTGTTCGACCGGTTTGGCTTTATCTTGATCGGATGGACCGGAGGTATCGACCTTAAACAGGTTGGCCAGGTTGAAGCTGCCGTCTTTTTCGATGATGATCTTGCCGCCCAGATCCTGCAAACGCAAGTCTCCGATCTCGAGGCCATTGGGCTGCATGCGCAGGTTCAACTGCTCGGTGGAGGCCAGCTTCCAGCCGATGACGGTTTCTTCCAGATCCGTTTCGAAGACTTGCAGCTGCTCGACTTGGACGCCCCCCTGGTAGACGGTTCGGGCGCCGGAGGCTGGCAGGCCATGGCTCAAGGTACCCGTGGTGGAAAAGGCCCCCGATTTGACCACCACCTTGGCCACCGCGGCGATGTAGGGCTGGAAGGTGGGCAAGGCCAGGGCGCTCACATCGATCTTGGCCGTCAGCGTGCCGGCGGCAGGGTCCAGCGTGCCGCCGGCCTCGATGCGGCCGCCTTCCCGGATGCCGAACGAAAGTTCCACCGGCATGGGCGAGCGGCCATCCACCTGGGATGCGCCGGCCGAGATGGCCTCCACATGGAGGATCGGTTGATCCTCGCGCACCATGCGATCCCAAACCGTGGCCTGCATGCCCTCAAGGGAAACACGATCCACCAGGAATTGAAAGCCCGGCGGCTCGTCCGCCGCTGGTTCCTGTTCCACCGCGACGGTTGTTTTGGCGGCGGCCGCTTCCGACGGCGGGGCGAAGAGACTGATCAGGTTGATGCGGCCTTCGATGCGCCGTTCGACCTTGAGGGCGCCGCCTTCGATGGCGATCCGGGCGGCCTTCAATTGCTTCTGGTCCAGGTCGGCCGCTCCTTTTTCGAGCCGCACCGACCCGATGCGCACGGCCGGTTCCGCATCGGCAAAGCCGGCCTGGAGATCGGTGAGCTGCAGGCCGGCCTCTTTGACCTGGGCCGACCATGCTTTGCCGCTGCGGCCTTCGGCCGCCAGGCGGACCTGGATGGCCTGCACGCTGCCCTTGACGCCCGGCGACTGTCGCCGATCTTCGTAAAGGGCCCCGAACCCGTCGATCTCCAAGGCGCCGAGGTGAAGATCCCAGGCCGGGTCCTCTTTCGGCGCCGGGGCCGGTGGCCCGGCCTTTTTCGAACCGCTTGCGGATGGCGCCGTCAGGCGTTGCAGATTCAAGACCCCCTTCTCGTTAATTGCCAGATGGGCCTTTCCGCCCTTGACGGCAATCGTCCCCAGATCGATGCGACGGCCGGTCAGGTCCAGGCTTGCCCCACGCATGCGCACGTCCGGCAGTTTAAGCAGCGGCGCTTGGGGGGCATCGGCCAGGGCCAGGGCGAGATCGTTCAACAGCAAGGAGAGATTCGAGAAGAGGAGCTGGGTGGGCGCTTTGCTGCTATCGATGGTGCAGTCGCTTTCGACCGTCAGGGTGCCGGACGGCGGCGCTACACGCAAAAGATCGCCGGCAAAGGCTGCCAGGGTAGCGTTGCGGAGCTTGTGCAGACTCAAGCGCCCCTTGGCCGTCAGCGGGTTGAGGCCGACTTGGCCCTCCCAGGTCAGGGTTTCATCGTTGGTGCTGGTGGCGGTAAGGGTTACGGCCCCTTCCTGGGCGGGCAACGTGGTCAGGCGGCTGAGCCCAACATCCACAGGCGTCAGCGTGACCGTGGCCGCCTGGCTCGGCCGTTGGTCCGTGAAGGTCAACTGGCCGTTTACAATCTGGATATTCTCGAAGATCAGCCGGGGCGGCCCTTCCTGCGGTGGATCCTTGGGCGGTTCGGCGGGGGATGGCGATCCGAGGTTCGCCAGGTTCAATCCGCCCGTTTCGTCCATCACGGCATGCACCGTCGGCGCCTCGAGGCGGATCTCGCGAAACAGCCAGGCCCACTTGAACAGGCTTTTAAGTTCCCAATCGACCAAGAGCCGCTCCCAGGCGATGATTGGGGCGCCCCCGGCTTCGTGCATGCGGAACGCATTCAGCTCCAGCTTGAACAGGTAGGGATTGAAGCGCACCTTGCCCAACTCGGCTTCTTTATGCAGATTTTCCCGGATGGTTTTGGGCAGGTAGTGCCGGATGAGCACGGGCGTCAGAAAAAAGCCGGCCAGGGTATAAATGGCAATGGCCGCGGCCCCGATGATGAAGGCCCTGCTGCGGAGGATCTTTTTGAGCTTTTCGATATCGAAGGCGATTTTCACCGCGCTGCTTCCTTCCCACTACTTGTCCATGCCGCGCTGCATGCCCCGCAGGTAAGCGATCTCGCCGATATGCTGGGAGGCATGCGAGATCAAGAAGGCGAACAGCGCCCCCACGGACATCTCCCCGACATTCGGGAAGTTGATTTTTGCATCGAACGCTTCGACCGGCGTGCTTCTCAATTTTTCCTTGGTCTTGGCCCGCACCGCATCGCCGTATTCCAAAATTTTGGCGAGTGGTGGCACCTTGAAGGCATTGACCTGCTCGACGGTGTAATGCGAGCCCGCTTCGTCAGGGGACAATCCGAGCCGTTCGTGCCACTTTTCCGATTCCCAGATTTGGGCTTGCTTCTGGAGCATGCCCTGCATGATCGAGTCTTCGGTGCGGGCCATGTGGAAAAGAATCAACCCGATGGAGTTGCACCCGGATGCCGGTCGCCAGGCGACCTCCTCCTGGGTGAGCCCCTCTAACACATGTCCCAGGGCGATTTTCACAGTGGATAGCTCAATACCGATATAGCGTTGTAATTCCATTTATTCTCCTTGCATTGCTAAGTTTGATGGCTCGTAAAAGGCTCGGTGCCCGTTAACGTCATTCCCGCGCAGGCGGGAATCCAGTCTTCGCAAGTGCTTCTGGACTCCCGCCTTTTTATGTATCTCCTCACCACTGCCCCTCTTTCTTCTGCTTCTTGAACGATTTGACGAACCGTCCGAATGATTTGTCCTTTTTGCGTTTGTCCAGGTAGGACATCTCGTAGTACGACGACTCTTTCTTGAGCTTGATATAGCTGGAAAAACGCTCTTCACTCAATTCGCCGCTTTCGATCGCGGCCCGGACAGCGCAGCCGGGCTCGTGGGCGTGGCTGCAATTCGCATAGCGACAATTGGCGGAAAGCGCAACAAGCGCTTCAAACCCCATATCGATCCCATCGCCGGCGCCCACCAGACCCAGTTCGCGCATGCCGGGCGTATCCATCAACATCGCCCCTTGGCTCAGCACGATGAGCTGGCGGCGCGAGGTGGTATGGGTGCCTTCTCCTGTGCCGCTGACCGCCTGGGTGTCAAAGGCGTCCTGGCCTAGCAGGCGGTTGATGAGGGTCGTCTTGCCGACCCCCGATGAGCCCAGCAGGCAGTAGGTCCTGCCGGGCAGGAGCGTTTGTCGAAAGGCCTCGAACCCGTTGCCGGTGATGTTGCTGAGGGCCAGCACGCCGGCTTTGGTGGCGGCGCGGAGGATCGCCAGTTTCTGATTCAATTCATCCCCAGAGATCAGGTCCGTTTTGGTGAGAATCACCATCGGTTCGACCTGCCCGTCGGCTGCCATGACCAGGTAGCGGTCCAAGCGGCGCGGGTTGAAGTCAAAATGGCAGGATTGCACGATGAAAGCGGTATCGACGTTGGCTGCAATCATCTGCAAATCGACGTTTTCACCGGCGGTTTTCCGACGCAAAAAGGTCTTTCGCGGAAACACCCGGTGAATGATGGCGGCCGTGGCATCGTTGTAATATTGCACCGCCACCCAATCGCCGACACATGGCAGATCCACGGGACTTTCAATCTGGTAAGAGAGCTTTCCGGATAGTTCCGCCGGGACTTCCCGCGACTCATTTAGGACGAGGTATGCGCCGCGGTCGACGGCCGATACGCGCGCGATGCCCCAACCCTCCGGAAGGATCTCCGTGGCATGCGCTTCAAACCATGGGGCAAAACCCAGATCGCATAATTTCATAGGGTCTTATCACCGAACGAAAAGTTCGATTCCGTATTTAAGAGAGATATGCATGATTGCTGCTCACATAGGACGAGGCGTTACCGGCGCTGCGATCGATCTATCTTATCTTTCTCTTCCTTTTCTAACGATATCTACAATCTCTTTGGTTGTAATCTTCGCTTTTACAAAAGGCACGTCTAGAGGAGAAATTGGGGTTTGATCAGGCGTTAACGCAAAAGTCCGACCATCTTTCCTGCGAATTAATACCTTGCCGGTGCTTTCGGCTTGCTCGAGTACAGCGGCAAGTTTTTGCCGAGCTTCTGAATAGGTATAAACTTGCATTTTAAACCTCCAAGGCTTCAATATTGATGCTCTGGGCAGCCGCCTTCAATTTTAAGTCCAAAGTAAGAAGGGGGGACTTATATCGTATGGCGCAATCCAATAGATAGGTATCATATGCGTACATCTTTATTTCTTTTGATAGCCGCAATGCATTGGGAATGTCTGTTTCGACATACCTGAGGGGGATACTCTGAAAGATTTTCAGTCCCTTTTTGGCCTCATCAAGTGTTATCCGATCCTGCTTGAACATAGCCGAGAACGCATTGCCGATTTCCCAAGGTATGGAACCAGGCCCTATCAGGGTATTGCCGGCGGTGATCGCAATTATTTTCGATCGTTCGGGCTCCCCCACGATTACCGCGATCAAAGCGCTCGTATCAATTACGATGTCCATTATCGGGCTTTGGGTTTAAATGTTTGGACAATTGTACAACAGGAGTGGGTTTTGTCAACCTTAAGGTGCAGTAGGCTAACTCATGGGGTAAACCAGGGTAAAAATGAGCGGCCAGGTCGGCAAATAATGGTTCAAGGAGCTGGGTCTTCTGTCTGGGATTCATTTCAGTGGCAGGTGACGCGCCAGAAATATGTGCAGCCTTTGCCACGAATCTTGCGCATCGGCCTCTATATAAGAGGTAGATGACCGGACATTGAAGTTGTGCCGGCCTTCGGGATAGCTGACCAGCTCGATGTCCGCGCCGGACGCCTTCGCAGCAGATGCGTATTGATTCATCGACGCGAGCAGGCAGCAGTTGTGGTGGTCATCCTTCGCACCTGCCAGGACGAGCGTAGGCACGCGAACTCGCCTGGCCACGCTCGGAATGTCGCTCAATGTCGAGATGGCGGGATAGAAGGCCGCGACGGCGGCAACGTTGTCATTCCCCTGCACCGCGTGGACGAGCGCTGCGGCGCCGCCCAGGGAATACCCGACCACGACGACTTTACCCGGTTTGACGCGGGGGTCGGTCTGCACCTGCAACAGATACTTCTTCAGGTTCGCCGCCGCATAGGATTCGAGCGGCGCGACCTCTTTCCCATCGATCAAAACCGCCGTGTAGCCGAGCGCCGCTATGGCCACTGCCTGGTCACGATAGCGGTCCGGGCCTGCCTGCCCGGACAGGAGGATGACCGCAGGCCCTTTTCCGCTCGGCGGCGGAAAGTATTCTTGGGCTCCCACGGCGGCTGCCCCGGCAAGCAAAATCACGAGGCCGATCAGAAACTTCTTCATGGAATCTCACCTTGCCCGAAAAGACATGGCCTTCGCAACGGCGCACAAATCTATTTTTCAGCTTTGCGAATTCTTCTCAACTCGAAAACTACCGGATTATCACCGTCAGGGCAGGTGGCAGTGGCAACATCCTTATCCTTTGACCAGAAGAACTGACCACCAAACATCAGTGGTGTCAAACTGGGAAGCAACGAACTGAAAGCGAACAGGCACATTCCAGGAGGAGTCAAACCTGTTGTTTCGAACTTATCACCGACCTTGTGCCCAACTACACACGTTCCTTTTTGAGAAATCACTTTTATTTCGACTTTATAAAAATCCTGGTCCATTGCGTGCCTCCCTTTTGGTTTCTAAAGTAACAAATTTATGTTTGATTTATCGGTGAAAGAGCAGTTTATTGTTACACAACGGATTTTTCACAGGCGCCTGCTGTTTGGCGTCCTGTGTAAAAATGGGTTAGCTTCTATATCCATTTAATGCAGTTGCATGTTTCATGCATTTTGTATGAGATTGTTAATGCTATCGATCTTCCAAATATTAACATTGTCTTTTGTAACAGTTACTTTGGCTATTCCTATACTTTCTATGACATCAGTGCGCCTAGTAAATTCAGTCGCCATAGCCTCTGCGGACAGATTAAGTTTATAGCGTATATAATCTGATGCATTTTCCTTAATTAAGGCCTTAATCTCAAGACTATTTACCTCTTTCTCGTTGGCCCCCAGATTAACTAACCGTTTCCTTATTGTTTCTATTATTTGGAATATTTCTCCAGAATCTTTCAGGGTCTGAAAACGCAAAGTCGTCAGCTCTGGTATTATATATCCTGATGTAGAAGAACGATAGAATACGCCATAATTGTGACTTCTAGGGTTTTCAGTTGATAACGGAAAAATGATAATATCATTTAAGCTCTGCGTGTTTTCATAACCATTTTTGAGGGATTCGATATTATTTCCCCATTTCATTCTTTTTAAATTTTCAGTTAAAGCTTCCCAAGCACGGAGATGATTACGATCTTGTATAGAATTATAAAATTGCTCTACTGGTTTTTTGCTATTTTTATCAATATCGAAACCTTCAGATTCTTTCTTATTTATTTTATTTGATTTGTTATCCCAATATGCCCATAACCCGAAGAATAATGAGAAAATTGTGACAAGACCGAATATTAAATTTAGTGTATCCAAATCACCCGACTCCTTATTTAAACTGAACTCTATATGTAAGAATTTTCCTTGACCTATTATTGCTCCTTATTAAGATTCGATGCTAACGCCACGCTTTAGGGGCGCGACGCTCTAAATTTTGGGCCTCACAGAACTTTACGAGAAAAATGCGCTGCTGTTTCGCGTCCCCTGCAAGCGTATGTTCGGCGAAGCCGTTTAATTTCATATAGATAGAATACCACCTTTTATAAGCAAGCATTGGCTTTAAAGCAGGAAATTGCACACACAATGCCCGGTGCTTGAATGGATTCTACCACCAAATATTATTTGCGAAAGATCAAAACTGCTGGGGCTGATCCCAGCTTTTACCGGCTTTCAAAACAACCACCGAAGGCCGAATATTTTTTTCCAAATTTCCAAAAGAGCAGTGCTTTTGTTTGAAAAACATTACTTCGATTTAGCGCCGAACGCCAAATTTTGCGGCGCGAAGGCACTTAAGAACAAGCCCCACGCCCTTCCCGTGGAAGTCTGCCGCTGGTTCGCGTCCGCTGGAATGACAGGTTAGAAAATCATCTATTCTGACAATTCCATTTCTTCACGATCTAGGCTTAAACTATGGCTGATCTTTTCACTATCAGTTCCTTCAAACCACATTTCAACCCAGGCCCCACCATATTCATCGATTTCGTAAATTTCGAAAACTTGGCCAACCATTTTGTTCAGTCTGTGTGCGTCCTCTTCTGACTGATTCTTTAAAAGCCATTCAGGAATGCTGAGGACTTTCACCATAGATCCAATATGAACTTTGTTGCCGTTTCGATCTAAAACTTCAGGAATAGAGTTCATCTGCTTTTTCTAACATTAAAATTAACCGGCTTTCCGCTTTTTGCGGTGGTTCGCGGTGGAACTCAGAGCCGCCGTCATGGGTAATCGGTGCCGCCATTAATTTGTTCATCCGAGGGTCGATACTTTTATAAACCCCATCTTGCTGATAAATCAAATCATTTTCCGAAAGTGGAAAAATCTTGGGTCTTGGGCGGTTAAGAATTGGGGGGCAGGGTTTAGGCCGGGTTTTACGGTAATTATCGGTGTTATGCGGATGTCCGCATAATTCGGGGGAAAATTATGGAGGGGGATATTTTCCCCCTCCCCTTGTGAAAAAAGCGGGCTGGCATGGGAGGGCAAGGGGAGGGGGAAAAGTTGGGTGGGCTATTTTATGGAGCCCAGCAGGGTACCTGCAATGGTATTCTTTTGGATCTCCTTGGTACCTTCGTAAATCTCGGTAATCTTGGCGTCGCGGTAGTAGCGCTCTACCTCGTACTCTTCCATATAGCCGTAGCCGCCGAGCAGCTGAATGGCTTCGTCGCACACTTCCACCGCCGTGCGCGCCGCGTACATCTTGGCCATGGAGGTCAGCTTGGGATCGATGCGGCCCTGGTCGAAATTCCAGGCCGCCTTGTAGACCAGCAGGCGGGCCGCTTCGATCTTGGTGGCCATGTCGGCCAGCTTGTGCTGGGTGACCTGGAACTCGGCGATCTTCTTGCCGAACTGCTCGCGCTGCTTGACATAGGCCAGGGCGCGGTCGAAACCGCCCTGGGCAATGCCCAGGCCTTGGGCCGCCACCAGGATGCGGCTTTCGTCGAAAAAGTGAAGCAATTGATAGAAACCGCGGTTCTCCTTGCCCACCAGGTTGCTCAGGGGCACGCGCACATCCTTGAAGGTCACCTCGGCCGTATACGACAAGGTGATGCCCATCTTCTTGCCCACGTCCTGGTAAGCAACGCCGGCGCGGTCGGCTTCCACGAGGATGATGCTCAGGCCGCGGTAGGAGGGGTTGGCATCCGGATCGGTGGTGCAGAGCACATTATAAAAACCGGCCAGGGGACCGCTATTGGTGATGAAGATCTTGGAACCGTTGATCACCCACTCGTTCCCTTGCTTGACGGCCGTAGTTTCCACCTTGGTGATGTCCGAGCCGTGGTCCGGTTCGGTGAAAGCGCCGCAAGCAAGGCATTTTCCTTCGGCCACTTTGGGCAGCCATTGGGCCTTTTGTTCCTCGGTGCCGTTGTGCAGAATCAACTCAGTGGCAAAGTCGGCGATGAGCAGGCAGGTGCCCACCGTGCTGTCGCCGCGGGCCAGTTCCTCGGCCACGAGAATGTTCTCCATGACGCCCATGCCCTGGCCGGAATACTTCTCCGGGAAATGGATGCCGACGAAGCCCAGCTCGCAGGCTTTTCTCCAAAGGCGCTCGGGATAAGCGTGGCGCTCGAGCAGACCATGGATTTCGTCTTTCTTGAACTCGCCTTTTACAAAGTCCCGGACTGCTTTCTGGATCTGGACCTGTTCCTTTGTTAATTCGAAATGCATGCGTGCCTCCTTATGGCGCGTTGCGTTCCCTCGGGGGATGAAGGATAGAGTCGCTTGATCCCTCGGGCTGGCGGTTGAATCCGCCTGAACGCGTCTGTCGTAATATTCTTGTTACACTACAGCAATATGCATACCAGCGTTCCCGCGTCAATGAATACAGATGGTTATTGAAAAATTGAGATAATTCCGTACCATGGAAAAGAAAAAACTGGACTATGGGGCGGATGAAATCTAAAGTGGCAAATAGGACGGAAATGGAGGAGCTATGCCCATCAACCCCAACGATTTTTTCCGGGAATCGACCCTGCGCATCTGTGGCAGTCTGGATATCGAAAAAGCCATGCAGCAGTGCCTTCAATACTGGGTGCGCTATCTGCCGGCCAGTCGCATGGGCTTGCACATTTACGAGCGCCAGGCCGGCATCGTGGAGACCCTGGCCATGGCCACGGTGGACAAAAGCGAAGCCCTGAGCCTGCGGACGCCGCTTTCGGCCAAGGGGCGCCGTCAGGTGGAAGAGCAACGCGGTTCGCGCATCAAGCTGATGCGGCGCATGGGCGATGACGCCGTGGCCGGACCGGTGGTCAGTTCCTTTCAGGCCGAAGATCTCTCCGGCTTGCTCCTGGACCTCGCCCTGGAGAAAGAATTTATCGGTACCGTATCGGTTTTCGGCGAGCCGGGCAAGCATTTCGACGAGACCCACATGAATCTGGTCTCGCAGCTCAACCGGCCGTTTGCCATCGCCCTGGCCAACAGCCTGCGCTACCGGGAATTGCGCAAGCTGCGCGACATGCTGGCGGACGACAACCGCTACCTGCGCGACGAACTGCGCCAAATGACCGGCGAAGAGGTGGTGGGCGCCGGGGGCGGACTGCGCGATATCATGGAGATGGTGCGCCAGGTGGCGCCCCTGGATAGTCCGGTGCTGTTGCTGGGCGAGACCGGCGTGGGCAAGGAGGTGCTGGCCAACGCCATCCACAACCTGTCCACTCGGCGCAACGGGCCCTTCATCCGGGTCAACTGCGGGGCGATCCCTAATACGCTCATGGACAGCGAGCTTTTCGGCCATGAAAAGGGGGCCTTCACCGGCGCTCTGGCCCGCAAGCGCGGGCGCTTCGAACGAGCCGACGGCGGCACGATCTTCCTGGACGAGATCGGCGAGTTGCCTCTGGATGCTCAGGTGCGCCTGCTGCGCGTGTTGCAGGACAAGACCATCGAGCGCGTGGGGGGCAGCGACACTTTCCGGGTGAATATCCGCATCATCGCCGCCACGCACCGCAACCTGGAGAAGATGCTGGCCGCGGGCACGTTTCGCGAGGATTTGTACTTCCGCTTGCGGGTCTTTCCCATCGTGATTCCGCCGCTGCGGCGGCGCACGGAGGATATTCCGGCGCTGGTGGCGCATTTCATCGCCAGGAAGGCCCGGGAGATGAAGATGCCCGCGCCGCCGGAGTTGGCCCCGGGCGCTTTGGAGCGGTTGATGCGTTATCCGTGGCCGGGCAATGCCCGGGAGCTGGAGAATGCGGTGGAGCGGGGGTTGATTGTGAGCCGGGGGGCGCCGCTGAGTTTCAACGATATCCTTCCGGAGCCGGATGCGGCGCCGGCGGGCGAGGCGAGCCGCAATGGTGTGGAGAATGATACACCGCTGGCTTTGGATGTGTTGATGGCGCGGCATATCCAGGCGGTGCTGGGGCGTTGTGGGGGGCGTATCGAGGGAGAAAAAGGGGCGGCGCGGTTGCTGCGGGTCAATCCATCGACGTTGCGTAAGCGCATGCGCAAGTTGGGGATCGCCCATGGGAAGAAGGTAGCCAAGAAATAGTGTGGCATTTGACGGCGCCTCCGGCCATAGGCCTGTGCCACACGCCGCCGGTCCAAGGGATGCTAAAAGCGCGCTCCGGGCGCTCTGGAAACTCGCTGCGCTCAGACAGTCCAGAGCGCTTTTCCTGCGCTGCGCTTAAAGCATCCCTAAGACCGGCGTCTGACGTGGCGCAGGCCTATGGCCGGAGGCACCTGCTGCCTGCCGATTAAGTGGCCTCGAAAAAAAAGGCCCCCAAGCCGGAGTTTGGGGGCCAAGATCGGTAAGGGTGGAAATTTAGGTAAACAGCTTGCGCATCTCTTTCTTGTTCATCTTGCCCACGCTGGTTTTGGGCAGGGCGTCGACCAGGTTGATGCGATCGGGCACGCCGTATTTGGGAATCTGGCCGTCGGCGGCAAACTTGGCCACGAAGGCTTTGATCGTGTCCTGGGTCAGGCTGTCCTTGGCGTCGGGTTTGGCAACGACCAGGGCCATGGGGCGCTCGCCCCATTTTTCGTCGGCCACGCCGATGACGGCCACTTCACTGACGCCCGGGCAGCGGCTGATGATGTCTTCCAGTTCCAGAGAAGAGATCCACTCGCCGCCGGTTTTGATCACGTCTTTGAGGCGGTCGGTGATCTGTAGGTATCCGTCGGGATTGATATAGCCGATGTCGCCGGTGTGCAGCCAGCCATTCTCCCAGAGCGTTTCGCTCTTCTCGGCATCCTTCAGATAGCCCTGGGTCAGCCAGGGGGTGCGCACCACGACTTCGCCGGTGGTTTTGCCGTCGTGGGGCAGGGGCTTGCCGTTGGCGTCGATGACTTCCAGGATCACATTGGTGACCGGCAGGCCGGTGCTGCAGCGCATCTTGATCTGATCTTCCTCGCTCCAGGAGAGCATGTGGGGTTTGAGCAAGGCCAGGCTGAGCAGCGGGCAGGTTTCGGACATGCCGTAGCCGGTGAAGACGTTGATGCCCAGATCCATGGCGGCCTTGCACAGGCCGCGCGGCAGGGCCGAGCCGCCGATGATCACCTTCCAGCCGGCCAGGGGCAATTTCTTCACGGCCGGGTTGGAGACCAGCATGTGCAGGATGGTGGGTACGCAGTGGGAGAAGGTGACTTTTTCGGTGATTTTGAGCTTGAGCAGCAGTTCCGGTTCGTAGCGTCCGGGGTAAACCTGCTTGGCGCCGATCATGGTCATGGCATAGGGCATGCCCCAGGCGTGGACGTGGAACATGGGCGTGATGGGCATGTAGACATCCGCCGAGGTGATGGTGGATTGGGAGGCGAAGGAGCTGGCGCTCACCAGCAGGGCATAGGTGTGCAGTACCAATTGGCGGTGGCTGAAGAAGACGCCCTTGGGCAGGCCTGTGGTGCCGGTGGTGTAAAAGGTGGTGGCCATGGTGTTCTCGTCCAGGTCGGGGAAGTCGTATTCCGTGGACTGGGCGGAGAGCAGGGCTTCGTACTCGGCATCGATCTGCAGGGGCGTGCTGGGGGTGGTCTTGGTGTCGGAGATCAGCACGATCTTCTTTACCGTGGAGAACTGGTCTTTGACCGCCGCCAGCATGGGCAGAAACTCTTCGTTGACCAGGATGACATCGTCTTCGGCGTGGTTGATGGTATAGATCAACTGCTCGGGGGAGAGCCGGATATTGATGGTGTGCAGCACGGCGCCCATCATGGGCACGCCGAAGAAGCATTCAAGGTAGCGGTGGCTGTCCCAATCCATGACCGCCACGGTGTCGCCGGGCTGGACGCCCAGGCTCTTGAGGCCGTTGGCCAGCTGGGATACCCGGCGGCCGAAATCGGCATAGGTGTAGCGGAATTTATCGCGATAGACGATCTCCTGGGTAGGGGCGTAGATCAGGGGGGTACGCAGCATGTTCTTGATCAGCAGGGGAAAGCCGAAAGCGGATGGGGTCGGTTGGATCAGTTTTGCCGGCATGAATGCCTCCTTGGTTGGGTTGGGGTTGATGTCGATGGAGCCATGGGCTGGCGCCTGCCTGAGCAAGGACGGTGCCACCCGCTTTACTTGACGAATAAGTGTAACGAATCCGTACGTTTGAGAAATTCGGGGTCTTGAGCGGCCCGGGCAGGGTGGGGCGCGGGTGACTCGCCCCGGCGCTTCAGCATGAGTATCTACTTGATTTATAGCGTAAAATACTGTCGAGGCATATTAAACCCGTTCTGAGTCGAAAATGCCTCATGTAGCTTGCTTGCCTTGCAGGTCCAGGCTTTTCATCTTCAAGTACAAGGTCTTGCGCTCGATGCCGAGAATGGCGGCCACCTTCGTGCGGTTCCACCGATGCTTGTTGAGCAACGCGCAGAGGTAGGCCTTTTCGAAGGCCTGGGTGGCGTCGCGCAAGGGTTGCTCCAGGGGATAAATTTCGATGGGGGCGGTTCCCGCGGGCAGGGCGCCGCTGCGCCCGGGCACGCCCGTGAAATCCAGGCGGTTCAGGCTGAGGTAACGCTGCATGGTGTTCTCCAGTTCGCGCACGTTGCCCGGCCAGTCGTAATTGATCAGGGCATCCAGTTCGTGGCCGCGCAGCACGGTGCCCGGGTGGCCGTGCTTGGCCAGAAAGTGTTCGGCCAGCAGCGGGATGTCTTCCTTGCGTTCGCGCAGGGGCGGCAGGTTGATGGGGAAGATGTGGATGCGGTAGAAGAAATCTTCGCGCATGGCGCCTTTGTCCAGCAACTGCACCAGGCTTTTGTTGGTGGCGCTGATGATGCGTACGTCCGGCCGCTTGACTTCCAGCGAGCCGATGGGGGTGTAGCCGCTGCCGTCCAAGGCGCGCAGCAGCTTGACTTGCATCCCTTCCTTGATCTCACCGAGTTCGTCGAGAAAGAGCGTGCCCTGGTCGGCGTGATCGAGCAGCCCCGGTTTGGCCTGGTCCGCGCCGGTGAAGGCCCCGCGCTTGTAGCCGAAGAATTCGCTCTCCATCAAGTGGTGGGGAATGGCGCCGCAATGCACCGGCACGAAGCGCCGGCTGCCGCGGTCGCTCATGGCGTGGATTGCCTGGGCCACCAGTTCCTTGCCGGTGCCCGATTGGCCATAGATGATGACGCTGGTGTCGGTGGCCGCGGCGCGCAGGATCAGTTCGTAGACCTTCTGCATGGGGGCGCTTTTGCCCACGATCTCGCCGAAGCGGTAGCGCTCTTTGATGGCCGCGCGCAGGCGCAGGTTCTCCTTTTTGAGCAGGGCCTCTTTCTCTTTGAGGGCCAGTTCGGCCTGTTTGCGTTTGTGGATGTCGAAGATCACGGTCTGGGTTTCGGCCACGGTGTCGTTGGCCGTGAAGATCGGCGAGCACAGGGCGTAGTACCAGCGGCCGTCCACGGGGTTCTGGAACTCCTGCTTGACCGGCTCGCCCTTGCAGGCCAAGGCGTGGCCGCACCAGGGGCAGGGCTGCTCCAGGCGGTAGATGGTGCGGTGGCAGCATTGGCCCACGGCATCCCGGCCGATGAAGTCGCGCAGGGTCTTGTTCATGTAGGTGATGCGGTAATCCTGGGCGGTGGTGTAGGTGAAGCCGCCGAAGGCTTCCAGGATACCGCTGAGCTTGGCTTCGCTGGCGCGCAGGTTGCGCTCGGCTTTCTTGAGCGAGGTGATGTCCACCAGCGAGGCCACGCTGCGCTCCGTGCCGGCGATCATGTCCACCCGCAGCCAGATGTCCCGTTTTTTGCCATGGCCGTCGAGCAGCTTGAATTCGTATTCCACGGGGGCTTTGCCCGGGGTTTCGCGCCGCAGTTGGTGGTAGTGCAGCATCTTCTCCCGGTCGGCGACATCGGCGATGATCGTGGGCCAGGCGATTTTGCCTTCGATCTGCTCCTTGGTATAGCCGAGCATCTTGGCGAAGCCCTCGTTGGCCATGGAGATGATGGTGTCTCGTTCGATGATGATGGTGCCGGCCCCGGTGTTTTCGAAGATGCAGCGGTAGAGCTCTTCGCGGTGGTTGAGGGCCTGGGCGATCTGCATCTGGACGGACACATCCTGTACGAAGCCTTTGAGATACTTGAGGATGCCGTCCAGGTTGTTCTGAAACGTGCCCAGGGAGGCGGGTTCGAAGAGCGTTTCGCGCGGGGGAGATTCCATGGTTGCCTCGCTGGTGTGTGGGCCAAGCGGTTCCGCGTCGGACCCGGCACCGCATTACAGAAAAGAGCTTAGTATGATCGGCGGGTTTTTTTCAAGGGTGTTCGCGGTTAAAAATAATCCTGGAGGCCGGGCCGGATGAATTCGAATTCGGCGAGCTCCTCCTGGGTCGGGCTTTGGGGCGTTTGCGGAACAGGGGAGGGTTCGATGACCGCACTCCGGAAATAGTCCCGGTCGTTCCCGTCCAAGCGGATCTCCTGGCGCAGGGGGCGTTTTTCAATGTAGAGCTTGGTGCCGGTGCTGAGCCGCACCTCTTTGAAGGCGCAGCGGTAAGAGACCTGGGCGGTCAGCACCGCTTCGGCATACCCGACGCACAGATGGCCGGCGGTGAGGTCCAGGCCGGACCACAGCGCCGGATGAAACGAGAGGCGCTCGCCTTTGGCGCTGAGCGTCCATTGATCCGAGGGCACGCCGCGCTGTTTGAGTTGCTCGGCCTGCAGGCCGATGCGTTCGGGGTCGCCTGTCAGGGTCAGGGTGCGGAGAAAACCGTTTTCCGTGACCGCTTCATGCCCTTTGCGCATGTCGTTGGCGCTGCGGCGCCGCACGGCGGCCTTCTGGTAGCGGCGCTTGTAGGCAAACGAGCAGTAGTTGACCGCCAGGGGCAGCCGTTGGTCGCAGGCCAGTTGCAGCAACATCAGGGCGGCCAATTCCGATTCCAGCACCGTGACGCTTTCGCCGTGCAGATAGGTGTAGTCCCGTTCGGCCAGTCGGGCACGGTTGTGGGGCGTCAGGCGCAACTGGTGCAGGTTGAGGTGGCGCACGCCGGCCGCGCTCAGGGCCGGGAGCAGGTCGCCCAGGCGTTGGGCGTCTTCGGGGATGGCCGGGATCTCCACGGTGAGGCATTCGATAAAATCCGCGGCCATCCGCGCCTTTTCCAGGCTGTAATCCACGGCGCTGATGTCGAAGCGGATTTCGTTGAGCCCGGCGGCTTTGAGACCGGCCAGGCGTTCGGCCGTAATCAGGGTGCCGTTGGTGTAGAGCCAGATGTGCTGGGCGGCGCCCATCTTTTGGCGCACGGCCCGGATGAAGGCGACGGCGCGTTCATAGGTCAGCAGGGGTTCGCCGCCGCTGATGCTTGCGCCGTTGAAGCCGAAGCGGGAAATGTACTCGGCGTAGGCCTGGGGCGCGGCGAAGGTGAGCAGGTTGGTCGTCGGCAGGCCCGTATCGTCCTGGGGCGTGGGGCAGTAAAAGCAGCGGCAGTTGCAGCGGCCGTTGATGAAGAGGCACGACCAGGTGCCCTGGCCGCAGATTTGGCAGCCGGGGGACAGGGGGCCGTAGTGGGGTTTGGTTTGCTTGCAGGCCTGGGTGATCCGGTCTGCCATGGCCGCCAGGGTTTCGGCGCGGCGGGTTTCGGCCGCGGCGGCCTGGGTGGCATCGATCCAGCGCAGGCCTGGGGCGTGGTCGCCGTATTCGGTCTGGTTGGCGGCAATCATGCGTTCTCGGGCGGTGGGGGATGTATGGGGCATAAGAGGTAGAATATACGCCGGCAGAGGGCGGGTCGGCAAGCGCCATTCTTGATGGGAGCACAGTTCACGACAATCGCATGGCTTCGTTTTCGGTATCGGTATCGGAATCGAAACTTTACGATACCGGTACCGATTCCGACCCCGATGCTAAGCTTTTTAGCTCTGGACCGGCAGCGCTTTTTTCGCCTAAGATGAGAGCTTCGGTTTATGGACCCCTAACGAAAGGAAGACGCCATGATTCGTACAGTCGCCCAATATTTGGAGAGCTTGAACGACGGCCGCCAGATGTGGTGCATGGGAGAGAAAGTCAAGGATGTGCGCACCCACCCGACCCTGAGCGGGATCATACGCTCGGCGGCCCTGGACTATGTGCTGCCCCACCGGCCCGAGTACCGCGATATTTTTGTCACCCGGGACGAGGATGGCGAGGAGGTCAACTTTCTGCTCACGGCGCCCAAAAGCTCGGCCGACCTGTTGCGTCGCCGGGAGTGCTTCGCCACGGCCATGCGCAGCGGCGGCGGGGTGCTGCTGCACTGCATGGGGGCCGACGCGTTGGCGGCTTTCACGGTGACGGCGAACATCATGGACCAGAAGCTGGGCACCAACTACAGCGAGCGCGTGGAGAACTACCGGCGCCTGTTGATGAAGCAGGATCTGGGCATCACCGGCGCCATCACCGACGTCAAGGGCGACCGCGGCCTGCACCCGTCCCAGCAAAAGCAGCATCAGGATTACTACCTGCGGGTGGTGGACAAACAAAAGGACGGCATCGTGGTGCGCGGGGCCAAGGTGCACATCAGCGCGTCGCCGTGCGCCAACGAGTTGCTCTGTTCGCCCTGCCGAACGCATGGCGAAGCGGACAAGGACTATGCCCTGGCCTTTGCCGTGCCGTGCAACACGCCGGGGGTCAAAATGCTGGCCGTGGAGCCGGTGTCGCGCACCTACGATGACGAGGGGCGCTGGGATTACCCCAAGACCAGCCGCATGCAGCCCACCGAGTGCCTGATCGTCTTCGACGATGTCTTCGTGCCCTGGGAGCGGGTTTTCATGTGCGGCGAGTGGCAGTTTTCGCGCACGCTGGCCTACGCCTTCGGCAGCTACCACCGGTTGTTCGGCACCTGCAAGATGATCGGCAAGCTGGAGGCCATGACCGGCGCGGCGGCCCTGGTGGCCGAGTACAACGGCGTGGAGCATGCCGATCACGTGCGCAAGAAGCTGGCCTGGATGGCCATGATCACGCACATGGTGGCCGAACTGGGCAAGGCGGCCTGTCTCGACCCGGTCAAGGAGTTCGGCCACGACGTGGTGATGCCCAATGCCATGTCGATCAATGCCGCTAAGTTCACCTTCGCCAGCAACTTTCATCAGATGTGCCAGCACATGCAGGACATCGCCGGCGGCCTGTGCACCACCGTGCCGGCCTACCGCGACTGGCAGAACCCGGAGATCCGGCCCTATATCGAGAAGTACTTGAGCGCCAAGGATGGCGTGCCCACCGAAGACCGCTTGAAAGTCATGCGCCTGATCAAGGACATGACCGGCAACTACTGGCAGATCGACACGATCCACGGCGAAGGCTCCATGGCCGCCCAGCAGATGCACCTGTACGGCAGCGCCGACTGGAACCGGCTCAAGGCCGCCGCCAAGCGCTCGGCCCACATCGACGGCTGGCAGGGCGACCCGGTCTACGGCAATCTCTCTTCGGCCGACGATGTGCCCATGCCGGCGGTGGATGAGAGTTATGTGAGTATTCCCAAGGCGCTGAAGTAGAACCACGGTGTTCCCCTGCGTAACGCATGCCGGATGTCCGGGTGCGCAAAAAAGGATACTGCGGGTGTGCAAGCGTGTACCTTGCGCACCCGTTTTGTTTGCACTTTTTACCATGCCAAGCCGGAGATTGGCGCCAAATCTGGCTATTGACCCAAGGCATTAGATTTGCATCTATTTTCGCAGGTTCAGGAAAGATGATGAAACGGCAACCAAGGATGACTCACATGTGCTCGCGAAAAAAGGCGGTTCTTTCCACGGCCAAACGACTGGCATGGTTCGTATTGGTTTTCTATCTGATCGGCTGCGGATCTTCCGGCTCCTCCGGTTCCACCGCCAATGATGACCCCGGCACCCCGGGACCCATCGACACCCACGACGACTATGCTTTCGAGGAACCGGCGGTCCGCGGCAGCACTTTCTACATCGATCCCCAAACCGGATCGGACGACGGGGACGGCTCCGCGGGGCACCCCTGGCGGACCTTGCAGCAGGTGATCGAGAGCGGCAAGATCGAATGCTACCGGCCTTCCGAAAACAACGATCCCGATTCCGAACTGGAGCTGGTCAACGAAGGCGCACCGGTCAAAGGCGGCGACCGTCTGCTGCTGCGCAGCGGCTACCACGGCCATGTGGCCCTCAATACTTTTGTCTTCAACAACTGGCTGACCATCTCGGCCGACAGCGGCCACACGCCCGTCTTGTCACAATTCAAACTGGAAGGCGCCTTCGCCAGGATCTACCTGAAGGGCCTGACGATCCGCAAGGACAGCTATGTGGGGGAGGGCGACTACTGGGAGGTCGACCCCATCAATCACAACAGCGACGCTTGTCTGTATTTGGCATCCAGCGGCTTCTGGGGCAACGGCAGCCTGGTGAAGGTCAACGGCCTGACCCTCGGCACAACGGCTGATGCCTCAGGGTGGAGCGATCTCGATTGGCAGGCCAGGGCTGCGGCGGGTATCGGCCTGCGGAGCGTGACCCATTGTGAGGTGGTCAACTGCCGCATGGAAAATGTCAGCTTCGGCCTGAGCATCGAATATGCTTCCGACCACACCATCGCCGTCAACAACAGCATCAAATACTACAGCGGCGACGGTGTCCGCTTGATCAGCAACAACGTCTTGCTGGCCTACAACACGATCACCGATTGCCTCGATATCAACGACGGCAACCACGACGACGCCATCCAGAGCTATTCGCGCGGCGCGGACAACTCTCCCGGCACCGGCGTGCTCTACAACAACGTGGTGCGCGGCAATCGGATCGTCGGCACCACCGATTTCAGCCACCCCCTGGCCGGCAACCCCCAGGGGATCGGGTGCTTCGACGGCTTTTTCGACGGCTGGATCGTGGAGAACAACGTGGTGATCGTCGACCACTACCACGGCATCTCCTTTTACGGCATGCGCAACAGCCATATCCTGAACAATACGGTCATAGACCAGGAGTACGGCAACGACATCTCGCCCTGGATCATGATCACCGATCACAAGGATGGCACCCCCAGCCAGAACTGCGTGGTGGCCAACAACATCGCTTATCGCAGCCTGAGCGTCGAGGGTGCCGATGTGGTCGAGCGCCACAATTACGTTATCGGTCGGGACAATGCAGCCCAGATTGCCGATCTGTTCGCCGATCCCGACGGCTTCGATTTTCACCTGATCACCAGCGAGCTGACCACGGAGAGTATCATCGACCAGGGCGAGGCCTTCGCCGATATGGTTTCGACCGAGTTGGACCGGGACAACCGGGCGCGCGTGGGCGCCCCTGATCTGGGGGCTTACGAGCTGGAGTAATCCGTGCCTGCGTTTATATCAGCACCGCCGTGTCACTCTTCAAACCTGCCTCGGCGGCGATGGCGGCAAAGCGTTCACGCCCGGCGCCCACATCGTCTGATTGCACCGTAATCCACCGGCACAGTTTTTCGAAGGCACGACCGCTGAAAATCAGCTGCCGGGCGGCCTCCACGCCGGACGGCAGGTCGGGGGCCTGCCCGGCCACGTAGAGGATGGCCCCGGCATTGGCCCCGACCAGATCGATGCAGGCCGGGTGATCGATGCCGCTGACGACGCGCACGAAGCGCACGGCTTCCGCGTGCACATCGCCCAGGGCGGCTACGTCGGCGTAAGTACTTCGCTTCACACCCATCGCTTCGGGGGTCAGGCGGTAGGCGCGGCGGGTGCCGTCAGGGAAGAACTCCCGCACCGCCGTTTCGCCCAGGGTGGAGATCTCGTCCATGCCCGCCTGGCCGTCGGCATCATAGCCGTGCACCACCATGGCGCGTCGGTAGCCGATGGCCCGCATCAGTTCCGAGACCTTGTCCATCACCGGCTCGGCGTAAACCCCGCGCAGTGCGTGGGTGGGCCGGCAGGGGCTGGCCAGGGAGGCGGCGATGTTCAACGTGGAGCCGAAGCGGATCTGGCTCAGGATGCGGAACAGGGCATTGGGGTGCACCTGGGGGCTCATGCCGTTGAAGATACCGATGCCCGTCTGGGCGATGCTGCGGCCGACCGCTTCCACGCTACAGGCCACGTTGATGCCCAGTTTCTCCAGCAGATCCACGGTGCCGCAAAACGAGGTCAACGCTCTGGCGCCATGGCGCGCCATGCGCACGCCGCCCGCAGCCGCCACCACGGCTGCGGCCGTGCTGACATTGAAGGTTTTGAGGGCGTCCATGCCCGTGCCCGAGTTTTCCACCAGGGGCGTCTCCCCATCGATCTCGATGGTGTGCGTGTCCAGTTCCATGATGGCTTCCCAGGCCCCGGCGATCTCTTCGCTGGTTTCGCCCTTGGCGGCCAGGGCTGCCAGAAAGGCGCCCTGGTGCAGGTCGGGCTGGCGGTCTTCCAGCAACTGCCGGAACATGGCGCGGCACGTTTGGCGCGAGATGTCCTGCTTTTCGAGAAGCGCTTGAATGGTGCGGCCGAATTCGCGCAACGATGCTTCATAGCGTGTCATGGGGACTCCTTTGTCATTCCGGGTAGAGCAGGATTTTGATGCTTTCGCGCTTTTCCACCAGTTGCAGCGCCTCCTCCAAGGATGCCAGCGGCAGGCGGTGGGAGATCATGTCGGCCACCGGGACGGTTCCGTCGGATAGCCAGGCCAGGGCCTGGACGCCATGGCGGTAGGCGCAGCCGTAGGCGCCCACCAGGGTTTGTTCGTAGTAATGCAGTTGGTTGAAGCTCAGGGCGATGGCATCGGCCTGGGGCAGCAATCCCGAAAAAACCACCAGGCGGCCCCGCGGGGCCAGGTGGCCCAGGGCTTCCCGGTAGGCCTCCGGCGCGCCCACGGCCACGATGCAGACATCGAAGCGCTGGTCCTCGCAGGTCGGGATGCCATCGGCAAAGGCGCACCGGCGGGCATCGGGCTCGATGTTGACGGCCGTGGCGCCCAGGGCCCGGGCGGCCCTGGCGAGCAGCAGGCCGGCCGGGCCGGCGCCCCAGATGCCGACGCCGGCGCCGGGTTCGACGCGGCCCAGTTCCAGGGCATTCAGGCAGCAGGAGAGGGGTTCGGCCAGCACGGCCGTATCCGGGTCGAGCCCGGTCGGAACATGAATCAGGCTTTGGGCCGGCGCCAGCACCTCGCCGGCAAAGCCGCCGTCCCGGTGAAAGCCCATGATGCGCATCTCCCGGCACAGGTTCTGGGCGCCCTGGCGGCAGGCGGCGCAGCGGCTGCACCAGACGCCGGGATAGACATAGACCCGGTCACCGACGTTAAAATCGTCCACCACCGGGCCCTTGGCGACGATGCGGCCCACCACCTCCTCTCCCGGGATGCGCGGCAGCACCAGGTCGCGATGGCCGTGACGGATGATCTTCAGGTCGGTGCGGCACAGACCGGTAACCTCCACCCGAATCAGAACCTCGTTATCCGTCGGGGGTGCCAGCGCCTTGCGGGTCCATGCAAACGAGCCGATTTCCTTAACCAGGATGCACTTGGTTTCCATACCGCCCTCCAAAAATGAAAAAGGGTCCCGCGGCTGCTCGGCCGCGGAACCCTTTGCCTTCGGGTTCCATTTTCGCATCGAGGTCGTCTTCTGGCTTCCGGATCGTCCACGCCTTGTCGCCTTCCCCCGGCCTCAGGCGTTCGAGCCTCGGCTGGAGTGGCCTTATGACAATTCGTGTCCCCGGTTACAGCGGCGGGTCCGCCACGGAGTCGCACCGTGTTCCGTTACCCGGATGCGCAGGGTCATTTCGGCGGTAGATACAGGGGCGAGGCCCTCGTTGTCAACGGCATTTCATCCGTGGGCCCACCCCATCGTTACGGCTTCTTGTCCCGGGCGGCATCTTTGGCTGCGTCCGGGCCCGGCGTTGGATCGCAATACTCGGGGTATAGGCGCTGGAGGCAATCCGGGCAGATCGAATGCGAGCAGACCGCCTCAGTGTGGCTCCGGATATAGGCCTCCACCTGGTTCCAGTAGCCCTGGTCATCGCGGATCTTTTTGCAGGACGCGCACATGGGCAGGAACCCCGTGAGCTGTTTGACCTCGTTTCTGGTGGTCAGCAGTTCGTGCTCGGTCCGCTGGAAATTGAACAGGCACAGCCCAAAAGCAATAAAAGAAAACAACACGCAATAGACCATCAGGCTCATACTGAGCATCAGGGATGGGGCCAACATGCTTTCGATGGTTTTGGCGTAAATCAAGGTGTGGCCAATTCGAAGGAGCGACCAGAAGGCGCCGGCCGCGAATGAGAGTTTTAGCAGCAGGTTATGCTTTTTGAGATAGACAGGGGTGTCTCTGATCAATTTGCAGAGGCAGTAGATGCATAAGAGGCTGTACATCGCGGAGGCGATAACGATGCGGGCGTGAATACTCGGCGCCATATAAGTGAAATAGGCCAGCACGAGGGGCATGCCGGCGCCGGCCGCCAGGTAGGGCCATGGCCGGTCGCCTTTGTTGACGAAAACCGATATGCCGTATGCTATAAACATGAGGGTGTAGATCGTGATCGAACCGGCGGCGACGATGGAAAAGAGATCCGGAATATTTCCCCTGAGACCGATCAGAACGCTCCCTAGAAAGTAGCAAAGCGCCGAAGCCGTCCAGTAATGAAATCCGGGATAGGTCTTGCGGGCGCGCAGAACCGTGAGCATGCAGACAAACAGGATGAAGCCTGTGATGCTGGTGGCCAGGAACAGCGTCCGCATGTGCAGAAATTCTTGCAAGCATCCTCCTTGGGTTGTGTCAAGGCGTCGATGAATCGCGTCTGGCAGGGCCGCCGTTGCCTGCATTTACGGCAACCCGAACCGTACACGAGCAGGCGCCCTTTAATCCATCGACGGCATCAATTGTCAAGCGGATTTATGCCCCCCATTTTCGTGTCATCTAAGGCCACTATGACCATTTTTAAGATTGCGCCACCAGGGCCACATCAGGCGCCTGTCTTTGGAATTTTCGCCGGAGCGACCACATTCCAAGCATTCTCAGAAAATAGCAAAAGGGCATAATGGCGGCGAAGCAGGCCGTCAGGGTCAAGGTCACCGCAAGATCCTGGGATTGAGAGACGATGTCCTGATAAGCCAACCAAATGCCAAAAAGGGTCATTCCTAAACCAGCAATAATCCCCATAGTGGACCAGTAATTGGTCTGACGAAACTCAAAAATCAGGCTTTTCGGTTTGCTGGCGCTTTGTGCGTCTATTGGCTGGTACCCCTGGATCTTTTCAAGCAGTGCAAGGTCTTGCGGGGCGACCAAAGCCGGCAGCATCCATTTCCGGGGTCGATAAAAGGTAACTGTTATTTGCCACACTCCAGTCGTAATTCAGGCTTATTTCTGCCGGATTGAAATGGATATTCTAAAATTTTAGATCCCCAATAATTCGGGAAAAAACCCTTCCATTCAAGCCACCCCACCCATGCCTTAAAAAACCCAATCAAACAGATTGAGCGTAGCGAACCCTTTTCAAAAACATTTCCAAGTTGGTTCAAGTTCGAATATATCCAGGCGCATGCGGTGGTCGGCACCAAAATTTCATAACGGGTTGAGTCATGGAATCGGGCAGTGTTTTAAAAATACAAAGCTTTTATGAAACGGAAGAACAATTCGATGCCTTTTTCCGGCGGCTCAAGCATAGCGCTTGCCCACACTGCGGACTGTGTGGGTTTTTGATATTGCACGGATTTCTTTATGGTTATGCAGAAAACGACGCACTGACAAGGGTCCAACGCGGCCATCGGATCTATTGCAGCCGGCGCAATAACCAGCGTGGCTGTGGCAGAACCTTTTCCGTTTTAAATACGGGCTTCATCAAAAATTGCATGCTTTCGGCGGCCTGCGTGTGGGCGTTTCTGGATAAAATCAGACTGGGGCTATATCCGGCCAAGGCGTTGAGAAAATCGGGTAGCGCCATGAAAGCGTCTTCCATCTATAGGATTTTAGCCAGTTTCAAGCGCAATCAGTCGCGCATCCGGTCCTGGCTGGCAAGAATAAAGGAGCCTCCGCCGGGCGAACACACCCGGCAGCCTTTTGTGCAAACTCTTTTGCATCTTGCATCCACCTTTACTTCCGAATGCCCCATCTCCCAATTCCAGTACCATTTTCAAGCGAAATTTTTCTAGACGCATTATTTGCTTCTTCAAAAAGCCAGTGCGGCACTTTTATCCGAACCCAACTTACGCTTCGAGCATAGGATCGCAACAACAGCACGAAATCGTTTCCGGGCGGCCATGGATTGTTTAAGAGGAAGAAAAACCCAAAGGAGGACATCCATGAAGTGGCCCAGCCCATATCTTAAGATGCGCGTATTGGGCGCCATCGAAAACGCCCCAGGCAAGACCATTCAGGAGCGAATTCAAAACACCGCCAAGCTCGCCTTTACCGACGAGCAGGGTCAACCGAGGCGCTTTACCTGGCGAACGATCTCGACCTGGTACTACCGGTACAAAAACTACGGCGTCACCGGCGTGACGGTAAAAAGCCGCAGCGATAAGGGCGTGGCCAGGAAGATAAGCCCCGAGCAGTTGCTCGAAGCCATTAATCAGGTGCTTCCGTATTTTACCGACAACCATACCAAGTTCGACATCTACAGGATGTGCATCGAAAAGAATATTCTAACCAGGCAACAGTTGGCGCCCACCACTTATTATCGGTTCATCAGGCAGTACGATTTGCTAAACGACGATGGTGAACAAACCAAAAGCAGGCTCGCCTTTGCCATGGCGCACGCCAACGAACTGTGGCAGGCCGATACGATGTTCGGCCCCTATGTGAAAAACGGCGAGCACCGGCCGGTGCAGACCAAGCTGATTGCCTTCATCGACGATGCCTCTCGCCTGATCTGTCATGGTCAGTTCTTTTTCAACGAAACCATCGATTCCCTGGTTGCCGCATTAAAGGCCGCCTTTTACAAAAGAGGGCTTCCCCAACAGCTATATGTGGATAACGGCTCGATTTATTGCTGCCAGGAGATTACCCTGATCTGCGCCCGTATCGGGTGCATCCTGCGCCACACGCCGGTGCGCGATGGCGCCTCCAAGGGCAAGATCGAGCGCTTCTTTCGTACCGTCCGGGACCGGTTCCTGTCGCGAAAGCTCGATCTATCCAGTCTGGATGTCCTCAACAGGCAATTGATCCACTGGATCGAAGAAGATTACAACGCCGGCCCCCATTCGGCCATCGGCATGGCGCCGCTTCAGCGTTTTGCCCTGGACATGAACTTTATCAAGTTCCTGCCCCCCTGTGAGGCCAACGATGAGCTCTTCTACGCCCAGGCCGAACGGCACGTCAAAAAGGACAACACCTTTTGCTTTAAGAACACTCGCTACGAAACCTCGGCCGATCTGAGAAACAAGACCATCGCCATCCGCTTCGATAGAAATCGCATCGGTCGCGTCATCGTCTACTTCAAGGATCAGCGCATCGGGCCGGCACGTAAGCTGGATCTTGTGGCCAACGCTCACAGATACGGGGGGAGAAAATGATCCGGGCATTTTACGGCATCGACACCAACCCTTTTGCCATCGATCAGAAAATAAGCTTGCTGAGCCATCAGCAAGAAGTATTCGATGTTTTAAATGTGCACAGTCGCCAGGGTGGTTTTTGCCTGCTCATGGGCGCGCCGGGCACCGGCAAGACGATCATCAAAAATGCCATCGGTGACACGGCGGACAGGACCACGCTGGTCGCGCATGTGGCCAGAACGATGCACACCTACTTTCACACGGTCAAAATCCTTTGCCAGGCGCTCAACGTCGATCAGGACGGCTCGCCCTTCAAATGCGAAAAGCGCTTGATCGAAGAGGCCTTCAACCTGCATCGTCACGGCAAGGCGTTGATTGTCATCATCGATGACGCCCACCTGATGGATATGGATACCTTGCGCCGTTTGCGCCTGCTGTTCGAAGATTTTCCAAAAAGTCACAATATCATTCTATCGGGCCAGACCCAATTGCTTCACAACCTGGCGCTAAGGGTCAACGACGATCTGAAAAGCCGCGTGACGTACTCCACCATCTTAAAAAAGCTCACTGCCGACGATATGGCCCAGTTCATCACCAGCCAGTTGGATCTGGCGGGCCTTGCGCACAACACCTTTACCGAAAATGCGCTTTCCCTGGTAGTCCGCAGCAGCGATGGCATCTTAAGAAAAGCGAGAAACTTATGCCTATCCTGCATGATCGAAGCCGTCCGCAGCAGAAGCAAAAGCATCGATATCGGCACGGTCAACAGAGTCCTGATCCAGCCTCACTGGCGCGATGAAAAGGATATCGAGGACATTTAGCTGTAGTATTTTAAAAGTGTTTTATCCTTTACATCAGGTGTCCGGCGAAACGGAAAGTGGCTCTGCTGGGGAGCAACCACTTAAGGGATAGCCGGATGTGGGTGGCTCTGAATGGAGCAGGGAGGCAGTCGGGTGCAAATCCGTCTGCCTCCTTTTTTATGCGTTTGAATGGCCAAGGGCATCATAAAATCATGACGCTTAGGGTTCTCCAGTTTACCGTTTTAATTTGGTAAACGATCAAAAAATGGCCTTAATCTTACGATCGATAATTTGGGAAAGTTCATGATGGTATTTTGGCAAATCACAGATATTTCAGGAGTCAAATGCCTTGAGCTGCAAGAAAACTGAATGGCAAGAGAAAATCATAAAGGCATGGTCCACACCTGCCTAGAAATTTGTCCCCTTAGTCAACAACGTCCCCAAGTCCCCACAACGTCCCCAAGTCCCCATGTACGCAGAGTAGCAATGGATTTTGAATATAAGATCGAAAGATCGGCCAAGCGCCGCAAATTGACCATCACCGTGGAGCGGGATCGTTCCGTGGTGGTGCATGCGCCGGCATCGACTTCGGAAGAAAAGATACATCAGGTGGTTGAGGCCAAGCGGCAGTGGATCTTCGAAAAATTGCATCACCCCCAGAAATACAAGGGCTTGCCCCATCCGCCGGGTAAAGAACTGGTCAACGGTGAATCCGCACTTTACCTGGGACGGCAATACCGGATCGAGGTCGTCAAAACGGGGCTATCAGGGGTTCGCTTCAACCAGCGCTTTTATATTCCTGCCGCTCAAACCGGGAAACGCCGGGAGGTTCTACGCGAATGGTATATCGCGCAAGCCAGGGTCAAGATCGTCCCGAGGGTAAAACATCATGCTCACGAACTCGGGGTCACCTATTCAGAAGTCAAAATCGTCGACAACCTCTATCGCTGGGGCTCTTGCACTCTCAACAACAATATCAATTTCAACTGGCGATTGATCAAGGCGCCCATGTACGTCATCGACTACGCCATCGTTCACGAACTGGCCCACCTCATAGAGGCCAATCATACTTCAAAATTCTGGAACATTATCCGCGCCCAGGCACCAACGATGGAAAAGGCAAGAGCGTGGCTGAAAGAAAACGGACAATTGCTGGAGCAGGCCATATAAAGCCGATCCATTTTGAAACCTGATCATCTCAGGCCATTGGCTGTTTCAAAAAGTTCTCTTCTTAATGTATCTAATTGGGAGTTCTCTTTTTGCAGCAAATTGCCTTGATTATATAAGATCAAATCTGAAAATGAACCCATTCCGCCGTATATGCGGAGCAAATCAGAGATTAGGTTCTTCTGATCGAAAGGGTCAGATACAGAATCGCAGCGATTTCTAAAATCTTTCATTGCCGTATTCCAATTATTTTCTCCGGCAACAGAAAGAACCGAAATTATTCCGTCAAGTATTATCTCTAAATCTTTTATGGTTTTCATGCGACTCCTATTTCACAATCGACCAACTATCCAATACCGTTACACCTTTGATGAGCCAAGGCTTTTCTACTACAACCTGCTGGGTTCCCCCGACGTAAAAGCCGCTTTGAGAAGCGACTTTTCCTGTGTGAACCGTTGTGCCTTTTGGGATTTTCACCTTAAATACAGTATCTATCGGTGACTTACCACCCCCTGGCCACTCTGGAAGAATCGCTTTGTCTATGCGCGTTTGAACTTCGCTGACAGGAGCGTCTTTAGCAAAAAATTGTCCAAGAGGCTGATTTTTTGTACCAGCTCGATAAAGTATTAGGTCTTCATCAAGTACTCTGGATGAATATTTGCCACCTTCAAATGTTGCCGCCAATTCATTTGGAAGCTTTTGAGGGGTTGCCATCTTACAACTCAACCCCAGCGGATCCACCCACCCCCAAACATTCGGGGCATAGGCATATATATTCTCACCGCCGGCCAAACCGATCGGGTCCCGACTTATGAAAGAGCAGATCTGTGGATCGAAGTACCGATATCGGTTGTAACTCAGCCCGATCTCTTCATCCCAGTATTGACCCTGCATGCGCAGGGGCTGGGCGATGTCGTCGGCCTGGATCTCTTCGACGCGGCCCAGGGGGTCGTAGGTGGCCGACCAGACGATTTGGCCGCTGGGGCGGGTCAGCTCCCGGGGCAGGCCGTTGAGATCGTTGTGGTAATAGTAGAGTCGGCCGTCGGTGTCAATGAGGGCCAGGGGTTCGAAGGTGCCGGGGTAGTAGACGTATTCCCGGGCGGGTTGGTCTTCGTGCTTTTCGGCCAGCAGGGCGTCGCCGTCCCATGCAAAGAAGGTGCGCCGGCCGTTGACGCTCTTGCGGACGCGGCGGCCGGTGGCGTCGTAGGCCATGTCCACGGTGGCGCCGTTGGGGGTGAGGGCGTTGCGCAGGCGGTTGTTTTCGTCCCATTGGAATTGGGTCGTGGCATCTAGAGACGCAAGATCTTGCGTCTCTACGGTGCGTTCCACGAGGTTGCCGGCATTGTCGAAGCGGTAGGTGGCGCCGTTGTGGGTGGCTGTGCGGTATTCTTCGGTGCCTGCGGGCAGGTGCTTCAACAGATCGCCGGCCGGGTCGTAGGTGTAGTGGCGCACCTGGTGCAGCGGGTCGATGGATTCGACGATGCGGCCCAGGGGGTCGTGGGCGTAGCGCCAGTCGCCGGCGCGGCTGTCCTGCTTGGCGATGAGGTTGCCGGAGGGATCGTACTGGTAGCTGCGTTCGATCTGAGTCAGCGAGGAGGCTGTGCGCTGGTGGCTGAGCCGGCCCTCTTCGTCGTAGCCGTAGGTGCGGTGAAGGTGCTCGCCCAGGTGTTCGGACACGATTTGGCCGGCGGCGTTGCGTTGCAGGCGGATCGGCGGCTGGTCGTTGATGGCGATTTGAGCCACCTGGCCGTTGGCGTCATGGACGTAGGCGACGCGGTTACCGAAGCTGGTGGCCCGGGCGGTGCGCAGGCCGCTCGCGTCGTATCGGTACTGGACCCAGTGGTTGCCGAAGGTCTCCTGGATCAGTCGGTTGTCGGGGTCAAAGGCGCGCTCGACGCGGGTGTCGGGGGATTCGAAGGCGATCAGTTGGCCGGCCGGGTCCCAGGAGAAGGTTTCGCGCTGGTCGTTGGCGAAGTGCTTGGCGGCCAGACGTCCGGCGCGGTCATAGGCGAAGCGGATCGTTCGGCCCAGCGGGTCGATGCTCTGGAGCAGTTGGCCGGCCGGATCGTAGTCGTAGCGGTGGCCGTGGCCCCAGAAGTCGGTCTGGGCGGCCAGGCGGCCGGCGGGATCGAAATCGAAACGATGGGTCTGGCCGCGTTCGTTGGTGACGCCAATAAGCTGCTCTTCGCTGTCGTAGTGGTATTGGACGACGGTGCCATCGGGGTTGATGCGCCGGGCCACTTCGTTGACGCCGGTGTATTCGAAGCGGGTCTGGCGGCCGGCGGCGTCGGTGTGTAGCAGCAGGTTGTCTTCGGGGTCCCATTCGAAGCTCTGGCGCAGCCCCAAAGGCGAGACCGCGGCCTGCAACCGGAAGCGCTCGTCGTAGCTGTAACGGGTCTCCTTGCCCGCCGGGTCGATCACGGCGGTGATGTTGCCGAAGGCGTCCCGCTGGTAGTGGCTTTGCCCGCCGCCGGGCTGGGTGACGCTTGCGATCAGGCCGTTTTCGTCCCAGGCGAAGCGGGTGGTGCGGCCCTCGGGATCGGTGACCGATTCGAGGTCGCCCCTGCGCTGGTAGCTGTAAACCGTTTTGTGGCCCAGGGGGCTGCTCTTGGCGACCAGGCGGCCCTGGGCGTCGAATTGCTGCTCCCAGATGTGGTCGTTGGGGTCCACGACCTGGAGGGGCCGGTGTTGGTCGTCGTAGGCGAAAGCCATGCGGCTGTCGTCGGGCCGGGTGATCTCCAGCAGGTTGCCGGCCGCGTCGTAGGCATAGCGTGTGGTCCGCTCCAGAGGGTCGGTGACGGCGACGACCCGGCCCACGTCGTCATATTCATAGACCGCGGCCGCGCCGGCAGGGTCCACCACCCGGGTGGGCAGCCGGTCGGCGTCGTAGTGATAGTGCCAGGCGTGTCCCAGGGAGTTGGTCACCCGGGTGCAGCGCTGGTAGGGGAGGTAGTCGAGTCGGCAGTCGTACAGGCCGCGGTCGCCCCAGCCATGGACGCAGCGGCCCTTGGGGTCATATTCGTAGTAAAAGGAGAGGCCGTTGCGGTCGGTATGGCGCGTCAGGCGTCCGTCGTCATAGGCATAGCGCCGGACATGGCCCAGGGCATCGACGGCGGCCACCAGACCATCCTCCAAGTATTGGTATTGGATGAGGACCCGGCCCAAGCAACCCAGGGCGGCGATGCGGCCCTTTTGCCAGGCCACCTGGATGTTCAGGCCGGCGTTGTCCTGAATGGCGGTCAGCCGGCCCTCTTCGCGGATAAAATGCAGGTGGTTGCCATCGCGGTCGCTGATGCGGGTGACATAAGCGCGGCCGGCCGAAAAGTCGCGGCGAAAGTGATAGGTCAGGCCCGATTTGAGTTGCACCCGGTACGCTTCCGGGGTGGCCGCGAGGATGGCGCCGTTGGCGGTCGCCATGACCGGCGTGTCGACGGGTAAAGCTTCGAAGACCGTCGCTCCGGGGGTTCCGTCGTGGAAGAGCACCAGGTCGTCCTCCAGCACCAGGCGGGCGTCGGCCGGGGTTTGCCAACCGCGGCCCAGCAGGCCGCTGTATGGGTTCTGGGAGCCGTAATGGCGCGTCCAGGCCAGGGGGATGCGGCCGGGCAGGGCGAAATCGGTCTGGGTCAGGATCACTTCGCCGCTGACGGCGTTGATGGGTTCGCCCACGGTGGATTTGTCGGCCTGGTTGCTGCTGCGGGCGCTTTTGGTTTTGGCGTGGGGCGAGACCTCGGCGCTTTGCCGGCGGCTTGTCTTGCCGGCGTGCGCTGCTTTTTGGGCCTGATGGGCGCCGGCCACGGCCGTGGCCCCTTTTTTGGCGCGCCGGGCGATGAATCCGCCGACGCCAACGGTGACCAGGCCGATGACGGCGCCGATGGCGCCATCGGTGAGGGCTTCTTTGGCCATCTCCAGGGGCGGCACGGCCTGGCCGGTGAGCGTCGCCTGGGCGCACTGTTCGGCCACCGAGGAAGCCGCGCCGGACAGAAAACCGACCCCGGCCATGCCGGTGAGGGTTGTGGCAGCGATGGCGCCCTCCACGGCCGCGCCCACGCCGCCGCCGATGGCGCCGATGGCGCCCCCGATTAAGGCTGCCTTGGCGATCTTCCAACCGTCGGTGCCTTTGCCTTCCTGGCGTTGGCGGTAGTATTCGATGCCGGCGCCGATGGCCGCGCCGATGGCCATGCCGATCAGGATCGGCACAAAGAAAAGCTCGCCGTGGGGGTCGATGCGGTTGATGGGGTCGCCGTCGCAATAGGCGTAGAAGTTCTCTCCGCCGCCCTCCGTGAAGAGCGGGTCCAGGGAGAGATAGCGGCCCAGGCGCGGGTTGTAATAACGCGCGGCGCTGTAGTGCAGGCCGGTCTCAGCGTCGTGGTAGTGGCCCGCCAGGCGCAGGGGCTGATAAATATCTGCTCCCTTTTGGATGCGGGCGTTGCCGAAGGCGTCATAATCCGCCTGCCAGGCCACGGCGCCGTTGGTATCCGTAAGGCACAGCGTTTCGTAGCGGTGGCCGAAGGCGGCATAGTACATGCGCTGGTTCTGGCGCAGGGCCAGCAATACCGGTGTGCCGGGAAAGAAGAGGTAGTCGATGGTGCGGTCACCGTCTGGCCCCTGGACGATCTCTTGCAGCAGTTGGGCCCCGGCCCAGACATAGCGGGTGCGGATGCCGTTGACCTGCTTTGCCACCCGGCGGCCGAAGGCGTCATAGGCATAGCGGGCCTCGCTGCCGGGCGTGGCGGCCGATGCCAGGCGGTTGGCACTGGCCCAATTATAGGCGTTTTGGCCGGTCGGTCCGCTGGCTTCGGTCTGGTTGCCCAGGCCATCATAGGCATAGCCGGGCTGGGCGAGGCGGTCGGCGGCGTCGATCGTATACCGGCCGTGGGCATCGGCCAGGCGGTTGGCCTTAGGGTCGAGGGTAAAGGTTTCGTTGTTCTCGGCGCGATCGCTTGTGGCGCCCAGCAGCCGGCCCTCTTGATCGTAGGCGTAGGCCACGGTGGTTTCCGCGTCTCGGATGCGGACCACCCGGTCGGCCAGGTCGCGCGCAAAGCGGCGATCGAAGATGGGCGCGTCCGGACCGGTCAACGTCATGCGCTCGGGCAGGCCCGAGGCCGCGGTATTCTGTTCCAGCCGCACGCCGTTGGGATAGGCGATGCTTTCCATGACGCCGTTGGGGGCATAGGCCACGGCCAGGGAGCGGCCGCTCCAGTCCACGATGCGATTCACCCGCTGGTCTTTGTCTCTGCCAAAGGCGATGGTCTGGCCGTCCGGGGCCACGATGGCGGTCAATTGGCCCAGGGCGTCGCGTCGGTAGGTGACGGTTTGCCGGTTGAAGCTTTCCGCGGCGAGCGTGCCGTTCTCATCGTAGGTCAGCACCAGGGTGCCGGCCTGGTTTTCGGCGCGCACCACCCGGCCGTTTTCCACGCTGAAATGGCCCCAGGTGCCGTCGGTGTAGGCGACGCGCCAACTGCCGCTGTCCGGGTCCACGCTGTAGTCGGCCACGCGCTGGTCATTGGCCAGGAAAGTTTGCAGGTGGCCGGCATCGGTGTAGCTGAAGTCAAAGGCGGCGCCGTCGGCAAAGGCGATGCGCGAAGGGGCCAGGCGATCGTCGTAGTCGAACCGCGTGGCCTGCCCGTTGGCATCCACATGGCGGGTGAGTCGCTCCTGGTGGTCGCGCTCGAAATGTGAGGTATAACCATTGCGATCCGTGTGGCCTTGAAGATGGCCATAAGGGTCGTGCTCGAAAAGGGCCTGGGTGCCGTCCGGGTAGTCGATGCTTTGGAGATGGTTGCGCTGGTCGTAGTCCAAGACCCAGCGTTTGCGGTTGCGCGCCATGCGGATGGCGTAAAGCAGAGGCTGCTTGTGCCCGGTGACGATGTTCTCCCGCTCCTGGATGTCCAGGTCGATGCGGTTGCCGGCCGGATCGACGACCCAGGTTGGACTCTTACAAGCGGTAAGTCCGTATTGGACGGTGCGGCCCAGGCCGGTGGTGGTGGTGACCCCCTCGGCGGTCTTTTGCAAGGTGGCCTTGGCGCCGACTTTGTCTTCTATGGTGAGGCGGTTGCTGTCCGGATCGACATGCACCCTAAAGCCCAATGCCTGGTATTTGGCCGCGTGCCGGTGCAGCAAGCGGCGGTTCCAGGCCTCGGAGAATAGGGCGCGCTTGGACAGGATCAGCCGGCCGGGGGGCATGTCCGGCACGACTTGATCCAGGGGCCGGTCGAACACCTGGGGCTGTCCGTGTTCGTCTTCGATCACGAAGCGCTGGATCGGTCCGAAAAAGAGCGCGCCCTCCGGCGGGGACAACGTCGGCAGCAGTTGCCCCAGAATGAGCGGGTCAAAAAAGCGGAAGTAAACCTGACGCCCGTTTTCGGCCCGCACATCGAAGCAGGCGCGCAAGTGGGTTAGAAGGGTCTGGAGGTCGGCGTGGCTGGTGAAGAAAATGGCTTGGGCCTGGCCCCAACTGTTTTCGATGAGCCACTGCGCGAGCGCGGGCTGGGTGTCCAGGCGCACCAGGTAGGGCGCCGAACGCGCCATGGTCCAGGCGCTCTCGCCGGTAAGCAGCGGGTGTTTCTCGACCGCTGGCTCACTGAGCCGCAAAAACAGTGTGTCGTCGTCGGTGACCGCGGCCGTGGATGCGCAGTCGATCACCGCAAAGGTCGCGGTAGCGGCGTCCATGCCCTTGGTGAGCATTTGCTTCAATGGGTGGTTGTCCATGCTACATCCCATGCGTATTAAGAGGTTGCGCCAACAAACTATTTGAAGCAATTGCACACGAACGGCGCGTGATTTTTGGCCGCGCCGATGAAGCCGCTGGCCTGGGAGTTGCCCACGATCACGTTGCCGCTGGACTCCACCAGCATGCCGTCTCCGCCGCAGTGAATGGTGGCGTCATTCAGGCGGAAGGCCTGCTTGCCGTTGATCGTCACCGTCGGGCTGCTGCCTTCGGCCGTCCAGGTGTTGGACCCGCAGCAAGACGAATGCACGCCACCGTCCCCTTTGCGCACCGCGGGCTTGCCGTTGACGATGACGTCCGGCGACCCCTGGGTGGCCGGTCCGATGACGGTATGGGGGCACGCCTTGCAGCGGTGCCCATCGACACCTTGGGCTTTGTCTCCGATTCGGGCTTGTCCGGGCATGAAGATTCCTCCTTGCTTTGAATCGCTAGTGAACCACATCGATGCGCACTTGATCGATTTCGGCCGCCGAAGCGTCTTCCAGACGCATCGCCGCGCGCCACACCAGGCAGTAGCGCTTCTCGTCCGGTTCCATGAAGAGTGTATCCAGGCGCATGGCCACGGTCTCGGTTTTGCGCCGGCCGCTATCCGCCTTGCGCGTGATGGCACAGGTCGGGGTGACGTCGGCCAGGCTGAAGCGCATTTCCCCTTCGGGCGTCAGGTTGAGCAACGCCACCGGTTCGCCGGCCTTCAGGTACCCATCGGCCTGCAGATCCGGATGGGCGCCGTTGTAAAAACGGGCGTCGAAGTCTGCGGGCGGCAGCGGGCTGCGCTGTTTGCGCCAGGCCGCGTCGTAGGTGCCGGCAAAGGCGGCGCGCGGCTGCCAGGCCCGGTGATAAAAGCCGAAGCCCGCCGGCCGGGGGCGATCTTTCACTTCGCGGATCAGGCAGCGGGGGTCTTCGATGCACGGCAGGGGCTTGCCGGCCAGGTTCTGCTTGCCTTTGGTGGTGTACAACCCAGTGCCCACCAGGTTTTCGGCACAGTATGCGCCAGTGACCGGGTCCAGGCCGCCGAAAGCGTCGCGGTAGACAATCGGCCGGCGGACGAACGGTTTGGGCGCCGTCATGGTGTAGTGGCGGCTCAGCACGCCGGCGTGGTTCCAGTAGCGTTCGCCGAAGACGACCAGGCGTTTCTCCAGCGATCCCACCTTGACAGCCACCGGCACGGCAGGGGCCGGCTTGCCGTCCGGGACATGGGCCGTGGCGCACAGCACGATATCGGTCCGGGGCTTGAAGGGCACGATGTCCGATTCGTAGCGCACCCCGCCGCCCAGCGCTTCGTCTTCGAATGCATCTCCATAGGCGATGGGAATCTGGTCATCAGCCGGTTGCGTATCACCGGAAGTGAAACTGAAGGTGCCTTTGACCATAACCGTCAGCAGGTTTTCTCCCTTGGGGCCGATCAGCGGCAAAGCCGCGGCATCGAAAAAGGTGGTGTTTTCAACTCTCATCTATACGAAATTTCCTGGCGTGGGGATCACGGTGCCGCCGGCCACCGGCCCGCTGGGCGCCACCGCCACCGGCCCGGTGCCCATGACACTGCTCACCACGGTGCTGGTTTTGAAGGTTTGAAAGTGACTGTAAACGGAGTGGGCCACGGCCTCGAAGAGCGCGGCGGCGTGCTGCCCGCCTTTTTGCAGGGCCGCGGCCATGGCGTTTTTAAGCGGCAACGGGGTCAGCGCCCTTTCGCCCGACGATCCGAAGATCACCAGCGGTGCCGGGGTGTTGGGCGTGGGCGGGGCCATGGGCATGGGCGCGGCGGCAAACGAGGGGTAGTTGAGCACACCACTCAGCCCCTGCTGCCATTTTTGCCAACCGTTGGAGACCGCCTCGGCGATGGCCTGGGAGTACTCTTCTTCCATCTCGGTGCCGCGGGGCGCCTTGGCCAGAATGAACGGCTCGAGCGGTGGACCGGTGACGCTGCCGGGAAGCAGCGTACCGATGGGGCCGTTGATCGTCAAGGCCGCCACCGACGCCATTCTCATCCACTTGGCAATGGCATCGGCGATGGCGGCGCAGATGCCGTCGATGTAGCGCGCCATGCTTTGTCCCACGGTGCGCGCGGCGCCGGTGTGGTAGCGGTTCAAGGTGGGCTCGTGGAACAGGTTGGTCGGTGCATTGCTTTGGGTCAATCGCTCGGCGGGGGTGAAGGCGCGCGGATAAAGCGGCCCCATCTCTCTCCAGTTCACGGGCAGTTGGATTCCCTGACCGGCGAAATTGAGCTTGGCAGTGGCGCTTAAGGCGGTTCCCAAGGGTGCGGGCATAACAGGCAGCTCCTCTATTTCTAACCGTTTAAAATGATCTTGGCGCCCGTGATGGTCACCAGGCCCGAGGCGTCGATGGTGATGTTGCCGTTGACCTTCAAGGTATAGTTGGCGCTGACCTTCTGGTCGAAGTTGGCCGAGTTGATATGCTTCTCATTGGATTGCACCGATACTTCCCGGGTGCCGCTCTGGATGGCCACGATTTCGTTGCCGCTGGCGACGGTCACCGAACGGTTCTGCTCCACCTTGATCGTCTGGTGGCGCTTGACCTCCGTGGACATGTCGTTTTCCACGATCTCGTTCCGGTCCTTGGCCGCGTGGGTGAAGAACTCTTCCGACCCCTTGAGGTCTTCGAAACGGATCTCGTTGGAGTTGCCGCCGCCCTCCTTGGTGGAGTTGGACTTGAGGGTGCTCTTGGTCTTTTCGCCCGGCAGGTCGTAGGGCGGCAGGTTCAGGCCGTGGTAGACCCGGCCGGTGACGATGGGACGGTCCGGGTCGCCATCCAGGAAATTGACGATCACTTCGTGGCCCACGCGGGGCAGAAACATGGCGCCCCATTTGGCGCCGGCCCAGTTTTGCGAGACCCTTATCCAGCAAGACATATTGCCGTCCTGCTGGGCATCGGTGCGTCGGTCCCAATGGAACTTGACCTTGACCCGGCCGTGCGGATCGGTATGAATTTCTTCCGCCTTGGGACCGGTGACGATGGCGGTCTGGCTGCTGACGATCGTCGGTTTGGCGGTTTTGCGCTGGGGACGGAACGGCGTGGCGTGGGGCATACCGAAGAAGATATTGAAATAGGTATCCCCCGTGGAGGTCCCGGTGGTGATCTCCTGCTTGGCGTCATGGCGCACTCGGGTCAACAGGTACTCTTTGCCGTTGAAAGCGGCGATGGGATACTCCTTGAGCGTGAACTTGAATCCGGCGGCAAAGGCACGGCAGTTGGACCGGCCCTGCATATTGCAGGTCTGGGCGTCGCTGGCCTCCATGCGGATCGATGCCACATTGGCGCCTTCGCCGTCGCTGGTGGCATAGCCGCCGGGATATTCGTAGATTTCGCCGACAACCTTGGGTTTGCTGACCGCCGTGGATTTCCGGACGGTGGTGTCGTTGTTGGGTGTAAGGAAATTGTAATCCCGGGCCGAATATTTGCCGGTCGCCAGGCGGTTGTGGACCTGCAAGGTCTGGATGCACTCCTGGTCCATGTTGGCGCCCAGAGCCCCCTGGAAGCGCATGGCCGAGCCGTGGCCGGCGGCAATGGGTTTGTGCGCCTTGCCCTGGTTGGCAAACACCAGGGTGTGCTTCTTGTTGGCATGCTCGAAAAAGTAGAAGATGCCCTCTGATTCGCACAGCCGGTTGATGAAATCATGGTCCGACTCGTTGTACTGCACGCAAAGCTCCTTTTTCGGAAAGTCGCCCTTGAGATCCATGCGAAAGTCGATGGTCTGAACGACCCCTTTGGTGTTCAATGCACCTTGGGCCAGCACCTCGTTGAGGATGTCGGGAACGGTTTTATCCTGGAAAAGCCGGCAATCGATGCACTCCCGCAGCACCCACAGGGCCGGCACCATCGTCGCGCGGTACTTGCTGAGTCCATCTTTCTCGGAAGTCTCCATGAAGACGAATTCGGAGACGATGCCGTTGAAAAAGCGCTCGCCGCCACCCGCGGAGCGGACGCCCACGGTGACGTTCTTGCCGCCAAGCTGGTCGAAGGTGATGTCGTTGCGCTCCGACACCAGTTGCAAAGAAAAGTCGAAATCCTGGGAGATATATTCAGAGCCGGTGAAGGATAAGACGATGAACGTGTTGTCACCTAGCGGGGTGGCGATGCGGATCAACCGGTCGGTTTGGGAAAGGGCCATGGTTTGTCTCCGTTTCGTAGGGGAGTTGCTTCGCTTAAGTTTCAGCCATCGGATACAGCGCGTGCTTCACCCGCGCCAATCTTCGGCATGGTAAACTTGTCGTTTACCGTATCGTTCTAGTTTTGGTTGAATCGTAGGAGGGCGAGATACAAATGCAATTCGAGCTGATTCAACTGCTATGGAACTCTATGAGCCTTGGCTTAAGAATTTGGCCCGATACTCCATGAGCTTGATCTCAAGCCTCTGCCGAAAATATGGGCTTACCGGTCCAAGTTTATCCAGAATCAATTGGGCCTCATCCGCGTATTCGCCGATTTTGCGCCCATCCCAAAAGCCTGGCGGCGGCCGCAGGTTCGCGATGCGGTCGGCCAGCTTCACCATGCCGATCTCTTTGGGCATGGCGCGTATTCTTTCAAGACTGTCTCTCATCCGCTGATCCTTGGGCAACGTTGCCTTCTTGGTCAAGGCCGCAACGCCGTCCGCCACTTCCCTTCCGAATTCATTGCACAAGGTGTCGTAGCCAATGGTCGTGTCCTCGATCACATCGTGCAAGATAGCGCATTGAACCGCGAGCACCGGATCTGAAACCATTTCATGCCGCAGCGCGATCAAGATTTCCCCCACGACCCAGCCGATGTGCACGAGGTAAGGCAAATCGCTTCCGGGCAGCTTTTGATCTTTGTGTGCCTTGGCGGTGAAGTGCCAGGCGGCATCATAAGCTATTTGCAAATGGTATGAATCGTTCACAGCGTGTGCCCTGGTAATGTCAAAGAGAGAATATCAGATAGCATCTAAGGTTTTTTTAATGCCTCGCTTATCTATTGCAAACCAAGCCTCTTGATCGCTTTGAATAAGCAGGCCATCAACATCCGAAAGCTCATCAATCATTTTCAATGCGCACTTCAGAGGCATACCGGCAAATTTGTGAGTCAGCCGGCTATCGGCCTTTGTTGTATAAAAGATTACCATTTTTCCTATGTCAAGATTTGCTATTTGAAGTCTTAACTGAAGATTCCCTGATGCCTGAACAGGGCCGTTATGCAATGGTTTGTTGGAGGCAATAATTGGAAAATAAATTTCAACATCTGCAAAGCTTAGTAAGAACGAGCCATCAGTGGCTCTTCTGGAATCCTCAATAATAGTTATATTTAATTGACTGGCCATGTCCGCTTCTCTTTAATGAATTGAATCAAATCATTCTCTACAACAAAGGCCTTTGCGCTATCTATGAACATGCCAACCAGTTATATTTTGACCTTCTTTGGAAATATAATAGGAAACAGATTCCCCGAGAGATGTTCTGCCACCAAGCGCTATTTCTTCTCCAAGATCGTTTTTGGCAACGAATGTTATTCGAATCTCCGTATCTGTCTCCAATATTAAGATCTCGAAATTTCCGACATTGCTCTGGGTCTTAGAGAACTCAGAATAAGCGGTTAAGAAGTAAGCTAGAATTTTGCCATCTAGAACTAACTCATCTTTTGTATAGTAGCTTCCCACGTTGTTTTCGCCCCTATTCAATCTGCATATCGTTTGCCAGCTATCGCATCATGGCACTACCATAATATCTATCTGATTCACGTAGTTCGCTTGCGCTGGTCTATTCTTATCCTTCATATAGCCATCAATATCATGATCGACATCATCCACCTTATCATGCGCATTATCAGTACTTTCCCGCGCATTTACCTTGTTGTCTCCGGTCAACGAAGTTAAGGGTAAACGGTCGTCAAATTCCATTGTCCTTCAAGGTTTTTGTCAAATACAGCCAGCTTATAGAGATTCCGTTTCCTTGTCCGCAGCGTCCGGGGTAATCCAACTGGCTGGCCTCACCCCTTCAAACAGCAATTGGGCCACCGTCTCAGCCAAGAATTTGCCATTTGGTAGATCGTCTGTTGAATTACCAGTGATCGAATACACTTCTCTGAAATTTGGATAATTAGGGAAATAGCTTTCCTGTGGGGGTTCAATTTTACCAACTAATAATAAATGCTTTAGTTGGTTCAGTTCCTCTATGAGTCCATGCTCATATTGATTAAGTCTGCGTTGTGGTTTTGCAAGCAAAGCAGTTAGTGCTTCGATGCAACGAAGTCCGTAAGGGTAATATTGAGGTTTGAAGAGAAGCTGAGCTTTCTTTGTCAAGCTCAATAGGCGATCCATGTATATTTCTACCTCTTGATGTACTTTGTCAGGCGAACTCGCATGTCGGCATAGCTCACCATCGACATAAACACGTCGGAGTGTGCTGAGCTTTATGGGGTCAACAGGTAGCGGTAAATCGGAATTCTCAGCTCGCTCCTTTAGCCATTTTAACTGCGCAATCATTCTTCCTTCCGGTGTGTCGTCAGTTTGCGTGAAAGGATGCAAAACGGTTTTTAATAAGATCTGACAATTTTCAATGATGTCTATGCGTTGTTCTTCAGCATTTGGCATTTTAGAAATCGTCAGCGTAAATCATAATTATAGGTTTGCCCCTTTTTCCCCTGCCTAAGCTTTGGTCGATAATACTTTCCGGTAACGATCTTTCGCTTCATTACCCGTAACGACGTCGGCATATCGTTCGTATTCTTCCCAAAATGTGCCGCAAATGCTGCATTTATAGAGCTTAGTATGAAGTTCGATACTTTCAAAGAGAAGGGGAGGCGTTTGCCCCTTTTCCCAAAGCCGGCAACAATCAAAACATCCCTTTTTCTCCCATTCGTTCATTTCGCAGCCTATTATGGCACTGAAGAAATGCACATGCTCATTTGGTACGATCTTCAAATGCCTGTTGGAAGTCTCCGTGCCTATTCGTCGTACCACCAAACATTTACTGTTGAAGGATCAACTTTTATAAGCTCAATGCCAGAAGTTTGTTCTGGCAGGAGGGTTCCATCCTCAAATCTGGGAAAGGTAACATTGTTAACAAATTGGTCGTAATCCTTATTGTGACATTTTGGACACACCGGTAAGGATGATAAAAACCTCTGAATATTGTCCTGATGATATGCTCGGTAATCCGGACCATGATCCGGTATGGAATTTGGTTTAGCTTCGTTCAAAATAGAATTCTTTCTCTGATCGACCCAAACAATTGTATTGCAAAATTTGCATTGCGCACCAACGGCAATGCTATCATGCCACGTGAAAAAGTTGAGGCCATGAGTTTCGTAATCTTTAACATATGCTGGCTCAATTCCTAATTCAGTTGCGGTCCTTAATCTGAGCACTCCCATACTTCACCTCTATCTTAACGTGTTGCTATGGAATCGAAGTGTTTAATATCGATTTTATAGAACCTATGTCATAGCGGCCATTGAATAAAACTAAGGCTTTTGATCCAGCCTTTCGGCTACTCGGATAGACAATGCCTGAATATCCAGAATCAAATGCTTTATTCGCTACATCGTTGGTATAACTATAAACAGATTTTTGTGCCAGAACATCGTCTACCTTCGCGGTTAGTTTGCTATTATCGATATTCATCTGCTTTATGATATCAGTATCGGTGAGATCAAGCACATTATCTATTTGGACATCTCCTACAAATAACGATTTACCATGAATATTTTTACGAACTTCAAAGTAAGCAGTCGCTGTATTCTCACCAAAATATATATCACCACCTGTTGACCGATAGGTGGGGTCTGAAAAACGATATTGAGCTTTTGGGTTACTGCTAAGTGGAGAATAGTTGGAATCATAAATTTTGTGCCCATCCATTTTAATCGAAGTCCCCTTGTCCTTTTGAATGGATGGGTCACGAGCTGCAATGTCCGAAACGGTTATCCTTTCATTGGTTGTTTTGGAAGGAATTTTTTTGGCATTCACCGCCAAATCACTACCAGAAATATCATTTTTTGAAATTTTTTGCCGATGCCCAGTCCGTTTTAGCATACCCGCGATTTTATCCAGCAACTTGGCTGCCTTGGCTAGGCGGGTGGATTTGGCGGCGATGTTGGCGGCGGCGCCGACGCCGGCGGTGACGAGGGCCAGCAGGATCGTGACCACGATGTCGGCGGCGGCCGAGGCACCCATTTCGGTGCGTTCCAGGGGGTGGGTGGCGTCCCAGTAGTCGTTGGCGAAGTCGTTCAACAGGCCCATGGTCTGTTCGTCTTCGTACAACGTGACGAGCACGCTTTTGTAATACGCGGCCTGGTCGTGGGTTTTGGCCAGGGGCTGGACGAACTTGTCGGCCTCGGCCTTGAGCGGCGCCATGTCGCCGGTGGCAATCGATCGGGCCGTGGCGGCGGCCAGCTCGCTGGGCAGCATGGCGATCTTGCACAAGGTCTTGACGTAGCCGGCCGCAAACCCGGGCAGGGCCTTGACCAGGCCCACGGCGCCGCCGATGGTGGCACCCCAGAGGCCGGTGCCGGCTTTTTGGCCGTAGAGTGCGGCTTTATCGGCGTCGCTCAGGGTGGCCAGCTTGGCCTCATACTGGGCGTACTTCTTACGCTGCTCGCCAACCAGTTCATCCAGCACCACTTTGAGGTCGGCCAGGGCGCTGTCCACCTCGGGTTCGGGCTCCACGGCCACGGGTACCACGGGGGCGGTGGTGGCGGCATCGACCTGCACGGCCCAGCCCAGGCCCGGTTCGAGGACCACCTGGTAGCCGTGGTGGGCCAACTGATCTGCGGTCTCGCGGACGACCCGGTGGTCGTCCATTTTGTAGACCAAATGCACCCGGCAATCCTCGGCCAGGAAGTAGCGCAGGCGGCCGATGACGACCGGGTCGCCGTAGGCGATGCAATCCCAGAGCATCTGCTCGGCCTCGGACTGGAAATCGTAGACCACCGCTTGGACGTCCAGGATCTCCTGGGGTCCCCAACAGCGGTCCTGGATCAGGTAGCGGCAAAAGCCGTCGGTGAGATCCAGGGCACTTTGCAGGGCGTATCTAGAGTACCGGTTCACTGGATCGTGCTTTCCTTTGCTTGCGCGCCTTGGGCGCCGGGTTGTTCTTTTTCATGACTGCGGCCATTTCACCGGCGGCCGTGCACGGCGACGGGGCCTGGGCCGCGTTAAAGTCGAAAACAAACCCTTGGTCGTCCACGCCGACATGGATGGCGGCGATTTTGATCTCCTGGGCCATGTGCTCCAGGATGCGCCGTGAGAGCTCGGGCAGCAGCGTGTCGGTGAGGATGTGGTCCACGTTGCGGGCGCCGGAGTCCACTTCGGTGCAGCGTTTGGCGATGCTCTCCACCAGGGCGTCGGCGTAATTGAAGGCGATCTTGCGGTTCAGGCGCATGCGCGCCTGGATGCGGTCGAGCTTGAGCCGGATGATCAGGCGCATGATCTCGTCGTGGATGGGGTAGTAGGGCACCACCTGCAAGCGGCCCAGGAAGGCGGGTTTGAAGCGCTTTTGCAAGGCCGGGGTGAGCATGGTCTTCAATTGCTCCATGTCCGGGGCCTCGGTCGGCTGGTTGTGGCAGTGGCGCATGATCAGGTCGGTGCCGAGGTTGGAAGTTAAAATGATCAGCGTGTTCTTGAAGTCGATCTTGCGGCCTTCGCCATCTTCGAGCACGCCCTTGTCGAACACCTGGTAGAACAGTTCGGTGACATCCGGGTGGGCCTTCTCGATCTCGTCGAGCAGCACCACGCTGTAGGGCCTCCGCCGCACCGCCTCGGTGAGCACCCCGCCTTCGCCGTAGCCCACGTAGCCCGGGGGCGAGCCTTTGAGGCCCGACACGGTGTGGGCCTCCTGGTACTCGGACATGTTGATGGTGACCATGTTCTGTTCGCCGCCGTAAAGCAGCTCGGCCAGGGCCAGGGCGGTTTCGGTCTTGCCCACGCCCGAGGGGCCGACCAGCAGGAAGACGCCGGTGGGTTTTCCGGGATCTTCGATGCCGGCGTGGGCCGTGCGGATCACCCGGGCGATGGCGGAAAGGGCGTGATCCTGGCCGATGATGCGCTTGGCCAGTGCGTTTTCGAGGTTGAGCACCATGGGGATCTCGTCGGTGAGCATGCGGCCGGTGGGGATGCCGGTCCAGCCCGAGACCACGTCGCTGATGGTCTGGGTGTCGACTTCCACCTTGAGCAGCGGTTCGTCGTGCTGCATCGTCTTGAGCTCGGCTTCCAGGCGCAACAGTTCCCGGCGCTTTTCAGCGATCGGCTCCGACGGCGCATCCGAGGGGGCCTGGCGGATGGCGGCCCGCAGTTGTTGAATGCGGGCGACCTGCTCCTTTTCCTGGGCCCACTGCTTTTGGAGCCTTTCGAGCTGGGCTTCGGCCTGGATGCGTTCTTCTTCCAGGGCCGCGATGCGCTCGCCGTGCTCCCGGCCGATGCGCTGCTCGTCCTGCAAGCGTTCCAGTTCCCGGCCGATGCGCTCGATGCGGCGCTGGGCCGCCTCGATGGGCGCAGCCACGGCATTGAAGCCCATGGCCACCCGGGCGCAGGCCGTGTCCAGGACGCTCACCGATTTGTCGGGCAGTTTGCGTCCGGAGATGTAGCGGTTGGAGAGGCGCACGGCGTCCACCAGGGCCTCGTCGGTGACCGTGACCTGGTGGTGCTGCTCGAAGAGCGGGCAGATGGCGCGCATCATCAAGAGCGCCTGGGGTTCGTCGGGCTCTTCGATCTTGATCACCTGGAAACGGCGCGAAAGGGCTGCGTCCTTTTCGAAGTACTTCTTGTACTCGGCCCAGGTGGTGGCGGCGATGGTGCGCAACTCGCCCTTGGCCAGGGCCGGCTTGAGCAGGTTGGCGGCATCGCCGGCTCCCTGGCCGCCTCCGGCGCCGATCATGGTGTGGGCCTCGTCGATGAAGAGAATGATGGGGATCGGCGAGGCCTTGACCTCTTTAATCACTTCCTTGAGCCGGTTTTCGAATTCGCCTTTGACCCCGGCGCCGGCCTGCAACAGGCCCAGATCCAGGGTGCGCACCTCCACGCCCTGGAGCGGGCCGGGCACGTCGCCTTGCACCACCCGTAGGGCAAAACCCTCCACCACCACGGTCTTGCCCACGCCGGCCTCACCGGTGAGAATGGGGTTGTTCTGGCGCCGGCGGATGAGGATGTCGGCCATCTGGCGGATCTCGGTGTCGCGGGCGATGACCGGATCGATCTGGCCGGCCCGGGCACGTTCGGTGAGATTGATGGTGTACTGGTCCAGGGCCCGGGCACCCATGGTCATGGCCGGCCCGGGGCCAGCGGCGACTCCCGCGGGCGCGGCGGCGCGTTCGAAGCGCTGCTCGGCCGATTGGGCCAGGATCTCATGAAAATGGGCCGAAAGGGTTTCTATCGAGACCGCCGATAGTTGCGGCACGCCGGCCAGGATCGCATCGGCGAAGTAGGGTTTGGTCAGCAAAATCCAGAGGAGGTGGCCCGAGCAGACTGTCCGGGCGCCGCGGTTCACCGACGCCAGCAGCCAGGCTTTGGCGAGCAGTTTGGGCAGGCGCGGCGACAGCGCGGGGGTGCGGCCGTTGCCGGTTTTGAAACGGCCGATGGCGCCGGTGAGTTGGGCCAGCACCCGGCCTTTGTCGACTTCGAAGTGTTTGAGCAGGATGGGAATGTCGTTGCCGTCGTCGTCGAGCAGCTTATACAGGAAGTGCTCGATCTCCACTTCGTAGTGGGTGCTGGATTGGCACATGCCGGCCGCGGCTTCCAGGGCCTTGCGGCAGACCGGATTGAGTTTGCCCACCAGGGCTTTCAAATCAAGATGCGTCATGCTTTCCTTTCCGATGGCGCCGCCGCTGCGGCTGCGGGCTTGTGCGTGGCTTTGACGGCCACGTCGCGCTCGTGGGGCCGATGCGGCCGCAGCAGGATGGCCGTGCGGCCCAGAATGGGGGCCTGGATTTTGGAGCCGAGGCCCAGGGCCGGTATCTCTTGTCCATGGATGACCAGGCGTACGTCGAATTCGTATTCGATGCCCGCCACAAAGGCGATCAGCCGCCGCAGCATCTCCAGGTTGCGGCTGCGGGGGGCAAAGGCCATGTAGCGCTCCCAGGTCAGGGGGCCGATCTCCACGATGAAAAACGAGCTGGCGTCGCGTACGCTGCGGCCGCACAGGGCGTCTTTTTTCAAGGTGCTGTTTTTGCGGCCCAGGCGGGTGCGGTCCTGCTCATGAATGGGAATCAGCCGCTCGACGAACTGCTCGATGCGCGCGGGCGCGCCCACCACTTGGGCCACGATGGTTTCGATGGCCGCCACGGTGGGCACGGTGCGCGATACCAGCCCGCAGAAGTGCAACAGCCGCTTCTGGGCACAATCGAAAAATTCCGGGTCCGCCGCTTTTTCCCGTTCGGTGGTCCCGGCCAGGCTGGCCAGGATGGTCGAGACCGGGTCGGCGCAGTCGCCGCGATAGTTTTCGGTTAGACGGTATTTCTTCCACGCCAGGTAGAAGAGCGAGATCAGACGGTGGTGAAACAGATCCAGAAAGTCGGTGAAGCAGTGGTCTTTGTGGTAGTTGCGCTCCAGGGCGTGGGTGTTATACCAGTCGGGCAGCACCCCCTTGGGACCGATCAATCCCATGAAGTTGACGGTCATGTGGGGCGCCGAACCATTGGCTTTGATGCTCTGGATATCGCTGGCCGGAAAGCTGAACCCGGGCTTTACATTGAAATGGACCGGGTCCTGGGTCGGGCTCAGCCCTTTGCCTGGGGGGCGGCCGCCGGCGAACAGCTCCAACAGGTGCACCGCCTTGAAAAAGTTGAAGCGGTAGGCCTCTTCTTTGAGTTGTTGCTGGACGCTGTTGGTTTCCTGCATCGATCTTCCTATTGGTGCCCACTCAAGGGCATCTCCTCAGGCAAAGGCGGATTGTATTCCGATTCAGACCAGGACGCGATTTCCGGCCCGGGGTGGCCAGGCCTTGACAATGCCCGGGCGCTGCACGCTTTTGACCACCAGGCGCGTAAACGAGTTGATGGATACGTACTGCCCCAAAAAGCGCTCCAGGGCGGCCGAAAAAAGATAAACGCTGGCGCCCACGAACTTGTCTTCGTTGAAGACAATGGTCACCTCCACCCCCCGGCAGAACGAGCGGCCGATGCGCATGGTCTCATGGCGGTAGTGCACCGATTCGATGGCGTCGATCTGCTGCCGGGTGATGGGCGAGTCATGGATGTCGTACAGCTTGAGCAACTCCTTGAGGCCCTGGCCGTTGCCGGTGAGCAGCGAAAGATAATTGAGCGAGAGGTGCGAGATCAGGCGCCATTGCATGTGGCTGCCCGGCTTGGGCCGCAGGGTGGGGGTCGGTTTCATTAAACAGCCGATGCCTTCGATGGGGCACTCCCCTTCGAGATTGAAATCGCGCGCAAAACCAACGGGGGCAAGGCGCGACGGCAGGTCGCGGTTGGTGCAGGTGGTATATACCGTCAGCGTGGCGCATTTCGGCTGGGCATTGGTCAAGGCGGCGTCGGTGAAACTCAGCAAGGCATCCAGACCCTGATCGCCTTTGCGCGGGGAGGGCCGGCGCTGGAGGTGCCAGTACGCCGCCGCTTCCGCCTTTTGTTCATAATGCGATATGGAGTAAAAGGGATGGTACGCGATGTCGCTCTCCCCGCCATCGGTGACGCCGATCACCTCGTCGATGCTGAACACCTCGGTGGCGCTTTTATCGTTGTTGTCATGGTAGATGGGGTACTGGGACCGTTTGTGCTCGATGCGCACCGGCAGCGCGATCTGCTGGAACAGGTTGACGGCCGGGGTGGCGTATAAGCAGAACGTGTCGTCATCGATGAGCAGTTGCTCGACGCCGGATTGGCTTAAATAGATGTTGATTTCCAGGCTGCTGCCGGCCATTCGGCCGAGTTGTTCGGTGCCCTGCAAGTCGAAATAGAGAAACTTTTCGGCAAAGGCGAAGTATTCATACAACAGGCGGTAGCCGTCGAAGGATTGCCGGGGCCAGGGCAGGAGGGTTTCATCGCGCGCGAAGCCCACCGGAGCGATATGCTCCGGCGCGAGGGTGATGACATCCTGCTGGCGCCGCCCCCCCTTTTCCTCCGAGAAGGAGACGATGCGGATTTGAACCGCGCTGTTCATGATCATTTCGTAGAGCTTGAAAATGTGCTGCTGATGGCCGTTGAGATAGAAGCGCAGGCTGCGCGGCCACTCGATTTTGGCCAAAGCGACCATCGGCGCCGTATTGAGTTCGATTTTGACGCCGCCCACGGCGCCGATCCCGGGATGATAAGGCTGGGTGAAGGCGGCCCGCGAGACCTCCACCGGCAGCAGGTGGACATCCTGGGCGGTGGTGAAGATCAGTTTGGTGTCCTTGATCGGCGGCGACAAAAGCCGGGTGCCCTTGGCGATGGTGTGTCCGGAGGGCGGGACATTGATCAGGCGGGGCATAAACTTGACCGTGGTCATGGAGGGCAGCGGCCGGGTGTAGTGGGGGTAGATGATTTGCAGCAGCGATTCGGTCAGTTCGGGAAAGCAGTCGTCGATCTTCTTTTGAATCCGCCCGGTGAGGAACGCGAAGGCCTCCAGCAGCCGTTCGGTGTGCGGATCTTCGCAGCGATCCGGTTCGAGCAGCAGGCGGCTGGCGATCTTGGGGTATTTTGCGGCAAATTGGGCCCCCGATTCCCGGATGAAGGTCAATTCGCGTTCGTAGTACTCCAGCATAGGGTCGTCCATGATCGGATCGCTTTCTTTTTTACCTTGTGTTTTCGATATGGTACTCGCCGCGGCTGGCGGAGAACCAGGTATCGAAAAAAATCGGCTCCCGGATGGGATCGGCGTGCAGCGTGGCCCGGACCGTAAAACAGAGATTGTGGGCGTGGTCGTCGATGGGCCTGAACTCCACCTGGACGTTTTTCAGTCGCGGTTCGAACTTTTCGATGGTGTCGCGGATGGTCGCCACGAGTAATTTTTGCACCTGAACGCTTTTGGGGTTCTGGGCCACGAAGTCTTCCAGGCCATAGACAAACAGGGAACGGTTCAAGTAAAGCTGGTTTTCCGGCGGCTTGACGATGCTGCGGCGCGTGTTGAGCAAATTTTCTACGTCGCGCAGCACCGATTTGCGCACCACTTCCACATCGGCCGTCGTTCCGCCGATGATGCCGAAGGCCACCTCCTGATCGAGACGGTCGAAGACCGAGAGTTGCAAGTGCTGTTTGTGGGGGGACATTTTCACTGCTCTTTCAAATAGGGTAGAAAAAATTTGCTGCCACTATTTCACCGGCTCTATGGATTTTAGATATCTTCCATCGGATAGATAAAGCGTATCGCCATCCCACCCCGTAAATTGTGCTTCATCCTGAAGGATTAATGGCTTACTGCCTTGTGGCGTCAACACAATTGAACCTTTGTACCACGGCTGTCCATTTTCGTGAAAAATTTGGGCATGATAGTCGTCAGGGGCTGAATCGATAGGCTTAGTAACTATCACATAGACACCCCCATCCGCACCACCCACCCAGACTGCCTGCTTAGGGACCTTGGCAGGTCTCTCCTCAGGCGACCTCCTCGTGACAGTTTCATTCGCTTTTGAACAGCCGCCATTCAAGAGCATAAGCATAAATGAGAATGCCAAACAATAAACCAAAACCTTAACTTTGCTGTGCATATTGTGCTCCATTCTAAAATTGGCCCATGCCTTCGATGACTAATGTATCGATTTTTGGATCATAGTCTAAATCCAAGAAATCATGCCGAAATTCTCCGATGTAAGAATTGGGACGTGGATCGACGATCCAAGGCGTAGTGATTCCGGCTTTGGATGCCATGTCTTTTACAAAGTGGATACAGCTATTTGACAGTATGCTGTATGGCTTTCGTTGGGGGTTCGCGTTTTGCCATTTCCTATGTTCTGCATAATCGAGCATTGCTCCGAACTTGCCATGTGCTTCAATATAAGCACCTTGAATTTTGCTATACTGTCCGGCAATTTTGGATATTTTACGCAGCGAGGCCTTTAATGAAACAAAATCGATTCCATTTTTTCCCACTTTAACATTTTGGATTGGAACGCGGCGCACCAGCCCAAGGCCCTGACTGTCATAGCGGCCATACTCATAATACTTGGTTGTTCCTGATAATGAGTTTATAAATAACGCCCCCGCATGACCAAGATTAGAATGTTTATTTTTATAGGCAGGGACCCGGATATTATCCCATTGCGCCCAAGGTAAGAGATCAACCTCTGTTTTGGGTACTTCGACAGTTATTTTATATTCCGGAAAGACGATTGGTATAAGTATCCCCATTGTAGACCCTTCAATCGAAAGTATTTGCATTCGAATTGCGGTTGCCCGGCGGAGGGCATCCTCCGCCGGGCGCGTTCGATGAAGCGAAGCTTACGCTTTGCAGTTCTTCTGCAGGTCCCAACCCGTGGCCATGTTGCCGGCCGCCTTGCCGCCCTTGCGATCCTGTTTGACATACGCCCAGTTGAACTTGCCGTAGGAGATGGTCACGGTTTCGGTGGGCAGGTCGCCTTCGCCGGATCCGGTGGTGTTGACACCGGTGATCAGGCAATTGGTCATCTTGTACTCCATGAATTTGACCTTCTCTGTTCCCGCGCGGCACAATTCGACCACGATCTCGTCGATGTGCGTACCGTCGGCGCAGGCCAGCGCTAGACCCGGAGAGGCGATGTCCAACTGCTTGGTGAAGGTGAAATCATGGAAGTTGGCTCTTTCGGAGCTGGCACCGCCGGCGCTGCTGGCGGTGGCCGAGACGGACTGATTCACGCCGTGGCTGTAAGAGGTCACTTCGATCCAGCCCTGATGTTTCTCGTCGGTGCTCTCGCCATCGATGTCTTTGATCTTGATGAACGCATCAAACGCCATAACTTTTTTTCCTCCTTATATGAGGTGAAGTAGATTGATGGACCGCTGGCAACCTGCCCTCGGCCGGCCTTTACCTTCGTCTCCACTCGAAGACGAAACCTTTGTCAGCGTCGGCGCGGAACACTGCTGTTGTCCTTTGGCGAGGCAAACCAAAGGCAGGCGTTCTTTGCCGACGATTTCGGATCGACTGCGGTTCAAGGGCGCGGTGAGATTGAACTGTCCTCTGCGATCGAGAGGGGTGAAGCCAGCGGTACGCCTCTAACCGGAACTGAGTGCCGGAAGACACTCAAACCATGCACGATGCCCGTCCTCAAATTGTAAAACAACGGGCATGATTTTCTCTTATTTGGTCAACATTTCGACAATCATACTACGGTCTTGCTTGTCATTTTTCGCAAGATGGCTTGCCAATTCAATAGCATCCATCCCAAATAGGCTCGTCTTTTCATTCGCCCCATAAATTCGACTATATCCAACTCTAACGTTTATATCGGCTCCATTATTTAAGAGAAAAGATACGTCCGTAGGTTGATTTGCTAAAATAGCTCCATGCAAAGCGGTGAATCCATCGAACCCTACAGTGTTTATGTTAAGACCCTTTTCCAAAAAAAACGATGCGTATTGAAAAAGTGTATCTCTATGTTTGCTGGTAGAACTGAATATAAATCCCAAGCCATTATGCTTCTGCAAGTATTCTAAATCGTCTTTATTCCCTCGAAAATTATACATATAAAATTGGGCTAATTTAGGCGGATAGAGGTTGGTTTCAGATTCTAAACAAGCAACGATAAGCTCATGAATGTTGCTTTTTGCAAGTGCATAGTAAGAAAGCGATAAATAAATACCGAACAGAAAAACTATCAGAATCATAAAAAATTTAAATACTTTATTCTTCATATCAACACCATATACTTTTGGGGGTGCTATCTGTAGAATACGCGATTACCGCTACAGTAGGCTTTGACATAACAAGCCCTTCTGCAATACTTATAAAATGGGTACGAAATCCTTTTGCGATGGCGCTGCGAACTGATTCATATATTCTGATATTGTTCAAATCAGTGGCTTTTGCATGTTTGAACCAATGCATTGAGGCTTTCTTACCTACCTTAACTAAGATTTTGCTAATTTCGGGCGTCGGCGGTTTAAGATAAAAAGTATCGAAGATGATTTTTACAAAACCCATTGCAAAAGAAGCATCAACTGCTTCAACCAAGAGTCCTTGTGCTAAATTTCTTAAACGATCATCGATATTTATGCTCTCTATGAGGCTATGGTCGGTTTTAAAAAAGAAGTCTAAAATTTCCCTTGTTTCTTCTTCGTCAAAAATCAAATCTGAAGGATTGAAATTTTGTAGAAATACATGTTTGAAATCCGTCATAATGAGCCCTCCGCTATTTATAGGTATATAACAAGATTTCGATAAAATTATCCATTCGCCGGCGGTGGCAGTTCGGCCACCAGGCGCAGCGAGACGGTCAGTTCGTCGAGCTGGTAGTGGGGTCGCAGGAAGGCCACCGCCTTGTAAGCGCCGGGCTTGCCCGGGATTTCGGCCACCTCGATGCGCGCTTCGCGCAAGGGGTAGCGCGCCTTGATCTCCTGGCCGGCGTTGTCGTCGAGCACCACGTAGTTGCTGATCCAGTTGTTCAAGAAGCGTTCGGCCTGGCTGCGGGACATGAAGCTGCCGATCTTGTCGCGCATCATGGCCTTGAGGTAGTGGGCAAAACGGCTGACGGCCATGATGTACTGCAGTTGCGCCGATAACCGGGCGTTGGCGTTGGCCAGGTCGGAGTCGTACACCTTGGGCTTGTTGGCGCTCTGAATGCTGAAAAAGGCCGCATAGTCGGTGTTCTTGCAGTGCACCAGGGGGATGAAGCCCATGTCTGCGAACTCTTTCTCGCGGCGGTCGGTGATGGCGATTTCGGTGGGGCATTTCAAGGCCACCTCGCCCTCATCGGTCTTGAAGGTGTGGGTGGGCAGTCCCTGGACCAGGCCGCCGCCTTCGACGCCGCGGATGGCGGCGCACCAACCATACTTGCCGAAAGCGTCGGTCATGCGGGCGGCCAGCGCGAAGGCGGCATTGCCCCAGAGATACTTCTTGTGGTCGGTGCCGTCCACATCTTCCTCGAAATTGAAATCCTCCACGGGGATGGTGGTGCTCCCGTACGGCAGGCGCATGAGGATGTGGGGCAGCGTCAAGCCGACGTAACGCGAATCCTCGGATTCTCGGAACGCCTTCCATTTGGTATATTCGGCCGAGGTGAAGATTTTGGAGATGTCCCGGGGAGCGTTCAACTCGGTGAAGCTTTCCCAGTTGAACATTTTGGGCGCCGCGGCCGCGATGAACGGCGCGTGGGCGGCGGCGGCCACGCCGGAGATCTTTTCCAGCAGCGACATGTCCTGGGGGCCGAAGCCGAATTCGTAATCGCCCAGGATGACACCGTAGGAGTGGCCGCCGAACATGCCGAACTCCTCTTCGTACACTTTCTTGAAGATCGCCGATTGATCGAACTCCGGCGCCTTTTCCATGTCTTTCAGCAGCTCTTTTTTGGTGACGTTCATCACCTTGATTTTCATGCGCTCGCTGGTTTCGCTCTGTTGGACCAGGTAATTCAAGCCGCGCCAGGAGGCTTCCAGCTTCTGGAAATTCTCATGGTGCATGATGGCGTTGAGTTGGGTGGAGATCAGGCGGTCCAGTTCGGCGATGCGCGCGTTGATCATGGCCTCGGTGTTTTTGGAAAGTTTGATCTGGCCTTCCATGACCTCCTTGGCAAATTCGGCGATGATCTGTTTGGCCCAGGTCCTCTGGCTCTCTTCGCGGACCAGGTGGCTGTCGCTGATGATGGTATCCAGCAGGTTGGCTTCCGGTTGTTGCGTCTCGACGGTCTGTTTTACGGCTTGGGCTTCGGTCATGGTTTTATCCTTTCGTCCCCGGTGGATTATTCTTCGGATTCGCCCGACGCCGCGGCGATCTGCTTTAACTTGTCGGTGCTGGAGATCACCTCCTGCAGCAGGGCTTCGAGTTTGTCGTTGCCGTCCAGCTTGGCCATGAGGTTGTAAAGCTTCTTGCGGGCCTCCACCAGCTTGCGGATGGGCTCGACCTGCTCGGCGATTTTTTCGGGATGGAAATCGTCCAGGGACTTGAAGGTGAGCTCGACGGCCATCTTGGCATCGCTGCCCTCTTCGATCGTGTTGTCCACGGAATAGGCCAGGCGCGGCTTGATGCCCTCCATGATTTCATCGAGGTTGTCGCGATCCACTTCCACGTACTTGCGCTCCTTGATGGGCGGCAGCGGCTTGTCGGATTGACCCGCAAGATCGGAAAGCACGCCGACCACGAAGGGAATCTCCTTTTGCTCCACGGCATCACCGGTCTCCACGTCATAGGTGATGTGGACTCTGGGGGGACGCACACGCTTTAATTTATCCTGGGTACTGTCGGCCATCTTTTCCTCCTCTGGGTTTGGGCTGGCGAGTCGGCCCGGCTGCATCTTCGGCCAAACGGCGCCCTGTTTTATAGTGCTGAACTTCAATATTATTGGCGGTTCATGCTTCAGGCCCCTAGCCGGTAGGCGGCGGCCTTGGTGACATCCAACATGCACAGTTTTTGAAAAAGCGTTTTGGCCCGCTCGCTGTCGGTTTGATCGGCGGCCGCCAGGCAACGGAACAGGGTATCGACCACATCGGCGATCCAGGCCGGGTGTTCCCACTTGTCGAGTTGTAAAGTTTCAATCAGTTTATAAAGCTCTTCGGCGATGGGGCTGGCCAGGTCGGCTCGATCCGCCTTGAGGCACAGCTTGGCCAGCAACAGGAGATACCTGTTTTTCTCGCGGATCGAAGGCGAGAGGGCCGCGGCCGAGAGCAGTTGATCCATGGCCTCTTTTAAGCGCCCTTTTTCGGCTTTGCCGGCAACATGCAGCCAGATCCCTTTCTCGCAGGGACTGGTGTCACTGATAGCATACACTTGGATGGCGGGCGGTTCCGGTATCCGGCCATTTCCATTGCCGTTCCCGCTCTCTTGGCCGATTTCATTGGCTTCCGTAAAAAAAACGGGGATAGTAGCGCTGGCTGCGGGCGCCAACTCCTCCTGGGGGGCGATTTCACTCTTGCTTTTGTCCTTGAGGACCCGGCCGACGATATGCCCGCAGGCCTCGACAGCCTCCAGAAGTTGACCGAATCCGGGCGGGTTCGGGGCAAATTTTTCGCTGACGACGGCATCCAGGGCTTGCAGGGAGTGATGGCAAGCGTTTAATTGGCGGGTCAGTTTCTGATAATAAGCCAGCGAGCCGGCATTGACCGCCGCGGCAAAATCTTCGCCGCTGATTTTGCCCTCGCCGATCAGCTCTTCACGCCGCTTTCTCTGCTCCTTGTCCAGGTTCTGGCTGAGGCCGACCAGCCGGGACTCCTCCCATTGATGATAGTTGTAGCCCTTGGAACGATCGGGATCGCAGAGGGGGACCTGGCGCACGGCATCGCGCAAGCGGGTGTTCAGCAGGGTCAACGGCCCGATCCGATACTCCAGATCATCCGCTTCGATGGGCGGATAAAGCGTGGGCCAGAAATCGCTCAGCAGACATCGGGTAAGATCCAGGCCGGCGGCCAATCCGGCATAGCCGTAAAGCTTGACCCAAGCCTCGGTGAGCCAGACGGCCAATTGCAGATCCTTGGTGCGACCCGCCAGCGACTCCTCGCACAGGATCGCCACCTGGCGCCAGTCGGAAGTTTTGATGCTCGTCTGCCATTCGCCCAGTTCGAGCTGATCGTCGGCGCGGCGGGCCTCTTTGATCCGGTCATACACCTCGGTGTAGCGCAGGTCCTCTCCCGACGGTCGATCCGGAGAGATGGGTTTTAAGAGTGTTTCTATGTTCAAGAATGGCTCCCTGGCATATCTTTGATTGCGTTATTGCGCCGGTTCACCCATCTTGCCGGAGGAGTCCGGCTGCAGCGACCAGAGCCAGGCGAAGTCCGACGGCTTGAGAAGGTCATCGATCATGGCGACGCCGATGCGTGGGCCCAGTTCGCCGATAAATACGGCGGTCGGCGCGCCGTTGTCGCTGACGGCCAGGACATTGCTGCAAAAGCACACGTCTTGGGGCAGCTCCTCCGAAGCCCGGCAATCGATCTCGCACAGGCGCGTGTGGCCTGAAATTCGCGTGTCCACGCTGGCCTGGGCGGGGAGATTCGGCGCACTGTAGATCCGCTGCTGATATTGACGCCACATGGGCGCCGGCGGCGGAATCAACTGCAGGGCATCGCTCAGTCCCTTGACCGAATCATAGCGCGCGGCGGCCACGTATTCGAATTGCTTCCAGATAGGCTCGAAGGCAAAGGGCAGCAGGGAGCAATTGCGCGCCCAATCGGCAAGGCGCCCCATGCCCAGATAGAGCAGGGGAAAGCTGCGGCCATAACTGTCGCAACTATTGCGCACCAGACCACAAACCACCATGTCGCCCGTGCCTTTGGACCAGAAGCGCCACGAGCAGTGGCGCGATTTTACTTTCAGGGCCGCAGCCACCCTGGAAAAGCCGGTATCCACCCACTTGGTGTACTTCTGGAAAAGCGGGGTCTGGTTACCCGCGCAGACAAAATCCGCCACGCCGGGATGCTTTCCCCAGACAAACCAATCCCATTGGTGTCGATCTCGCATGGGCCTTCCTACCGCTCCGGTTTGGCGCAGGCGACAATGCGTCGGGGAGGGGGACCGGGGGTCGCATTCAGCAACCGTGTCACCGGTTGTACCTGGCCTGGCTGAAGTTTATAGATGACGTCGATCTGGGTCACACCGGCGCGCTTGAGTTCGGTCAACTGATCGGGAAAATCATCCGTATCGAAGACTTTGCGTCCATTGGAGAAGTCTTTGAGGAATTGGCCAAAGGCGCAATAGCCTTCATATCGGACGCTCAAGGTCACATTTTCGAACAAGATCTGCAAGAGCACGGGGCCATCGCTGGCGGGCATCCAGTTAAATCTTTTCTCGTTGGGATATTGCTTGTTTTCCAGAACCGTGGGCCCTTCCGGGCACTCCAGCACCAAGCGGGTCATGTAAGGCCGGATGCGGGCTCCGCTATTGACATCGGTGGGATAGGCGACGATGTTCACGCTGTAACTTTGCTGGACGCTGCCGCCGGAGGACATCTCCCAGCGGGCCCCCTGTTGAAGATATTTGAACAGGCTGCCGCTAAACGGAACGCGGGCCTTTTGGCACTCCAGGGTGTAATAACCCCGGGTGGAGTTTTGCTTGACGAAGGGACGGGCATAGGTCTGCATATACTTCTGAGTCAGTCCCTGATCGCCGAAGAGCATGGCGCACCTCTGGCGGCCGTCGTGGACCCCCTGGACCTTTACTAGTACTTCCTGGTCCCAAAGATCCTGCAGGTTGCATGCGGCCTGGGCCACGCTGAATTGCCAGAGAAGATCGAGCGGTTCTGAAAAAAGACGCCAAAATGGATCCTTGGGATTGGTGTTGATGGCTGCGTGGTCCGGGTACAGCGCGATTTTTAGATTTTCGATGGCCTTGTTGGCCGCGAAGAGATGGGATCGCGCTTCGGCCGGGTTGTCCTCAAACCCGGTCCGGGCGACCTGGTGGGCATAATTGCGATCCGTGGTGATGCCGGCGAATCCCGCCAGGGCGCTCTGATACTGGGCATAGGCCTCCTTGGCCTTGGCCAGCTTGCTCTCCTCCATGGCGCCCAGCGCAAGTTTGGCGGCGCGCGGAACTTTGCCGGTCACCTTGTTGCCCAGCGTCTTGACCAACGGGTTGCTCTCCAATACGTCCACTTCACCGGATGCGGCATGGCGCGCGATGCCGAAATGGCGCACCTGGTGGAGCCAGGCGCCGTATTTCTCCTCATTGGGCGGCGACAGTTTCAAGCTGGGCCACGGGTCCTCGAGCATGGCGGGAAACAGCTCTTTTTCCATGACAGCGAAGAGCGCCAGGAAAGGCGTGGCGCCACCGGTGAAACGTTCCAGCGTGAGCTCCCAATCTTTTTCGGTTTCAAATAGGGTGCGGCCCTTGTTGAAGTCGGCGCACAGGTTCATCCAGGCGCCGTAGTAAGCATCCTGATACCAGGCGGCGAACTGCTCCTTGGGCTGGACGATTTCCAGGGATCGATCCACCGCGGCGTCCAACTCGTCGGTCACGAAACGGCCGATGAGCGCCTGACCCTCCCGGGTAAAGACCGGGCCCACCGCTGCCAATTCGCTGTCGGGTTTGTCGCCGCGCCAGAAGTGGTTCAGGGTGATGGCCTTGCCCCTCAAATGACGATCGGCCCAGGTGCTCAGCCAGCGCATATCCCCCTGGCTTTCAGCGAAGTAATTGGCCAGCAGGTGCTGCATGCCGGTCAGGCTCTTGTTCAGGGGGACCGCGTCTTGCTGCCAGATCAGGTAGTTGATGTAGGCTTCCTTGTAGCGGCTGAAGACATCGTCTTCCGGGGGTTTCCGGCCTTCGGCGAACATCGTCAGCGCGTAGTCCGGATCGGGCAATTCGGCCAGCTGTTGAAAATCGGCGCCATTGAAGCGGGCCTTGAGCAAATTGACGCGCCGGACGATGAAGGGAATGAAACGCACGGCCGGTTCGTAATTGTTCTGGCCCCAGCCGCCGTTGGCGATCTGGCCTTCGATCTTGTTGTTGATATCGGCATCGAAATGCTCATGGAAACGTTGGCAATAGCGCACTTTTAAATCGTGTTCCAATTGTATGCTGGCCTTAAGCCCCAGGCGCGGCGCTTTCCACTCGGCATTGATCTGTTCGATCTTTTGGATCTGGCGGCCGAGCTCGGCCATGGTGGCCGTATCGGCGATGGGGTCGTTTTTGAATTGAAGTGCTTTCTTGAATTCGGGTGACACGGAGGCGATGGCCGATCGGTTTTCGTTCCACGAATGGGTCAACAGGATGCAAAAGATCATGGCCACGGTGACAACCCCGGTGAGCCATAGATTGCTGGTCAGGCGGTGCCACTCCTTGGCGCGCCGCGTGGGAGAGTAGAGGGCGCGATCCACAGGCAGGATTTTGGCGAAAAAGTCGTGCAGGAAAAACCCGTTGCCGGTGCCCGGCAACTCCTGGGTGCCCAGCTTGCTGGTGGCATCGGCACGGCTGCTCACCGGTCGTCCGCTTTGCTGTCCGCTGCAAAAGTATATGCCGCGCACGGGCGGCAGCTCCTGGAAAGGATTGTCCTTAAAGGCCCCCTTGCAAAAAACCATCAGGCCTTTGCGCAAGCGCGCCAGTTCGTCCGGAAAGAGGAGCACTTCGGGATCGACATAATGCTGGTCGCGCACCTCTTCGTGGTTGGACAGGATCAGGCGCATGTCTTTGAGCTTGTCCACCAGGGTGGTGATGGTCTTATCCACCAGGGCGGCGATGTCGGCTTCGCCGTCATGATTCATCAAACCCATGGCTTGATCCAGGGTCGATTCCGACAACAGGCGGCAATAACGATCCATGCCGAAGACCAGATCGCACTTGGTAATCAAAAGGTAGATGGGGAACTTGGCGCCCATCACATGGATGACCTCGTCGATGCGCTTGCGGATCGTGCGGCCTTCGGCTTCGATTTTTTCCAGGTCGCCCTGGAGCAATCGATCGGCCTCGGCCGTCACGATCATGCCGTTGATGGGCTCTTTCCGGCGGTACTTGACCAGGTGCTCGAGAAAGGCCATCCATTCGTTCTTGTCCAACTCTTCGTTGCGATGCAGCGCGTAACGTCCGGCGATGTCGATGACCACCGAATCGTCGAAAAACCACCAATCGCAGTTACGCGTGCCTTCGATCCCCGAAATGCGGTTGATGTCGCCGAATGGCGAGGGCAGTCGCGCGCTCTTGATGGCCGTGGATTTGCCGGCGCCGCTCTTGCCCACCATGAGATACCAGGGCAGGACATAGAGCGGGTTGCCGCGCCCTTTCAAATGGGACTTTTTCAAGGTGGTGATGGCCTGCTTGAAGCGCTGCCGCAATTGCCGGGAGGCGTCGTCCAAGGCCGCGATATTGCCGGGCATGTCGCTGCCGATGATGCCGTCGACGAACTTCATCTCCTTGCGCTTGAGCCATAGCTTGCGAAGCAGGATAATGGTGACGAGCGTGGCCGCCAGGCAGGTCAGGATCATGGCCTTGACCCACCATTGGACATTGAGGTCCATGACGTGCAGCACGATGGCCCAGGCCAGCAAGGCACATAACAGCAGCAACACGAAGACAAAAAGCAGTTTGACCAGCCGGGTCAGTTTGACGTTACGCATGGTGCATTTTCGACTTTTGGTTCATGATTAAGGCCTGATTCTCCCGGTCATCCGTTTTTTGGTTCTACAAGCCACCGAATTGGGCCAGATCCAGTTTGAGCAGGTATCTGAAAAGCGCCAGCAGACCGAAGAAAAGGCCAATGGGGATCAGGCTGATGAAGTAGGGCAGCGCACTGAACGAATGATTCCGCTCCTTGCGCGCGGCGATCTGCGCTTGTCGCTGATAGGCTTCGGGAAACAACTGGCGGTTCTCGAGGGTGGGATCGCCGGCCGAGCTTCCGAAAAGCCTTTTGAGATTGGTGGCCTTCAAGTGATCGAGCACGGCGCCGTCGCCTTTTTCGACGTAGCGCCCGGCCAGACCCAGCGTGAGACAGTAGTAGGCCACCTCGCGAATATCGCGGTCCTCGTGTCCGAGCTTGTCGAGACGGTCGAAAAATTCCTGGCCGCCATCGGTGATGTTGTAGTATCGCCGCTGAAGTTTATGCTTCTGCCAGTCCAGGACATGCTCCCAGGTCGAATTCATCAAGGCCTCATCGATCCAGACGCAGACCGAAAGGCGGGCGTAGTTATAGTCCTCATCGGGAATATGGGCGGCCTCTTTGCATTTGAGGCTCCGTTCGAGCAGCGTGTCGATGTCGTTTTTAACGCTGACGAAATCGGGCTGATTCTCGCGGACGGTTTTAACCGTATGCACCACGTAGACGATCAATTCCATGAAGCAATCGATCAGGCGCGTCATTCATCCCCTCCGGCCACCATCAGTTCGATGCGCACATCCTTGGGGCGTGTGTCCCAGGAGATGGCCAACTTTTGATCCTCGACCACCTTGGGCCAAAAGCGGTTCTTGTGATTAACGGAAAAATAGAGTCCGGCATTGCGGCGCGGCAGTTCGGGGGGCGGATGAACGATGTGCTTGAGCTCGATGCCGCGCAGGGATTGCAGTATGAGCATGGACAGTTGCTTGGGTGAGCTCATTTTGGCCTGGTTTTCCAGCTCGGCAACCACTTGGTCCTGGGCGGCTTCGGTTTCGACCACCAGATAGTAACGCTTGCGGCCTTGGACCAGTTTGGGCGAAAGGTCGGCAAAGAAATACTGGCCGTTGTAGTTGAAGGGGATCACGTACTCGGGTTCCGAGGCGATATCGGCCATCAAGCGTGCCAGGATGTAGCGGCAGCGTTTGAAACAACGGGTTAAATCCTCGTGATCATAATCCAGCAAATAGAAAGGGCTCTCTTTGCTGATGTTGATCAGATTGATCTTGGAAGAGAAGGTGGAGAGCTCGCCGATGAGCTGACACATCAGGCCATACACGGTCCAGGGATGCACCGCGCCCGCCTTATTGAGCATATGACGCAGCAGGGGCGAAAAGCGATTCAGGGTGCGCAGGGTGAAAAGAAAGACCATATCCTTGGTGCCGAATTCGGCCGTATGCACCCCCCGGTCCTTTTTGTGGGTTTCCAAACGGTTGGCGGTGGAGGTGATCAGCTCATGAATGGTTTTGATATTTTGCATCAAAGCATCGCAGGAAGATAGCGCCAGTACCGGCGGGATATGGTCGGGCATAATAATGACTTCACCCTTGCGGCTTTCCAGGCGGGCGATGGGAATGATTTCATAATCTCCGATGCTCTCCTTCTCATCTTCCCAGAGCAGCTTGAGGACATAGCGCATGCGCTCGATGGGCAGCTCCTCGCCGCCGGCATATAAATCGGCCAGTTGCTCGGCCTCTTTCTCGGCGGCAAAGCGGGTGGGGATGATGGAAAAAGAGTCGTAATCCTGGGGATCGGAGACATTTTTCCCATTGCGCGACAATTTGCGAACGCCGAGGTAGACGGTAAACGGCTTGCCTTTGTCTTTCCAGGCTTTCTCGAAATTGCGGGATTCGACAACGGCATTGCCGGGGTAAATGGCATGGGTCAAATCGGGGAACCGAAATTCTCCGCTGAGCACATTGAAAACATGATTGCTCAAGGCTTCCTGATGAACGGCGATTTGCCCCGTGCCCCAGAATGAGGGTGACAAATAGCGATTCAGCGGATCGATTTGGGATTGGAAATAGAGATCCTGCCATTGGAAATGATGGGGCTGTAAAAACAAACCCTCCTGCCAGTGGATCGGTTTGGCCGGATGTTCGGCGCCGTTGGCGTGGGTCTTATTCACATTCATTGCTGCACACCATTTTCTCGTCTTCGCTGGGTAAAATTTTGCTGTATTCGATCTGGTAGGGGCCCAGGGAAACCTCGACATCCAAAACGCAAGGTTCGCACTCGTAGATCTTCTTAAAAAAGCCTTCCTTGGTTTTGTAGACTTGGAATCGATGGCTTTTGACCACGCGCTCATCGGTCAAATCGGCCGAATAGCCGGCGACCATAGCGATATATCGGGCCCTCTCGGCGCGATCCATGGTCAGGGTGATGTTCTCTCCGGCATGAATTACCTTACTGTTGGCGGCGGCTACGCTGTCATCGAACATGCGGCACTCCAGAAGCTGGCGAATGCCGACCTCATCCTGGGTCAACTGGTCAAAATCGCTGAGTTCCCTCAATTGGTAGAAGCAGACATATAAGGTGTGAGCCTTATTGTTATACAAATTAAGTTTGTTGTCGGCCTTGACATGCATTTGAATGGCGGCTTTTTCAAAAAGCCATTCCGGTTGTTTGAGCGTATGGGAGCAGGCCGAAGTGAACATGAGGATTGAGAGTAATCCAATGGAATTGAGCAATCTTTTCATCGATATCTCCTGTGGCGATCTCGGCGGCCGATACGGCAACATGACAAAAGATGGCTTATGTCATGGGTGTTAGCGTCAGGCACGAGGCAGCGCGCGTAATGGCATGCAAAGCGAACAAAAGACGGCAGCGCAACGTAAATAGAAGAGGAGAAGAAAGTAAAAACAGCCGCTAAATGCGAAGGGCAGACAAGAGCCAGGCGCCAAGATCTTGGTGGTGTCTCAAAGCAATCGGCATGCCAGGATAAGGCTTTCCTCGCCTCGTGCTTCAATATTTACAATAAGAATATGAAAACGATAGCTTATCTCCTCGTGACGTATCTATGCGCCAATGGTGGCAGGCGCTTCCATAGGCTGGGTAAGGCCAGTTGAGTAAAATGCTACCCATGAAAATGGTATTTTACTCCACATGGGCAATGTCGGCCGGACTCTTCTTCTCCTCAAGCGCTGCATCGCCCGATTGAACCCACCGGTCGACCTGTTCGCGTTTGAACATCCAGCGGCGGCCCACTTTGTGGGCCGGAAGCCCGATTTGATCGATCCATTTGTATATGGTTTCATTGCTTACATTGAGATACTTGCAGATCTCATCGACGGTGAACCACTTGTCCTCCACAAGATTTATCCTCTTCGCCAGTAGTAAATATCGGCCATGGCGGCGCCATGCGGAGAGGTAGCCCCAAGCCACAAATGGGCGGGGTATACTACTCCATATGGAGCCATCCGCTCTTATCGCGAAAGGATCAGGTATCAGATGCAATTGTAGAAGAAGAAATTAAGCCTGATCGTTCGGATTTCGAACCTGCCGGCGAGGTTGGCAGTATGGCAGGATCTGAAGTTTCCGAAGCGGCCTCTTTGTTAACGAAATGACTCTTGGGTGTCAAGATAAATGTTTGCCGAATTGGGCCGAATAGTCCTATCGGCGCCACTTTAATGACTTTTAAGCATATAGCCAAAAGTGTTCAGAAAGGATGCGGAAGAAAGATGTGTACCGTCGGCGGGGCATCGTAAATAGAAGTAAACGAGGAACGTAGGCACAGGATGGCTTCCGGATGTCACGCTTCGATGATCGCCACCGGGCGCGTCCAGCCGGCGGAGGCGTTTTTTATCTTGACCGGAAAGCAAGCCACCTTGAAGCTATGGGGTTTGGGGATCTGGTGCAGGCCGGCCATTTTTTCCATGTGGCAGTAGCCCCGCTGGATGCCGGCAAAATGCGCTTCCCAGATTACGGCGGGGTCGCCGGTGCGTTGGAACTCCTGGGCCAGGAAGGGCAGGGGGCGGTCCCAGGACCAGGCGTCGATGCCCACGACCTTGATGCCGCGATCCAGAAGGTACAAGGTGGATTCCCGGGTCATGCCGGGGCCTTTGACCAGATATTCGGGCTTGCCCCAGGCCGCGTCCGCGCCGGTGCGCACCAGGACGATGTCCAGGGGTTTGAGGCTGTAACGGATGCGGGCCAACTCTTCTTCGACATCCTTGGCGCCGATGCGCTCGCCGTCCTGCTTGTGGCTGAAATCCAGCAGCACGCCATCCTGGAAGCACCACTCCAGGGGTACCTGGTCGATGGTCATGGCCGGGGCGCCATTGTCCATGGTCGGGTGGTAGTGGAAGGGGGCGTCCAGATGGGTACCCGAGTGCGTGGTCAGGCGCACGAACTCCACGGCCCAGCCCAACCCCTGGGGGAGCTGTTCTTTCTTCAGGCCCGGGAAGAACTGGGTCATCTGTTCGGCGCCTGCAAGATGATTCAAATAGTCGATTTGCGGGATCATCATTTCCGGGTCGCTGGGCAGACCGGCTTCGATGGCGATGGAGAGATCGATGATTTTTCTTCCCATGGGGTCCTCTTTACGTTGAGCGCTGGGGGCATTTCGCCGATGGAGGCAACACTATTACGGGACATGGTTCGGATGTCAAGCGCTATGGATGGGTTGACTCCGGGGACGGGATCGGTATGGGATCGCCGGCTTTCCCCCGCCTTGAAATAAGCTCAGGCGGACTTAACTTACCGGAACCGTCTTCAAATACAAAGCAGGCTGCAAAGGAGGAGTACCCCATGGCCCATCTGAACCCCGGAGACAAAGCCCCGAATTTTGCATTGCCCGACCAGAACGGCAAGGAGGTCAGGCTTGCCGATTTTGCCGGCCGTCGGCTATTTATCTACTTCTATCCCAAAGCCAGCACGTCGGGCTGAACGGCTCAGTCCCAGGCGGTGCGGGACGCACTGCCCGAACTGAAGCAAATGGGCGTAGCGGTCTTGGGGATCAGTCCGGATACCCCGGAACAGCAGAAGCAGTTCGATGCCAAATACAACCTCGGTTTTCCCTTACTTTCCGATCCGGACCGCCAGATTGCCAAGGCCTACGATGTCTGGGGCCAAAAGAAGCTGTACGGAAAAATCACGGAGGGCATCATTCGCTCTGCGTTTCTGATCGATGCCCAAGGCCACATCGAACAGGCCTGGTACAAAATCGGCCCGGCGGACACCGTTCCCGAGCTGCTGCGTGCCTTAGCGGGATAACCGTCTATTAATGATACCCCGCTTCGTCTTCGGACACTTTGCCCCGGAAGACCCAGTAACTGTAAATGGTATAACCCAATACAAAGGGCAGGATCGTCAGGGCGCCGATGAGGGTGAACATCTGGGTCTCGGGTTGGGACGCGGCTTGCTGGATGGTGAGGTCGGGCAGCACCGCAAATGGATAGATCCCCGATTGCAGACCCAGGTAGGCGGAAAAGAACATGATCAGCGCAGCGATGAACGGCATGCCTTCGCGGCGGGACTGAAGGCTCTTGAGCATCAGGATGAACCCGATGGCGCCGATGACCGGGAAGATCCAGACGAAGTAGGCCCGGGGCACGGTCCACCAGCGGGCCATGATCTCCGGGGCCCGGAAGGGGGTCCAGATGCTCACGATCAACATGAAGCCGGCCACGGCCAGCACGGCGGCCCGGGCCTGACGATAGGCGCGGTCCTGCACGTCACCGCTGGTTTTGATGATCAGGTAACAGGCGCCCAACAGGGCATAACCGGCGATGAGCGCCAGGCCGACCATGATGTTGAAGGGACTGAGCCAATCGAAGGCGCCGCCGGCGAATACGGCGTTTTCCATTTTGATTCCGGAGATGTAAGCGCCTAAAGTAAGCCCCTGGGCAAAGGCGGCCACGATACAGCCGCCGAAAAAGGCACGGTTCCAGGCGACGGTGTGGCTGGATTTGCTTCGGAATTCGAAGGCCACGCCCCGGAAGATCAGGCCGAACAGGAACGTGAAAAGCGGGATATACAGGGCACTGAACAGCACGGTGTAGATGCTGGGAAAGGTGGCGAACAAAGCGGCGCCGCCAAAAACGATCCAGGTCTGGTTGGCGTCCCACACCGGGCCGATGGTGTCCATCATCACGTCCCGTTCGTGTTCGTTTTTGGCAAAGGGAAATAAAATCCCCACCCCCAGGGTGAATCCGTCGAGGATCACATAGAGGATGACGACCACGCCCACCAGAAAAACCCACAGATTGACCAAATCCATTGCTTCCATCCTCCTTTGCCGCTATCGGCTGGCCGTGTCGGCACGTCCCATGCGTTGTACGGGCGGAATGGGGCTTTCCATATCGGGCCCCTTATGCAGCGTTTGCAGGGTGTAGTAAAAGTAAGAGGCGCCGATGACGCCGAAGAAGATGCCGAACATGAGCAAGGACCATACCACGTTGCCGGCGGCAATCGGGCTGGCGCCTTCGCTGGTGCGCATCAGGCCGTAGACCACCCATGGCTGGCGCCCCATCTCGGCAGTCACCCAACCCAGGATGGTGGCCACAAAGCCCAGGGGCTGAATGGCCACTAGAACCTTGAGAAAGAGCGGCGTGTCGAAGAGCCGGCGGCGCCACCACAGATAAGCGGCCCAGAGCATGACGAAGAAGAAGAGAAAACCGATGGCCACCATGATGCGGAAGGTCCAGAAGGTGACCAGGACATTGGGCCGATCCTGTTTGGGAAACTCCTTGAGGCCTTTGATCTGGCCGTCCATGGAGTGCGTGATCAACAGGCTGAGCATATTGGGAATGGCAACTTCAAAGCGGTTGCGTTCGTTTTGCGCATCGGGCAGGGCAAAGGCGATGAAATCCGCTCCCCGGTCGACATTGGTCTCCCAATGGGCCTCCATGGCAGCCAGCTTGGCCGGCTGTTGTGCAGCCACCGCCTGGCCTTTGAAATCCCCCACCACCACCTGCAGGGGGGCCATGAGCGCGGCCATGATCAGGGCCAATGCCAGGGAGCGCCTATAAAAGGTTTCGTGGGAACGTTTGAGAAGATAGTAAGCGCTGATCCCGGCCACCGCGAACGAGGCGGTCGTATAGCTGGCCAGCAGCATATGGGCGATATGCGTGGGAAAGGCCGGATTGAAGATGGCTTCCTTGAAACTGGTGACCATGAAGGTGCCGTCCACCAGCTTGTAACCGGCCGGGGTCTGCATCCAGGCATTGGCCGCCATGATCCAGAAGGCTGAAAAAGTGGCACCCAGGGCCACCAGGCAGGTCGATAGGAAGTGCAACGCCGGCGGTACTCGCTTCCAGCCGAAAAGCATGATGCCCAGGAAACCGGCCTCCAGAAAAAAGGCCGTCATGCCTTCGTAAGCCATCATGGGGGCCAGGATATTGGCGACCTTTTGGGAGAAGACCGCGAAGTTGGTACCGAACTCGAACTCCAGGGTGATGCCGGTCACCACGCCCACGGCAAAATGGATGGCGAAGATCTTCACCCAGAAGCGGTACATGCGGTAGTAAAGCTCGTTTTTGGTTTTAAGCCACAGGCCTTCGACCGCCACCAGGTAGACCGCCAGGCCGATGGTCAAGGTGGGGAAGATGATGTGAAAGGCAGTGGTCAAGCCGAACTGGATACGCGAGAGAAGTAAGGTGTCCATGATCTCTTCCGGTTTGGTGAAAGGTTAGCGCAATGACAAAGTGCTCTGGCTCCATCCGAACGCATGCTTCAAAGATGCGAAACAAGAGCCACTTTCGTAAAGCCGGTGCTGCCGGTTGCCTGTTTCCAAGGTTGCGCTCAGGGTTGAATTGCCTTACAGTAGGTTCACAAATATAACGAACAAAGGAAGTCGGTCAATGCCCAGATTAAAAAGAAGTTCATTGTTTTTGAAATGGACCTTCGCGGTGATCGTTGCGTGGGCAGTTCCCGATGCCAGCTTTGCCGATGCCCCCATGGAGACCCTGCGGCGCAGCGTGGTGCGTATTTACACGGTTGCCCAGACCCCCGATTACACAGCGCCCTGGGATCCGGGCGGATCCCAGGAAGGGTGGGGCTCGGGTTTCATTATTTCCGGCCAACGCATTTTGACCAACGCCCATGTCGTCAGCAATGCCCGTTTCATCACCCTGGAAAAAGAGAATGACCCCCGCCGCTACGAAGGCCGGGTCAAATTTATCGCCCACGATTGCGATCTGGCCATGCTCGAGGTGGTGGACGCGGCGTTCTTCCAAGGGACCTCGGCCTTGAAGCTTGGAGACGTACCGGCCCTGGATTCCGTGGTGACGGTGCTGGGCTACCCCATCGGCGGGGATCGGCTTTCGGTGACCCGGGGCATCGTGTCGCGCATCGATTACCGCGGCTATGCCCATTCCGGAGTGGACAGCCACCTGGTGGTGCAGATCGACGCCGCCATCAATCCCGGCAACAGCGGCGGGCCGGTGATTCAGGATAACCAACTGGTCGGCGTGGCCTTCCAGGGCTTCAGCGGCATCGTGGCTCAAAATGTGGGCTACATGATCCCCACCCCCGTGGTGACGCGCTTTCTCAAGGATGTGGCCGACGGGCAATATGATTTTTATGTGGATGTGGGGTTTCAATACTTTCCCTTGATCAATGCCACCCACCGTCGCGCCCTGGGGCTGGCGCCGGGGGATTACGGCGTGATGGTCGGTGAGGTTTTCCGGGCCGGGGCGGCCTATGGATATCTGCAAACCCGGGATGTGCTGTTGGCCATCGATAACCGGCCCATCTTCGCCGACGGTCGCGTGGCTCTGGACAACGACCGGTTGATGCTCAACGAAGTGGTGGAACGCAAATTCAAGGGCGATACCGTCGCTCTCAAGCTGTTGCGCCAGGGTCAGGAGAAGACGGTCCGTATGCCGCTGAGCACCCCCTGGCCCTACCTGATGCAAGCCAACCAATACGATGTGCGCCCGCGTTTTTTAGTCTTTGGCGGCCTGCTTTTTCAGCCGCTCGGCAGCGGCTTCTACGCGTCCCTGCAAACCAAGACCGTGCTGCTGCGTTATTACTACACCCAGTTCTTCGAAGACGAGCTTTACTTGGAGCATCCGGAAGTCGTGGTGATCAGTAAGGTCTTCCCCGATCCCACCACCAGCCATCTGGAAGGATTCGTCAACGGCATCGTGGATCAGGTCAACGATACCAAGATCCGCACCCTGAACGACCTGGCCGCGGCCTTCGACCGGCCGGCCGAATTTTACGTGATCCGCCTGGTGGACGACCCCCAGCCCCTGGTGCTGGAGGCTCGGGCCGCCAAAGAGGCCCGGGAGCGTATATCCCGGCAGTACGGCATCTCCCAGGAGGCCTATCTGGAAGATAGCATCGTGCCCCCGGAGTGGATGCACGCGCAACCCAAAAAATAAACATGGCGGATACCCATCCGCACCAAACATTCGTGAGAACCCATGGCTAAACCTAAAACAATTCGTCTTTTCCTGGCGGCGGCCGTGTTTTGTCTGGTAGCCGCTTGCGGCAGCCTGCGGCCCGCTCTTCCCGAAAGTCCATTGCCCGCCTCGGCTCAGCGCTCCTTGATGCGGGTGACCGTCACCAGCCAGGGCTACATCTTCCATCGCCCCTGGCAACAGCGTCGCACGGTCACCCAGACCGCCATCGGCGCCATCGTGGCCGGCGGCCGCATCCTGGTCACGGGGGCCATGGTGGCCGATCAGCGCTATATCGAATTGGAAACCCTCGACACTCAGGAAAAACAGGCTGCGCGGGTGGCCGTGGTGGACTACGAAGCCAATCTGGCCCTGCTCGAACCGGTGGACAAAACCTTCTTGGCCGGACGGACCGCTTTTGAACTGGCCCCGGACGCCTCCTTGGGAGAACTGCTGACGGTCTGGCAGGTCAAGCCCAACGGCGAGGTGGTTTCCATCGAAAGCCAGCTTACCTCGGTGGAGTTGGGCATCTTTTCACTGGATCAGTTCTTTCTGACCTATCGCTTGAGCAGTTCCCTGCAATATCGTTTCAACAATGTGACTTTGCCGGTGGTGCGCAAAGGCGCCCTGGCGGGTCTGGTCTTGCGTCAGAATGCGACCGGGCAGATCATCGAGGTGATCGCAACACCGGTGATCCGCCATTTCCTGGCGGACGCCCAGGACGGCGAGTATGCCGGATTTCCCACCGCCGGCTTTCATTATGGCGCGGCCACCGACCCTCAATTGCGTCGTTACGCTGGGTTGTCCGACGGCCAACATGGTATCTACGTGCAAAAGGTGATCAAGGGCGGACCGGCGGATAAATCCGGATTGCAGGCCGGAGACATCATTATGCAAATAGGCGATTATCCCATCACCAAAGAGGGGCAATTCGAAGATCCATTGTACGGCCGAAGTTCATTGGTGCATCTGATCCGGAGCCACTATTACGTGGGCGACACCTTGAATCTTCAGGTGCATCGCCAGGGGCGGATACTGCCCATCGAGGTCGTGCTCGATCACCGGCGTCCGGAGCAATACCTGGTGCCGCCTTATAAATACGATCAACCCCCCGCCTACCTGATCGTGGGCGGGCTGGTCCTCCAGGAACTATCCATGCCGTATCTACGCGAATACGGCAATGACTGGGCCTCCACCGCCCCCATCGATCTGCTTTACTACCAGCAGAACCAGGACTATCTCAACGGCGACCAGCGTGAAAAGATCGTGATTCTCTCGGACACCATTCCCACGCCCTACTCCATCGGGTACGAAAATCTTTCCAACCTGGTGGTGACCCAGGTCAACGGACAATCGATCGGGAAACTGGCCGACGTGCGCCGTGCGTTGGCTGCCCCCCGCAATGGTTTTCATACCATCGAGTTGCAGCAGCATCCCAAGGTGATTTTCCTGGATCCCAAGCAATTGCCCCTCATCCACCAGCTTATTACCCAACGCTACCGGATTCCCATTCCACCCCTGGCGCCCTGATCGGCTGGGGCCTCAACAATTGAATGCTGGCCGCCCGGCCCATGACCTGAACGCGCCGGGCGCGCTTTGAATTACAATCAATGCGGCTCAGCGAGTATCGCTGCCTCCGGTCAAGCCCGTTTTGACTTTGCCCGAAAGCATGCTTAAACATGCGTGTTACTGATAACTATTTGAATGGGTTGAAGATCTCGACCGGGTGAAGGAAAGAGCCATGAAACCCCAATATATCCTATATATAATGATAGGCGCGGGGCTGGGTTTGCTAGCGGGTATTGCCGGCTATCAGGCCCCGGCCGATGCGCAGGCCACAGGTGAAAACATGAAAAATGACTCCCGCGCTTTGGCGACAGCCACCTTTGCCGGCGGCTGTTTTTGGTGCACCGAATCGGATTTCGAAAAATACGACGGTATTGTCGAAGTCATTTCCGGATATACCGGCGGACACAAGGAAAATCCGACCTACGAAGAGGTGTCGGCCGGCAGCAGCGGCCACGTGGAAGCGATCCAGGTCCGCTATGACGAGTCGGTCATCAGCTATGAAAGGTTGCTGGATATTTTCTGGCAGCACGTGGACCCCACCGATCCGGGGGGGCAGTTTGTGGATCGTGGGGCGCAATATCGTTCCGTTATTTTCTATCATGACACGCGTCAGAAACAGTTGGCGGAAGCTTCCAAGCAGACGTTGTCCCAATCCAAGCGTTTTGACAAACCGGTGGTGACCGAAATACTTCCCCTCGGGAAATTCTATCCTGCCGAAAGCTACCACCAGGACTACTACCAAAAAAATCCGCTGCGCTACAAATTCTATCGCCATAACTCCGGACGCGACCAGTTCCTGCGCAAGGCGTGGTCCCAGGAAAAAACCGCTTCGCTGCCTGCGGGACAACTGGCCGCCGGCGGTTTTGTGAAACCCGACGATGCCCAGTTGCGTCGGCAGCTTTCGCCCCTGCAGTACAAAGTGACCCAGCAGGAGGGCACCGAGCCTCCCTTCGATAACCCGTATTGGAATCTGAAGGATGAAGGCATCTATGTGGATATCGTTTCAGGCGAGCCACTCTTCAGTTCCACGGATAAATACGACTCGGGTACCGGATGGCCCAGCTTCACCCGCCCGCTGGTCCCGGAGAATCTGGTGGAAAAAAGCGACCGCAGTCTCTTCATGGTGCGCACCGAAGTGCGCAGCAAAAAGGCCGATTCCCATCTGGGGCATCTCTTCAACGATGGCCCTCCGCCCACTGGCCTGCGTTACTGCATGAACTCGGCGGCCTTGCGTTTCGTGCCCAAGGAGAAATTGGAAGCCGAGGGCTATGGACAGTTTTCGGATCTATTTTCAGGCGATAAGGCCCGCAAGTCCGCGACCGCTAAGCCAGAAGCCAAATAAACCTAAAGAGCGCTGATCTCAGGGTAATCGCATGTAGTCTTCGCACATAGGTGCCGCTTCGGCCTCTCGTTCCCATGCTCTGCGTGGGAACGCCGCTCACAGCAACGCAACCCACACCCTGTTTGCCGTGGTTCCCCACGCGGAGCATGGGAACCAGAGAACTTCGTGCCAAGTGCACATGCGATTGCCCTGCGCCTGATCTCCTCAATCCTTGACAAAACGGGCAGCCATGGGATAGTGCCAAACCGCCGGCAAAAAAAGCATATTGCTTGATGGGGAGAGGCCCGCCGGGCTATCCGGGCATCAAATGTTTCTTACTGTAAATGAGGAGAATTGAGCATGGTGGATTTCAGATTGGATGGGAAGATCGCGGTCGTCACCGGCGCCAGCCGTGGCATCGGCCAGGCCATTGCCGAAACCCTGGCCGCATACGGCGCTCATTGCATTCTGGTGAGCCGTAAAATCGAATCCCTGCGGGAAGTGGAGGCGCAGATCAAACAAAGCGGCGGCAAAGCCGAATCCATCGCTTGTAACATGGGCCAACTGGAGAAGGTTGACGCGCTCTTCAACGAGATCAAAAGTCGCCACGGACGCCTGGATATCCTGGTCAACAACGCCGCCACCAATCCTCATTTCGGGGAAATGGCCACCATTGACGAAGGCGCCTGGAACAAGACCTTCGAAGTCAACGTCAAGGGGCCGTTTTTCCTTATCCAGAAGGCATCGTCGCTGATGGCCGCCAGCGGCGGCGGTGCGATCGTAAATGTGGCCAGTATCAACGGTGTGAGGCCTGCACCCATGCAAGGGGTCTACTCCATCACCAAGGCGGCCGTGATTTCCATGACCAAGGCCTATGCCAAGGAGTTGGCCCGCCATAAGATCCGGGTCAATGCGCTGCTTCCGGGCTTGACCGAAACCAAGTTTGCCGGGGCGCTCTTCACCAACGATGCGATCTACAAGTACGCCTTGCAGGGAATTCCCCTGAACCGCCATGCCCAGCCCAAAGAAATGGCCGGGGCCGTGCTCTACCTGGTCTCGGACGCCTCTTCGTTCACCACAGGCACCTACATCGTTTGTGACGGGGGAAGCCTGGCATAATTCCGGCTTTGCCGATGTGAAGATGGCCGGTGAGCCTGCAGGCTCACCGGCCATCTTTATTTTTGCCGGCATGGGAATGGGTAGCGATTCTGGCTGAACAACATTCATTCGGGGCCAATGCGCGCACAGTGCGTTCAGGTCATGGTCCGGGTCACCGGCCACACATTCAAGTGCCGCTACGGGTGCGCTCCGGGCGGCCTGGAAACTCGCTGCGCTCAAACAGTCCAGGCCGCTTTTCCTGCGCTGCACCCCAGCGGCACTAAAATGTATGGCCAATGGTGCCCCGGACCATGACCTGAACGCACTGTGACGGTTCACCGAGAATTGCTGAGGAATGGGTTCCCAGCGCAACTCGAAATTAGTTAGTGTCCATCCAGGGATGATTTATTTTTTCTTGCCGTAGTTAGAGATCTCTTCAATGGTTTTCCTGGCGCATTCCGGGCAGATACTGTGGCTGAATTCCGCTTCCGAATGGCCTCGGATATAATGCTCGATTTGATTCCAGTAGCCCTTATCGTCCCTGATTTTTTTGCACGATGCGCAGATCGGCAAAAGGCCACTGAGGGTTTTGACCTTGGACAGGGCATCTTTAAGCTCGACGATCAACCGGTCTTTCTCGGCTTGCGCCCGGATGCGCTCTTGCATTTCCCGGTGCATCTCCAGGTTGATTTTTTGAAGCGCATCGTGCTGCTCTTTCAGACGCTGCTTGAGATGAGAGACAAACCCGCCGAAAAAAGCGAACCAGGTCAGCACGATGCCGAAGATGGCAAACACCAGAAACTCATACTTGACCTGAAATGCCGCGGGGTCGTGAAGGTGCTCCAGCATCAAGATGGCAGCATAGATACCCATCACGCAGGCCACCAGCGTCAGGTATTGTCTTCGGTTCAAGCGCAGCATGCCGAAGCTGAAGGCCGGTATGTAGAACATCAGCAGAATCGGACGCACTTCCGAAAGCGCAAAGGTCGGTAAAGCCCCCCATACTGCGGAGAAGAATATTTGTGCCCATGTCAAGGAGGGATCTTTATAGCGCAGGTTGGCATCGGTAAGGAAAATGGACAAGAAGATGCCATTGATCAGAATCGCCGAGCCGACGATCACAATCCATTGGACGCCGGTCAGATCGGCGAACCCCATGCGCGTCGTCAACAACACCGCCAGAATGAAGACCAGGTAGGTTCCCGCCGCCATGCGGAAACGCTTCAACCGCAGACGCTGGCGTAGTCGAACGGACCGTTCGCCGATCTCGTTTGGATCTGGGGTTTCAATCTTTTCAGCCCACATAGGCGACTCCGGTCCAGGCGGAACCGTCTGTTCTCAATGCTGGGGCGATACTTGCGCCACAATCAGTTCTCCGACCTTTTCCGCCGATCGGCCGAACAACTCCTCCATGGGCACGAGCTCCAGCATCTCGTCTTTCCAGGCGAGGCTGTTTTCCTGAACGATGTTTTTGATGTGCTCGTATTTTCCGCCCAGGGCTTTGACCTTCGAGGGCAGGGGAACGTTTTCCTGGAATCCCACGTTGAGCAGCAACAGAATGCCGATGCGGTTGGAGACGGCCGGATCGGTGGAGAGCGCCGGGATCAGAACGATGCTGCGGTCATCCTTGCGGCCTTTGCCGATGTAAACATTGCCCTGACGCACCACGATGCGCTTGGTGCCCTTCAAGCCCTTGTCGCCTTGTACCCGGGAGGTCAGCGGCTTTAGCACCCCCTCTTTGCGCAGGATGTCAATGGTGGTGCGGTCGTTGGGCTCTCCCAGGCTGTCCAGACCATCGATCTTGTACAAGATGGCCCCTTTGATCTCGGCGATGATCGGTTGCAGGTTCTTGAGCACCAGTATGTTGTGGTTGATCAATTGAGAGGGATTGATGCCATAATCGGTAAGGGTATCGAAGAGAACGCCTTCCAGCTTTTCGCTGATGCGGCTGGTGCCCACGGTGACGGTTTTGGCTTGGTGTTTGATGGCGTCCACCGGTCGGGACATGCCGTTGATGGATTCCCCCAGGAATTCGAACAAGCTGTTGAGCATGTTCAACGCCGTGCCTTTCTTGCCGAAGTCCGGTTCGAAATCCGAAACCGGCAAGCGCCCGGACAGATATTTCAGCAGTAACAGCAGATCGGCGGCGTGGCGGATGGTGCTGGGCAAACCGCCGCTGGTGAGGCGTTTGCGAAATTCGGTGTAGAATGCGGCCACCTTTTCGCGGAAGTTTTTTTCCAACACCACTTCATAGATATCCAGGCCGTCGCGGGCATATCGATCCACGGTGTGTTTGAGATCCTCCCGGAACTGGTGGAGAAAATGCGAACCGTTGTTGATGGCCAGGGCGGCGTGGTAGCCCCACAGGTGGCCCACGAGGGTATTGAGGATCGGCGCCAGGTGCGACGGCACGCCGGGCACGTGGAAGACATCTTCGGCATAGGCATCGAAACGGGTTTCGCCTTCGTCGGCAATGACCACCGGCGCGGCTTTATGGGCCCGGAAGATGGCCGTGTCCTTGACGATGTCACCGATGACGGTGCTGCCGACGCCGGCCGCGCAGATGACGATCAGCGGTTCGGAAGAGAGATCGATGTGCTTTTTGTCTTCGACATAATCCGAGGAGATGGTTTTATAACACAGCTCGCTGAGCTTGATGCGGATCTCGTCGGAGGCCGATTTGTTCGGCCCGCTGCCCACGGTGGCCCAGTAGGTTCGGGTGGGCGCCAGGCGTTCGGCCGACTTTTGGATCTTAGCGCGCGTGGCCAGCACGGTGCGCATGTGGTCGGGCAGGGAGAGCAGGGTCTTGATCTCGTCGGCCACGAACGAGGGCGAGCGGCGGCGTTTGACCTCGGCGATCTTCAAGCTGATCAGCGCTCCGGCCACGATCTGGGAGTAAAAGGCTTTGGTCGAGGCCACCGACATCTCGATGTCCCGGCCGCTGCTGGTGTAGACCACGCCGTCCACCTTGAAGGTCAGGTCCGAATCGCGGCGGTTAACGATGCACATGGTCAGGGCGCCCCGGGCGCGCACCATGTCCACGGCGCGGTTGGTGTCCGTGGTGGTGCCCGATTGGCTGATGGCCACCACCAGGGCATCGGCCATGGCGGCCGGATCGCCGCGGTCGTCCATCTGAAAGCCGCTCAATTCGGAGGCTTTGAGCGCGCTGATCTTCAGGGAAGGTTCGTTGAGGTAGTGCTCCAGGATATTGCTGATGGCCTGGGCCGCGATGCCGGCCGTGCCTTGGCCGATGAAATAGACGCGCCGGATGCGCTCGTCGGCCAGGGCCCGGGCGATACGATCCGGAAAGGAACTTTCCGGCAAGGCGATGGTGGGCCGACCGGGATCGTCGGCGGCCATCTTCCAGCGGTTCTGGATAGTGCGCGCGACGGAAAGCGGGGCCTCGGAGATCTCCTTGAGAAAGTAGTGGGGGAATTCCTGGCGGTCGATGTCCCGCGAAGTAATCTGGGTGTGTTGAATGTTTTCCGGGCCCAGGGCGATGGGGGTGCCATCATAGTACATGGCCTGAATACCTTCCAGGCTGCCGGCGCCAGTCTGGTCCAGGATGAAGATCTGCCCCTGGGTGGGGCCGCTTTGGCCCTGGACCACCTTTTCGCCGTTGAGCTTGATGAAGCGCGAGGTCTGCTCGACGAAGCCGTAGACCTCGGAGGTGGGCAAATAGTGATCTTCGGCCAGACCCACGAAGACCGCCTGGCCGCTGCCTTTCTGGGCCAGGAAGAACTTGCCCGGCGAAAGGTCGGTGTGCATGGCGATGGCATGCGAGCCTTCGAAATCGCTTACTGCGCGGCGGAAGGCTTCGCTGACGGTGTGTCCCTGGCTGAGATGGTACTCGATCTGCAATGGAATGATCTTGGTATCGGTGGTGATCTCTTCGGGAATGGGTTCCCCATTTTGCTCCCACCTCTTTTTCAGGGCCAGGTAATTGTCGATGTCGCCATTGAGACAGGCGTGGATCATGCCTTTTTGCGAGCAGGTGTGGCCGATGGTGGCATTGTCCACCGGATGGCAGTTGGCGATGGTGATGGCGCCCACCGAGGCCCAGCGGGTGTGGGCCGAAACCGTATGAAACAGGTGCGGTCGGCGGGCGATCAGGCGCAGAATGGGGTCTTGGGAGATCTCCTGGCGCAGGCGCTGGACATTGTCTCCCAGGCAGCCGATTTCCGCCGCCACTTTGTAGGTCAGGGTGAGGCCCACCGGGCCCTCACCGGCTTGGGGATGAATGCCGATGGATTGATTGGCCAGCACCGCACGTTCAGAGCGCTGCGTGACCTGGTCGCCCAAACCGGCCTTATTCCATTCCGTTACCAGATGCTCATAGACATCGGGGGCCAGCAGAAAAAGCAGCGATACGCCGGCCGAGTCCCTGCCGCGCACTTCGAGGCGGTCGACGCTGTTGAGCACGGTGTTCAGGTTGCGGTAGATGCTCACCATCTTCGGGTCCGGGTGGGCTTCGCCGGCCCCTGTGAGCGCTTTGAGCTTGTGGATGTTCTCGAGCAGTTCGACCTTCAGGCACCAGGCCGTATCCTTGATGCGCTCGATGTGCTGATCGGCGCGTTCGGCATCGGCCGTGGCCAGATAGCCCATCTGCTTGTGCAGGGTGTTGCTCTCTTCGGCGATGAAGCGATCCAGTTGTCCGGACAATGCGCCGATGCGGGCTTGGACCTGGGGATCGGCGAAGATGGCCAAAAAAGGGCCCTCCTGTTTCAGATCGCAGGCCAGTTGATACAAACGATCGGGCGCGGCATCGCCGCCCATATGATGTTCGGCCGGCGCAGACCAGCCTTGAACATAGCGCGCCAGGGGGTGTTTGAGAATCTCGGCGGCCTGGGCTTCCATGGTCGTCAGAACTTCCAGGGAAGGTGGTGTGCTTTTGCGGTGAAAGGTGATCAGACCGGCAAGGCCGCAGCACAGCAGATTGGGCGAAGCGGGCAGCACAATCCAGACATCGGTTGCATGTCCGGCCGGAGGGTGCCCCCAGCAGACTGGCGCGCGCAGATAAGCCTTAAGGCTGCCGGCCATGCGCCCGACCTGGAAGCGCACCCGTGTCGCACGATGGTCTATGTATCGAATGGCTGATCCGAATATCGGTGCCGTCGCAAGCGATTTTACTTTCCTCATCCCCGATCTCCTTTGCCCTGAAGCCTGGTGAAAGAATTTTCCTTCGGTCAGGCACCTTACATCCGGCGGTATAAATCCCGGATTCGCTCCCGGGTCATTTTTTGGCGCCACGCCGTGCCCAGGGCGTTTTCCCAGAGCGGTTCGAGCACCAGGGCCACATCCACCATCTTCTCCAGTTGGGCCTCGCTGAGGCCGGCGGTCAGCCCCCGGGGCAGATCGATTTGCTGCTTGATCAGCATTTGCCGGAACTCGGCCACGCCCTGGGGATAGAACTCTTCCAGGTAGTCGAAGACGATGCTGTTGCCGATGCCGTGATGGGTGCCGAGCACGAAACTCAATCCGTACGAGAGCGCGTGGCACACGCCCACCTGGGAGTAGGCGATGCTCATGCCGCCGAAAAACGAGGCCATCATCAGTTTGTCGTCGCTGTCGGCCCCGTCCCCCAGAAAAACTTCCTGGCACAGGCTCAACGACTTTTCGCCATAGGCTTGGGAAAAGGCGTTGAGAAAGGTGCCGGTAAGCGATTCGATGCAGTGGATGTAGCAATCCATGCCGGTGTAAAAACGCTGCTGGCGGGGCGCGCCGGCAATCAGTTCGGGGTCCAGAACCACCTGGTCGAAGACGGTAAAGTCCGAATTGATCCCCAGCTTCTTCTGGGGCCCGGTCAGCACGGTGGTGCGCGACACCTCGGCGCCGGTGCCGCACAGGGTGGGCACGGCGGCATGGTAGACGGCCGGGATCTTAATCAAATCCCAACCCTGGTAATCGGCCGAGGAGCCCGGGTTGGTCAGCATCAGGGCGATGGCCTTGGACAGGTCCATGGTGCTGCCGCCGCCAATGCCGATGACACCCACCGGCAGCGTCTGGCCGCGTTCGAGCATGGCGGACCTGACCTGGGCGGTGAGCTGGTCAACGTATGTGGTCTTGGGCTCATGATCGACATTGACCCAGAGCAGCAGATCCTGGCGGTGCAAGGGCACTCTTTGTTCCAGGGGCTTGCCTTTGAAGACATCGTCCACCACAAAAATGACGCTGGAACCGTCCGAGACGCGCCGGGCGGCCAGAATATCGTCCAATTGATTGAAGCATCCGCGGCCGAATACGATGCGGTCCACTGTTTTGAAATTGCGAAACATCAATTCACCTCAGGGTCGGTTGATGCGTTTAAGGGGCGATTCCGCGGCTGGCGGGTCATGCCGCAGGATCGGATTCTTGATGCTTAGCTGGAGAATACCTTTTGGATCGCGGCAATGCGTTGCGCCACATCCGCCTGGCGCCAGCCCAGCTTGATCTGCATGGCAACGGTACGGGCGATGATCGCATCCGAACGCGGCAGCGTGACCCGGCTGTAGTCCGGGCAGTGGCCGCACAACTGGGCGGGCAGCCGCGCGGGGCTCTTCATCTGTTGGAGATGGTGCCAGTTGCGCAGGTAGTGCCAGTTGTTGTCGTAGTAGTAAAAGCATCCGTCCGCACCGCCGGCATTCAGGTCGTGCGCCGCTTGGCGGGCGCTGTTCTCATCCGGCAGCATGAAGGTCAGAAAGGTGGCCGAGTCGCCTTCGGGATCGGGCAGTTGGCGGAAGCTGATCCGGGGAAACTTCGCCAGAGCCGCTTTCAAGGCGGCCTTGTGGGCCCGTTGGGTGTTCAGAATGGCATCCAGCTTGCGCAACTGGGCCAATCCCACGGCCGCATTGAGCTCGCTGATGCGATAGTTGTAGCCGATCATGGGATGGCTTTCGGCGCCGCGGTCATTGCCGATGTGGTCGTGGCCGTGATCGGCATAGGCATGGGCCAGCGCGTAGCGCCGGTCGTCGTCGGTGACCACCGCGCCGCCCTCCCCGCAGGTGATGGTCTTGACCGGGTCAAAAGAGAAACAGCCCATCTGGCCGAACGTTCCCAGGGCCTTGCCACGGAACGAGGCGCCCACCGACTGGCAGGTGTCTTCGATGAGCATCAACCCCCGGGCCTGGCAAAAAGCGGCGATCTCATCGATGCGCGCCATGGCGCCGCACATGTGCACGACGATGACGGCTTTGGTACGAGGCGTCAGGTAGTTGCTCAGCAATGCGGGGTCAAGTCCCAGGGTCGCGTCGATTTCGGCAAACACCGGCACGGCGCCGGCCGCCAGGACGGCTTCGAAAGTCGCTACGAAGGTGAAGGGCGGCACGATGACCTCATCGCCGGCGCCGATGCCGCAGGCTGCCAACGCCACATGCAACGCGGCCGTGCCGCTGGCGCACAGATGGCAATGGGCCGTTCCCAGGCGTGTGGCCAATTCAGTTTCAAAATCGCGGGCCTTCCAGCGCCCTTTGCGGGCCGCATCGAAACCGTAGCGAAACAGAACGCCGGTATCCAGCACTTCCTGAACCTCTTTGCGCTCTTCTTCGCCGAATATCTCAAAACCGGGCATAATGGATTCTCCTGGTGCGTTCGTTAAAAGTCCTGCAAGGGGCTTTAACGAATTTTTTCAGAGGGTTCTTCCTCTTGCAAGTCGGCGGATCGGCAAGGACCGTTACGCCCTCGTGGGTGCTCCGTCGATGGTTTTATCTTATAGCGCCTGATCGCCGATTTGTCATGGGCATTGTGGAATGGGCGCCGGTTGCGGCTTTGGCATGGACTCGTAAAAAGTATCTCGATGCCTGTTAACGTCATTCCCGCGCAGGCGGGAATCCAGTCTTTCCAAGTGTTTCTGGACTCCCACCTGCGCGGGAATGACGGCTCGGGGGCTTTTTGCGATGTCGTCAACCCTTGGTTTTGGCGCTTTTGACCTCCTTGGGCGGTACCGGCTTTTTGAAATAGTGCGTTATGGCCATGCGGGCATAGGTGCCGGCGCGCACGCCAATGTACTCTTCGTGGGCCACCATCACGGCCACGGCCAGTTGACCCGAGCCGTCCTTGGCGTCGGCAAAGCCCACGAACCAGTCGAAGCGCAGATCATTGGTCCGGTTGGAAATGGAGCCGGTTTTGCCTCCAATACGCAACTGCGACAGCACGGGGTCGCGCATTTGCCCACGGAAGGCCTTGCGGGCCGTTCCCGATTGGACGGTTTCTTCCATCATGGCAGCTACAATCGCTGAGGCCTTGGACGTCATGGCGCGCCGTTGCCAAGTGGTTTGGGATTGGTAGAGCAGCTTGCCGTCGGCATCCGTGATGCGCTCCACGAAGCTGGGCGTCACCAGGCGGCCCTGGTTCAGCACCGCCGAAACGATCACCGCGGCATGCAAGGGTGAAATGGTGGTTTCATTATTGAACCCGCTGGCGATTTCAGCCAGGCGATAGGGGGCCTCCGTGACGGCCAGGTGGCTGGGCGCAACCGCCAACTCGAAATCCAGGGGCTGGTTGAACCCGAAGCCCAGGCCATACGTTTCCAGCAGCTCCTTGCCCAGCCGCAGAGAGCCTATTTTCCCGAAGACCGGGTTGACCGATTGGGCGAACGAATCTGAAAAGGAAATGGTATGGGTATATTTGTTTTGTGATTCCTTGAGCTGGCTTTTATACAGGGTGTGCTTGTAGCCGTTGAAGCTGATGGGGGTGTGGTTTGTAAATCCGCAATGGTCCACCGCGGCGGCGGCGGTTACGATTTTGAACAGGCTGGCGGCCGGAAAGGTGCTTTGCAGGCAGGGATTGGCCCGCGGATCGGTTTTGTCGAAACCGGCCAATGCCCGGATTTTTCCCGATTCGGCTTCCATGACCACGATGCCGATGAAGCGTGAGTTCTTGCGATCCATGGCATTGACCAGCAGGCCTTGCAGCTTGGGGTCCAGATGGGTCTGTACCTCAAACGCTTGACCCTGCGTCGGCAATGTGACGCTTTGGTCCATCAAATGTCCTAAATTCAACCCTGCCAGCAGCAGTTGCGCATCCTTTTTGGCCATGATGCGATCGCCTTTGCGGATGGAAAAAAGCGCTGCGGGCGTGGGTGGCGCCTCGACCGCGACCGGTGCCGGTGGCGCGGCGGCCGGGGCAGGGGGCGCAATGCTTGTTTCGGGTACAGCGGCCTTTAAAGACGGTGTGCCGGCAGGTTTGGGCGGCGCCATGGCCGCCGGGGCCGTGACGATCAACGGCTTCGGATGATGAGCCGTGTGGGTGTCCCCGGTGGAAGGCATACTCATGTAGATGCCGAAAATGAGCAGGGCGCCGGCGGACAAAAGCAGGGCCGCCCGGCGTCGTTTGTTGCGTTTGGCCGGGCGGCGCTGGAGTTGGGCTTGGTAATCGCGCCAGGTAGGGCGCTGGGGCGGTTTTGGACGATCCGTTTGAAATAGATTCATGACACCGTGCACGCGAATAGCAGTCGGACAACCTGGGGGCGTGCCAATCGCCCGAACATCAACCGGGGCAGATCGGCACCCGTTTACTTGATCGCAGAGCCCGGCGGCATCGGCCGTTCGACGGTCAAGGCCACCGTTTGCTTCTGCGAACCATCTAAACTATCGGAGCTGGCAGCAAGAAGCATGCCTTTGGATAGCACGCCCATCAATTTGGCCGGTTTTAAATTGGCCACGACAATCACCTGCTTGCCGATGAGCTCATCCGGTGTGTAGTGTTCAGCGATTCCGGCCACCAGGGTGCGCGGTTCCGGCTCCCCCAGGTCTATTTCCAGCTTGAGCAGCCGTTTGGCGCGGGCAATGGGTTCCGCCTTCAGCACCGTGGCGACGCGCAGATCCACCCGGGCAAAATCCTCCAGGGTGATTTCGGGCTTCAATTCGATTCTGGGCGCTGGGCTGCCTGGCGCCGACTCGGTGGGGGCGGCGGCCTTGGCGATCTCTACGCGCGGAAAGAGCGTCGTGGATTTGGGCAGTTGGGTGCCGGGAACCAGGTGTTTCCAGTCCTTGACGATTTCGATCTTGAAAAAGGGCTGGTCGGGAGCATATCCAAGATGTTTTTGCATGGTGGCGGCGGTGTCGGGCATGATGGGATAGATCAATCCGGAGATGACCCGTAGACCTTCCAGCAGGTTGTAGATTACGGCCTGCAGTTGCGGCTGGCTCGACTTGGCCTTGGCCAGTTCCCAGGGGGCCGTGACGTCGATGATTTTGTTCATCTGGTTGATCAGTTCCCACACGGCGGACAGGGCCTTGTGAAAGGCGAAACCGGCCATCTCGTGGGTGTAGATCTCGATGGCGCGGGCGACCTTTTCCGGCATCCCCAGGGAAAGTTCTGCTTCGATGGCCGGATCGCTCTGGGGCACAACCCCCTTGAAATATTTGTGCGCCATGGTGATGACGCGGGAGAAGAGGTTGCCCAGGTCGTTGGCCAGGTCGGAATTGATGCGCTGCACCAGCGCCTCTTCGTTGAAGTTGGCATCGAGCCCGAAGACCATTTCGCGCATCAGAAAGAAGCGAAAGGCATCGAGGCCATAGACGTTTTTCAATTGCAGCGGTTCGATCACATTGCCCAGGCTCTTGGACATCTTGCTCTGGGCCACGTTCCAGTAGCCGTGAACGTTCAGGTGTTGGTACACCGGCAGACCGGCGGCCTTGAGCATGATGGGCCAATAGATGCCGTGGGGCTTGAGAATGTCCTTGGCCACGATGTGCTGTACCACGGGCCAGAATTTATCGAAGCGCGGGTCCTCGGGATACCCCAGGGCCGAGACGTAGTTAAGCAGGGCGTCGAACCAGACATAGGTGACGTAATCTTTATCGAAGGGCAGGGTGATGCCCCATTTGATGCGTGATTTGGGCCGCGAAATGCACAGGTCGTCCAGGGGCTCGCGCAAGAAAGCCAGCACTTCGTTGCGATAGCGTTCGGGCCGGATCATGTCCGGGTGCTGGCGGATGTGATCGATGAGCCACTGCTGGTACTGCCCCATCTTGAAAAAGTAATTGGACTCCTTGATGGTCTCCGGCACGGTCTGGTGGTCCGGGCATTTGCCCTCGACCAGCTCCCGATCGGTGTAGAAGCGCTCGCATCCGAAGCAGTATTTGCCTTCATACTCGCTAAAGTAGATATCGCCCCGGTCATAGATGCGTTGCAGGATCGTCTGGACGACATTGCCATGGGCCGGGTCGGTGGTGCGGATGAAATAGTCGTTGGAGATATTCATCTGGGGCCACAAGTCACGGAACAGGGCGCTGATTTTGTCCACATAGGCCCGGGGCGTGGTGTTTTCCTTCTTGGCGGCCCGCATGATTTTGTCGCCATGCTCGTCGGTGCCGGTGAGAAAGAAGGTCTCATCGGTCAGCATGCGATGGAAGCGGTTGATCACATCGGCGCAGACGGTGGTGTAGGCATGCCCCAGGTGGGGTTTGGCGTTCACATAGTAGATGGGGGTCGTTATATAGAATGGTTGTGGCATGGCGCACTCCTGGTTTCTGAAGAAGTTTCTCCGACGGCTTTAGGGCTTGATGATTTCATCCAGACCCACTTCGACCTCGCGATCTTCCTCCACGCGCAGGGAGATGCGTTGGCGCAGGAAGTTGAGGCGAACCACCTTGCCGGTATGCTCTTTGGTTTTAACGATCTTGCCCATGGTGGGGAACTGGGCGCGCAACTCTTGATACACCTGGTTTTCGAACGTCAGGCAGCACATGAGCCGACCGCATTGCCCCGATATTTTAGTGGGATTGAGCGATAGCCCCTGATCCTTGGCCATGCGGATCGATACCGGATCGAATTTTTCCATGAAACTGGAACAGCAGAATTCGCGACCACAGCGTCCCAATCCGCCACACATTTTTGCCTGGTTGCGGATGCCCACCTGGCGCATTTCAATGCGCACATGGAAATTCTTCACCAGCAACTTGACCAGTTGCCGAAAATCCACGCGTCCGTCGGCGGTGAAAAAGAAGGTCAGCCGGCTGGCGTCAAAGGTGGCCTCCACGCTGAAAAGATTCATCGGCAGGCCAAGTTCTTTGATGCGCGCCACGCAAAAAGTGTGCGCCTGTTTCTCCAGCTCCTCGTTCTTATGGCGCTGTTCGAAGTCTTCCGGAGCGGCCTTGCGGAACACCTTTTTGAGCTGCCGGCCCGGCTTTGCATGCGGCGCTTCCGGGTGAATCGCTTCCGGGGGGGCGACCGGTTCCGGTGAAGTTTCTGCGGGTGCCAGGGATTCCGGCGGTTGGATATCCTCGGTCATTGCCTGGGGGGCTTGCGTTTCGGCCGGTTCGGCCGTCTCCGCAGGTGACGGGGGTTCGATGGGCGGCGGCAATTGGGCCACCATGCCAAATCCCAATCCCTGTTCGGTCTCCACAATCACGGCGTCGCCCAACTGCAGAACAAAAGCGCCGCAATCGAAATCGTATATTTTACCACCCGGTTTGAATCGTATGCCTACAGTTTTTCCCATAAGGTTACCAATCGTACCGCCTCGCATCATTCTTCAGGCGGCTAGTATTTCTGCCATTTGCAAGGCCATGACATCCAAGGTTAATCTTAAGTTGCCATTGGCCGCAATACATTTTTGGGTGTGTTCCAGGGCCTCCCAGAGAGCCGACAGCTGGCCCTCGCTGAGGCCCGACCGGGTCCGGGCAAGCAGTTCATCGCACTGCCCATTGATCGCATGATCCGGAGTATATGGCCAGATGCTTAAATCCCTTACCCATCCTTTGAGCAGCTCCAGATCGCTTTCGATGGTCTCCTTGCGCTGGGCCAACCGCGCGGCAAAAGCCAACGAGAGGGTGGCCGAACGGGCATTCGGACGCCGGGGTAGATCCAGCCCCGAAGCCCGCAGCATCCAATCGCGGCGTGCATGCCACCCCGCCTCGGACAAGCGCAACGCCCTGGTGACGCTGCCGTCCGCCGCCTGGGCCAACGTTCGCGCCTGCTCCGGCGCCAGGCCATGTTCTCGTTCCAGCAGGTCGCCCAGTTCATCGAAGCCCAACGGACTGAAGCGGATATGCCGACACCGTGAGGCAATCGTGGGCAGCAAATCCGTGCCCTGGGGGGCGGTCAGAATCAAAATGGTGTCTGCCGGCGGTTCTTCCAACACTTTCAACAGCGCGTTTCCAGCTTCCTGGTTCATCGTCTGGGCATCGGTCAATATCACCACGCGACGGCCCATCCCGAAGGGCTTCATGGTCAGTACGCTCAGGAGGTTGCGGACCTGATCGATGCGCAGCATCCCCTTGCGAGGGCCGATTTCGATGGTATCGGGATGGTTGCCTGCGGCGACCTGATGGCAGGCGCGGCACCGGCCGCACGGCCGTGTAAGCCCATGGGCGCCGTCCTCAACCGCCGCTGCGGGGGCGTTGCAGTGCAGCGCCATGGCAAAACGTCGCGCCAGGGTCCGTTTACCGATGCCCTCGATGCCCGTGAAGAGCATGGCATGGGGGATGGCGCCGGAAGAGATGAAATGGCGCAGAATACGCAACGGCAAGCGCTGTCCGGCAATGCCATCGAAACCTTGCATCGCCCTGTCATGCGCCATGTGTCAGCCCGCCCGGTGTCTTCGTTGACCAAGATCCGCTTTCAGAATTCTCCGCCGCCGGCCTGCGGTCGGCACGCTGCGACCCATTACGCATCGACACGATCTTTGAGCTCTTTGCCCGATTTGAAAAACGGGAGCTTTTTGGGGCTGATCGTCACTTTATCGCCGGTCTTGGGGTTGCGGCCCACATAACTTTTATAAGTCTTTACATAGAAGCTGCATAAGCCCCTGATTTCCACCCGCTCGCCCCGGGACATGGCCTCGGTCATGCTGTCGAAGAAGATCTCAACCACTTTGGCGGCTTCGTTTTTGGAGATGTCCGTTTTGTCCTTCAGCGCAGAGATAAGTTCGAGTTTGTTCATGGCCTTCCCTCCATGCATGGGCGACACATTCAACTTTAGAAGCTCTGCTATAAAATGGAAGTGTATACAAAGTCAAGGAGTTATCCAGGATCAAGATCCTTCCGGAGCCTGTATGGCGCCGTCACCCAGGGGAGACAGGGGAACGCTCCACATCCTCGGCATCGATCTCCACCGCGGCGAATTGTCCCAGCGCCTCGATGAAAACGATAATGCGGTCCAGACCCTGGTAGCGTTCGAAGATGCCGACGACGCCGGCAAAAGGGCCATTGACCACCGCCACCCGATCCCCCTTGGTGAAAAAGGTGCCGGTAATGATGGGCTGATCGGTGGCCACCATGATTTGCAACGAGGCGATGGTCTCGTCGGGGACGCGGATGGGGCCTTGCTTGTCGCCGATGAGCTTGACGGCGCCTACCGTCTTGACGATTTCCAGATGACGATGGGGATGCAGGTCGCTGTGTACGAAAAGGTACCCGGGGAAAAGGGGCACCCGGATCATTTTCTTGCGGTCTTTGCGTCGGCTGGGGACAATGATTTTTGGAAGAAAAACCTCTACGGTCTTTTTCTGAAGCTGCTCATGGACCACACTCTCGGACCGGCTTTTGGTATGCAGGACATACCAGGCCGGGATCAGTTTATCGCTTGCCATCGTAACAATTCCATTGAAATCCCATTGAAATCCAATTGATCGGGCAGAGCGGCAATGCAGAGCACGACCGCTTGCCAGCGCGCCTAAAAGGTCTTTCATAGACCTGAAAACCGAGCGCAAGTCAAACTTTTTTCCCTATGACCTTGGGTAAAAGCCCTACTGGCCGAGACTGCCCAGGCCGTTGAGGTGAATCATGAAGGAGATGCTGCGATTCTGTTCTTCCTCTTCGCTGACATCCAGGTCCAGGCCCCAGCACTGGCGGCGATAAAGGATGCCCACACCCGTTTCGATCAGGGTTTGGGTTTCGATGTTGCGTTCATAATGGCCGCGCAGGCCCAAGGCATGGCTCAGTTTCAGCAGGCCGGCCAAGCGGATGCTCTCAACCCCCCTGACCTCCTCCTCGGGCGCTTCCCGGGTGTAGCGATACCCGACACTGAGAAGGTCCCCGCGCCGATCCCACAGCCTCAGGGATGCATTGTAACTATAGAAGCGGCTGTCATAGGGGCGCCACGTGGCATCGGCGTCCAGCCAGATATAGCGTCCGGGAGTCAGATCCAGTTCGGCCAATAGGTCTGAAAAGGGTCTGGGATTGTCCGCTTTGTGCTTGTCGATATCGAAACTTTCGGCCAACTTGAGGCGCATCAAGGGGTTGTAGAGGGCTTCCGGCCCCTTGGCGTCGGCCGGCCGGGGCGTTCGTCCGATCAAGGTATTGGTCAGGGCAAAAGTGACGAGGTTCCGGGCTTCGATCTCATCCAGTTCATCAAAGTCGAACTGGGCGGTGTCATCCTGGTCTTGCTCGGGGATATACTCATAGATCAACTGGGGCTTTATGCCATGTTTGAGCCGGTCGTAACCGGCGCTGTCCATGTCGAAAACCCGGTAAAAGTCGGTGCTGGTATCCAACTTCAGGTCGTAGATGGCGCGATAGTAGTCATTGCGGTCATCCTCCGGATCGGTTCCCCATTCATCGATATGCCAGGTGGTCTGGCGCAGACCGGCGGATGGTTCGACAAACACGCCGTTGAAAAAGCGGGTGGGGTAGTAAACTCGCGGGTACAGGTCGGCGCGTTGTCCGCGTGTGCCTTCCTCGCGGTAAAAGTTGGTGTAGCTGGTGAGTAAATTGAAATAGACCGGTGTTCCGAAAATTTTCTGCTTGGCGCCATCCAGGGTGAGTTCAGGAAGGTTTTGCAGGGTGTCATCGGCCGCCCCGCTGCGCCGTTTGATCACATCATCGTACCAGCGGGCATCGGCATTGAACGCGTAACGGTTCCAGAGGCGGTTGACATTCAACTGATTTTTGCGCACGGGATCGTTATAGTCGTCGATATCGCGGCCGAAGGTATCCAGAAAATAATCCCGGGTTTGATCGAAGCCGTTCGCTCCGTCTTGAAATTCTTTGAGGTAGTCCTGGTCACTGACCACATCCAGATCGAGCTTGGCCGTCATGCCTGCCGGCAACTGCTGGTCTACTTTGGACCGCACCCAGTACCGATCATGGTTGGGACGCAAATGGCGGTCGTCCGTGTACCCCCATTGCTCGCTGTTTTCGGCTTGGCCGTCATCCACCTTACGATCTTCGAACCCGTCGGCCATCAGGGTCCCCATGGACGCGTCGCTGGCCGCGTAGCGATACTCGCCGCCCAGACGCGTGCCGCGTTTGGACATGTAATGGGTGAAAAAGGTCGCATCCATGCTGTCGTTGATGGCCCAGAAAACGGGTTGCTGATATTCCGTACCGCGGCGGTCGGAAAAACCGAACTCGGGGGTCAACAGCCCCGACTGCCGTTTCAATTTGACTGGAAAGGCCAGATAAGGCGTATAGACGATGGGCAATTGCTTGGCCCACAGGGCGGCGTGGGTGGCAAAGCCATACCCCTCGATGGTCACCTTCAGGTCTTTGCCGGTAATATGCCAATCCGGGTCCGGGCCATCGCAACTGGTGAGCGTGGCATCCTGGACATGGTAGCTTTGGGGGCCGGTTTTCTCGATTTCCCGACCGGTGATGTAGAAATGGTTTTCGGATAGAAAAACCGTTCCCTCGGTGAGTCGTCCGGTTTCATCATCCAGGTTCAGCCGCATTTTTTTCCCGGTGAGCGTGTCCTTGCCTGAAACCAGCCGCACATTTCCCTCGGCCCATGCCGTGCGGCTGGTTTGGTTGAGGCGCATCATGTCGGCCGTCAGGGTGCGGCCTTGGCGGATGACCTTCACATTGCCTTCCGCCATATACTCTTCGGTCGCTGGATCGTAAGTGACCCGGTCGGCATTGACTTGCCACGCTTCGGGTGGCAAGGGCGCCTCTTGCTCGGCCGCCAGCGCGAGGGGCGGCCATGCGGTCAGCCAAAAAACGACCCAGGCGCCAAACAGCAGGGGCAGTATGTGGGGGCCAGGCTTGGAGAACTTGCGCGGGTGCATGCCGGACTTCAAGCTCCTTGAGGCGGTCTGGGCATTCTTGCCATGCCCGGACAGATGGCGGTTGTGGCTTCGGGTGATGTCGGAGGGCATTGCCTGGTGGCCGAGCAGCGACCGGGAGCGTGCAGGCTTTAATACAAAGCCTTTTACTGACGGCCGGTTAATCCACTTGCCTCCGTTGAAATTTTTCTTTATAGAGCTAGAAACATTGAAAAATCAATGGCCATTTGGCAAAGCGGCTCGCCTGGTGGACACCGCTTCAGGCCCAGGAATTCGGAAACGCATGGACGTATCGCAAGCACCTCTGACTATTTTGCTGACCAATGACGACGGCATTCACGCGCCGGGCTTGTGGGCCCTGCACCGTGCCTTGAAATCCGAACACCATGTGATCGTGGTGGCTCCCGAGCGCGAGCGCAGCGCCGTGGGCCATGGCATCACCTTGCACAAACCGCTGCGGGCCTACAAGGTCACGCTCAACGCCGGTGAAGAGGGCTGGGCCGTGACCGGTACGCCGGCCGATTGCGTCAAATTGTCCATGGTGGAGCTGCTCGAACAGCGGCCCGATCTAGTGGTATCGGGGATTAACCCGGGCGCCAACGTCGGGGTCAATCTCAACTATTCGGGCACCGTGGCGGCGGCCAAGGAGGCGGCGCTTTACGGTGTGCCGGCCCTGGCGGTTTCGGTTCAAAGCAACGAGGACCCCCATTTCGACGATGCCGCCGGTTTCGTGGCTCGCCTGGTGCCCATGGTGCGCGATAAGGGCTTGCCGCCGGGCGTTTTTCTGAATATCAATATTCCCAATCTGCCAACGGACGCCGTGGCCGGGGTCAAGATCACGCGCCAGGGATGCGACCTGTACGACGAATATTTCGAAAAGCGCCGCGACCCGCGCAACCGCGTCTACTACTGGCAGGGTTTCGAATCCCAGCCCACATATTCCCAGGACAATGCGGATGGCGCGGTACTGGCCCAAAAATTCATCACCATTACGCCGGTCCGTTGCGACATGACCGATTACAGTATGATAGAACAATTGCACGCGTGGGAGCTTAAAAAAGATTAGCGGTGCATTCACAGCCGCGACTCATGGGGACCGCATGGCGAAAAAAAAGCTCAAGCAACCTCCGTCCCCGGCACCGCCGCCGGAGAAGCCGTCGAAGATCATGATTGTCGAGGATGACCAGATCAGCCGGGAATTCGTGCGCAACATGCTCCTGGATGACGGCTACGAGACCTGCGTGGCCAAAGATGGACGGCATTGCATCGACACGGTGCGGGAATGCCTGCCGGACCTGATTCTCATGGATGTCTCGATGCCGACCATGGACGGCATCGAGGCCTGCAAACTGCTTAGGGCCGATGGGGATTGCAAGAATATTCCGGTGATCTTCGTCACCGGCAATAACGATGATGAAACCTTGCAGGCGGCCTTTGACGCCGGCGGTAACGATTATGTGCTCAAACCTGCCGGCCGGGTGGAACTGCTGGCCCGGGTGCGCACGGCCCTGACCCAGCGCCGCATGAGCCGCAAGCTGGCGGAAGAAGAAAAACTCAAAGGGGTTTTGGAGACCGCCGGAGGGGTTTGTCACGAACTGAACCAGCCGTTGCAGTATGTGTTGGGGGCGGTGCAACTGCTCATGCTCGACATCTCGCCCGACAGTCCCATTTACGCCAACCTGGACAACATCCGCGCGCGCATCGAGCAGATGGGGGAAATCACCCGCAAGCTGGCCGAGATTACCCATTTCCGTACGCGCAAATATGTCGGGGGCAAGCAGATTATCGATATCGACCAATCGGTGGCCGGCCCTTCCGAGGAATAGGTCTACCCGAACCGGGGGGCACGCCTCGGCCTCTTGGTCCCCAAAGAGAGAAGGCATTGAATGCCCATCGCAAAAAACAAGTTCGTCACCCATATCGTTACCGGCGAAACCATCCAGGACCTTTTCCTGCTGGCTGAAAAGAACCTGGTCCAAAAGCGGGACGGGGGTTCCTTTTTAACCATCACTCTGGCCGATCGAACCGGCCAGATCCGGGGCGTGGTCTGGGACCACCTGGAAAAAGCGGCCGCCAAGGTCGGCGATTTCGTGCAGGTTCAGGCTGCCGCCAACGAGTATCGCGGCGCGTTGCAGTTGGTGATCAAAACCCTTTCCCCCGTTCCGATGCAAGAGGTCAATGCCGCCGACTTTCTGCCGGTCACCAGCCGGGATGTGGAGCAGATGTTCGCGCGGCTGCGCACCTTGACCGATACCATCACCGCTCCCTTTCTCAAGGCCCTCATGAACGCTTTCTGGAGCGACGGCGAGTTCGTGCGCATGTTCAAGCGCGCGCCGGCCGCCAAAAAAATGCACCACGCCTATCTCGGCGGTTTGCTGGAACACTCCCTTTCCATGGCACTGCTGGTGGACAAGATCGCAGGCCATTACAGCGGCGTGGACCGGGATCTGCTGCTGGTCGGCGCCGTGTTGCACGACGTCGGCAAGCTGCGGGAATTTTGCTACGACCACATGATCGATTATACGGATGAGGGCCGCCTGCTCAGCCACATCGTCATTGGGGTGGAGATGGTCGAGGCCAAGGCGCGGACCATCGAAGGATTCCCCGCCGGCCTGGCGGCCATGATCAAGCACATGATCGTCAGTCATCATGGCGTGCGCGAGTTCGGCTCACCCGAGCCGCCCAAAACCATCGAGGCGGTCATGCTCAATCACATCGACGAAATCGATGCCCGGATCAACGCCATCCGGGAGTTCATGGCCACCGAAGATCCTGAAGCCGCCTGGACCAGCTTTCACCGTCTCATGGAACGGCAGTTCTTCAGGGGGCCATGTAATCCATAAACCAAAAACCAAGATCGCGCCTTTCAGGTTTGGGCATCTCTGAGGGGGGGGATCCTCCTTCCGGCGCCGCCGAAATCACAGGGATTCTATGTTCATCACGTTGGAAGGGATCGAAGGGGCGGGCAAAACCACCCAACTTCAAAACATCGTTGCATTCATCCAGGCCAGGGGCTATGAGTGCGCCACCACACGGGAACCGGGCGGCACCGCCATCGGCGCCCAGATCCGCAAGGTCCTGCTCGATCCGGCCAATCGCGATATGGATGCCGGCACCGAGCTGTTGCTCTATGTGGCTGACCGGGTTCAGCACATCCGGAGCGTCATTCAGCCCCACTTGGCGGCCGGGCGGGTCGTGGTGTGCGACCGCTTTTTCGATGCCACCCTGGTCTACCAGGGATACGCCCGGGGCCTGGATCGAGAGCTGATCCGTGCCTTGCACCGTTTGACGTGCGACGATCTGCAGCCGGATGTTACCCTCTTGTTCGATCTGGCGCCGGCCGTGGGGCTGGCGCGGGCCTGGCGCGAGATCGATAGCGGCGGACGCACCAGTGAAGAGACCCGTTTTGAAAATGAAACGCTTGCTTTTCACCAAAAGGTGCGCGATGGCTATCTGGACTTGGCCCGCCGGAACCCTCAACGCTATCGCCGCATCGATGCTCATGGCGATGCGCGCCAGGTGTCCCGGGCCGTAGAAGAGGCACTCACCATGCTGCTGCCCGAGCGGCGCTGAGACCGTATGCCCTGGGGCAGGGGGACGCTTAAGCCTATTTTGGAAACCATGAAACCATCATCTCTGCTCGATCTCATCGGCCATACGCCGCTGGTGGCCATCCGGCGGATGAATCCCAATCCCCAAGTGCCTGTCCTGGCCAAGCTGGAGTACATGAACCCCGGCGGGTCGATCAAAGACCGGGCCGCTCTTTACATGATCGAGGCCGCCGAGCGTTCCGGGTGTCTGACATCGGACAAGACCGTGGTGGAAGCCACCAGCGGCAACACCGGCATCGGCCTGGCCATGGTGTGCGCCATCAAAGGCTACAAGCTCTTGCTTACCATGTCCGAAAACGCCAGCCTGGAGCGCCAGAAGATCCTGAGAGCCCGCGGCGCCGAAATCCGCCTGACCCCCGGGCACATGGGCACCGATGGCGCCATCGAAGAGGCCTACCGCCTGGCCCGGGAGTATCCCGACCGCTACTGCATGACCGACCAGTTCAACAACGAGGCCAACTGGCAGGCCCACTACCATGGCACGGCCAATGAGATCTGGCAGCAGACCGAGGGACGGGTCACGGCCATCGTGGCCAGTCTGGGGACTTCGGGAACCCTGATGGGGCTCTCCCGGCGCTTCAAGGAGATCGCCCCCCAGGTGCGCATCGTGGGGGTCGAACCCTACCGGGGGCATAAGATCCAGGGCCTCAAAAATCTCAAGGAGTCGTACATCCCGGAAATTTTCGAAAAAGAGCGGCTGGACGAAAAGGTCAATATCGAAGATGAAGATGCCTTCGAAACCACCCGGCGGCTGGCCCGGGAAGAGGGGCTCTTCGTGGGCATGAGCAGCGGTGCGGCCATGGCCGTGGCGCTGCGCCAGGCAGCGGCCATGACCCAAGGCATGATTGTGGTGATTCTGCCCGACAGCGGCGAACGCTATCTCTCCACCTCGCTTTTCGTGGAACGGGAAAAGGTGGGGCTGGCGCTGTTCAACACGCGCACCCACGCCAAAGAGAATTTCGAGCCCCAGCGGGCCGACCGCGTGACGCTGTATACCAACGGCCCCACCGTGCACGCCCCCATCCATGTGGGCGATGCCCGGCGCTTTGTCTTTGCCGACCTGGTGGACCGCTATCTCTCCTATCGCGGCTTCAAGATCCTGCACGTGATGAACATCACCGATCTGGATGAGAAGATTTACCACGGCGCCGATGCGGCCGGCATGGCCCCCCCGGATTTCGCGGCCCGGAACATTGCGGCCTTCGAAGCGGACCGCCTGGCCCTGGGCCTGCGCGCCGTGGAGCACTATCCGCTCTCCAGCGCCCATGCCGATGACATGGTGCAGGTGGTGCAGCAGTTGGTGGCCAAGGGGTTCGCCTATGAAAAACTGCGTTCGCTCTATTTCGATATCTCGCGTTTCGACGAATATGGCCAGCTCTCGGGCATCGACCTGGACAAGATCAAGCTGGGGGCCACCGTCGATCTGGACGATTACGAGAAAGACAACCCCCGGGATTTTACCCTGCTCAAAAGGGTCAAGCTCTCGGAACTGAAAAAAGGGCTCTACACCAAAACCGCCTGGGGCAACGTGCATCCCTCCTGGCCGTTGCAGTGCGCCACCCTGGCCATGAAATACCTGGGGGAGACCTGCGATATCCATATTGCCGGCCGGGAGTTGCTTTTTCCCCTGCACGAAAATGAAATCGCCATCGCCGGGGCCCTCAACAAAAAACCCCTGGCCCGTTTCTGGCTGCATTGCGACCGTGTGCTGGTCGATGGCAAGAAGGTGGATGATAAAGGCGGCGGATCCACGGTGCGCGGCCTGCTCGCAGCGGGGTGGCGTGGCCGGGAGCTGCGCTTCTGGCTGCTCTCCACGCATTATCACAAGCCGGTGGTTTTCTCCGCCGAGCGGCTGGGCGAGGCCCGGCGCACGCTCCAGCGATTGGATGGCTGCATCGCCGGTTTGGCGCAGATTCAAACGGGCACCGCCTACAAAGAGCTGGATCAGTTGCTCTATGACCTGAAGAGCGGGTTCAATGCGGCGCTGGAAGACGATCTGAATATTTCGGCGGCCTTGGCGGTCATCTTCAAAGTGGTCAAAGAGGTCAACCGCCTGGTTTCCGGACACCAGCTCGCCGCGGACCAGGTGCCGGCGATTCTGTCGGCTTTCAAAGGCGTGGATGCTGTGTTGGGCATTTTTGACTTCGAGCCGGTTCGCACCGATCCCAACGTCCAGCAATTGCTGGCGCAACGCCAGGCCGCCCGCCAGGCCAAAAATTGGACCGAGGCCGATGCCCTGCGCCAGGAGTTGGAAAAGTTGGGCGTGGCCGTGCGGGATGAGAAGCTGACGACATGATTCAATACATGCCCTTTACCTATATCCCTGAAGATTGGGCCACGCGTTTGACGGCAGCCTTTGGGCCACTGGCCGTGTGGCAGCCCCTGGAAAGCCTTGCGCCCGTTCACATGCGCACCTTGGCGGGTGAAGGCCGGCTTCAATGGCGCAGGCCTGAAAAGATCGATCCGGTCCAGTTGGGCCGGGCGGCGCGGTCCTTTGACCAGTGGGGCGAGCTGCACCGCGGTAACCTCGGGGACATGAACACCTTTTTTCAAGCAGGGCAGGGGACCGGCGCCCAGGAAAGCAGTGTGCACCAGATTCGCTCCCAAATCCGGCGCTGGGGCGATAGCGAATCAGCGGATGCGAATGCGGCGCTTTTTCAGTCCGCCCTTTTTTTGTGCCTGGCCCACAACTATGACCAACAACAGGATGCCCTGGCCCAGGAGCTGGGTTCCGTGCGACGCCTTGAAAGGCAATTCGGGGAAATCCTGGGCGACGTCGGCGATAGGGATGCTACCATAGGACCGGCCTTTTCTCCGGCCGGCAATGGCGCCACGGACCCGGGGCTTTTCATGACCGAACGGCGCTTGCAGGCCTGGGCGAGGCTCGCGGCCTCCCAGGCCGATGCGGATGAAGTGTATATCACCACCAGCCGGGCGGTCTGGGACTATCTTATGGCGCTTTTCCCCGACGCGGTGTCGACAGCGGAGGGGCGCCATTCGGCCGCCAGGCTATCGTCCGATGAACTGACCACCTTGTTGGGGCAACTCGGGCAAGCCGAAAACCCCCGCGCGTTGTTAAAGGAACGCTGCGGTGCCGGCTGCCGACATGCAGGCGGCTTGTCGTTGACCTTGGCGGTGTTGGAATCTCCCCCGGCGGTGCTGTTGAACCGTATTCAAGAAAACGGAGATGATCTGGAGCCCGCGCGGGCGGCGCTTAAGGTCTTCCCTCATACGGTGCTGGGATATGCGCATACAGGGTCATAAGTGTTGGCCCGCCGCAAGTTTGCTTTAAGCATTAAAGCATCGAATATTAATGCTATTTCAAATGAGAGGGCCGGTAGAAAAAAATAGCTGGCGGAAAGCTTGACTGGCCAATTCAATTGGTATAAGCGGTTGCTTCGATGTCGATGATAGAAGTTGAACATCTCAACTTAGCATCTATTCCACATGAAAGGAGGCGTAATACAATGGCTTTTAATCCCGTCGTGGACGAAGACAAATGTGTGGGCTGCGAAGAGTGCGTCGATGTTTGTCCTGTCGAAGTTTTCGAGATGGAAGACGGCAAGTCCAAACCAGTCAATGCGGACGAGTGTCTTGGCTGCGAAAGCTGCGTCGAAGTTTGTGAAGCTGGCGCCATCACCGTCGAAGAGACTTAATTGATCCAGCCATACGATTGCCCCGGTAACCCTTGCGGAAGCCGGGGCAATTTTCGTTTGAACGCTCGTTTGCCGGTCATCCAGGGATACGGGATCAGCAAGTCTGCCGGCAAACCCCAACCTGTAGTTGTCGCCGGCCCTTCGCGCACATATATCTTGCGGACTATAGGTATTTGTGCTAGTTAGAAATCGCTATGAAACAATACGTCGTGGATGAACTCCGGCCCGAGGATCAGGCGCAACTCAAAGCGTACCTGGATCAACGTTACGCCGTGCCGGGGTTTGAAGGGCTTTATTGGGTTCCCCTTGATGAGGCGTTATTGGATGGAGTGCAGAAAGCCCACAACGATTGCCGGCCATTCTACTTTGCCTTGGAGCTGTCCCCGGATCGGCTGGCCTGTGAACTGCTGGTCCGCACCAAACAGCAGATTCGCTGTCAGTGTATTCGGTACGCCACCCCCAATCAGCGCAACTGGTTGATCGAATTGGTGGATGCGGCGCTCGAAGAGTTGAAAATCAGCGTTTAATCATCAGGCTGCGCCCGAACTTCTTCAAATCATTTGCGGGCAGCGGCCCCTACAAACGGAACTCTTACCGGCCATGGCAAACGACTCCAATTCGAGCTACCTGTTGGCATGCTTGCACACCATCGTAATATACCTTTGGATAATTATCGGGACCATTATATTTGGTCTGACAGCCATTTTGGTCTCCTTTTTTTCCAAAACCGGCAACAGCGTTCATCACGTCGCCCGCCTGTGGGGACGTTCCATTCTGTGGGTCAGCGGTCTGCACGTGCAGGTCGTGGGCCTTGAGAACATCGACGCATCCCGTTCCGCCATCTATATGTCCAACCATCAGAGCAATTACGATATCCCCGTTCTCTTTAGCGCCCTGCCCATACAATTCCGCTGGCTGGCCAAGGCCGAGTTGTTCAAGATCCCCATCTTCGGCCAAGGTATGCGCGGCGCAGGTTACATCAGCGTCGACCGCCGCGACACCAAATCGGCCATCAGAAGCCTGGGGCGCGCCGCCCAGAATGTGCGGGAAGGAACCTCGGTTATGATTTTTCCCGAAGGCACGCGCAGTTCCGATGGCGCTTTGTTGCCTTTCAAATCGGGCGGATTCGTGCTGGCGGTGGACGCCGGGGTGTCCATCGTGCCCATGGCCGTTCAAGGCACATTCGATGTGATGCCCAAGGGGCGCAAGATCATCCGGCGTCAGGCCGTGCGGCTCGTGGTGCGCCCGCCCATCGATGCCCGCGCTTATACCCGCAAGACCAAAAATGAGTTGATGGAGAGTGTCCACGACGCCATTCAGGAAGCCATGGCATTCCAGCCCGAAGGGGGTGGCCATGCTTAAACTGATCCCATTGGGAGGCTTAGGCGAGATCGGTTTGAACATGATGGCCGTCGAGTATCAGGATACCATGTTCGTGATCGATGTGGGCCTGATGTTCCCCGAAGACCACATGCTGGGGGTCGATTTCGTCATTCCGGACATGACCTACCTGAAGCAGAACGTCAAAAAAGTCGCCGGAATCGTTTTGACCCATGCCCACGAGGATCACATCGGGGCGTTGCCTTATCTGCTCAAGGATGTGCGCGCTCCGGTATTCGGTACGCCCTTCACTTTGGGCCTGGTGCAGCACAAGCTCGAAGAGTTCGATTTGATGGCCAATACCGCCTTGCATGTCATCCATCCCCGGGAAACCCTCAAAATTGGCCCCTTTTCCCTGGAGTTCATCCGCGTCAATCACAGCGTCGTGGACGGTATAGGGATTGCCATTCGCACGCCCTACGGGACCATCATCCACACCGGCGACTTCAAATTCAGCCACACCTGCATCGAAGGCATGGCCACGGACGTGAGCCGGTTTGCCCGTTATGGCGAAGAGGGCGTGCTGGCCCTGCTGTCCGATTCCACCAATGTCGAGAGCAGCGGTTACACCGTCTCCGATTGTGAAATCGGCGAGTCGCTATCCATGATCTGCCAGCGCTGTCCCGGGCGGATCATCATCGCCTTGTTTGCTTCCAATGTCGGCCGTATTCAGCAGATCGTGGATATCGCCACCGCCACCGGACGCAAAATTCTCTTCAACGGCCGCAGTATCGAGGTGTCGGTGCAGATCGCGCGGCAATTGGGGTATTTGCGTATTCCGGCGGGCATGGAGATCGATATCGACCGCCTGAACAGTTATCCCGACGACGAGACCATCGTCGTCACCACCGGCAGTCAGGGAGAACCCATGTCCGCCCTGGCGCGCATGGCCGCCGGAAATCATCGCCAGATCAAGATCAAGACGGATGATACCGTGATCTTGTCGTCCAAATTCATTCCGGGCAACGAAAAGGCCATCACCAACATCATCAACGCCTTGTTCCTGTGCGGTGCTAACGTCATCTATGAAAAGATCGCGCGCATCCATGTGTCGGGCCACGCTTTCCAGGAAGAGCTCAAGATGATGATGCGTTTGACCCGGCCCAAGTACTTCATCCCCATCCACGGCGAATATCGCCACCTGGTGCTGCATGCCCGATTGGCCGAAAAGGAGGGCATCGCCAAGGAGAATATTCTGCTGGCCCAGAACGGCCAGATGGTCACCTTCGGTCCTCAGGGCGCCAGTCTGGGGGAATATGTGGACACCGGCCGCCTGCTCATCGACGGCAAGGGCATCGGCGATGTAGGCCGCAGCGTGCTCAAGGAACGTCGCATGCTTTCCGAGGAGGGCATGGTCGTGGTCAATATGGCCTTTGACGAAGATACGGGCGTGATCATCTATGGGCCCGACGTGGTCTCCAAGGGTTTTGTCTTCGAGACCGAGACTGGCCACCTGTTGGACGACGCCCAATGCGTGATCCTGGAGATCGTCGAGGATGTCCCGCCCGAGGTGCCCCACCGCGCCGAAGTCATCCGGGCCCGGGTGCAGACCGCTTTGCGCCAGTACTTTTTCTTCACCATCGGCCGGCGTCCGGTGATCATGCCATTTATCCTGGAAGTGTGATTATGGAAATAAAAAAACTGAAAGAAGAAAGTGGAAATAGGGAAGTTAAGGAAGGCTGGCACGATGGTGCCTTTACCGCCTATGCGTAAAGAAATTATCGGCATACTTCTTTTCTTTCTGGTGATCTTCACCCTGATCAGCCTGCTCTCCTACCATCATTCCGACCCATCGATTCACAGCGTGGCAACCGGCGGGGCGGTGCACAATCTCTTCGGAACGCTGGGCGCCCAAGTGGCCGGCGGGCTGGTGGGGCTTTTTGGTTTAGGTGCCTTCTGGCTCCCGGTGCTCCTGCTTCTGGCCAGCCTCCACGTCTTCAGCGCCCAATCCAACCAGACCCTGGCCAACATCGCCGCCGGCGGACTGCTGCTGCTGTTGACCACCGGTTGCCTGCTCGCTTTCAAGCAGAACAGCTACGATCTGCTCGGCAGCCGGTTCTCGGCCGGCGGTCTCATCGGGCTGCCGCTCAAGGACTTTCTGATAGACTACGCCAACTTCGCCGGTGGGCTAATCATCATCGGCATCTGCTGGCTGATCGGCTTTATTCTGGCCACCGGTTTTTCCCTGGTTGCGTTTTATCAACGTTGCCGGTTGGTCTGGGCCCGCATCGCCGATCGATTCATGACGGTCTTCGTCAAGTGGCGCGAACGGCGCACCAAGGCTCAAAAACGGGTACGCACGATCAAGGCCAAGGCCCAGGCGCCGTCCCAGGAAATCGAAATCAATGCGCCGGCCATCCGGCCGCCGGTCAAGAAGCCGGCGCCGCCCCAACAGAAGTTGTTCGATTTCATGCGCGATGAGGGGGGCTTCCAATTGCCCTCCGTTTCTTTTCTGGACGATCCCGAAGAGCGGCCCGTTTCGGTCAATGAAGACAACCTGCTGGCGCTCTCCAAGCTCCTGGAGAAGAAGTTGGAGGATTTCGGCGTCAATGGTCAGGTGGTGGCGGTTACGCCCGGACCGGTGATCACCACTTTTGAATACGCGCCGGCGCCGGGCGTTAAAATCAACAAGATTGTCAACCTGTCCGACGATCTGGCCCTGGCCCTGCGCGCCATCAGCGTGCGCATCGTGGCCCCCATTCCCGGCAAAGCCGCCATCGGCATCGAGGTGCCCAACACGGATCGCGAAACCGTCCGTTTCAAGGAGATCGTGGCCTCGGGGGCCTTCGAAAAATCCAAATCCAAGCTCACCCTCTGCCTGGGCAAGGACATTGTCGGCAATCCCGTGGTGGCGGCCATGGACAAAATGCCCCATCTGCTGATCGCCGGCGCCACCGGGGCGGGCAAAAGCGTGGCCCTGAACACCATGATCTGCAGTTTCCTCTACAAGGCCAAGCCCGACGAGGTCAAGTTGATCATGGTCGATCCCAAGCGCATCGAGCTATCGGCCTACGACGGCATTCCTCATCTGATCACCCCGGTGGTCACCGATGCCAAGAAGGCCACCAACGCCCTGTTCTGGGCCGTAAAAGAGATGGAGCGGCGCTACGAACTGCTCTCCAAGAAAAAGGCGCGCCACATCAGCCAGTACAACCAGAAGTTGGAGCGCGATCCCAGTGCCGCGAAAGTCGAGAACGAGGAGGGGCCGGCCTCCGAACCGGAAAAACCCTTGCCCTACATCGTCATCATCATCGACGAGTTGGCCGATTTGATGATGGTGGCCTCCCGGGACGTCGAAGTGGCCTTGACCCGTTTGGCCCAGATGGCCCGGGCCGCCGGCATCCATCTGATTCTGGCGACCCAACGCCCCTCGGTGGATGTGCTCACCGGCATCATCAAGGCCAACTTTCCCACGCGCCTCACCTTTCAAGTATCGTCCAAGACCGATTCGCGCACCATCATCGATGCCAACGGCGCCGAAAATCTGCTGGGCATGGGGGACATGCTCTTTTTGCCGCCCGGAACCGGTAAGCTGCAGCGCATTCACGGCGCTTACATCTCCGAGACCGAATTGGTGCGGGTCATCGAATTCCTCAAACAGCAAAAGCCACCCGAATATGACCATGCGGTCGTCGAATCGCCCAAGGAGGAAAAGGGGGACGAAGAGGAGCGCGAGCATGACGAACGTTATGACGATGCCGTGGCCCTGGTGGCACGCACCGGCCAAGCCTCCATTTCGATGATCCAACGCCATCTGCGCATCGGGTACAATCGCGCCGCCCGTATCGTGGAGATGATGGAGCAGGAGGGCGTGGTCGGCCCCTCGGACGGCGTCAAGCCAAGAGAAGTCCTGGTGCGTAATCTGGACGATCTGCCCTGATCTTTCCGCTATTCCCACCCGTCACCTGTAAATCTGCAAGCTTTTGATAATAACGCGGCTTTTGTCAGCATAAGCGGCGTCGACCATCTCTGGAAAACCACAAAGAGGGAGTTTCTCGGCCGTTTTTGGGGAAAGTCCCATTGTGCAGATCGTTGTGGCCATTGTAATGTGAGCGTTCAGATCTCCCGCAAGAAGGCTTCTCCACCAGTGCACGTATGCCAGCGCGGTTTTAGCTCGGTGGATTTTCGGAGAACGCAAAAATGACTGCCATTACCAGAAAGATGGGGGCCCCCGCTGTTCATGAACGGATGGCCACCCCTGCCATCGATCCCCCCCATTTGGACCCCAGACATCGATTCAGGAAGATACGCGTCGGCGTTTATGTCATCCAAAGAGGCCGTCTCCGATATGCAGACGAGCCATTGGCGAAGATTTTGGGCTATGCCGCCCCCCAGGCCTTAATCGACCGTCCCTTCTGGCAGTGGGTTCATCCCGAAGACCGTGCACGGGTTTGTCTGGTGAAAGGCCAAACCCCTTTCCGTTGCATCACGGACAACGGGGCGGTGCGGTGGGTACAAATGAGCGGGGTTAACTCGCTCTACAATGCCAAACCGGCCAATGTGGGCTGCCTCGTCGATCTGGGTCTCGATCAAGCGTTCGAAGAAACTTTTGCAAGCGATGCCATCATCGGTGAGAGCGATGCCATGCGCGACGTTTGCCACCTGGTCCAGAATCTGGCTGATCTTGAGACCACGGTGTTGGTGACGGGGGAGCACGGTACAGGCAAGGAGCTGATTGCCAAATCTTTGCATTGCTGGGGCCGGCGGGCGGCCAAACCATTTGTGCGCGTGAATTGTTCGGCCTTGGCCGAGAGTCTTCTGGAAAGGCAGCTGTTCGGCTGCGCACGGGATGCGTTCACGGAAGCCCCACAGGATACCTGCGGTCGTGTTCAGGCGGCCGAAGGCGGAACGATCATTTTGGATGACATCGGCGATATGACGCCAGCCATGCAAGCCAGACTTTTGCGGATCATGCAGGAAAAATCGTTTGAAAGGGTTGGCGAATCGGTATCGCGCAAAGTGGATGTGCGCATCGTGGCCTGCACTCGAAAAGATCTTCGCAGCAAGGTTAAAAGCGGCGAGTTCAGGGAAGATCTTTACCGCCAACTCAAGTTAGCGGAGATCGCCCTGCCGCCGCTTCGGGAGCGATTGCAGGATGTGCCCTTGCTGGCGGAGTACTTCCGACGGTTATTCAATAGGCGTTTCGACAGCGCGGTCGAAAGTATATCCGGGGAGGCGCTCGAGCGGCTGATGGCCTATCATTGGCCCTGGAATGTCAGAGAGCTCGAAAATGCCATCGAACGCGCTATCCGGCTGTGCCCGAGCCGGGATATTGCTATTGGACACCTGCCTCCTGAAATCAGGGCAAATGACCAGGCCGCAGGCCGGGCCACCATCATTCCGCTTCATACCTCCGAAGGGGCTCAGGATCTGCTTGAGGCCCTCAGCCGCGCTTACTGGAATAGGACCAAGGCCGCCGATCTTCTGGGCGTGAGCAGGCAAACCCTGTATCGGAAGATTCGTGCCTTTAAAATCTTTGAGATGATGTGACGCGCTCGAGTGGGAGAACTCATCATGGGGCAGGAAAGATCTATTGTGGCGGGAATGTTTGTGATGCAAAGAGGCCGCTTGCAGCATGTCAGTCAGGCCTTGGCGGAATTGTTAGGCTACTCGAGCGGTCAGCAGGTTATCGGCAAATCGTTGTGGGAGTTGATTCATCCGGAAGATCGCAAGCAGGTGCGAATCGGAGGGCGTAAGCCGGAAATCGCAAATCATTCCCAAAGAGAATGCTTCCGTGCCCTGCGCCGAGACGGTTCCGTGCGTTGGGTCGATATCCCCGGGCAAGTCCTTGACCTGGAAGGCCGGCCGGCCTTCGTCGGTTGTATGATCGGCCACAGCATCAGGTCCGAGCCGAAGGCTCTGGAATGGGGGGGGCGCCGGGGAAGTGCATATGGGGGCATCGTCGGTAAAAGCAAAGCCATGCGGGATATCTATCGGTTGGTGGAGGATCTGGCGGGCCTGGGAAATTCGGTTCTGATCTCGGGTGAGCGCGGAACCGGCAAAAAGCTCATCGCCAAAGCGTTGCACGATAGCGGCAATCGCGCCTTTAAACCCTTTGTTTCCGTTAGCTGCGCGGTTTTAGACGCAAACCTTTTATCCGAGCTGTTTGGCTGTGTACAAGGCGCTTTTGCCGGCGCCGATCGGGACAGGCAGGGGCGATTTGAATGTGCCGATGGCGGTACTCTCTTGTTGGACGAGATCGGCGACATGCCGCCACGGATTCAGCTTAAGCTTTTGAGTCTATTGCAGGGGAAAGATTTTAAGCCGATGGAAGGCAATTGCCCTCGCAAAGTGGATGTGCGCGTGCTCGCTTCGACCAGGAGCGATCTCAGGCAAAAGATCAAGAAAGGTGAATTCAGCCAGGAACTGTATGATCGCCTGAAGATTGCGGCGATAACCTCGCCGCCGCTCCGGGAAAGAACCGAAGATATTCCCCTGCTCGTGGAACACTTCCGCGAGACCTTCAACCGGAAATTCGGCAGAAAATTCGAGGGCGTTACCAGTGAAGCACTGGCCTTGCTGATGGACTATCCCTGGCCCGGCAACGTGCGCGAGTTTGAGCAAGTGATGAAACACGCTTTCGGACTGTTCGATGAACGCTTGATTGACAAGGCGCATTTGCCGGTCGAGCTTCAAAAACATCCAATGGCCGATCCCAAAGACGCCTCCATGGTCAAATGCGACATGGAAGCGGGTCCGCACACGATCCTGAACGCTTTAAACAAGACATTCTGGAATAAGAGCAAAGCCGCCAAGGTGCTCGGAATGAGCCGCCAAACGCTCTACCGCAAGATGCATGAATATGGCTTGCTCTAAGGTGATCGGCTTTCGAAAAATCCTCTCACCCCCTGGCCGTTCGCGTGCCAGCAGGCCCCCGGCGAAACCCCCTTTTCGCCGGGCGGGGATCTTCAGCCAAGGCCGACCGTTTTTCTTGGGATCGATCGCAGGGCAAATAGATTGAAACCCTTGTTCCCCGCGAAGGGGCAGATGAGACGTGAATAACTCCACCATGGTTGTGAACGATGCCATAGGCGGCGGCCATGCCCATGCCCCGACCGAAAAATTTGGTGGTGAAGAAGGGTTCGAAAATTCGTTGGCAGGTATCCCTGTCCATGCCTGAACCGGTGTCCTCGACGCAAAGCACGGCGTAATTACCGGGTGCCGCCGGTGTGTGGGCTTCAAGCGCCCCTGTTTCGGAATTGTTCCGGCAGATACTCTGGTTGTGAGTGGTTATGGTGAGCTCTCCGCCGTGCGGCATGGCTTCTATGGCATTGGTCACCACCGCTTCCATGACCATCTTGATTTGGGTGATATCGCCCAGGCAACAGCAGATATCTTCAGATAGATGGGCCTTAAAAGTAATCCCGGCAGGGCTGGTCAATCTTCCAGAATCCATGATTTCTTGAATCAGATCGTTGGCGAAGAAAATTTTGGGTTGATACTTGCCGCCCTGGGCATATGCCAGCAACTGATCCGTAAGGCGGCTCATGCGGTGTATCGACGATAGCAAGGCCGTAAGAAGCTTTTGATCCGCGATGCACAGATCTGTTTTTAATTCGATCAGGTCCAGATTGTCTTGAATTACGGCCAGGCGATTATTGAACTGGTGCCCGATACCGCCCGCCAAGGTGGCTATCGCCTGCACCTGTTGGCCCCGTAGCAATTGGTTTGCCACGCGTTTGTTGAATTGCGCCATGGCGACTTGCTCGGTAATATCATACGTCGAGATGAATACTTTCTGCCATGAATCCGTAAAGCCGGAGGGGATGGTAATCCTGATCAGAAGGTCCAGCGGCCTGCCTCTCAATGTTTTGGCCGTGGTCACGGCATCATAGTGACCATCGCTGTAAAGCGCCACCATCCGATCGATGTAGGCATCCGGTTCTGCCGTGCGGATATGGGCGATATTGCGCAGCAAGCTTTCCGTCGTATCCGCCTCGTAAAGCTGGAGCATGGCCCGATTGACGGTGGTCACTTGGGTCGACTCTTTGTAAATGCTGGTGAAATCGGGGCTGTCGCGCAGATGTTTTTCCAGATCCGCCTTTTTTTCAAATTTATATGCTTCTATATAGGATTTTATTCCAGACCAATCCTCTTCGCACATGGGGACGGGCGATTCCTCAAAAATCTGGCGGTAACGCATCTCGCTTTTGGCCCGTTCCTGTTCGGATGTTAACCTTAAAGCGACCTCATGCTTCAATCGGAGGTGGGCTTTGCGTTGGGACCGCTCGGCTGCCTGGGATCGGTTGCGGGCGCTCAAGAGTTCATTTTGAGTACGTACGCGAAGGTTTTGAGCAATCAGACCGAAGATCAACATGGCCATGAGCGCTGCCACCATGTTGATTTTGAAAAGGGCGCTGTAGAAACTATTCCAGGCAGGCAATTCAAGCTTCAGCAGCAGGAAGATGACCACCACGATGAAAGCGAAGGCACCGTAAAAGCCAACCCGCGGTCCGAAGAACAGCAGCATGATATAGGGGATTAGAAAAGCCCAGGGAAAAACACAGTAGATCTCATTATCGCGCATGCCGACGATCATGGCTGCTCCCAGCAACGAGAAAGCAATGATCGAGCTGATCAGCTTGAGTCGCACGAGCGAGGAAATCTTCTTGATTTGAAAAGCCAGAAGAACTCCGGCGGCTTCATTGATCACCATCAGAAAGAAAAGCAGGGCAATCGGGTACTTTTGGATGGTGAAATAGAACGACCCCGTTGCAAGGAAGATCGGTGCCGCGCCTATGGCGATATAGATATTGAGTTTTTTGTGATATGCGATTTCGGCCCGGCGGCTTTCAGACACCTCTCTTTGATTGCTGCCATGCGGCTCAGTCTGATTCTCCATGGGCGAATACCAGCACACTGAATAATTTCTTTATCCTTCTGGGCAGGCGCCAACCCTAACTTTTTCGAGCTGAAAATCTCACATGCCGAAGGAAAACACAAGCCTTTTAACCTCCTAAAAAACCAACAAAATTAAATGGATCGCGTTGGGTGGGATTCAGGCGTCAGGCCGCATTTTGGGATCGGTCCGATGCCGGGCGAGGCTGGCGGCCATTGGCGCCAGGCAGGTAGATCATGACGCGTGTGCCTTTGTCGGGCTCCGAGTCGACCATGATGATCCCATCGTGGTTCTTGACAATACCGAAGGCTGCCGCCATGCCCAATCCGCGGCCATGAATTTTCGTGGTGAAAAATGGATCGAAGATGCGCTGACGGATCTCCGGACTCATCCCCGAACCGGTGTCTTCGATACAAATCACCGCATACTTTCCCGGCGGCGCGGGTGGGTTGCCTTCATTCGCGCTTGAATCGATCGATATATTATAGGTGGCTATTTTTACCTGGCCACCGTGGTTCATCGCCTCGGTCGCGTTGGTCAGAACCGCCTCGATCACCATTTTAATCTGGGTCGTGTCTCCGATCACCTCTAGGACGTCCGGCGCAAGTTCGGCCGTGAGCTCGATGGAAGGATCGATCTGAGTCTTTTTCGATTCCAGCACGCGCATGATCAGATCATTGGCCGAAAACTGCTTGGGCTGATATTTGCCCCCCTGGGCATAGGCCAGCAGTTGATCGGTCAACTGGCTCATGTGGCCCGAGGATGTTCTCAAGGCATTGAAATTGCGGCTTGTCTCCAGGCCACCGCGGATGTTGGTTTCCAGCAATTCGAGATTACCGTAAATGACTGCCAGGGCATTGTTGAATTGATGGGCGATGCCGCCGGCCAGAGTGGCGATTGCCTGTATCTGGCTGGCGTGCTGGAGCTTCTGGTCAACCCTTTTCTTCTCTTCTTCGACCGCCACCCGCTCGGTCACATCATATACGGAGGTAAATACCTTTTCCCAGGAGTTTTCATAGCCGACCGGCACCGTGCTGCCAATGAGCAGGTGCAGCTTGCGCCCATTGAGTGTCTGGGCCGAGACTTCGGTATTGAAACGACCCTGCTGGTAGAGGGCCACCATGCGTTCGATGAGATAGTCAGTATGGTTTTCCGGCAGGATGCGTGACAAATTGCGCAGCAATCTTGAAGTGGTATCGGCTTCATAGAGATCGAGCGTGGCCCGATTGAAGGCCGTGACATGCATCATGGCGATGCAGGCCTCGATCTGCTCCTGATTGTTTTTGAAGAAACTTTTCAGATCGTCGGCCGCTTCCAAGGGTAAGGCGTCCAGATAGGTCTTTACCTGGGACCACTCCTCTTCCCAAAGGGAAATGGCCGATTCTTCGAACAAGGCCCGATAGCGCTTTTCACTTTGAGCCAAGGCTTTTTCAGATTGGACGCGCAGTTCGATTTCCCGTTGGAGTTCCTTATTGGTTTCTCGCTGGCGCTGTTCAGCCAGGCGATACTCATTCTGCGAGGCCACCAGGTCGTTTTGAACACGCACCCGGATAATTTCCGAAATAAGGGCGATGAAGAGAATGCTCATGAGTGACATTATCGCGTTATATTTGAACATTTTAATTCCCCAGGCGTCCCAGGGGGGAAAATCGATAACGATGACAATGACGCTCAGGGCAATGCAGAAGGCCAATGCCCAGATGATTCCGATGCGCTTGCCGAAAAAGAGCATAACCCCGACAGGGAAAGTAAACACCCAGGGAATGAAAATGTACAGATCGTCACTCATCACACCGGCCAACAGACTGGCGGCCAGCAAGCCGAAGGCGATGGCCGCGGTGATGCGCTTAAGAGCCACGAGGCTCTTCAGGTCTGTCAGCCAGTATCCGGCCACTAACGCCGCCATGGCATTCACTGCCAAGGCGGAGAAGATGATATACTGGAGGGTATTGGCGAGAAAAAAATGAAAAACGGCATAAAAGAGGAATATGGGCGTGCAGAAAACAGCGACCCAGCGGTTCATCCTTTTATGATATGCGATTTCGGTCAACCGCGCTTCGTCTGCTTCGACGAACTGATCCAATCCAATGTCTCTTTCCGATTTCATGGATAGGTTCCCCAAAGGCGGTAAGCGATTCTGGTTCCGATTTTTTTGGCGATAATGAGCAGCGGTGCCTGCCGCCATGGCGCAAATACGCTCTATGCCTGGCTTTTGCGGGTGGAAGCCGTCGCCCGCATGGCATTGCGCTACGTTAGGCAGCCAAGCTGAAATTAACACAATTGAAAGGTAAGGTCCACTTTAGAAAAGTTTTCGACCCCTTGAAGTGCGTGCGGCCTTCATGTAAGTCTTGCCGCTGCGCCAATGCATGAAAGGGGATTTTGTCTATGGCCATAGATTTATCGTTTGGCGAGCAGATCAAGGGTTTCCTGCACCCGGAGGAGGGCAGGCAATTGTATGAAACCGCACTTCGCGCGGCGGAAATAGGGCCTTGCCTGGAGATCGGCGGTTACTGCGGCCGTTCAACCTATTATATCGGCCGGGCCTGCCAGGAAAAAGGCGCCATCCTTTTTACCATCGATCACCACCGCGGGTCGGAAGAACAGCAGCCCGGCGAGGAATATTTCGATTCATCCCTTTTTGACGCCCGCGCCTATATGATCGACACCTTCAGCCATTTGCGGCGCACATTGCAAGGCGCCGATCTGGAAAAGAGCGTGGTGCCCATCGTGGCCGCATCCGCGGTGGTGGCCCAGGCCTGGGCCACCCCCCTGGGCATGGTCTTCATCGACGGGGGACATGCTTACGAAACTGTACGGCGGGATTATGAGGGGTGGGTTGGCCATATCGTTATGGGCGGATACCTGCTGATCCACGATATTTTCAAAGATCCGTCCCAGGGCGGTCAGGCCCCCTACCAGATTTACCAGACGGCGCTGGCTTCGGGCGTTTTCGAAGAATTACCCATGACCCGGACGCTGGGCGTGCTGCGGCGCACGGCATAAAGATCCATGCCGCGCATGGCGAGGGTTTCAATCCGCGGCCTGTCGGGGCGCGGCGGGGGCTTTTCGTAAATAGAAGACGATACTTTTGCCCAGGAACGGGTTCAACCAGCGTTCCAATGTGCGGGTCAAGAGGGGTTTTTGCATCATATCCCACACCAGGAAACGATGGTAGAGCCTAACCGGCCAGAGATCTTCCCTTTGGACGCCCACGGTGCATTTGAGCCACCAGAAGGGGCTGTGCAGGCTATGGGCGAAATGTGTGTGGAAGTGGCGGACGCCGAAAGATTCTAGCTGGCAAAGGAGTTGATCGGCTTTGTAGATGCGGATATGACCGCCCGGCAGGCAACGGTATTGGGACGATAGGCGCCAGCAGAGGGTTTCGGGCCATTCGCGCGGGACGCTCACCACTAATGGGCACCCCGGTTTGAGCACACGCACGATTTCGGCCATGGCGCCGTCATGATTGGGCACATGCTCCAGCACCTCGGAGCAGATTACCAGGTCGAAAGTCGCATCCCCAAAAGCAAGATGATTGATGTCCGCAGCGGCAAGGCTCCAGCGCCCGCGGCCATGGGCACCCAGTCGATCGTGGTATTGAAGTCGCGCTCGGGCTTTGGTCAGGTCGTCGAAATTGGCATCGGCGCCGATCACTATGGCTTTGTCCAGTGCATAGGCCGCGGCCACATGCCGGCCCGAGCCGCAACCGATATCCAGGATGCGGCTGCCGCTGGGCAACCGCAGGCAGCTAAAGTCGACGGTAATCATGGATGGTCTTAAGGTAGGCCGCAACCGTCTGGCGCGCGGCCGCTTCCCAGGTAAAATGGGTCATAACCCGTTGATATCCTTTTTGGCTCAGCGCTTTGGCGAATTGGGCATCGTCGCACACCCGGGCAATGGCTGCGGCCAGGGCCACATGATCTCCCGGCGGCACCAGCAGACCCGCATCCCCAACCACTTCGGGCAAGGCGCCGCCCGTGGTGCTGACGACCGGAACACCGCAGGCCATGGCCTCGCCGGCCGGAAGTCCGAATCCCTCATAAAGGGAAGGGACCACCGCCGCCCAGGCCCGCGCATATTGATACAGGTATTCGTCCTGGGGAATTCTGCCCGTGAAGCGCACATGGCCGCCGACCCCCAGGGCACGGATCAGGTCGAAGATGGGGCTTTTTTCCTGGGGCATGCCCACCACCACCAACTTCAGTTGGGGATGCGTCGGCAGCAGGTGCGCCACGGCCCGCAGCAGAATATGCAGTCCCTTTAAAGCGATGTCCGAGCTGTTGGTCACGATCAGGCGGAACGGTTCCCGCGCCACCCCCGGCAGCGGATGGAAGCTTTCCGTATCGATGCCGTTGGGCACGACGCTGAAGCGTTCGGCCCGAATGCGGAACTCGCGCCGGATATCTTCCCGGGCACAGGCCGAGACGGTAATGATGCGCTTGAGCTTTGGCGCTACACGCTTTTGCATGCCGATAAAACTGTACCAGCGCAGGTGCTTGGCTTTTTTCCAGAGTTTGCTTTCCGCCTGGACGGCCAGGTCCCGGTCCACGGTGATGGGATGGTGGATGGTGGCCACGGTGGGCAATCGGCGGGCCAAGGCCCAGATGCCATAGGAGAGGCATTGGTTGTCGTGCAGAATGTCGTAGCCGTTATGCGCCTTGAGCAGGCGCCAGGCCCGAAACCCAAAAGTGAGCGGTTCGCTGAAGCCCATGGTCGAGACCCCGATCCACTCGAGCATGTTGATGGGATCGAACAGTTCTCTGGCCGTGGGGGTCCGGAACAGATCCTCCGGATTGTAGAGGTCCAGGCTGGGCAGCCGGTGCAAGCGGGCACCGTTCTCCAGGATGGGATACGGCGGGCCGGAGATCACATCCACCTTGTGGCCCAACTTGCAGAGGGCATGGCTCAGATGACGAACATAGACCCCTTGCCCGCCGCAGTGAGGGTTGCTCCGGTAGCTGAGCAAGCCGATGCGTAAGGGGCGGTCATGGATTCCGGGCGGCATTGCAGAGGATGAAGGGGCGGGCAAGGTTGTCACCAACGATTCAGGCTGAAATCTGGTTGTATCTCAAGGATCCGAGCCGCTTCAGATATCCCGGATATCCTTTTAGGGTCAAGCAAAAAACTAGTGCCCCCAAATGCCAAGGCTTGCGATCGACGACAAAAGCATGCGATGGTCACCCATGCACCTTCCGTCCGCCGTCCATATCACCGAAGTCGGTCCCCGCGATGGCTTGCAGATGGAGCCTCGCCTATTGTCCACGGCCGAAAAACTGGCGCTCATTGCCGGCTTGGTTTCGGCCGGCCTGAGGGAAATCCAGGTGGCGGCTTTCGTCCATCCGGAAAAGGTGCCGGCCATGGCCGACGCCGAGGCGCTGATCGCGGCGCTGCCCGTACATAATCAAATGGACTGCAGCGCCTTGGCCTTGAACCTCCAGGGCGTGGCCCGCGCCTGCCGCACGGCAATCCCCTGGATCGAAATTTCGCTATCGGCCCATGACGCCCACAGCCAGCGCAATGCGGGGCTTTCGGCCGCCCAGGCCTTGGCCCAAAGCGGCCCCATGATCGCCATGGCCATCGCCGCCGGCCGCAAAGTGAGAGCCAGCATCCAGTGCGCTTTCGGCTATGAGGTGCCCGGGGATGTCGACATCGACGCCGTGGCCGCCATAGCCTCCCGTTTGGTGGAGAAGGGTGCGGATCGACTGGTGCTGGCCGATACCACAGGCCTGGCGGCCCCGCCCACCGTGCGCCGCATGCTGGTCGCCGTGGCGCCCATTGCCGGGTCTGTTCCGGTGGGATTGCACTTGCACGATACCCGTGGGTTGGGTTTGGCCAATGTGATGGTTGCTCTGGAAATGGGTGTCTCTCATTTCGATACCTCCCTCGGCGGCCTGGGGGGATGTCCCTTTATCGCAGGGGCGGCCGGTAATATCGCCACGGAGGATGCCCTCTACTTGTTTCACCGGCTGGGCATTGCCACGGGCATCGACATTCGCCGGGTGGCGGCCTTGAGCCGGGGCCTCGCGGATGTTTTTGACCACCCCCTGCCGGGCAAGATTTACCGTTTGGACGCTGCTTCGCCTTAGTGTCCATCCAGGAATGGCTATTTTCGCCGAAAATAGCTCATCCCTGAATGGACACTTCTTAGTTTTGGACCTCGATGGGCTTTCACGCCACCTCCCCATTTTTTCATCAAGTTCCAGATAAAGCGGTCGATACAACAAATTGAGTCGTCACGGCCGCATCCTCCGCAAGATGATGCATAAGGGCGGTCGTGGTGCAGGCGTCCAGATAATAAAAACCAGGTCTATACCGGATAGGTCTTCAGGTACCCGAATGAGTGTCGAAGAGAAAGAAACCATCCTGTTCGTCGATGACGAAGAGAGCATCATCGACATCGCCTACACCTATTTTACGGGTCGGGGATATCGCGTGCTCACCGCGAACAATGGCAAGGAGGCGGTGGAACTGCTGACGTCGCGCCATGTGGATTGCTGCTTTACCGACATCAATATGCCCGAAATGGACGGGTTGGAACTGGCCGAGCACATCCGCAAATGGGACAACACCATCCCTGTGATTGTCATGACCGGGTATCCCTCCCTGGACAACACCATCCAGACCTTGAAAAACGGCGTGGTGGATTTTCTGGTCAAGCCGGTCAACTTGCAACAGATGGAGCTGTGCATCCAGCGGGTTTTGCGCGAGCGGCGCCTGTTCATCAAAAACGTCATTCTGAGCAAAGAGGTGGAGGGCAAGGCCCAACTTGAAAAGCTCAACGCGGAGTTGATCTACAAGGTCGAAGAATTGAACATCTTAAACCGGATCATGACCGACTTTTCCGCGTTGCGCGAAAGCACGGATATTTTCAAGCAACTGGTGGATCTGGCTGTCGAAATCGTGGATGCGGACGGCTCATGTTTTTACCTGCTGAACGACACGGCCAACCAGCCGTTGCCCATCGCCGCGGCCGGCGAGCAATGGCTTGCCTCCCCGATGCGCCACACCCCATCGGAAGGACCCGATGGCGCGCTCATTTCCGCTTCCGATAAAATCCGCGACCTGATCACGGAGGTGGTCCAGGACGATCAGCCGCTGATCATCGCCGCCAATAACGGTTGCCAGCGCCTGCCCCAGCATTTTCTTTCCTGCATGCTGGTGCCCTTGAAAATAAGGACCCGGGTGCTGGGCGTGCTGATGGCCGGTATCTACCGAGGCGAGCGGCGATTTGATGAAAAAGATTTATATTACTTGGATTTCATGAGCAAAAAGGCCTCGACAGGCATCGAAAATCTGGCCTTGTACGAAAATATCTATAACAACCTGCTCTCGACCCTGTATGCCTTCGTCAAAGCCATTGAAGCCCGCGATCCCTATACCAAGCAGCACTCCAGCCGTGTCACGCTGCTGGCCTGCACCTTGGCCAAGGCCTTCGGCTGTTCCGATGAGGAAAGGGAAATTTTAAATGTTTCCGGCCTTCTGCATGATATCGGCAAAATCGGTATTCGGGACGCGATCCTGCTCAAACCCGGCCGCCTGGACGCCGAGGAATACCGCATCATCCAGCAACATCCGGTGATTGGTTGTGAGATCATGGGGCAGTTGGGTCTCTGGACCCGCGAAAAGCAGATCGTGCGCCATCATCACGAGCGTTTCGATGGCAAAGGCTATCCCGACCGGCTGGCCGGACAGCAAATACCGCTGCTGGCCCGCATTCTCAGCGTGGCCGATGTTTATGACGCCATTGCCTCCGACCGTGCCTATCGTGAACGCATGCCCGAATCGAAGATTCTTGAAATCATGTATGGCGGTGCCAGCACCCAGTTCGATCCGGAGATCATCAAGGTTTTCCGCGAACTGTACGAATCCGGTGAGTTGCTCAGGGTACTGGCCGATGATCCCCATGAGGCCCGAAACGCCGCCAACGGCTGAAAATTATCGCCTGCCAAAAGCTTCCTTCAGGCCGCCTTTCCTGCACTACGCCCAAGCCTTGGCTGCCAATGGTGGCCTGAACGCGCTGTGAAGGTTCACCTCGAATTTCCCTTGGCGGCTATCGTTTTGACCTGAGCCTTGATTTGGATTATAGCTCCCGGGATCGAACGCTTCCGGGTTGGCCGCCGTGCCTATTCTCATGCATGGTGCGCCTGCTACCAAAGACAGGCTGAATCCTGATAAAGCGATAAGGAACAGGTTGGTTCATTAAAAGCGATGATACCTTGGTATGCCCCCTCCACCCTTGCGCAGTGGTTCCGACGGTTGCTGTCGCCCCGGACAGTGGTTTTAGCGTTGTTCCTGCTCACCCTGTTCGTGACCGAATGGCGCTTTGCGTGGATGGAGCGTGCGGCGGGCAGCTATCTGGTGACCACCAACCGGTATCGTCCCAAATCCGGAACGGTTTGGGAGCAAGGCCGTCAAAGCGATCAGGCCCGCAAGGCATTGGCCCAGTTCGCAACCCAGCAGCAGAATGTACAGCGTGAAGCCCAACAGGCAGGCTCCCTGGGGCAGGTGGTGGCCAATATGGACGCCAAAGGGGCCATGATATCGGCCGAACATTTTCTCAACCTCTATTTGAACCTGCCGCCGGTGCTCGCCCAGGAAATCGCCTCCCCCTATGTGTTGCTGGCCCTTTCCAGTGCCGGCCGCTGGGAGCGCGCCTTTTTTCAGCAGGAAAACGAAGCCCTGTCCATATCGCTGCTGGACAATCAAAATCAGGTGATTCACCGCTTGTCCATCGGCTCGGTGCTCATGGGGCACATCGAACGCGGCGAAGTGGCCATCCGGACAAGCCTGGAGCAGTTGTCCGATTTTTCCGATAACATTTACGCCGCCGAACTTTTTTTCGAAGAACTCAACGCCCTGCCCGAAGCATCGCGCCGGCGCGTGGTGGCCCATCCCGAGGATCTCTTGCGCCTTTCCGGGCGCATCCTGCGCATCGGCATATCGGCGGGTGCCATGGGCGACAATGTGGATCTGGGCTTTGAGGTGGAAGATCTGGAGGGACCCAAGGTGATTCTGATGCAAGGTGCCCGGGAGGAGGTGCGCCAGTTGCAACGTGCCATGGAAGGGGGCTTTCGAATCGAATGGCCCTCGGGCCGGGAGGCGCGGCCATGACGCTGCCGGTACGCCTGGTGCGCGGAATTGGCGGCGCGACGGCTGCCGCGGTGGCGCTGTTCGGTCTTTTGGCCATGGGGGCAATGCTGCTGCTTTTCGGCCTGATTCAGGGGCTGCCCAATATCCCCGAGCCGCTGCAACGCATCATCGAAACACCGCCGACTGAAATTTATGCGGCCAACGGCGAGCGATTGCTGCAGATCGGCGGTCGCGATTATATCCCCTTGGATCAGATCGCCCCGGTGCTCATGCAAGCCATTCTGGCCACCGAAGACCACCGTTTCTGGGATCATCACGGCATCAACAAGATCAGGATGCTGAAAGCTTTTTGGATCACCATCAGCGGCGATCGGCGGCAGGGGGCCTCCACAATTACCCAACAACTGGCCAAAAATCTCTTCTTCAGCTTTGAGCAGACGATCAGCCGCAAGCTCAAAGAGCTGCTGGTGGCCTTGCAGATCGAATCCCAGTTCAGCAAGCAGGAGATCCTCGAAGCTTACCTCAATCAAATCTACTTCGGGCCGCGGGCCCAGGGCGTGGCCCAGGCCGCGCATCTCTTTTTCAACAAGCCGGCCTCTCAACTGGATTTGGCCGAGGCCGCCCTTCTGGCCGGATTGCCCAAATCCCCGACGCGTTACAACCCTTTGCGCCATATCGAACGGGCCAAGGCGCGCCAGCGCGTCGTGCTCCACCGAATGGTGACGGCCGGCTTCATTTCGGTCGCACAAGCCACCCAAGCCGAGGCGCAACCCCTGGTGTTCCGCAAGCCAGGCAACAACGGCCCACTGGGCGACTATTTCGTGGATTGGGTGCTCAAGGGTCTGGAAGAACGCTATGGCGCCCAGGTGGTCTACCATGGCGGCCTCAAGGTGACCACCACCCTGGACCCGTTGCTCCAGCGCCTGGCCTATGAGTCCGTAGTCGGCGGTTTGGGCGATCTGGAAAAGAATATGCCGGGTCCCCCCGAAAATGGTGCCGAGAGCGGCATTGGCCTGCATGCCCGCCTTCAGGGAGCGCTGGTGGCCATTCAAGTCAATTCAGGGGCCGTCAAAGCCATGGTCGGCGGGCGTGACTATCTCCAAAGCGAATTCAATCGGGCCGTGGAAAGCAATCGCCAGCCGGGCTCCGGCTTCAAGCCGTTCCTCTACTACACGGCGTTCGAAAAACTGAATGTCTCGCCGGCGACCGTTCTGGTGGACAAACCCGTGAGGGTTCCGGTCCCCGGCGGTCCGGATTGGCGCCCGTCGAACTTCCGTCGCGAATATCAAGGCCCCGTGATCCTCAAAAAGGCCTTTTACGAATCGATCAATACCATTGCGGCCCAACTGGTCGTCCAGACCGGCCCGGAAGCGGTGATTGCCACGGCCAATCGCTGCGGCATCGAAAGCCCGCTCAACCCGGTTTTTTCCGTGGCCCTGGGCAGTTCGGGGGTGAGCCCCCTGGAAATGGCGTCGGCCTTCAGCACATTTGCCGCCGGAGGCGTTCACTTTCCCCCCTTCGGCATATGGCGGGTGGAAGATCCGTATGGCCAGGTGCTCGAAGAGCACATCGTCAGCGGCGCAAAGGCCCTGAACAATAAAATCGCCTACCAGGTGGTGGACATGATGCAATCGGTGGTGGATCAAGGTACCGGACAAATCGTCCGCCGCCTGGGCTTCAACAAGCCGGCGGGCGGCAAAACCGGTACGACCAACGGTTACAAGGACGCCTGGTTTACCGGTTTTACGCCGACCCTGTGCGCATCGGTGTGGATCGGCTACGACCGCGAGCAGGGAATGAGGGATATTCATGGCGGTGGCATCACCGGCGGTCGGGGCGCAGCACCCATCTGGGCACGTTTCATGACCAGGGCCACCGACGGCGAGCCCCCCAGACCCTTCCTGCAACCGGCCGGCATTCGTTTCCAGTCGGTGGATCCGCGGACCGGCGAGCCGGTCTTCGACGAGTTCCAAATGGCCGAAAGCGTCGCCTTGAAAGCCGGGGAATAAAAGTGAACGACCAATATGCCGATTTAAAAGACGTTGCGGGCAGGTGAGATGAACGCCTTTTTCCGTCATATGGCTGTGCGCGTGTGGGGCACGATCCTCTTCGGCAGCCTGATCTGCATGACATTGCTGCCGGCCTGGCAGGGTGTCCTGGGGCTTGCGACCATACATCTCCCGGTGGTTGTGGCCTTTACCTTGTGCTTCATGTCGCTGGGATGGATGATGAACCGCATCGGCTTGGCCCAGGTGCGGCGCCAGGTGTCCGAGGCCGCCGTCTGGGAACGGGCCGGCATGAGCGCAGAAGCGGAAAACGCTTTTGAGCGCGCCAAGGCGGTTTATGACGGCTTCTGGTTGTCGCCGATTCAGCGCCGGCGCTGTGCCGACTGGCTCTCCAAGCGCTTGGCCCGCTTTTATCTGGCCCAGGCGGCGCTTGGCCGGAAAGACCATGCCATGGTGCTTTCCTATCTGGGGGCCCATCCCGATGATGACACCGTGGCCCTCGCCTGGCTCGAAGCGGCTTTACGAAGGGAGCGCCATTCTCGCCAGGAACAGGAGATCGCGGCGCGTGTGGGCGATGCCCTGGAGGCCAACGACCAGGTCCAGCGTCTGTTGATGCAGTTCTATCTGAACGATCGGCGCGTGGATTTCGAGGCGCTGCAGACCTACCGCCGCGTATGGCAGCAGCGGGGCGCTCTGCCCGAATCGTTGATTCTCTCTCTGGCGCGCGTGTTATCGAAGGAATCGATCATCAATGACTGGGCCTTGAAGGTTTACCTGCGGGGCTACAGTTTGGGGGATCCTCACTGCCTGGAAGGCATTGCGGCCGGTGAGCGCCTGCTCTCGACGAATGCGGACAACCGCCATGATCTTTCCGCGGCCAAGGAGATTTTGTCCGTATTGAACGAAGACCAGCGCCGCAAACTGATTCGTCCCTTTGAGTCCCACGTGCCTGCCCAGGAGAGACCCAAAAAATCCAAGCCGGCTCCAAAAGTCATCGCCAGAGCGGAATTTGAGTTGCCGGGCCCCCCCGACGAAGATAAATTTGAATTGGGCCAATGGCCCGAAGAGGATGACGAGGTGGAAGTCCCGGCGCCGGTCACGCCCCGGAATGAACAGGCATTGGCCCTGGCGAAAACGGTCTGGGGCCAATCGAGGGCAATGGCCGCTGCCATCCGGCGTTATTGCCTGGTCCTGCCCCGCATGGTGTGGCGCGGCTTCGCGTGGGCCTGCGATGCACTGCTGAAGCCCCGGCTGAAAAATGGGATCAACACCTGGCGGCAATCCGCCCCGCTGCGCCGGGGCACTGCTTATGCGGCCGCCGGCATACTGCTCCTGGCCCTGGCCATCGCCGGATGGCGTTCGATGGGCGGTGTGCCCGAACCCATCGAGCCTACCATCGCCCCGGTTGCCGAGGCGACCCCGGCACCGGTCACCGATCCGTTTACCATTCAGGTGGCGGCCTATCTTAAACCCGAAGATGCCCAGCGCTTGGTAGACCGTCTCGAACAAGAGAAAATCGACGCCTTCTGGACCAAGGCCACCAGCGCCAACCGCACCTGGTACCAAGTCAAGGTCTCCCACTTCCCCACCCGGGACGATGCGCGCAAATACGGGCAGCAGTTAAGGTCCAGGGGACTGATCGATGATTTTTACGTTTCGAACTATTCGCGGTAGATAGGCGTTGCAATTAGATCTCGGGCGCCTCAGATACTCCCGGAAAACCCCATATATTGGTCATACTTGGGGTTCATGGTGTTGCCGTCGTCGTCGAGACCCTTAAAGGCGAACAGCAGGTGGGAAGGGTCGATGGTGGCGTTTCCGGCGGCGTTCTGATTGATCGTGAAGCGCACGGTGGCGTTGTAATATTTTTGATCATAAACGACATCGACGGGGTAGGGACTGATCCGGGCTTCGGTGTCGGGAATCCCCAGGCCGTAGTTATAATCCATGCCCGGTCCGCCGTTTGCCGACCTGGAGATGGTCCAGTTGGTGGGGTTTTCCACCGACTCACGGTCCATGGCCTTGTTGAATTGAAACACCATGGTGAAGCTCTGGCTGGCATTGGCATTGGCCATGTAGCTGCTCAACTCGGCCACCGGCGTTTTGGGGCGCATATAAAAGGCGAAGGAGCTGTGGGCCCAGGCAAACAGAATCTTCGGCTGCGTCATTTTGTTGATATATTCGTTCAAAGTGCCCGCCAGGGATTCATCCTTTTCTCCCAGAAAATCTTTAATTTCATTCGCCTTATCGATATTGCCGGCATCGGCGTAGGTGTACCCCATTTCGGCATAGGCATCCCAGAATTCATTGTTTTTGCGCACCGCCTGTTCGAACTGCTCGATGGCTTGGGGATATTTTTTCTGGGCCGCCAGAGCCTGCCCCAATCCGAAATAGCCATTGCCGCTGGCTGAATTCAATTTGATCACTTTGTTGAATTGGGTGGCCGCGTCTTCATTGCGTCCGGCTTTTAGATAGGCTTGACCCAACGAGAAGCGGTTGTTGCCGTCTTCGTATAGACGCACCGCGTCTTCATAGGCCGTGATGGCTTCTCCGGTGCGCCCTTCGGAAAAATATAGCTTGCCCAAAGCCGCCTGCAGCGTGTCATCCTCGGGATGCAGTTTGATGGCCTGCTTGTAGGTCTGGATGGCATTGTTGGTTTCACCCAACTTGAGATGGCTCATGGCCAGATACTTGGCGGCATCCACGGAGTAACTGGAATAGGGGGAGAGCCCGAAGGCGGCTTTAAAGGCGACCACCGCGCCTTTGTAATCTTTTTTGATGTACTTATCGATACCGGTGCTCAGGGATTGATTGGCCAGGGTCTCCATCTGCGCCGATTGATTGTTGGCTGCCTCGAAGAGGGTGTCGGCTGAAGCCACGTTAAAAATGTCCATTGCAGCACCTCGTTTTGCATGTGCGTGTACATTTGTGCTATCGGCGCTTCGAAGCTGAACTTTAGCTCGCCTGATGAAAAATTTTGGTCTGACGGACCGGTTATTGTTTACACAGCCCGTTTATCGCCTTTTCAAGGAATCCACCATACCGCCATATTGGTGGTTCTCTGAATGATCTTACGGGCGACACTGCCGACGAAAAGGCTCTTGGGGGCGCTGCTCCTCCCCAGGACAATGGCTCCGAAGCCGCCCTCCCGGGCCGCGTCCATAATCGATCCGGCGACGGCCAATCGGCTTTCAATAATTTGAATATGGAGTTGCTCGGTCTTGAGCCCGTTTTTCAGCATCACCGCTTCGGCCTGCCCCCTGAAAGCATCCATGTGTTGTTGCGTGCTTGACCCCAGTGCCGCTTCGGTGGCGGCCATGGTTTCCGGGTCCAGGTCGAGCGCCAGAAGGTCCTGCAGCCTGGGCTTCACATGCACCACGTGCAACTCGGCCTGAAGATTGCCATGAAACATGAATGCCAAATGGTCCATGGCCCGCAGGGCGTTCGGCGACCCATCCGACGCCAGCAGCGTTTTCGGATTGGTCACTTCGCCATCCACCATCCAAATCGGTGTCCACTGGGAGTGGGCCAGCAAGTTTGCGGTCACGCTGCCGGTAATGAGCTCCTGCATGCGACTCAGCCCCCGCCGGCCGATGACCACCGCATCGTATTGGGATGCCTGGCACACATCGAGGATATCCTGGGCCACACCGTTGATCCTGACATGTGAACGGATTTCAACACATTCCGGTGCGATGCCGGCTTGAAGCAGTCGCTGGCGCGTCTTGTCCAGCATCTGGCGGGAGTTTTTCTCGTTGGCGGCCATCAGGTTTGCCAGTGCCTTTCGGACATGGGGCTGGCGGCCGACCTCCTGGGTCAAATATTGAGACACGGCCGGTTGGATGTTTAACAAAACAAAGTTCAGATCCGGCAGGGTTGGCGCCAGGGCGGCGGCGTAGCGGATGGCATGCGCACAGTGCATGGAACCATCCACGGCGATAACGATCTTCTTCTTCATGATCGATTCCCTCTCAGATGCGTCGCGGGGTCCAGTACCCGCCGATGTTGGGGATCATCGATCTATAGATAAAACATGCCGATTTGGCAATGGGCTCAAATCTTTCGCACGGCGAAATCTTTCTCTTCAGGCACGTATTCCTTAATCAACGCTTGCGCATGCAGGATCGCCACCAGCTTTTCCAGAATTAGGGCGCCGGCCCCTGCCGCCAGAACGCTCAAGCTGATCGGCGATCCCTGGTAAAGGGCTATGGCCATATGCGCCACAAAGAGCATCAGGCCCAGTTCCAGCAAGGCCACCATGGCTCCCACCGCCGGATAGCGGCTGTAGAAATAGCCGCCCCCGGGGATCAACACCGAACGCAGTTTGGCCTGGAGGGTGGATTTGAAGCCAAGCTTGCAGGTGGTACAGCGATGGCCCTCGGCCGGCAGTTCATGGGTGCAACTGGGGCATAAAAAGACTCGGCCTTTCAGGCGGCCGGCCTCTTTGGGTGTCGCGGGCAGGGATTGGAGCAATGACTGGATCTTTTTTTTCTCCTTGCGCCCCAGGTAAGGGAAGGCCTCCTCTTGGCCGTTCTTATACTGCACATGCAGGGACCTTCCCCGGATGCCCAGGTGGGCACAATCCTCATACATGATTTGAGAAACGGCGCTGCGTGAGGATCGATCAAAATGGGTGGGCACGTGCAGGATGCGTTTGTCCGTGAAGATTAAAAGCGCGCGTTTGAAGAAGAGAAATGCCGGCCCGGTCACGATGCGTTCCAGCACGCTGGTGGGCGAATAGCCGGTGGTCAAGCATTGGATCTGCTCGCCATGGTGCAGGAAGAATTTGATAAACGTGCTTTTGACGATCAATTTTCGTTGGCGCTTTTCCACCCGCTTTTGATAAACGCCCTTATGATTCGTGAATATCTTTTCGCGATCCACGGGAACACCGAAGATCGTGAGCGGTTGGCCGAAGATATTCAAACTCTGGATCGTGCTGCCGCTCGTGCCGATTGCATATGCCATGTCGCACACTCCCAATATCCAAAAACGTTGCTCTGCCAATAGGATTACCTCGGCAGGGGAGCAAGTGGCATGCCAACCCAGGGAATCTGAAAAATACCCATGGACACGAGCTGGTAAACCTTCATCCGGCGCCGGGTCTTTCCAGTCGATGGATTTTTTGAAACCATAGGTATCTTTTTGTCTACGGTGTTGCGCTTCGAAAAGACAGCAACGCCAGTGGCCTTTCAGGGGCAGGCGGATCAGCGATTATTGGATATTGCCAACGCCGTTAACGATGGTATAAACGACCTTAATGTACGGATTGTGCCGCTGGCGACAACAGGCACCATGCATAGGGCGCAGGGAGCATCATGATCCGCCGAACTTCCATCTTATTGCTGTCGAGTCTGTTGTTTGCCGTTGCTTTTGTTTCTCCTCCCGCGGCCTGGGCCAAGGAGGAATATGCCCGCAAGACTGGCCAGGGATGCATCTTCTGCCACCAGGAGAGCACCGGCGGCCCCTTGAAAACCGTTGGCTTCGCTTACATCCGCAACGGGTATCGCTATCCGATTTCTTCCGAAGTCCTGGAAAAAGCAGAACGGCTGCAAAACCCCTGGCATAAGACGCTGCGCTTCATCGTCGGTTACCTGCACCTGCTGGCCGCCGTCATCTTCTTCGGGGCCATCTTTTATATCCATATCTTCGTCCGCCCCACACGATTGTCCGGAGGGATTCCCAAGCCAGAACGGCTGTTAGGCGTCTCCTGCATGAGCCTCCTCACGCTCACCGGCATCTACCTGACCTGGGCGCGTATGGACCGCTGGGAGCAATTTTGGGACAACACCTTCGGGCTCATGCTGTCGATCAAGATCGGGCTTTTCGGTCTCATGATCGCCATTGCCATGGTGGCCATCACCATCGTGCATCGCAAAATGAGAGGCGAGACCACCCCGCTTTCCGGGGGGCCGGAAACCATCACCCGGGCCAATCTTTCCCAATTTGACGGCGCTGAAGGGCGGCCCGCCTATTTTGTGCACGCCGATCAGATTTACGACCCCAGCCAGAGCCCCAAGTGGAAAGGTGGCCGCCATTTCGGCAAGCATTCGGCCGGGACGGACCTGACCGAGGCCCTCAAAGGCGCACCCCACGGGCCGGAGGTGTTGGCCAAGATCCGCCACCTGGGCCCTCTGGCGGCCGCCGATGCCGGGGCGCCGAAACTTCCGCCCGCCCGCAAAGCGTTCATCATTATGGCCTACACCAACCTGGTGCTGATTTTTCTAATACTGGCCTGCATCAGTGTCTGGCGCTGGGATTTTCCCATCCGGCTGCTGCCCGAAAGAAGCGAGGCGGCCATCGTGGGGCAAACCTGTATCGAATGCCACCGCGTCAAAACGCCGGGCGTGGTTCGCGATTGGGAATCGGGAATGCATGCCAAGCTGGACGTGCATTGCGCCAAATGCCATCAGGCCACGGATGACGCCTCGGTGCTGCGGTCCCATCTGGAATATACTTCCGCTCCGGTTGCCGTGGTCGTTTCCCCCAAGAATTGCCAAGGGTGCCACCCCCAGGAGGCCGAACAATACAGCCGCAGCAAACACGCCAACACCTGGGAGATCATGTGGAAAGTCGACCTGTGGCTCAACCAGGGCGCCAACAACGACATCGAAAAAACCAGCGGCTGCTACGCTTGCCACGGCACCACGGTGGTGATGGAAAACGGCAAGCCCCTGGCCGGTACCTGGCCCAATGTGGGCGTCGGGCGAGTCAATCCCGACGGCAGCAAGGGCAGTTGCACCAGTTGTCACACCCGCCACCGCTTCTCCATCGCCGAGGCGCGCAAGCCCGAGGCTTGCGATCAGTGCCACTTGGGCCCCGATCATCCCCAGATCGAAATCTACAACGAGTCCAAACACGGCACGCTCTATCATGCCGAAGGCCATGAATGGCAATGGGACCCCCGGGACCGCCAGTGGCGGGCCGCCAGCGATTACCGTGCCCCCACCTGCGCCACCTGCCATATGTCGTCCATCGGCGACCAGTTTGCAGCCTCCCATGATGTGACCGAACGTTTGTCCTGGGAGACCCAGACGCCGCGCACCGTGCGGCCCCAAGACTTCGAGGCGTTCCCCGCGGCCACCGACTGGCAGGCCGAACGCAGCAAAATGGAGGCCGTTTGCCTGCAATGCCATGCCAGCGCCTGGACCCGGGATCACTTCAGCAATCTGGATCAAGTGATCCGGAACTATGACGAGCAATACTACGATCCGATCAAGGCCTTGATGGACCAGCTTTACGCCGACGGATGGATCTCCCGGGAGAAATACTTCGACGAAGAGATCGAATGGCACTATTATGAGTTCTGGCACCACGAAGGCCGCCGGGCGCGCATGGGGACGGCCATGATGGCCCCTGATTACGCCTGGTGGCACGGCTTTTATGAACTCAAGCACCGCTTCGTGAAAATCCACGAGATGGCCGACGGCATCAAAAAAGACCAGGGCGCGCGGCGTCATGTCGAGTTGCCCGGCCGCAGTCAATAGCAGCGCCACGACTTGACAACCCCTCCAATCATTCAAAACTTTCCGGCAAGCTTTTAACGACGATCCCTGGACGGCGAGAGGAACCCCCGGCCGGCAGTACCGGCGATATTCCCTCGCCTCTGGTGTCCTTATGGAGGTGAATCATGAAACATACATTACCTGAACTCGGTTATGCGTACGATGCCTTGGAACCTTTCATCGATGCGCGTACCATGGAGATCCATCATACCAAGCATCATCAAACCTATGTCGATAAACTCAATGCCGCCCTGGACGGCAACGAGGGGTTACAGCGTCTGGAAGTGAACCAACTGATCCGCAATTTGAACGAGGTCCCGGAGAAGATCCGCACGGCCGTGCGCAATCACGGCGGCGGTCACGCCAACCACAGTTTCTTCTGGAAGACCTTGAAAAAAGAGGTCAAGGCCGGCGGACCGGCGGTGGATGCCATCAGCAGTCGCTTTGGCGCCTTGGATGCCTTCAAGGAGCAATTCTCCAACGCCGCGGCGCTGCTCTTCGGCAGCGGCTGGGCCTGGCTGGTGGCCGATGGCCAGAAGAAGCTGGAGATCGTCACCACCCCCAATCAGGACAGCCCCATCAGCCAAGGCAAGACGCCCATCCTGGGCCTGGACGTCTGGGAGCACGCCTACTACCTCAAGTACCAGAACCGCCGGCCCGAATACATCGCCGCCTTCTTCAACGTCATCAACTGGGAAAAGGTGAACGAGATCTACACGGCGGCCGTGAAGTAGATTATTCCCAAACGGCCCAACCAAAGTAACCCTCATCGCGCCGGGCAGGAAGCCATCCGTTCCTGCCCGGCTTTTTGTTCTGTCCCCTTGCCTTCGCCGCTCGCTTCCCTCTATATACAGGAACGGTTTCCATCTATATCGGGCCGACACACGGATATATTGGCATCAAGGCACCAAGTTGGCCCTATGTCTGGAAACAAGTTGAAATACTTGCCCAATGCGCTGAGGCCTAACCGTTGACGACGCCTATGGCAGCGGACCGTGCTGGCAAATTTACCGGGGGAAAACTATCTGGAATAATTATTGGCAGGGATCGACTGAGAAAGGAGGGCCTATGACGACGTGCAGCCTGGGCAATGTCCTGGAAGAACTCCTCACGCTCCTGAAGCTGGAGAAAATCGAAGAGAACATCTTCCGGGGCCAGAGCCAGAACCTGGGGTTCGGCAACGTGTTCGGCGGCCAGGTGCTGGGACAGGCGTTGTCGGCGGCTTCGTATACCGTGTCTGCCAGCCGTCCGGTGCACAGCCTGCACGCCTACTTCATGCGGCCTGGGGACGCCAACCTGCCCATCGTCTATACGGTGGACCGCATCCGGGACGGCAAGAGCTTTACCACGCGCCGGGTGGTGGCGCTGCAAAAGGGGCAGGCCGTCTTTTCCATGGCGGCTTCGTTTCAGGTGGTCGAGCCCGGTTTCGATCACCAGGACCCCATGCCCGAGGTGCCCGGCCCCGAAGGGTTCCCCTCGGAGGTCGAGCAGGCGCGCAAATGGGCGGACAAAATACCCGCCAAGGCCCGGGAGCAGATCTTGTGCGACAAGCCCATCGAAATTCGGCATGTCACCAGCAGCGACCCCTTTGCCCCCAAGCGGCAATCCGATCACCGTTACGTCTGGTTCCGGGCCATCGGCCCCATGCCCGACGACGGCGCCGCCCACCGCTACATGCTGGCCTATGCCTCCGATTTCAACCTGATGTCCACTTCCCTGCGCCGCCACGGCCACAGCTATTGGGAGCCCGAGATGCAGGTGGCCAGTCTGGACCACGCCATGTGGTTTCACCGCGATTTCAGGATGGATGATTGGCTGCTTTACGCCATGGCGTCCCCCAACGCCTGCAAGGCCCGGGGGTTGAGTATCGGCCGGATTTTCACGCGGCAGGGGGTTCTGGTGGCCACGGTGGCCCAGGAGGGGTTGATCCGCTATCACAAATTCAGGGACGAGTTCCCTCCGCCGTAATCAACTCGCCGGTAAAATGGCCGATCTTTACTTTGCTCTGGATGCGCACGGGAATGCGTTGCGCATCGTCCGTCAGCCATAGTTGGATTTTGGCATTTTGGGTGGCCTTGAACACCCCGCCCACATGCTGCAACTCCGGTTCGACCCGCAGGGTCGCGTAGGTTTTGCCGTTTTGCAGGGTGATGCTCTCTCTGGCGGCTACCTTCAATCGGCCGATGACATTTTTGCGGCCGTCGGTTATGGGCCGCTCCAGCGGCCCCTGCTCGGGGTCCAGGCGGGCGGTGCGCGTGTAGTAAAAGGCCGACAAAGGGTCGAAGCTGCCGTTCATCAGTTGGATGGGCTTTTTTTTCTTCCCGAAATTGGAGTAGCGGGCTTGCCTGTTTTCCCAGTCGAATTCGATCAGTTCTTCGCGCTTATGACTGCCTTCGTGCTGTTTCTTTTCGTAGCGCACCGAGCGGTTCATGCCGATATCCGCAAAGGCGTCGATGCGGTCGCGCACCTTGTAGAAAACATCCACGAAAGCATTGGATTGTGCGATCAGCACGAAATGATAGGCCGGTTCGCCATTGATGGATTTGACCGGCTGCACCTCGAGAAACGCCATGCCGGCCGGGATGCTTCCCCAACGCAATTGGTACGCCAGTTTTTCTCCCGGTGCGAACGGCATGGCAATGGCCGGGGCTTTAACCGGCGCGGCATTCGGATGGCCGCCGGCGCCCAAGATCAATATTATGAAAAGGAAGCAATAGTAGTATTTCAAAAGCACGCATCTTTCCGTTTGAGGCCGGTCGCGGGCCCATGTTCCCTCGATCTGCAGGCAATATAAACCTGGCCGAGATTTGAATGCAGGGGGATTATAAGCTATTGGCTGAAACTTGCAATAAACGATGCAATCCATTTCCTGCCCCACCGTTTGCGCACCGGCCGGTGATTTTCTCCTTGACCCTGTTTACGACACTGCCCTATTTTCGGAACATCATGCCGATCCGTTTCTGCCCGTGCGGTTCTGGTGCATGAAAGCCCCTGATAGATGGGTTGGAGGTGATGACCAGTGACGCTGCGGTTCCATGGTTTAATTGGGGTATCGATAATTATCGGACTGTTGGCCATGGCCTGTGCCACTCCGGCGCCCGGGCCCGAACCCGCGGTTCAGGAGGCGCCCGATCCCCTGGAAGAGGCTATTTCAGACGGGGATTGGGAGACCGCTCGGCTTCAATATGAACAGCTTCTGGAAAAAAATCCAAAGGATTGTCGCGCCTTATATCATCTTGGGTATATCTGGGGGCAACTCGACAACCGCGCCAATGAGATCCATTGTTATGAACAGGCCGTGGCGTGCGGCTACACCACCGATGACCGCCTCTTTTTCAACTTGGGCATGGCCTATGCGGATCGGGGCGATCTGGAGGGGGCCGCGTCGGCTTTCGAGCGCGCCGTGGCGGTCCATCCCGACAATGGCGACAATTATTTCGGCCTGGGGCTGATGGCCCAGGCCATGGGGCGCTCCGAACAGGCCGCAAGTGCTTGGCAGCAGGCCGTCGCCAAGGAGCCCGACCACTGGGAGGCGCGCCTGGCACTGGCGCGGCTCTATCTGGATCAGAGTCGCTGGGACGAGGCCCGGGAACAGTTGGATGCCGTGGACCGAGGCGATCCCGAGAACCCGGAGGCCATGGATTTACGCCAGACGCTCACATCCCGGCAAGAGCTCGAGTATGAACGCTGAACGGAACACACCTGCTTTTTGAGGGGCGGATTTCTTATAAGATAATAGTGACCTACGGAGAGACTATGCGCGTTGCAGCACCGGAAGAGAAATCGCATGCCATTGGGGACACCCGACTGACTTACCTGGACTATGGCGGCGAAGGGCCGCCCCTGGTGATGCTGCACGCCACCGGCTTTCTGCCGTGGCTCTGGCATCCCCTGGCCCGGCGGTTGGCCGCCAAATATCGGGTGATTGCCCCCGCGATGTATGCGCATCGCCCCTCCGATCCCTACCGGGGCGGCTTGGCGTGGATGCAACTGGCCGAAGATCTGAAGCGGTTTTGCGGGGAGCTGAACATCGAGAACAGCACCCTGGTGGGCCACAGCATGGGAGCGGCGGTGGCCACCCTGGCCCATGCCGTGCTGGGGCTGCCGGCGGCCAAGCTGGTTTTGATCGAACCGATCTTTTTGCCCTCCGGCCTTTACGGTATAGATATTTCGGTGGATCAGCATCCTCTGGCCGCCAAGGCCGTCAAGCGTCGCAATCAGTGGCGCGACCGTGAGGAGGCCCGGCGCGATTTTAAATCCAAACCTTTCTTCCAGAGCTGGGACGAAGAGGTGCTGGAGCTTTATGTGGCACATGGACTGAGCGAGGACGGCGGCAACGGCATGCAGCTGACCTGCCCGCCGCTGCAGGAGGCGGCCCTGTTCATCGGCGGGTCCCATTTCGACCCCTGGCCGGTGTTGCCGTCGGTGGCCTGCCCGGCCCTGGTGGTGGAGGGCGAGACCAGCGAGAATCGGCCCTGGATCGATCTGCGGCGGGTCAGCGAACTGATTCCCCAGGGGCACTACGCCCTGGTCGCCGGGGTCGGACACCTGGTTCCCATGGAAAAGCCCCTGGAAACCACGCGTTTGATCGAGGCCTTCCTCCAGGCGGTGCCGCCGGCCTGAGCCGATGGGATAAAAGCCATCTCAAAATAAAAATTTTGGTTCAAAATCGCGGCGGAGGCAAATGTTAAACCGGAGACATATTCTAATATTTCGGGGAGTTAATATTTGCCTTCAACAAAGAGTTTGGGCCAAAAGATTATTTTGAGATGGCTTGTAGTCCTTGATAACGCGAAATTCGATGTACTATAGTAGGAGCTCTTTAGGCGGGAGGACCCCGCCGGAGGATGCCCAAGGGAATGCCTAAGGATAGGCCAAGGATTACCAAATGATCACCGGGTTCGAAAAAATTGTGGAAGAGCGCATCCGCAAAGCCCAGGCGGAGGGCGCCTTCGACAACCTGCCGGGCGCCGGCCAGCCATTGGATTTCTCACAAGATGCGCAGGTTCCCGAGGATTTGCGTTTGCCGTACAAGATCTTGAAGAATGCCGATTGCCTGCCGCCGGAGATCGCTCTGAAAAAAGAGATTCGCCAGACCGAGGAGCTGTTGGCCCAGATGCCCGACACGGCAGAGCGCTATACGACCCTGAAGAAACTCAATTTTTTGATCATGAAGTTCAATGCCGCAAGGCAAGGCAGCGCCCGCTTCGACATCCCCCAACAGTACATGGCCGAAATCACGGAACGGTTGTCGGCCCATCAAACCAAAACCAAAAGGTGAAGCCCGCTTTGGCGCGCCTCTTTGAATGTTGCCATGCCATCAATGAAAACAAATCCCCGCGACGGTCTTTTCAAAAGCATCGCGCTGGCCTACACGATTCTGATCATGCACGTGCTGCTCATCGCCGGACTGGGCTTGGTCGTGCTCTTTTTCGGCGGCCTGGTGCAAAACCTGGTCTGGATCGTACTGGGCGGCATGCTGCTGCTCGGGCTCTCCGGCTACCTTTTCTATCGCCGCATGCGCCGCGAAGGTCGATCCCTGGGCGAAGCATTGCGTTCCCCCATGTTCCAGGGCCGCTCCGTGGAGATCAGTTTCATGGGGGGCATGGCCAGCTTCCGATTGGGGGCGCCCACCACCCCTTCAAAGGCGCTGGACAGCGGCGATTCGCAGGAGCCCTTGCAATTGGAAGACCCTGAAAGCACGCGCATCCGCGACATTACCGCGCTGGCCCAGCTTATGGAGAAAAACCTGATTACGCCGGAGGAGTTCACCGCCGCCAAACGCAAGCTGTTGGGAGGCTGAGACTTTCGCCGGTCACACAAAGGAACATCGTCCTATGAAAAAGACCATTGCCTTGTTGTGCGGCGGCATCTCCTCGGAGCGGGAAGTCTCCCTCAAGAGCGGCGAACAAGTGCTTCAGGCCCTGGACAAGAACAAATACGAGGTGCGGCGCTACGACACCCAGACCGACCTGCCCAAACTGGTGGCCGAGGCCAAGCAGATCGATGCGGCCCTGATCATCCTGCACGGCTCTTACGGCGAGGACGGCACGGTGCAGGGGCTGCTGGAACTGCTGGATATTCCCTATCAGGGGGCCGGGGTTCTGGGCAGCGCCCTGGCCATGAACAAGCTGGCGGCCAAGCAGCTTTACGAACGGGCCGGCATTCCCGTGCCGCCCTACCTGGTGGCCCGGCGCAACGACGCGGTGAGCGCGGCGCATCTGGTCAAGCGGCTCGGGCTGCCGCTGGTGATCAAGCCGGTTGTGGGCGGATCGAGCATCGGCATGAGCATCGTGCGCGAGGCGGAGCAGATTCCCCCGGCGCTGACCAAGGCCTTCGATCAGGATGGCACCCTTCTGGTGGAGAGCTACATCAAGGGCATCGAAATCACCGCCGGCGTCCTGGGCAACGATAACCTGGAGGCGTTGCCGCTCATCGAGATTGTCCCTGACGCAAAACACGAGTTCTTCGATTACGTGGCCAAGTACACGGCCGGCGCCACCCAGGAGATCTGCCCGGCGCGCATCAGCCCGGCGCTCACCGAAAAGGCCCAATCTTACGCCCGCATGGCCCACCAGGCGCTCTTCTGCAAAGGCTACAGCCGCACCGACATGATGCTGCAAGGCGAAGATATTTTTGTATTGGAAACCAATACTATCCCTGGTATGACGCGCACCAGCCTGCTGCCCCAGGCGGCCCAGGTCGCAGGCATCTCGTTCAGCCAATTGCTCGACCGCCTGATCGAGCTCGGCATCCAAGCCCATCGTAACCGATAGAAGATTTTCGACAGCCGATTATGATTGTCACGCGATACAGCCATCTGGTGCAAATCTATCACGAATTGGGACCCGGGGATGCCTTCGTGGGCTTGATCCCGGCCTCGCCCCTGCGGGCGGCGCTGCTGACCGATCTGGCGGCCCGGGGCGTACGGCTGCTGCCGTCGGCCACGGCCCAGATGCTCAGCGCGTCCAAAGCCATGCAAGCTTTTGTCTTGGGGCCGTGGATGATGCCCCACACCCGGGTCATCACCCGGCGCAAAGGGCTGCTGGATGCCTTGACCGAATATAGCCGCCTGGGCATCACGGCCGCGGTGACCAAGGCCGAGCACCAGCACTGCGGCCATGGCGTGCGCCGCTGGAACGATCTGGAGACGCTTTATAACTGCCTGAGCCTGGACGACGGGCACTACCCTTTCGTGCTGCAACCCTTCATGGAAGTTGCGGCCGATGTGCGTGTCATCATGGTCGGCGACTACTGCGAGGCCTACGCGCGCCACAACCCCCATGGCTTTCGCATGAACCTGGCCGCGGGCGGCAGCAGTCAACCCTATGGCCTCCAAGCCGCGCAGCATGCCTTATGCTGCCGGGTGATGGCCCGCGGACAAATGCCCTATGCCCATATCGACCTGATCGTCACCCCAGCCGGAGATCCCTATCTTTCCGAGATCAGCCTGAATGGGGGCGCGCACGGAGCCAAGATCTCCAGGGAAGCGTTGGATCGGTTGAAGCATGAGCGGCTCTTGGCAATGGCGGGAGAAGAGGGCATGCAAGCAGAAAGCAGAAAGCGGAAAGTGGAAAGTTGAGGAATTCTACCCTATCTTTTAAGACTCTCGGACGGGGCATCCAACCAACAAAGGGAGGTCGAGAATGAATGTTCTGGTGATCGGCGGCGGCGGCCGCGAACATGCTTTGGTGTGGAAGATTCACCAGAGCCCGCTGGTGAAGAAGATCTACTGCGCCCCCGGCAACGCCGGCATCGGCGGCCTGGCCGAATGCGTGCCCATCGGCGCCGAGGAGATCGAACAGTTGCTGGCCTTTGCCCGCCGCCAGAAGATCGACCTGACCGTGGTCGGTCCCGAGGGGCCGCTCTCCGTGGGCATCGTCGACCGCTTTGAAAAAGAGGGGCTGCGCATCTTCGGCGCCAGCCGGAAAGCGGCCGCCATCGAAGCCAGCAAATCGTTTGCCAAATACATCATGAACAAATACGGCATCCCCACCGCCCAGGGGGCCACCTTCACCAGTTACAAACCGGCCGAAGCCTACGTCAAGAAAATGGGCGCGCCCATCGTGGTCAAGGCCGACGGCCTGGCCGCCGGCAAAGGGGTCATCGTCTGCACCACCGTGGCCCAGGCCCTTGCGGCCCTCAACCAGATTCTGGTGAAAAAAGAGTTCGGCGAAGCCGGCCGCCAGGTGGTGGTGGAAGAGTGCCTGCAGGGCGAGGAGGCCTCGTTCCTGGCCTTCACCGACGGCAAGACCGTGGTGCCGCTGCCCACCAGCCAGGATCACAAGGCGGTGTTCGATGACGATCAGGGCCCTAACACCGGTGGCATGGGAGCTTACTCGCCGGCGCCCGTGGTGGACAAATTCCTTCACGACCGCATCATGAAAGAGATCATGCTGCCCACCGTGCGCGGCATGGCTGCCGAAGGTTGCCCTTATAAAGGCGTGCTCTATGCCGGCCTGATGATCCACCGCGACCGTATCAAGGTGCTGGAGTTCAACGGCCGCTTCGGCGATCCCGAAGCCCAGCCGCTCCTCATGCGCCTGAAGAGCGATATCGTGCCCATCATGGAGGCGGTCATCGACGGCCGCCTGGACCAGTGCCGCCTGGAGATCGACCCGCGGGCCACGGTGTGCGTGGTGATGGCCTCGGGCGGCTATCCCGGGAAATATAAGAAGGGCGCTGTGATCAGCGGCCTGGACAAGGCCGCGCGCATGAAGGATGTGATGGTCTTTCACGCCGGAACAGTCCTGCGCGACAACGAAATTACCAGCAATGGCGGCCGGGTTTTGGGGGTGACGGCTCTGGGCGACACCGTGGCCCAGGCCATCGACAAAGCCTACCAGGCCGTGGCCAAGATCCGCTGGACCGACGTCCATTTTCGCAAGGACATCGGCCGCAAGGCATTGCGGCGCTTCCAGGTCAAGCCCCAGGTGGGCATCGTCATGGGCAGCGATTCGGACCTGCCGGTCATGGAAGGCGCGGTGGCCATGCTCAAGAAGTTCGGCATCCCCTTCGAGATGACCGTGGCCTCGGCCCACCGCACCCCCGAACGGGCCGCACGCTTTGCTGCCGAAGCGCGCCAGCGCGGTATCAAGGTGCTCATCGCCGGTGCCGGGCACGCGGCGCACCTGGCCGGCGCCCTGGCGGCCCAGACGATCTTGCCGATCATTGGGGTGCCCATCGACTCGTCCAGCTTGCAAGGCCTGGATGCCCTGCTCTCCACGGTGCAGATGCCGCCGGGCATTCCCGTGGCCACCGTGGCCGTGGGCAAGCCGGGGGCCACCAACGCCGGCATCCTGGCGGCCCAGATGTTGGCCCTGGCCGACGCCGATATTGCCGCCCGGCTGGAGGAGTACAAGCAGGAGATGGCGGCCCAGGTGGAAAGAAAGGCCAAAGCCCTTGAAGACTATCGCTAGAATCAAAGCCATCGATCCCCAGCGGTTGGACCGGCGCATCATCGCGCGGGCCGCGGAGATCATCCAGCGCGGCGCGGTGGTGGTTTTTCCCACCAGCGGCCTTTACGGCCTGGCCGCGGATGCTTTCAATGCCCGGGCCGTGACGCGGATTTTCGATCTCAAAGGCCGCAATCCGTCCAAACCCTTGCTGGTGCTGGTGGATTCGCCCGAAATGGCCAGTCGCGTGGCCCAGTCGCCCAGCGCCCTGGCACGTCATCTCATGACCTGCTTCTGGCCGGGCAAAGTCACCTTGGTGGTGCCGGCCCTACCCGATCTGCCCCCGGGGCTGACCGCCCCCGACGGCACCATCGGCGTGCGCCAGGTGGCCCATCCGGTGGCCGCGGCCCTGGTGCGGGCCTTGGGCGGGCCGATCACCGGCACCAGCGCCAATCTCTCCGGCACCGGCGGTTGCGCCGCAGTGGCCGGACTGGACCCGGCGATTCGCACCGCCGTAGACCTGGTGATCGATGCCGGCCCGTTGGTCGGCCATCCGGGCTCCACGGTGGTGGAAGTAAAAGAGCAGCGGGTCACGATCCTCAGGGAAGGGGTCGTGCCCCGCGCCCAAATCATGGCCGCGGTAGAACAATTTGCCGCCGCAACATATTGACAAGCAAGGGCAAGTTACGTATAAGTGCGCGAATTCGCCGGAGTGGTGAAATAGGTAAACGCAGCGGACTCAAAATCCGCCGGGCGCAAGCCCTTGTCGGTTCGATTCCGACCTCCGGCACCAACGAAAATCAGAAGGCAACCGTTATGGGTTGCCTTTTTTCTATGTATTCCATCGGTCTCTGCAGGGGGAGGTGCCTCAGGGCGAAAGGTGCTGCACGGCAAGGGTGCGGGGGCCGATGGCGGTGACCTTGAAGCGTTCGTCGACCAGGCGGAATTCTTTGCGGGATTCTTTTTCGCTCAATTCATGGGAATAGGCGAAAGTGGGGTCCAGGGCAGGGATGATCACATCCAGCCGAAATTTGCCGGCGCCGACGGCGCCGCGGTAGATAATCTCCAATCCGGCAATCGCGACCCTTTCGTTGAGAGGCAGGATCAGGTGCCCCGCAGGCCAGGAAACGGTTCGACTGAATTCATCGTTCAATATCGGACGGGGCTTCCGCATGGCGCTCTCGTAGTCAAAGTCCCAGCTCCAACCGAAACCGGGAGAAGGGTTTCGCTTTTCGAGGGGCAGGGGCTGCTGAACGGGCAGGGCCAAAAAGACCGCCAGCACGATGCCCCCCGCGGCAGCCAACGTCAGGCTGCGCAGGTGGTATGATTGACTATCTTCCATGTTGATTTTCCACACCCGCCGGTGTTCGACGACATACGGCGTCGGATGCAACGCGGCTGCCGACACCGTCGCCATCCGGCGGGGAGTCACAAGACTATTCCAGGGCGTCGATCTGCTTCTGCAGTTCGTTGATTAGATTGTCGCGCATGCCCTGGCTGAAAGTGGGGCTCAGGGCGCGCTTGTTGAGCTCATCGATCTGCTGTTGCAGGCGATCGCGTTGGGCCTTGATCTTTGCCTCGCGCTTTTCTTCGGCCCGGCGTTCGGCCTCAGCCTTGCGCTCGGCTTCTTGCTCCGCCCGGCGCTGCTCGGCTTCACGGTTCTCCTGCGCCACTTGATCGAACATTTGCTGGAGCCCCTCGCGATTTTGATCTTCGGCGCCGGCGGCCTCTCCTTGGATTGTTTCAAACGACTCAACGTCGGTGGGGGGTTGATCGCTGAAGCGTTTGACACCGTCCTTATCGGTCCAAATGTAGATCGTGTCGCCGAAGACAGGGGTGGTCAGCAGCAAAACGATAAGCGTGGCGGTCATCCAGTTTTGCATAGGTCCTCCTTAAGTCGTGCCGCTGGGCGATGTCGCGGTGGTTTTCTGAAGAATGCATGGAAGCGGCCCTGGAATGCAAGCCCAAAGATAAGCACTGGCTTTTTAATGGGAATCGGCTTGAAAATATTGTATGAACCACCGGAAAGTTCACGAGATCAAAGGCCGTTCCACCTCGGGAAAAGGCAGCAGCCATGAAAATTGCCATTGTTCAAATCAATCCGGTCATTGGAGATTTCAAACGCCAGTTCGCGCGCATCACCGCCGCCTGCGACCAGGCCTTGAAAGATGGGTGCGATTTGGCCGTCTTTCCCGAACTGGTGCTCTGCGGCTATCCGCCCCGGGATCTTTTGGAGCAGCATGGTTTCGTGGAGGCCAACCACGCCTGTCTGGAACGGTTGCTGGTCGATGTGCGCGGCATCGGGGTCGTCTGCGGTCTTGTGACCGCCAACCCGGCCGATACCGGCAAGCCATTGTTCAACACTGCCGTGCTTTTTGAAGATGGACGGCTGCTGCACGAGGTCCACAAGCAATTGCTGCCCACCTACGATGTATTTGACGAGCGGCGCCATTTCGAACCGGGCCAGCCCAGCCGGCCCTTCGCCTACAAGGGCCATCGGATCGGGCTGACCATCTGTGAAGATGCCTGGAACGACAAGGATGTTTTTCGGCGGCGGCTCTACGCCCTCGATCCGGTGAGCCAACTGGCGGGCGAGGGGGCCGACCTGCTGATCAATATCGCGGCCTCGCCTTTTCATATGGGCAAGCGTGCCTTTCGGGACGGCCTGCTTTCAAATTTGGCCGCCAAGCACAAAATGCCCCTGGTGTTCGCCAACCAGGTGGGGGGCAACGATCACATCCTTTTTGAAGGCGTCAGCGCCGCTTTCGACACCCACGGCCGGCTGGCGGTCCGGTGCCGGGATTTTGAAGAGGATTATGTCGTCTTCGATACCGGCAGCGGCCGGGGCGAGTCGCACCCCGTGGCCGTTTCGGATGTCCAGGCAGTGCTGCGGGCGTTGGTGATGGGCACCCGGGATTACGTTACCAAATGCGGTTTCAAAAAAGTGGTAATAGGACTTTCCGGCGGCGTGGATTCGGCCCTGGTGAGCTACATCGCCGTCCAGGCCCTGGGCGCCGAGAATGTGGCCACGGTCTTCATGCCGTCGCGTTTCACCAGTCCCGACAACTTCGAGGATACCCGGCAACTGGCCGACAACCTGGGGATCTCCTATGACATCATACCCATTGAGAAAATTTACACCGATTTTGTGAAGCTGCTGCGGCCCCAGGCCGATCCCGATGATCTGACCCTCACCGAACAAAATGTCCAGGCGCGCATCCGGGGCACCCTGCTCATGGGCATCTCCAACCGCGACGGCTGCATGGTGCTTTCCACCGGCAACAAAAGCGAACTGGCCGTGGGCTACTGCACCCTCTACGGCGACATGAACGGCGGGCTGGCGGTCATTTCGGATGTCCATAAGACCCTGGTCTACGAGATCTGCCGCCAGATCAACCACTCCGGCGAGATCATCCCCCGGCGCATCCTGGAAAAGGCCCCCTCGGCCGAACTCAAACCCAACCAGACCGACCAGGACGACCTGCCGCCTTACGAGCGTCTGGACGCCATTCTCAAAGGCTATGTGGAAGAGGCGCGCTCGGCCGACGAGCTGATCGCCGCCGGGCACGACGCCCGTGTGGTGGCCGACGTCATCGCCCGGGTGGACCGCAACGAATACAAACGGCACCAGGCGGCCCCTGGTTTGAAGGTCACGGCCAAGGCCTTCGGCGAAGGGCGTCGCTATCCCTTGGCCAAGCGCTTCAATCCTCTATGAGCACTGTTCCCACCGGTCTGCGCTCAAGTGTCCTCGGTTTTCGCCGATATTCCTGATGGAGCTCAAGTATATGGGAACAGGTGGAGACATGGGGCGGAGTGCATTGGATGTTCTGGGGGTGGTGCTGGTGGCTTGTGTCGTGCTTTTGGCCGCGGGCGTCGAAGGCGTTGCCGCAGGCCCCTCGGCCAGTGAGTCAAGCGAGCCGCTGGTGATTCGCTTCGAAAGCGGCCAAAAGTCCCTCAACGCAACCCATCGGGCCGCGATCCAGCGGCTGCTGTCCGGCCGGAAGCCTGGACCGGAAAAGAAGCTCCTGGTCCTTGGGTACAGCGACGGCCGCGGCAACCCCAAGCAGAACATGCAGATATCCCAGCAACGGGCCGAGGCGGTGCGCAAGGAAATCATCCGCGCTTGGGGCGCTGACCCGCGGCATGTCCTGGCGGTCGGTCGGGGGATGAAGAGCCCGGTCGGTGACGATCGTCAACCCCAAGGACGGGCCCGTAACCGACGGGTGGAGATTTATTGGACCCAGCCCATGGATTCCAGCGGAAAGCCCGTTGCCGAACGCATCATCGTTTCGCCCGCTGTGGCCGCCATGGTGCAGGAGGCGCGCGCCCTGGTCCGGCGTCGGCAGTTGATCGAGGCGGTGCGCGTGCTGGAACAGGCGCGCGCCCAAGGCGGAGAAGGGGACGGCCATTGGCAGGCCGTCTATGGGGTTGCCGGATTTTACGCGGGAATGAGCGCCCAAATCGTTAAAACCCATCTGCACACGGCCCTGGAACTGGACCCGTTCAATCAAGAGGCGCGCGACTATCTCGGCCGCATCACGGCCAGGGAAAAGGTGGCCGACGGTATCGTGGGGGACCACATGGGGCGCAGCGAACAGGATCCCATCCCCGTCTCCAGCGACGCCCAGGTGCATGAATACTTGCAACTATTCGGCGTGCAACCACTCTCCAGGCAACGATCATTGACTCGGCCGGAGGAGGCCTGGTACTGTCGGGACCATCAAGGTCGCCAGGTGGTTTATTATTTCGATCGCTCCCGGGTCTACGCTTGGGCCTTTGCCCGCAATGGATCCGACATGCCCGACCCGAAGAGTGGCCGAGCACCACTTCCGGTCTCTGTCGACAATCCGTAATAGACTTTTCTTTTCTATCCCATCGTTAATGCTGCCACCACAAACTTTGTGTGTCTATCCGTGATCTTTTATCAAATTCTTCTTGATTTCACCGGAAAAGATGATAAGGTGCGTTTAATCAATAAAGCACCACCTTAGTTGGTGGTCAGTTTCAAATGCTTAAGGAAAGTCCCGCAAAACCAGTCTGGCATCCTCAAGTTTGAAGCTTTGAGAATTTTTAAGAAAGGAGGATGTTACCATGCCAAACGGTACAGTTAAGTGGTTTAATAGCAGCAAGGGCTACGGCTTCATCGAGCAGGAAAACGGCGGACCGGATGTTTTCGTTCATCATTCCGGGATCAACGCGGCCGGCTTCAAATCGCTGAATGAAGGCGAAAAAGTGGCTTTCGACATCCAACAAGGCCCCAAGGGCCCGTCGGCAGTCAACGTGACCGTGCGCTAATTTCCAGTCTCGGTTGATTCATTAAGGGCATGCCTTTCTAACAGAGGGCATGCCCTTTGTATTTTTTCAGCAACCATTTCCGATCTACTGCGGCCGACCTGGCCCGATCTGCAGTTCGCGCAAAGTTTTCACGTCAGGTCTGCGCGCCCACCGATTTGATCAGCGGCCCATCGATGCTTTCCGGACCACCGCCAGGAGGACCCAAAGCGAAGTAGTTCATCATCTCTTCCCATGATCCTCACCCTTAAAAAAAATCTCGATGGCCTGGCCGATCTGCCTCCACGGAAAGCTAAGCAGAAGCGTTGGTTGATGTCACCGCCTGTTTGAAGGGCACAAAAAGCCGACCCTGGTGCGTGTCTCGGATCGCGAACTGCCGTTGGATCAAATCAAGGGTCTGCGCCTTTGCAAGTGCCCATTGGGGGGCTACCAGCTCGGTGCGGTGCGGGTCTCCGGTCAGGCGCTGGATCACCATCCCAGGCGGAAGTCTTTCTATCAGATCGCACACCAGCGTTACATATGCTTCCTGCGTCAAACACGTGTAGGCCCCCGAGCGATACAATGCTTCCATGGGGGTGCCGCGAACAACATAGAGCAGGTGCAGCTTTACGCCGTCGATGGGCAGCCGGGCGATATATTCGGCCGTGGCGCGCATCTGATCGGCGTCTTCGCCGGGCAAGCCTAATATGATATGGGCGCAGATCAGAATGCCGCGGCCCGCAGTGGCCAGTACCGTATTCTGGAAGGTCGCTTCATTGTGGCCACGGTTGATGCGCGCCAGGGTGACATCGTGGGAGGATTGCAATCCATACTCGACCCACACGAGGGTGCGCTGTGCGTAGCTCTCCAAAAGGCTGAGCACGGAGGCATCCACGCAATCCGGCCGGGTACCGATCGCCAGACCTACAATTCCCTCGACGGCCAATGCTTCGTCGTACATCGCCCGGAGATGTTCCAAAGGGGCATAGGTGTTGGAATAGGATTGGAAGTAGGCGATGAACTTCTTAGCCTTGAACCTCCGGGCCACGGCGGCTTTAGCCGCCTCGAGCTGGCCTTTAATGGATAAACCGCGGGCATGGGCGCCGCTTCCGGAGCCCTTGGCATTGCAATAGATGCAGCCGCCGGTGCCCACGCGGCCGTCTCGGTTGGGGCACGTCAGGCCGGCGTCCACTGCCAGCTTGTGAACCCGCACGCCGAAACGCTGGCGCAAATAGCTGTTCAGGTCTAAATAACGTGGTTGCATGATCTGCTCGGGTTGGTCGCTTTTCAGGTTTTTATAAGTGTTTGGCGACCAAGACAACCTTAAAAGCATGGGGTGCTTCAGGACGGCTGCACCACAGGCAGGCACGGTTCCGTATCGCAATGGATCACTTCCACCGTGAGATGGGCCAGATCGTGCACGGGGGCCAGCAGCCGCTTGTAGTATTCAGGGGGTTGCGGAAAATGGGTCACCACTGAAATGATGGCGGCCAGTTGGTTGGCGCTGATCTTCCAAAGATGCAGGTCGGCGATGCGGTTGTCGGCATCCGATTCGATGAGCCCATAGATGTGCTCGACCGTATGCGCGTCAAAGTCTCGGTCCAAGAGGATCTTGGCCGTATCCCGCAACAGCCCCCAGGCCCATTTGGAGATGATGACCGCGCCCACAATGCCCATCAGCGCATCCAGCCAGATCCAGTTCCAGATTTTGCCGGCAGCCAATGCCGCGATGGCCAGCAGCGAAGTGACCGCATCGGCCAGCACGTGCAGGTAGGCACTGCGCATGTTGTGGTCATGATGGGGATGAGGATGGTCATGATCCTCATTGGGGTGGGCGCCATCCTCTCGATCGTGGGGATGGTGGGATTGGAGCAGCAGGGCGCTGGCCAGGTTGACCGCCAAGCCGATGACCGCCACCACCAGGGCCTCGTTGAACCGGATCGGCTGGGGATCGAAGAGCCGCTGCACCGATTCGAAAGCCATCAGCAGCGCCACCACGGCCAGTACCACGGCACTGGTAAACCCGCCCAACACCCCCACCTTGCCGGTGCCGAAGGTAAAGCGCCGATCCCGGGCGTAGGTCCGTGCGAAGTAATAGGCCACGGCGGTGATGCCCAGCGCCGCGGCATGGGTGCCCATGTGCCAGCCGTCGGCCAGCAGGGCCATGGAGCCATAGAGCATGCCGGTGACGATTTCCAGCGCCATGGTGGTTACGGTCAGACCCACGACCCACAGCACTTTGCGCTCGGCGGAGCGATCGTGCAATTCGAACTGGTGACGGTGTTTCCAGCGGTCCATGGTGTAAATGTGCATGCTCGATGCTCCTTGAATGAATCGCCGCGGTTCAACGGCATTGAAGCCGGAATTTTGGGCATGGATCAGGCGATGTCAAACCGGCTGCTTTGCTACCCGGTGGTTAATGCGGCGACTACTGCGCCGATCCTGTGCTCGAGGGTCTGCTCGGCCCGGCGCAACGTTTCGACCGAATCGAAGGCCGAGACCAATTCGCGCAGGATTGGGTTGTAGGCGGAAGCGGCCACGCCGAGGCGGTGGTAATCGATCATCGGCTTGGCGTAGCTCACGTCGAAGAAAAAGTGGTGGCAAGCGGTGTCGGCCTGGGGCGGACGATAGGGCCAGGTGAGTTTGAGCCCCAGGAGTGCGGCCAGGGCGTGGCCGGCCGCGGGCCTGTTTTCAAAAAGCGTCGGTTCCACGTGTCGGCCGAGGCGGACCTCGATCTGGTGGAACAGGGCGCTGAGCAGGTCGGTTTCGGTCACCACCAGGCCATACAGATGCCAATCGTCGAGTGCGGCGCGCACAATCCGCTTATACCGCGGCGCCAGGCCATGGGTGGTGGGGCAAAAATAGGTCCGGCACGCCAGTCCGCCGTAATAGCTCAGCCCCCTGAAGTCCACCCCTTGATTGCCATCGGCCAGGGGGTGCAGCAAGCAGCCCACCCGACTGCCGGCTGCTCCGATCAGGCCGATGAACGGGCAGTGGTGGAATTGCGGAAAGGGGCGTTCCTGGCTCTCGATTTGCGCGTTCTGCAGGGCGAAGCCATCGATGCCCTCGGGGGTGCGCGCCACCCGGGCAAAGCGGCGGGTGCGGTCACCGAGCATCGCCGCCATGTGCTCCCGGGAGGTGTCGGCCACATTGTAGAGCCCGCAGCAGGCGCCGCACGAGATCCTTGCATTCACCTGGCAGAGGTACACCCCGCCGGGTACGGTTGCATCCAGGGCACTTAATAAATGATCGGCGTCAGTCACTTTGGTTTTCCCATTTCAGGCATAGGCACGAAAGCATCGTTAAGTGAGGGGGGCATAACATAGCCCACACGGTGTGTCACGCGGTTGAATGCCATCAATAAGTCTCGACGGTCGCATGGCACCGGTTTCGGTGTCGGTATCTTTTGGGATGGGTTACTGGGCAGGCAGTTGGCTTCGGAATTCAGCCAAGACCGTATCGATGGATATGGCGAAGCCCAAGCCTTCGAACTTGTGGGTCAACTGCTTAAAGGTATTGACGCCCAGCACCCGGCCTTCGGCCGAGACCAGGGGGCCGCCGCTGTTTCCGGGGTAGATCTGGGCATTGGTCTGCAAGAAGCCTTGCTGGAAACCGGAGAAGATTCCCGAAGTAACCGAGTTGTGCAGCATGGCCGGATTGCCGATGGCATACACCGGGTCGCTCTGGGCCAAGGCGCGCGGGGCGCCGGGGGCGAGCACCGGGGTTTGGTAGCCGTCCAGCTTGAGCAGCGCCAGATCGTGGTCGGCGCTCACCTGCATCAAACGGGCATACAATTCGGTTTTATCGGCCAGAACGATGGTGAAGCTCTGCGCCAGGTCCGCCACGCTCTTGCTGTAGTCGTAGCTTTGACGGCCTTCCTGAAAGCGTTTCTTCTCCTGCTCGTACTTTTTCAGGCGCTGCTCGAAATCCGCTGCCCACTGCTCGTATCGTTGGCGATTGGCCTCGTAATCGGCCTGCATGGCCTGGCGGCGATCCGAGTGGGGTTCGGCGCCGGCCTGGGCTTTCAGACGATCCAACTGCCCTTTGGCATTTTCCAAACGCTCCCGTTCTTGGCGGAACTGACGATCGTACGTGTCGATGCGCGCTTCGGCTTGCTGGAATTTGCTTTCGGTCGCCTGGTTGTTTTGAGATGTGCTGCGCACCACGTGCTTGTTGGTGACGATATGGCCCTGGGTGGAGATGAAAAAGCCGCTGCCGTACCCGATGCTGCTCTTGACGGCGACGGTGGCCGCCGTGGCCTTTTCGATGGCGTTGCGCGCGGGGTAATCGGTCAGCAAAGGCGTGCCCGCCGCGCCTGAACCCGTCGAACCCGGGCCGCTCTCTTCCAGTTCCTGGCTCTCCGCAGGGAGATCCGCCGGGGGCGTGTCGGTGTAGTACCACACTCCGTTGCGCTGATATTTGTAGATTTTGGCAGCACAAGGGGTAGGCAGTAGGCTCATCCAGAGGATACAAATGCAAAGAACGGCCCAAACCCGGCGGCGGTCGTGGCTGGAGAAATAGACTCCGTCGCGGGTATTGGGCCAGAATTTTCGATAATCGATCTGCATGACCTGCCTCAACTCGGTTTACGACCTTATATCGGCAGTATGCGATCCGATCATGAGGGCCTGCGTCAGGCCGTCTTTTGGGACGCGGCCATGCCCAGCGCGAAGGCCTTGAGATTGACCGGGGCCAGGTCCGCCTTGGTCTTGGTGCGGATGGCGGCTTGCACCTGGTCGGCCGTAATCGGCAGCAGGCCGGTCTGGATCAGGGCGCCCAGCAGCACCATGTTCAGGGCCATGACATTGCCGGCTTCCTTGGCCAGGGCCACGGCGTCAAAGGCGATCAATTGTCTGGTTTTCTCCCGGATCAGGGATTGGACCTGGTCCAGGTCGGGGTAGACGCCCCGGCCGATGGCCACGGTAAAGGGGGGCAACGGCGCCAGGTTGGTGATCACCACCGTGTCACGGTGGCATTTGCCCAGGGCCCGCAGGGTCTCCGAGGGTTCGAAGCCGACCAGGATGTCGGCCTCGCCGTCGGAAATCAGGCTGCTGCCGGCCTGGCCCACCACCACGGCCGACTCCACCACCCCGCCGCGCTGGGCCATGCCGTGAATTTCACTCATGCGCACGGGCACGCCGGCCGCCAGAGCCGCTTCGCCCAATACTTTGGAGGCCAGCAGATTGCCCTGGCCGCCCACTGCCACGATGATCAATCGAATCGTATTCATATCCATCTTCACCCTTCAGCCTTTACTCTGACAATCGCATTCTCGGGACAGATCTGGGCGCACACGGCGCATCCCACGCAGGCATTGGCATCGATGCGCACCTTGTCGCCTTCCAGATAAAATGCCGGACAGGCCAGGGCGCTGATGCAGTCGCGGTGGTTCTTGCAGCGCTCCGAAATCTTGAACGGTCGCTGCTTGGGCTGTTTCAGGGAGCGGGCATACAGGGTGCAGATTTCCTGGGAGATGATCACCGAGACCCCTTTGTGGTCCAGGGCCGCCTTGATGGCCGCGATGCTTTTTTTGACCTTGAACGGTTCGATCACCGTGACATGCGAGACGCCCACGGCGCGCACCACGGCTTCGATGGAGATGCGGTTAAAGCCTTCCATCTTCAAGGCCGCCATGTCCACGCCCGGGTGGGGTTGATGGCCGGTCATGGCCGTAGTGCCGTTGTCCAGGATCACCAGGGTGAAGTTATGGTTGTTGTAGACCGCATTGACCAATCCGGTCATGCCCGAGTGGAAGAAGGTGGAGTCGCCGATGAAGGCGATGGTCTTCTGGTCCGTGGCCCTGGACAAGCCGCAGGCCGAGCTGATCGACGACCCCATGCAGATCAGAAAGTCGCCCATGTTCAGGGGCGGCAGGAATCCCAGGGTGTAACAGCCGATGTCATTGGGATAGATGGTGTCCAGGCCTTCGGCCGCCTTCTTGACCGCATAGAAGGTGGCCCGGTGGGAGCAGCCGGCGCACAGGTTGGGCGGCCGCGCCGGGATTTCGGGAACGTCGGAAAGATCGAGCTTGGCCTTCGCCTGATGAGTCAATCCGAAATAGGCGGCCAGCACCCGGCGCACCAGGGCCGGATCGTATTCGTAGAGGCGTGAAAAGAGATCGGCGCGTTTGCCGTGAATGGGCAGAGTCAGGCCGGCCTCCTGGGCGATGGCCTTGACCGCCTCTTCCATGAACGGCTCGCCCTCTTCGACCACCAGCACCTTTTCGCAGCTCTGCAGAAAGGCTTTCACCCGCTCGACCGGCAGGGGGTTGGACATGCCCAGGCGCAGGATCTTGATGCGGTCGGCGGCGTTCAGGTCGCCGATGGCGTCCTGGACATAATTGAGGCTGACCCCGTTGCACACCACGCCCCATGCGCCCTGGCCGCTGGTTTGATTGAAGGCACTTTGTTCCGAGATGGCCGCGGCTTTTTCCAGGTTGGCCAGCAGCTTGACGTGCAGCTTGCGTGAGACGGCCGGCACGGTCACGTAGTTCATGGGATCTTTGGTGAAATGGCCTTTGGTCACCGGCTTTTTCAAGGCGCCCAAACGCACGAAACCGCTGGAGTGGTTGATGCGCGTGGTCGTGCGCAGGATGACCGGCTCCTGCAACTGCTCGGAGAGGTCGAAAGCCGCGCGCATCATCTCCAGGGCCTCTTGCACCGTAGAGGGCTCGAGCATGGGCAGTCCGGCCATCTTGGCGTAATAGCGGTTGTCCTGCTCATTCTGACTGGAGAACATGGCCGGGTCATCGGCCGAGAGGATCACCAGACCGCCCTTGACGCCCACATAGGCCAGGGTCATGAGCGGGTCGGCGGCCACGTTGAGCCCCACATGCTTCATCATGCACAGGGTGCGCAATCCGGCATTGGCCGCACCGGCCGCCACTTCCAGGGCCACCTTTTCGTTGGTGCTGTATTCGAAATAGAGGTCGCTCTGGCGGGAGATTTGAAACAGGTTCAGCGAGATTTCGGAAGAGGGGGTGCCGGGATAGGTGGTGGCAAAGGCCACGCCGGCTTCCAGGGCGCCCCGGGCAATGGCTTCGTTGCCCAGCAGCAGTAGGGTTGTCCCCGGTTCATCCACAAGCAGTTTGTGCATCGCAATTCCTCCGGCCTTAGGAGCCTGTTGGCGTTTTTCTGGTCCCATCATAAAAACGGCCGCCCGCCGAGGGTATGGCGAGGGGCGCGTTCCGGGCACCATGGCACGCTTTGGACCATTTGTCCAGATCCTGGCCGGATAGTAACGGCGCTGCTCATAGAGCACCTGACTTCATCCATGTGCTCCTGGAGTTTCAGACGCCGCTTAAAATTCTTCAAGTCGATATCGTCGCGCACGATCCGTTACCTCATCTATTGGATTGCAATTGCAGGTTTTTGCATCAAGGCTACATTTTTGACCGGAATTTCGCAGGTCCAACCGAACTGATGGGCAATGTAACGCAGGGTTGCGTCGCGATAAAACACCACATGGGTTGGATCGCGGCGGTAGTGCCATTGTGCGAAACGATCGTCATTCGTTTGAAAACAGGTCATGAGAGCCAGCCAGCCGCCGGGACGCAGCATCCGATCGAACCGGACGAACTCCTCGGCCGGCCGATGAAAGTGTTCAATGGTCTCCGTGCAGGTGATGAAATCGTAAATGTCTTCAAGTGGGCTCGGGTCCGGGAAAAAGAGCGGATCGAACAAATGCATCTGGTAACCGGCTTCGCGAAGCATGCAGGCCAACGCAGGTCCCGGGCCACACCCGAAATCAAGCCCCTTGGCTTGCGACGGCAGCCGGCACAGCAGCGGTTCAGTGAGCTTCGATAAAAACAGACGATACTTTATATCCGCGGGGTCGTTTTGGTGCTGACGATAGAGCGCATGCTCCTCTTCTTTCGATAACCGTTGCGCCGGATTCAGATAAGTTGCCTTACAAGATTTGCACCTTCGGTAACTGTCCCCATCCACGACGACCAGGAACTCGGCCGAGAAGGAATTGCACACAATGCAGCGACGTTTTACACCCCCGGCGTGAAAAATTGATTTTTTCATCTTAAACCTTCTAAACATCCCTTCCTCTAAAAAACACATTGTATGTTGGGAAGCGCAAAAGACAAAGCAAAGAAACCCGATAATCCATATCATGAGGAGCCTTACTTGAACGCGCACCCGTAAAAATAGATTCCCTTTCACCGATGGAAATGGTATCCAACGCCCTCGTTTTCGAACCGCGGGATTCGTTCCCGTGGTTTTTTATTTATTGGAAAGGAAATTAAACCACCGTGATTTGCGCAAACAATGTCACCCTTGCTTACGGCAAGCGCGTTCTGTTCAAGGACGTCAATATAAAATTTGCACCGGGCAACTGTTATGGCCTGATCGGTGCCAACGGCGCGGGCAAGTCCACCTTTCTGAAGATCCTGGCCGGCGATATCGAATCGGATTCGGGCACCATCTCCGTGGGCGCCAAGGAGCGCATCGCGGTGTTAAGGCAGGATCACTTTGCCTTCGACGAAGAGACGGTTCTGGACACCGTGATCATGGGCCATCCCAAGCTGCACCGGGTTATCGCCGAGCGCGAGGCCATCTACGCCAAGCCCGATTTTTCGGAGGCCGACGGCATCCGGGCCAGCGAACTCGAGGTCATTTTTGCGGAGATGAACGGCTATGAGGCGGAGTCGGAGGCGGCCGTGCTCTTAAAAAGCCTGGCCATTGCCGAAGGGCTGAACCCGAAAAAGATGAAGGAACTCGAGGGCGGGGAAAAAGTGCGCGTGCTTTTGGCCCAGGCCCTGTTCGGCAACCCGGATGTCCTGCTGCTGGACGAGCCCACCAACAACCTGGACATCCAGTCCATTGCCTGGCTGGAGGAGTTTCTCTTCCGTTTCCAGAATACGGTCATCGTGGTCTCCCATGACCGCCATTTCATGAACCAGGTGTGCACCCATATCGCCGATATCGATTTCGGCAAGATTTCGGTCTACCATGGGAACTATGATTTCTGGTATCAGGCCAGCCACCTGCACCTGAAGCAGAAGTTGGCCGAAAACAAGAAGAGCACCGAGCGGGCCAATGAACTCAAGGCCTTTATCCAGCGCTTCAGCGCCAATGCCTCCAAATCCAAGCAGGCCACCTCGCGCAAGAAGCTGCTGGAAAAGCTCACCGTCGAGGATCTGCCGGTCTCCTCCCGAAAATACCCGTTTATCGGTTTCAAGCCCCAGCGCCCCTGCGGCAAGGCGATTCTGAAAGTCGAGGGGCTTTCCAAGACCATCGATGGCGAAAAGGTGCTGGACAATGTGAGTTTCACGGTCAACAGCGGGGATAAGATCGCCTTCATCGGCGGCAGCCCCTTGGCCAAGACGACCCTGTTTCAGATCCTGACCGGGGAGATGGCGCCGGACAACGGCACGTTCAATTGGGGCCTGACCATCACCCACGCCTATTTTCCCAAGGAACACAGTGCCTATTTCAACGGCGACCTGAGCCTGATCGAATGGCTGCTGCAGTTTGGGCCGCCCACCGAGGGCGAGAGCTTCGCCCGCTCCTTCCTGGGCCGCATGCTCTTTTCGGGCGAGGATGCCGTAAAAAAGATCGGCGTGCTCTCGGGCGGAGAGCGGGTGCGCTGCATGCTCTCGCGGATGATGCTGTCGGATGCCAATGTCTTGATGTTGGATGAACCCACCAACCATTTGGATCTGGAATCGATCACGGCCTTGAACAACAGCCTGCTCGATTTTCCCGAGGTGATTCTGTTCACCTCCCATGATCGCGAGTTCTTGAACACGGTGGTCAATCGGATCATCGAGCTCACCCCCGGGGGCGTGATCGATCGGCTCATGACTTTCGACGAGTATCTTGAAAGTCCGGAAGTCGAAAAGACGCGCGAAGCCATGCTGCTCAAGGCCGCTTGAGCAGGCTTGCTTCAGCAGGCGATCACGGCGCTTGTCTGATACCGATCATGAAGACGCCGTTTGCACGCAGGAAGAGCTCTCCGTCGGCGCTGACGATGCCGGCGCGATCACCATCTATATATAATGTTCCGTCCGGCGATACCGAATATTCGGAACCGCCGTCGCGGGGGATATGGGAGCTTTCGATGACCTCGGAGGTGAGCCCGCCGGCACCATCGAAGCCCATGCGGTAGCGTGCCGTCGATACGGTTCCGGCAAAGGGGGCGATCATGCAGACCATGTAGCTGCCGCTGAGCACGGCGGTGCTCATTCCCGCTGATCGCCGGATGCCCACGCGGAACACATAATCCCCATCGTCATCGTCATTTTCAGCAATGGTGACCGACAGGAAGGTGTTGCCGTTCAGACCCACGAGTCCGGTCTGCGAATAAGAATCGTCTTCGTCTTCTCGGGTGGATAGCGTTCCATCGTCCTGCACGGTATACTGCCACTCAGATGAATCGTTCCCGTTGAAATCGCCCACTTCGAGCAAGCCCTGTCCATCGGCGCTCACCAGTATCAAGCGGGAAGCGATGTCGGCGCCGTCTGAGGTGAGCTGACCGGTAACATAGTCTCCAAATAGAGCGGCATTGGACAGTCCGGATGATGTCCGCAAATTGAATTCCATGGACAGGCCATCGAAATACCCCGTTTCCACTAAAGCGAAGTAATTGCCGCTCCGGCCGACGATGCCCCGCTCCTCACCATCCACGGTAAGCGTGCCATCGGCGGCCACAGCATAAACAAAGCCACCATTAAGGCCCGAAAGCAGTGACTGCCACTGAGCACTGCCCGCGCCATCGGCTTCAAGGCGGATGCGATCCATCCAGACGCCGCCGAAAACTTCGACTTCGGTCTTGCCGGAGATGTAGGTGCCGCTCAACAGCGTCACTCCCCCCGAGCTTGAACCACTGCTGGTGGAGGAGCTCGAGCTGCTGCTCGACGAGGCGCTCGAACTCGAACTGCTGCTTGACGAGGAGCTCGAGCTGCTGCCCGTGGAGGAGCTTGAGCTCGAAGAGCTGCTCGACGAGGAGCTCGAACTTGAGGTTCCGCTCGGATTGGGGTTTTGATCCTCACTCAGGGAGGGGTTGCTCCTATTGCCGCATCCGTTCATCAACAACAAGCTCATTGCGATGGTCCCCACCAGCATCCATTTGAACCTGGATTGCTTTTGCATCGATTACCTCCTTTGGTTTATGTCCAAGTCAATGAAATCAAATTGATTTCATCTTGTCCGGCATCTGGCCAGAAGGTCCCCACAAAGGTGTTTTGGGACTTCGCTTGGCATAAGAGATTTTCTGGAAGGTTTGAGAACGACGCTCGGTAATCGAGGAGCTGAGTATTCGAGATGATAATCAACCAAATGAATTCTTCAAGGGCAAGGCCTTCTGCCATGGGCCTGAGCTCGCGTTAGAAGATCGGCCGGATCAGCCAGGAGGCATGACGGCAGGGGCCATTTCAGACGACGGGAACCTATTTTGGCATGGCGTTGACCCCCAAAAAGGGTTATGTGGAAACGAGTTTTCTCCGGTTGCGCCGCCTTTCCCCTTTTTGATAGGAGCAACATGACTGCTTTCAGCCATCTGTTTCAACCCATCCGCATCGGTACCATGATCGCCAAGAACCGCCTGCTCATGTCGGCCATGAGCATCAATTTCGGCGTGGACGAAAAAGGCCATGTGGCCGATCAACTGATTCAATATCTGGCGGCCCGCGCCCGCGGCGGCGTCGGCATGATGCTGGTGGGCGGCGGCGGCATTCATCCCAGTGGCGTGGAATTGCCCCATCTGCCGGCGTTGTGGGAGGATGACTGCATCCCGGCCCTCAAACGCCTGGCCGATACGATCCGGCCCTTCGATTGTCGCCTGGGCATGCAGGTGATGCATGGGGGGCGCCAGTCCTACCACGATCAGAAAGTTGCGCCGTCGGCCATCGCCGCACCGGCCGTGGTGCGCGGGGTGCCCCGGGCCTTGGAGCAGGAAGAGATCCACATGCTGGCCGACGCCTTCGGCCAGGCGGCCGGCCGCTGCCGGGCGGCGGGTTTCGATTTCATCGAAATCCATGGGGCCCACGGTTACCTGATCAATCAGTTTCTGGCGCCCAACAGCAACCAGCGTACCGATATATACGGCGGCAGCTTCGAGAACCGCATCCGCTTCCTGTTGGAGGTCATGGCCGCCATCCGCAAGCATTGCGGCCCGGATTTTCCTGTGGGGGTGCGTATCAACGCCGAGGATTATATCGATAATGGCTGGACCCTGGCCGAGGCGCTGCGCCTGGCCCCCATCCTGGTGGCGCACGGCGCCGGCTATCTGCACGTATCGGCCGGTGTTTACGGCAGCCGGCAGTTGACCATCCCCTCCATGTACGTGCCCCAGGGGTGCTTCGTCGATCTGGCCGCGGCGGTCAAGGCCGAGGTGTCGGTGCCGGTGGTGGCAGTGGGCCGTATCAAGTCCCCCCGGCTGGCCGAACAGATCATTGCCGAAGAGAAAGCCGACATGGTGGCCCTGGGGCGGGCGCTGCTGGCTGACCCCTGGTGGCCGGCCAAGGCCGATGCCGGCGCCCTGCGCCGCATCCGGCCGTGCATCGGCTGCTGTCTGGGCTGCATCCACACCGTGCTGCGCCTGGAACCCGGCGGCTGTGTGGTCAATCCCGACGTGGGCCGGGAGTACCTGCTCAAGAGTCTGACACCGGCCGCCACGCCCCGGCGCGTGCTGGTGGTGGGTGCCGGTCCGGCCGGTCTGGCGGCCGCCCGCATGCTGGCCCTGCGCGGCCATCGGGTGGTGGTGTGCGACCAGGAGGCCGCCCCCGGCGGCGCCTTGCGCCTGGCGGCGCTGCCGCCCGGAAGAGCCGATCTGGCTGAACTGATCGCTTACTTCGTCGATCAATTGGAGCGGCTGGCGGTGCCCTTGCGTTTGAACACGGCCTTGGACGAAGTGCTGCTGAATGAGGTCGCCCCCCAATTGGTGGTCCTGGCCACCGGCAGCCTGCCGGAGATGCCGTTGATCAAGGGGCTCTACCGCACCCAGATGCAGTTGTGCACGGTCACCGAAGTGCTTTCGGGCCAGAGCGAGCCCGGTCCGAGGGTCATCGTCTGGGGCGGCAATCAGGCCGCTTTGGTGCTGGCCGATTATCTGGCCCAACGCGGCCGGGAGGTGGCCGTGCTGCATCCCGGGCGCCATTTCGGCGAGGAGATGTCCAGCAACGACCGCTTCTATCTGCGTGAGCGGCTTAAAAATGGAGGGGTGACCCTCCACAAGCAAGTGGTGGTGGAAAGCTTTCTGAAAGATGGTGTGCGCTTTGCCGGGGAGGCGGGCGATGTGCTTCTGGCCGCCTTCGATACCGTTGTGTTGGCCGATGGGTTTGCGCCCCTGCGCGAAGCCGCCAATTTGCTCAAGGCCCGCGGCCTCCCAAGCCACTTCATCGGCGATGCCAAAGCGCCGCGCCACCTGATGTATGCCGTGGCCGAAGGTGAAGAGCTCGGCCGGGAGCTATAAGCCCCTCATCGGGGGCAAACCGCTGCTGGCGCTGCCTGCGTCAAAGGGACGCATAGAAGTTTGTGCCCCATGACCATGACGCCCACCGCCAGGCACTCCAGGCCGAAGGGCAGATAGCCGCCGTAGCCGAGCAGGGGCATGGCGAAGATGTGAAAGCGGTCCACATAAGGTACGGCGTAGTGCCAGCGCGCCAGGCTGCCGACATTCCACAACTCCCAAAAAAAACCGCAAATCAAAGCCGCCAGGGCCGCCGACACCAGCGAGCGCCAGTTGCCATGACCCAAGGGTGCGAAGATCGTGGGGCGCCCGGCGAGCACCTGCAAGGCGGTGATGATCAGCAGCGGCGAGACCCATAGCAGGGCGAAGAGGGCGTCGGGAAACACCCCCAGCAACGCCAATCCGATTGCCGCGACCGCCAGCGTCACGGTGGCCGCCCTGCGGGGGCGCGCGATGCCCAGGGGGTGCAAACGATCCAGACCCGCGAGCAGGGGAAAGCTGAGCAGCAACCGGTGTGTGCTCAGCACGGCCGGCAACACGGTGGCGAAGGCCAGGGAAGCGAAGGCGACATAGGCCAGGGGGCTGAAATCGGCCACGCCCACGTAGTACCAATTTTGCACGAAGCGGTTGAGGTACTCGAAGAACCACCAGAAGAGCGCACTGGCCGGGATCAGCAGCGCGAATCGACCCGGCGCGTCGGTAAGCAGGCTGCGTCCGCTGCGTCGCAGGCACCAGGCGTTGACCACCAGGATATATCCGATCCACGGCAGGCAGAAAGTGTGGGCCTGCCATGGGGCGAACCACGCCCAGCGCGTCCAGGCCAATGTCCATCCGCTCAGCAGGACCGCAAGGCCGGCCCAGCCCCACGCCGGCCAGCGCCCTTTAAACCCGGGCAGGGCGTGCCGCCGGGGGTGGGGCCGCACTAGCAGGGATGCGATGCCCGCGATCAAAAGAAGATTCAGGGCCGTGAAGAGAAGGAAAACCCACCAGGAGAAAGGGGCGTGGCGGACATATAGTGTCAGGGGTGGAAATTCGAGATAGGCACGCACATCGCGCCCAGCGAGCAGGATGCCGATCAGGGGCAACCCCAACAGCATGATCGCCATGATGACCCACTGCATGGCCTTCTGGATGCTTTCTCTCGCGGCCATGCGCCTCCGTCAACCGATAGAATCCTTGACTTTACACTTCCCTATTTCAGGCCAGGGTCAGGATCTCCGCGGTGCAATCGGTCAGATCCACCACCCACAGCTTGTTGCGCAACAGTTGCTGGGGTTGGCCCGTTAACACCTTGAGCGCCTCGGCGCTTTCCACGGCGGCCACCGTGGCCACGGTTTGGGGCGGACATCCCAAGGCGATTTCTACCCCCTTGGGGCTTTCGATGGCATGCCGTGGGCCGAAGATCAGGACGAGACCTTCATCTTGGGGATATATGGTAGTGACGTGACCCGTCATGCCGGCCACCGCACCCGAAACCATGGGAATAGAGAGTCGTTTGGCCGCGGCTTCCAGCGTGAAGCGTGAAGGGATGTCGTCCAGGCAATCGATGACGATGTCGCAGCCTTGGATTAGCTCCTCGGCATTGGCGGCAGTAAGGAAAACCGGGCGGATTTCGGCCTGGACGGCGCCATTGATGGCCGCTACCCGCTGAGCCGCCGCCTCGGTTTTCAATTGGCCCAGGTTTTTCTGGGTGCTCAACCACTGGCGATTGAGGTTGTGCTCCTCGAACTTGTCTCCGTCGATGAGTACGAGGGTGCCCACGCCGGCCCGGGACAGAATCTCCACCAATCCGCCCCCCAAGCCACCCAGGCCCACCACCGCCGCCCGGGCATTGAGCCAGCGCATCTGGTCGGCGCTGCTGAACGCCCGCTGGTTGCGCAGATAACGCAGGGGGACGATTCCATTGGCCAGCGCCTCGATTTCAATCTCCCGGAGGGGAAGATCGAGCTCTGAGGCGACCCGCTCGGTGGCGACCACGCTCAGGGTGTGCATGGGCTCGCCGTTGGGGCCGATGATTTCGGTCACCTGCGCCACAATATGATCGATGATCGGTGCCATTGGGTTATCCTCCTCCCACCGGTGGGAAGATGCCCACCCGTTCGCCCCCCTGTAACGGGGTCTGAAGATCGACTTTGATACCGTTGACGAAAATCAACTTTGCTTCCGACAGGGGGATTTGTAAATGAACGAGCAGCGCCTCGACCGGCATGCCGGGTTCGATGGGGTAATGGGCGGCGTTTTGCGGAATCTTGCCGGCCAGGGAGGCGAACAGGCGCAAGTCAATGGTGGTCGGGATGCTGGGCATGTGTGCTTCTCCTTTTGGCCTCGAAGTAAAGGCATTCTCGGCCCGAGCTTTGATAGACCGCCTGGCTGGGCATCCGGGCACTTTTGAAACCCAGGACTTTGCATCCATGGGGATGGGTCTTTTGCCAGGTAACATAATAATGCCGGCACTGATGGCAATCGATGCGGGGAGGCGCTGGCATGGCTTCCATCCTTTTAGATTTTATCGAATAATCATTGACGCTAGCTTTTTTGCATACTATCGATGCCGCAGGAAGACAAGAGAGGTTTGGAACGGATTACATCATGATGAAGGAGTGATCGATGGCGTTCAAATTCCGCAGGGCCTTAGTCACCGGAGGAGCCGGCTTTATCGGTTCACACCTGGTCGCGGCGCTGGCAGGGCAGGGGTGTGAGGTCACGGTGCTGGACAATCTGGCCAGCGGGCATCAGGCCAATCTGGATACGGTCAAAGACCATATCACCTTTATAAAAGGCGATATCAAGGACGAACGCCTGCTCAACCGGATCATCAAAGGGTGTGACGTGGTGTTTCACCTGGCCGCGGTGGTATCGGTTACCCAGACGGTGAAAGATCCGGTGGCGTCGGCCCTGGTCAATGAATTGGGGGCCATCCGGGTGCTCGATGCGGCCCGCAAGAACGGCGTGCGCCGCGTGGTGCTCTCCAGTTCCAGCGCCGTGTATGGCGATGCCCCCCAACTGCCCAAATCCGAATCGATGATTCCGGCCCCCATGAGTCCGTATGCGGTCCAGAAGTTGACCAACGAGTACTATGCCGAGCTTTATCATCGGCTCTACGGGCTGGAAACCGTATGCCTGCGGTATTTCAATGTCTACGGTCCGCACCAGGACCCTTCTTCACCCTATTCCGGCGTGATCTCGATCTTCATGCTGCGGGCGATCAACGGCGAAGCGCCTTTGATTTATGGCGATGGTGGGCAGACCCGTGATTTTGTTTTCGTTAAAGATGTCGTTCAAGCCAATTTGCTGGCGGCCGCCAACGAGGCGGCACCGGGGCGGGTGTTCAATATCGGGACCAGCAGTTCGGTATCGGTCAATGGATTATGGGAAATGATCGCAAGGTTGGCCCAGTGCCGCTTGCCTGCCAAGCATGAGGCGCCGCGGTCCGGCGATATCGTGCATTCTCTGGCCAGCATCCAAAAGGCCAAGGAACTGCTTGGTTTTCAGCCCAGCGTGAGCTTCGAAGAGGGGTTGCGGCAAACTTTTGCGTGGTATCGACAAAGCGCGTAAGCGGCAAACCTAAGCCGCTAGAGAGTGTCCGTCCAGGGGTCGAGTTCACGTGTCTCGGCGTAGCCGACAGGCGAAGACGGAAGGCGGACGAAAATTTTAACCGCATGAATATATGGACATATTTCGAGGATTAAAATTTTCGCCCAACGCCGGAATCGGCAAAAATAGCCATTCCTGGATGGACACTAGGGAGCCACCATTTTTTCGAAGAGGGTCTTGACCGTAACGCCCCGCCAGTTGCCTTTGCCCGAAATCGTGGGATAGCCTTGGGCGCTGATATGGCGGGCGATCTTTTCCCAACCGTGGCCCTCGGTGCGCATCTGGTTGATGAGCGCATGCAGGGTGTGGCGATCCACTTCGGTCAAGCGGCCCGGTGCTTCCGAGAAGTTGTCTTCATTCCCGGAAATGTCGCCGTCATTGCCGATTTCTTCGGATTCATCCCCATCCCCATCGCTGGAGAAGATGTCCTCTTCTTCCCGTTCTTCGACCATGGTATCCGTGGCCGTTTCGACGATTTCGGAAGGCCGGATGTTTTCCACGGGAGCCGCCTCTTCCTCGGGAAACGATTCGGAAAACGCTTCCGTGGCAAAAAGGGCCTCGACGTCGCCGGCGGTGGCATTGGGATTGATCATGCGGAAGAGATTTTTAGCCAGCACTTCCATGGCCTTGGCTTTGCGCTCCTCGGCTCTCGTGCGCGCCAGATAGGCATCGGCCATGCGTTTTTGGGTGTCGGCCAGGTTCTCAAGCACTTCCTTGATCGCTCCCAATCGCTCGGAGTCTTTGTTCTCGAAGTGGGGTTTGCGCCGATCCATCATGTTGTTGTTGCGGCGCTGACCGCCCTTGAACTGCTGGTCGCCATACGGCCGATTGGAGCGATCACCCTGTTTCAGTTTGCCGCTTCTAAGATTGTGCAAAAAATCATCCATTGATATTTTCTCCTGGGATCAATCTCTTCGATCGCCGATACTTCAGCTTCGATATCCGCATCACATTCCTGGTTTAGGACGCTTTTTTATCTAACGAACCAGTTGTTGGAATATGGCACGACGCGAATCTTTTTCAGGAACAAGGAAGGGGGCTCTGCATCGATGCGGTTCGGTGTATGCTATATATCGGTCGCTTTATAGGAATACTTTAGTTGATATTATCCCTGCCGTAACCTGACAGCTCCAGCTAGTTACCCCGTATCCAATTCAATTTTTCTGGCAGAGAGATGCCCCAACCTAATCCTTTTTCGGAGAAAGGTCAACTGCCTTCTAGGAAATTTACTAATGCGATAGCAGGTAAAGTACCTTTATCAACCGCGCCTGGGAGCCATCTGGCAAGGCTCGAAACGCAGGGTGGCCAGATAGTCCGCCTCTGTTTCGTTCCGCCGGATAAGCTCCACGATGCCGTTGTCGCGCAGGAGAAGTTCCTGGGGGCGCAATTTGCCATTGTAGTTGAACCCCATGGCATGGCCATGGGCACCGGTATCCTGGATGATCAGCAGGTCGTTTTCCGCGATTTGGGGCAACTCCCTTTGGATGGCAAACTTGTCGTTATTTTCGCACAAGGAGCCAACGACGTCCACGATTTGGGTGGGGCCATCGGCGGGTTTGCCCAGCACCTCGATGTGATGATAGGCGCCGTACATGGCCGGTCGCATGAGGGCCGACATGCTGGCATCCACCCCGACGTAATGGCGGTAGATCTCTTTGCGGTTAATGGCCTTGACCACCAACACGCCGTGGGGGCCGGTCATGTAGCGGCCGCTCTCCATGTACAATCGGGGCGCATACCCATGGCGGGTTTCGAACTCCTTGAAAAGGCCGGTGACCTCCCCGGCCAGGGCTTCCAGCTTGAAGGGTTGATCCCCGGGCCGGTAGGGGATCCCCAGGCCGCCGCCCATGTTAACGAAATCGAAGCGGATGCCCAGTTCGTCGCCAACCCAGGCGGCGGCCTCCAAAAGCATCCGAACGGTCTGCACCATGTACGCATGGTTGAGTTCATTGGAGGCCAGCATGGTGTGCAGGCCGAAGCGCCGGGCGCCCCGGTTCATGGCCGACCGGTAGGCATCGATCAACTGGTGATGGGCCACCCCGTATTTGGCTTCCACCGGGTTGCCGATGATGCTGTTGCCGCTGCGCCGCGGGCCCGGGTTGTAGCGAAAACAGATGGTTTCGGGCATGCGCGGCACCTTGGGCACCAGACTGATGTCGTCCAGGTTCAGCAGGCAGCCGCCGTTGTTTTGGGCCGCCAGAAAGTCGGCCGCACTGGTGTTGTTGGAGGTGAACATCACATCGTCGCCATTGGCGCCCACTTGGCGGGCCAGCGTCAGCTCGGCGGCGGAGCTGCAATCGAAGCCGAAGCCCATGGTGCGCATGATCTCCATAATGCGGGGGTTGGGCAGGGCCTTGACCGCGAAGTATTCTCGAAATTCAGGCAGTTCGGCAAACGCCTGTCGCAGCCGCAGACCGGTTTGCCGGATACCCGCTTCATCATAGATGTGAAACGGCGTGCCGAAGTTGGCGACGATCTCCGGCAGTACTGGAAAGAGCCGGTCACGATAGGATGAACTCATCGGCATGGGGCATGCTCCTTAGGTCAAGGCGGCGCGGATTCGTTCCATGGCCTTTTGAACATTGTCATAGCTGTTGAAAGCGCTCAGACGGATGTGGTGTTGACCGCATTTGCCGAACCCGGCCCCAGGGGTGCATACCACGCCGGCTTGTTGGAGCAACCGGTCGAAGAACTCCCAGGCGTCGCAGCGCGCATCGATCCAGATATAGGGGGAGTGGTCTCCGCCTACGCAGGCATAGCCCATGGCGGCAAAGGCCTGACGGATGAAGGCGGCATTTTTCAGGTAGTAATCGGTCAAGGCCCGCGTCTGGGCTTGTCCGGCCGGGCTATATACCGCTTCGGCCGCCCGCTGGATGGGATAGGCGACCCCATTGAATTTGGTGGTGTGACGGCGGTTCCACAGGTTGTGCAGGGCCATCGCCTGGCCATCGGCGGTGTGCGCCATGCAGTTTTTGGGCACCACCGTGAAGGCGCAGCGCGTGCCGGTAAAGCCGGCGGTCTTGGAGAAGCTGCGGAATTCGATGGCCACTTCCCGGGCGCCTTCGATCTCGTAGATCGAACGCGGCAGCCGCTCGTCCCGGATAAAGGCTTCATAGGCCGCATCATACAGGATCAGGGCTTTGTGCCGGCGGGCATAGTCGACCCAGGTGGCCAATTGTTCCCGGGTGATGGTGGCCCCGGTGGGGTTATTGGGAAAGCAGAGGTAGATCAGATCCACCGGTTGCGTGGGCAGGGCCGGCACGTAGTCGTTCTCGCGGGTGCACTCCAGATAGACCAAGCCTTCATAACGGCCGTTGCGGGAGGCGCCGGTGCGGCCGGCCATGACGTTGGTGTCCACGTAGACCGGATAAACCGGGTCCGGCACCGCCACGCGGATATCGCCGGCAAAAATCTCCTGAATATTGCCGGTGTCGCACTTGGCGCCATCGCTCACGAAGATTTCGTCGGCATCCACTTGGGCGCCGCGTGCCTGGAAATCATATTGAGCGATTTTTTCGCGCAAGAAGAGATAGCCTTGTTCCGGGCCATACCCCCGGAAGGTACTCTCCTGGGCCATGTCTTCGGTGGCTTGGTGCAAGGCTTCGATACAGGCGGCCGGCAAGGCGCGGGTGACATCGCCGATTCCCAGGCGGATGATGGCTTGTTCGGGGTGCTGTCGCTGATAGACATCCACCCGTTTGGCGATATCGGCGAACAGGTAACTGGACTGAAGCTTCAAAAAATTTTCGTTGATTCGGATCATCGGTTTCCTCAATTGCCCTGTTTGCCGCGGGTGCAATCAGGCGGGTGATTGTCCAACCAGCTTTTCTCGGTTGTCTCGCTTGTCCCTTCGTGACGCCGGATTGGATTGGATATTCAAAAAATGGGATTTGGTCAATACCAATTGAGCCGGCCCGTTTAGGGCAGTTAATCTTGTTCGTTGGGCGTGTCGCTTTTGATCCTGCGATGCCTCCACAAGCGGGCAGCGAAACCGATCAGCAGCGTTGCGCTGATCAGGATGATAAAATTGGAGGCGAAAAAAGTGAGCATGAACGAAAAAGGATCGTTGAGCCGGTAGGCGCCCATCAATACATCGATGCCCAGCAGCATGAAAAGCGCCGCCACCGTCATCAGTCCGCCATATTTAAGGTAAGCGACCATCGTCAACTTTCATCCTTTGCATGTCTTGATCAAGCAGGGGTGAGTAACCATGGAAGCGGTCTCTTTGTCAAGCCGCGGCCGTTCCCGGATGTTTCCATGGCAAATTTGACATTTAGACGTTCCCCCCATATGGTGACGGGTTGGCGGGCACCAGGCAGGCTATCTATGAGAGGACTTCATGCAGACCCAGACGATACCTTCCAACAATCCAGATGATCCGGCCGACCCGCGGCAGGTGATTGCGCAGATGGCCACCTTGATTGCTTCCATGGAACGGCGGCTGGCGCAAAAAGACATCAGCGAGAAGATGCTGTCGGCTGTTTCGGCCAAGGCGATTTCTACCCCGGATAACGCCTTCATCGACTTTTGCCTGGGGACCATCGGTCAAACCCTGAAGCTCGACCTCGCCTGTCTGAGATGGTACCAACCGGATCTTCGCAGCTTCGATTCCGATCGCTTCCACTGGACGCCCCAAGGCTTATTTCAAAGCGCCGATTTGGGCGTCGCCCACATGCTGGAATTACAGCCGATCCGCGATGTGCTGGACCGCCGGCAACCGTTCTACTGCCCGGACGGCAGCGCCATCGCCGATATGGTCACGCAGCATTTTATCCGGCGGAACAATTTTACGGCCTTTGCCCTGATGCCCATCTGTCACCAGGAGAAAGTGTATGGCCTCTTCACCATGGCCATGCAAGGCGGCACGCGAGACTGGGCCGAAGAGGAGTTGGGCACCCTCATGACCATTATGGGCATTATCGCCCAGTGGAAGGAGGCGCGTGTCATCTCGCATCAATTGGATGAGAGCCGGGCCCTGAACGAACAGCTTTACCAATTGTCGCCGGCTGCCATCTACCGCATCGATCTGCGCAACCTGCGCCTGCTCAAGGTCAACGCGGAAGCCTGCCGGTACACCGGCTATACCGAAGAAGAGCTGTTGGCCATGCCGGTCATCGAGTTGCTGACGCCTTCCAGCCGGAAGGCTTTTTATCGGCACGCGGCCGAGATCGAAGCCGGCCATCCCGCACCCGAGGATTTGGAGTTCGAGTTTACCACCAAAAGCGGTCGCCTGGAATGGGGACACCTGCACATTCGGCACCTGTATGATGCCGATGGCCGGATTTGGGGCGCCAACGTGGTGGCCCATCTCAACACCGAGCAGAGAAAAGCCCAGGCGGAGCTGGACGGCTATCGCCGTCGCCTGGAAACACAGGTCGAGGCGCGCACCCGCGAGCTCTCCATAGTCAACCAGAATCTGCGCGAGGAGATTGCGCGCGGTACCGAAATGGCCAGGGAGCTGCACGCCAAGAGCGAGCGGCTCGAGGAGTTGAATACGGCCATGCGCGTCCTGCTGGACAAGCGCAACGAAGATCGCCTGCGAGCGGAAGAAAATATCCGCGTCAATCTAGTTCAATTGATCGATCCGTATCTGGATCGCATCGGCCACAGCGGCCTCAACGAGTCGCAGCAGCAACTGCTCAGGGTCATCCGCATGAACCTCAACGAGGTGGTCGGCTCGCCCATGCCCGAGCTTTCCGCCAAATACTACATATTCTCCCCCGGCGAGTTGCAGGTGGCCAACCTGATCCGCAAAGGCCGCACCACCAAGGATATGGCCCGCCTGCTCAATATCTCTCCGCGCACGGTGGAGTCATACCGCAACAACATCCGCAAAAAGTTGGGCCTTAAAAGCAAAAAGGTCAATCTGAAAACCTATCTCTCCTCCAAAGAGTAACTTCAGTTCAGCAGCCCGTGCGGTTCATCCGCCGTCGGCTGGATACGCTCGGCCGCCAGCAGGCGGCCGTCGCTGAGCCGCAGCATGCGCTGGGCGTATTGCGCGCAACCGGCGCTGTGAGTGACCATGATGATCGTCGTTCCGCTTCGATGCAGGCGTCCGAACAACTCCATGACCACCTTGGCATTGCGCGAGTCCAGGTTGCCGGTGGGTTCGTCGGCCAGCAAAACCGGCGGCTGATTGACGATGGCCCGGGCAATGGCCGTGCGCTCCATTTCGCCGCCGGAGATCTGCTGGGGCAGGCGTTCGGCCTTGTTCTCCATGCCCATGCGGCTCAGCGCCTCCATGGCCATGGCTTTTTTCTCCCGCCGGGATTTGGCTTTGGTGGCCAGGGGCAGCATCACATTCTCCAGTACCGAAAGATAAGGGATCAGGTGGAAACTCTGGAAGACAAAGCCCAAATACTCCCCTCGAAAATCGGCCCTCTGTTCGCCGCTCAAGGCATACACATCGATGTCGTCTACTGAATAGCGCCCTTGGCTGGGGGAGTTCATGGCGCCTAGAATGGAGAGCAGCGTGGATTTGCCCGAGCCCGATTCTCCCATGACGGCCACAAATTCGCCGGGATCGATGCGGAAACTCATGTTCCCCACCGCCTGGATGGAAGATTCGCCCGCACCATAGATTTTGGTTATATTTTCACATTCGATAAAGCTCATGGGAACCTCATTTAGATTGTTTTCAGTGCCCGATTGGGATCCATGCGAGCCGCCAGGGCGGCCGGATAAGCGCTCGCCGTCAGCCCTACGACCATGGCCGTGAGGACGGCGATCACCGCCAGCAGGGGGTCGGCATGCAAAGATGGCATCGATGGTCCGCCAAACAGGTGCAAGCCGGCCCAGATGCCGCCCGTGCCGATTCCGTAACCGATAACGCCGGCCAACAGGCTGACCGCCCCGGCTTCCAGAAAGATGATCCGCATCACATGGCTGCGACGAAAGCCCACGGCCCGAAAGATGCCGATCTCCCCGGTACGTTCCCGGACACTGCCCATCAAGGTGACCAGGACCACGATCCCGCCGATGAGCACCACCACAATGGAGAGCCCGAAGGAGAATTGCTGAAAATGGGCCAGCGCTTCCATGCGGCCTTTAACCACCTGTTGGATGGCCATCACCTTGGCCGATGGCAGTTTTTCGCCAATTTGCGCCACCATGTCATCGACCGGGCAGTTGTGGCACAAGGCGGCCACCTCCACGATGGAGATCTCCCCAGGCTTGTTCAGCAAGGCTTGCGCGGTGGCCAGGGAGCTGAAGAGCAATTGGTCGTCCTGGGAGCCGGTGGGGGCCAGCAGGCCGCTGACCTGCATCGGCCGGCCGTTGACCGCCACGGCCTGTCCCACTGAAAGACCCAGAACGCGGGCCGCCTCGCTGCCTGCCAACAGGCCCTCGGGTCCGGGGGGCTGGCCTTGCAGATGCCACCATGGCTTCAGGATGTGGATGGCGTCAAACTCGATGCCTGCCAGCGATGCAGACTTGCTGTCGAGGGTGACCGTGCCCAGCAGCATGGGGCCCACGGCAGCCACATTTTCGGCATTTTTGATGGTTTTGATTTTATACAGTTCCGATTGGCGCAGGGGCTGCACGTCAAAGGAGATGCCTCCCAGCGCGATGCCGCCATAAGACAAGGTCAAGCTGTCGGTATGGGGCACGATCAGGATGTTGGCGCCGAATTTTTCCAGCTTGGTATTGATATCGTGGGTCATGGTCTTGCTGTAACTGATCACGGCCACCACCGCGGCCACTCCGATGGCCAGACCCGCCAGAATGAAGGCCGCCTTGGATTTGCGTCGCAGTAGATTTTTAAAGGCAATATCGCTCAGGTTCATGGCTACCCCTTTCCTGCGGCACTCTTGGTGTCGTTAAAATTGAAGTAGCGTTGTCCCTGCTCGATATCCTGGATCAAGAGCACGAGTCGATCGTCTTGAATCGCACGTTTCAACGGCGCAGGGTTACAGCCGCCCTGAACCTCGTTGATCATGACCGAATCGAAGCGGCGGCCGCAGTTGTTGCAAACCATAACGCCGCCATCCTGGGTGTAGCCTTTGTTTTCCGGCCAGCAGACATCGCAGGCATCGAACGCCGCACGCACGATGCCGTCCGCGCTTTTCAAGATGAAGAAGCGGATGGCAAGGCCATCGGCGGTTTTATGTTCGAAGTGCCGCGCCTGGCCGTCTCCGAAGAGCGACAGGGGATAGGCGATTTGGGTGGTGTCGCTCCGGGCGCCGGCCGAGGTTGCATTTAAGGGCGCATCGGGCTGCCCGGGTTGATTTAGGGCAAAATAGGCGCCGACCAGCGTGGCGAGCGCCGCAATGATAAGAGCAAAGACGAGCGGTATTTTTGGGCGCTGTGGCTTTAAAACCAGGGCTTTCTTTTTGGCATGGGTGTCGGGGGATGGTTGGGTATTTTTCATGCGGGTCGTCTCCTTAAAACGGTGGTGTCGATATGCGGAAGAATCCGGTCCGTCCGGGGCCGGATAGCACCTTGTCACAGACGGGGTTTAAGCCGGCCGGCCAGGATCAGGGCTTGGGAATCGAGGTTGGCACCACTTCGACGATCAACACAGAATGGCGAGGTTCCATAGGTAGATGGGCGTCGCCCCGGCGGGGGCATGGGTTTGCAGATACGCCTGAGGGGCATGGGGTGATGCAAGCGGGTTTTCTGCCCAGGCGGCAAAGGATGCCTGCAACGCCGGGCTCCAGATATTCGGTCCTGGAGAAGGTACGGGCAGCGCTGTCGAGGCTCGGTTCGGGATGGATTCGGCATCGCAACAGGAGGCTTCGGATGGGCAGCATCCGGAAGGCAGGCCAGGCGGATCGGGCGCTTGTGACGCCGCACAGCAACAAGGCTCGGGCGCACAAAGACTCTTTGAATACAGTTGCCCCATGGCGCCGGACAACATCAATCCGACGAGCAGCGGCAATACAGTCAAATAGGTGTTACGTCGCATGATCCGCCCATCCTCTTTTGTGGGTGTCGCGCTGAAATTCATGCCCACAATACACCCCATTGTCAAGGAGGATCTGGCAAATAATGGGCCGCCCAGGGTTATTGGTCCTGGGCGGCCTATGGTTTTTATTGAAGCAGTGAACTGATGAAGCAGCTTCCGGAAGATGATGAATGGGCTTGGTCGCTGGCGGCATCCAGCGCAGCGGTTTGGTTGGGCTCTGGGGGAGTTTCGGAGGCCACCGCCCGGGGTGCCACCATATCGATGATGATGCCGTTGGCCACGCCATCGACATCATTTTCGCCGCCATCTTTCAACATACGCACGGCTGAGGCGCCATTGGCTTCGGGTTGAATCCGGGAACCGGGGCTGTCTTGCCAAGCGCCATTGATCCCCTGAACGAGCCAGGCTGCTTGCGGATCGACGGGTTCGCTAAAATAGAGCCTGACGGAAACTTCCTGGCCGATCTGCGGCACCTGGAGGCAGTAGCTGATGACCCCATACGATCCCATATCCTGGACCGGCGGCAGTGGTTCTTCAGTGTTGGGATCGATGGACACCAGATCGTCGAGGGAAACGATCTTTTCACCGGCCTCCGCGATGCTCACCGCCACGGCGCATTTATCGTCGTAGGTGGCGCTGCTCAGCAGGGTTTCGCTTTCCTGGGTGTCTGTTATGCCATTGGCATTGAGATCGGTGAGTGCGATGTCGGTTTGGGGCAGCTCGCTTCTGCGGGCATAGATAGAGCTGCGAGTGGTAAACGCCGAGGCCAAAGACCATTCCGAAGCCGCGCCGCGATTGTCGAAGTAGCGCACCTGGCAGGTGTATTGGCTGTTTCCCCTCAGTACCAGGCGCGGTACCCGGTAATAGGTCAGATAGTATCCCTTGCGCGTGACTTGGAGCACCGTCTTCTGATTCTTCTTGGAGATGATGCGCCATTCGCTTTTCAAATGGGTGTCCGCCGTGTTGGCATCGGAGAAGGCGGAGGCATACAACACAGGCGTCAAATCGATGGATGTGGCGCCATCGGCTGGATAGGTAATGGCCGGCTGTGAAGGCGGCAGGTTTTGCTCCCATTGCGTCGCATCATCGGGAAAAGCGTCTTGGTTATCGGGAACGCCATCGCCATCGCTGTCAACGGCCTGGGCGCCTGTGACCTGCACCAGGCAAGTATCGACGGCGGCAAGGGCCTTGCTGTCGGTGACCGTCAATTCAAAGATCAGGGTGATGCTCTGGCCGGTGGCCACCGTGGGTGCGGTGAATGTCGGCTTGGAAACCGTGGCGGCGGATAACGCAACGCTGGTTCCACCGGTTTGAATCCATTTATAGGTGATGGCCTGTCCGTCGGGATCGTAGGACTTGGTCCCGTTTAAGGTGACCTTTTGGCCCGAAGCGATGGTCTGGTGATCGCCGGCCTCGGCAATGGGCGCCTGATTCGGTATCGGTGTGGGCGTGGTTGTTGGTTTTGGGGTTGGCGTAGGTTTAGGGGTTGCGGTTGGCGTAGGCGCCGGTGTCGCCGTAGCCTTGGGGGTTGCGCTTGGCGTGGGTGTCGGTGTTGCCGTGGGCTTGGGTGTCGCCGTAGGCTTGGGCGTCGCCGTGGCTTTGGGCGTCGCTGTCGGCGTAGGCGTGGCGGTCGGCGTCGCGGTTGGTCGCGGCGTGGCCGTGGGGGTCGCTGTCGGCGTTGGGAGTGTCGGCGTCACGCTTGTAAGATAGCAGATTTCGTTGGAATCGCCGCTCTCCGTGGTGCCGGAATAGGCGCGAACGACGAAGTAGTACTGGGTGGCATCGCTGAGATCGGTAAGGGTGCAGGTGGCGGCACGGCCTGACCAGACCGGCTGGTTGTAGTTGTAGAGTTGACTTTGGGTGCGACGATAGAGGCGGTAGCCATCGGGCGCGGGGGTGTTGGCATCCCAGGCCAGGGTGACTTGGGCCGACCATGCAACGGAAGTGCCTAATAATAAGGTGGCGATCACCCATAGCCAGCAGATCCAGGTCAACTGTTTGTTCATAATCGCAGAAGGGTTGCGAGCGGCTCTGGAACGTGAGGGGGAATTCTTCTCCGACGCGCCGGGCAGATCGGGCATACACACACTCCTTATGCACCAGAAAAGCAGGCAGCCGCAAATCGAACGGACGATCCCTGAGTCCGTTCCAGGCGCCAAAGCCTGAACATACTTCGAGCTTGCTTCCCTGGAGGCATGTTTTGTTCTCCAGACCACTGGGTGGTTTGGAGGCTTCATGGGGATTGGACCTGGCCATTACTTGAGCAAAGGTTGCCCGCGGTCGAGTCCAGATTCACATTAAGCAATATACTTGCCAGTTGTTCGCCTAACTTTTATTGACCATCGGCGCTATCGGTTCGCCGATTCCATCGGCAACCGCACCGTTCGGGCGCAAACGATTCGGCGGTTGTGAGCCAACCCCGGGAGTGGTTGGGGCGAAGGTGACGGCGTCTCGAGGATGGGAAGAATTCGTAACCGCCAGTGCAAATGGCGTAACTTAACTTTTTCCCGGTTCCATCCCATTGAGCGCCCGGCCGCCTGAAACCCCGCCGTCGCTTCCGCGCCCAAGCCGAACAGAGTCGGCCTCTGCGCATCTAATTGCATCTGCTTGGGCTTTATGCCTTGATTTTAAGTACAGCTTAATTTACCAGAGGGGGGCAAAAAAAATATGAGCTGACCCATAAACGAAAAATTAATAAAAAGCAAGCACCCAAAGGAGCATCCATGCCCAAACGCGAAGATATTCACAAGATCATGATCATCGGCTCCGGTCCCATCGTCATCGGCCAAGCCTGCGAATTCGACTATTCCGGCACCCAGGCCTGTAAAGCGCTGCGCTCCTTGGGGTATGAAATCGTGCTGGTCAACTCCAATCCGGCCACCATCATGACCGATCCGGGCATGGCCGACGTGACGTACATCGAACCGCTCAACATCCCCACCCTGGAAAAAATCATCGCCGCCGAGCGCCCCGATGCGCTCCTGCCCAATCTGGGCGGTCAGTCCGCCTTGAATCTTTCCTGCGAACTCAATCGCCAGGGGATTCTGGAAAAGTATAATGTGCGGGTCATCGGCGTGAACATCGATGCCATCGAGCGCGGCGAGGACCGCACCGCATTCAAGCAGACCATGGAACGCTTGGGTATCGACATGCCGCGCAGCAAGGCGGTGAATACGGCCGAGGGGGCCGAACAGGTGGCTGAAGAGTTAGGCTACCCCGTGGTCATCCGCCCGGCGTACACTATGGGGGGCACCGGCGGAGGATTGGTTTACAATCTGGAGGAGTTGCGGACCGTGGTGGCAAGGGGGTTGGCCGCCAGCCTGATCCACCAGGTGCTGGTGGAGGAATCGGTCCTGGGCTGGGAGGAGCTGGAACTGGAGGTGGTGCGCGACGCCAAGAATCAGATGATCACCGTCTGTTTCATCGAAAATGTCGATGCCATGGGGGTGCACACCGGCGACAGCTATTGCACGGCGCCCATGCTCACCATTGCGCCGGCCTTGCAGAAAAAGCTGCAAGACTACTCTTATGCCATCGTCGAGGCCATCGAGGTGATTGGCGGCACCAACGTTCAGTTCGCCCACGACCCTCGTACCGGCCGGGTGGTGGTCATCGAGATCAACCCGCGGACATCGCGTTCGTCGGCCCTGGCGTCCAAAGCCACAGGCTTTCCCATCGCCCGGGTATCGTCGCTGCTGGCCGGCGGGTTGACCCTGGACGAGATTCCCTACTGGCGCGATGGAACCCTGGAAAAGTATACGCCTTCGGGGGATTACGTGGTGGTCAAGTTCGCCCGCTGGGCCTTCGAGAAATTCCACGGCATCCAGGACCGGCTTGGCACCCAGATGCGGGCCGTGGGCGAAGTGATGAGCATCGGCAAGAACTATAAAGAGGCGCTGCAAAAGGCGATCCGCAGCCTGGAGATCAATCGCTATGGCCTGGGCTTCGCAAAAAACTTCAACACATTATCGCTGGATCAGTTGATGGAGCGCCTGGCGACGCCCACCAGCGAGCGGCAGTTCCTCATGTACGAGGCCTTGCGCAAGGGGGCCGACATCGAGCGGCTGCATGCCCTGACACACATCAAGACCTGGTTCATCCGCCAGATGCAAGAGTTGGTGCAACTGGAAGAAGAAATTCTGACCTTCAAAGGCCAAGCGCTTCCCGACGAGCTATTGGCGCGGGCCAAACGCGACGGGTTCGCCGACCGTTACCTGGCCAAACTGCTCAAGGTGCCCGAACGGGCGATCCGCGAGCAGCGCGTCGGCCTGGGTGTGGTGGAGGATTGGGAGCCGGTGCCGGTCAGCGGCGTGAAAGATGCCGCCTATTACTACTCTACCTATAACACCGTGACTGCCGTCGATACCATCCAGACGAGCAGCGGCAGGAAAATCATGGTTCTGGGCGGCGGCCCCAACCGCATCGGCCAGGGCATCGAGTTCGATTACTGCTGCGTGCATGCGGCCATGGCCATCCGCGAGGCCGGCCTGGAATCGATCATGGTCAACTGCAACCCGGAAACGGTCTCCACCGATTACGATACCTCCAACCGGCTTTACTTCGAGCCGCTCACGGTGGAGGATGTGCTCAGCATCTACCATAAAGAAAAACCCGAGGGGGTCATCGTGCAGTTCGGCGGCCAAACCCCCCTGAACATCGCTCGGGAACTGGCCGAGGCCGGTGTCCGGATTCTGGGTACGTCGCCCGAAACCATCGATCTGGCCGAAGATCGCGACCGTTTCCGGCAGATCATGCGGCGCCTGGGCATTCCCCAGCCCGAGTCGGGCATGGCCGTCAGCCCCGATGAGGCCCTGGCCATTGCCGGCCGCATCGGCTATCCGCTTATGGTGCGGCCCTCCTATGTGCTCGGCGGGCGCGGCATGCAGATCGTGCATGACGATGCCATGCTCAAGCATTACCTCAATGCGGCCGTGGAGGAGGTGACCCCCGAGCAGCCCGTGCTCATCGACAAATTCCTGGACAACGCCATCGAAGCCGAAGCCGATGCCATCTCCGACGGCGTGGATGCTTTCGTGCCCGCCGTGATGGAGCACATCGAACTGGCCGGCATTCACTCCGGCGACTCGGCTTGCGTGATTCCGCCCATCAGCCTGGCGCCCAAGCATATCGACACCATCCGCGAATACACCCGGCGTATCGCCATCGAACTCAAGGTGGTCGGTCTGATGAACATGCAGTATGCCATCTACCAGGATACGGTCTATGTGCTGGAGGCCAATCCCAGGGCCTCGCGCACCGTGCCCATCGTCTCCAAGGTGTGCGGCCTCTCCATGGCACGCCTGGCGACCCAGGTGATATTGGGCAAGAGCATGGCAGAGCTGAACTTGCGTGCCGCCCAATTTCCGTATTACGGGGTCAAAGAGGCAGTCTTCCCCTTCAATATGTTTCCGGAAGTCGATCCGGTGCTGGGGCCGGAGATGCGTTCCACCGGCGAAGTTTTGGGTCTGGCCCATTCGTTCGGGCGCGCCTTTTACAAGGCCCAGGAGGCCACCCAATCCCTGCTGCCGTTGGAGGGCACGGTGTTGTTCACCATCGCCGATCGAGACAAGCCGGCGGCCCTGGAGCCGGTGCGCCGTTTCCGGGAACTGGGCTTCAATATCATGGCCACCGAAGGGACCCATGCCTTCCTCAAGGAAAAGGGCATCGAGACCCAATTGGTTTCCAAATTGGGTTTGACCCGTCCCAACTTGGTGGATGCCATCAAAAACGGACAGATTCACCTGATGGTCAACACGCCCAGCGGCAAGAAGGGATCGGCCGACAGCTTCGATATCCGCAAGGCCGCCATCAAGTACAAGATCCCCTATATCACCACCACGGCGGCCGCCATTGCGGCCGCCAAGGGCATCGCGGCCCGCCGGGAAGGCGAGCCCAATGTAAAGTCCTTGCAGAGCTATCATAGCGAAATACGTTAAGCGGAAAGGTTTGATGAGGTAAATCAAAATGGGCGGATTGTTCGGCGTTGTCTCGACTTCAGATTGCGTGGCGGATCTATACTATGGCACGGACTACCACTCCCACCTGGGCACCCGGCGCGGCGGCATGGCCGTGCGCAACTCCCACGGTATCCATCGCGCCATTCACAATATCGAAAATAGCTATTTTCGCACCAAGTTCGAAGCCGAACTCAACCAGTTCCAGGGCACCCTGGGGATCGGCGTGATCAGCGACACCGACCCGCAACCGCTGATCGTCGGTTCGCACCTGGGCACCTTCGGCATCGTCACCGTGGGTCGGATCAACAACCTCGAGGAGTTGGTGCAAAAGGCCTTTGCCCGCAAGAGTCACTTCTCGGACTCCAATGGCGGCGGACCCAATCCCACCGAAGTTACGGCCATGCTCATCTGCCAGGCGGAGAGTTTTGAAGCCGGCATTCGTCAAGCCCAGGAAGCGATCCAGGGATCCTGCTCGCTGCTGCTGCTCACCGAAGGCGGCATTTATGCCGCCCGGGATCTGCTTGGAAGAACCCCCCTGATCATTGGCCGCCGGTCAGGGGCTTATGCGGTCAGCTCGGAAACCTGCGCTTTTCCCAACCTGGACTTTGAGATCGACCACTTTCTGGGGCCTGGCGAAGTTGCGCGCATCACGGCCGAGGGCTGGGAGCAACGCCTGCCGCCGGGCGATCGCATGCAGATTTGCTCCTTCCTGTGGGTTTATTACGGCTATCCGGCCTCCGAATACGAAGGCATCAATGTAGAGCACGTGCGCTATAACTGCGGCGCGGCCCTGGCCCAGAACGATGAGGTGGCGGTGGATCTGGTGGCCGGCATTCCCGATTCAGGCATCGGCCATGCCATCGGGTACGCCAACCAGAAGAAAATTCCCTACGGGCGGCCGTTCGTCAAATATACGCCGACCTGGCCGCGCAGCTTCATGCCCCAGAACCAGCAGATGCGCGATCTGGTGGCCAGAATGAAATTGATTCCGGTGCGCCGCATGATCGACGGCCAGCGCCTGATGTTTTGCGAAGACAGTATCGTGCGCGGCACCCAACTCAAGGACAACGTTCAGGTGCTCTTCGACTACGGCGCCCGGCAGGTGCACATGCGGCCGGCTTGCCCGACCCTGATCCACCCCTGCGAGTTTCTCAACTTCTCCACCTCGCGTTCCACCCTGGATCTGGCGGGGCGCAAGACGATTCAGGCCTTGGAAGGCGCCGAAGACAAATACCTGGACGAGTATGCCCGGGATGGCTCGGAGAAGCACGCGGCCATGGTCGAGCAGATCCGGCACAACCTGCGCCTGACCAGCCTCAAGTATCAGCGTTTGGAAGACCTGGTGACCGCCATCGGCCTGCCCAAGGAGCGCTTATGCACCCATTGCTGGGATGCCAGCAGCTTTTTTTGAGAATAGAACAAAAAGAGCCATTCCCGGATGGACATTAGAAGCCATTCAAAACCTTCAATCGGGCTCAAAGCCAAGGCGGGACAAGGTGGACAACCGCAGGAATACACATAGTATTTCGAGGATTGGACGCCTTGGCCCAACGCCGGATTTGGGCCTGAGGGGAGGTTTTGAAATGGCTTCTAGTTGAATTGCCTCCGGGGCATGCTTAGCTCTGCTTTGACGGCCATGCCCAGGCTTTGCAAAGAGTAAGGTTTGCGCAGGTAGCTTCCCGCGCCCAGGCGTTGCGCTTCGCCGACCCGCTCGGTTTCCGAAAAACCGCTGGCAATGATCGCCCTCTGCTCGGGACGGAAGGCGATTACCCGTTTGAAGGTTTCGAGCCCGTCGATGCCGGGGCGCATAATCATATCCAGAAGCAGAAGATCGGCCGTATGGGTTTGCAGGTAGACCACGGCCTCCTCCCCGCTGGCAACCGAAGCGATCTTGTATCCCAGCAGCGTCAACATGGCGGTCGCGATCTCGCGTTGCGATTCCAAATCGTCCACCACCAGAATCGATTCGCCGTGCCCCTTGTACTGATCGATGGCGACGCTCTCCTTGGCTTCAGCCCTTTTTACCCGGGTCGCGGGAAAACATAAGGTGAAGGTGGTTCCTTTGCCGATGGCGCTCTGCACATCGATGCGCCCGCCATGGTCTTCGACCGTCCCCCAGACCACGGCCATGCCAAGCCCGGTGCCGCTGCGCCCCATGGTCTTCTTGGTGAAGAAGGGTTCGAAAATCTTCTCCTTGTCTTTGGGATCGATGCCCTCGCCGGTGTCGCGGATGCTCAAAACCACATCCAAGGCATCTTCGGTGACCCGGTTGCGGGTGGTAATACACGCCTTGCCTTCATCGCGGATGGCCTCGGCGGCATTGGAAATCAGGTTCATCAGCGTTTTGGACAAGTGCACCGGTGAGCCCAGAATATCGTACAAGGTCGGATCGAGATCGGTTTCAACCCGGACGCCGGGATGGAAAGACTGCAAGCTGTGAAATTCGGGACTCTGGAGATAGTCCCGAACGATGGTATTGAGATTGACCGCTTCTTTGACCGCAACGCCCCTTCGGGCCAGTGTCAGCAGATCCTGAACGATGGCCACGGCTTTTTCGCCCGATTTCTTTATGGCCTGGATCGGCTTGCGCAAAACATGGGTCTCCGGCATGTCCAGCAGCAGCAGTTCCGGATAGCTGATGACCCCCGACAAGGTGTTGTTCAGATCATGGGCCACGCCGCCCGCCAGGGTGCCGACGGCCTCCATCTTCTGGGCGTGTCGGAGCCGGTTTTCCATGGCCCGGTGCTCGGTGATGTCCCGGGCAAGACCCCTGAATCCGATGGGCTTGCCGTCGCTGTCCGTGACCAGGGAGGCCATGATGCTTACCGTGATGGCGCCATCGCCTTTGGATAGGATATCCAGGTCCACCAAAGGGCTCGTCTTGCCTGTGGTAAAAACCTTGTTGAAGATCTGCAAGAGCTTTGGGATATTTCTCTTGTCGATGAAGGTCCTATAGTTCATGCCCATCAATTCGGCGGGCGGATAACCGATCCTTTTACTGAGGAATTTGTTGAAAAAGGTCAGGTTGCCCTTCAGGTTGACTTCGAAATAGGCGTCTTCGATGGTTTCCAGGATGGTTCGGTATTTCTCTTCGCTCTCCCGCAAGGCGCGTGCCATGGATTTGCGGTCTTCAATTTCCGCTGCCAGTTGGGCGTTGGTTTGGGAGAGCTTGCGGCCTTCATTCAACAGGAGTAGGGAATAGGTTCGCGCAGAACGGTCGGAATTGGCGAGCCGTAGAAAGAAGAGGGTGATCAACAGCGTGGTGGCGACATTGATGAACATCAAATCGATGGAGATCAAGCTCCAGTAAAGCAAAGGGTTTTCCACATGAAGCCGGTCACCCCAGAAGCCTAGCTGGATAAGTACCCCCACCAGGAACCAGGTGATCAGGTTGACGCTCACCGAAAGCATAGCTCCCGGCCAACCCAGCAAAATGGAGGTGATAATGCTAAAGGAGAAGAGCCACTCGCGGGAGGCCAGAAATGGTCCTACGTCCAGGATGATCGCCGCGCCCAATGTGTAGATCGAGGCGCAGACGATGGCGGCCCGGATTTTAAAAGAAAGCCTCGGAAAACAGAAGACGATCAGGCTGGCCAAGTAACCGGCGGGGGCCGCCGTTGAGATCATCCAAAACTGGTTGCCGATGTTGCCGGGCATGCCCACGGCCAAGGCGACCAGGCCCAATGAAACGCATACACACACGAACATATATAATATTTTCTCGTTCCAATGGGTCGGGGCCTCGGGATCTTTTACGGCTTCGGGAGCATGCTTGGCGTACAACGATTTCAAAAAGATAAATAGAGAACTCCGAGCGAGCAGACGTGGGGTCATCGGCCTCGGTCCTTCCATGGGCGCATCCGTTGCATGGACGCGTTTCAAAACCTGTCTTGGATGGGGGGCAGGGCAGCACCAAGCTCCCCGCCCTGCCTTGGCGTTGCATCCAAAGAAAGGTTTTAAACTATCTATGTTCTGTTTTTATTTTTCAGCGGTTGCGTTAAGGACGGTCAATTCGGCAGCCCAATCCACGGCCTCTTGGAAAGCGCCGCGGACCTTATCTCCGTCCATGTTAAGCTTTTGAAATATTTGCTCTACCTCCTGCCAGCGGGCCTCTTCGCATTGCTGGGCCAAATGCAGCAAGGGGAGATATTCATTGTTCGGATCTTGGCACAGCGCCGCCTTTAGCTTTTCATCCAGGGGCAGGTGCGTGACGATGTCGCGCATGGGCATGCCCAGCATGGCATCCAACAGAGAGAAGATGCCCAGCATGTGCAGGCTTTCGGGGTCAAAGCCCCAATAGTCGTAGATCTGGCCGATCCGTTCCAGAAACTTGCCCCGCTGGGCAGCTAGCATCATCAGTTCGGGGGCGTCCCGGCCTTGATTGATATCGTTGAGCAGCACGACCTGCAACCAATTCTTCATCTTGCGCCAGCCTAAAAGGCTAATGGCTTGATGAATGGATTTGATCTTTTGGCGCATCCCGAAAGCGGCTGAATTCAGGTAGGAGAGCAGTCTGAAACTCAGCGAGGCGTCGGCCTGGATGGTTTCGGCCAGTCGCTCGAAGTCCACTTCCGGTTGCTGGATGGCTTGCATCAGGTTGAAGCGCGATACTTCGTTGGAAGAGAATTTGCGTACAGTGATAATCTCCGGCGTTTTAAAAAAAGCGCCGTGAAAGAGATCGAAGCCCAACTCTCGGCACAGGTCAAAGCGCTCGATGGCCTGAACGCGCAGGGCCAGTTTGGTTGCTTTATACGCCTGGGCCGCGCTCAATGCGCTTTTTAAGTTTTCTTTGGTTTTTCCCGAGACATCCATGCCGATGATATCGACCAGGTGATAGAAAGGCTCGCATTCGGGGGAGGCACTGAAATCGGAGGTCGCCAGCAGGTAACCGTCGGCCTTGAGCTGATTTAGTACCGGCGGAACGGACGGCCGGCGAAAAATCTCTTCGGTCACCTGGACCGCCGTAAGCGCGGACGGCAAGGCATAGGGCAATTGATCCAGAATGTTGCGTTCGCTGAAGGGGATCAGCACCTTTTTGTCGCGCTCGATGATCTGCTGAAGTTCTACATGGGCACTGCCGGCCAACCTGACCGCGATGTGTTCGGATTCCACGTCTTGGCCCAGATGGTGTGCGCCGGTTCCGACACAGCAAAGGATGTAGCCCCACAGACGTCGCTTGTCGTCGAAGATGGGCTGACGGGAAATGGATACGCTCGCGGCGTCGGCGCCGGCCTTCTGGGTGCTTTTCATGATACGCTCCAGCGATTTCCGTGCCCGTACAGCGGGTTTCACGGAATCAAGTCAATGGTTGAACGTGCCAGATCTTATCGGCGTACTCCATGACCGCCCGGTCGCTGGAGAATACGCCCATGCGCGCGGTGTTGAGAATGGATCGGCGCGCCCATTGATCTGGATCGGCGAACATGTGGCTGACGGCTTCCTGGGTTGTCATGTAGGGGCGGTAGTCGCCCAGCAGCATGTAAAAGTCTCCTTGTTCCAGGAGGCTGCGGATGATCGGCGCAAACAAACCTGGATCATAGGGAGAAAAGGCCCCCTGGGCGATCATGTCGATCGTGCGCCGGAGCTCTTCGTCACCATTGTAATATTGGTTCGGATCATAACCTTGTCTACGTTGGGCCAATACCTCTTCGGCCGTCCAGCCGAAGATGAAGATGTTTTCGGGCCCCACGGCCTCCATAATTTCGACATTGGCGCCGTCCAGCGTGCCGATGGTCAGGGCGCCGTTGAGCGCCATCTTCATGTTGCCGGTGCCCGAGGCCTCCATGCCGGCCGTGGAGATTTGCTCGGAGAGATCGGCCGCCGGGATGATCTTTTCAGCCTGGGAAACGCAGTAGTTGGGCAAAAAGAGCACCCGCAACCGTCCGCGTACATGGGGGTCGCTGTTGATGACATTGGCCACCGAATTGATCAGCTTGATGATCAGCTTGGCCTGATGATAGGCGGGCGCGGCCTTGCCGGCAAAGATGATGGTGCGCGGGACGGTGGTCACATTGGGATTGTCTTTGATGCGGTTGTATAAAGTGATGACATGCAGCACATTGAGCAATTGGCGCTTGTATTCATGCATGCGCTTGACTTGAACGTCGAACATGGTGTCGGGATCGACGCCCAGTCCGATTTTGCGCAGGATATAGCGGGCCAGGCGTGTTTTGCACTCCCGCTTGGTGGCCATCCACTGCTTGCGAAAAACGGCTTCATCCGCATACGGTACCAGCTTTTGCAATTGGTCCAGGTCGCAAATCCAATCCGGCCCGATCACCGAAGAGATCAGCTTGGCCAGCGACGGATTGGACTGCTGCAACCAGCGCCGCGGCGTGATGCCGTTGGTGACGTTGTGGATGCGTTTGGGATACAGCCGGTGAAAGTCGCTGAACAACTGCTCTTGCAGGATGCGGCTGTGCAGCGCGGCCACCCCGTTGACCGAGTGGCTGCCCACGATGGCCAGGTTGGCCATGCGCACGTGTTTGACGTCGCCTTCGGCGATCAGCGACACCCGTTCCAGCAAGGCTTCGTCACCGGGATGCCGGGCCCGAAGGCCATTGAGGAAGCGCTGATTGATTTCATAGATGATTTGCATGTGGCGCGGCAGCAGCGTGCCGAGCAATTCCACCGACCATTTTTCCAGCGCTTCGGGCAATACGGTGTGATTGGTGTACCCGAAGGTCTGCTCGCAAATGGTCCAGGCCTCGTCCCAGCCCAGCCCCTCTTCGTCCATGAGCACGCGCATCAGTTCGGGAATGGCGATGGCCGGATGGGTGTCGTTGAGTTGGATGGCCACAAAATTGGGCAGATCGGTGAACGATCGATTGATTTTGCGGTAGCGCCGCAGGATGTCGCTCAGGGTGGCGGCCACAAAGAAGTACTGCTGTTTAAGCCGCAGCTCCTTGCCCGATCGGCCTTCATCGTTAGGGTAAAGCACCTTGGAGATATTTTCGCTCATCACCTTGGATTGGACGGCGCCGATGTAATCACCCTGGTTGAAGGTCTCCAGGTTGAATTCGCGGCTGGACTGCGCGGCCCACAACCGCATGTTGGTGACATAATCGTCGCCGAAGCCGGGCACCAGGATATCGCACGCCATGGCCATGACCACCTCGCAATCCACCCAGCGCTGACGTGTGCGGCCATCTTCGTCGCGGTAGCTCTCGATGCGGCCGTAGAAGCGTACCGGCATGAGATGATCGCGGCGCTGCAATTCCCACGGGTTGCCCCGCCGCAGCCAGTTGTCGGCTTGCTCCCGCTGATACCCATTTTCCAAAGTTTGATGAAAAATGCCGTAGTCATAGCGGATACCGTAGCCATAGCCGGGCAGATCCGTGCAGGCGATGGAGTCCATGTAGCAGGAGGCCAGACGCCCCAGGCCGCCGTTGCCCAGGCCCGCATCCCACTCCTCTTCTTCCAGCTCATCCAGATCGAAGCCCATCTCCGCCATGGTCTGGCGGGCTTCATCTTCCATGCCCAGGCTGATGAGGTAGTTTTTCAAGAATCGGCCCGGCAGGAATTCCAGGGAGAGGAAGTAAACCCGCTTGGAAAGCGTATCGTAAAGCGCTCTCTGGGTTTTGATCCAGCGGGCGATCAGCCGGTCGCGCACGCTGTGCGCCAGTCCCATGAAGGCGCTGTACTTGCTTGGGATTTCGGGGTCATTGCCCAGGGTGAAGCAGATATGGTGCAGGATGCTGTTCTTCAGGGAACCCACTGGGTCGATGGACGACGCATTGGGTGGAATGGTTTGGGTGACTTTGCGGGCACTCATAGTGGCATTATCCTCCATGCCGAGAAGGTTGAGGAGAGAGCGGCAGTGCTGGAATAAAATTTCAGGTCGAGGAGCCGATTGAATTTAAGATAAGCTATATTCATACCATGGATCAACCTTATTTATAGAATGGGTGCTCCGCATGCCCCATCGGCACCTTGCACTCCGCCTTCCGTGTGCAAGTCACGACTGTTGCCCCGAACACCCAACCTTCCATGCCTCGACTTTTCAGCCGCAAGGATATATAAGGATGCGGTTTAGGCTGCATGAAGGAGAATAGGTGTTGGACCATGGCAATCTACGCCAAGCAGTATGACCTCATCGTCGTCGGGGCCGGGCATGCCGGTTGCGAAGCCGCCCTGGCCGCGGCGCGCATGGGATGCCGCGTGCTGTTGCTGGCCATCGACCTGGACAAGGTGGCGGCCATGCCATGCAGCCCGTCCATCGGCGGCATGGCCAAGGGGCAACTGGTGCGCGAGATCGATGCCTTGGGCGGCGAGATGGCCAAGATCACCGACCAGACCGCCATTCAGTACAAGACCCTCAATACCAAGAAGGGACCGGCGGTCCAATCCTCGCGCACCCAGAACGACAAGAAACGCTACCACATGGCCATGAAAGCGGTGTTGGAACGACAGCCCGGCCTGGACCTCAAGCAGGCCCTGGTGGAGCGCCTGGTGTTGGAAAATGGCCGCGTGGTGGGTGTCGAGGAGCACACCGGCTTCGGCTTTCAGGCCCAGGCCGTCATCCTGGCCACAGGCACTTTTCTCAGTGGATTGGTGCATATCGGTTTCAAATCGATTCAAGCCGGCCGTGCCGGTGAATTCGCCGCCTATGGCCTGGCCGCAAGCCTGGCCCACATCGGTCTGACCCTGGGCCGCATGAAGACCGGAACGCCGCCGCGCTTGCACCGGGACAGTATCGATTTTTCCAAATTCACGGTTCAGGAGCTCGATGCCCAGCCACGCCCCTTCTCCGTCTTCAGTCATCAGATGGCCTTGCCTCAGGTGCCCAGTTACATGGGGCGCACCAATCCCCGCGTGCATCAGGTGGTACGCGATCATCTGCATCTTTCGGCCCTGTACGGTGGGGTGATCAAGGGGGTTTCCGCACGCTACTGTCCCTCGTTCGAAGACAAGGTGGTGCGCTTCAGCGACAAGGAGAGCCACCAGGTGATTCTTGAGCCCGAGGGGCTCGATACCCAGGAGGTATATGCCAGCGGCCTGGGCAACAGTCTGCCGATGGAGATCCAGATCCAGGTGGTGCGCGCCGTACCGGGCCTGGAGGCGGCCGAGATCATGCGGCCGGCCTATGCCATCGAGTATGATTACGTCGATCCCATCCAGCTTAAATCCACCCTCGAGACGAAAAAGGTCGCCGGGCTCTACCTGGCCGGCCAGATCAACGGCACCTCCGGCTACGAAGAAGCCGCCGCCCAGGGCATGTGGGCCGGGATCAATGCGGCCTGCCGTGTTCAAGGACGGCCACCCTTTATTCTGGACCGCTCCCAGGCCTACATGGCGGTCATGGTGGATGACCTGGTGACCCGCGGCACCCAGGAGCCCTACCGCATGTTCACCTCCCGGGCCGAGTACCGCCTGATGCTGCGCGAGGATAACGCCGACCTGCGCCTGATGGCCATCGGCCACGAATTGGGCCTGATATCGGCGGATGCGGCCAAGGCGGTCGCCGAACGCCGGGATCAAATCGCCGCCGAAATTCAACGGGTGCGTCGTGTGGTGGTCAAGCCCCAGCCCGAGGTCAACGCCTATCTGACCGTCAAGCAAACCCAGCCCATCAACAACGGCATTCATCTGGATCAATTAATCAAACGGGCCCAACTGGGGTACGAGGTGGTGGACCGCTTGGCGCCGGCCGAACCGGCCGTTTCAGCCGAAGTCGCCCGTCAGGTGGAGATCGAAATTAAATATGAAGGCTACATCCAACGCCAGTTGACCGAGATCGGGCGTTTCAAGCACCTGGAACAGATCCGCCTGGCCGATGACTTCGACTTCCGCAAGGTACATGGCCTGTCCAATGAGCTCAAAGAAAAGCTCTCCCGGATGCGGCCCGCTTCTTTAGGGCAGGCCTCGCGCATTTCCGGCATGACCCCCGCCGCCATATCGGTGTTGATGGTGGCCTTGCGGGCGGCAGAAAAAGGCGGCAGCGATGAGTGAAGGGCTTAGTCTCGAGGCCTTCGGTTGCCGTTCGGTTCAAACGGTCCATTTGACCGTGGCGCCCGGACAATGCTTGGGATTGAGCGGGCCTTCGGGATCGGGCAAGAGTCTGTTTTTGCGCGCCCTGGCCGATCTCGATCCCCACGAGGGGCGCATGGCGCTGGATGGCGTGGCGGCCGAAGCGATGCCGGCCCACCAGTGGCGGCGGCAAGTGGGCTTGCTGCCCGCTGAAAGCGCCTGGTGGTTCGACACGGTGGGGCTGCACTGCGATCCTTGGCCGCTCGATGCGTTGCAGCACCTTGGCTTCAGTCCCGATGTACTGGACTGGTCGGTGACCCGTCTCTCCAGTGGCGAGCGTCAACGCCTCTCCTTGCTGCGATTGCTGGCCCGCGCGCCCCGCATCCTTTTGCTGGACGAACCCACCGCCAACCTGGACGTTCAAAACACCGAACGCGTGGAGCAACTGCTGAGTGCATTCAAGGCCGCCCATCAACCCGGCATGATCTGGGTCAGCCACGACACGGCCCAGTTGAAACGGTGCTGCAACCCCATATACGTTTTGCGGGAGCGGCAGCTTTCGCCTTGGTATGTCGGCGATCACGATGCCGAGATCCCCGTCGGACCGGTGACTTTATGAGCATTGTAATCCTGAGCCCATTTGATCTTGCATTGGCGGCTAGTCTGGTGGGGCTCGTGGCCCTGCTTTCTTACCTCATGCACCTGCATCTGGAACGCCAGATCCTGATTGCCGCCGCGCGCACCACGGTCCAACTGATGCTGGTGGGGCTGGTGCTCAAGGCGCTGTTCAGTCACGTGCATCTGGGCTGGATCATTCTGGTGGCCACCATCATGCTGCTGGCGGCGGGACGTGAAGTGCTCGCCCGGCAGAAGCGTCGCTTCAGGGGCATGTGGGGTTTCGGCCTGGGCACCTTTTCCATGTTCATCTCTTCCTTTGCCATCACGATTTTGACCCTGACGGTGCTTATCGGGCCGGTGCCCTGGTACGAACCCCAATATGCCGTGCCCCTGCTGGGTATGCTGCTGGGCAACACCATGAACGGCATCGCCATCGGGCTGGACCGTTTGACTTCATCGGCCTATGATCAGCGCACCCTGATAGAGGGTCGTCTCATGCAGGGTGAGCCCTGGCAACAGGCCATCGAAACCCTGCGGCGGGAAAGCATCCGGGCAGGGTTGATCCCCATCATCAACTCCATGGCGGCGGCCGGCCTGGTCAGTCTGCCGGGCATGATGACCGGACAAATCCTGGGCGGCAATCCGCCCATGGAAGCGGTCAAATATCAGATCCTGATCATGTTTTTAATTGCCGGGGGGACCGGGTTGGGCACCGTTGCCGCCATATGGCTGGGTTCCCGGCGGCTCTTCGATGAGCGTCAACGGCTTCGGCTGGACCGGCTGAAAAGCCATTGAGGCATCGAAAGGGGCTATGGCCGCCCGGGGACGGGTTTTTTCGATTGCACAGCGTGAAGAAGTGCCGGACGCGCTGCGCACCCAACTTGACGGGCCAGCCGCGCACTCTTATTTTTGTGGCGAATTTAATTTGCTTTCCAATGTTTACGTCATCTTGGACAGGCTTGAAAGGCAAGGAACGGAGTAATCTCAATGGTCGACGATTATTATAAGCTTCTAGGGGTAGAAAAGAGCGCCAGCAGCGCCGACATTAAAAAAGCATACCGCAAGCTGGCCATGAAATTTCACCCGGATCATGCCAAGGGAGACAAGGCGGCTGAGGATAAATTCAAAAAAATCAGCGAGGCCTACGCGGTATTGAGTGATCCTGAAAAGCGCAAACAGTACGATACGTATGGATCGGCCGATTTCCAGCAACGCTTCAGCCAGGAAGACATCTTCCGCAACTTCGATTTCGGGGACATTTTCCGGGAATTCGGCTTTGGTGGTCGCGGGGCGGCCACCGGTGACGGCGGTTTCCGTTTTAGCTTCGGCGGCGGTGGGTCCCCCTTCGGTGGCCGGCGTACCCAGCAGGCCGCGCCCAAAGGGTCGGACCTGGTGTATGAAATGCCTCTGACCTTGCAAGAGGTTGTCACCGGAGCAAATAAGACCGTCTCCTTCCAGCATCAAGGACGATCTGAAAACATCAGCGTCAAAATCCCCAAAGGCATGATCAGTGGCAAAAAATTACGCCTGGCGGGAAAAGGCGAGCCCAGTCCTTATGGAGGACCCGCCGGCGACCTGTACATCAAATCCGTGGTGGTGGACGATCCGATCTTCTCGGTGGAGGAGCATGATCTTTATGTGAATCGCGAGATTAAACTGACCCAGGCGATCTTGGGTACCCAGATTTCCGTCCCCACCCTGGATGGCAAGGAGATGACCCTCAAAATCCCCCCCGGCACGCGCCACAAAACCAAAATGCGTCTTGGTGGAATGGGATTGCCCCATATGAAAGGCAGCGGACGCGGCGATCTATACGTCGTGGTTTTGGTTCCCACCCCGCAACAGCTTACGGCCGAACAAGAGCGGCTGATCACCGAATTGGTCCAGGCTGGCCTGTAAGGAATTAAATTCATTGACAAGAGAGGCCTTGTTCATGTAGCTATCCCTATAGCGGCGAAGAGAAGTATTTAAGGAATCGCTCGAAGATGGCGATAGCTCAAGCACCTGGAGGTGAGGAAGGGATGCCGGGGCACCCTTTCTGGCCCGGCGTCAGCCGTGGCGACGACATCCACCTTTTCTTTATTGAATAGACACAATGCCGGATCTGATACCCGTCCTAGACAAAGAGACCATCGCGCAGAAGGTCGATCACATCGCCCGACAAATATCTTCGGATTATAAAGATGCCAATCTGGTTTTGATCGGCGTGCTCAAAGGCGCTTTTGTTTTTTTGGCCGATCTGGTTCGCCGTTTGGACCTTGAGAAAGTCACTATCGATTTTGTGTATCTGGAAAGCTACGGCGACGGCGCCGACTCTTCAGGACAGATTCGTATGCTCAAAGATATCGAGGTCGATATCCGCAACAAAGACGTGCTGATTGTGGAAGATATCCTTGATACCGGCCTGACCTTGGATTATCTGAGAAAACATTTGGAACGTTCGCAGCCGCGATCGGTAAAAATATGTGTCATGATCGATAAATTCGAACGTCGCAAAGTCGATGTGCAGGCGCAGTATGTGGGCCACAAAGTGACAGAGGGGTTTCTGGTCGGCTATGGGTTGGATTACGCCGAAGCATATCGCCATTTGCCGGGAATATTCCATTTGACTTTCTAATCAATGAGGGTGTGCCATGTTTATTACCTGCCAGGAGTGCAACACCACGTTCCGATTGGATGAACGTCTGCTGAAAACCACCGGTTCCAAGGTGCGTTGTTCGCAATGCCGTAACACGTTCGTTGCAACCCCACCCAACGCCGGACCGACGTCCATGGCAGAGGCCGAAGCGCCCGTCGACGAGGCGCTCGTCGAGGAGGCACCGGTTTCTGCGATCCATGAGGAACCTGAGGATCAAAGCTTGGAAGGCATCGATTTGGCTGAGCTGGATTCCATTCTGGAGCATGAAACGATGGCCGCTGCTCCGCTGACGGAAATGGATACCCGGCCTGCTATTGAAGTGGATCTGCCTCCGGATGAGGAAGAGGAACTGGACGAGATCGACCTGGACTTCGATTTTGACGCCGCTCTGGAGGCGGAGGACAAAGATAAGCCCGGGCAGGCATCTATGGCGGCGGATGACGCCTCGGATGAACTTAGCTTGGACATGGATTTCGAGATCCACGACGATACGTTGATTTTGAAGAAGGAAGAGATCGAGGGCTTGGAATTGGCCTCGCTCACCTTGGAAGAAGAGCCGGTCAAAAAGCCGGAAAAAATTCCCGCCAAAGCCGATTTTTCCGAATCCAGCCTCGAAGAGGATCTGGATATGGCCTTCAAGGATCTGGACTTGGATGACGAAGAAAGCGCTGTCCGGCAGTCCGAGGCGCCTAAAGCTAAAGATCAGGGAGGCGATGATCTCGAGTTGCAGGACATCGACCTCGATTTGGAAGATGAAAGGCCCTCGGGTGAGGGTGGGGGCGAAGAAATCGAGCTGAGCCTGTCAGACGAAACCGAACTGGAACTGGACGAGACACCGGCTACGGAAAAAAGCGGCCTGGAGAAGGAAGCGCTGGAGGCTGAAGAGGATCTGAGTTTGATGGATCCGGCCGAATTGGAATTGGAAGAGCCCGTCGCCGAGACGACTGCCAAAGGCGAGCAGCGTCCCGCCCCATCCACCAGTGAAGAGTTCGATTTTGATCTGGATCTGGACGAACCCCTCGAGGCAGAACCTCCTCCCGACAAAGAGCCCGTAGAAGATGAACTGTCGCTTGACTTTGAATCCGATTTCAACTTGGCATCGGAGACGGAAGACTCCGGGGCAACCCCCGATAAGGATGGCTTGGAGGACTTGGAAGAGCTGAGCTTCGAAATGGATGCCGACTTCGAAGATAAGCCGGCCGCCAAGGCCGAGGTCGCGGCGGAGCAAACGCCCCAGGACGAGGGCGATATCGATTTGTCCGATATCGAACAGATGCTCGGCGATGATGCCGTGGTGCCTGATAAAACCCAGCCGGCCGTCGAGATCGAGAAGTCCAAAACCCTCGGTTTCGATGACGAGATCGACCTGTCAGAGATTGAATCGGCCATTGACAAGGCCGACGATGTGGTTGACAGCGGCCCGGAAATGGAAGAGCCCGAATTGGAGCTTGACCTGGGAACCGACGAAGCCGGCGTCACCGCTGGAGATGATAGGCAAGAAGTTGAGGAAAGGGACCATATGGCCGCTGAACCGCTGGATCTGGATCTGGACCTGGAATTGGAGCTTGAAGGGCAGGCCCCGGCCGATAAGGCTAAAACGGGCTCTGCCGATCAGGCAGAAGGGGAACTGGACCTTTCCGATCTGGCGTTAAGCGACCTGGGTGATGAAAAACCGGCAATGAGCAAGGCCGATAACGTTCACTCCGGTGACATCGAGTTGGATTTCCAGATCGAGGAGAATGAAAGCCCGGCAGTTTCACCGAAAACCACCTTGGGCAAAACCAGTGGACATGTGGCCGAACTGCCCATCGAGCAGACCGTAGAAACAAAACCGGTTGAACCCCAAACAACCAAACGGCCCAAGCCCGCTGCTCCCAAGAAAAAATCCAGCAAAATAGGGATCATTATCCTCTTTCTGGTGCTGCTGGCAGCCGCGGCGGGTGGTGTCTACTACGCCGTAATGTACATGGGTATGGATATTCCCTATGTCAGTGAATATCTCAAGCCGGCACCCAAAGATCCGTCCGGCATCGCGAACCTGACCACCCTGGATATCAACAGCAAGTTCATCGAGAACAGCCAGTCCGGACGACTTTTTGTCATCACCGGCAAGGTACGCAATGGCTATGGCATGCGGCGGAATACCATCCGACTGCAAGGCAAGCTATTCACAAAAGGCAAGATGCTGGTCAAAACCGAATTCAGCTATGCGGGCGTTCAAATCAGCGATCAAGAGTTGGCAACCCTCTCCATTGCTGAAATTAAACAGGCGCTGAATGCCGCACCCGCTTCCCTGGATGCCACCGGCAACGTGCAGCCAGGACAGACGCTGCCCTTTACTGTCGTCTTCTCGGATCTGCCACCGGCCGAACAATTGGACGAGTTCGCCGTCGAACTGATCAGCTCCCAGCCGGGTCAGTAACATGTAAAGCGCCTCTGGTACTTAATGGCGTGGGGCGCAGTATGCACGATGCTGTTTTCCAGTTGACTATTGATGGGTGAGCTGTTAGATACGCCGTTCGTCGTGCGGGGAAACGGCACGGCAACTCTCATGGCGATGTAGCTCAGCTGGTTAGAGCATGCGGCTCATATCCGCAGTGTCCGGGGTTCAAGTCCCTGCATCGCCACCACATCAAATACAAAGCCCTTGGTTCCAAGGGCTTTTTTATTTCTTTTGGGTTCCATAGCTTTCTTTCCCTTTCAGACATCCGCTCCAAACGATTCTCTTGGGCACACCGACTCCTGAGCAGTGCATCTGACCGTGCTCGCTCGGGTGTGAACGTTCCTGATCGCAACCCTCCTGCAATTTGGTTTTGTGCCGGAAATCGCATGGTTCTCCTTATGCCAAGATACAAATAGGCACGATTGCATCTTTACAATATGTTTACCGGCGGACTATACCTATTCACAACAACAACATGGAGGCGGTAATGATCAAAACGGGGTATGCTATCTTCAGATGGTGGGTGCTCGTAGCAATCTTGGGCCTGTCCGCGACCAGCGGCGCGGCTAGTGCTTTGGGGCCGGGCCAGGCGGCGCCACCTTTTTCCTTGGCGGATATCGATGGCCAAGCGCACGCATTGGCGCAGATCAGTGGGCGCGAGATGGCCGTGCTGTTCTTTTTCGATGCCGGATCTCCCGCCAGCCAGGAAGGGTTGTTGATGCTCGGCCGGTTGTTCAAGCAATACCCCGACAAGCAGTTGATCGTTTGGGGTATCACGCGTTCCAGTCAAGATGCCGTGAGGCGGTTCCAGCAAGGGGCCCAACTGCAATTTCCGGTGCTATTGGACCCGGGTGACGTCAGCGCTCGATATGATGCGAAGATCGTGTTGCCCGTAGTGTGCATCCTCGGTCCCGGGTCTAAAATCCTGGACTATTTTCAAGGCGGCGGACAAATGGCCGAAGCCATGTTGGTGCGCCTGGCCGAGCGTCAAATCCACCGCCAGCAACCACAGTTGGCTCAAGCGATTGCCGCTTCCGTTTCAGGGAAAAATCCGACCAATGTTCAGGCCAAGGCCGTGGAAGGATATGCTGCCATGGCTGCCGGCAAAAACGACGAGGCGGCCCAGGTGTTTAACCAGATCGCCGTCGCAGGGGGAGAAAATGCCGCCATCGGCCAGGAGGGGCAGGCCGCCGTGCTGGCACGCCAGGGGCAAACCGACAAGGCGCTGGCCTTGGTCGAAGAGGTGACGCGCAAAGCCCCCAAGCGGGCGATGGCCCACAAGATCAAGGGGGATTTGCTAATGGGCAAGGGCGACCGCAAGGGGGCTTCCAGCGCTTATGAGACGGCCGCCAAGCAGGCCGAGGCCCCTTTCTTTCAGAAAGCGGAAGCCTACAACCAACTGGGACGACTCCAGACCCAGGAGGGTAATTTTGACAAGGCCCGCAACACTTTCGATCAGGCCGTTCAAATGGACCCGTACTATATCATCCCCACTTCCAATAAAGGCGTCACTTACGAAAAACAGGGCATGTGGGATAAGGCCCTGGCCGAATACCGCCAGGCGCTGGCGCTGGATCAGGCCGATACCATGGCCGCTGTGCTATCGCGCAAAGCCGAACAGATGCTGGCGCTCCAAAAAGACGCCGCCGGCAAGCAGCGCATGGATCAATTGGTTCGTGATCTGGCCCAACGATATAAAAGCCAGAGGAGTCAACCGGCCGATGCCTCCGCAGATGATTGGACGTCGCGGCCCATGATCCTGACCTTCATCGACATCCAGGAAAAGGGTGGGCTCTCGGAACGGGATGGCCTGGCCATCGTGCTGACGACCCGGCTGGGAGAGTTGCTCAATAGCTCGGGACGCGTGCAGGTGGTGGATCGCGCCTTGTTGGAGAGCCTGCTTGCGGAACTGAATCTGGGCTCTTCCGAACTGGCCGATCCGGAAACCGCCTTGCGCCTCGGTAAAGTCCTGGCCGCCAAACTGATCGGTACCGGCAGTTTGCTTTACCTGTCGGATAGCACCCTGCTGAACCTGCGGATGATCGATACCGAGACCACGGCCATTGCCCAGACGGTGATGCAGCGCATCACCGCTCAGTCGGACTTGGAGCGCGAGTTGTACAATTTGAACCGCTCCATCCTGCGTAACGTCATGGACAAATACCCCCTGCAGGGCTTCGTGGTCCAGGCCGACGCCAAAGAGGTGATGATCAACCTGGGCAGCCGCCAAGGTGTGGCCACCGGTACGGCTTTTGATGTCATTGAGGCCGGAGAAACCGTCACCTACAAGGGACGGACGCTGCGCGGTGCCTCTAAAACGGTAGCCCGCCTGGAGACGGTGCGGGTGGAGCCGGATTTGTGCTATGCCCGGATCGTGGAAAAGCAGCGGGAATTGGCTCGGGACGACAAGGTCAAGGAGATGCTTCCCCAGGAGGTTCGCGGTGGCGGCAGTGCTAAATAGCGCCGGTTGGTGGCGGGGCTTGCGGTTATGGATCGCCATCAGCTTTTTGGGGCTGATGGCGTGCGCCGGCAGTTCGCAGCCGGCGGCTGAAGGGCCGATTTCCCTGGCGGTCTGGGATCTGGAAGACCTGAGCCCCATGGCCCATGGTCAGGCCGGCATGGGTGAGATCTTATCCGCTCAGATCACTGCGCGGTTTGCTCAGAACACGAGCTTCCAGATGGTCGAGCGCCAGCAGTTGCTCAAGGCCATCGAAGAACTTCATGTGGGCAGTTCCGACCTGGCCGCCCCAGATACGCGCCTGCGTTTGGGGCAGCTCATCGGTGCGCGGCAGATGGTTTTTGGGGCCTTCCAGGTGATTGGGCCCAGCCTGCGCTTGGATCTGCGACGCGTGGATGTGGCCAGTGGCAAGATCTTAAAGACCGCCAGCGACACAGCGGCCAGCGCGGATCTCAACCAATGGCTGTCGGCCGCCGATGAGGCGGCGGTGGCATTGATGGCGCCTTAATCAAATTTGCTCTCAGTCCGTTTCACGTAACCCCAGTTCGCGCGCCAGCATTGATTGTGCAGCGATGCGATCGTTGCCAAAGTGTTGGGCGACTAAACACACGCCGTTCAGGTACTCTTTGAACGTTGCCGTGGACAATCCTTCTTTCCTCAATTGATCGACCACCGCAGCCACATGCTTGTTGCTGGGGTTGGTCCATTGCCGGACGTCATAGCCTTCAGGCTGGAGTTGGCGTCATCCGAAGCATCGCGGCTTTAATGGGCCTGGACCTTTATCGGCCTGATTGTATTCACGGCGTTGACAGCATCGGGATTTCTGAAACCTGCAAGTGGACAAACCGGGTGCCCTGGGCCAACCGCTTCGGGGTGGCGGCCGCAGCCTAATGCCTTCGGAGATTGTAGTCCTTCGAATCTACAAGGCGATGTATCCGACACGGGAGAACGCCCGAAGCCATCCATCGAGCGGCATGTCTTTTGCTGTCCCATCGTGCCGGGCTGTGAAGTGTTCAAAAGGGGAATCCATGGCTGATTGGAACGACGCTATTACAGGAGGTGGATATGTGGGTTCAGGTCGTATTCGTGATCGCTGGCTTTGCACTGCTGTACTTCGGAGCGGAATGGTTGGTGAAGGGGTCGGCCAACCTGGCCCGCAGCCTGGGGGTAACTCCCATCGTGATCGGGCTTACCGTTGTCGCCTTCGGCACGTCGGCCCCCGAACTGGTGGTTAGCGTAATTGCGTCGCTGGCGGGCAAGAGCATGATCGCCGTCGGCAATGTGGTGGGCAGCAACACCTGCAACATCGCACTGATCTTGGGGGCGGCGGCGGTTCTGGTTCCGCTGACGGCGGACAAGTCGGTGATTCGGCGGGATATTCCCCTGATGCTGGCCATTTCGGTCTTGCTCCTGCTCATATCGATGAACTCCACGATATCCAGGGGTGAAGGGGTCATTTTGTTCGCCGGCATCATCATATACACCTTGTTCAATTATAAATCTTCTTTTAAGGCTGCGGGGGCAGCCTGTGCGCCGACGGCTCATCCGAGCGCTATCGGTTTTGCGCTTGATGCGCGGGGCGCACTCGGCGAATTGTCTCAAGCATCTGAAGTGCTCTGCGAGAAGCCCATTGAGATCGAAGAAATCGGCATCATCGAATCGAGGCCCAAGCAGGTCGCCCTGATCATTGCCGGCATCGCGGGCGTGGTCATTGGCGCGCAGGTGCTTGTCGATTCGGCGGTGCTGATCATGAAAGCTTTGGGGGTGAGCGAAAAACTCATCGGCCTGACCATCGTTGCCGTGGGCACCTCCCTTCCGGAACTGGCCACCTCCATCGTGGCAGCCTTGCGCAAGGAAATGGACATCAGCATCGGCAACCTGATCGGCAGCAATGTCTTCAATATCCTGAGCGTGATCGGCCTCGCCGCCATCGTCCGGCCCATTTCCATTCCCGGCGGATTCTTCGAAAGCGGTCTGATTTACGACTACCTGGTGATGATGGTCGTCAGCTTCCTGCCCTTTGTCCTGATGTACAAGGACAATACCATCCGCCGGGGCGGCGGGTTGCTCCTGCTGGCCTGCTACATCGGGTATATGGGTTACCTGGTCTATAACGGCTGATGTTGCCGCCGAGGTCATCGCTGCACGGCAGCCTCCGTATCGGCGCATCCGGTGTTCTTATCCGGTTGCGCCGATCCAGAATCTGGAAGGGATGTCCTCGGAGTCTGCTTAGACCTCTGGAAAGAGATTTCGGCAAACCCCTGATGCCGGAAATCACCACCAAGGAGCTCTGTGCGACGGTTCGCGCATCCGCAGTTTCAAGCGGTCTTGGATCAAAGCCTGTCAATTGCCAGGTCTTGCGGGGCGGCAGGAGACCCTTGCCAGACACTACTGGGGAGATGAGCTGTCAGGGAGGGAGGATGAAAACCGATAAGGCGAGTGTGTTACAAATAGGGTACTTTTTTCAAAACCGGCCCGAAGGCAAGAAAAAAGCGGGTCGACCTCAAGTCTAACCCGCTTTATTTCTTTTGTTTTTTGGTCGGGGCGAGAAGATTTGAACTTCCGACCCCTTGAACCCCATTCAAGTGCGCTACCAGACTGCGCCACGCCCCGACACAAGGCGCCTACCTATCATTCCGACATTGGGGTGTCAAGACACGGATGCGGTTCGTTGATAAATTCTTGATCCACGCGGCAACAGGCGCCGATCGCCGAACGACGTCCATCCCGCAAGTTTAGAGAGGAGGACGGGCTTCGCGCATGTTCGGGGCGTCGGGCCGATCCAGCCAGGCGTCAGGATCTATATCTATTTTTATATCTCTGGCGTAGCCTGGCAACTGCTGCCAGATGCGATAGCAGACTTTGTCGAACACTAGGGAGATGTGGGAGCTTCCCTCGGCCCTGCTTTCCAGAACCACTTTGCGATTGACGATCCATTCCAAGAGTTGACGCAGAACCATCGTCTGGCACTGAGGAGAATTGGGGAGGAGCAGGGCTGACATTTTAAGCGGGTTGTTTTCTATGGATGCGGACAAGAGGGAAAGTTCTTCGGTATCAAGTTGTAAAAGTGTTTTGGGCATAATCCCGTCTTTCATTTGTAATTTCCGTTCCGAACGACCGCTTGATCGCCTCGAGAGCGCTTCGGACGGTGCTCTGGATCGCCATTGCAGCAACAATGCACAGGAATCATATGTTTTAGGGGGCATTGCGGTATGTGACATAGATCACATATTTTTCAAATCATAAGGGCAGGGGGCAATCCAACGAAGCGTTCCGCTCACAGTGTCTTTATAGGAACGAGTGCAAAAATCGAAACCGAATCCCGGTGGCCGTTTGTATCGATTATATTAAACATCAATATTTTAAGGTGTTATGTTTTGGCATCCAAATTGCTTTTTTCCACTGATGCCGGTGGCTTTCTGGGCGCTTTTTCTACACGATTCGTTCAGGGTTCCAGATCGCGGATCGAAAATCGTTCTGGATTCAGCCTTACCGACCGGTGTCGGGAGATATGAGGTGTGCGGAGGATCTTTAACCGTTTTTTTAATCACATTCAGAGGAGGGTGGTATGAAGGTATTTGTCAAAGTAACAATGGTTTTGGTTCTGTCCCTGACGCTTCTGGCTGCTTGCTCGCAGAAGAGCCCTGAAGAGCAGTCTGCGGCTCCCGCACAGGAGCAGCAATCCCAGCCGGCCGCTCAAGCACCGGCCCAGGAGCCCGCCGTTCAGGAACAAGCCCAACAGCCGGCCGTTCAACAGCCATCCCAGCAGACTGCTTCCGAGCAACCCCCGGCCGAGGCGGAACTGGGTGAAAAAGCAGCCGCTCAGCCCGAAGAAATCAGCGGCACCATCGTGAAGACCGAAGAAGGCGTCGCGCTCTTCAGCGATGCCGGCAACTTCATGATCGCGGGCCAAGAACTGGACGCCCTGGTAGGCAAAAACGTAAAGGTTACCGGAACGGTCGATGAAGGTTCGGGAAAACCGATGATCAATGTTACTTCGGTATCTGTCATCGAGTAGATCCATTTTTTCAGCCATCGTACCTGGCATGTCGCAGATTCTTTAAAAGGCATCTGGAACCAACCCGGATGCCTTTTTTGTGTTTAAGCACCTCCGGCACATGGCATGGGGTCTTGCATCCGGTTCTTTTTACCAGGTATATAACCCAGGACAGTCGGGGATGGTTTGCGCTAAACATTATCTACTTTACGCGGAGAAGACATGGGACACTTCAAAGTAAACGCCAGGGACCTGATGTTCATCTTGAAAGAGCAGCTCAATTACGGCCGGCTGTGCACGCTGGATCGCTATAAAGAGCAAAATGAACGTATCCTGGACATGTTGGTGAAAGAGGCTATCGGGTTTGCTAAAGGCGTGGTGGACCCGCTCAACGAAATCGGTGAAACGGTGGGGTTGCGATTTGAAAACAACCGGGTCATCTGCCCGCCGGAATTTCGATCGGTTTTCAAACAATATGGTGCCGATGGCTGGACGGCCGCTGCCCGCGACATTGAATATGGGGGGCAGGGATTTCCAAATATGATGCGCATCGTGATTAACGATCTGATGTACGGGGCCTGTCAGTCATTCAACATGGCCCCCAGCTTGACCCATGGCGCTGCTCATCTGATCGAAAGTTTTGGCACCCACGCGCTCAAGGAGACCTATGTGCCCAAGATGTTCAACGGCACCTGGGCCGGCACCATGTGCTTGACCGAGCCCAATGCGGGCTCCAATCTGGCGGCCCTGGAGACCATTGCCTATCCGGAGGGGGATCACTATAAGATCAAAGGCGCCAAGATCTTCATCTCCTGGGGCGAACATGATTTGACCGACAACATCATCCATCTCGTATTGGCCCACATCGACGGAGAGCCGGAAGGCGTCAAAGGCATTTCGCTTTTCGTGGTGCCGAAGGTGCGCGTCCAGCCCGACGGCTCCCTGGGCGAGCCCAACGATGTGATTTGCACCGGGATCGAGGAGAAATTGGGACTTCACGCCTCGGCCACCGCCGCCCTCAGCTTCGGCACCCGGGACGGATGCATCGGGTATCTGTGCGGAGAGAAGAACAAGGGCCTGGCCCACATGTTTCAGATGATGAATGCCGCCCGGATCAATACCGGCGTCAGCGGCATGGCCATGGCCAGCACCGCCTACCTCAACGCCCTGGCCTATGTGAAGGAACGCGTGCAGGGCAAAGATGTGGCCGGCCGTCAGCCAGGCGATGTGAAAATCATCAACCACCCGGATGTACGCCGCATGTTGTTGTGGATGAAAGCCGCCGTGGACGGCATGCGCTCGATGATTTATGCCGGGGCCTTCTGGGCTGATCTGGGGCTCGAGCTGCCCGAGGGTGAAGAAAAGAATCACTATGAGAATCTGACCGACCTGATGACGCCCATCATCAAGGCCTACTGCTCGGATGTGGGCTTCCGGGTTTGCGAAACGGCGATCCAATGCCTGGGCGGTTATGGGTACTGCAAGGATTATCCCCTGGAGCAGTATCTGCGGGATGCCAAAATCATGTCGCTCTACGAGGGGACCAACGGAATCCAATCGATGGATTTGATGGGCCGCAAAATGATCTTGCGCGGCGGCGCCTGTCTCGAATCCTTTAAGATGGAGATAACGCGTTTTTGCGAGCAACATGTCGAACATTCGGAGTTGGGCGCTCATGTGCGCGCGCTTTCCAGCGCCGTGCGGCGGTTGCTGGAAGTCTGCGCTGAAATGAAGCAACGCAACCAGGCCGATCCTTTGCAGTGGGCTTCCTACACCTACACGGCCCTAATGGCCTTCGGAGAGGTGATCATGTGTTGGCGCTTATTGGATATGGCTGTCATCGCAGTGGAGGCATCGAAAAAGAAGACGTCCGATTTTTACCAGGGCAAAGTGCATCAGGCCACCTTCTTTGTGGATAGCACCTTGCCGCATACACTGGCCTCCTTGGAAACATGCCTGCGATCCGGCCGAGAGGTCGTCGAGATGCCCGAGGCCGCATTCTAGCCGAATTCAAAACGCTTCAACAAAGACGAAAGCGGTCTGCATGAGCATGCCCCCATTGTCCCTCATCAAACCGGCGGCGCTGCAACCCGGCGCTATGATCGGCATCGTGGCGCCGGCCAGCCCATTCCCGAAGGACGAACTCGAGCAGGGGCTGGAAATACTGAGCCATATGGGTTTCCGCGTCCGCCTGGCGGACGGGCTGTTCGACCTCCGCGGATACCTGGCAGGAGAAGATAAGCGACGCGCAGCCCAGCTTATGGAAATGTTCCAGGATGCCACTGTGGATGCCATTATGTGCGCACGCGGTGGGTACGGTTGCATGCGGATTCTGCCACTTCTCGATTACCACCTGATCCGCAGGCATCCCAAGCCATTTGTTGGGTTCAGCGATATTACCGCCCTGCACCAGGTCTTCTGCATGCAAAGCGGATTGGTGACCTTTCATGGCCCGGTGGTGTGCACCCTACCCAAAGATGAGGCGGTGAGCCGTTCCTCTTTGCTGGAAACCTTATCCGGGCATTTGCCGACGGCCCTTTCCGGCGAGCAAATGCGCTCGATCCTTCCCGGGGTGGCCGAAGGTCGCTTGACCGGCGGCAACCTGACGATCCTTTGTCATCTGCTCGGTACCCCCTTTGCGCCCTCCTTCGACGGCGCTATCCTGTTTATCGAAGATTGCGGCGAAGCCCTCTACCGCATCGATCGTATGTTGACGCAAATGAAGCTGTCCGGTTGTTTCGAGGGCCTGGCCGGAATATTGCTTGGATCGTTTAAGGATTGCGGCGCCGAGGCCGATATATGCAATCTGGTGAGGCAACAATTTGAAGACCGTCAGATGCCGATCGTGGCCGGTTTGTCGGCCGGACATGCGAAAAGAAATGTAACCTTGCCCCTGGGTATCCATGTGCGCTTGGATGCCGATAAGGCAGAGCTGATTTTTCTGGAAAGCGCCACCGCATAGCGAAGATGAAGCTTGATTTCCATTCAGCAGATCGATTGATGCAGCAAGGGGTGAGCCGGCGGATATTCCCGGGCGCTGTGCTTTTGGTCGCCGGTGGTGGAGAGGTGCTCTGGCATAAAGCCTATGGCATGGCCGACTTGTTCAGGGCCCGCCCCATGGAAGTGAAAACGGTTTTCGATCTGGCCTCTTTGACCAAGCCCCTGGCCACCACGCTGGCGGTAATGCTGCTGATCCAGCAAGGCCGTTTGGCACTGGACCGGCCCTGGTGCGAGTGTTTGCCGGTTTTTCCTTCCGGCGCCAAGGATCGGATCAAGGATCGGATCACCGTCCGGCACCTGCTCAGTCACACCTCCGGTCTACCGGCCTGGCGACCGTATTATCTTCGCCTGGCACAAATACCCATGGCTGCACGTGCCGCAAAATTGAAGGCGTGGGTGCTGGCGGAACCCCTTGAAGCCGCTCCCGGCCAGCGGGCCGAGTACAGCGATCTTGGTTTTATGGTGTTGCAGTGGATCGTGGAGCATGTTGCCGGGGAACGATTTCAGAGCGTCTGGGCCGCTTCCGTCGTCGAACCGCTGGCCATCGATTCGCTCTTCTTCATCGAGCCCCATCGGCGGCTGCCACCGGAAGCCTTCGCGGCCACAGAGTTGTGCCCCCTGCGCGGCCGGCTACTGACCGGGGAGGTGCATGATGACAATGCTTTCATGCTCGGCGGCGCGGCGGGGCACGCGGGGTTGTTCGGAACCGCCCATGCGGTCTGGTCGCTCCTGCAAGGGTTGTTGTCGGCCGAGCAGAGGTACGCGCAACATGCGATTTTCGAACGCGAGCTCCTGAGTGTGTTTTTTCGGTGCCAGCCCGGTACAACCTGGGCGCTGGGTTTCGACACGCCGGCAGCGCAGGCATCAAGCGCCGGAAGTTACTTCTCGAGCGGGAGTGTGGGCCATCTCGGTTTTACCGGCACCTCATTTTGGATGGACCGGCGACGCCAGATCGTTGCCATATTGCTGACCAACCGCGTGCATCCATCCCGTTACAATGCCGGAATAAGACAGTTCCGGCCCGGATTGCACGATGCGGTGATGAGCGCTCTGCAGGGGGCCTTTTGATCGGAGCGCCGGATCTCTGTGCAGCGGCTCGTATCTATGACTATCTACCGTACGTACGATTTGAGTATTCTTATGAAAATATCACGCAATTTCCATAATTTATTCTTGAAAAGCACCCGTGTTTCTGGTAGCGAGATGAGAGTAATCCGGCTTTTAGATTCGAAAGTGCGGGCGGAATACAGGCGTGAGTGGCGTGGAGAAGTTTTTTAAATCATTACCCCCTTAACAATAGGAAGTTTGAAAGATGAACTTTTTCATGGATACCATCTTGGGTTTTTTCTCCAGTGATCTAGCCATTGACCTCGGTACCGCCAACACGCTGGTTTATGTCAAAGGCAAAGGAATCGTGTTGAGCGAGCCGTCCGTGGTGGCGGTGCGCACCGACAATCGGGCGCGCAACCGTGTGATGGCAGTGGGGTTGGAAGCCAAGAAGATGCTGGGCCGGACGCCGGGAAACATCGTTGCCATCCGTCCCATGCGCGATGGCGTGATCGCCGATTTCGAAGTCACCGAGGCGATGTTGCGCCATTTCATTCAGAAGGTGCACAACCGCCGGTCCCTGGTTCGTCCGCGGGTGATCATCGCCGTGCCATCGGGCATCACCCAGGTAGAAAAGAGAGCGGTGCGCGAATCCGCCGAATCGGCAGGCGCCCGGGAAGTCTTCTTGATCGAAGAGCCCATGGCCGCCGCGATCGGCGCCAATCTGCCCATAACCGAACCCACTTGCAACATGGTGGTGGACATCGGGGGCGGAACGACCGAAGTGGCGGTCATTTCTCTGGCCGGCATCGTCTACAGCCGTTCCCTGCGCGTGGCGGGCGACAAGATGGACGAAGCCATCATCCAATACATCAAGCGCAAGTATAACCTGCTCATCGGCGAACGCACGGCCGAGACCATTAAAACGACCATCGGCAACGCCTACCCAGACCCGGACAAGGTCGAAACCATCGAAGTCAAAGGCCGCGACCTGGTGTCCGGCATTCCCAAAATTCTGGCCATCGATTCGGAAGAGGTGCGCATGGCCATCTCCGAGCAGATCGACGCCATCGTGGAAACCGTGAAGATCGCACTCGAACAAACGCCGCCCGAACTGGCCGCGGACATCGTCGATCGCGGCATCGTGCTCACCGGAGGCGGTGCCCTGCTTAAGAACCTGGATAAACTCCTCCGGGAAGAAAGCGGTTTGCCCATCACCGTGACCGAAGATCCCCTTTCCACGGTGGCCCTGGGGTCCGGCAAGGCCTTGGACAATATCGATATCCTCAAACAAGTGGTGATTTACTGACCCGATGTTCTCCAAACAAATGGCGATGATTGTGGGCATTATTGTGCTGATCACCATCAGCATCATGATGCTTTCCCTCAGCAGTCGCCGCCCTTATCCAGCCCATGGACCCGGGCGATTTGCCATCGCGCTGGTGGCCCCGTTCCAAAAAGCGATCAGCCATACATCTCGGTTTTTTCGAGATATCTGGGGCCATTACTTCTTCCTGGTATCTATTGCCGAGGAAAACGAGCGTTTGCGCGCAAAAGCCCAACAAACCATTGCGCTGCAACATCGAAACGAAGAGTTGATGCAAACCAACGAGCGGCTGAGCAAGTTGCTCTCTTTGCAACGAGGGCTTCCCCAGGCGGGGGTTGCCGCGCAGGTGGTGGGCAAAGATCCATCGCCATGGTTCCAGACGGTTCTGGTGGATAAAGGGCGCCAAGATGGCGTGGACATCGGCTATCCGGTCATCAATCCGGAAGGCATCGTGGGCTTGGTGGTGGAAGCTGGCGGAAATTCCGCCAAGGTTATGCTCATCACAGACCCGAACAGCGCCATCGATGCAGTCCTCCAGAAAAGTCGCGCCCGCGCCATTATCAAGGGCGGGACCTCCGGTTATTGCGTGCTGCACTACGTTTTGCGCAAGCATACCGTCGAAATTGGTGATTCAGTCATCTCTTCGGGCATGGACGGCGTGTTCCCCAAAGGGCTGCCGATCGGACAGGTTCTGGAGATCGTCAACAATGAATCGGGTATTTTTCAGGATGTGAGCGTCATGCCATATGTTGATTTCGAGCGCTTGGAAGAGGTGTTGATCGTACCGCCGGTCAACCCGCCTAAACCAACATGACCATACTTTTTTACATCATGGTTTCGCTTTGTCTGGTGCTCATCAAGACCACTTTGATACCCACTCTGCCGCTGTTCGAGAAGTTCTACGATTTGTTGATCCCCATCATTGTCTATCTGAGTTTCTTTCGGAGTAAATTCGAGGGTATTCCCATCGTGGTGTTCTTCGGGTTGATCATGGACAGCCTGTGTGGCGGTCCCATGGGCTTGTATACGGTCACCTACATATGGCTATATGCAGGCATGCGCTGGACCTCCCAATTTTTACATACCGGCAGTTTTGTGCTGCTGACCGTGGCCGTGGCCATCGGGGTCGTTTTTGAGATTGCTATTCTTTTAGGGTATATGGTCTTCCTTGCGCCGAGCGCCAGCATCCCGAAGGATGCAGTCAAAACCGTGGTCCTCCAAATCATGTGGGCGCTTTTAACCGGCCCGCTTATCATGGCGATCATCGAATGGGCGCAAAAACAGTTGGACCATTGGCGTACCAGGCTCTTTGCCGATTTATGAAGGCCGATCATTCAGACTATCCATTGGTTCACAACGCTGCGAGTATCCGGCTGTGCGTAATTATTTAGAGAGCATAGACAGTGAATGGTTCAATCGACGCATGGTCCGCGTGTTTGTGCTCGTCTTGATTGCTTTTGCGGTGCTGGTCTCACGGCTGCTCTATTTGCAGGTCATCGAAGGCAAAGAGTTCAATCGGCTGTCCGAAATCAACAGCATCCGTTTGCAGGATATAGACGCGCCCAGGGGCCTCATCCTGGACAATGCCAATAATATTCTGGTGGACAACCGGCCCTCCTTCGACCTTTATATCGTTTTAAAGGACGCCAAACCCGTAGATCAGACGCTGGCGAAAGTCGCGCAATTAATCGATGAGCCGGTGGAACAACTGGAGGCCCGCCTGAAAGGGGCCAAGAAGCGCGGCGCCTATGCTCCCTTGCTGATAAAGGCCGATATCGGGCGTGACATGCTTGCGGGAATCGAAGTCCATAAATTCGAGCTGCCCGGCGTAGTGGTGCATGTGGTGCCCCGGCGTCATTACATATTCGAGCAGCACGCCGCGCATCTTCTGGGCTATATGGGTGAAATCAGTCCGGATGAATTGCTGGCCTCCCCTTATGCCGATTGCAAGAGCGGAGATTCCATCGGCAAGTTCGGCATCGAAAAGGCATATGAAGGGATCTTGCGTGGCAAGCGCGGCGGCCGGCAAGTGGAAGTCAACGCCAATGGTCAGGTCGTGCGGGTGCTGAACACGGTGGATGCCCAGCCCGGTCACAATATCGTGCTGACCATCGACCACGCCGTGCAAACCAGGGCCGAAGAGTTGCTGCAGGGGCGGGTGGGCGCCGCGGTGGCCATCGATCCAAACACCGGGCGAATTTTGGCCATGGCCAGCAACCCGTCCTTCGACCCGAATATGTTTGTCGTCGGGGTGACCCGTGATCAGTGGAGCGGACTGATTTCCAACCCATTCCGACCGCTGGAAAACAAGGCCACCCAAGCCGAATATCCGCCGGCCTCCACCTATAAAATCGTTACGGCCCTGGCAGGGCTGGAAGAGGGGGTCATCGACAGCCACACCACCTATTATTGCCCCGGCTTTTACAGGTTCGGGAACCGTGCCTACCGATGCTGGAAAAAAAGCGGGCACGGCGAAGTTCAATTTGCCAAGGCACTATCTCAATCCTGCGACGTCTATTTTTATCAGGTAGGAGAGGCTCTAGGCGTTGATCGTCTGGCCAAGTATGCCAATGCCTTTGGGTTGGGACACGCCACCGGAATCAGTCTGGACCGTGAATCCCGGGGTTTGATTCCAACCGCCGAGTGGAAATTGAGGCGTTTTGGCGTGCCTTGGCAAAAAGGCGAGACCTTGTCCATCGCCATCGGCCAGGGGTTCAATCTGGTAACGCCACTGCAGATGGCCGTGCTTGCCGCCACCATCGGCAACGGTGGAACCCGATACAAACCGTATCTGGTGCAAGCGATAGAAGCCACCGATGGCCAAACCGGCTTTGCGACCGCGCCCGAAGTGGTGGCTCGCTTGAAGCTCAAAGCCAGTACCATTCCCCTTGTCCACCAGGCGTTATGGGAGGTGGTCAATGATGCCAGGGGAACCGCTTATTCATCGCGCATTAAGGATTTGCCGTTCGCCGGAAAAACCGGCACCGCCCAGGTGGTGGGGCGACCCAGCGATGGCGATGGCAAGCTTGAGGCAGCGCTGCCCAAAGACCATGCCTGGTTTGTTTGCTATGCACCGTCGGAAAATCCCCAAATCGCCGTGGCGGTGATTATCGAACATGGCGAACACGGTTCGTCGGCCGCAGCGCCCGTGGCCCGTGAGATGGTTCGCGTCTATTTGGATCTGCCGGCGGATGATGTGACTGAGAAGATCGAGAAGGAAAAGAAGCAAAGGCTTGAGGAACAATCGCTTGTTGTCGTTGAAACCGGGGAGAGAGAAGAGGAGTAGGACGGATTTCCATGATGATCGATCGGCGTCTTGTTGAATATTTCGATTGGTGGATGCTTTTTCTGACCCTCATGGCCTGTGGCATTGGCCTGCTGGCCCTTTACAGCGCGGTGAATGCAGGGGCTGACAATCAGTTATCGGGGCTTTTCATCAAGCAATTGATTTGGTATGGCGTCGGCTTATTCACCATGATCGTTGTTTTTCTGATCAGCTACAAAAGCTATGAGCGATGGGGCCTTCTTCTTTATCTGGTATGCATTGGCCTTCTGGTGGCGGTTCTGTTTTTTGGTAAGTATGTGGGCGGGTCCAAACGCTGGCTGGCCCTCGGTCCGGTATCCATACAGCCGTCCGAGATGGTCAAGCTGGCCGTAATTATCTTGTTGTCCAAATATTATGCCCGCATCGTAAGGGCTGAAGGTGTTCGTTTACGGGAATTGATCGTGCCCGTTATCATTACGGCGATTCCCTTTATCCTGATCGTGCGCCAGCCTGATTTAGGGACAGCAATGCTGGTCGCTCTGGTGGCGACCTCCATCACCATGTATGTCAAAATCGAGCGTCGAACTTTCATTGGCTTGGTCGTCAGCGGAATTCTGGCAGTTCCCCTGGTGTGGTCTCTTTTGAAAGGGTATCAAAAGCAGCGTATCATGACCTTGTTGGACCCCGATCGGGACCCCCTGGGCGCCGGCTATCACATTATTCAATCCAAGATTGCCATTGGCTCGGGCATGCTGACCGGCAAAGGCTTCCTGAAAGGCAGCCAAAATACTTTGGATTTTCTGCCCGAACACCACACCGATTTCATCTTCTCCGTGCTGGCCGAGGAGTGGGGGTTTCTGGGTGCAATTATCATGTTGCTGGTTTTCCTGCTGATCATCATCTGGGGACTGCTGATTGCGCAGCGCTGCCGCGATCCTTTCGGAACGATCCTGGCTGTCGGGGTCACCGCCATGCTCACTTGGCAGGTGGTGATCAACACTGGAATGGTAATGGGTTTGTTGCCGGTGGTCGGCGTGACGCTGCCGTTCATCAGTTATGGAGGCTCGTCGGTGATTACCATGCTCGCCGGCGTGGGGTTGCTTTTAAATATCAGCATGCGACGATTCATGTTCGAAAAATAGCCGGTTTTTTATTACGGCACCCATGCCGCCCTAAAAAGGCAACGTTTTGAGGAGGAAGTATGCTCGGCAAAGCTAAAAAAGACAGTACAGATTCCACAACCATTTCCACGCTTTTAGGCAGGGATACGATCATCGAGGGGACCTTGACCTTCAAGGAAACCATTCGCATCGATGGACGTATCAGCGGTAAGCTGATCAGCTCCGATGGAACTGTCATCGTAGGCGAAAATGCGGTGCTCGATGCGGATATTCAAGTCGGAATAGCTGTGATCCGTGGCAAGATCAACGGCCGGGTGGAAGCTTCCAAGCGAATTGAAATCTATGCGCCCGCTCAGGTCAACGGTGACATCAACGCCCCGGCCGTATCCATCGATTCGGGGGTGTTTTTCAATGGTAACTGCAAAATGCAGACGCCGCCCGCCAAGCCCATCAAAGGCAACGATAAGGCGGAGAAAGAGCCGCCCGCCAGAGAAACGCCAAACCCCAAGGCCACAAAAAACCTTTGACATTTCCAATTGCCGGGTGCTACAAGGACCCCTTGTTCGTTCCTGTCATAGGTTTGTAAATTACAGTTATTTCAAAGTAATAGACCATAAAATGGAGTTGCACCGGAGGCGTCTTTATGGTTGAGATCAACGGGACTATCTTTATTCAAATTGCCAATTTTCTTGTCCTTATCTTCGTTCTGAACATCGTCTTGTACAAACCCATCCGAAGTATTTTGCGCCAACGCAAAGAGAAAATGCAAGGCTTGGAAACCAGTGCCCAATCCACTGGTCAGCAGGCTGAGGAGCGCAATCAGGCATACACGGATGGCCTCAAGGAAGCGCGCCTGAAAGGGCAAAAAGAAAAAGAAATTCTTATGAAGGCCGCCAAGGATGAAGAACAGGCAATGGTCTCCAAAATCAATGCCAAGGCCCAACAGGAATTGGCGACGGTTAAGGAAAAAATTGCCAAGGATACAGATGCGGTTCGGAACGCATTGGAGAAGGAGGTCGATGCCTTTGCCAGTGCCATTACGCAGAAAATATTAGGGAGGACGGCTTAATGAAGATCGCGTGGCAGTGCAGCGGTATGCGGCATTTGAAATGGAAAATGGCCGTGATTGCCCTGGTGGCTGTTGTTGCCTCAATAGCAGCGACGGCACCGGTTTGGGCCAGCAGCGCGGAGGGCGGTCACGGCGGCGGATGGCAGGCAACCGATTGGTATCGGGTGATGAATTTCGCTGTACTGGCCATTGGGCTTTTTATTGTCCTTAAAAAGCCGGCCTCCCAAGCCCTGAACAGCCGTATCAAGGGTATCGCCCAAGAGCTAGAGGATTTGGAGTCGCGCAAGCGAACGGCTGAAAAACAATTGGCTGAGTATAACGATCGGCTGGCCAAGCTGGACAAAGAGGCCGAACAGATCATGGCCGAATACATCCGGCAGGGCAAAGAGGCCAAAGCGCGCATTCTCAAAGAGGCGGAAGCCGCTGCCGAAAAGCTTAAAGAGCAGGCGCACAAAAACATCGAGCACGAGTTCAAAGAGGCCCGGGTCAAATTGCAGCAGCACGTGGTCGAAAAGGCGCTGGCAAGGGCGGAACAGCTCATCAAAGAGAAAATTTCCGCCGAAGACCAGAACCGCCTTGTGGATGAATATTTAGATAAGGTGGTGGCATAATGAAAAATTTGGCTATAGCACGGCGTTATGCCAGGGCCCTCTTGATTATCGGGAAAGAGGATGGGCAGACGGAGCAATATCGCCAGGAGTTGGATGGCATCGCCCAGTTGATGGCCGAAGACAAACAACTTGCCGATACGATCTCCAACCCCCTTTATAAATCCGGTGACCGCAAGCAAGTGCTCAAAAAGATCATCGAGAAACTCAAGCTCTCGAAAACCATGTCTTCCTTTTTACTGTTGCTGTTCGAGAAGGGACGCTTTGGTTTTGTCGGCAGCATCAACGATTTTTACAAAATGCTGGCGGACGAACTCAAGGGTGTTGCCCAGGCCAGCCTGGTTTCGGCAAGCCAATTGACTTCCGAGGCCATCGAAAAAATCCGTTCTGCCTTATCCAAGAAGACAGGCAAGGATGTCATTTTGCAGGTCAAACACGATCCCGCGCTGATTGGCGGCATCGTCACCCGTATTGGGGATCTAATCTTGGATGGAAGCATCAAAACACAATTACTCAATATGAGGGAATCTTTGAGAAGGGGTGAGCGTGCATAATGGAACTAAGAGCCGAAGAAATTAGTCAAATTATCAAAGAGCAGATCACTGATTACGACAAAAAAGTCGAACTGAGCGAGACCGGAGTGGTCCTGTCCGTCGGCGATGGCATTGCCCGCGTCTATGGCCTGGAAAAAGTCATGGCTCTGGAACTGGTTGAATTCCCCGGCGGCATCTTGGGTCTGGTGCTCAACCTTGAAGAGGACAACGTGGGCATCGCCATCATGGGCGAGGATATTCACATCAAGGAAGGCGACATCGTCAAGCGTACCGGCCGAATCGCCCAGGTACCGGTCGGCGAAGCCGTGCTTGGCCGCGTCGTAGATGCCATGGGCGCGCCTATCGACGGCAAAGGACCCATCGATGCCAAAGAGTTCCGGCGTGTTGAAATGGTCGCCCCGGGTGTTATCCAACGCAAAAGCGTGCATGAGCCTTGTTATACGGGTTTGAAAGCCGTCGATGCCATGACGCCGGTTGGGCGCGGTCAGCGCGAACTGATCATCGGCGACCGCCAGATCGGGAAGACCGCCTGTGCCATCGATGCCATCCTGGCCCAGAAAGATACCGACATCTTCTGCATCTATGTGGCTTGCGGCCAGAAGAAATCGACGGTTGCCCAGGTCCACGCCATCTTGGAAAAGCATGGCGCCATGGAGTACACCACCATCGTATCGGCTTGCGCCAGCGATCCGGCCACTTTGCAGTACATCGCGCCTTACTCCGGCACGGCCATGGGCGAATATTTCCGCGACAAGGGACAGCACGCGCTCATCATTTACGATGACTTGTCCAAGCAAGCGGCCTCTTATCGTCAGGTTTCCCTCTTGCTGCGCCGGCCGCCTGGACGTGAAGCTTATCCCGGCGACATTTTCTATAACCACTCCCGTCTGCTGGAGCGCTCCGCCAAGCTGAGCGACGAATTGGGTGCGGGTTCGCTGACTGCCTTGCCGATCATTGAAACCCAGGCCGGTGACGTTTCCGCTTACATTCCCACCAACGTGATCTCCATTACCGACGGCCAAATCTATCTTGAGCCGAGCTTGTTCTTTGCCGGTATTCGTCCTGCCATCAACGTGGGGCTTTCGGTCTCCCGCGTCGGCGGTGCCGCCCAGGTAAAAGCCATGAAGCAGGTGGCCGGTACGCTGCGTCTGAGCATGGCTCAGTACCGCGAACTGGAAGCTTTTGCCGCCTTCGGTAGCGATCTGGATGCCGCCACCCAGCGGCAGTTGACCCGCGGCGCCCGTCTGGTGCAGATCCTGAAGCAGCCTCAGTACAAACCACTGCCCATGGAAAAACAGGTGACGATCCTTTTTGCAGGGTCGCGTGGCTACCTGGATAAGTACCCGGTAGATGTTGTGACCAAATATGAGGCGGGTCTTTTTCCGTTTATCGAAGAGCGCTTCCCCAAGGTTTTCGAGGGCCTCAAGTCTAAAAAAGCCATTGATGCCGATCTCGAAAAACTGATGAATGAGGCGTTGAAAGCATACGATGAAGAGTTCAAGGACACCATTAAGTAGCTTTCACCATCGCGAAAGTGACTGCAGACTCATAACGATAAAGGCTTAGCTGTATGGCAACGTTAAAGGAAGTCAAACTCAAGATAAGCGCCGTTAAAAAGACCAAGCAGATCACGAAGGCCATGAACATGGTGGCTGCTTCCAGATTACGCGGTGCCCAAACACGCATGGAAGGCTTTCGGCCCTATGCCGCCAAGTTCGAAGAAGTGTTGGGAAGCCTCGCCCAGAGCGCAGGCGAAGAGAGCAGCCCACTGCTGGTCGCACGCGAGGAGGTAAAAAAAGCGCACATCGTCGTGTGTACCTCGGATCGTGGTCTATGTGGCGGCTTCAATACCAATTTAATCGAAAAAGCCGAAGGCCTCGCCTCCGAGTTGACTGCCAAAGGCATCGAAGTCTCATTTACGGCCTTTGGCAAAAAGGCCCGCGACTGGATGCGCCGTGAAAAGTTGGCCATGGTCGATCAGCATCTGGGCGTCGTCGGTGGCAGCTTTGGATTCAGTGTGGCCTCAAAATCGGCACGTAAATTGGTCCATAGCTTTCTGGCGAACGATTTTGATCAGGTGTTCATCGTCTATGCCGAGTTTTTGAGCATGGCCAAGCAATTGCCGGTAGTCAAACAGTTGCTTCCCATTCCTCCCCTGCAAAAAATAGAAGAGGATGCGGATGCTCCTTATCAGGCCGAACACATCACCGAGCCATCTCCGGAAGGCCTCCTGGGCGAGTTGCTGCCCAAGAGTGTGGATGTGCAGGTTTACCGCGCACTGCTGGAGACATCGACCAGTGAACATGCCGCCCGTATGATGGCCATGGAGAATGCTACCAAGGCCTGTAATGACATGATCGGCAATCTGACATTGGCTTATAATAAAGCCCGTCAGTCTGCCATCACCGCTGAATTGATGGATATTGTGGGCGGCGCCGAGGCCCTTAAAGGTTAAGACGAATAACTGAATCAGTTTTATAGGAGGTCATTAGATGGCACAGAATATGGGCAAAATTACGCAGGTGATGGGGCCTGTTGTCGACGTCGAATTCGAGCAGGGTAAGTTGCCGACCATTTATACGGCTCTGACCATCACCAACCCGGCGATCAACGATCAGCCGGACAACCTGGTGGTGGAAGTGGCCCAGCACTTGGGCGACAATGTAGTGCGCACCATCGCCATGGATATTACCGACGGTCTGGTGCGCGGTATGCCGGTCAAAGATACCGGCAACGACATCATGATGCCGGTTGGGCAAGCCAGTTTGGGGCGTGTGCTCAATGTGGTCGGTCGCCCGGTGGACGGCCTGGGGCCGGTCAGCCAGGAAAAAATGATGCCGATTCACCGTCAGGCACCCAAATTCACCGAACAGGACGTGGAAGTCAATGTTCTGGAAACCGGTGTTAAGGTTATCGATTTGCTGGTACCATTTCCTCGCGGTGGCAAGATGGGGATGTTCGGTGGTGCTGGTGTAGGTAAAACCGTTATCATGATGGAAATGGTCCACAATATCGCCATGCAGCACGGCGGTATCTCGGTTTTTGCCGGTGTGGGGGAAAGAACCCGTGAAGGCAACGACCTCTACCATGAAATGAAGGAATCGGGCGTTTTACCCAAAGCCGCACTGGTCTATGGCCAGATGACCGAGCCTCCCGGAGCCCGTGCCCGCGTGGCTTTGTCGGCTTTGACTTGCGCCGAATATTTCCGTGATGTTGAAGGTCAGGACGTGCTCATCTTCATCGATAACATCTTCCGTTTTACCCAGGCCGGTTCTGAGGTTTCCGCTTTGCTGGGCCGCATGCCCTCCGCGGTTGGTTATCAGCCCACCTTGGCTGTCGACTTGGGTGAATTGCAAGAGCGCATTACTTCTACCAAAAAGGGATCGATCACCGCCGTGCAATGCGTCTACGTGCCCGCCGACGATTTGACCGACCCGGCGCCGGCCACTACTTTCGCGCATTTGGACGGTACCGTGGTTCTTTCGCGTGCCATTTCCGAAAAAGGCATCTACCCCGCAGTGGATCCGCTCGACTCTTCCTCTCGCATTCTGGATGCCAACTATATCGGTGAAGAGCACTATCGCACGGCTCGCCAGGTACAGCAGATCCTACAGAAGTACAAAGAACTTCAGGACATCATCGCCATTCTGGGTATCGACGAACTCTCCGAAGAGGACAAGATTACCGTGGCGCGCGCACGTAAAATCGAGCGATTTTTGTCTCAACCCTTCCATGTCGCCGAAGTCTTCACCGGTATGGCTGGTAAATATGTCAAGATTGAAGAGACCATTCGCGGATTCAGGGAAATCTGCGAAGGCAAGCACGACGATTTGCCCGAACAAGCCTTCATGATGAAGGGCGGCATCGAAGAGGTGGTCGAGGACGCCAAGAAACGCCAAGCAGAGGCTGCCTAAGCAATTAAGGGGATAGCATGGCTGAAAATATTAAATTGGAAATCGTGACTCCAGAAAAATCCGTTGTCAACGAAGAGGCACAGATCGTAATGGCGCCTGGTAGCTTGGGAGAATTCGGCGTGCTGTCCGGCCATACGCCCTTCATGACCAGTCTGAAGGCCGGAGCGGTCAGATATGTTGACAAGGGCGGTAAGGAACGCTTTGTCTTCGTGAGCGGTGGATTTGCGGAAGCCCTGCCCAATAAAGTGACCATTTTAGCCGAATCAGCCGAACGGCGCAAAGACATCGATATTGAGCGAGCCAAAGCAGCCCTTGCCCGGGCCGAGGAGAGACTGGCCAAAGAGGGGGACGTCGATTTCACGCGTGCCCGTGCTGCTTTGGCCAGAGCAATTCTGCGCATCCGGCTGGCTGAAACTGCGCGCCTATAAAAGCGAAAAGTGATCGAATCGAAAAAGGGTAACCCTGACGGTTACCCTTTTTTATTTTTGCATGCCTTGAAAAATTTACCGGATTTTACTAATAAACCCACCGATCAGGAAATTTCATATCAATAATGCCGGTCTCCGGCAGAAAGCGTCTAAAGAATGGGGTCAACTCTCGGTGTTGTGATTTTAGCAGCGGGTTTAGGGACTCGCATGAAGTCAGACAAAGCTAAGGTGCTGCACGAAATCTGCGGTCGCCCAATGATCGATTATGTGATGCGGACCGCCATCGAAGTGGCGGGACAAAATGTGGTCGTTGTCATCGGCCATCAAGCCGATATGGTCAAAATGGCGGTCAATGCGGTCGGTGAGGCCCATTTCGCACTTCAGGAAAAGCAACTAGGAACCGGGCATGCTGTGTTGAGTGCGCTTCCCTTTATTCCATCTGCAGTCGATCAAGTCGTAATTCTTTGTGGAGACGTGCCGCTGATAAAAGCTGCAACCATTCAAGAATTGTCAGTTGAACATAGCCGCCACGATCGTGACGCCACGCTGCTGGCCGTTTCTTTGGATGATCCCAAAGGATATGGGCGCATTATCTTTGATGGGCACGGTGAATTAAACGCCATCGTTGAGGAAAAGGACGCAAGTCCAGCCCAAAAGAAGATAAATACTATAAATACAGGAATCTATATAATTAAGCGCGAATTTTTAGAACAAGCCTTACCTCAACTGCGAAGTGATAACGCCCAAAATGAGATTTACTTAACGGACATCATTGCTATTGGGTATGGACAAAAAAGGAAGATCGGAGCGGTTATTAGTGGCGATAGCACAGAGATTATCGGTGTTAACAGCCGGGATGACTTACAAATCGCTGAAAGCTTAATGAAACAGCGAGACGGTGAAAAATCTTGACTTGGCATAATGCCAAAGCGTATAGTACCCTACAAGGCGAGGTGAAAATTGGATCAGCAAACAATTCTCCAACAGTTTGAGTTTTTGGAAAAAAAAGCAGAACAACTGATTGAGGCCTGCAAACGTCGTGAGGTTCAAATTAGTGAACTTAGGCAAGAAAACGATCTGCTAACCTCGCAATTGAACGACAAATTGGTTGCCGAACGACAGAATGAAGAGCTAAGGGCTTTGGTCAGATCAAAAATTGATAGTCTGATGGGCAGACTTTCCGAGTTCGCGGGAGAGTGATGTTTTTGGAACAGCTTAGAAGGGAATCGTTATTCATTTGGAACAGGTTCTAACCATAGAGATCCTAGGGCAACCGTTCACGTTTAAAACCGATTCGGGTGAGTCAAATGCGAAAGCGGTTGCGGATTTCGTGGTAAGATCGGTCGACCAAGCAAGAAAACAGTGTGCGCAAAAAACCTTATCACCAGATAAGGGGGCGATCTTAATTCTAACGGCTTTGAATATAGCAAATGAATATTTTGATCTTAAGGAAAAGCATCAAAAGTTATTGCAGGATATCGGCCAACGCTCTACAAACTTGCTCAACACACTCGAGTCACAGCTTGCTTAATCTGTCTATCGGCTGATTCAGGATTCCCTTTTTGTTAATCTCTCATGGCATCCAAATAGCGCTTTCCTGCGTCGAACGTTAACGCTCGTGTCCGGTTTTGGGGGTCACCCCTGCCATGCGCGTGATTGGAAGATGTGCTTTGAACCAACACTTTTTTTAGGGGGGCCGAGTCTGGCTTCGGTGTGCAAGTTCTGCTCGTACAGAAAAGCCTAAAGAAGTCGCAAGGCGCCCACTTGCCTTTTTGGATCAAAGGCCTTACCAACACGGCACTTTGGTGGGGGGACACCCCATCTACGTTAAGTCATTTCGCGGCGGACACTTCTGCAATACACTAGCGTTCGTGAAACTCTCCAAAGTACCCATCTATTTTCGTACCGTTTAGAAGCCTAATGAGTGGGAGACAGATCGCCTTCGGGCATCGAGAATCCTGCGTCTAACATAACTATTGCCAATAACCGTAATGGAGGCACGATGAATGGATATATGCTCGCTCTGACGCTCGCCGGATTCGCCACAGGATTTGGAATCGCGTTCTGGATAAAATTTGTTCTTGATCGTCAAAAGGCAGATGCTGCACGTACGGAAGCTGAACGGATTATCCAAGAAAGCAAGCACAAGGCGGATGCCTTGTTGAAGGAGTCCAGTCTTGAGGCCAAAGATCGCCTCATTAAAATGAAGAATGAGTTTGATAATGAGACCAAGGATACGCGGGCTGAACTCAAGAAACAAGAAAGACGGCTGATTCAAAAAGAAGAAAACATCGATCGCAAAATAGAAACCGTTGAACGCAAGGAAAAAGAGCTTAATAGATTTGAAAAAGACTTGGAAAAGCGCGTTGAACAAGTCACCCAGCAGGAACAGCAAGCCAATGAGCTTTTGATTGAGCAAAAGATTCAGCTTGAAAGAATATCCGCATTAACCGCAGAACAGGCTAAGGAACTGCTATTAAGGGCCATTGAAAACGAGGCTCGCTATGAGGGCGCTAAGCTCATTAAGCGAATAGAGAGCGAGGCCAAAGAAGAAGCCGACAAAAAGGCCAAGAAGATTTTGGCAACCGCAATTCAACGATATGCCGCAGACTTCGTGGCCGAACGAACGGTGACCGTGGTCCAGTTGCCCAATGATGAGATGAAGGGCCGGATCATCGGGCGTGAGGGTCGGAATATCCGAGCGTTAGAAGCCGCTACGGGAATCGATCTGATCATTGATGATACTCCCGAAGCAGTGATTCTGTCTGGGTTCAATCCGGTTCGCCGGGAAGTGGCCCGACAGTCCCTGTTGAAGCTGATCGCAGATGGACGTATTCATCCGGCGCGTATAGAAGATGTGGTCAAAAAAGTTACACAAGAGGTTGATACAGCCATCAAAGAGGCTGGGGAACAAGCCGCCTTTGATTTGGGCGTGCATGGTATCCACAACGACCTGATAAAGCTGATTGGTCAACTGAAATACAGAACGAGCTATACCCAGAATGTGTTGCAGCACTCCATCGAAGTGGGGTTCCTTTGCGGAATTATGGCTGCAGAGTTGGGGTTAAAGGAAAAGCTGGCTCGCAGGATGGGGTTGTTGCACGATATCGGCAAGGGTGTGGACCATGAGGTGGAAGGCCCCCACGCCCTCATTGGTTCCAGGCTAGCTAAAAAATACGGTGAATCGCCCCAAGTGGTGAATGCAATCGCTGCTCATCATGAGGATATTCCCCCAACCACGGTATACGATGTTCTTGTCCAGGCGGCCGATGGCCTTTCCGGGGCACGCCCAGGATCCCGAAAAGAGTTGCTGGAAAACTACGTCAAGAGGCTTGAGGATCTGGAAGGCATCGCCAACTCCTTCAAGGGGGTCGAATGCGCCTACGCAATCCAGGCAGGGCGTGAGCTCCGGGTGATTGTCGAGAGTGGCAAGATCAATGATGAAGAGGCGATTCTCATGAGCAGGGATATTGTTAAAAAAATAGAGGAAGTTTTAACCTTTCCGGGGCAGATCAGGGTGATTGTGATCAGGGAAACCCGCGCTGTTGAATTCGCGAACAAATAGACCTCATTATAAAAGGTATAGTCCAGCCTCTGGATTTTTCAGGTGAGGATCGACAATTTATCAAATGGAGTAGACGTGGATGCCAAATGTAATTGAGATTCTGCGAGAGCGAGGCTTTATTGAGCAGACGACGCATGATCAGGAACTGATGGATTACATAGGAACTGGTGATGTTGCCTGTTACATTGGTTTCGACCCCACGGCTTCCAGTCTGCATGTGGGCAGCCTGGTGCCTATCATGGCTCTGTCCCATATGCAGCGACAGGGGCATCGTCCTATTGCTTTGGTCGGTGGCGGTACAGGTCTGGTGGGAGATCCCAGTGGAAAAACTGAGATGCGTAAAATGCTCACAACCGAGCAGGTAAACAGCAACGTAGCCGCAATTAAAGGTCAGTTGGCTCGATTCATAGATTTCGGAAAGGGTAAGGCCTTACTGGTCAATAACGCCGACTGGCTCACTACCTTAGCGTACATTCCATTTCTGAGGGATATCGGAAGACATTTTTCAGTGAACCGCATGATAAAGGCCGAAAGTTGCCGCAACCGCCTGGAGTCCGAAGACGGACTCAGCTTCATTGAGTTCAATTACATGGTCTTGCAGGCATACGACTTTCTGGAGTTGGTGCGTCAGCATCAGTGTCGGCTGCAGATGGGTGGAAGCGACCAATGGGGGAACATCGTTGCCGGGATCGATTTGATACGACGGATTACGGGGGAACAGGCCTTTGGCGTTACATTTCCCTTAATAACTACCAGTTCAGGCGCTAAAATGGGGAAAACCGCAGCGGGAGCAGTCTGGTTGGACCCTGAGCGCACCTCACCTTATGAATATTATCAATTTTGGGTGAATACCGATGATAGAGATGTCGCGCGTTTCTTATCCCTCTTCACCTTTCTCCCCTTGCCGGAAATCCAGTTCGTGGGCAAGTTGGAGGGGGCCGATTTGAACAGCGCTAAAGCGGTACTGGCGTATGAAGCCACCCGGTTAGCCCATGGCTTGCACGAGGCCGACAAGGCATACAAGGCAGCCTGTCAGATGTTCGGGGCGCGTTCTATCCCCCCACAGATCTTGCCCTCCAGCGGTATTCCAAGAGAAGCCGCGTCTGACGCCGATAGCAATGTGCCTACGACCGATATGCAGGCGAGCGTGTTTGATGAAGGCATTGCGGCCTTTAAGCTGTTTCAAATGGCAGGTCTGGTTCAATCGGGTGGAGAGGCGCGTCGGTTGATTGACCAAGGGGGCGGGTACGTTAACGGAATGCGTTTAGAAAGCTTCGATCAGGTAATTACATTAAATAATATCAGTGATATGACGCTGCTTCTCCGGGCTGGCAAAAAGAGGTTTCATAAAATTCGTATTCTGACTGAAAAAAATAATTGACAACCAAATGGCGGAAGCGTATAAGTCGTTTCGTTCTGGCTGTGGATTGAAACCAAATACACAGTTGCTCTTTTAAGCAGGCCAAGAAAGCGAAACACGATATACCTTCCGGTTCCATCTCCGTTTCCCAGTCTGATGATAGCTTGGGCGTAGACAAATCGGTTATTTTGAGATCGATGTGATTTTGTGTTTGACTCGCATCGAGATCTTAAGTATAAAGTCATTCTTTCTTGAGTACGGCTTGCGAGAAAAAAAGGCACGACGAAAAAAGTGCTTGACAAGAGAAGGCCTGATAATATAGTTAAGGTTTTCACATCAAGCAAAAAGATGCCTTAAGAAACTTGATCTTTGAAAACTAAATAGTGACGATGCCAAGAGTTGGGAACCTCGTTAAACATGATGTCGCTTAGGCGGCACAAAATAGTTTAATTGGAGAGTTTGATCCTGGCTCAGAGTGAACGCTGGCGGCGTGCTTAACACATGCAAGTCGCACGAGAACGCTTCTGCTTGCAGAGGCTAGTAAAGTGGCGCACGGGTGAGTAACACGTGGGTAATCTACCTCCGAATTGGGGATAACGTTGCGAAAGCGACGCTAATACCGAATGACATCTTTGTCTCTTCGGGAATAAAGATCAAAGGTGGCCTCTTCATGAAAGCTACTGTTTGGAGATGAGCCCGCGTCCCATTAGCTTGTTGGTAGGGTAATGGCCTACCAAGGCTACGATGGGTAGCTGGTCTGAGAGGATGATCAGCCACACTGGAACTGACACACGGTCCAGACTCCTACGGGAGGCAGCAGTGAGGAATTTTGCGCAATGGGGGAAACCCTGACGCAGCAACGCCGC